>Ga0247841_10000010_pt1 | contig 533603 bp, 600 predicted proteins | sample LaCruzMarch2015__2_FD_192410 | JGI IMG/M metagenome (GOLD analysis project Ga0247841, IMG submission 192410) | Freshwater microbial communities from meromictic Lake La Cruz, Castile-La Mancha, Spain - LaCruzMarch2015_18m | ecosystem: Environmental > Aquatic > Freshwater > Lake | place: Spain... | reverse complement strand
TTAATCCCATCATTTTCCTCAAAATAGGTCAACGCCCCGTCCGATATCAAGTTTATTCTGAAGTTAGATGATGTTTTATTTTTAATCCCATCATTTTCCTCAAAATAGGTCAACGCCCCGTCCGACGCCAGGCTTCTTCTGAAATTAATCAGTGCTGTCTATTTTATCTTTTATTTTCCTCAAACTCCCACCCTACTCGGTCGGGGCGTGAGGTTATTTTGAATATCCTTGAGGGATAAATTTATTATAATTTATTTAAGATCTTTAACTTTAAAAAGACCTCTATTCTCGAGGATAGACTTCAAAATTAACTCGATTCTATCTAGCTGCGGAGATACTTTAACTCTTTCACGAATCAACTCAGATAAGGGCATATTTTTCTCTAAAGATAATGCCTTTAGCTTCTCTTTACTTTCAGAATCTATAAACAGGTGGATTTGACCGTTCTTTTTCATTTTTCTTAATTAGCTCATTTAGTTTATCTAAGATTATTTTTAGTTTGATTATTATTTCTTCACTTATATCCTTTCCAAAGTCATTTTCCATTTTCTATTTGTGATAACCTCCTGTTTGCAATTTGGATATATCCTTTGTTTAGATCAAAACCAATAAAGTTTCTATTTAGCCTTTTAGCAACAATTGCAGTTGTTCCAGAACCCATAAATGGATCAAGGACTATTCCTTTTTCAGGACATCCAGATAAGATGCAAAACTCAGGTAAGGTTTGAGGAAACATAGCTGAATGTTTCTCTTTACTTGGTTCAAGAGGGAAAATAACACAATCTCCTGGATTCTTACTTCCTGAACTTGTTCTCTTAGGGATTTTTATTTTATTGAGATTAAAGTAATATCTTTTATTTTTTACAAAAAAGAATAATGATTCTGAACAAGTGTTTAACCTATCTTGAACAGCACTAGGCATTGAATAACCCCAAGAGTCTTTAGTTTTAAAATTAAACATCTGCTTAATCCAATGAAGATCATTTCTAAGAATTAATCCAAGTTCATCTTGACATTTAATTGCTATTCTATACGGAATTAATAATTTTTGTTTAAGTTGTAATAAATTAGAATCTGATTTTTTAATTTTCTTTTTATATTTAGTTATTATCTCGCCTCTTATTCCAGAAGCAATATCTGTATAATATGAATCTCCTAAATTTAACCAAATTGTTCCTGTTGGTTTTACAACTCGTTTACATTCTTTTATTATTTCAACTATTTTATTAACAAATTCTAAAGGGTTAGTTTCTACTCCAATTTGATTTTTATTTTCATAATCTCTTAATGCCCAATAAGGCGGAGAAGTAATAATACAATCAACAGAATCATCTTTTAATTTTTTTAGTCCTTTCAAAGCGTCTATTCTGTATATTGAATTTAATTTCATAAAAACAATAAAAGAATTTATATTAAATATCTCCGAGTGAATTTTTTGTTGTCTTTAAAGTAATCTTAAAAGTCGTCTTTTTGTTCGCCTAGTTCTATTTATAGAACACCTCTTTATCGAAGGCATGGATAAAGAACAATGCCTTCTTTGTATGAAAGATCTTGAGGAAGATGAAGAAGACTTTTGTTCTCAATGCTTTGAGGTACTCAAGGCGAAATATCCAAAAACTAAATACCTAAGGAGAGCTTTGAAATGGCACAAAAACCATGCAACAAAACAAAGATGAACTGGGGACTTTTAGCAATAGTTTTGCTAGTTGCTTTTCAGATTGCCTTTGTTAGTGCTGCAGATTTTAGCGAAATTCTAAAGCCCCTGCAAACAATTTATGACCTTGTTAAGTATGCAGCAACGGTAATTGCTGGACTGGTTATGTTGTTTGCAGGTTTTACATATATCTCTAGCGGTTCTGACCCTGGAAAACGTGAACAGGCAAAGAACATGGTCATGTATGTAATAATTGGCTTAATCGTAATCTGGGCAGCACCATTTGTGGTTGATTTAATCTTAGGAAGCTAAGAACAAATGAACACAAAAATAAATTTCATAGCAATTGCTCTATTGTTTATTTTTTTAATTAATGGAGCAGTTGCTTTGGAAATTAAAACTAATGGAGTTGATTTTGTAGAAAACAATACAATCCAAGTATCTATTTTACCAGAGAATACTCTTGTTAAAATTAGCTATGCTAGTCAAGAGTATTTTGCACAGAATAAAATAAACTTCACAGCAGAACTTTATCAGAATAAAATAATTGCAGAACAAGGAGAAACAACTTTAGAAAAAATAATTAATGTTAGAGATAAAACAAACGAAGATATTGTAGTAAATCTAGGAGTTTTATGTTTCTTTGGATATATTTGTTATAAATTTCTAAAAAAACTGCCGAGGATTTTTGAAAATGGAATGTAGTTGGTTAAATTTAGGTGCTTGTGTTGTAGAATACTTATTTGATTTTATTTTAAGTATTGTTAATGCCCCATTAAAACCATTTTTATTTTTAATTAAAGAATATTTAACACAACCAGTTAGAATTGATATGTTTATTGGAATTTGGGGGGTAATTATCTATATGCTCTCGCTATTCTATGGAATATTTATTTTAATTGCAGGATTCAAGTTTTTAGTTTCAGGATATTCAGTAGAACAAAGAGAATCTGCTAAGCAATGGCTTACAAATATTCTTTTAATGATTATTCTAGTTCAAGCAAGTTATTTTCTTTATTCATTATCAATAGAATTAATTTCTTCTTTAACTGCGGCAGTGTATAACATGATTCCTGTTGATTTTTTTAGTTTAACTTTTGGAAGTTTTGCAAATGTTGGAATAGAGTTAGCTTTAATTATTCCTTATTTAGCTGTGATAGTTACTACAATGATTTTACTATCGATAAGATATATTTTAGTAAGTGCGGGAGTAATTTTATTTCCAATAGGAATATTTTTCTACTTTATTCCTTTTCTCCAACCTTATGGGAAATTAATATTAAACACATTGTTTACTTTAATTTCTCTTCCTTTTTTCTATTCAGTAATATTTCTAACTTGCTCAAAGTTATTAGATATAGGTGCTTTTGCAGATTATCAAATCCTAGTTTCAATGGGTGCTTTTTGTTTAGTAATTTTTGGAACAGCAGTCTTACTTCTTTTTGTTTTAATTAAATCTGCACTAAAGATAGCTTCAGTTGTTTCAAGTGTGTCTAAAGTTGTAGCAATAGCAGGTTAAAATGTATGAAATACCACAAGAATTAGAATACCAAGAAAAAATAATCTTTGGATTAACATTCGGGCAACTAGCTTATGCTATGATGTTTCTTCCTATTGGATTACTTATTTTTACTAAACTAAATGTAAGTATTTATCTAAGAGTTTCTTTGGCTGCAATTCCTTGTTTAATTGGGGCAGGATTTATGTTTTTTGATTTAAGAAAAAAGATTCAAGATTATGTTACATGGATGAGATATATTGATATAAGAGATACTAATAAATTTCAAAAGCTATTCGGAGAAATTAAAGTTGAGAATGACTTAATTATAACTAAGAAAAATAAATTAGCTGTTCTAAAAGTCCTCCCGATTAATTTTTCAATAAAACCACAAGCAGAACAAGATGCAATAATCTTAGCTTTTCAGAAATTTCTAAATTCTTTAAGTTTTCCAATTCAAATATTAATGACAACAGAAAAAATAGATTTAGATTCTTACATTTCTGGTTTATCTGAAAATGTAGACAAAGGAGAATTACTTCAGAAAATATTCCAAGATTGTAATGAGCATCTAAAAAAGTTAGTTAGAGAAAATGAAGCAGTAAACAGAAGCTTCTATATTGTGATTCCTCAGAAAGATGATATTTCAATTCAAATAAAAATCTGCGAAGACAGATTACTAAATTTAAATCTTAGAAGTTATAGACTAAAAGATCCACAACTAAAAATGTTAATCTCTCAGATGTTTAGCCAAAATAAAGAAATATTTCCCGAGAAAGTAAAGAATCTTATTGATTTTGTTAAAATTGGAGACGACAAATATCAAAGAGTAATTTATGCTCATGGATATCCTAGAATGGTTGAGTCTGGATTTTTAGATAAAATTGTAAGCACATCTGGAAACTTTGATTTTAGTTTACATATAACACCGATTAGTCTTGAAAATTCTATGGTTATGTTAAATAGAGAATTGCAAAAACAAAGAGCGGATCTTTATGCTGCAAAAATAAAAAATCAATTAAATCCTAGTTTAGAAATTAAATATGAAGATACTAGAAAAACTTTAGAGAGTTTACAAAAAGGACATGAAGCATTTTTTAATTTTAGTTTGTATATTAATTGTAGAGCCAATTCACAAGAAGAATTAGATTTCCTAACAAGAAAGATAGAATCAGAGCTTAACTCATTACTGATTATCCCAAGAAGAGCTAATTTTAGAATGATCCAAGGAATAAAGTCTTGTTTACCCATTGGAGATAATGCATTAAAGATAACTCGTAATATAACAACTTCTCCACTTTCTGCATTTTTCTGTTTTACAAGTTCTTTCTTTCAGTTTGATAAAAAAGGAATTTGGTTAGGAATAAACAAAAATAATATTCCCATAATTAGAGATATATTTTCTTTGCCTAATGCTAATGGTTTATGTTTAGCAAGTTCTGGTTCAGGTAAAAGTTATCTTTCTAAGTTACTTATCTCTAGGTATCTAGTTAATGGGACTAAGGTTATAGTCATAGATCCGCAAGGAGAGTATCGTGGTTTAGTTGATAAGTTTAAAGGGCAAAGAATAGATCTTTCTAGAACTTCAAACACGATAATTAATCCTATGGATTTAATGGGGCATGAATATCCGGAAAAGCGACTAACTTTAATGAACTTAATGCCCGTAATGTTAGGAGAATTAACTGAACCTCAGAAATCTTTTATTGATAAGGCGATAACTGATGCCTATGAAAGAAAAGGTATTTTTGTAAATGATCCTGAAAGTTGGCAGAATACGCCCCCAATTTTAGAAGATGTGCTTAAGTCATTACAAAGACTAGAAAAGACCGCCATAACCCTTGAAAAAGCCACAATTCGTAGTTTAATTAATAGAATAGACCTTTATGTCAACGGAGTTTTCTCCTTTTTGAACAGACACACAAGTATAGATTTCAGTAGCAAGTTTGTATGTTTTGATATAGGTAATATGCCTAAACAAGTTAAACCAATTATTATGTTCTTAATTTTGGATTATGTTTATATGAAAATGAAAAGCGATTTAACTAGAAAATTGCTAGTTGTAGATGAGGCTTGGAGTTTGCTTTCAAGAGCAGAAGAAGCATCTTATATTTTTGAAATAGTTAAGACTTGTAGAAAGTTTAATCTCGGTTTGTTATTAATTAATCAAGAAGTAGAAGATATGTTGAACTCTAAAGCAGGAAGAAGCGTATTAGCTAATAGCTCTTACACTTTATTATTAAAACAAAAACCCGCAGTTATTGATGATATCCAGAAAACTTTTAGACTAAGTAATTCAGAAAAAAATCATCTTTTAACTGCTTCTGTTGGAGAAGGTGTTTTATTAGTTGGAGATGAGCATACTGAAATAAAAATAGTTGCATCAAAAGAAGAAAATGATTATATTACAACTAATGCTGATGAATTACTAAGTAAAAAAACAATTGTAAAACCAAATAAGATAAACTTTCCAAAACCAAAAATAAATATTGATCTTGATTTAAATAAGGGTTTGTTTAAACTTAAAGAATTAAAAGAAGAAGAAATTAAATATTTACAGAAAGAGAAATTTAAAGAACATATTGGTTATAGTATTATTTCTGGAAAAAAAGAAAACTATTTTCTTAAAGTTCGTAATGGAGAATCGCCTCAACACGCATTTTTAGTTTATGATCTTGCAAATTATATTAAAAAGTTTACAGATAAAGTAGAAATTTATCAAACTACAAAACCAGACATAGTTTTCAAAATAAATAATCAAACTTATGCTCTTGAAGTTGAAACAGGTAAACTTTTAACAAATAATAAAAAGCAATTAAAAGAAAAAGTTAAACTTCTAAATGAAACTTATAAAAATAATTGGTTCTTTGTTGTTACAGATAAAAAACTTGCACCAGAATATAAACAATTTGGTAAAACAATTGACAAAAGGTCTATTTCAAGTAAAATAACTAATCTTTGCAAGAAGGCAAAATAATGCCTTCTATTTATTTAAGCTTTTTACTAGCTTTTAATTAAATCAGCGTCGGGCATAAAATCATAAACTATCAAAATGCCTTCAAATGAAGTAAGACTTATCTAATTAGAAGGCAAATAACAAACCTTAAAAATAGAGCAATCTAATCCTTTTTGAGGCGATAGACCTCAGACTTATTCTGAGAAAAAATAAAATGGAAATACTTAACTACGGAAAAAAAGTAGTTTGCTTTAGAGACTATGAAACAACTAGCGGAGCAAGAATATTTTTAGAAGTAGAAGTTGAACCTATTGGGGGAACTCATTCAGTTCACTTAATTTCTAAGTATGATCATATAAGTGAAATGGCTAATGCTACTGCTACTTTTGATGGAACTGCTTTAACAATTAGAGATTTTTCAAGTCATCCTAAAATAAAGACATTTGAAGCAATGAGAACACAACTCTCAGATATGGAAAATATTCTAACTGATCCTATAATTGTCCGAGAAATAGGACTAAAAACAAGATTTAATTAAAAAAATAACAAGATTAGCTTTTAAAAGAAGAGAACCAAAAGCAAGAAGGGAGATAGTGAGAATGTTAACAAAGCCAGTAGATTATGAAGAAAGAAAAAGTAAATATGCTCAGCTAGTTGGAAATTAAAATGGATAATAAAATAAAACAAGCTGTGGAACAATATGAAAATTATCAAAGACTTCAAAAAGTTTTTTCATTAGAATTTGTAGTAAATTGTTTGACAAACCCACGTAGAGGTGATGCAAGGATTATTGGAGAAATTTTAAAAAAACAAGTTCCTACTCCGACTTTGCTTATTAATGGAATTCATTATCATGAATTAGTTGAATTAGAAGAATTTAGAAGATTAGGATATTCTGATGATCAATTAGGGGATAATCATTCGCAAGATTCCAATTACCAATTAGCAGATACTCAAGCTAAAAGAAAAGAACTTGAATTTTACCAAGCTGTTGCTGAAAGTGCAGTTGGTTTAAAACCTCCTTTTTTAAGTTGGGTTTTTTCAGTTTTAGCACCATCAAAAGATTTAGGAATGCCTATGCCGACCTTTGAGATTATGGTTAGAGGAAAAGAATCGAGAGGACCTGATTTTTATAAAGATTCATTTAATATGCAAGATGTTAAAAATTGTATTTCTTTGTGGAAAATGGGGGGAAATCCTTGTTCAGGAGAATCAATTGCTTTATCCTATGCTCAAGATTATCTTTCTGGAAGAAGAGCCCAAAGAGAATTAACTGTTCTTGATTTATTATAAATAATGTTTATCTCTAGATAACAAACCTTAAAAATAACAAAATAGCCTATATTTAAGGTGGTTAGGAACCAGACCGAATTCTGAAATAACATGCAAGAAAGATATACTAAAGAACAGATGTGGACTATTCCAACACAAGGAACTTGGGGAAAGAAAGCAGAAAATCTTTATAAAAATACTCAAACAATTCTTGGCTGTGGATTTGAAGTTCCGCATTCATTAGTAATTCCCTTTGAATACTTCCAAAATACTCAGGGACCAGGATATTGGATACTTGATGATATTCAAAAAGAATTTCCTGATTGTGAATTTGTCGCAGTAAGATCAAACTCTCCTGATGAAGATCTTGGAGAGAGAACCCCTGGATTATATACCTCTGCAAAATTACCTCATCATAACAGAAGAGATTGTTATGAATCCTTAGAAAGAGTTCTTGGGTCTTATTTTTCTAGAGAAGCAAAAGAAAGGAGAAAAAAATTGGGGCTAGAAGAAAAAGGAATGTCTTTATTAGTCCAGGAATGGGTTCCTGCACTAAACTCTGGATGTTTTAGTTATTTAGGATATGGTGGAGTTTTAATGTATACAAATCCAACAAAAGGTATAGAATCAATGATAAAACCTTCTTTAAGAAAACTAACAACAGACAAAGAAGGAAAAATTAAAGCGCCTAAAGAAGGTTGGACAACAGATGAAGAAGCATTTACAAGGAGGCTTATGAGACTTATTAATCATCTTCCTCAAGTAGCTAATCTTGGATGGGAATTGGAATTTGTCAGAGATCTTAACATGAGAGAATATATTTTACAAACAACCCCAATAAAAAAGCAAGAAAGATTTCAAGTAACAAAAAGAAGAAACATATTTCAAAGTAGTGATGTTATCGGAACAGGATTATTTAGAACAAACGGAATTTTATATTTGCCAAGCGGATTTATTTCAGGAATTCATGAACTACATCTTGAAGAATTTGATTCAGCCCATAAAGATTATTGTTTAGTTACAAATAGGGGAACAGTTATCACCGGAGCAAGGACCTGCGGAATAAATCCTCTACCCAAGATCCATAATGCAAAATCCCTTCTTTGCGTAAGCCCGAGCGGATATTTTGAAAGTGTTCATTCCTTTGCATCTCATGTTGCAACAGAAATTAGAGAAAGAGAAATGTGTGCCCTATCTGGAAAGTTTACAGGCAAACTTGCAAACCAAATGTCCGGAGCAGATTCAGATAACAATTGCTTTTATTTAGAAACCAAGTTATTAATTCAAGCAGATGAAATCGAGCAAGAAGCAAATGTTGAAGTTGTTCAATAAATTACAAATAATGTTTATCTCTAGATAACAAACCTTTTTCTTTAAGATGTTTAACAACACTCGTCCTTATTAGGTCTGCTTCAGAATATCTTGGATAAAACTTTTGTTTTTTTTCTATTCTTTTCATTATTGCTTTCCAAACTTCTTCTGGAAATTTTACTGTTACTGCTTTGGTATATCTTATTGGTTTTACCATTTTGTGCTTTATTTTAAAACCTTATTTATTTATAAACTCTTCTATCTGTAATATTTATAAACTTTGTATATAAAGAAACATTTAAATACAAGTTACCCCTGTGAAATAAGATACTTATGGCATATATTCCATATTCCAATATGGAAGGCTTCTCGGTTAGCCATGAGGTGATGAAGATAGGGGCAACTTATGCGTTTTTTTCTGCAACTCTAAACTTCAAAAAGTGGTCTGATCTAACTCATGAATGAACCAGAGAATAAAAAACTCTTAACTCCTAGAAAAGAGCTTGAGATCTTTGGTAAAATTTCTTATAAGGAAAGTCTTGGGCTATGGTCTATTATTCGACTAAAGAAGGAGATAATTAACGAGTTCCCGCAATTGAAAGAGAAGCGTTCAAGATTCGGATACAAAATGAATTATTATAGAGACATCGCCCAATTAGAAAATGTAGTTAAGGAATTAAAGAAAAACAAAGATCAGCCAATGCCTGTTTTAATGTGGTTGTATAAGGAAGAATAGAAAGAGCTATCTTTTTATAGTTCAAAATCTAAGAAAAAACATGACAATAAGTAACCTCGTTAGTTCAATTAGAGACATAATGAGAAAAGATCCAGGTGTAGATGGTGACGCTCAAAGAATTTCTCAGATGGTCTGGATGATTTTCTTAAAAGTATTTGATTCTATGGAAGAAGAAAAAGAAGCAGAAGATCCAAAATATAAATCTCCGTTACCAGAAAAAATAAGATGGAGAAATTGGGCTGAAGATTCTGAAGGAATTACTGGAGATGAACTTCTTGATTTTGTTAATAATAAAGTCTTCAAAGAACTAAAAAATTTATCTTTAAATGAAAAATCAGATCCAAGAGGATTTATTGTAAGAGCTGTTTTTGAAGACGCTTACAATTACATGAAAAATGGAGTTTTAATTAGACAGGTTATAAACAAAATAAATGAAATTCAATTTACTAATTCTCAAGATAGACATTTATTTAATGATATATATGAAACAATTTTAAGAGAATTACAAAGTGCAGGTAGTGCAGGAGAATTCTATACTCCAAGACCAGTAACTCAATTTATAGTTGATATGGTTAACCCAAAATTAGGAGAAAAAATATTGGATCCTGCTTGTGGAACAGGGGGGTTTTTAATTTCTGTATTAAATCACTTTAAACATAAAATAAAATCAGTAGAAGATAAAGAAAAAGTTCAAGAGAACTTATTTGGTATTGAAAAGAAACCATTACCTCACTTACTTTGTATGACTAACTTAATTTTGCATGATATTGATGTTCCAAAAGTTAAACATGATAACTCTTTATCAAAACCTTTAGTAGAATATAGCTCTAAAGATATGGTTGATGTTGTCGTAACAAATCCCCCATTTGGTGGAGCTGAAGAAGAAGGTATTGAAAACTTTTTTCCTGCTGATTTTAGAACAAGAGAAACAGCAGACTTATTCTTGGTATTAATTATGAAACTTTTGAGGGATGGTGGAAGATGCGGATTAGTTCTTCCTGATGGTTTCCTATTTGGAGAAGGAGTTAAAGTAAGAATAAAAGAAAAATTACTAAGCGAGTTTAATCTACACACAATCGTTAGACTTCCAACTGGTGTTTTTAGCCCATATACTGGTATTAGAACTAATTTATTATTCTTTGAAAAAAATTCTAAAGGCACAAAGGATGTTTGGTATTTTGAACATCCTCTGCCAGAAGAAGCTAAAACATATAATAAAACAAAACCAATCCGGCATGAAGAATTTGAACTAGAAAAAGAATGGTGGAATAATAGAGAAGATAAAAAGTTTAAACAATATGCTTGGAAAGTTTCTAAAGAAGAGATAATAAAAAGAAATTTTAATTTAGATATAAATAATCCCACAAAGCCAGAAGCTGAAAAAGAGTTAAGCAAAGAGGAAATAATTGCAAAAATAGAAGTCAATCTTAAAAGAAGTCAAGAAATTCTAAAGGAAATTAAAGGAGAGTGGTGAGATGGTAGATGAGGAAATTGAAGAGGTCCTTGAAGATCATGAAGGAGTTTTAACTAAACAAAAAAAAGGTACATCATTAAAAACTACAGAATTTGATTTTTTTAAAGCAATAAATTCAGAGACAGATCCTAGAAAGATATTTCTGATCGGACAGTTATATTTGGAATTTGAATGCGATGCAATTATTTCAATTTACTTTCAAACAACAGATGGATTAAGAAATGGTGTTCTTTCTGATTTTTTGAAATTTGAAAGTATTAGTTTTTCAACAAAAATAAAGATGCTAAAATATTTAGCTATCTCTGGAAAAGATGCAAAACCTATTAATCTCATTGATAGTAAAATTATAAAGGGATTGGGTGCAATTTCTCAAATAAGAAACGCTTTTCAACATAATTTAACCTATGAAGAGGCATTAAAATCTGCTCTAAAAGAGGGCGCTAATTTTGGTCTAATTAATAAGAATATATCTGATTGTAAAGACATAAATTCCTTGGTAAAATGTTTTAAAAATGAATGCGAAAATATCTATTTAGAATTAAATAAAATAATTATGCATCCAGAACTAGACAATAGTAAAGTTATAATGGATATCTTAAAGAAAAAGTCGGAGGAAGAAAAAATAAAAAATGACATTTCAAAAAGTTCCGCTAAGTGAAATCTTGCAATATCAAAATAGATTTATAACCATTTCAGAGGATCAAACTTATAGAAGAGTGAGAATTAAAGTACATAGGCAAGGAATGGTTTTAAGAGATGAGGTGAAGGGATATGAAATAAAAACTAAGAAACAACAACTCTGCAAGAAAGGACAATTTTTAGTAGCTGAAATAGATGCAAAGGTTGGGGGATATGGGCTAGTTCCTGCAGAATTGGAAGGTGCAGTGGTCAGTAGTCATTATTTTTTATTTAATATAGACCTTAGCAAAATTAATTTAGACTATTTTAAAGCATACATCCAATCGGATTTATTTTTTTCCCAGATTAAGGCAGAGGGCAGTACTAATTATGCTTCTATACGCCCTAGAGATATACTTGAGATAGAGATACCTCTACCAACATTAAATGAACAAAAACAAATTGCAAACCAAATAAATAATTTTTTCAGTGTAAAAAAAGAAATAGAAACTTTAGATATTTCTAATTTGGAGAATGTTTCAAAACTTCGTCAATCTATTCTTCAATCCGCAACTCAAGGAAATTGGAAAAATCTTCCAATAACTAAATGTTTCAGAACTTTCTCTTCCAGAGAAAAACAACTAAAAGCAACAGAATATTCTGAAATAGGTAAATACCCTATTGTAGATCAAGGAAAAAAATTAATCCCCGGATATTCCAATGATGAATCAAAGCTTTTAAAATTAAAAAAACCAGTAGTTATATTTGGAGATCACACTAAACAAATAAAGTACATTGATTTTGATTTTATTATTGGGGCAGATGGAACAAAAATTCTTGAACCAATAGAAGAAATTCTACCTAAATTCTTTTACTATGTATTGAAGAGTTTTAAATTAGAGAATAAAGGATATGCTCGGCATTTCAAAATATTAAAGCAAGAAGAATTTCCTCTTCCCCCACTCGCTGAACAAAAAAGAATTGTTGAAAAAGTGGATAAATTAATGGCTTATTGCGATGAGTTAGAAAAGCAGGTTAAGGAAAATCAAGAAAATGCTGAAAAGTTGATGAGTGCTGTGTTGAAGGAAGGGTTTGAGAACCAATAAGTTTTAATATTGAACTTTCTTTTCAATAAAGATGGAAAAAGAAAATAAAAGTTGGGCGTTTAATGATCTTACCATAAAAGATACTAACTACTTAACCCATGGATACCATAAGTATCCTGCTAAATTTATCCCCCAAATTGTTTCTAAATTATTATTAAGTTACTCTTCAGAAGGAGATTATATACTTGATCCTTTTGGGGGATGCGGAACAACATTAGTTGAATCAAAATTAGAAAAAAGAAATAGTATTGGTGTCGATATTAATGATGTAGCCGTTTTAATTTCAAAGACAAAAATATCTGAAATAAATCCTATTGAATTAGAAAAAAGCAACAAGAAGATATTAGATTATATAAAAAAAGTAAAAATACAGAAAAACTATTATAAATTTGCTAATGAAAGATTAAAATATTGGTTTAAAAAAGAAGAATACAACTCTTTAATGGAGATATATAAGGTTATTAAAAAAGTTAGAGATACAAAAATAAAACTATTTTATTTTTGTTGTTTTTCTAACATCTTAAAAAATTGTTCTATCTGGTATTCCAAGAGTATAAAACCAATGAGAGATCTAAATAAAAATATTCCAAACCCAAACATGATATTTACAAAACATTTAAATTTTATGACTTTAAGAAACAAAGAATTTTTTGAAAAACTCAATTGTAGAAAAAAGGAAAAAGTAAGTTGTATTATGGTGAAAGGAGATGCAAGAGAACTTGATATAAAAAATGACTCAATTGATTTGATAATAACCTCTCCACCTTACTTTACTTCTTATGAATATGCAGAACTTCACCAATTATCTACTTTATGGTTAGGTTTTGCTAAAGAAATGAAAGAAATAAAAAATAATTTTGTAGGTACTTCATTTAGAAGGTTGGAAAGTGGTAACTTTCAAAGTAATGTTGCTAACAGCATTGTAACTCAACTAACTAAGAAAAATAAATGTTTAGCTAAAAATGCTTCTAATTATTTTTTAGATATACAAAAGAGTTATGCTGAGATGTTTAGAGTATTAAAAGGAGGGGGAATAGCCTGTATAATTTTAGGCAATACGGAGTATAAATCTATAAAAATAAACAATGTTAAAGCTTCTTTAGAATTATTAAAAAATATTGGTTTTAAACAAGTCAAGATTATAAAAAGAAGAATGACTTCTAAAAACTTTACCCCGTTTAGAGATAATCAAGGTAAATTCACGAATTCTCAAAAAGCTGCTAAAAAAAATATATATAAATATGAGTATATTCTTGTGATGAAAAAATAAAATGGTTGAAGAAGAATTTAATTTTGAAAAGTTTAAGAAGATCTCAAATAAAAGCAGGTATGAAAGAAGAATTGCTCAATTGTCTAAAGATAAAGAGACTAAAAATATTGAAGAGGTAGTAAATACTTCTATAAAAAATATAAAAGATGGAGAAAGATCATTTATAATCTATGGCGATCCGCAATGCGGGAAAACAGAAATGATGATTGCATTAACTGCGAAATTACTTGATGAAGGACACAGAGTAATAGTTTTATTAATAACGGATAATGTTTCTTTGCTAAAACAAAATCTAGAGCGATTTAGAAATTCGGGAATAGATCCTTCACCTAAAAATTTTAACGAGGTCCTAGACGAAAACATTAAAATAGGGGAGGGTAATTGGATTATATTTTGTAAAAAAAATGCTTCTAATTTAAAAAACCTTAATGACAAATTGAAGGAAATAAGTAACAAAGTTATTATAGACGATGAAGCTGATTTTGCAACCCCAAATTCTAGAATTAATCAACCAGATATTAGTAAAATTAACCAATTAACAGGTGAGTTAATTGGTGATGGAATTTATATCGGGGTGACTGCAACCCCCGCTAGATTAGATCTAAATAACACCCATAATAACAAAAATCAGAAATGGGTTTGTTTTAAACCTCATTCAAAATATACTGGTCAAGAGATCTTTTTTCCAATTGACGTTGAAAATTTGTCATACAGATTAGTTTTTTTGCCTGATGATAATCCTGAGTATATTTCAAATGCTTTGTTTAGTTTCATGGTAAATGTAGCCCATTTAAATCTTCGAGTAAATTCTCCAGAAAAAAATTATTCTTTTTTGGTTCATACTAGCGGAAAAACAGAGGATCATTCTAGAGATTACCAACATATTCTCAAAGTGTTTAGTACTCTTGCTAACAAAGAAGATAGTGATTGTGAGAAATATATCAAGAATATCTGGAAAATAGCAAAAGAGAGATATCCTGGAGAAGAAGATGAAATAGTTTCGTATATCATTGAAAATAATCAAAGAAATAATACTATAATCATGAATAGTATTCATGATTTTAATCGAGAAGGTTCTTCTATAGCTGATCCTTCTACGTTGTTTACAATAGTTCTTGGAGGAAACATCATTTCAAGAGGAGTTACTTTTAATAATCTTCTTTCAATGTTTTTCACAAGGGGGGTAAAAAATAAATTTCATCAAGATACCTATATCCAACGTGCAAGAATGTTTGGATCAAGAGGAGAATATTTAAAATATTTTGAGTTATTTATCCCTAGAGAACTTTATTTAAATTGGCATAACTGCTTTGTTTTACATAGACTTTCATTAGAATCTATAAACTCCAAAAATGGACCCCCTGTTTGGGTATATGATGACAAGATTGCAGTTACCTCTAGATCAAGTATAGATTCCTCTTCTGTTTTATCCGATAGCGGGGAGATGGGATTTGCTTTGTTTGATTTTAAAGAAGTAGAGGTAACGGACATTCTTAACAAGAAAAATTCCAATCTAGATAAGTTAAAAGAATTAGCTAGTTTAATCGGAGATCAAGCATTGCCTCCGTTTTTAATAAGATACATTGAGAAAAATTCCAATTCAACGGAGGAGTCTATTAAAATTTATTCTCCTTTTTCTCCAAAGTGGAAAGATGTTGATCAAGAAAGCTTAAGAAGGGCTAAAGGATTTATTTCTACCTCCTCTAAAGGATTTTATGATTTCGGTCATCACATTCAAATAATATTTAATGATAAAAAGAAAGCAAGAATTTATTACAAACCTTCTGGAAAAAGATTAGGGTTTATCAAAAATATAAAATGGGATTAAGTTTATTTATACAATCTTCCTTCAATTTCTTTAATCATTTTATTATATCCCTTAACTCCTCCGAAGAGTTTCATAATCTCTAAAGGTCTTCCTAATTTGTTTAATGGATCAACCATTAATACTTTAGAATCTTCTAAATTTTCTAAACCTTCATCAGCATATTTTTCTAAAAGAACTTCAATAACTTTTCTTGCCTTTTCTCCGTATTTATTAAAATAAGAGTCTTTGTTAACTTTCGTTGCTCTTTCTTTTCTTGTTAATGGTTTCTGCCCATAAGCAACATGAAGAATTAAATCAAAAGGATCCATATTTTTTCCATTTGGAATTTGTTCTCTTAAGGCATCAAGTAAAAGTCCTTTTTGTTCTAACTCTTTTATCAAAGCTAACTTCTGATCTAAAATATTCCACTTCTGAATAAAATCATTCAAACTTCTAAACTCATTACTGATTCCTTTTTTAGTATAATCTTGAAGAGATTCTGTAATTAGTTTACCATTTGCATCAAGATGATAAGTTTGATCATTGATTACCTTAACTTCTGCTTCTTTAACATAATACTTTCTTATTTTTTGTGGTTCTTCCGAATAATTAGCAGTTGGCTGAACAATAATTCTTTCCCCTTCAAGAATTTCTTCTCCTTTTGGATCTTCTAGTTTTATTTCTTCTCCTTCTTTGAATACTTTTATTTGTATTGGTTCCCCATCAAACTTTGGATCAGCAAATAAATTTGTAACATTCCTAAAATCCATAATAGTAAAAAATGTTTTTCCATAATCTTCTCTTATTCTTGTTCCTCTTCCGATAATCTGTTTAAATTCAGTCATAGACTGAATAGGAGAATCTAAAACAATTAATTTACAAGTTTGAGCATCTACGCCAGTATTCAAAAGTTTAGAAGTTGTTGCAATAACTGGATATCTCTCAGCAGGGTCGATAAAATTACCAACTTGTGCTTTACCAACATCATCATCTCCAGTAATTCTCATAACATACTTTTCATTTTCTTTAACTAAATCTTTATTTTCATTTACTAAAGCTCTTTTCATTGACTCTGCATGTTCAATATCTACACAGAAAACTATTGTTTTATCAAATCTATTTGTATTTTTCAGAAATTCTGTTATTTTCTTAGCTACAATTTGAGTTCTTTCATCAATAACTAATTTTCTATCAAATTCTCTATTTGTATAAACTTCATCTGGAATTTCATTTTCATTTTTGTCTTTTTCTCCTTTTTTAGGTCTATATCCCTGAACATCTTTATCTAAAACAACTTTGATAACTCTATAGGGTGCTAAAAATCCGTCCTCTATTCCTTGCTTTAAAGAATAAGAATAAACAGGTTTTCCAAAATATTCCATGTTTGAAACATCTTTAGTTTCTTTTGGAGTTGCTGTTAAACCAAGTTGAATTGATGAATCAAAATAATCTAAAACTTCTCTCCATGCAGAATCATCTTTTGCACTACCTCTGTGACATTCATCTACAACAATTAAATCAAAGAAATCTTTAGAGAAATTCTTGTAAATATTTCTTCTTTCTTCTTCTCCAGAAATACCTTGATAAATCGCAAAGTAAACTTCAAATGCCTTATCTGTTTTTCTTTTACTAACTTTTGTAGAAACTCTAGAGAAAGGTTTGAAATCTTTATTTTTAGGATCATCCACTAAAATATTTCTATCTGCGAGGTATAAAACTCTTTTTACTTTTTCAGCTTTTTTTAATCTCCAAATAATTTGAAAGGCAGTATAAGTTTTTCCTGTTCCTGTTGCCATAATTAACAAAACTTTCTTTTTACCTTTTGCAACAGCTTCTAAAACATTATTTACAGCAATTCTTTGATAATATCTAGGTTCTTTCCATCCTTGTTCAAAATAATAATCCGAAGTTATTATTTTCTCTTCCTCTTCTTTAGTAATTCCTTTATGTTGTTTATACTTTTCCCATAATTCTTCTGGAGTTGGAAACTTATCTAAAGAAATTTCTTTTTGTTCTCCTGTTGTTTTATCATGAAAAATAAATGAATCTCCATTTGAACTAAATGCAAATAATAATTGTAGATCATTTGAATAATCTATAGCTTGTTGAATTCCTTCTCCTTTAGATTTATTGTTGTCTTTTGCTTCAACAATTGCAAGAGGAATATTTGGTTTTAGATAAAGAATATAATCTACTTTTTTAGGAATACCTCGTTTTATTGTTTTCCCGCAGACAATTACCTTTCCAGCAGTATAATAAAATTCTTCTCTTATTTGTTTATCTTTATCCCATCCAGCTTTTAGAATAGCAGGCGTGATAAACTTGGTCCTTATGTCTGTTTCTGTTAAAGACTTCTTGTTCATAAAAACATAAAGAAAACAGGATTTAAAGAGTTTACGAGTTAAACCTCAACAACCCTAAGTCCTTTATTGAGCATTTCTAGCATTCTTTGCATTTGTGTTTCTAGATGTTGCATTCTTTCTTGCATGACTTCTTTTTCATTTTCAGATTTCATTAATTTCTTTTCAATTTCTGTTTTTGTTACATCAACTAAAAGATCTTCTTCTTGAATTGTATCTTTCATTCCTAAAAGTTCAGAATAATAATGTATCTTGTCTGATTTTTTCCAACCAAACCTATATTTCAAAGCTGATTCAGATTTATATCTCGGAAGCCAATAACAGCAGGAGCAGTGTCTAAAATCATACATTGTTAATTGAGAGTATTTTTGTCCTGCTTCACTCATTCCATCACCAAGAACTTTTACAGCAAGTCTTTGTAAATATTGATTAGCTATTTTAGGACTAATGGAAAAAATGTAATCATCTCCTTTTAGACATTTAGATTGAATATAATCTTTTAATAATTGAGAAGATAACATTAATTTTATTCTTCTTCCAAAAGTTTTACTTATTTCTTCTCTAACATTTAATTCTTTACAATTATTATATAAATCCGAAACTCTAATATTCATTAACTCAGTTGGAGCTCTAATTCCAGTATCATACAAAAAAGTCATTAACACTCTATATTTGAAATTTGCATTTTCACATAATCTTTTGACTTGCTCTTCTGTAAGATAAACCCATTCCGGTTTTTCTGAAGTTGTATCAAGATATTTTGTTATGTCTTGAATATTCTCTCCTTTTCTAGAAGCAATTCTTTGATGCCAATGCCAAAATGCTTTGAACACTTTAATATAATCTGCAACAGATTTATATTTTTCTCCGTCCTTTCTCGTCATAGTTCCAGAACGCATTTCGTGGAAGAAGTTTACTAGTTGTTCTTCTGTAATCTCTGTTAATTTTACAATTCCATTTTTTTCAAAACTCTTTGTTAAAAAGATCATTCTTTGAGCCAAATTGTTTAATCTTGAAAAGCTTCTAGCTCCTTTTTTGTTACCTATAGAAACATTCATTCCACTTTCCATATCAAGGACGTATTTAACAATAAGTTGAGAGTTCTCTGGATTGATATCTGGAATACCTCTATTTTGAACTAGAATCTTCCATTTCTCAAATCTTTCTTTATTTTTGTATGGGTCTATTTTCATATTTTATCGAAGATATACAGATATTTAATCCATCTGTAGACCTTTCTGTAGATCCCAAAAAGTATTCAAAATAGACTTATGCTCCTGCCGAAATAGGTTCTATTTTGAGTTAAATTTTTTTCTGATTTTAATCCCACCATTTTCCTCAAAATAGGTCAACGCCCCGTCCGATATCAAGTTTATTCTGAAGTTAGATGATGTTTTATTTTTAATCCCATCATTTTCCTCAAAATAGGTCAACGCCCCGTCCGATATCAAGTTTATTCTGAAGTTAGATGATGTTTTATTTTTAATCCCATCATTTTCCTCAAAATAGGTCAACGCCCCGTCCGAGATTCGAACTCGGGTTTCAGCCTTGAAAGGGATGTGTCCTTGGCCACTAGACTAACGGGGCAAATTGTTAGAAATCTTCTAACCATTATTCAAACAAAAAATGCTTTAAAAAGGTTTTCAAAAACAAATATTAACAAAGTTCTATTCGAATATACTAAACTATCTTAAAAGAATAACCTTAATCGGCGCATACTCTGATTGACGATAACAAGAAAAAGAATTTGAATCGTCACTGTATATCGAAATGTTACTTACTTTTTCTTCCAGAACAGATAATGAAGGATAATCGTAGGAATAATATCTTGCTCCAATTACAAAAGATCGGTTGGTGTGAGAAGGTAGTTCAATATTTCTTGGATAATCTAAAGAAAAATCACATTGATTTGCATTAACTCTTTCTCTCCAAAGAAGGGGTTCAACAAGAAAAATACTTAGTGACGCAGAATTTGTATCCTTAAAATTAATACATCCTTGTAATTTACCAGTAAAATAAGTTTTAGAAAAAATTCCTTTATTTTCCAAAGAAAGAAGCCCAAGATTAGCACATAAATTATTCGACGAACTTTCTTCTCCAAAAAAATCTATTCCTGAGAGAGTATCTTTAAGAGCAATATTTTCATTAAATTCTTGAGTATAATAAACAATCAAAAGAGATGCACTAAAAAAAAGAGCAAACAACAATATTGCTACATAAATTAACTTTTGCATATTAATTATTCATTAAAGATTTAGATAAATAAAATCCCAAAAGAATAAAAATTATTGCTGAAAAAATCAAAGTCAATAAAACAGATCCTTGCTTAAAATTGTAAATATCGATCATAAATCCAACTGTAAAAACGTAAAGAGACACAGAAGCTAAATAAAAGATGGAGAATAACTTTTTAGTTTTTGCAAATAAGATTACTGCTATAACTAAAGAAATCCAAAAGATAAACCATCCCAAAGCAGGGTACCAATAAGACTCAGAGCCAATCATTTATCCCACATCCTTAAAAATTCTGCAATTATAAAAGCTACAACAACTGAAGAAATTAATAAAATTAGTTTAATTTCATTAGGAATTTCCGGAATATACTCTTTTACAAAATAAGCAATTGCAAGAAAAATGAATAATACTCCGAGACCATAAAATATATTTTGAATAGCCATAATAACCAAAGAAAAAGATTATTTAAATACCTTACTATCTGGTTAAAATAGTTATTTAAACTCAAACTTCTTAATCTGTTTATGAAACCAAGATACAGTTTTTCAAGCAGACACACAGGGCACATAGAAAACATAAGAAAGCAAAGACAAAAATATCCCTCTATTGCTTCGAACATAATCGAAACATCAGACATAATCCTAGAAGTTCTAGACGCAAGATTCATTGAAGAAACTAGAAATGGGCCTTTGGAACAAAAAATAAGAGATAAAGGAAAAAAATTAATCTACGTTTTTAATAAAGCAGATTTAATCAAAGAAAAAGATGTTAACTTCTCAAAGGAGCTAAGACCATTTGTATTTTTTTCGTGTTTAGAAAGAAAGGGTGCAAAACAACTTAGAAGTTTAATAAAACAAGAAGCGAAAACATTAGCAAAAGTAGAAAAGAAAACATTAATGCATGACAAACCAAAATTAACAGAATTTAAGGATTATCTTACTGTTGGTGTAATCGGCTATCCGAACACAGGAAAAAGTTCTGTAATAAATTTTTTAATCGGAAAATCTGCAGCACCAACTGCTTCAGAAGCTGGATTTACAAAAGGTTTCCAAAAATTCAAACTCAGCAACGGACTTTATCTAATCGATAGCCCCGGAGTAATTCCCAAAGATAAATACTCACATAATGAATCAGAATTAATTGCAGAACACACAATTCTAGGTTCAAGAAGCCATAATCAAGTTACAGATCCTGAACTTGTAATTGCAAGTTTATTTTTAAAATATCCGGGTGTTTTAGAAAAACATTATGGAATAGATACTCAAGAAGATTCAGATTTATTTTTAGAAGAACTCGGTAGAAAAAAATGTTTTCTAAAAAAAGGAAATGAAATTAACACTGATTTAACAGCTCGTTCAATAATAAAAGATTGGCAAGAAGGAAAAATTAAGGTTTAACTTCAGCTTCTAGACCCTTGTCTCTATGTATAATGTTTCTTAAAAGTACTTCATACGCTTTCCTAGATTTGCATTGCGTTGGATCTACGTAAGGGCATTTAGGGACATTGCAGAACGGTTCCCCAACACAATATTCACAAGCTCCCCCAACAGGCACAGAATTATCTCTATCAGACATTTTAACCTCCAAAAATTTAATTAGAATTTGGAGCTTTAGCTAAAATAAAACCAAAAAGATCTATTTAACTTAAGCTCATTATGCATATTAAACCAAGACCTAAGAACTATTTAAACTTTTTTATCATATACTCGCCATCTTTTATACTAGATAATTTGTAACCTAATTTTCGATAATATTTTCTAACTCCTATTCCAGATATAACAAAAATTTCCTTGCAATTATTTTCTTTTGCAATTTTTTCTGCTTCTTTCATTAACATTTTTCCTAAACCTAAATGTTGATAACCTTCTCCTGTTTCTCCAAGGGCAATTTCTTTCCCATAAACATGTAATTCTCGAATAATTGCGTGTGTACCCAGCCTTAATCTCAAAAGCCCAAATAAAATATCTTCTTTATTTACAATTTCTAAAAACATTTCTTTTCCGCCTGAAGCTTTGTATTCTGTTTTTTTCAATTCCAAAATATTAGAAATTTTTCTTCCATCTCTACAAGCAAAACCAATTTCTCTAAATCTAATTTCTTTAATCTCTTCGTTTTTATCTCTAAGTTCTTTCTCAACATCAACTCTTAAATCTATTTTTGTAGTTCCAGCAACCAAATATTCTGGAGGAATTTCCCTCATAACTCGCATAACTCTGCAATATCTCGGAACAAGTTTCATCATTTTAATTAAAATTTCCTTAAGTTGCTTTTCTGTGTAAGGTTTATACTTTTTTTCAAAATACCATTTTTCTAATTCACTCCCAGGAATAACTTGACAAGGATAAATCTTAATTTGGTCTGGCCTAAACCGAGAATCTGTAAAGACTTTTTTAAATAAACTCAAATCTTTTTCAACATTACTCCCAGGCAAACCAGGCATCAAATGATAACCAATTTTAAACCCAGCATTTTTTAGTGCTTTCGTAGCTTCAACAACATCTTGAACAGTGTGTCCTCTTTTTGTTAATTTATAAATTTTATCGTCGAGAGCTTGCACTCCCAGCTCAACTCGAGTGCACCCAAAATCTCTAAGTCTATCAATAAATTGCACACAAACATCTGGCCTAGTTTCAATACAAAGAGCAGTGCATCTTATTTCAGAATTTTCATTAAGTTTCTGAGCTTCTTTTAAGTTCTTAGAAACTTTTCCATTCATTGCATCAAAACAACCTTTAATAAAAAAATATTGAAATTTCTTTTCGTACTGTAAAAATGTTCCGCCCATTATAATTAACTCAATCTTGCCAACAGGATGATTCATTGCTCTAAATGCTTCTAAACGCGCCTTAACCTGTTTGTAGGGATTGTAATCAACTTCTTTAGCCCTCAAAACAACAGGACTTTTAGGAGTATAACTTTGAGGAACATCTAAATTAGGACAATAAACACAGCAACCATGATCACATTTCCGAGGAGGCAGCATAACAGCTACAGGAGTAACACCTGAAATTGTTTTAGTTGGTTTTCTAATTTCATTTTCTTTTATATTTGGAGGTAGCATAAATAACTCAAGTCCCGTATATTTTTAAATCCTCATTTCTTGAATAAAACATGACAAAAGAACAAGAAAAAGTCTGGGACAATATTGCAGAAGAATGGCACGAGCTTAAAACTCAAGACAAAGAAAAACAAGGACAACATGTTCTGAATTTTTTAGAAGGAAAAAAGGGAAAGATACTTGATTTAGGAAGCGGCTCTGGAAGATATCTAAGAAATGTCAAAGAAGGAAAAATGTATCTCTCTGATTTTTCAGGAGAAATGATTAATCTCGCAAAAGAAAAAGCAAAAAAAGAAAAAATAAATGCAGAATTTTCAGTTGCAGAAATGACTAAACTTCCCTACGAAAATGATTTCTTTGACTATGCTATTGCCTCATCCTCATTCCATTGTTTAAATCCAGAAGAGCAAAAAGAGTCAGTAAAAGAACTTTTCAGAGTTCTAAAAAAGGGCGGAGAAGCTGAAATCTCTGTGTGGAATATAGAAAGTTCAAGATTCAAAAATTCTCCAAAAGAAAAAATGATTAAATGGCACGATAAAGGAGCAAGATACTATTACCTATTCTCACCCGAAGAAATTTATTCTCTCTTCGAAAAAGCTGGTTTTAAAATAATTGAAAAAGAACAACCAAGAATGATGATTGTGTTTACTGTTAAAAAAGCCTAGTAATAATTCTTTTTCCTCATTAAAAGAAAAACTATCAAAAGAATAATAAGAACAATTATTCCTGCAAGTAACAAAATTAAAGAGGTGTATAACTTTCCAGAAAGTTCAAATCCTAAAATATTTTTAGTACCGTCGTCATTATTTACATCAACTGGCAAACCACAAGAAACAGGATCTTGAGAAGGTTTGTTTAAGTTAGTATTACAAGAATTCAAATCAGCACAGTTATATTTCTTAAGATTGTCTAGTCCACATTCAGTCCAACTACAATCCCACGAAGGAGTACAACTAACAATATTTCCCCCACCACCAGAACCAGAGCCACCTCCGCCCCCAGAATTACTCCTACAAGCAGCGCAGGGACCACCACAATCAATTCCTGTTTCTCCTTGATTTTGTATCCCATCGCTACAACTTATTGGAGGACAAGCACCACAATCAAAAACACAACTACTACATGTTTCCCCATTATTACAAACTCTATCTCCACAATAAGGAGAGACTACGCAAGAAGAAGAATTAAAGACGCATCTATTGTTTATACAACTATCGACAGTACATGCAACATTATCGTTACATTGAGAACTAGCAGTGCATTCTATTTGCCCCTCGTAAGAAGAAGTAAATAAAGAATTTGCTTGCATATACGGCCATTCACTCCCACTAGAATTGCTCGCTTGAGAAGCCGAAGCAGGAACATTCAAATTCCAAACAATAATACTGTGCTCATCTCCAAGGATAATGTCTAATTTCCCATCTTCATCTAAATCAGTTAAAACAGGAGTAGATTGTTTAACTCTTCCTGAAGATTCACCATGATTTAGTTTGGGTGTTGGTCTTGGCCAATTACTAGCAAAAGAATTATCTAACTTAAAAGCAAATAACCTGTTAGAATTTTCAGTTTTATTAGTAAAAGAATTATACCATGGATAATTACCTTCTCCAGTAGCAGAAAGCACTTCCTGCTGATTATCTCCGTCTATATCTCCAATAACTTTTTTTCCGGCAAGCAAGGGGAAGCTTGAATAATCGGCTAATGGTCTAGCAATTAAAGATAAGTTAGAAATTCCAGATTGATTTTGATCAATAATTAAAATTCCATGACCAACTTCAACAACAACTTCTAGATAAGGGTCACTGTCTAGATTAGCAACAGAAACTCCCCGAGGGTTAATCCCGTAATAATCCAAATCAGAAGAATAATTTGAGTAATTTACTGGCCACCCTCTAACAGCAGTACCATCTGAATTAAATGCATAAACAAGTCCAGTAGTACAAGAATAATTTAATGAAGCACCACTAAGAATCCCATCTCCACTTCCAACAAGAATTTCTAACTTTCCATCTTTGTTTAAATCGGCAAGTGTCGGAAAAATATCCATCGCACAAAGTTTTGGATTTACTGGCCAGCCAGGCAATAAATTTCCAGAAAGGTCATAAACATAAATACTTTGGCTTAAACCACTTGCAACAACAAGTTCGTCATATCCATCCCCATTAACATCCCCAATTGCAGGACCATCTAACCAAGCACTTTTATCTGCATCGGGAATTCTCTTTGGCCACCCAGAAAAAGCAGTTCCATTTGGATAAAATATAAACAAAGTACCTCCGCAAGAAATAGTAACGATTCCAATAGAGTTATGAGTTTCTGTTGCATTAATTAAAGAAACTAATTTATAGCCCCCACCATTTTGTGGCCAACCCGGAATGGTTGTTCCATTTGCATAAATTCCATAAGTCTCTGATCCAACATTAATAAATATCTCATCTAATCCGTCATTATTTACATCAACTAACAAAGGTGCACTTGTAAAAGCCATACCAATATAGGTACTAAAATTAAGAGGCCAGTTAGGCATCATTGTTCCATTTGAATAAAGAGCATAAACATTAACAGATTCAGCACCATATTCCTGTTCTCCTGCAACAATTTCTTTTCCAGGTGCAGAAGATAATTGGCCAACACCAACAGAAGGCGCTAAGAAATAATGTTCACTATAAAAAGGCCAGCCAGTATGAAACAAAGGATCTAAAATAAGGCTAATTGTTTCCTCATTTCTAAAATCATTTTCGCCATTAACAACTAATCTCAAGTCATACTCTCCAGAAACTAAACTCGAAAAATCAAGTTGTCCAAGCGAAGAATTAGTTATATTGGAAGTAGATGAAGAAATTAAAATCCAAGAGCTTTCATTAGATTTTTTGTATTCTAAAGAGTAATTAACAAATAAAGGAGAAGTGGCAGTTCCATTAAAATAAACAACATTATCTCCCCATACAAAGGGTTGATTAATTTTTATGTTGTCTGTTCTAAGGACAAGTCTATCTTCTGAAACTAACTCCTCTGCACTATATGCCCTAATTCTAACAGTAGTAATATTATCTTTAGCATAGTTTGTATCAAATGTTGCAAGAACTGCATTCTCTTTTTCAGAAGTTGGATTGACAAGAGAGATACCCTCGCTCATCCAAACAGAAGGTTCAACACCATAACCATAATCAACTTCATATCGAGAAAAACTAGAACCAAGATCATTACCTTTTTGAACAGTACCAGTTAGATTAATTGTTCCAGAAAGAGAAGAAGTAAATTCTGGACTAATAAAATTAACAATTGGCTCGCTAAAAGTTGTCATAAATTGTGTTTCAGGATCACCAAGAAGATTTAAATCATAATAAATCCAACGTCCAGTATAACCCGTATTGGGGTTTGCAAAACCAATTAAGTTTTCTTTACTTTTTTGTAAAGTCTTTCCAAGATTATTTTCTCCAGAATTTAAAATACTAACAAAAGATTTCATATACACTTCTCCAGGACCATCTTGGCTATCTATTCTATACCAGCCATATCTAGAATTTCCAATATAAGCAAAAGAGCCATTTTTTCCTAAAACTAAAGTTTCGGCGATAGAATCAGAAGATCCATCAGAATACCAAGTCGCACCTGCTGGCGCAGGATATCCATATCCAAAAGTACCATTTGCAAACCACCATTTATCTGTTCTCTCATCAAATGAAGCAGAATAACAACCTAAAGAATAAAAAAGAGGATAAACAACATTTGTTAAATTAGAAACACTCCAGTGATTTAAACCAGATACTTCAAAACCGCTCGCATGACCATCATGTAAGATTAAAGAAGCACCAGCGTTTATTGCCTGAATAGTTCTTACTCCAGTTTCAGGCGCAGTGTTACTTTCAGCACCTCGTCTATTTTCCATAGCAAGATAATCATCATAAATGGTTTTTCTTTCAAACTGTTGAAGATTATCACTAATATTTTCCATTGAGTTAGAAGAGTAAGTTAGTTTATCCAGTCTTTCTCCAACCAAAACAGCTTTATTTAAGTAAAAAAGATTGTTTAGAGTAGAATTCTCATAGAAAATAACTTTATTAACAAAATTATTAGTTTCTTCTAATGTTTCAACAGGAGCTCTTCCAATAAAAACCTCCGATAATAAATCTGCTTCATCACCGGCAGTTCCATTTTCCCATGAAGGAGGATTACAAGAAGTTTCTCTTGCACGAGAGTAAGACCCCTCTGCAAAAATGCTATCTTTATCTGTATCCCAAGAGCCATCTAAACCAGCATAGTAAAGATCACTAGGAATATCATAATTAGTAAAATAACCAAAGGTATTTACATAAAAACTTCTCGGGGGAATAACAGAAATATCTCCACCAAGAAGAACATAATCTATTCCCCAAGTGTTATATGCAAATTTAATAAAATTTCTTATTTTTGCTTGTGTGTCATTAAAAGTATTATTTTTTGAAGTACAACCATCGCCCCAGACACCATCACAAAAAAAGCTAGAGTTAGATAAAATATCTTCGATTAAAACAATTTTTGTGTTTATTCCCCTCGTATTATTTTTCCAGTCAGCTAATATAGAAAAAGCAGGTTCAAGAGTAGAATTGGTAATAATAACATAATCGTAACTTTCATCTGTTTCACCCGCAATACCTTGGAGGCTTAAAGAATTTGAAGAAACTAAATCTTCGGGGTTATCAACAAAGTCTCTAACTTTATTTTTGTCTTCATCAGAATTTCTTAAGTTAGTATTTTTTTCTTTTGTATCCGCTGAAAAAAGAGAAAAGAGCGATTTGTCAAAATTAATCTTAACGTCTATTTTTTTGTAATATGAAACTTTTTGAGAAACCGGATTATATTGAACGGGGTATAAATTTATAACAAGAATGTCATAACCATACTTTTCTGAGCTTGATTCTATTGAATAAACTACGCCAGGATAATTTTTGTTAAGATCGTAAACTTCTTTATTTGGAACAGTAGCATTTACAGAAGCATTTAGGTAAGAATTTGAGATATCAATATTACCAAAAGAATCTTTTTCAGAAGGAGCATAATTAGAAAGAGGTATATCTCCAAATGGTTTTGGTTCTTGCGCATAAGTAATATAATATTCTCCATCTAAAATTATTTTATTTGAGGGAATTACAGAAACAGAACTTACTTTTTCTCCAGAGGGAATTAAGAATTTAACTGTTTTAAACGGAAGAATAGGATTTCCAGAGATACCTTGCAACAATAAGTCACCCATATTAACAATAAATCCATTCTCGTTTTTTTCTAGACTAACATCTGGGAAAGAAAAAGACTTTTCAACTGACGATGTTGAAATAGTTGGACTAAATTGGACAGAATTATCAAAAAAAGAATTAATAAATAACCAAGAAAAAATTAGAAAAACAGCTAAAAATAAAAAGATTACAAATCTTCCCCAATCACTCTTTTTCATAAAGGCATAAGAGATTAAGTATTTATAAATATTCTTATCGAGAAAAGTTAGTTGTTCCAGAGTGTTTTGTTAAAAACCTACGCAGGAATGATCTTTGATTATTTCTTCTTGAAGATATTAACCAAATCAAAAAAACTCTTTTTCTCAAATAAAAGAATTTTTCTGTCAACAATGTCATAATTAACTCGAATCATCCCAAGATTAGAAATAAAAACTGTTCCAATAATCAAATCTTTGTTATCAACATTTTGTATTGAAAAAACTATTTTGTTTGTTTTATGGGTTATTTGTTGTCTATTTTTTTCATCTTCAATTATTCTCCAAAATTCATCGAAGTCTAAATCGTAATTTAAAGAAATTTTAACTGGTTCTTTATCATTTAGATTTTCCAATTCAATTACCTTGCATTGGTCTTCAAGCTGAAAGCTAAAAATTCTTTTAAGTGAAGGCACAAAAAAGTCAATATGCTGTTTATCTTGCGGATTCTTTAGGTTTTCAAAATCTACTGCAAAAAAGCACGAACAAGGATAGCAATCTTTATGCTCGTCCATAAATTTCTGAAAGCTCTCTTCATTCACAAGTTTTTCTAAATAAAATTGAAAGTTCATATTTTTTCAAGAGAAAATGAGTTTAAAAAACCAATAGATTCTGGAACCCCCATTATTGTTCACTCATTAGTAACAACATAATCAAAACATTTATAAACCTCTTTTTCTAAGAAAAATTATGACATTAAAAAGATTAACACAAGCATTGGTTTTAGGAACAGCTTTAGCTGGAAGTTCGTTAGCAGAAAGAATTGCTCTTTTAGGCCCAGAAGGAACAGCAACAAATGTTGATTTATCTGAACAAGTTCAAGTTAAGGATAACCAAGAATATCTTGGAGAAAAAAGCCCATATCAAATAGCTGTTGAAATTTACGGCGGACAAATTGTTCCTGGAACAGAATTCACTTTATTTACTGGAGATTCGGCAACAGGAGTCAGAAAACTAGGGGAAGCAAGATTTGAAGGCATTACACCCACAAAATGGGGTCATAACTCAAAATTTGCAGATTATATAAGAAAAAGAATGGGAAATAAAGCAATAACTCCTGAAGGAAATATAGTTTTTTCAATACACTACTCAGATAGACCAAAAACAGAAGTGAGAGGTTTTGATGAAATGTTAGGTGCAAGTACAATTGGAACATACGCAAGAGAAACCACTCTAAAATAAAGCCAGTAATACTCTATTTAACAGCTATTTTCTATTCACAAAATATTTATAAATAACCTTTATGTGATTTATCTATGTTAAAGAGGTTAATTTTATCATTTTTAGTACTAGCATTAATTTTTCCAATAATTTCTTCACAAATAATCATCACTCAACAACCAAATTCTTTCTATAATTTAAACGACATTGTAAAATTTCCAATAAAAGTCGTTGCTGCTCAAGACACTTTCCAATTTTTGTATATCAATCTATTATGTAATGGCTTTGAAACAGAAATGCATAAAGAATACATTTCATTATTAGCAGGAGAAGAAAAGGCAATATCTGCCTCTTTACCAATAATGAAAAAATACACGTTGGTTGCTCCAGCAAAATGCAAATTAAAAGTTATTCTTGGTCAAGATTATCTTCTTTCTAATGAATTTGATATTTCAAATTTAATAAAAATAAATATAACAGAAAAACAAACTGAATTTGCTCCAAAAGAGACAGTTATTCTCGAAGGAACAGCATTCAAAGAAACAGGACAGGGAATTAACGGAATATTTGAATTACAATTTATTTCAGAAGGAAGCAGCATCAATTTTTCAAACTCAATAAGTAATGGTGTCTTTTTAGCGAACTTTACTTTGCCTGAAAAAATAAAAGCTGGAATGTATTTGGTAATGTTAAAAGTTTATGATTTAGACAGAGAAGGAAACATCTCAAATTATGGAGAAATAAATTATAACATAAAAATAAAACAAATCCCAACAAGTCTCGAAATTATACTAAATAACCAAGAAGCAATACCTGGAAGCATAGTAGAAATAAAACCAATTTTGCATGATCAATCAGGAGAGCCAATAGATTCATCTTCATTAGTTATTGTAACAGATGACCAAGATAAAACTCTAGAACAAAAAGAAGTAAAAGCAGGAGACAGCATTTCAGTGTTAATTCCAAATGGAACTTTACCTGCAGAATGGAATGTTCTCGGAAATTCTAATAATCTAAGTGGAGAAGCAAAAATAGAAATAATCGAATTAAAACAAGCAAGTTTCTTGATAGTAAACAATACTTTAATTGTAAAAAATACTGGAAATGTTCCTTATAATGATTTAATTCTCGTAAAAATTGGGACACAACCATTCAACATAAATGCAAGCATAAGTGTTGGTGAAGAAAAAGAATTTATGTTAACTGCGCCCCAAGGAGAATATGATATAGAAGTAGTAGCAACAGGCCAAGAACCAGTAAACACAAGAGTAATGCTAACAGGTAATGCAGTAAGTATTAGAGAAGTTACAGAAGGAGCAATTAGTATTGCAAGCAGTCCAATAACTTGGATTTTTATAATAATTGTTCTTGCAGTGGCTGCTTTCATGATATACAAAAAAGGTTATAGAAGAGTCTTTTTAGGAAGAACGTCAGATAGGGCAATGGGATTAAGAAAAATAGAAAAAATAATCCCCCAAGGAACTGTTCTTATGAGTGCTCCAAACAACGCAGTTGTTTCTTTATCATTAAAAGGGGAAAAACAAACAGCAGATATAATCTGTTTAAGATTAAAAAACTACGGCCAAATAGTTCAGAGTAAACAAGTTGTTCAGGATACAATGGTTGAACTAAGTAAATTAGCAGACGGATTTAATGCCTATGTTTACGAAAATGGATCAAATATCTTCTTTATTTTATCTGCGTTAAAAACAAAAACTTTCAAGAACACAAAAACAGCAGTACAGTTAGCTCAAAAAATAAACTCAGTAATAGAAAAACATAACAAGCTGTTTAGAGTTCCAATAGATTATGGGATAGGAATTAACACCGGAGAAATAGTTGTTAGAGATGAAGGAAATATAATAAAATTTATGCCATTCGGAGATTCACTCAATTCTCCAAAAAGATTATCTTCAGTAGCAAACAAAGAAATAGCTTTATCTGATAAAACAAATGAATTAGCAAGAGAGTTCGCTAAAACAGAAAAAAAAGTATCTGGAGAAGCAAGCTTTTTTGCAATAAGAGAAATGAAAAGAGACAGCGAAGAAAATCAAAAATTCATAAACAACTTCAAAAGAAAATTTGAAAAAGGCGAGTAATTAATCTTTTATCTTCAAATAACTCTGAATAATTGCTTGTTTAATTTCAGGATGTTTCTTTTCTAGATCTTCAATTAATAGTTCAAATTGATTTAAATCTTCTTTAGTTTCTTTAAATTTAAGATTCTTTAGTTTGGCATAAAGCATTATTTCCTTATCTAAGAACAAATAAAGAGGTTTAATTACAATTTTACTACCTTTGATTACAGGAGAAAAATTCACAGAAAATCCTTTTCCTTCAAATAAAGAATCAACTATTTTTCTAGTTTCAATGTCCAAACTGTTAGAAACAACAAGTTTGTTACATTTTCCATTAATAATTACTTTACAACTAGAACTTTTTTCAAATCCTTTTAACAACTCTTCAAGAACAGCCTCTCTAAAAGTATGCTTATTAGCAAAACAAAGCACATCTCCATTTTCAATCATCCCAAATTTTCTTAAAGTATAAAGAAACTTCTTATTAAACCAATGAATAAAACAACCTTTACACAACTTAATCTTATTAGTAAATTCATAAACAGGCTTAGTTTCACATTCTTTGCACATCTCAATCTTAGTTAAAAGAGGATTAAAAAGTTTTGCTTCAAAGAAAGCTATTTTAATCAAAAAGATATCCTTTTTTCTTACTTTTCTTTTTTTTGGGTTTAGAAACTTGGGGAACTTGCTCTTCAGAAGTATTCTCAACTGGCTTTTCAACAACTCTTTCTTGTTTATCTCTTTTGAATCTCTCAAAGAATTTCTCAATAATGAACCCCAAAGAGAACATCTTAATTATAACTCCAACAAGAATTAAAGAAATTCCAATCAAAATAGTCCAAATAAAATTAGAAGAAACACCCGCAATAAAAGAGTGAAACGGAATCACAAAACCGATTTGAGTAAAATCAAAAAGAAAGTTATACAAAAAAGGAATTACAAAATTAGCCAAAAAGAAAACTCCAAATCCCGAGGCAAAGATCAATATTCCAGAAAGAAGAAAAGCATTTGATTTATTCTCAGCTAAAAAGAAAACCAAAATTAGAAGAAGAATACAAAAAAGAACAGAGTAATAAAAATATTTGTCTAAGGAAGTTTTGAACTGATTAGAAAATAAAAAGAAAACGGCATTTTTTCCAGAAAAACAAGAATTCCCGCAATCTTTTTTTTCGTAATAATTCTCTTCTAATTGTTTAGATATTCCTTGCTCAAGAATGTCTTCTGCACTATTATTGACCATCTCCCTTGAAACTGAAAAACTAGAATTATTAATAGCCGCCCCAACCAATGCAGGAACAACATTTTTTTGTATATTTTCATATTCTAAAGAATTAGAAGAAATGTTTAATAATCCAACAACAATCAAACCCAGAAATAAAATTACAGAGATAATAGTAAGAAAAAATCCTCTAATTAACGCCATGTTACATAAAAGAAAAAGGTGTTTATAAATTTTACATAGCTTCTAAAGTTTTTATTCTTTTTTCAATGGGGGGATGTGTACTAAGCATATTCTTCATAGGACTTGCAAAAAACAAAGGAGCAACAGCTTTAGAAACTTTCATATTTGAACTTTCTCCTTCAATCTTTTTCAAAGCACCAATTAACCCCTTGGGATATCTTGTAAATAAAACAGCTGTTGCATCTGCAGAATATTCTCTTTTTCTAGAAATAGATAATTGCACAAGTTGAACAACAATAGGAGCAAGAATAGCAAGCACAACACCAATTACAATTAAAATAGCTCCTCCTTTATTATCACGATCATTATTTTTAAACCATAAACTTCTTAAAAAAATCTCAGAAGCAATTGCAATCATTCCAACCATAACCGCAACTAAAGTCATATATCTAATATCATAATTTCCAACATGCCCTAGTTCATGTGCTAAAACTCCTTCAAGTTCTCTTCTTTCTAATTTATTTACAGCCCCCTCTGTAACACACACAACTGCATGTTGGGGATCTCTACCAGAAGCAAAAGCATTTATTTGTTCAGATTTCATAATATAAACTTTAGGCATAGGCAAACCACTAGCAAGAGTAAGTCCCTCAATTAAATTATACAAATCGCGATATTCTGTTCTTGAAGCTTCTCGAGCCCCAACACTTGCAATAGCAATTTTGTCAGAATTATAATAACTTAAAAGAGTGTAAGAAACAGAAATAATAATCGTGATAGTCATTATAAAAAAGAAATCAGCTTGAGTAAATGCAAGAGAGATAATATAACCAAAAGCAACTAAAACAACAAAAACACAAATTATTAAGAAAAAACTTTTACGTTTGTTAGAAGTAATCTGATCACGAAAATCAACATGAACTTTTTCCATAAAAAATAAAGTAATCTTGAGTTTTTAAGGATTATGAATTAGAGATAACAACTTTCCAAGAATCATTTATTTTGTCATAAAAGTAAACAGCAGGTTCATAAGAACTAAAGGAGGGGAAATAAATAAAGCTCGCATAAGCCCAAGAAACATTATTTCCAAAACTAAAGTCCAAATCATTTTCTGATTCATCAAAAGAATGAACATAATCAAGCATTTCTGCATAAGAACAAATTACAAGACGTGCATTTGAAAAAAGAGATTGATTTATCTGAAGATAAGGTAAAATATTTTGCAAATCTTCTCGAGAAAGAATTCTTTGGTTATCTGAGTCATAAAGAGGATAATTAAAAAAATCAGAAGCAGAAACAAAATTGTTTGAGTTAACTTCATCAAAGAACAATTTAAGGTTAGTACCAATTTGTATTTTGTCATAGCTAGTTCCTCCAAAACTTAAATTCATCTCAGGAGCAAGGTTAAATTCAGTTAAGAAAGAAAAGTCACAAACGGGAAAATCAAATAAATGAAGGGTATCAGAAGAGGGGCTACTCTTTTTCTTAGATACAGATACATGTTGAACATCTACAATATCATAATTTAAAGTAGGCTCAGAAGTTAAAATAATAGTTGGATCATTAAAATGCCCTGGTTGAATAGAAACTTTATCTTTTGGTAAAGTTGAATAGATGAAAATAACCGCTAAAGCAAGAAAAATAAAAACAATTAAGCAAGAAGTCAGAACCAAAAATAAATTCTGTTTGTTCATAAAAACAACAAAAATAGGGTATATTTAAAGATTTATGTTGTTTAAATCAAAAAGAATATCTATCATTAGAAGGCGTAGGTCTTCTTCTAGTAGTTGTTCCATCTGACAAATAATTCTGATAACCAACTTGACCTAATTTTCTCATCTCCTCTTCTAAAAGTCTGTCTTGTTCAGATTGCGCTTGGCCACCAAAAGCATTTACATGCCCGCCGTCAGGTGTATCAGCTTGCCCTGTAATTCGGATTACTTTTGCCTTTGTCATTTTATAAAATATAAAAATAGGTTTTAAAAACCTTTCTAAGAAAAATTTTCCAAAAAATGAACAAGAGCATACCTAAATTTAGAAAAAAACTTTCCTTCTGTCCGAGTAAATCTCTCCGAAATTACCAAATCTTTTTCAAAGATTTCTTTTTTAATTTGAAGAAGGGCATTTCTGTCAAAAACTTCCATGTTAAGTTCATAATCCCAATAAAAAGAACGATTATTTAAGTTAGCTGTTCCAACAATTGCAATTTTTCCGTCAATTAACATTGCTTTACCGTGAAGAAGTGTTTTGGGATAAATAAAAACCTTGACTCCAGACTTGTGTAATTTGATCAAACTTCGTTCTACAAAAATTCTCATAAAATTAAAATCTTGCTTTTCTAAAGAAGTAAGCACAACAACATTAATTCCCCTCTCCGCAGCATCACACAAAGATTGTACTATTTTTCGATTCAAAAGATAAGGATTCTCAACATAAACGTATTTTCTTGCAGAATGTATTGCTCGAATAATTGGTTTAAGAAGCTTGTTAAACTTTCCAAAAGAGTTAGTTAAAACATTTAGATAAATTCCATCTTTAAAAAATTCTTGTTTCTTAAAATATAAATGAAGATTTTTTATATCGATTTTACCGCCATCACTAATCCAAGTTCTAAAAAATTCAGCTTGAAAAAAATTAACAGCAGGTCCTTGAACCTTAAATTGAAAATCATGCCAAACATCTTCTTCACTCTCTTCAGACCAAAAATATTGTTTTCCGATATTAACTCCGCCCGTATAAGCTGTTTCTCCATCTATCACCAAAATCTTTCTATGGTTTCTTCTAAAAAAAAGTCTAATTCCACCCCGCCTAAAATATTTTCCTTTCATTAAAAGGGATTTGATAATATCTGAAAAACTTAACGAGAACCGCAGGTTAACTCCTTCTTTAATCATATTCTGATAAAGTCTAGCTCTTTCTTTGAAAGGATAAGCTCCTAGAAAATCAAGGATAACATTAACTTTAACTCCTTCTTTTGCTTTTTTACATAACAAATCTGCAAATCTTTTTCCAACATCGTCTGCCTGAAAAATAAAAAATTCCATATTAATACTCTTCTTAGCATTAGAAATTGAAGAATAAAATTCTCGATAAATTTTTTGGGAGGAGGTTAAAGGAGTAAAAAGATTCCCCCCAGAAAGACTATTCAAAAACCCATAGTTCTGAGATACAAGTTTCTTTAGTTTATAAAATGAAATTCGTTTTTCGACCATATAATTGCTAATTAAACGATGTTTTTAAACTTAAATAAAAGAAATTAAAAATCTACCTTAGGTACTTGTCTTTCAGCTTCAGCAATCTTCAAATATTCTTTAGCTTGTTTTCCGTATATACTTGCAAAGATATTTCCTGGAAATGTTGCAGCTGAATTGTTATAAGACAATATGCTGTCGTTGTAAAATTGTCTTGAATAAGCAACCTTATCTTCAGTAGCAGTTAATTCCTGTTGTAATTGCAAGAAGTTTGTATTTGCCTTTAAATCAGGGTAATTTTCAGCAATAGCAAATAATCTTCCAAGAGCATTTTCTAAAACATTATTTGCAGCTACTTTTTTTGGAATATCTTTAGCGGAAACCATAGCTTGTCTTGCTTTACTAACTTCAGCCATTATTCCCTTTTCGTGTTTAGCATAACCTTTAACAGTCTCTATTAAATTAGGGATTAAATCAGCTCTTCTTTTAAGTTGAACATCTATTTGAGATAAAGAGTTATCTATTCTATTTCCAAGTAAAACAAATTTATTATAGTAATATAAGAACATTAATACAACTAATGCAGCTACGACAATTATCACCCATAACCAAGTTAACATAAAAAAAATAGGAAGTCAATGTTTATAAATTTAACTCTATAACTTGGAATATGGACAAAAAAATAGGAAAACTTGCTCGAGGATGCGAACTATGTGCAAAAGGAGAAAAATTAGTTTTGTTTATAACAGGAATTTGTCCAAGAAATTGCAAATATTGTCCTCTTTCTGAAGAAAAGAAAAATAACGACGTAATGCACGCAAACGAAGTTAAAACTCACAAGACAAAAGAAGTTCTAAAAGAAATAGAATTAAGTGCAGCAAAAGGAGCAGGAATAACTGGGGGAGATCCTCTAGCAAAATTAAGTAGAACATTAAAATTAATAAAAGCAATGAAGAAAAAATTCGATAAAAAATTCCATATTCATCTTTATACTTCTACAACATTGTTAACAAAAAGCGCGATAGATGAATTAAAAAAATCTGGGTTAGATGAATTAAGAGTTCACGTCGACATTTTTGATGAAAAAGATGCAGAAAAACTTCCAAAAATAAAAGGTATTTTCAAAGAAACAGGAATAGAAATTCCAACTTTTCCCAATGAAGAAAAAAGAATAATAAAAATGATTTTAGCAACAAAAGATAAAGTAGATTTTTATAATTTAAATCAACTCGAATATGCAACACTTTACGAAGATTATTACAAACAAATGAAATGGAAAGTTGAAGAAGATTATTCTGTAAAGGAAAGTGATAAAACAGCTTTGAGAGTAATAAATTATTTTAAAAATTCAAAACTAAGAATCCATTATTGTTCTTCAGAATTTAAAGACCAAGTTCAATTTACGGAAAGGATAAAGTTAAGGGCTAGAACAGTTGCAAAAAAATACGACGAAATAACAAAAGAGGGCATGCTTTTTAGGGGAGCAATCAATGCAGATAAAAAAGAATTAAATAAAATAAAGAAACAATTAGAAAAACATAAAATTCCTTGTGAAATAGACAAACAAAAATCAAGAGTCTTATTTCCAGCAAAACTTGCAAATCAAGTTGCGAAACAATTCAAGAGAGTTTCAGTTGTAGAAGAATATCCCACTCGAGAACATCTTGAAGTATATGAAGAATTCTTAAGCTAAATAGATACCACTGTTAAGTTACACAAATAGAAAGGTTTTTAAAAGAGGGTAAGAAACAATAATTAATACAATGATAACTCCTGAAACAGAATTAGAAAAAAGAATAATTGAAAGTCAAGAATTCCAAATAGGATCTCAACATATAAGTATAGGAACGGGGCACAAAGAAAAAGTAGTAGGAATACATATCGAACAAATCTTAGCTTTTATCGAGAGACAACCCTGGGCAGGGTATAGAAGAAGTCTAAGAACAATTGGGTTGTTACACGACCTTGGAAAAGTTAGAGTAGTTAGAAATGAAAAAGGAGGAATAGTCGGGAATAGTCATTCTCAACATTCTGAAGAAATTGCAAGGTTATTTACGTCTGAAGAAGAGATATTATATGCCATTAGAATCCATGATAAATATGTTCATTTTATGAGATCAGAACAAAGAGGGGATTTGGAGTTAGGCCGATTTTTAAAAACATACAGACAAGCCAATTTAGACCTCTTAATACGATTTAATTATGCAGATAGCAATAACAGAGAAAGAGATTCAGTAAAATGGTTTGAAGATACTTGTTTAAAAACTGGATTAAGAGAGTCTAGAGTTTATCAACAAGAACCAACAGTGTTAATGTAAATAAGGCGAGGGAGACTCTGTAATAAATTTAACATCAGGATTTACTTTTAATTTGTGTGATGCTAAATATAATTGAAAAGCCTTAATTGTATTTTGATTAAAAGTTACTGAACCCACCGCATCAACATAATGCCCTGACCAAGCATTTACTTCTGAAACCTCACCATTTACAAAGGTAACTTCTCCAGCCCCAAAAACAGGTTTTCCACCAGACAAAACTGAATGAGGTAAAATCTTTTCACCAGAACGATATACATAAGATCCAAATTCATCTCTGAAACCCAAATTTAAGTTTCCTTGTCTATCTAAAGTCCAAATAAATTTAGTGCCTTGGGGACTTTCCGAAGTTATTTTTCCTGCAAGATCACCATAAAGAACAAGTCTACCAGAATCATCTAAATGTGTAGCTAAATCAAAAACACGCCCAACATTTCCAATCTCTCTCCATTCTTCATATGTCCTTAATTTCTGAACTTGTCCAATTATTAGAAGTTCATCTAAATTAGTCCAACCACCTACAGAAGAATATTGGGGCAACATACTTTTTGCTCGATTAAACAAAGAAGCATGATCTAGTTCTACTCCCCTCTTATTTATTTCATAAACTGCTAACTCTTCAGTCTGTACCAGTTTAAGAAAAATTTTATCTTCAGGAGCAAGAGTTTGTAAAGCATTGCTATTATGCACAACAACATTTTCATCACCGACGACAAAATTATGAAAAATTCCAGCTTCTAAGTTATAAACTTTTGTTTTTTGTCCTATATCTGTAATTTTTTTTATTGTTACATTTTTTCCATCAGAAGTTGTTAAAATATCCCCAACTTTTAAATCACTTGCAGAAATCCAAGAACCATTGACAAGAAAAGGATGTTCTTCAGTAACTTGCAATTGTCCTGCAGAAATAAATGTAAACGAAAATAATAAAAATACAAATAAAACCACCAATCGTTTCATATTTAAACTAAAGAAAGATAGTTTATAAAAATATTTAAACTAAGAAAAACTCTTTCTTTTATGGTAAAGGTAGATCAAAAGAAGTGTATTGGATGCGGATTGTGTGCCTCGATTTGCCAAGAAGTTTTTGAAATAAAAAATGGAAAAGCAATAGTTAAAGCACAAAAAAATCCAAGTTGCGTGCAAGAAGCAATAGACAATTGTCCTGTTGGCGCAATAAGCAAATAAAATGCAAAAAAGAGGGATGACTCAAGTTGTAGAAACAATTATCTTAGTTCTAATTTTATTAATATTACTTGGATTAGTTTCTGGATTTATTTTTAGTATAATTAATAGCAAGGGAGATGAAGCAAAAAGTTCTGTTGATAAGATTTTTGATATTGGAAAAAATGGAAATACAAATAATGGATACGGAGTTTTAGAAAGTAAGATTCCCAAAATATTAATCTCTTGGAATTATCCTCAAATTCAAGAAATAAAAGTTATAAAAAATCAGTTTTTTAATGTAAGTTTTAACGTAACTTGTTTAAATGCAGATTGCGGAAATGTTAATGTTAGCTTAGACCCAAAAATAAAAAGCGGAACTGTTTCCTCAGTATGGGGTTCTAATTATTTTGATTCGAATGACAACAGCATATGCAGCCCAGAAATCACAGCAGAAAATTGGGTCGGATTTACAAGCGGAGTAAATACTGGTGTGTGTAGAAAAATAAGTTGGATTCAATCTTGTCCTATTGGTTGTTGGGGCCCCTATCCCTGTATGGATATTTTAGATAATTCAGGTATATCTGCTGGAGATACATTCGATGTGTATAATTCAGAAACAGAATGTTTTTCAGGAATTTCTTCAGGTAAAAATTCAGTTTTAATAAAAACATGCCTTAATTTTACAGCCTGTGTTGATGGTTCTGATTGGATTAGTATCTCAAATGGAAAACTAACAATTCAGCACAATGGAAATCAGCTAATAGGATCGCATGCTAATTGCCAACAAGAGTTATGGGATTTAATAAAAATTAACGGAATAAGTTATGATTACATCTCCCCATTTAATCAAGAATATCCAGTTATGCTTTCAAGTATAACTTCATTTACTAAACAGTTGGGAAGGGGGGAGGTTAATCGAGATGGAAAGAGAATTTATATCAATGATGACCCTTTTGGGGGGGGCGATCAATATAATCTAGAAATTTGTGAAAATATTGTTTTTTTAGAAAAAGAACTAGTTAATACAACCACGGGAGCGAAACCATTTTACACAAATGAATCAAACCCAAGAATAATTAATCTGAAAAAAGATGAATCGCAAATAGTAAATTTTTGGGTAAATGCAACAGGAAATATTGGGGAAAAATACTCTTTTTTTGCATATGCTAATCAAACAGAAAATAAAATAAGTCCAGTTATAACTGAAAAAAAGAATATAACAATTTCTTCCCCGTAATAACACAAGTTATAAAAATCAAATACACTTCTCCCAATTAGGTAAAATGCAAAAAAGAGGGATGACTCAAGTTGTAGAAACAATTATCTTAGTTCTAATTTTATTAATATTGCTTGGATTAGTTTCAGGGTTTATTTTTAGTATAATTAACAGCAAGGGAGATGAAGCAAAAAGTTCTGTTGATAAGATTTTTGATATTGGAAAAAATACAAACACTAGTTGCACCCCCAATTGTTCTTGTGCTTCAGATACTTGTCTTGAAAATACTTGTTCAGACGGTTGTAAGGGTCTTTGCCAAGGGACTAAAGCAGATTGTATTATTGAAACCACAGAAGAGAATCCAACCATAAAAATAAACCAAATAACAATAGATCCCCGCTCAGGAATAGAGGTAAAAAGTAAAGAATTTTTCTTGTTAGTTTTTAATGTAACTTGTTTAAATGCAAACTGTGGTAACATAAACATAACTCTAGACCCAGAAGTCGTAACCTCCTCACCGTTATGCAGAAACAAAGAATACTTTTTTAGTTTTATGAGTGGTGGGGGCACTGGAGAGGGAGACGGAATTATTAAATATGATTGTAGCTTTAATGCTAGTTGGAGTTCAACTACTTGGACTGACTGCGGAATGTATGGCCCCCCTTGCTGTCCAATTCCAGCATCTTGTGAATTACGAGACAAATGTTCTGAACTTAAAACAGATATTAATTCCTTTTGTTCTATACGTGGATTTGAGTATGGGGAAGTAATAGACGATTACTGTGACTCATCATATGGGGACGTTTACGCGAATGTAAAATGTTATGCATATAGCGGATGTGGTTCTGGGGGAACCTCTCTTATTAACCCAGAAACAGTAACAAATAAAGAAAATTGCGAAGGAAAAACTTGGGGCAATTATGACTTAATTTGGAAAATAGAACCTGCTTACGGAAATAGTGATTGCGGCCCGTTTGTAAATGATAGTATAGGATATTGTACCCTAGAAGAATGTAATCTTGGTTCTGATTGTAAACATGCAGGAGAAACTTGTGTTGCGGGGAAGTGCGAATGGTTTGAAGCACCAATGGATCAAACACAAAATAAAAGAGGCTCGCAAGGAACCCAGACAATAAGCCAGATAATACCAATCGAAGCAAATTTTGTTCCAGCAACAGACAAATTTTACACAAATGAATCATCAAATCCTTTTACAATAAATTTAGATGAAAACGAATCCCAATTAGTAAGTTTCTGGATAAATTCAACAGGAGAGTCAAGCGCAGAATATCCATTTTATAGATATAACTTTTTTGCATATGCTAATCAAACATCGGGAGCAAAAGTAAGTAACACCAGTAAAAAATTCTTTGTAGATGTTTACCCCTAAATTTAAAAATCAAAAGAGATAAAGAAGTCTATAAAATGAAACAAAAAGAGGTAATAGAAGAGAAATTAGCAAAAACAAGAAAGTATTCAATACTCGAAGGTTCAGCAGCGTCAGTAATGTCCGGTACAGGTGATTCCTATATAGTTCCTTTTGCATTAGCGTTAAATGCAACAAATGCACAAATAGGTTTTTTATCCAGTTTTGTTAGTCTCTTTGGTTCGATAAGCCAAACTTTAAGCAGTCGTTTAGTTTATTATTTTCCAAGAAAAAAAATAGTTATCTTAAGTGTCTTTGCTCAAGCAACAATTTGGGTTTTAATAACTTTGTTAGGATTATTTTATCAACTAGGGTTTATTGACCAACCAGTTTCTTGGTTAATAGTGTTTTATTCTATTTCAGCAATAGTTGGTGCGTTAGGAGGTCCTGCTTGGTTTTCTTTGCTGGGGGATGTAGTTCCAGAAAAGATTAGAGGAAAATATTTTTCAAAAAGAAACAAAATTTGCGGTAGTGTCTCTATGACTACTGCGTTGTTAGCAGCATTCGCATTAGATTTTTTCAAAGGGTATGGTTTTTTAATAACTGGATTTTTAGCTTTATTCTGGCTAGCTGCACTAGGAAGGTACATTTCAGCATATTATTTTACCAAACATTATGAACCTAAAACAAAAATAACTCAAGATAAATATTTCACCTTTTTCCAATTTATAAAAAAAGCCCCCACAAATAACTTCGGAAAATTCACAATCTACATTGCATTAATAAATCTTTCAACAGTATTTGCAAGCCCATTCGTCGCTGTTTACATGTTAAATGAGCTACATTTTAGCTATGTCTGGTTTACAATAGTAAATCTTTCAGCAAGCATATTTTCAATTTTAAGTATGTCTTTCTGGGGGAAAATAGGAGACAAATATGGGAATAAAAGATTGTTAAAAATAGGGGCAATAATAATCCCATTCTCAATTCTGTTTTGGTTAATTTCTCCAAACCCCTACATAATTATTTTTACAGCCCAGCTTGTTGGTGGTGTTGGTTGGGCCGCATTTAACTTAGCAGCGTCTAATTTTATATACGACTCAGTAACTCCCCAAAGGAGACCAATATGTGTTGCATATTATAATATGGTAAATGGCGTTGGAATTTTTATCGGTGCAAGTATGGGCGGTTTATTCTTAGAACATATAAAAGTGAGTTTTATGAATATCTTCTTATTTGTCTTTTTAATTTCAGGATTAACAAGAATAATCATCTCGATGGTTATGTTGCCGCAAATAAAAGAAGTTAGACAAGTTACACACATGAGGGGGTATCAAGTTATATTCCACCACTTCGAAGAATTAATGCCTCGCCCATTATTTGGATTTTTTAGGGGAGTCAAAGAAACTCTTTTCACATTAGTAAGGATTAAATAAAATTATTTTTTTCTTTCTAAATAATTTCTAGCTAAACTAAATACTTCTTCAGGTTTTTTGTTTCCATCCAAAATAAAAGTTGCTCTAGATGCAACCAAATCATGATACAGAGAATAATGCGGAACAACAAGATCTTTACACATCCCCGCAACTCCCAATCCTTCTCTTGAAACTCTTCGGGCAATTTGAATTTCAGGATCTGCGTCCAAAAAAAATCTTTCATCACACAAACCACATATGCGTTCATCGAAGAATAATAAGAAACCATCTAATAAAATTGGAAACTTTGGATGAAGAGGCCAATCAAATATTTCACTACATTCTACAGAAGGAACTAACGTTGTTTTTCCAGCTTTGAGATCAGAAATTCTTTTAAAAAGTTCGTTCCACATAATACAATCCGGGTGCTCCCAATTAGAATAACCCTTAAAAAAACCAGTAGGTCTTCTTTTGTAAAAAAGATCAGATTCTATGTGCAAACCCCCATATTCTCGTGCAAGAGCTCTTGCTAAAACAGTTTTCCCAGAACCACTTGGTCCAGCAATTCCAATTAACTTAGTCTCTCTTGGTAACATGAATCTAAAGAAAAGAAACAAGTTATAAACCTTGTTAGAAAAACATATTAAGTACTATGCAGTGACAACAATAAAAAGATTTATAAACTAGAAAAGGATGTAATTAAGATGGAGAAAAAAGAAAGATTCCTTGGATGTATGTATGGATTAGCATTAGGTGATGCTCTAGGATATCCCGTAGAATTTATGACTAGAGACGAAATATTAAGAGGAGTTGGACCAAAAGGAGTTACTGGATTTGATTCATTAGAAAAGGCAAGATTAGATCACGCACACCCAATTGGTTTTTATTCAGACGACACCCAAATGACATTAGCAACAGCAAATGGTTTATTGAGTTCTAACACAACATCAAGAAAAGAAATTATGGATAACATCGCAAGAGAATATACTCTTTGGGCAAATAGCCCCGATAATAACAGAGCACCAGGAACAACATGTATGCAAGGAATAAGAAACATGATCGCGAATGGGGGGAATTGGGAAAAATCAGGAGTTCCAACTGGAGATGGATGCGGGGCTGCAATGAGAACCGCTCCGATAGGATTAAGATTTTATAGAGATTTTGATAAACTAAATGAAATAGCTCATTCTGCAAGTAAATGCACGCATGGTGAAAATTCTGCTATAATTTCTGGAATGAATGTAGCAAGAGTAGTGGGAAGAATTTTAAAATATTCTCGACCAGACCCCATGGACATTTATCAAGAAACACTATTATCAACAAAAGTCGGTCCACCAGCAGATGTTAGTTTCGCTGAAAAATTAGAAAGAGTAAAAAAAGTTTTAAGATATACTGATGAAGCAAAAGCATTAAATGAACTTGGAGAAGGCTGGAGAGGAGATGAAGCATTCACAATGGCAATGTATTGTTTTTTAAAAAGCCCAGAAGACTTTAGAAGAACAGTATTAAGAGCAGCGAATATAACGGGAGATTCAGATTCTGTTGCCTCAATTGCAGGAGCTTTTTCTGGAGCTTACAACGGAATAAGAGCAATACCTCAAGAATGGATAAGCAAATTAGAAAGAACAGAATTAATTAGAGAAACCGCAGAAAGACTTTTCAGAAAAACAGAAGAAGCAAAAGATTAATTTTATTGAACAAGAGGAACAACAATAAAATCCCCATACGAATCAATAAGAACCTTAACTGTTTTCGCACTATCTAACTCATCAGGTACTGGTTTGGGAGAATTTTTTAGAACATTGGTGTTAAGTACCTGCGGAACAAGTTTTGGAGGTGTAGCTGGTGGGAGAAGATTTATGGAATTAACAAAATTTTCTCTTGCAGATTTTTCTGCATTAATAATAACATCTCTTGTTTTATATGGGACGCCCTCCCAAGCATCTTCACCAACCTTAAAAAGTTTAACTGGACTTTTTTCATAAGCTAAAGATTGGCTTAAAGAAAGTCCGTCTGGAATTTTAAAAGAAGCCCAAGTTAAAGTACTGCCTTCTGTAAAATGATCATAACCCTCTCTTAGAAAGATACTGTCTAAAGTAGATTTTTCATCCAAAGTTAACCAAAATTCATTAGTAGCAGAAGGAGAAGAATGACTATAAGGGTTATAAACAGTATTTTTAATTAATTGACTACTTGAAACAAAAATGCCTGCTCCAATATTAGTGGGAGCTAAATTTTTTCTTGCTTGAACTGAAGTAAAAGGAACTCCAGCAATAACCTGAATTTCAGAAGGAGGTACACCAAGAGTAAGTGCAGCTTTATTTAAAGAATCTTTTATTTCTTTTAAGTTAATTCTCATCTGTTGACCAGAATAAGAAATATCATCAAATATAACAAAAGACCGAACTCCTTGCCTAATTTTTTGTTGAAGAACTCTGTCTATTTGGCCCATCGCTTCCATTTTATCCCAAAAAATTTCCCCTTCTGGCTTCTTTCCCAAAGTTTCAACAAGAGAAGGCTCAGCAATTTTCCAAGCCCAATAATAAGATTTCCTTGGAGCATCAATTCCCGCAATAACTGCATATTTATTAGAACCAATAAGATCTGCAACACCTCCCTTGCCTCTAACTGCAAGAATCATTCCTTGAACAAAATCCTCCATTGTAACCTGAGAAGCTTTAAACGCATCAATTAGATATTGAAGAACAGCAGTCTCTTCTGGAGTTTTTGCAAGAGACAATAACCTTTGTTCATTAGCGGCGCTAACAACTGGGGGGTTATTAACAACAGTAAATTCTTTCGGAGGAAGGTGCTCACTTAAAACTGGTGGCGTAGAGCCGCCATATGGTCGATTGCTATTATGCACAACAACATTTTCATCACCGACGACAAAATTATGAAAAATTCCAGCTTCTAAGTTATAAACTTTTGTTTTTTGTCCTATATCTGTAATTTTTTTTATTGTTACATTTTTTCCATCAGAAGTTGTTAAAATATCCCCAACTTTTAAATCACTTGCAGAAATCCAAGAACCATTGACAAGAAAAGGATGTTCTTCAGTAACTTGCAATTGTCCTGCAGAAATAAATGTAAAACTAATTAGTAGAAGAATTAAAAATAAAATACTCCTCTTTAGCATAACTTAATAAACAAAAAGCAGATTAAAAAACCTTTCCAATTTAAAAAATTCTTAGATAAAAACCTTTATTAACTATAAAACCTAAATTGATTTATGAGGGGCGATGATTTTATCCATTCTATAATTGAAGATCCAGAAAAAGAAAAGAAGTCTAACTCAGAAAAAGAGGAAAAACCCGAATTTGTAAAATGGTTCTTTGAATTAACTAAAGATTCAACAAATATTGTCGGTGGAAAAGGCGCAAATCTTTCTGAAATTTATAATCTCGGAGTTCCAGTTCCGCCAGGATTTGTAATCACTGCTCAAGCTTATGCTTACTTTATTGAAAAGGCGGGAATAAGAGAAAAAATTCTAGAAAAATTATCTGGCTTAGATTACGAAGAAACAGAAAAGCTAGAAAATGTTGCAGCAGAAATAAGAGAAAGAATTGTCAATGCTAAAATGCCAAAAGAAATGGAACAAGAAATAGTAAAAGCCTATGATAGTTTGGACACAGATGCATTCGACTTTGATAAAAAATCAGGGTTAAGTATATTAAACACTTCTTCAGAACCTATGTTCGTCGCTGTTCGTTCTTCAGCCACAGCAGAGGATGGTGCAGAAACAAGTTTTGCAGGACAACAAGAAAGTTTCTTAAACATAAAAGGCCACACTTCATTAATAATCCACATAAAAAGATGTTTTGCTTCTTTGTTCACAGCTCGTTCAGTTTATTACAGAAATAAAAATAACATAGATAACACAACAATAAAAATTGCAGTTGTTGTTCAAAAAATGGTAGATTCAGATAAGTCAGGAGTAATTTTTTCTAAAGACCCAACTTACAAAAAAGATAATGTAATAATCGAAGCTGTTTTTGGTTTAGGGGAGGGAATTGTTTCTGGTCAAATAACTCCGGATAAATATGTTCTATCGAAAGACTTAGAATTACTAGATAAAAAAATATCTTATAAAAAGATAGCAATAACAAGGGACTCATCTGGTTCTTCAATAACAGTAAATCTCACAAAAGAAAAAGCAGAATCTCAAGTTCTAAAAGAAGCTGAAATAAAAAAATTAGCACAAATGGCTCTAAAACTAGAAGAACACTACAATAAACCACAAGATATAGAATTTGCAATTGAAGGCGCAGAAATTTTCTTAGTTCAGACAAGACCAATAACCACCTTAAAAACAAGATTAGATAAATCTTCAGAAGGACAAAAAATGCAAGGAGAAATAATTCTTTCTGGTTTAGCTGCTTCACCAGGAATAGCTTCGGGAAAAGTTAAAATTGTAAAAACAATGGCTGATTTAAAGAAGGTAAAAACAGGGGACGTTCTTGTGACAGAAATGACAAACCCAGACATGGTTGTTACAATGCAAAAAGCTTCAGCAATAGTTACAGATGAAGGTGGCTTAACTGCACATGCGGCAATTGTTTCAAGAGAAATGGGAATTCCTTGCGTTGTTGGAACAGGAAATGCAACACAAACATTAAGAGAAGAACAAATAGTTAGCGTAGATGGTTTCAATGGAAAAGTTTATTCTGGTGCAACAAAAGAAGTAAAAAAAGAAATTGAAAAAGTTACAGCAAACACAAGAACAGAAATAAAAGTAATCGTAGATATGGCTGAATTTGCAGAAAGAGCTTCTCAAACAGGATTAAAAAAAGTTGGCCTAACCAGATTAGAAGGAACAATAGCAGAATCAGGGAAACATCCAAATTATTTTATTAAATCTGGAAAATATAAAGATTATGAAGAAATTATTTTTAAAGGAGTAGAAGGAATAGCAAAATATTTTGAAGAAATTTGGGTAAGAACTTCAGACATTAGGAGCGATGAATACGCACACCTCGAAGGAGCTCCAAAAGAAATAGAAGCAAATCCAATGTTAGGAATGCATGGAATAAGATTCTCAATAATAAATCCAGAATTCTTAAAAGCAGAACTAAATGCATTAAAAAGGGTTGCATCTAAAGGAACGAGAATAGGAGTTTTGTTACCACAAGTAATTAACGTTGAGGAAGTACAAAAAGTAAAAGAGGTTTTAAGAGAAATTCATTTTGAAAGTGCTAAATTAGGAGTAATGGTTGAAACTCCCGCAGCTGTTCAGATAATAAAAGAACTTTGCGAAGAAGGAATAAAATTCATTTCTTTTGGTACAAATGATTTAACTCAATATATTTTGGCAATAGACAGGGGAAACGAAAAATGTCAGTCGTTGTATAATGAAATGCACCCCGCTGTCCTAAATCAATTAGACTATGTTATCCGAGTTTGTAAAAGATACGCTGTTGAAACAAGTATATGCGGCCAAGCTGCAAGTAAAAAAGACATGGTTAAATTTTTAGTAGATAAAGGAATAGATAGTCTAAGCACTAATGCAGATGTTGCAAAAGAAATCGCTGATTTCGTCGCAGATTTAGAGAAACAAAGAGGGGAATCTCCAAGACAATATCATCCAGACAAAAAAGAGCTCGAGATAGATTAAGAAGCTTTTTAAATAACAAAAACCTCTAAGAATATGGCAAAAAAAGTGGTGACAAAAACAATTACAGTTGAAGAGACTAAACACAAAAAAGTAAGAAAAAATTCTAAACCAAGAGCAGTAAAACCACAATTAGATAAAGTTCTTCTAGAAAACTTTGTAAACATGCAAAAAGTAATAACAGAACAAAACATAAAAATAGATTCATTAACCAATCAAATTTCTTCTCTATTAAGTTTATTTGAAATTTCTGCAAAAACAATTGTAGAAAAACAATATGCCCCCGAACTAAATGAAAATCAAAAAATATTACAGCAAATACAGAATATTTCAGAACAAAATAAAATAATTGCAAGAGGCCTAACTATGCTTCATGAAGCACCAAGACCAGAACCAATTTTCCCGAGACCAATTCAACAACCAATAAGTGAAGAAGAGAAAAGATTTGAATCTCTTCCAAAATAGAATGCTAACGCAGATTTCTCCAGAATTAAGAAACAGAGTTTTAATAGAATTTACAAAAGAGTTAATTTTAAACTCAAGAACACCAGAACTAATAGCAATAGAACAAATTTTAATTGCCAAAAGAAAAGAAACATCTGAAAGAAGAATACTAAAAATACAACCCCTGCAAATTAATCCAGCTAAACAAATATTAAGACCCCAACAACCAAGAATTCAAGTAGCATCTGAATGGCAACAAAGCAGGGAAATAAAAACAATCTCAAATCCCAAACAAGAAAATTTTGAGAATATTTTTTCACCAGGAGAATTTTCATCAACGACCCCCAGATTTGAAATACAACCAATCTTAGGACCAGTCAGAATTCCAGAACCAATATTCCCAGAAAGATTAAGATACATTCAACCAGCCCCGAATAATATAGAAATAAGCCTCGGGAGACTTGATCAAATTATGAAAGATCCGATAGTAAGAGCAATAGAATGCAATGGCCCAAATACAACAATTGTGGTAAGAAATCCAAATCAAAAGATGACAGACATAAATTTAACAAAAGAAGAAATAAACGAAATAATAAAAAGATTTTCAGATATTGCCCGAATCCCTTTAAATGAAGGCGTAATTAGAATAGCCGCAGGAAAATACATTTTAGCAGCAATTTATTCAGAGATGATTGGTTCTAAATTTATTATAAGAAAGATGCAATTGTTTGGCCAAAATATTAACCAAATTCAAAACCATAATATCTAACTAGTTAGGAGAAATAGTATAAATCCACACTCCGCCATAAGAATAAATATTTTCTAAAAAAGAACAGTTTATGTCCGAGTAAGAATAAATATACTTAAGATTCTCCCAATGAGAAAGAATCTCTTTTTTATCTGCACAATTAGAATTAAAGAAATTAACTGAATCTATTTTTCCTCTTTCTAATGCAAAAAATATTCCTGAAATAGAAGACTTTCTCGCCAGAGCAGGTAATGCAACCCCGGGAGAAGGCAAAGAAATAACCTCGGAAAGCTCAGGTTTGTAATTTTGAAGCAATGTTGGGAAAGAATAATTTTTAAAGAAAACCATTGCATGATAATCTGCATCATTAATAATCGTGTAGAGTTTAGCCTGGGGATGAATTGAATAGTATCCAATAAAAGAAGAGCATATTAAAAGCAGAGCTAGAACAAATACAAGTATTTTCTTAAAAAGATTGTTATTAACAAAAAAAAGCTTCAAATAAAAGTATCTTAAACTAAAGTACAACCCAACTGAACTTAAAACAACTCCAGAAAGAAGTAGATGGTAAACATACCTTTGATAAGAAGAGAATATTGAAAAATGAAAAATACTAAAAAGGATTAAATTAAACGCAGAAATCAAAAAATAAATTCGAATAGGAAGAAGTTCTTTCTTTTTAAATAAATAAAAAAAACCAATTAATGCAAAAATACTTGGAACAATCCCATAGAGTAAAAAAAGATTGTAATTTATCTGGATTATTCCTGGACCAAAAATGAATTTATTAAAAAAGATTCCTAGGCTAAGACTAGTTCTAAAAAGAAAAAGGCCCGCTAATAAAATGGGTAAAAGCAAAATAGAAAAGTAGGAAAGATACTTATAATTAATTTTAATTAAGTTCTTTCTAAAAATAAAAAAGAGGATAAAGGTTAAAGATAAAACAGCAAATGTTGATTGGTGAATAAACGAAACTAAAAATAGAGAAGCAAGAACTAAAATAAACTTTTTATTGCTTTCAAAAGTGTCTTCTAAAAGAAAAAGAAAGAGATAAATAAATGGAATTGCAAGGGTGAGTGGAACAAAAAACCACAGCCCAGAAATGTTTACATTGCTTTTTAAGGAGCTTAAGAAAAGCACTACAAATAAACCAACCCAGAAATTATACTTTTTCCTAAGAAAATAAAAGAGTACCAAAGATATTGCTAAAAAATTTAAGAGAGGCAAAAATTGGTAGAAAGTCACTAAATTAAAGAAAAAATTTACAAATATCAAAAAAATATGAAAACCAGTTTCAAGCGGATTATTAATCATAAAAGTTAAAAAGCCAGAACCTGACTGAAGGAGATTTTCAGAAAGAGTAATGTGCCTCCATTCATCAATATGGAGCGGATAAGAGTTAGTAAGGTGCGGGCTAAATACTAAAAAACCACCTAAAAGAAGTGCAAGTGCAAGTAAAAGATACCTTTTGTCCATAATCCGAATAATCTAAACAATTTTAAATATCTATCTAATAATTATCTTATGAAGATAGCAATAATTTCAGATTTGACTTACCCTCCTTTTTTTGGGGGGATAGAACTAAGAAACTACAACTTTGCAAAAGAGTTAGCAAAAAGAGGTAATGAAGTTCATTTATTTGGAATAAAAATTTGGCAAGGAGATTCTATTTTTAAAAAAGAAGGAATCATTTATCACGGAATAGAAATAGAAAAGGTAAATGTAAATAAAAGAGGAACAATACGAACAATTAATTTTGCATTAAATCTTTACAAAGAGCTATTAAAATGCGATTTTGACATAATTGACTGCGCTTCAATAACTTACCCCGCATGTTTTGTCAGTAGACTAGCTAAGAAAAAAGCAAGATTAGTAATAACCTGGCATCAATATTTCGGAAATTATTGGTTAGAGAAAAAAGGATTTTTTCTCGGGAGCATAGGATTCTTAATAGAAAAGCTAACCAAAAAAATAACCAAAAACAATATCGCTATTTCAGATAAAACATTTAGAGAGCTAAACATTAAAAACACAAAAATAATCTACAATGGAATAAATCCCCCCTTAGTTAAAAAGTCAAAAGAAAAAGAAGACTTGATTTATATTGGAAGATTAACCAACGCAAAAAATCTAGATTTGTTAGTAAACGCCATTAACCTACTTAAAGATAAAGTAAGCTTACTAATAATCGGAGATGGACCAGAAAAAAACCATTTAGAGATAAAAATAAAAGAACTTCATTTAGAGGCTAGGATAAGAATTATTTCAAACTTGAACGAAGAGGAAAAATATAAATTTTTGAGTTCATCAAAAGTCTTTGTTAGCCCATCATTACTAGAGGGTTTTGGAATTTCATGCTTAGAGGCAATGGCTTGCGGGAAACCATGCATAGTTATAGAAAGTAAATGGAATGCTTTGGTAGATTTAATAACAAAATCCCAGGGGGGGATAGTTGCTAAAAACAATGCAAAGGATTTTTCTGAAAAAATATTTGAGCTAATTAATAATAACAAGCTAAGAGAACAATTAGGTAAAAATGCTAAAGCATATTCAAAAAATTTCTCTCTAGAAAAAGAAGCTTCAAAATTAGAAGAGTATTACAAAATTCTTATCTGACGAATTATAAATAAAATGGGCTTAAATGCGGTGACAAAAATAATTTTAATATCATTAAGCATGCTTCTTTCATTTTCGTAGTTCAAATCCATATTTATCCAGTTATTAAAAGGAATAGAATGTGCTCCAGAAATTGCCCATAAAGAGGTTATTCCTGGGTACGCTTCAAATCTTTTTAACTGTGGCTCTTTATATTTTCTAACTTCTTCTTCAATAGGTGGCCTAAAACCAACAAAAAACATATCTCCTTTAAGAACATTAATAATCTGCGGTAACTCGTCAAGATTACTATGGCTAAGAAATTTTCCTATTTTTGTAAACCTCGGGTCATTAGAAATCTTAAATGTTGGACCAGAGGCAGTATTTAGATTTAAGTATTTTTTCTGCATTTTTTCTGCCCCATCAATCATTGTTCTAAACTTGTACATGATAAATTCTTTTCTATTGTGTCCAACTCTTTTTTGTTTAAACATAATCGATCCCCCTGAAGTAAATTTTATAGACAAGGCAGTTAATAAAAAAATTGGTAAAAGTAGAATAAGTAAAAAAATAGCTAAAAGTAAGTTAAACAGATAATAAGAAAAACTAAGACTCTTTTTCATCTAAAAAAGTAGGAATCTTCGTTTAAAAACTTTTATAGTTAATATCCTCGAATCCCATACTTTTTAATTATCTTATTAAACAAATAAATAGAAATTGCTGGAACAACAATTGCAAAAATAAGAACAATTGAAAAATGCATCCAGAAATTTTCAACAAATCCACTTATCCATAAACTCCTAATAATAAAAAGCCCATGATAAATAGGGTTAACTAAAACCAAAAAATGTAAAAACTTAGGCAGAGCTTCTATTGGATAATAAAAGCAAGAGATAAATCCCCACCCCCAAAATAAATATTGAAATAAAAATAAAAAGTTTTCATTTGAAAGAGTAAATGCTCCTTGAATTAAACTAACTCCTAAAACACCAATAAATAGTAGCAGCATAATAAAAATTACTAAGATAAAATTTGCTATGGAAATTGGGTTCCAGATAAAAGCAATAATAAAAAAGATTGGAGAGATATAAATATATTTAACTAATTCTGAGAGACCAACACCTAAGATTAACTCCATTTTAGTTAGAGGAGAGATTAAAATTGCTTGGATTGTGTTCCAATATTTTTCAGCTAAAAATTTAGTATAAAAAAGTCCAAAAGAAGAAGCAAATAAAGAATAGGTTAAAGTTCCCAATAACAAAAAAAGAATATAACTTTCTCTTTTCAATGAACCGATCCCTGGAGCTCCAGCAGAAAAGAATCCATAATACACAACAAAAAAGAGAAGTAAGAATCTTACTGAGGTAAGAAGTTCTTTAAAAAAATAATCATATTTAAACCTAAGATTAAGCTTAAGTTCTTTTCTTGCAACAGCTAAAATATTTCTTATTTTCATAGTTTGTTTTTAGAAAGTTTAATAAAAACTTCAGATAAATTTGCACTTTTTTTGTGCAATATCTTCTTTAATTCATTTGGAGAACCAACCATGATTAGCTCCCCTTTGTTTAAGAAAGCAATCCTATCGCATAAAAAATCTGCTTCTTCCATAGAATGTGTAGCTAAAATAATTGTCTTACCTTCTTTTTTTAACTCAAGAACTTTTTTCCTGAGACTCGCAGAAACATTTGGATCCAATCCTGTTGTTGGCTCATCAAGAGTAAGAATATCTGGATTTGAAATTAAAGCTCGTGCAAGAGCAAGCTTAGTTTTCATGCCCTCTGAATATGTTTCTACAAGCTCATAGATAAAATCTTCCATATTCAAAAAAGATATTAATTCCTTAATCCTAGATTCATAGTCCCCAACAGAGTATATTTCTGCAAAATAACGAAGATTGTCATAACCAGTAAGTCTATGGTAAATCATCATATTTCCTAACATTAAACCTATTTTCGATTTAGCCATGTTGGCGTTCAACCCACCAATAAAAATTTCTCCAGAAGTAGGTTCAATTAGCTGACACAATAATTTAATCAAAGTTGTTTTACCCGCACCATTTGGTCCGAGAATCCCAAAAACCTCTCCTTTGTTTATTTTTAGATTGATGTTATTTAAGGATCTAACTTTAACCACTTTATTAAAAAAAATATTAAGTATAGACTTGGAAGTATACTTTGTTGTGAGATACTCTTTGGTTATATTTTTAAGCTCAATCATGATATCTTAGGTTAAGTAGGAGATTTAAACTTTTGGAGACCTTAATCAAGAGACAAACCCCTTACTTAATCTTAACCCCAATTGCTAATCCTGGTTTATTTTTAAATAAAATTATTTGTTTGCCCCATTCTTTTCCAAGAGATTCAAAAAAAGCTTTTCTTACGCCGAGAACATTTGCGTCATGAATAAGAATTAGACTTCCTTTCTTTAATTTATAACTTAAGACAAGGTCTAGTTCTCCTTTAACATAATCATAGGTATGAACAGAATCACTAAAAAAACAAATTCTAGAGGGTTTTAGATAATTTCTTAAAACATCTATAGAAGAGGAATTTCTTAAAAGAAGAAGGTTAGACTTTAATTCTTTAGGTATTACCTGCCCACTTCTTGATGCAGTATCAATAGTAGTTAAACTTCCGAATTTATTCTTAGCTAAAGCATAAGCTAAAAAAGAAGTAGAGTAACCAATATATGTTCCACTTTCTAAAACTAATTGTGGTTTAAAGTTCCGAACTAAGGAATAAAGATATATCGGTAATTCATCATTTACAGAATTAGAGGCCCAATAACCGGTAAAAAATCTTATGGCCCGCTTAACCAAGGTCATAGGAATCTTATTTATTAAATTATCTGGATTTTTTATTTTATTTTTTATAATTTCAAATTCTTGTTTGTATTTCTCTATAATTTTGCTTAAGTCTATCTTTTTTTTCATTTTATTTTTCCAGGATTATTTATAACTCCCCCAACTTTTTTTACTATTTCGCAGGATACTTTGTCCCACTTTCTGTTAATAACAGAGTATCTCGCATTCCTCCCCAATCTCAATCTTAACTTTTTGTTTTTTAAACAAAAAATAATCAACTCGGCGAGTTTGTTACAATCTCCAGTTTCAAAAAGCAGACCATTATTGTTATCCGTTATAAGATCTTTCTGACCACAAGAGTTAGTAGTAATGCAGCACCTACCAGACTCCATTGCTTGCAATAATGCAAGAGGTTGGCCTTCATAAAAGCTTGGTAAAACAAAAATATTTGATCTTGCAAGAAAGGATTTCTCTTCAGATAATCTAAAAAAGGGACTAACTTCAACATTTTTTCTTATTTCTTCTGGCCATAAACTTAAAACATTCTCTTCACTTAATCCAGTCCCTGCTAAAATCCATTTGACATTTAACCCTTTAGAGTAAATAATCTTCGCAGCCTCAACAAGAGTCACAATGCCTTTTCTCTTAAGCCAAGATCCCAAAAATAGAATAGTATTATCGGGGGGTTGTATCTTCTCATTTAATCCAGAATTATAAACCCCATTCTTAAAGATAAATGTAGCCTCTTTTTTTCTGCCATAATAGTCTTGAGTAAATAATTGATCTTCCTTATTATTCAACAAAATTAAGTTTGCTTTCTTTAAACCAGCATCCCCTGACCGTAAGTTAGAAAATGGAAAAATAATCCTTGATTTAAGTTTTATTGTTTCCCCTGCTTTTCCATTTAAAGCAAGCTGCCACCATCTTCTTTCTAATCCATGGCTAAACACCACCACAGGTATGTCCTTGTTTAAAAATGGGGCTGCAGAGGGTTCATGAATCAGGAAGAGTGATGCTTTTTTCTTAAGTTTTCTATATGCGTGATAGGCGGCATAAGGAAAAAATATTCTATGAAATGTTTTTCCTGTTTCCTTTTTACCAATATGAATAAATTCATATCCTTTTTTTTCAAATTCTTTTTTCCAATAACAAGCAACCCGACCCATTCCAATCTCTTCAGAAAGTTCAATGTTTGCTATATGAATTATTATTTTTTTCATAATTTCTTTTTTGTTGCTTTAAACGCTATATGCCTAGCTAGAGGCCCGAATATAAGTTGAAAAAAACTAGTGTTAAACCTCTCTTTAACAAATCTAGAAGGAGTTACTTTAGGTAAAACTAAAAAAACATGGTGAGAACCAATCATCTTTTTAATATTAAATCCTGCTTTTTTAATGAGATTTCTAACTGACCAAAAAAGAAAAAAATGTTCTATGGGTTGAACCCCGGCTCCACTATTAAACGGTTTCTTTAAAATCCAACATTTTATCCACCATAGAATTAAAGCATTAAAGTAATTTTCAGTAGTTAGGATTAATTCTCCATTTTCTTTCAAAACCCTATTAAATTCCAGCAATACTCTTTCTGGGTTCTCAACATGTTCTAAACACTCGCAGGAAAAAATCATATCAAAAGAATTATCTTTAAAAGGCAAATTTTGGGCATCTGCAACCATAAATCTAACTTTAGAGTTAAGGGTCTTTGCCTTCTTCCTTGCAATAGAAATAGCCTTTCTAGAAAAGTCTACAGCAGTAATATTTGAGTTTTTATCTGAGAGACACAAAGCAAAGTCCCCATTACCACATCCAACTTCCAGAATACTACGGTTGGATAAGTTAGCAGTAAGTTTAATTGCGTTCTTGTGCCATTCCTCCAAGTGAGGGGTTAAATTACCATTATTCCTTTCTTGCAAGCTATGCCATACATCATATTTCTTTATGTTTTTCCCGTCCCCCAATACCTTCTTCATAATGTTATTCAAAAATATTAAAGCTTTCCTCCAGGAACTTATTTTGTATATCAAAAATTTTTATATTTGTCAGGATGAACATATCTATACAAAACAAGAGGTAGTTTTAAACTTTATTCTTCTTAGGGATAATTTGTTAACCTCAGAAATAAAATCTAATCAAAGCTGCATATAAAAAACTAGTATAAGTTACCTCTATTTCTGAAGAGATATTTTTAATTTAAAAGAGATACAATAATATTCTATAGATATTTATTATTTTGTAAATTTTAAGGTCTGCTTTACTATCTTTTCAAAAACCTCTGCATTTATTTTAGAATCAAAATCCCTAGCTCTTTTTATTGCATTTTTCCCAAGTTCTTTCATTTTCTTTTTATCTTTCAGCAAGTTTAATATTGTTTCTGCAAGTAACTTTGGATTATTTGGTTCAATTAGTACTCCATTTTTATTATTTGTTATTATTTCTTTTGGTCCCCCTATGTTTGTTGCAATAACTGGTGTTCCACATGCCATTGCTTCAACAATAACTCTTCCAAAAGGCTCTGGTTTAATTGAACTATGTATTACCAAATCAGAAGAAGAAATTATTTCTGAAACATCTTTTCTAAAACCTAAGAAAGAAACATTTTTTTCTATGTCTAAGGATTTAACTAACTCTTTACATTTATTCTCGTAATCTCCTCTTTCAAATAATGGGCTTCCAACAATTAAAAAAGAAATCTTTGGATTTTTCCTTAGGAGAATAGCTGCAGCTTTTATAAAAACATCTTGGCCCTTCCAAGGTTCTAATCTCCCAATTAAGCTAATAACCGGATTAAGGTTAGAAACTTTTTTTAATTTAGGCAAAGTTAATCCATCATAAAGAATCCCTACATAAAGAACAGAAATATCTTTGTTAGATAGGTAGTCTAAAGAAGAATAAGCTTCCTTTACACAATTTGAAATACAAATAACTTTACTAACTTTTCTAGTTAAAAACCTTATAACATTTAAATAAAATCTCTTAAAGAAATCTTTTGTTAGCATATCTCTTACAATCCAAGCTGTCTTAATTCCTAATTTATTTGCAACAGAACTTCCCAAACAAGCACTTTTTACAGTATTAAAAATTAACAAATCGGGCTTTTCTTTATTTAATCCTTCTTTTATTAATTTTTTAGAAACAAATAAATCAAATATCGCTTTTGTAAATGATTTAATGGAGTTATTTTTGTCTGTAGATCTTTTAAGAGATAATATGTTTTTTGGTAAGTTTAACACTTTAACTTTAAGTCCTTCTTCTTCTAAATTTTTTCTAAATGGTCCTTCACAACCGAGAATAACAGAAACATCAAAATTATCTTTGTCGATATTCTTTAATGTTTCAAATAAAGAAAACTCTGCACCACCCATTTCTGCTTGATGATTAAAGAATAAAAGTTTAATTCTTCTATTTTTTATTTTCATCGTAAACCTCCCTATAAACTTTGTAAGTTTCTTCAGCTGTTTTTTTCCAGATAAAAATTTTTGATAAATTTTTCCCAGGTTTAGTCATACCCTTACGAACATTCTCTGAATTTAAAACCTTTTTTATTTTGTTTAATAAACTAGAGGAATCATTTAGATCAAAGAATTCAACAGCCCCCGTAAATAATTCTCTAAAAACAGGAATATCTGAACAAATAACAGGACAGCCACAAGCCATTGCCTCTAGAACAGGTAAGCCAAAGCCTTCTGCTAAAGAAGGCATAACAAAAATATCAACAGAATTGTATAACTCGATTAATTCTTTTTCAGAAATATTATAAAACGAAATAATTCTTTTTGAAAGATTATTCTCTTCTATAAACTTTTTTTGTTTATTATTAAACTCCCCCACTCTGACCAAAAAAAACGAATTATCCTGAATCATGGCATGAAGAATAGCTTCTAAGTTCTTCCTAGGATAACAACTTCCTACACTTAATACCGAATTATGAGGTATTTTGTATTTTTCTCTTAACATTTTCTTATTTTTTAAAACTCTAAAGTTCTTAGAAACCCCTAAGTAAATAACTTTAATTTTATCTTCTGGATAATTAAAAAATTTGATAACAGATTTTTTAGTTTCTTCTGAATCTGCAATAATTCTTGCTGCGTTTTTCAGATTTCTAACATTGTAAAAAAATCTTAATCTTCCTAAAAAAGAGGTAGATCCGGGCATTTCTAGAGGGATTAAATCATGGCAAGTCACAATTGTTTTTTTTGTATCTAAATGTGAAAGTAATCCAGCATAGCTATGATCTAAAATGTGGTTAATGTCCCCCTGATTTTTTTGAGCAGCAAAGGGGTAAATAATCTCTTTAGAAAAGTAATTTTTTATTATTGGGAAAAACTTAGATTTAATTACAAAAGAGGTAATAGTTTTAGGTAATTCTTTAGACAATTCCTCAAAATAAAGAGACATACTTTTATTTGGATCATCTCTAAGGGTTCTAAAAAGTACAACTCGCATAAAATAATCTATTCTCTGAATTTTATAAAGCTATACAATCCCTCAAAGCAGCAAACCTGCCAGAGAGGTTATATTTAAATCTCTTAAAAGCAAGTTTATCTTGAATAATCCTAAAGGGGAGATAAAATAGCCCAGGCAGATTTCTCGAACCAACAAAAAAAGAATTAGAAAAGTAGAAAGATCTTCTAATAACCCCCAGGTATTTTAAAATAGAATAAGTTTCATTATAAGCTAGCTCTTTTAACAGGTTAGTATCAAAATCTCCTCTTTGAACATCTTCTCTCTTTTCTGCAAAATGCTTGACAGTTATTTGAGGATCATAAATAATTTTCCACCCTTTTTTCTTAACTTTTAAACAAAAATCAGAGTCATTAAATATCTGTGCTCCTCTTCCTCTTAGTTTAGTTTCAAAAAATAAATTTTTAATTGCTTCTTTTCTAAAAGCCATATTCACTCCTTTTAAAAAATCAACTTCTCTTGCATTACCAAAACCTAAGTGATGATTACCAATTACTCTTCCAGAAAGGCTAATTAAACCAACTTCTTCTTTAAGTTGTTCTTTGTTTAAAACTGTATCTCTTCCGCCCACTGCCCCAATTGTTTTGCCCAAAAGAAAAGATTTTTTTATTTTAGCTAGCCAGTCTTTTTCTGGAACAGAATCATCATCTGTAAAAGCTATTATCTCTCCTTTTGCTTCATTCAATCCTGTGTTTAAAGCAATTATCTGGCCTGGTTCAGAAACAACTAAGGTTTTAATATTTTTTATTTTTTTTAGGTAAGTTATTGTTTTCTTGTCTGAATCTCTAACTACAATTATTATTTCTAGGGGTCTTTCTGACTGAGAAAAGATTCCTCCTAAACAACGTTTCAAAGATTCTACTCTTAAATAAGTTGGAATGATTACGGATATTTTATTTTCCATTATTGATTCTTTCGTAAAATTTAATTAGTCTTTTTCCATAATTTTCCCAAGTAAATTCTTTTGCCCTTTTTATCCCAGCATTCCCCATAGTAATAATGGCGTTGGGGTTCTTATAAAAATAGTTCATTCTTTCTGCGATGATTTCAAAATTCCTTATTGGGACAACAAAACCTTCCTTTCCTTCTCGAATTTGACTTCCAGAATTAAAAGTAGTTATAACTGGTAATCCACAAGCCATTGCTTCATAGGTCACTAAAGCAGAACCTTCTTCTAATGATGGAAATACAAACAGATTTACAGAATTATACTCTTCGCTCATCTTAGAATAAGGAACAAATCCTTTTACAGAAATATTCCTCATCTCTTGACAATACTGTTTAAGTATAGAATTCATCTCTGGAAAAACTTTTCCTACTAAAACCAACTCTGCATTTTTCAAGGCTAGTTTTTTCCAAGCTTCAAGCAAGTAAGGAACACCCTTTCTCAAAGAAATCTGGCCAACAAATAACACTCGGAATTTATCTTTTGGTTTTTCTCTAGATTTGAATTTAGTTGAATCTACCCCATAGGGCAAAACAAAAACTTTCTTCATATCAAATCCCTGATCTTTAAAACTATTTCTTGCAAATTCAGAAGGCACAATAACATAATCTGCTAATTTATACTCTTCAATATTTCTCTCAACTTCTAAACCATCAATAACTCTTTTATGAATTCCAAATTTATAAAATTCTCCTTCTAATATTTCTTTTTGAGTTAAAATATGGCTATTTGGACGTTCTAAGACAGTCACTGCTCCAAGAAGTTTAGCTCTTTTAATAGATCTTAAACAAGATAAAGACCAACCATGAAAAATATTTGAATTATCCATTGTCTTTGACACAAAAAAATCATAAACTACTGATCTTAACCAGTAACCATTAGCAGAGCCAAAAAGCCTAGCAAATCCTCTGATTAATTTCTCCAAGAAAGGAGAAATAATTATTGAAATATTAGCTCCATTAATATCTTTCTTAATATGAGAAATACAAAAAGCTTTTTTCAGTTGCTTTCTTAAATAAATTTCTCTTACAGAATAATATGCGCTAGTTCCCTGCCCATGGCCCCCTAAAATTACTGGAGAAGAATAGATAACTTTCATTTTATTTTCCTAGCAACAACAAGGATATTTTCTGAAAAGAATTCTCCTTTAAGAAAAGGAAAAAGACTCTGCCAGTTTAAATTTAATTTAGGTATTCTTTCACTATCTGTAAACGTTACATATTCTGTTTTAAAATTATTTTCTGAAAAAATTCTCATTAAATCTTTCTTAGAACATGGAGTTATATGCATCGGATAAAGATTATCTGAAAAATAACCAAAATATCCCCTAAATAGAAAACTTAGTCTAGATCTTAAAGAAGAAATATTTGGTGTGCTCATAACACAGGTTCCTCCTTTTTTTAGTATTCTTGAAATTTCTCTTATGAGGTTTCGAGGATTTTCTAAATGTTCAATTATTTCTAGAGCAATCACAATATCAAATGAATTAGAAGGAGAAGGTATCTCTTTATTTAGGTTGCATTTTTTACATTTTATGCTAGGTATCAAAAACTGATTAGTAAAAAGATCGCACGCCGAAACGTTCTTATAACCTTTTTCAATTAAAATTTTTGTAAAATTCCCCTTACCGCAAGCAAGATCTAAAATCTTAAGATTCTTATCTTGAGGTAATAAAGATGTAGCTTTTAAGTATACTTTATTATTTGCATACCCTTCATAAAAAGAGTTATCAAAATATTTTTTCATTATCCAATTAATGAAGGCAAGTATAAAAATTATTCTATTACTTATTATCAACCAAAACGAGAGATAAGTTACTTGCAAGCTTTTTAGAATCAAAATCCCTAGCTCTTTTTATTGCATTTTTCCCAAGTTCTTTCATTTTCTTTTTATCTTTCAGCAAGTTTAATATTGTTTCTGCAAGTAACTTTGGATTATTTGGTTCAATTAGTACTCCATTTTTATTATTTGTTATTATTTCTTTTGGTCCCCCTATGTTTGTTGCAATAACTGGTTTTCCGCATGCCATTGCTTCAAGAATTGACAATCCAAATGGCTCCTTACCTGAAGCATTTACCACGAGGTCACATTTATTTATTAAATCTGCTACGTTTTCTTTGTGACCAATAAATTCCACATTATTCTCTAAATTCAAAGAACTAATCAACTTTCTTAGATGTTCTTCATAATCCAGCTCCAACTTATGTTTTGAACCTACAATTAAACAAATCACTTGAGGATAATATTTTTTTATGTCTTCCATTGCTTTAACTAAGACATGAATACCTTTCCAACTCTGTAACCTAGCAAATATTCCAATAACTGTTTTAGAAGACAATTTTTTGTTTTTAGATTTAAAGCTATCCAAGTCTACTCCAGGATAAATTACTTTAACTTTAAATTTAGCATTATTCCCCAAAGAAACCAGCACACTATTTGAACAACAAAAAATAAAATCCCTTGGGAGTTTAAACAAAAGCTTATCTAAAAAAGTAGGAGAGAAAAAAGAATGTTGATAAAAACCCGATTTAACTCCTGCTAATCTTGAAACTAAAGAACCATAAAAATGAGATTTAGACATCCAACTAAAAATTAAATCAATTTTTTCTTGTTTAACTAACTTTGATAAAGAAAAGACTGTTCTAACAAATTTAAGGGGATTTCTTAATCTTCCAGAGTTAATAACAAATGTTTTTATTCCTAAATTTTTAGATAAGCTAACCATCTCACCTTCTTCAAAAAAGACTAAGACTATTTCTAATCCTTTATCTCCCCCATATTTTAAAAAGTCTTCCAATGCTCTCTCTGCTCCGCCTAAACGTTTAGCAAGAGGCATTAAAATTAGAACTTTCATTAGTCAGTTATTCTTTTAAAAAATTTAATTGAGAAAGATCTAACTAGAATAGAATAAACTTTGAGAAAAAGTCTAGATATTTGAGAGTTTTTAATAGCAAGGATTATAGGATAAACAAAATTGTTAAACAATGTTTTTTTAAAAAAACTCCCTCTAAACAAAGCACGTACTGAAAAGGCTATTTTACTTGAAGCAACCATTTTGTTATTTTTATCTAAAGATGAATTCTCTAACTCAAGAGGTTTTATTAATACTCCTAAAAATATCCAAAACAAAAATCCATAGGGATTCCCAAATATAGTTAAAATGATCATAGGCATAATCAAAGAAAAGAAAGTTGCTATTTTTAACCTTTCTTCGAAGAATTTAGACCCAAAATAATTTATTAGAACCTCTTTAATAGAAAAATAAAAAAGCAAGAGAAGAGAGATTAATCCAAATATGCCTAACTCAGATAGAACAATATTAAAATAATTATCTCCTGCATAAAGTGTAATTGGTGGTACGCCAAACTCACTTGAAGGAATTATACCAGCATGTCTCAATCCAGCACCAAGAGGGTAAGTTTTAACTAATTCTAAAGAATTACTCCAAGTAAATCCCCTTTTTTCAAAATAGGAATGGATTGGATTTTTTAAATCCAAGTATCGATTTATTTGATAATCATTTAAATTAGCAAAAATAAAGCTGAAAACAAGAACTATAACTAAAAAAAGTATTAACAATTTTTTGATGTTTCTTTTCTCCAAGGTCTGATTAATCCGAAAAATAAAGAAAATAAGCAAAGAAATAAAAGAAAGCAAAATGCCTGATCGTAGTCCAGTCAAAAGAATAGCAGTAAAAAGATTAATCGCTAGTAAAAAAGAAAAAAATCTGTTTTTACCTAAAAAATAAAAGTATAAACAAAAGATCATCCCAGAAAGATACCAGAAAAAAGGGGGAATTAAATCAAAAGCAATTGGTCCGTACGCAGCTGCGTGAGAAACAACAAAATCTGTAGCAGAGTAGGGCATAAAATTAAGATAATTAGGAACTCCTAAGGAAAATTGAAAATAGGAAAAAAGTGCGGAAAGAGTAGCCAGGAAGATAATAAGAAACATTAGAAAGTGAATTTTCTTTTTGTCAAAAGTGTTATATACTATAAAAAAGAGGGGAATAAAAGAAAGATAATAAAATAATCCAAGCATACTTAATAAAAACCCTCCTTTAGACCACATTAAGGGGTTTAAGAATTGAATAAAAACAAAAATAGAAAAAAGCAATATCAGATAAGAAATAGGAGGATATTTGTAATTTTTGAGATTAATTATCCAAATAATAAAAAATACTGCTGCAAAAACATATTTTAGACCATGAACTAAAGGAGAATAGTCAAAGAACAATTTTAAGAACCCTTCAAAATGCATAAAAATTATAAAAATTGCTATTAACCCAAATAAGTAGTTTTTTTTCATGAGTATACTAATATGTAAAAATTAAAAAGCTTTGTATTATCCGAAAGAGACTATTTGACCGCTAAAGTCAATTGTAAGGGTAGATAATTGTAGAGTATTTCCTATCTTTATTTCCTGAGAGTTATAATAGTAAATACTGCTTAGGTTTTTAACTTTCAGATTAATCTTAAGTAAAATATCTTTGTTTATGGGGTTTTCACGTAAGAAAACTTCTCCATCTGAAGAAGTAACTATCATTTTAGAAGGTGTTTCTGTTTTATAGATTATTGTTGCAATTGAATTAGAATTGGAATCATATTCTGATAAACCGACCTTAAGCATAGAATAAATTTCTGGCCTTAAATCTTTTAAAAGAAGATCAACAGATTTATCTGCAAAATAAGATAATTCTTCTTTATCTCCAAAACCAATAATATTCCCTACAAAGGAGATATTAGAAAAAACGAATGATACTTTTTTATTAATTTTCATTAAATTTTTATTAGAAGTATCTTCAAAAATAAAAGAGTTTCCTTTTTTAAAAACACTCATATTTACCAAAAGATTAACTTTTTTTCCTCCCCCATAAGGAACTAGGCTAACTTTAGATATTGCTGCAATCGGTATTCCTTTTAGATTAACCATTTGATCTTCTTCAATAATATTTCTATAAAACCAATCTGGAAGAGGAGCGCCACAAGAGAGAACATTTAAATCAGAATTAGCACAAACTTCGACTTCATAAATTTTCCATTCTTTTTCTGTGGGCCTTAATTTAGAAACACCCCAAACTAAAAGAAGGATTATTACAATTAAAGCTAGCAAATCTAAAATATTTATTTTACCAAAAAGCTTTCCGTTTTCATCTATAAAAACCATAAAAACACAGATTTTAAGAATTTATAATACTTTTGATTAAAGAAGGATGAGCTAAAGGGCGTAAATATTTAAATCGCAGGTGCGTAGTAAGAAAATGAAAGAAGATAAAATTACAGAAGAAAAACTAAAAAAGTACTTTAAAGTAACAGAAACTGCTTTAGAAAAAGTAAAAAAATCAATTATTCCTGGAAAAGAAAAATATGCAAAAGAAATAACCGCAATGGTCTCAAACTATATTTCAGATGCGCATCATTTCGAGAGAAAAGAAGACTTTGTAAACGCATTTGCAGCACTAAATTACGCACACGGCTGGCTTGACTCGGGGGTAAGATTAGATATTTTTGAAGTAGACGATAACAAATTATTTACAGTTAAGTAAACTATAAAAACCATCTTCTCGTTAAAGATAAATGAAAAAAAGAGGAATTGCTCCAGTTGTAATAATAATTGGGCTGGTAGTGTTAATTTCTGCGGGAGTAGTTATTGTCTTGGTCTCAAATTCTTCAGATAAAATAAAAAATCAAGGAGACTGCACTGGAAATTATACATTAAATTGCACAGACATAAATCAAACAAATTGTACTTGTGTTAAAATTAATATGCCAAAAGAAGGAAGTTCTATCTTTTGTGATGCTTCAGAAATTAAAAAGTTTAAGTATGATGAAGTGATCAAGACAACTTGGAAAGATCCCAAAAGTGAATCGACATGTACTATCCCCAGATATTTCAAATACACTTCTGACAAAATCTATTATCTTGAAGATTTCTCTACTTGTTCAACAGATACAATAAAGTCTTGGACAATATATATTATGGGAAGCGCAAATTCCCAAATTTCCTCCTTAGGAACAGACGGATGTACAAGAGTCCAAGGATCGTCAGTTAAACCTAGAACTAAAACTTATTATCAAGAAGATTTCACAGGTGAAACAAAAGAGGTCTTAGATTACATAGGATATAAGCTAAAAACACCCGAAGTAGTAAATTATGCGGGGGGAATAACAAATGTTATGGATTATATAAATAGAGAATATTGTTATCCTTTAGAACAAGTCTCAGATAGCCCTGTTGTAAAATACGAAATGCAAAGAACAAATTTTGGTACAAACTTTTCAGATGGGGTTTTTACTACCTGTTAAAATGAAAAAAATAATTGTAATAAGTTTAGGCGGAAGTTTAATTTTCCCAGATAAAATAAATATAAACTTATTAAAAAAATTCAAAAAAATAATTCTTGCCAACACAAATAAATACAAATTTATAGTAGTTTGTGGCGGGGGAAGTCCAGCAAGAAAATACATAAACGCATTAAAAGAAGAAAAAGTAAATGAATTATACCAAAGCTACATCGGAATTTCAGCAACACGAACAAATGCCCGATTCATGAATTATTTTTTTAACAAAGACGCAGAAAGAGGAATTCCACACATTCTAGAAAGTGTAGAAAGAGAACTTAAAGAACACGACGTAGTTTTTTGTGGAGCATTAGAATACAAACCAAATCAAACTTCAGACGCAACATCAGCAGAAATAGCCAATCATTTTAAAACAGAATTCATAAATTTAACTTTAGTTGCAGGATTATATGATAAGAATCCGCTAGACCATAAAAATGCAAAATTTATTCCAAAAATCTCGTGGACAGATTTTGAGAAAATGATAAAAAAAATAAAATTTAAACCAGGCCAACATTTTGTTCTTGACCAAAGTGCAGCATCAATAATAAAAAGGCACAGGATAAAAACGTACATTCTAGGAAAAAATTTAAACAACCTAGATAATTTTCTAAAAGAAAAAAAGTTCACAGGAAGTGTTATTGAAGGATGATAATCACATCAAGAACATTTGAAGAAGTAAGAAATTTAATAAAACAAGCAAAAGACAAAAAAGAACAGATTATTTTTACTTCAGATGATGACGAACTTGCAAGAAAAGTTCTAGAAAAAGAAAAAATAGATGTTCTTTTAATAAATTTAGAAAATAGAAGAGATTTTCAAAAACAAAGAAATTCAGGTTTCAACCAGGTAATAGCAAATCTAGCAAAAGAAAAAGCAGTTACAATTGGAATAAATCTCGACGAAATAATTGAATCTCAAAGAAAAGCAGAACTTCTAGCAAGATTAAAACAAAATATAAAAATCTGCAACAAAAAGAAATTAAAAATGAAATTCATTGCTCAAAAAGAACAAAACAAAAGAGATAAATATGACTTAACAAGTTTGGGTTTAACTTTGGGCATGCCAACGTCAATGACAAAAGACCTGTGATGGCATTTGAAGGAAGTTGAGCGTAAAGGAACCATTGGTGCCTTACGACTTGGATGACGAAAGGATTATAAAAACATTTATCTATCAAATTCTACATTAAGAGACATGGAATTACAAAAATTAGCAGAAAGCCTAAGTCCAAATGAAAGGAAGATCCTGCCTTACTTAGAAGAAAAAATTTCAGACATCTGTAAAAAAACAAACCTGGATAAAATATCTGTTCTTCGTGCTTTAGAATATTTACAAAATAAAGATCTAGTAAAACTAACAACAGAGAAAAAGAAAATAATTGACTTGGGTGTAAATGGAACATATTACTTAAGAAAAGGTTTACCGGAAAGAAGACTTTTAACGTTATTAACAGAAAAAAGAATTCTCTCATTTGAAGAAGCAGAAAAGGGATCCGGGCTTTCAGAAAATGAATTTAAAGCAGCATTGGGAGCACTAAAGAAAAAAGCATTAGCAGACATTAAAAATGGAAAAGTTATAATTAATGCAAGCAATGAAGAAATTGCAAAAAAGTCACTAGAAGAATTGTTTATTGCGTCCTTGCCTTTAGAATTGGATAAATTAGCTCCAGAACAAATGTTTGCATTAAAAGCATTAGAAAGCAGAAAAGAAATAGTGGAGATAAAAGAAGAATCTGAAGTCTTCATAAAAGTAACAGACTTGGGTAAAAAACTAGCAAATTCAAATGGGATAAAAGAAGAAATGATTGAGGCAATAACACCAGAATTATTATTAAAAGAATCAAACTGGAAATCAAAAAAATTCAGAAGATACGACGTAACATCAGCTGTTCCAGAAATTTCAGGAGGAAAAAGACATTTTGTAAATCAATCTCTAGATTATGTAAGAAAAATCTGGACAGATATGGGATTCCAAGAAATGACTGGAGATATGCTCTTAAGTTCTTTCTGGGTTTTTGATGCTCTTTTCACTGCACAAGATCATCCGGTTAGAGACACACAAGATACTTTTTTTATAAACAAAAAATTAGAATTACCGGATAAAAAATTAGTTGCACTTGTAAAAAAAACTCATGAAGAGGGAATAGGTGGAAGTAAAGGTTGGCAATATTCCTGGAATGAAGAAGAAGCAAGAAGGGCAGTACTCCGGACACACACAACTTGTTTATCTGCTCAAACATTAACAAAAACAAAAGAAGTTCCTGCAAAATTCTTCGCATTAGGTAAAAATTTTAGAAATGAAACAGTAGACTGGAGTCACGGATTTGAATTCTATCAAACAGAAGGGATTGTCATAGATCCCAATGCAAATTTTAGAAATCTTCTGGGTTATCTTGCACAATTCTACAAAAAAATGGGTTTTGAAAAAGTTCGTTTTAGACCTTCTTATTTCCCGTACACAGAACCAAGTGTAGAAATTGATGCTTGGCATTCTGAAAAGAAAATCTGGTTAGAAATGGGCGGAGCAGGAATTTTCAGACCAGAAATAACAATCCCCTTATTTGGAAAGCACATTCCAGTTTTAGCATGGGGTCAAGGAGTAGACAGAATAATCATGGACTTCTACAAAATAAAAGACCTTCGTGAAATGTATAAAAATGATATTAGTCAATTAAGAAAAATGAAATTTTGGAGTAAAATATGACAGTCGTCCGTTTCTCAAGAAAATTATTTGAGAAAGAAATAGGAAAGCTAGATGAATCTATGCAAGAAAGAATATCTATGTTTGGAACACCTGTTGAAGCAGTTACAGACGAAGAATTAGAAGTAGATGTAACTCCAAACAGACCAGACTTAATTTCATATCAAGGATTTAAAAGAAACTTTTTAGCATTAGTAGGTAAAAAAACAGGATTAACAAATTACAAAATAAATCCCCCTGAAGAAAATTTTAAAGTAACAATAGATTCTTCTCTAAAAACAATTAGACCCTACACTGCTTGCGCGATAGTTAAAGGGTTAAAGTTTGACAACGAGAAAATAAAAGAAATTATAGAAATCCAAGAAAAGTTACATTTAACTGTTGGAAGAAAAAGAAAGAAATTAGCAATAGGGATTTACCCCCTGGAAAAAATAAAGTTGCCTATTGAGTTTAAGGCTTTAGAACCAGATAAAATAAGATTCATTCCTTTAGAATCCGAAAGAGAAATGTCTGGATTAGAAATTCTACAAAGACATCCAACTGGAAGAGATTATGCTCACTTGTTAGCAGGAAAAGAAAAATTCCCTGTTTTTATGGACTCAGAAGGAAAGATTTTAAGTATGCCCCCGATAATAAATTCTCAACAAACAGGAAAAATAACAGAAGAAACAAAAGATGTTTTCATCGAATGTTCTGGATTTGATTTTAATATATTAAAAAAATGTTTGAATATTTTAGTTACAGCTCTAGCAGACATGGGTGGAAAAATTTATCAAATGGAAATTAAAGGTTTAATAAAAGAGAAAACGCCTGATTTAACTCCAGAAGAAAGGCCCATCTCTTTAGAAAACACAAACAAATTATTAGGTTTACAGCTAACAGAAAAACAACTAAAAGAATTATTAGAAAAAGCAGGTTATGACTACACAAAAGGAAAAGTTTTAATTCCAGCATGGAGAACAGACATTTTACATGAAGTAGACTTAATAGAGGATGTTGCAATAGCCTATGGCTATGAAAAAATTATTCCAGAAATTCCGAAGATATCCACGATAGGTTCTGAGGATCCAAAAGAAATAATAAAAAGAAAGATTTGCGAAATTCTCTCGGGGTTAGGATTTTTGGAAGTTTCAAATTATCATTTAACCACAATCCAAGATCAATTCGAAAAAATGGGTGAAAAGGAAGCAAAAGAATTTATACCCGTAGAAAATTCAAAAACAGATTACAATATTCTAAGATGCAACCTAAAACATTACTTAATGAAGAATTTTTCTGAAAATGTAGACACAGAATATCCTCAGAGAATATTTGAAACAGGAAGGGTTTTTACAAACAAAGGCCTTATTGAAGAAAAAGAAAAGCTCGCGATTGCAGTAACTCCTGGAAATTTTACAGAATTAAAACAAGATGTTTTATACTTATTCAGAATGTTATCTAAGGAAGTTGAGATTAAGGAAACAGAAAAGCCAGAAATTGGTTTTATTGAAGGAAGAACAGCAGATATTTTAATAAAAAATAAAAAAGTAGGGCAATTAGGAGAAATTCATCCAAAAATATTAAGAAATTGGCATCTTAAAATGCCTATTGCAATCCTAGAAATTGATTTAAGCAATATTTTTTAATTATCCAAAATAACTTTTAGAATTTTCACTAGCCTTGTTATCCCAATTATCCTTTATTGTTTTAATCACAGCAAGTAATTTTTTCTTAACTTCTTGCCATTCTTTGAAAGATTTTAAAATAAACTCCGATTCTTTTATCTCAGAGAATTCAATGTCTAATTCCAAAAAATCAACTTCCAGTCTAGAAAGTATTCTGTAGGAATCGGATAAAAGATTTTTTTCTTCAACACCCAAAGTTTTGATTATAGAAAAAACAAAAACAGGTGCTTCAGAAGGATGCAAAATCCCTTCAACAAATCGAAGATAATTACTAAATTTATCCACCATTACTTTTCTTACTTCTCTTAAAACTAAATCTGTTTCCTCTTCTGCTATTTTTTCTATCTGAAAATCTTCATTTAACTTCTCAAAACTAGGGAGAGAATACTTTTTTTCTAATGTAAAATATTTTTCTTTTAATGCCTTAAGCTTTGATTCACAATCTACCATAATTTTCAAAGAAGTTGAACATTTATAAGATTAACTATTAAGCCTGTGCCGAGGATTGAACTCGGGACCTCGTCCTTTTTGGAACATGGTTCTAAAAACCAAAATATTAAATATTTTGAGTTACCAAGGGCGCGCTCTGACCAACTGAGCTACACGGGCAATTGGTAAAAGAATTAATTTAGAATATATAAAGACGACTATCATAGAAAAGTATTATTGGAAAAGATTACTTAAACAATCTAAGGATAAGTAAAACTAAAAGAGCAATTAAAAGCGCTAGAGAAATAAAAGAAAAGATCAAAGAAATTAAAAAGAAAATTTCAAATAAAAGCTCACTTTGAGAAGAGTATAGCAAAGCAAAAGACAAGATAGCCAAAAGCAAAAAGAAAATTAAATTCTTGATAATTAGCCGTATTTTATTTGAAGAATTAACCATTAGTTTTTTTTGCACAATCTTTTTCTTCACTCTCTTTTTTGCCATAGTCATTTATAGTTTTTATCTTTTTAAATCTTACTACTTAATCTTAGTGATATTTGTAGGCTTATCTGTTGTTGTTGTCCAATCCATTCTAATCACGCTTGCTGTAGCGACACCAATATTTGCACCAACATGTGCTAACCAAGAAAAATAAATTCCTGTAGCTTGAACTAATCCTTCAACGCTCCCAAGATCGATCTCTTTTCCGCTAAAAACAGCAGTAGCACTAATATACGAAAAAAGAATTAATCCAATAACAAAAAATGCAAAAACTTTATGCCTCATTCTTTTTACTTCAATAAATATCCAAATAGCTACAACAATTGCTAGAACAATAATTAACGTCACCCCGACACCCATAATAAACAAAAACAAATAGACTATAAAAAGGTTTTGAAAATCATAGCCCCGCCAGGATTCGAACCTGGGTCATCGGCTTCAGAGGCCAATATACTTGACCGCTATACTACGGGGCTATACGCTCCCTCCGAGATTTGAACTCGGGTTACCACCGTACTCCAAAGTTCGCAGAAAATGCGAACCCTATAATAATAAAGCCTTCCATTAAGATGGTAGAGATTATTGTCTCATCGACGAAATCTCGGCTGATTTTGAGAGGGTGGCGTACTTGGCCACTATACGAAGGGAGCTTATTAATTACGTGATAGCTAAAATAAAATTAGTTCTCACAAAATTAGATACATCCTCTACTTTTAAAATTATCTAAAATCAAATATCAAAAATTGCAGGACTTCTAGAAACATTTACAACCAAGGTGTTATCAAAATGCTCCTGCAATCCACCAGCTTCGTGAATATGTGAAGTTATTAACAAGTCTGGTTTAAATTTTCTAACAGCTTCTTTAATTGCTTTACTTCCTTTAAATCCAGAAAATTCAGATTGACTTCCGTGAGGATGCATATGCGTAACCATAATTTTTTTCTCTAAGTCCTTTATTTGCTCAAATCCCTGTGCAAGTGATTTAAAAATTTCAGAACTCTTAAGGGGCTCATCAGAATCCTCGACTGTTCCCGCACCAAAAATCCCAACATTTCCTTTCCTATAAGCAGAATTATGTAAATTAATTGTGTCTGTATAAAATTGCGCCATCATATCAGTAGTTTCATTTGGTTCGTGATTTCCCGGAATAATCAAGACTTTTTTATGCACCTTCAAAAAAGGCTTGATAATATCTTTAGCTGGCTGATCTGCAAAGGTTAAATCTCCTGCGAGAATAACAATATCCACATTCTCATCTTGCGCTTTTTTCGCAAGTCGTCTAACTAAACCAGAATCCCCGTGAATATCCCCAACAGCCATTATTCTTGTTTTTTTGTCTGCCATATCAAACAAAGTATTTACTGATTAATAAGGTTTTTCATAAGCTTTATAAACCACCCCAAACATAAAATTTTGCTGATTTTAGTAGTAATAAAATGATAACACACACAACCGGAAGAGGCAATACTGCGGCAGAAGAATCTGCAAGAGAATTAGCTGGTGCTGATTGTTCATGTACTTCGAGTTTAGCCCCAATTGCGATTGATCAATACGCAGCGAGATTATATGAAACAGTAATGAGCATATATACTGGAAGAGACAGAGGGCATAAAGCAGAAGCAGTTAAAGTATATTTTGAAGGAATTCCGTGGAAATGTATCAAACCAACAATATTAGAAGTATTACTTGCAAGTGCGATGTGTGGAAAAGACAGTTTTGAAAGAATATTTAAAGAAGTTGAAACAACAATTCCTTTGCCCGAAAAGGGAGAGAAAAGAGAATGCTATTGTGAAAATCCACAAATAGATCAAGCATTAACAAGATGGTGCGACGAGTTAAGACTTCATTAAAAATTCGCTACTTCTATCAGGTGAATATATACGTTGCAAAACATTTATAAGGACACCACTGTCGTAATATATATATTAAAACATCTACATACAAAATGGAACAAAACTTCGACGTGTTTTTTAGAAGAAAGCCAGCTTTAATGCTAGTTTCTTTGAAAAAAAATACAAGGATGAGGTATGGTAGTGTTTTAGCTAAGGAAGTTGATTGCACATATAGCCACGCAGTCAAAATTTTGCAAACATTGCAAGACCTAAGCTTAGTTGAGTTTGAAAAAAGGGGAAGAATAAAGGTAATAAAACTGACTAAGAAAGGCCAAGAAGTTGCAGATGCAATTGAGAACATCCAAAAGCTAATTCGGTAGAGGTGAACTACTCGAATCCCCTGAAAAGAAAGTAAGAATTTTATTTAGAAATGAATATGTTAATTCAAAAGAAAAAACAAAAAAAGAAGTGCCCAAATTGTAATAGCACAAAAACATCTTATTCTGAAAAAGGTTTTCAATGTAAAAACTGCGGTTATGTTAATATAAAAAAATATGACCTCGACGGGATTTGAACCCGCGACACCCAGATTAAGAGTCTGGTGCTCTACCAGGCTGAGCTACGAGGCCATCTCTACTATTAAATCCCCAAAATAAGTTTAAAAAGATGTTGATTACTCACTCAAGATTAAATTCTGAACAAATTCCCAAATATCCCCAGTAGTGTTAAAGCTCGCATAAAGTAATCCCAACAAAAAAACAACAAATAAAATAAAAAAGAAACCTCCAAAAAAGTTAGCAGGTAAAAACAAACACCCAACTAAAAGAGACACAATTACCAAAGCAAGTGAATTTTTGAATTCCATTATTCTATATCTTCAAGTTCTGATTCTGCTTTTTCAAGTGCAAATTCAGCTTCCCTGAACTCTCGAATTTCATCTTCTGACAAATCACTCTTTTTAGATTCTGCAATAACCAAATCTTCTGCCAATTTAATATGTTCTTCAGCAAGGTCAATATTTTCTTTCTTCTGTTTTGCCATGCTCTCAAAATAATTCAGAGATATATAAATATTTCTTTTATAAATAATATCCAAAAATAATTAAACTATCTTGTCAAATAAAAAAGATGGGATTAAAGTTTTGTAAAAAGTGTAATGGATTAATGATACCTAAAAATAAAGAAGGAGTTCAAATTCTAGTATGCAATAGCTGCAAAGAAGAACATGCTTCCTTGGAAAATCTTTGCCCAGTAGAAAAAATGCCAAGAAAAAAGAAAGTTGGCGAAGGCTCAATTGAACATAAAAACCCTCTTGCAACATATACCAATATTTGCCAGAAATGTGGTTATAACCAAGCACAAATAATCGACCTCGGTGTTTTTTATTCAGATGAGGACAATCTTATTTTATTAAAATGTGGCAAGTGCGGTTGGAGTCAAAGAATTGGTAGAAAAGTTAATTGATTATTTATATTCTCGCCAAGTATGTTCACATTTTGTGCACTTGTAGAATTTTGTTTCAGCTTCGTCACTAGATCTTGTTTGCAAAGTCCAGAAATACGCTTTCCCATGTCCACATTTTTTACATTCTGCATCAACAATAGGATAAGTAGAAAGTTCTTTAGAAGAAACAACTGCTACTTCTTTTCGCGCATTCATTTTTTCAGAACTAATTATTTTTAATTTATTCCCAGAAGAATAGCTACACCTAGGGCAACCCGCATTTTTCGTTTTTTGTATTAAAACAGCACCGCACTTCGGACAAAATTCCATTCTCAATGATTGGCTTTACTCTCGGGCATTTAAAAAGATTTGCTTTTCAGGTTATTAACTCGAGAATAGTATTAGTTAGCATGACAAAGTCCTCTTTCTTCAGGTGACTTCTGAAATTCAAAGAAAATAAGTTTTATCCAACCCAAATAAGGAACTAATCTAATTTGCGCTTTTCCGATTATTTGATTTTCTCTAATTTCTTTTTCAAAACTAAGTTGCCCTCTGTTATTATCTCCGTAAGTAGAAAAAATTCTCCCTTCAGAAGTTTCTTGTATTTTAACAATTCTATGTATAACTGGATTCTTAGTAGAAGCAACAAAGATTATGATATCCCCAACTTTAAGTTTTTCTGTATTTGCCCCAGAGATAAATAAAATATCTCCTTTGTTAAACCCCTCGGCTATTTTAAATTGTTTAAACTGCTCTAAAGTAATATTTAATTCTAAATACTTGGCTTCACTTGATTCCCACCAAGCATCAAAACCAGAAGGAACATTGCCAGTATGATACATTGAACATGACTCTACAATAGCTAAAGGGAGAGCAGTTCCAGTTGCAAAACTCAAAACAGGAAAGAAAATAAATTTAATAAAAATAAAAAGAACTATAATAGAAAAAATCCAACCTCTCCACGAATCATCTTTCCATAACAAGTACCAAAGCTTCTTCATCACTTCTTTAAACGTCATAGAAGAACAAACTAATTTAGCTTTTTAAAATGTTAGATTTCAAATTTTGTAACTCCCTAGTTCTTAGAAAGATTTAAATAGTATACACTTCTATGTATACACATACGAGGATACACAGATTCATAATCACCTCTTTTCAATCAGTTATGGCGGAGAAATCCGCCAGCTGATTGTTTCAAACACAAAATGACAGACCTATTCGAAAACAAGATATTATGCAAAAACTGCGAAAAGCCAATGAAGCCAGCGCTTATTTCTAAAAATGGTTTCAATCTAAGAGCAGTAAAATGCGAAAAATGTGGAGAAACCTTAGTTCACCCAGCAGACAAAGCAGAATACGAAAATTTTATGCAACTAAAACAAAAAGAATTTAATGTAAAAATGAGAATGGTCGGGAATTCATACGCTGTTTCAATACCAAGAGAGATAGTTGATTTCATGCAGGAACAAGAAAAAATGATGGACAACATGGTAAAAATGTGCTTTCAAGAATCAGGAACAATAAGCCTAAGATTTAATACTCCCGAAGAAGGAGAAAACAAATCAAGAGTAATCCAATCAAAAGAAGTTCGTGTTGTAAGAAACGGAAAGCCAGTTTTTCATGCGAGAAAATTTGCAGATTCTGCAAATCCTAAAAACAATGGAATTAAAATAATTAAAACAAACGAAGATGAGGAAGAACAAGAAGATGGCAGATAAACAAAAAGAAAAAGAAGAATTAACTTTGAAAGTAGCTGAAGCTCTACAAGATGATGCCTACAAGGGAATTGCAAGAATAGATATAAAATTAATGCAAGAAATTGGAGTAAGACGTGGAGAAGTAATAAGAATAAAAGGTGCTAGAGAAACAGTTGCAATAGTTGATAGAAGTTATCCAGCAGATATTGGAACAGGAATAATTCGTATCGACGGTATTTTAAGAAGAAATGCAAAAGTAGGAATTGGGGAAAACGTAAAAATTTCTAAAGCAGAAATTAAAGAAGCAATAAAAGTTACAATTGCTCCTGCACAAAAAGGAGTAATGGTTCAAGCAGATCCAGAAACTCTTCAAAGAGGATTGCTAGGAAGAGCAATGCAAAAAGGAGATTTATTAGTAATGGGCGGAACACAAAGAAGAGCAGATTTATTTTCAGATATGGGTTTTGACGACGAATTTGGAGGAATGTTAAATGAAGCTTTCAAAAATATGGGGGGTGGTTTAGGCGGAGGAGGAATAACTCAAATAAAATTTGTTGTAGTAAATACTAATCCAAATCAACCAGTGGTAATTACAGAAAATACAGAAATGGTCTTGAGTCCTAAAGCTGTTGAAGTTTCAGAAGAAAGAATCCCAGATATAACTTATGAAGATATTGGTGGTTTAACAGAAGAAGTAAAAAAAATTAGAGAAATGGTAGAAATACCTATGAAACATCCAGAAATATTTGAAAAATTAGGAGTTCAACCTCCAAAAGGAGTTTTATTACACGGACCACCTGGAACAGGTAAAACACTTTTAGCTAAAGCAGTTGCAAATGAAACAGCGGCAAATTTTATTTTATTAAACGGACCAGAGATAATGTCAAAATTCTACGGAGAATCAGAAAAGAAAATTAGAGATATTTTTGAAGAAGCAGAAAAAAACGCACCCACAATTATTTTCATTGATGAAATAGATGCAATTGCTCCAAAAAGAGAAGATGTTCAAGGAGAAGTCGAAAGAAGAGTTGTTTCTCAACTTTTAACAATGATGGATGGATTAAAATCAAGGGGAAGAGTTGTTGTCATAGGAGCAACAAACAGAATTAACTCTCTTGACCAAGCTCTAAGAAGACCAGGTAGATTTGACAGAGAAATTGAAATTGGTGTTCCAAATAAAGCAGGAAGGTTACAAGTTCTAAAAATTCATACAAGAGGAATGCCTTTAACAAAAGACGTAAAACTCGACGAATTAGCATTAGTAACACATGGTTTTGTAGGTGCAGATTTAGAATCTTTAATTAAAGAAGCAGCAATGATTGTTCTAAGAAGACATCTTCCAAATATTCATCTGGATAAAGAAGACAAACAAATTCCTCAAGAGACTCTAGAAAAATTGATTGTAACTCACCAAGATTTTTTAGATGCATTAAAAGTTGTTCGACCTTCTGCCATGAGAGAAGTTTTAGTTGAAACCCCTAATGTTGGTTGGAAAGATATTGGTGGAATAGAAGACATTAAAAAAGAATTAAAAGAAGCTGTCGAATGGCCAATGAAATATCCAGACAGTTTCAAAAGATTAGGAATAAGGCCTTCAAGAGGAATTTTACTTTACGGACCACCTGGAACAGGTAAGACGCTTTTAGCTAAAGCAGTTGCAAAAGAAGCAGAAGCAAATTTTATCCAAGTAAAGGGCCCAGAATTACTAAGTATGTGGGTTGGTAAATCCGAAGAAGGAGTAAGAAAAATATTTGAAAGAGCAAGACAAGTTGCACCTTGTATTATTTTCTTCGATGAAATAGATTCTTTAGCAGGAAAAAGAGGACAAGACCAAGGAACAAAAGTCACTGAAAGAGTTTTGAATCAGTTACTTTCAGAAATGGATGGTTTAGAAGATTTAAATGATGTTTTAATTATTGGCGCAACAAACAGGCCAGACATGTTAGATACTGCTTTGTTAAGACCAGGAAGATTCGACAGGATACTTTTAGTAAATGCTCCAAATGAAAAAGGAAGAATAGAAATATTAAAAGTGCACACAAAAAAAATGCCCCTCGGAGATAAAAAGGAATTAAAAGTAGAAGAAAAAGAAGAATTAATTAAAGATATCGCAACAAAAACAGAAGGATATACTGGCGCAGATTTAGAAGGTCTTGCAAGAGAAGCAGCAATGCTAACTCTACGAAAAGATATTAATGCAAGTTTTGTAAATAAAGAAAATTTTGACGAAGCTCTAAAAAAAATAAAGCCAAGTGTAACAAAAAGCACAATAGAAGCTTACAAAAAAATAGAAGATACTTATTTAAAATCTGCAAAAGCAGGTCTATCAACAGAAGGCAGTTATTTAGGTTAAGAAAAAATGGTAAAAAAATTAAACAAAGGAGAATTAGAGGGATTAGAAAAACCAGAGGTGGGAGTTACAGCCGCAGTTGTTGGAATTCTTGGTGGAATTTTCTTTTTGTCTTCAGGTATTACTGGGAATGTAGTTTCAAGTTTTCCCTATAATGCTGCTGGAATTATTGGAGCAGCAATGTTTGTCATAGGTATTGCATCTGCATCTTTTGCAATATTCAAATATAAATTAAGAAAATAATTTATTCCGTCGTCACAATAACTTTATCTTTTAAAACTAAAACCGTATGCTCAGATTGAGAAACAATCCCATTTGAACTTTCTGTTAATTGAGGAAACTGATGTAGATTTCCATTTTCTTCAAGTTGTTTCAAAGCAAAAAGAGCTTTAGTTCCAAACTTTTTTACAAGCCATCTCGCACAAAAGGGCAACTCCCCATATTCTTCTGCAATAAAAGATAAAATTTCTCTTGCACTTTCACTTCGAATATTTTTAATTTCAACCATCGCATAAATTCCAGAAGGTTTAGCATCGTAAACTTTTCCGTTGCCTGTTGTTGCAAAAGGTTCAATTGCATAAAGTCCTTCTTCTAATTCATTTGTGCTTGAAGTTGCGACATTTGGAATATTAACTCCTGCGTGCAAATCCCCTTGTTCCATTGCATGCCCAGATAAATTACTAACTGGATTAAAACTAAAAGATGAAATTGTTTTTTCAACAGTTTCTCCAATTTTTCTCAACTGCACTCCTTTTTCAAAATTCTTAATTGCATTTTCTAAAGCTTTTTCTGATGCTTCAATTAACTTTTTGTTTGTTTCAGAATTTTCTAAATCAACTGAAAATGCAGTATCTGCTAAAAAACCATCAATATGCACACCTAAATCAACTTTCAAAAGCCCATGAGTTAAAGTTTTATCATCATAAACAGGAGTATAATGCGCAGCAATTTCATTTATAGAAAGATTTACTGGAAAAGCAGGCATTCCCCCAAGTTCAATAATTTTTTCTTCAATTTTATCAGCAATTTCTAACAAAGGAACATTTTTTTTAACAATTGTTCTAGCATATTTTTTAACTTCAGCTGCAATTTTCCCGGCTTGGATTATCTTATCTTGTGATTTCTTATCCATGTTTATTTTATCTTTTTTTGAGTTTAATTAATTTCGTTTTTCCCTCAAACGTCTATTCTTTGGAATAAAATTTCCAATCTTGCTTTCAGATGCTTTACCTGTTCCTAAAAAATCTTCTCCGTGTTTCATAATTAAAAAACAATGTTTGCCAGTAGCAATTGGAAGTTCATGTCCCTTCATCCATTCTTCTGCAAGTTCATCATTAAGCTCAAAAATATTTTTAGTAATTTGGTCTTTCAAAATCTGACTTCCCTCTATACTCAGTCTAATAAACCCATCAACATCCCTAGCAAAATAAACACCAGCCCGTTCAATAAAAACATTTTGTCTAAGTTCTTCAATTGTATTCTCAGTTAAATCCCCCTGATAAAAAAAGATTCTTTCTTCACCCATTTTAATCAAATTACCGGGAATAGTTTCTATTCCGAACTGTTCATTTAACTTTCTTTCAATTTCTGCTTTTTCTTTTTTATTTAAAAATTTCATTCTGCAATTCTCCTAAATTTACTTACAAAGAACCCTTCTGTGTTATTATCTTGCGGATAAACTCTGCAAACTTCTTTAACTTCTTTAGAATATTTTTCTTCTCCCCACTCTGTAATTCCTTGTCTAGTCTTTATCGGTAAGAATATTTTTTCAATTTTAATTTTTCCTTTAAACTTTTCTAATGCAAAATTTACAACACCTTCGTCTTCTTCTGGGGAATGAGTACAAGTGCTATAAACTAACTCCCCGCCAACTTTCAAAAGACTAAATGACTCTTCAAATAATTTTTTTTGTATATTTGCAAGTTGCTTAACCGCATTAATATTCCACATAATGTACGTCTTAGGACTAGAACGCAAGGTCCCTTCTCCAGAGCACGGAGCATCCAAAAGAATTTTATCAAATTTATAATTAATACTATTAAATCTTCTACAAAGTGCAACACCTTCTTTTTTAGTAATAATCGTATTCGTAACCCCACATCTTTCTAAGTTAGAAGCAAGAATCTTAAGCCTCCCAATGCTAATTTCGTTTGCAATCAAAATACCAGAATTTTTCATAAAGGCAGCAGCTTGAGTAGTTTTACTTCCAGGAGCAGCACATAAATCTAAAAAAGACTCTCCTTCTTTTGGATCTAAAGCAATAATCGGCAACATGCTAGAAAGTTCTTGCACATAATAAAAACCAAGCATATGTTCTAAAGCTCTTCCAAGCTCCCCCGGCCCAAGAGGAACCAAATTTCCATTTTCAATTTTTCCTTCAATAATCATAACTTCTAAATAACTTTTCCAAGGTTGGGAAATTCTCCATCCCTTTTCTTCAAGTCTTTTTTTCAACTTTTCTGGAGAAATTTTTAAAGTATTACATCGAATTGCATCTAGTGTTTCTTTTTTAGAAATAGCTTCGTAATCAGCAAAATCCTTTTCATCTGTCAATAATTTTTGCATTCTTTCCTTAAATAAAGGTTTCATGATAAGCTCAGTCATGTTAATGACACTCACACTCGCAGTGTTTTATTTTTTCACCTAAGAAAAAGAAAGGAAGAATAATATCCCCAATACAGCAAGGTACAACAACAGCGAGAGTTACTACAATAAAAGAAACAATAACAGAAAAAATACTAACTTCGCTAACATAGGCAGCAAGATAAAGCATACTCGCTAAAGTAGAAACCCCAACATGCAAGAAATGCGGAATTTTTGTTACTTTAAAAATAACTCCCAAAAGACCCCCCAAAAGACCCAAACCCAAGATTATCAAAGGTTCTTCAATTAACGGCATATGAAACTCCGGATGTAAATTAAAAATTAAAGCTCCCAAATATGGAAAAACAACATCACTAACTGAACCAAAAACAATAGAAGAAAACATTCCTACAAGAAGAGCAGTTAATACCTTAGTTTTATAACGGTAAAACATTGCAGCAGAAACAACTGCAGCTAAAACAATATGTACAAAATGAAAACCTTCAAAAAGAGCTTGGGGAAAACTTGGAGCGTATTGGTGTAAAATAAGAGCAATGATTATTGCAAAAACAGTTGCACCAGCTGTAAAGGGAAGATGATGTTTTAATTCATGCATTAAATCGTTTAAGCGAAATTTCATAAAAAAATAAGATAATTTGTGTTTAAATAGGTTTAGAAATTTAAAACAACGTCATCTGCTTTTTTCCATCAATGAGTTCTTTTGTTTTAACACCAAATACTTCAAAAATGTTCTCAACAGCAGGAAGAATCTGGTTGTTTAAATAATATTCAAGGTTATATTCTCCCGACTCGTCCGGAAGTTTTACTTTTTCTCGAATAAGTTTTTTCTTTTCTCTTGTTTCAGCAATATAAAATTCAACTAAACTCCCGATAGTTACAGGCAAACCAGCATCTTTCATTTTCTGCGCAGCAATTACATGCGGAGAAATAGATTTGTATTCATTTAGTGGCTTCTTTATTTGAGTAGTAATCATAATTTCTTCTTTTTTAATTTCCCTATTTTTTAATTTTTTAATTACTTCCTTAAAATATTCTAAGGCCTTTTTCTCATTTCCTTCTTTTAAAATTAAATTAATAACTTTACTTTGCAGTTCTCTAGCTAAGTCACACCAATCCCTGCGTACAGTCTCAAAACCTCTGATTTTTATTTTTCCTTTTGAATCAATTAAAGCGTATTTTTTCTTAGCTCCAACATTTCCAGCACGAGTCGAAACCCACAAACCTCTTTCAAAAAATCCTTCTAGTTCAAGTTTCATTATCCCAGGTAATTCGGAGTTAAGTTTTTCTAAAAGTTCTTCAACTTGTTTTTCAGTTTTTTTATTTTTTAAAAAGGCAATAGAGTCTGTATCTGAATAAATCACTTTATAATCTTGAGAATTAATTTTATCAATAATTTCTTTTATTATTTTTCTACTAATCGCAGTAGTTGCTGCACTAGCCTCGGGGCAATAATATCTTGCTCCAAAAAATCCCTGATAACCATAAGAGGCATTTGCCAAAAGTTTAAATGCATTACTTCTCGCTTTTTTAAAAACATCTTCTTTTTGTTTTAATTCTTTTTTATATTGTGTTCTTTTTTCAATAATTTCTTTTAGCATTTCTGAAAAAAAACCTGGCTTTTTAGAAAACCAAAAATTCTTCCCGGAAACATCTATTTCCGTAGCGTCTTTTTCCTTTCCTTCTAGCAAAGTAGATTTAGATAAATTAAAAGTAACTATGATTGAAGGCCAATAACTCGTGAAGTCAAAGAAAACAACATCTTCATACAAACCAGGAGTTGGTTCAAACACGAAAGCTCCTTCGTATTTTTCTCTTTCCATTCTTTCAGAAATCTCTTCGTGAACAGGTCTTTTTTCAGGAATCTCATTAAACCTTTTTAGATTGTGCAAAAGATAAGATTCAACATTTTTGGACATACCATTTCTAGTTACATCAAAAGTTGGTTCTTGCATAACAATAGAAAATTCTAAAATATCTGGCCACATTTTTTCAAATAATCTATAAGCTAAAGAAGAATCATGTAAGTTGTACTCAAAAAAATTTAATAATCCTTTATCATCAAGTTTAGAAGAATGCACAAATTCAAATTCTTTTTTACTATCTCCTAAAAATTCTTTTGAAACTTCGTTCAGAGAAAGTGATTCAGATTGCATATATTGTGAATAAGCTGTTTTAATAAATTTTAACAAATCAACATGCACGATTCCAAAAATTTCACCAGTTAACTCTCTTCCTCTAGAAAATCTCGGCTGACTTCCATCCAAACCAATTGAAAGTTTTATTTTATTTTTATCTGCTCTTGCTTTCAAATAAGGCAAATCAAATCCATCTGAAAAATAACCAACTAAAAAATCAGGGGAATATTTTTTAACTTCTTCTATAAATTTTTCAATAAGCTCAGATTCATCTTTAACATAATCAACATAATCTGGTTTTTCTTTATTAGCAAGTTTTTTCCATGAAATTACTTTCTTAAAATTTTTGCCATAGAGAGAAACCATAACAATTTCCCCTTCTCCAATTTGAAACTCGTCTGTTTCTATGTCGTAAGCTAAAATTCTTGGTTCAAATCCAATTTCTTTTGAAGAAGTTATTTTTTCTGCTTTAATGCATTCGTCCACTTCGAAAACTCCATCAATTCCACCGAAATCCAAAGAATTATTCAACAACTCTCCTTCAACTTCAACCCATTTCAAAGGCAATATTTCTTTTTCAATAATATAATGGCTAACAAAACCAAGGTCATAACCTCTTCTTTTTTCAATTCCAGGCAAGTTTAATTGATCTGCAATATCATGTAAATCTTTGTAATTAGTAGCAAAAATTTTCAAAGCTTGCACCTCTCTCCCCAAAAACTTTTTATCATGAATTTCAACGTTTTCAACCCGAGTAGTTCTATCTTTTCCTTTAACTTCTATCTTTTGTACTTTTTCAATTAACCCTCGTACTTCTTTTGTTTTTATGTTCTCTGAAAGAATTGCCCAAAGAAAAACAGGACAACTATCTATAACACAAATCCTCTTTCCTTTGTTATCTCTACCAACCATCTTTACAAAGTTTTTCCCTTCAAAATCAAAGTAACTAAAATCTATTGGAATGAAAGTTGTTTTCATATTAAAATAAGAAGTTTAGAATTTATAGTTCTTTTCTTTTTGAGTTAATTAATTACTACAAAGGAGTTACAAATAGAAAGATTTAAAAACTTAGAAGCTTTGTAGAATTATGTCCCCAAAACAAGATTATAAACAAACAGAAGAGTTTAGACAGAGATTAGACGAAGTTATACAAGGGAGAGATCCAAGAACAATATATTCTTTTTTTACAAGACATGAACTTAATCCAGAAGACTATTGTGTAGAAGCAGAATATAGAGATGGTACTCCCCAAAGAAGAAATACAGATTCTATTCAATCAAATAATGCAGATGAGGCAATTATCCCGAGAAACCCAATATTAGCTAAACAAGAGAGGTATCAAGGTATAAGGAAATTTGCTAGTGAAGTTGCTAGAGCAAGAGTTCTTGAAGGAAAAGTTTCAGTTAGTTTAGGAGAAAGGGGAAGAGCAGATTTAGATGAAGGGGATGATGTTGATTGGGCATATGAGTTTGGAAAAATAAAAAGTAATTGGGGCAGTATTTCAACAATAGATAGGGGGGAATATAACAGAGAGTGGTCAAACGAATTAGAAACTGCTCTAAGAGTATTTGCATCTGTTGCACCAGAAGGAGTAGAAGTTCTTAGAGGAAAAGAAGAAGTCCAAGGAAGAAATGTTTTTTTAAGAGGGCCATACTTTGAAAGACCAACACAAGCTGAAGCAGAATCTGACCCAGATGTAATTTTTTATAAACATTGTAAAGAAACACTGGGAATAAGAATGTTAACAGGAGAGACCCGTTTAGGAAGCAAATATGGTCCAGTTATGGATAAATTAAAAGAGCTTTATGAAAAAACTATTGGTTCAAGAGGAGGACCAACACTTTCAAGAATGGTTCCTCAAGACAGAGTTATCACCGCAGCAGAAAAATTCAATGCTGGAAGAAGAAAATTAAATCCATAAATATTTATACAAGTTTTCTCTTAATTTAACATGGGATTAAGCATAAAAGATATAATTCCTAAAAAGCAAATTGAAATAGCAGAACTAAATGGAAAAACACTTTGTGTAGATGCGTTTAATGCAATTTATCAGTTTTTATCAACAGTAAGACAAGCAGATGGAACTCCTTTAATGGATAATAAAAAAAGAATTACAAGCCATCTTTCTGGAATTTTTTATAGGAATATAAACCTTCTAGAAGAAGGGCTAAAATTAATTTATGTTTTTGATGGAAAACCACCTGAATTAAAATGGAAAACACACAAAGAAAGAAAAGATGCAAAAGACGAAGCAAAAGAAAAATACGAAGAAGCTAAAGCAAAAGAAGATATTTCTGCAATGAGAAGATACAGCAGTTCAATGATTTCAATAAATGAAGAGATAATTGAAGAAAGCAAAGCACTTTTGAAAGCAATGGGAATTCAAGTTATTCAAGCACCGAGCGAAGGTGAAGCTGAAGCTTCTTATTTAGTAAAACATAATTCAGACATTTATTCAGTTGCGAGCCAAGATTATGACAGTTTACTTTTTGGAGCAACAAGATTAGTTCAAAATCTAACTTTATCAAGAAAAAGAAAAACAATGTCCGGTTATATTGAAGTAAAACCAGAACTAATAGAACTAGATGAAGTCATGAGACATTTAGAAATTGGTTTAGACCAATTAATCTGTTTAGGAATTTTAGTTGGAACAGATTACAATCCAAAAGGTATTCCAGGGATAGGACAGAAAAAAGCACTAGATATTGTAAGAAAATACAAACAACCTGTTTTAATCTTCGATAGTGTTAAAGAACAAATGATGGGCTTACCCGAAGAGCAACAATTTGATTGGAAAGAAATTTTCGAACTTTTTCACAAACACCCAGTAATTGACTCAGAAATAAATTTCCCAAAATTAGATGAAGCACAAATAAAAAAAATACTTGTTGAAGAACATGATTTCTCAGAAGAACGAGTTAACAATGCTTTAGAACGGTTAAGAGATGTTCGTGAAAAGCAAAAACAACAAGGTCTTAAAAAGTGGTTTTAAACAATTCCAATAGCTTTAAAATTCCAGCTTTCTTTAAACAAATATGACACAAAGAGGATATGACTTTTTTGGAAATGTAGCATTGGCAAAATTCCCAAGAGGAACAAAGAAGAAAGATAAAACAGAATTTGCAAAAAGAATTCTAAAAGAACAACCAGCAATAAAAACAATTTTAGAAAAGTCGGGAGATTTCAAAGGAAGACTGAGAAAATTAACTACAAAAATTTTAGCGGGAGAAAAAACAAAAGAAGTTGTTTACAAAGAAAATGGATGCACATTCCGATTTAATATAGATAAAACTTATTTTTCTCCAAGATTAAGCAATGAAAGAAAAGAAATCGCACAAGAAATAAAACCAACAGATAAAGTTTTAGTCATGTTTGCAGGTATTGCTCCTTTTTCAATTGTAGTTGCAAAACTTTCTAAAGCATTTGTAGTAAGCAATGAAATAAACAGAGAAGCAAATAAATATGCAGAACAAAATATTCAAATAAACAAACTAAAGAATATAGAACTTGCAAATGGAGATATTAAAAAAGTTGCTAAAAAAATAAAGGAAAAATACGGATTATTTGATGTAATTTTAATGCCCAGACCCCAACTAAAAGATTCTTTTCTAAAACAAGCTTTATTATTAAGTAAAAAAGGAACTAAGATTTATTATTATGATTTCTGTATGCAAGATGAAACAGAAAAAATAGTTGAGAGAATAAAAAAAGAAGCTTCTGCTGAAGATAGAAAAATAACAGTAAAAAAAGTAAAACCAGCAGGCGATCTTTCTCCAAGAAAAATTAGACTTAGAGTTGATTTTGTTGTTGAGAACTAATTATTTTTTCTCAGTTAAAACTTTTTCTTCACAGGCACCGCAGTCGGAGCTTCTCCACCATGCCAAGTAAATCTCGGTCTCATTCTCATTGGATAAATTCTTTCTGAATTATCATCTAAAATAATTGCAGCACCTTTCAAACTTGGAAGTTCATCAAGATATTTTTTGATACTATCAAGAAGATAACTTTGCATAATAAAATTAAGTGCTTCAACATCGGGAGCAGAAGTAACTCTGTGTGCAATAACAATATCTGATTGAGTCATAACATCTCGGTGAATTTGTCCTGGCTGCTGTGTTGCTAGTACAAGAGAAATTCCTGGCTGTCTTCCTTCCCTCAGCAACTGAACTAAAGCATCTGTTGCAACAGTTTTCCCATTCAAAGGTAAGAACTCGTGAGCCTCGTCTATAAAAAGCCAAACAAGAGGATCTTCTTTTTTTCCTTGAGCTGAAAAATAATCAAGAGACTTAGAAACAGATTCTATTTCTTCTTTTTTTCTTGAGACCATTCTTGAATTAAAAAGTTTTCTCGATACTAAGCTAATGACTAAAGCACGAACATTAAAAACACCAACAGAATTATACACACTTAAATCCAAAACACTCGTTGTACCTGCAGTAATCAAATCTTTAATCTTAGTTGCTTTTTTTTGATCAGAGAAAATTCCCCAAGTTTTAGCAGCTTCAAATAAACCAGCACAAGCATTTTTAACATCATCGCTAGAAGACTTATCTTCTTTTATTCTTTTAATAATATCCTCAAGAACATAATCCCCTTCAAAAGAACTAATAATTTTTTGAATTAAAACCCCGCTAGCACTAACAAAATCCAAATTAAACATAAGTATCCAATCTTCTGCATTCATCTCAGAAACATCCAAAGCAAATTTTTCATCAACAGGAATTCCTTTTTGAACATAATCATCATAATATCCATACGGAACAAAAACTTTAACAGGAAGATTCTTGCTCGCAAGTCCCCAGTCCTCTAATAATTTTTTATCTTTTTCATTCTTATACTTCATTGTCCAATAAATACCCATTGTATCAAAAATCAAAGAAGCTAAATTATTACTTACTTCCTTCGGCAAGTTAGAAAGTTCTTCTGTAATAACTCCAAGAGTATAAGATTTACCAGAACCTCTTTTACCTGCAACTAAAACAACATGACTCCGAGCAATGTCCATATAAATTTTATTGCTCAAAGAAGTATATTGTCCCATTTTTACAAAACCTTTTCCTAAAAAAACAAGTCCTTTCTCACCAAACTCTTTTTTATCTGACTCGCCCCTTCCAACAATTATATCATAACCCATAAATTAAATTGCTCAAAGAAGTTTTTAATTATTTGGGTAGCAAGGTTATCCAAGTTTTTTGCTAACTTCTTCTGCAGCAGCAACAATTTTTGGTTTTTTTCCTCGAGCAAAACTAGATTGCCAACTTCTCGCAGTTCCATAGGTTAAACCAGCATAAGTTGCAGCATCTTTTGGATTCATTTTTAATCTTGTCGTAAGTAAATACAAGGCAGTAGCTCTTGCATCAGGCAAAGGAACGGTTCTACTTCCCGAAGCCAAAGAAACATTTCCCTCTAACCCGTAATATTCTCTACAAGCACCAACGATTCTTTCAATATCTCTTGCTCTTTTATCTTCAGGAGATTCACGGTCATATCTTCTATCTAATGCTTCTTGTGCAATTCTTTGATCAACTGCACTAATATTCAAAAAATCTTGAGCATATCCTAAAACAACATCAGCAACAGAATTAACTTGTCTTGGTGTTGTCCCTTCTTTGGGAAAATGATTTCCGATTACTCCAACTATTCTTTGAGAAGCATCTTCGGTTATACTAGCATTTCTAATTGCAAAATAAGATTGAAGATACTGAACAATTTCTGTTTTAGGGATTTGCCCTTCCATTAAAACAGTACGAAAAGCATCTCCCCTAAATCTAGAACTAGCATTAGGATGAAATTTGTCAAAAACTACCTTTTCAGGAAGTAAAACACTAGTACATAATGTTCTTCTTCGGGAATTTACTCTTTGTTCAATAACTGTTCCAAGAATATCTTGTGTTTGCTTTCCACCATTAACTTCATGAATACTATCTATTACTAATAATCCTGTTTCAATTAATTCTTTAGTTAACATATCTTTAGCTTTAAAATAATCTTGTCCCAAGCTTTTAGCTAAATCAAAAAGATCTAAAAAAGTTTGGGGAGTACATATAATTGCATCTTCTTTTCCAGAAGAATGATAACAATTTATTGCTGCATGAGCAAGATGTGTTTTTCCAGAACCTCTTTCCCCACATAAAAAAATTCCATTAAAAGGTAGTTCAGTTACTAATCTTTCTGCAAGAATACGTGCTTCTTTATTAGATGGAAGATCAACAAATCTTTCAAAAGTGAAATTAGAATTTAATTGTCCTCTTAATTTATCTAAAGGAGATTTTGGTTTTTGAGGAACATAAGGTTTAGGGGGCGTTATTTCTCGAGTTTCTTTTTTAGGAGGAACATATGTTTGTGGATTTAGAATTATTTCCACACGAGGGGTAAATCCAGCCTCGCCAAGTTGTGTTTCTAAATCTCTTTGATGTGATTTTTTAAAAAAGTCTGCTCCTAAATCAGAATCTCCAAAGTTTATTGTTACTCTATCTCCTAGCACCCTAATATTTTCTGGACTTGTCCAGTGACTTACTTGTATCTGTTCTAGTATTCCAAACACCATTTCATTTGGTGCTTTTGGTTTTCCTGCTTGTGCAAGAGATGCAGTAGCCAATCTATTTGCTTCTTCTACTCCTGCTGAACTAACTCCTTTTGGAAGTTGAGAGTAATCAAACTCTGGTTGATGTGAAGAATCTTTGGACATGTTCGGTTTTCCCTTCAAGAAAAATCATCTTATAAAGATTGTTGTAATTAACAAGTAGTGCGGATTTTTTAAGAAAATAAACTAGAGTTCCATAATCTTTTTAAACCCCCCATTCATAATCAAAATTATGAAAGAACACAAAGAGGAAAAAACAGAGGAACATCACGAGCATTTAGAACATTCTCAAAAAGTTCCAGAGGTCACAGAAAAAATAAGAAAAAATCCGTGGATACTTGCAACATCTATCTTAGCAGTAGTTTTAGTTGTCCTATTAATAATTAATTTAACTTCAGGAATTTCAAAAGATGAAGCTGCAAAAAAATTATTAAATTTTTACACTGGGCAAGGAATATCTGGGTTAACTCTAAACAATACAGAAAAAGTAAGCGGAGTTTACAAAGTTACATTTAATTACCAAGGTCAACCAGTCCCATTATATATAACAACAGACGGAAAAATGATTGGTTCATTAGAAAAATTTCAATCAACTACTTCTGATACAACAACAGAGACTAACACTCAAGAAATTCCTAAATCAGATAAACCAAAAGTAAACTTATACGTATTCTCATACTGCCCTTACGGATTACAAGCTGAAAAAGGATTTGTTCCAGTTTATAATTTAATGAAAAATGTTGCAGAAATGGATATTAAATTTATTGGAGCAATGCATGGACAATATGAAGAAACAGAATCATTAAGACAACTTTGTATAAAGAAAAATTATGGAACAGATAAATTTATGGAATACATTAATAAATTTGCAATAGACACAGCAATTGGTGCTTGTTCATCTAGTGAAACATGTTCAAAACCTTTAGTTGAAAAACTAATGACAAGCTTAAGTATAAATGTAAACACAATAAACACTTGTATGACTAAAGACGCTCAGACATTATACGAAGCAGATCAAGCAAGTGCAAGTCAATTAGAAATTTCAGGAAGTCCGACATTTACAATCAATGGGGTTCAAGCTCAAGTGGGAAGAGACTCAGCTTCAATACAACAAGCGGTTTGTGCTGCTTTCAACACAGCTCCAAGTCAATGTAGTCAAACTCTTTCAAGTGCAAGTCCTTCGGCAGGATTTGGCGGATCTACTGGAACTGCTACTGGCGCTAGTTGTTAATTAATTTTTTATTTTAAGAAATTCTCTGATAATTAATCCTTCTTCAAATAAGCAAGCTCTTCTTCTGTCAATTTAAGTTGCTTTTGTATATCTAAACTCGAGTTAATAATTTGTCTTATTACTGGGAATTCTCTAGCTGCTCTTTTTCCACCAATATGAACTAAATGGGCATATTTTTCTGAAATAGATTTTCTATGTGCATAGATTCTATTTGCTAACCAAATTTTTAAAATCCGAGATGGTTTTTTATATGAAGTAAACCCTGTTTTTACATCTTTTTTAGAAGCTGAAATTCCATAACTTAACAAAGCACTTTGATAAACTAAAAATCTCCAGTATTGCTGTTTGTAAATTCTACCTTTAAATAAATCTGCCTTGCAGAGTCTGTCTATTGCTTTTACAAGTTCTTGCCCTTTGTATTCAAGCGGAAGATTCTCTTCTACCCACAAAGAAATATCATCCAGAGGCATATTAACTTCTTCAAAAACTTTCAATGTTTCTTCTGAAGGTTTTGCTTTAAAGATTAATTTAAGCGCATTAAAAATGTCAACTTCTTTATTTCTTTCGTCAAAAGTTATTTCTGCAAAATCTTTGAGCCTAACAGCTGTTTGCAAATCATTAATAGCTGCCCTCAAGTCACCTTTACATTTAACTGCAATTTGAGTAAGAAGATCATTAGCAACAAACAAATTCTCTTTTTTTAAGATAGAAATTAAGATATTTTTTATTTCTGTATACGGAACTTCTTTTACTTGAATTAAATCAACTTGTTTTCTCAAGTCACTTAACTTGCTACTCCAAGCATCATTTGCAGTAATTATTATAGGGCAATTTGCCATTTCAATTAAACTAATCAACTCAGATAATCCCCCCCTATCAACACCAGAAATTCCATCTGCTTCATCAACTAAAATTATTTTTGCTTTTTTAGTTAAAGAACGCTGTTCTATTGCTGGCCTCAAAACTTCTTGTAATCTAGTTTTATCTCGGAAATCAGAAGCATTTAATTCAAATAACTCCGCTCCAAGTTCATTAGAAGCTGCAAATGCTAAACTTGTTTTTCCTGTTCCAGGTGGTCCGTAAAGTAAAACGGCTTTTTTCTTGCTTTTTCCGTATACAAAATTTCTTAGTTTCTGAATAGCTTCGTCTTGTCCAACAATGTCTTTGAAACTAAATGGTCTATACTTTTCAACAAGACTTATACTTAATTTGTCATTCTTAACCATAAAGTTACTCCTCTTTACCAAGTCCAGCTAAAACAAAACTAGCAACCAAAGCTTGAAGCTGAATAAAAGGATCGCTACCCTCGACAATTCTAAATTCAACTTCTCCTGTTTTTTCAGTAAGTCTAACTTTAATATCTGGCTCTATTGGCAAACTCCAAATTTCTTTTTGTATTGCTTTAATTACATCCTGGCCAGATAAACTTTCTTTCAGCATAATATCCAAAAGTTTTTCTCTAGCTTGCTGAAAATCTCCAGCAAGAGCATAATCCAAAACAACTTTAATGTCCTTGGGTTTAGAAGTTGAAATAACAGTTGAAACTAAATCAGTAGAAATAGTCGGTGAAATAGAAGCAGTTGCCTGTAACACATTAACGCTACGTCTGCAATCTCCTTCACTACCCTCATAAATTAAATCAACTGCTCCTGTTTTTATTTCTAAATGTTCTTCTTTCGCAATTCTTTGCATAACTTTTTCAATATCTTTTTTCTCCAAAAGTCTGAATCTAAAGATAGCACAACGTGATTGAATTGGGTCAATAATTTTGGAAGAATAGTTACAAGACATAATAAACCTACAAGTAGCAGAATAATTCTCCATGGTCCTTCTCAGCGCTTGCTGCGCCTCAGGAGTCAAAGCATCTGCTTCATCCAAGAAAATAACCTTAAATGGAACATTACCTAAAGACTTTGTTCTAGCAAAAGATTTAACTTTTTCTCTTACAATTTGAATTCCTCTTTCATCAGAAGCATTTAACTCTAAATAATTTTCATGCCAAGTTTCTCCAAAAAGCTCTTTAACAATTATTAAAGCCAGAGTTGATTTTCCAGTACCAGCAGGACCTGCAAAAAGTAAATGAGGTATGTTCAAAGAATTAGTTAAAGCCTCGATTCTCTTAACAATTGATTCCTGACCAACAACATCTGCAAACTTTGTGGGCCTGTATTTCTCTGTCCAAATTTCTGAAGCCATGTTAACCTCTTAAACAATAAGAACAAATTAAAATAGCTTATAAAGATTGTTGTGCTAAAAAATTATATCTCAAAAAAATAGAATTATCCTCGTTTAAGTTTTCTTTTATGCTTTTCGTTCTTTATTCTTTTACGTTGCCATTTCCATCTCATCTGGCCTTTCTTTTTCCAACGTCTACTTGATCTCTTCATATTAAAAATGAGGAATTTCGGTTTATAAAGTTTCCGTAAGGAAAGTTTATAGCAAAAAATCCTCAGATATTTTTACCTATAAAACTTATTGTTTAGGAAAATTAGTTTATTGTGGTGTTAAAGTTAACTGACAATCCGCATTACAGATACAAATATGGCTAGGGTTTTCCAAAGCTAAATCGCCCACATTATTACATTTCCAACTTATTCCTGGAAACCTTCCCTTACATGCATTATCAAAAATGCAAGATTTTTCTAATTCTCTAACATCATTCTCCAATATCAAAAGCTGATCTTTAACAGAGCTCATTTCAACTAAAATTTGGTCTCTTTCTTGGGCAATGCTCTCTTTTTCTGCAGAAATATCCGAAATTTCTTGAGATAACTTATTTTGTTTTATGCATAAGAAGACTAAAACAATAAACAAAACTAGAATAATTCCGATTAAAACCCGCGTAATAATTCCTCTTTTATCCATCAAAATTAAAAGGAAGCGAAATATAAAAACCTATCTACTTCGTTCAACACCAATTCTTTCACAAAAATTCTTCACAGGACATTCAGAACATTTGGGGGAAACAGGCTGGCAAATCTCTCTCCCAAATTGCACAAACACTGCATTAAAATTTTTAACATATTTTTTGGGAATGATTTTTAAAAGTGCTTCTTCTGTTTTTTCAGGTGTTTTAGTACTTACCCAACCAAGCCTATTTGGAATTCTGTGACAATGAGTGTCCACAGGAATAACCTCTTTTCCAAATGCAAAAGCCAGAACAATGTTAGCTGTTTTTGGACCAATATGCTTTATAGAAAGCAGTTCTTCTCTTGTTTCTGGAACTCTTCCATTAAACCGTTCTAAGATTTCTTGCGAAACACTCTGCAAAGCTCTTGCTTTTTTCTTATAATGCCCAGAAGAAAAAATTGTTTTTTCTAATTTTGGAAGAGGCATCTTTAGAATCTTTTCAAATGTATCTGCAATTTCAAAAAGTTGTGCAGAAACTTTTTCGGTATTTTCGTCACGAGCTCTTAAACTCAAAAGACACGCGATTAAAACCTTAAAAGCATCTGGCTTTTTCCTCATTCTGTTCAACGTAGTTTTATCATTAGAACTATATTTTTTATACAAAATATCTAAAACTTCTGTGTTCATTTTATTGCCAAAATATCTGCGACTTCTTTCAAATCAAAGCTATAAGCAACTTTCTCTTTCTTAAATATTTCCTCTGCTTTTCTAAACGAACCTTTCCCCAGCATACAAGCAATAACAGGTCGAAGTTTAGAGTATTCCACAATAACTTCTGCAATTTTTTCAATATCAGCCATAGATTGCGGAGTGATGAGTGCAACAACACACGAAGAATCTTTTGCAATTTTCTTAAACGAATCTTGATAATTCTCCGCTTTAGCTGTTCCCAAAATGTCCCACGGATTTTTAAAACCACTAATACTTGCAAGTTCTATTCCTTTTTCTTTCAAATAATCTGTAAGTAAAGCTCCAGCCCCACCAGCATTAGTTAAGATAAAAACCTTGTTAAAATTAGGTAAGTTAAATTTTTTCAAAGCAGAGACAACAGAATCAGCCATTTTTATTCCAGCTTTTTCAAAAGCAGCCTTGTAAATTTCAAAGTCAGAAGCTAAACTTGCAGTATGACTAATCGTTGCCCTAACTCCCTCAAAACTTTTTCCAGCCTTAACCACAATTATTTTCTTAGAACTTTTTTTACAAGCTTCAATAAAAGCTTTTCCATCCTTTAATTTTTCTACATATAAAAGAATGTTTTTTATTTCTTTATCATTTTCAAACAGTTTAATAAAATCTTCAAAGCTCAAGTCAGCCATGTTGCCCAAACTAACAAAACCATAAAACCCAATTTCTAAATCAGCTAGATAGCTCCACAAGGCTCCACTCTGACTAATAAAAACAGTATCTGATTTTTGTGGCGTTTTCGCAGAAAAAGTCAAATCTAAGTTTAAATTAGAATTAAAAAGGCCAAAACAATTCGGACCAAGTAGATTTATATTGTTTTTAGAAGCAACTTTCATTAATTCGTCTTGTGCTTTCAAATCTCCTGCTTCAGCAAAACCTGCAGAAACAAGAATTACATTTTTTATTCCTTTTTTTGCGCACTGATTAAACACTTCTTTGACAAATTCCTTTGGGACAGCTATAACAACCAAATCAACTAAGTCTGGAACTTCTAAAATAGTTTTATAACACTTTCTTCCAAAGATTTCAGAGTAATTAGGATTAATAGGAACAATCTTTCCAGAAAAATTTAAGTTCTTTTTCATTAAAATCCCACCTACTTTTTCAACATTAGAAGAAGCTCCAATCACAGCAACACATTTAGGAGAAAAAAATTCCTTTAGGTTTCTACCACCTGCTTTCATGTATAATATTCGAAAGGTATATATAAATAAGTTTCCATTGAATTGAATGATATTAACAGAGGTTGAAGCAGAAGAGTTCCTTTCTAAAAACAAGTTTAAAATAGTAGAAAATGTAGTTAGTAAAAGAGAAAAAACGCTAGAAACCCTCTTTAACAAACTAAAAAAACCAGTGGTTATGAAGATTTCTGGGAAGGATGTAGTGCATAAAAAGGTAATCAACGGCGTTAGAATGAACATAATAACATTAGAAGAAGCAAAAAAAACATTTCATGAACTAGAAAAAATAAAAGGATTTCAACAAGTAATGTTACAAGAACAACTAACAGGCAAAGAAATTATTTTAGGGGTAAAAAAAACAGATGAGTTCGGCCAAGTGTTAGTTTTTGGCACAGGAGGCTCAAATTTAGAAGAAAAAGATGTAACTTTTTTTATACTTCCTTTAGAAAAAGAAATAGAAGAACAAATTCAAAAAACAAAAATAGGACAAAAGTTAGATAGAGAAGAAATTGCATTAGTTAAAAAAAATCTTGCATTACTAGAAAATCTTTGTAGTAAAAATCCAGAAATAAAAGAACTGGATATAAATCCATTAATTCTATCTAAAGGCGAGGCATTTGTTGTTGATGCAAGAATTGTTTTTTAAAAACCCTTATAAACTAAATAAAACCTATTCTATAAATGATTAAACCAAAAAAACAAAAACCTTTATCACAAAAAACAGCAGAGAATTTTTTCCCAATTGAGAAAGGCTTCAAAGTTACAACAGAAAAACAAGTAAAAGAACCAGCCAGAGAAGAAATTTTAAAAGGCGCAGTTGTTATCGAGGAAAAACCAAAACCAACTCAAGTTATTAAAGAAGAATTCTTAAAGGTTGCAATTGAAAAACAAGTCAAAAAACCAGAAAGAAAAGAATTAGAAAAGGTGGAAAAAATAACTGAGAAAGGTAAAAGGATGAAAAAAAGTTTTGATAAAGAAAATAAAAAAGACAACAAGAAGATTTTCCAATCAAAAAGTTTTCAGTTAGATCCTTCTGGTTATGAATTAATTATAACGGAAAAACCGCAAGCAGCTCAGAAAATAGCCGCAGCATTAGGTCACGCAAAAAAATTAAATAACAACGGAATTGCATATTATGAAGTGAATAGGCAAGGAGATAACTTAGTTGTTGCATGCGCAGTTGGTCATTTATTCACATTAAAACAAAATGAATCTGGTTCTGGAATCCCAATCTTCGACATTTCTTGGGTTCCAAATTATTTAGCAAGAAAAAAAGATTTCACAAAAAAATACTATGACACATTGTACAAATTAGCAAGAGGAGCAAGAGCAATAACAGTTGCAACAGACTTTGATATCGAAGGAGAAGTAATTGGACTAAATATAGTGCGTTTTATATGCGGACAAAAAGACGCCCAAAGAATGAAATTCTCAACATTAACCGACGCTGAATTAAATAATGCCTATGACCACAAACTCCCGCACTTAGAGTGGGGACAAGCGATTGCGGGTGAAACGCGACATTATTTAGATTGGTTTTATGGAATTAATCTTTCAAGAGCACTCATGAATGCAATAAAATCTACCGGAAAATTTAAAATTATGTCAATAGGACGTGTTCAAGGCCCGTCTTTAAAATTAATAGTTGATCGAGAATTAGAAATTCAAGCATTTAAATCTAAACCCTACTGGCAAATATTTATAACACTCGAAGAAGGAAAACAGAAAGTTGAGTTGATTTATAATAAAGACATTTTTGACAAAAAAGAACTAACTAAATTCCAGGAGCTAAAGGGAAAAACAGCAGAATGCAAAACAGAAAAAAAACAAGAATCCTTGCCCCCAAATCCGCCATTTAATTTAACAACATTACAAACAGAATCCTACAAATTTTATGGCTTAAATCCCTCAAGAACTCTGCAGATAGCACAATCTCTTTATTTAGCAGGTTTGATTTCTTATCCAAGAACCTCCTCTCAAAAACTTCCAGATTCAATTTCTTACAAACCAATTCTTAAAAAACTTGCAAAAGAATTTGAAGTAGAACATTTGATAAAAACAGATAAACCAATAGAAGGCCCGAAAACAGATCCAGCACACCCTTCAATTTACCCAACAGGAGAAAGACAAATACTTTCGGGGGAAGAAGAAAAAATTTACAATTTAATCGTTAGAAGATTTTTATCTTTGTTCTGTGAAAACGCAGTCGTGGACAGAAAAAGAATAACCGCAAAAATAGAAGATTATTTATTTAGTGCAAATGGTTCTCAAATTGCAAAAAAAGCTTGGATGGAAATTTATCCAAATAAAATGAAAGAAGAAAATCTTCCAGACATTGAGGGAAAGAAAAAAGTAATAGATTCAAGAATAGAAGAAAAAGAAACTCAACCCCCAAAAAGATATTCTCCAGCATCTATACTTTCTGAATTAGAAAAAAGAAATCTTGGGACAAAGGCAACACGTGCAGCAATTTTAGAAACACTTTATGACAGAGGTTATGTCCAAGACCAAGCAGTAAAGGCAACACCCCTTGGAATTTCTCTAATAAAAACCTTAAGCAAATATTCCCCAATAATAATTGATGAACAGCTAACAAGGCACTTTGAAGAAGAAATGGAAGAAATATCAGAATCAAAAAAAGACATTTACAAAGAAGAACGAAAAGTAATAGATGAAGCGAAGGAAGCAATTACAAAAATAACAACTCATTTTAAAGAGCACAATAATAAAATAGGCTCGGAGTTAATGGAAGCAAACTCTGAACTAATTGAACAGAAAAGAAAAGAAAATACTTTAATGCAATGTCCAAAATGCAAAAAAGGAAATCTAGCAATAAATTATTCTAAAAAAAATAGAAAATATTTTGTTGCTTGCAATGCATATCCTGAATGTAAAAACACCTATTCTTTGCCACCAAATGGCAACATTAAGAAATTAGATAAACCATGTGAAAAATGTGGTTTCCCTTTGATGATGTCTTTGCGTAAGGGCAAGAAACCCTGGATATTTTGTTTTAACAAAGATTGCGAATCAAACAAGCAAAGATTAGAAGAATATCAAGCTAAGAAAGCAGCTGAAGAAGCTGAATCAAAAGAAGAAATTCAAAATAATGACGAAGAGTAAAAAGATAAATATTTATAGCTGAAAAAATTATTATCAAGATGCAAGAAAAAACAAAGGCAATAGTAATCTCAATAATTCTCATCCTTCTTGGATTATCTTTCTATTTAGTAGACAAAAAAAGCTATAGCTTTAATTTTTATCAATCAGAACTAAGTATTAATGGCAGTCAAATACAAGAAACGCTCTCTTATCAGCCAGATCAACTTTACCACACTCTTTATCGAAATTTTCAAAGCAAAGTTCAAAATCAGCAAACTCCTTTTTCAGACACAATTACGATGAAAGAAGTAGTCTGCTCAGAAGGAACCCCATACTTCTACACAGATTATCTAAATTGTTATGTAAACAACACCTTAGAAACATGCTTAGCATATACAAAACCAAATGAATATGGTTGCAGTTTTAGTTATGACTACGGATTTTATCCAAAAAATCAATATCAAATAGAAGCAAGTTATGTCATACAACCAATTAATATAATAAAAATAAAAGAAAACTATTATTTGAAGTTTATTGCCTATGGTAGAAATAATCATCCAAAATTGACAGTTGGAAAAAATTTAATCATAACGGGGGAAGTGATAACAACAAAAAGCTACGCTCCAGATGAGGAAGTTATAATTTACATCCCCCATAAAGGAGACATAAATGGTTTTAAAATAATTTCACAAGAAGGATTTTATTTTGATAATAGAAAACTAATTCATTTTGTTCAAATACTTCTTTCATTAATACCCGGAATAGCTTTCTTTTTAGTTTGGGTAAAGTTTGGAAGAGAAAAAACAGAGGGGAATTTTCCAGAAGAATTAAGTATGTATCCTTTAGAAAGAAAGGCGTGGGAAGTTTCAACCTTTTTTAGTTCTCCTTTTGGTAGCACGAGCCCAAAATTAATCTCCACGTTAATAACAGATTTGTATCAAAGAAAGATAATTGATACTAAAGTTGAAAAAAAAGAGGTTTATATCAAACTAAACAAAAATTCTTTAAAGGTAGATAAAGTAGAAGAAAAGTTTTTAGAATTACTAAAATATCTAGAAGAATATTCAGAAACTAAAAATGGTTATTTTAAGTTAGATGTAACCCCATTATCTCTTGCGGATAAAGTTAAATTAAACAAAAAATATTCTTCTCTATCAAAGGAAGTAAGCAAAGAAAAAGATAAATATTTCGAAAGCTCTGCTAAACCTCTATTAATCCTTTTAGCAGTAGGACTAATTAATGCTTTCCTTAATTTAGCCTGTAATGCAGTTTGGATAGCAGTACTTAATCTATTCTTTATTTTCTTTGTAGCAATTATTATTAATTATAGCACTTTACTGAATAAGTACAAAGGAAATTATTATCAAGAATATCAAAAATGGTACTCTTTTAAAAAATTTCTTTCAAATTCAGAGTCAATAAAAAAATACGGGCATAAGGGCACAATTATTTTAGGAAAATTCTTAGTCTATGCAACTGCATTAGGTGTAGCAAAGAAAGTTTTAGAAGAATTAAAAGAAAAAGGGATAATAACTGAAAAACAATATAACCACTATACCTTTATCGCTTTACCAGGTCATTTTTCTTCTTCAACAGGAGGATTTGGATCAATAAGTGGTGCTAGATCAAGTGGCGCAGGTGGCGGAGGAGTGGGTGGCGGTGGTGGTGGGGGAAGATAATTTTAAAAAGTAAAAATACCAAAACATAATATGAAAAAAGAAAAAAATAAAGAATATTCTGTAACAACTTTTGTGATTGGGATTATTTTTGGAACAATTTTTTTATTAAATAGCCTATTCAGTGTAAAACCGCAATTAGCACCAGGAGAAAATTTTATTGATTTAAGTTTAGGATTAGGGGTAGGATTATTAATAACCGGGTTAATAGCTGGTTTCTTTGTGATAAGAAAAGAAAAAAATAGTTAAAAAAACTCCCCCAACTTCTTCTGTGTTTTAACAGTATTCAACAAAATACTTTTCTTAAAAATTTTATCTGGGTCAAAACCATATTTTATCATTCCAATTTTTCTCATGCTTTCTTTTGCTTCTTCAAAAGTATTAAATTCCATTTTTTTCTGAAGTGCTTTTCTAACAGATTCTCGAACAACCCAAACACCAAGAGCTGCCCAATAAGTAGGTGTTTCTATCCTAATCGCTAAAACTGAGGCTTGTCTTTTTTTACTTTCTAAGTATTCTACAATAGGCAAACGAGCAGCATAATAACCACCAACACAATGTGAAGCATAATCTTTTCTTCCATCAAAATTTTCATAATCTGTTGAAGCTTTAATTTCATTCCCAGGATTCCAACTAGAACCAGGCAGATACATTTCAAAAAGTTCATAAGTCCAAACACCAGGCATTAACAAAATCAAATAACAATTCCCAAGAAACTCTCCAAAAAACAATTCATAATTCTCTATTGTTTTGTATCTTCTAATTTCTTCAAGCATGTTCTTAGATAAAGAATCATCTGTTGCAGTAATACTCCACCTAGTTGGAACCAATTTCTTGTTTTTCTTCATTCCCAAAACCCCCACACTTAGAATTTTACTTAAAGCATATTCTGTAAAACTCTTTTTATGAAGTATGTTCATTGCATCAGAAGCCTTTATGTCATCGTTCATCATTTTTTCCAAGTGAAGATTAACTGAAACATTACAAGTGATTCTAGCTTGCTTTAACGACGCATTTAAGCTATGTGGAGTAGTCACCTGATCCTTATTTCTCTTAAACTCAACTCCTTTTTTAAGCTGAATTTCGACATCAACAGGTTTAGAAGCAATTGCAATCTCCTGTGCAATTTTAATAAACTTGTCCTCCATTTTAGCTTCATGCACATTCGTCTTTGCTCTCGAATTAAGAAGATTATCTCTAAGGTTTACCACATCTTTTATATCAAAATTCTTTTCTGCCCAATATTTTGCATCGTCATAAAGCCAAGCATTTTCATCTTTTTCTAAAGGGCTTAGAATCCCAACATTAACAAGGGGATATTTTAGCTTGCTTCCAATAAATATACTCGGTGGAGAAGTCGCATCCAAGTTCTGCAGATTAGAAATATTTCTAGTCCTAAATCCAGTTGTTGCAATTTTCTTCAGAACTTCAAACTTAATATCACCCTCAACCATAAAAAGAGGAGGTAGCTTTCTTTTAATAACTTTTATAGTTTCAAGAAGTGGTTACAAAACTAAAATATTTAAAAAAGAAGAATAAAATTATATCGCCAACCAATTAAGCACGCCAGCAAAAGAAACCCAAATTAGATAAGGTAATAAAAGATAAAACGCTTTTTTGCTATACTTCCAAGAGAGAACCAACATAAAAATAATACTTAACCACAAAAAGATTAAGTCAACAAAAGCCCAAAGAGGATTCTGCATCTTAAAATAAAAAAAGCTCCAAGCTAAATTAAAAATAAAATTTAATCCAAAGGCCCAAGCAACTAAATTCTTGTTTTTTCCATAATTCCAGTTAAAATAAAGAGCAAAAGCAATTAAGACAAATAGAAAAGTCCAAACAATTGGAAAAACAAAATCTGGTGGAGTTAAAGTAGGCTTTGTATTTTTATACCAATGATTTTCTCCAACCTCTCCAGTAAAATAACTTCCAGCAAGAGCAATACCAAAAACTATTATAAAGCACACTAACAAACTTTTTACATTTGTTCTTTCTTTATTCACACTCTTCTTCATGTCTAAATTAACCCACGAAGGTTTATAAGCTTATTTACAACCAGCCCCTCTTAAAAATTCCTTCATCTTTTATTTCAAATGCAAACTCGCTTTCAGCTAAACTTCTATGCTTTAAAAGACAAGCTTTTCTTTTATGTCCTTCTTTTTTTAACTCAATGATACACTTGCACCAATATTTTGTTAAATCCCCCCCAACAATATTTGTGTTTCCTTTAATTCCTTTTTTCCAATCTTCCTCACAAACAAAATCAGAATAAACTTGATTCGTTAAAAGAACAGGAATATTTTGCCTTCGCGCAATTTCAGCAAGAAACTTCATTTGTTTTGCAACTTCTTTATTAACTAATTTTACATTAGAAAATTCTCCAGACTGGACAGCATCTCCTAACTCCAATCTGTAAAGCATAGCAATTCCGTCAATAACAACTAAACTTGCGTGCTCTTTTTTTAACGTATCTTTTAATTTCTCAAAAACACCTATTTGTTCCTTAAAACTAACTGGTTTTAAAACAAAAATATTCTCAAGAATTTTATCTGCATTTTCTCCTGCAAGTTGTCTAACTCTATCAACAGAAAATCCTCCTTCTGTATCAACAAAAATAACTTTATTTCCTTTTTTAGCCTGAGAACACGCAGCAAGCATAACAAAATTAGTTTTTCCAGAACCAGGACTTCCAGCAATCATCGTAATTACATCTGTCTCGTAACCCCCGTAAAGCCATTTGTTCAAATCATAACTTCCAGCAGATATTTTTTCAACTTTTTCCATAAAAACTCCACAAAAAACTAGTTAATAAGGATTATTGCACTCTTTATTCAATAACATCTAAATCTTTCTGTTTTCCAGGAGAAACAGAATCAGTTACACATCTTCTACTAAATCTTTTTGGCCAACCACCATATTCTAAATCAATAGCTGAAACAAGAGGGCCACCAGAAGAATTATCTGAAAAACCTAAACAAGTATCCTCTTGCCTTATCGTTGAATACAAATCATCTAAATTTATCATGAAAATCAATAAATTATTAGTTTAAATAAATTGCGATACTAACTATTTTAACTTAGAAAAATTATCTATAAAATTATCAAGTTCTTTTGAAGCAGCACTAATTGCTCTGTCTAAAGCTTTTTGCGCACTTCCTTCTTTAACTCTTATTGCAAGAATAGGATTTTCTGTTGGATGTAATCTTTTCCAAGCCGCAAAACTAACAGCTTCATCTTGATTTAAATAAACTCTAAGAATCTCAGCAAGAGTTAAACTATCTACTTGCAATTCAATTTCTTCTTTTGATGAACTAAGAACTTTAACTTCCATATTAGAATTCAATTTTGGAGATTTATAAAGCTTTTTATTCCGAATTATTTCAGATCTTCAAGAACTACATCGTCTGAATTTTGTGTTATCTCAGAACTCAACTCAATTGTTTCTTCTTTTTTCTTCTTTTTACCAAACAATCTTGCAAAAAGGCTAGGTCTTTCTTCAGGAACAACTGTTTGTAAAACTTCTTCTGGTGTTTGTTGAACAGAAACTGGCTCTTCTGATTTATTTATTAATTTAACTCTAAGAGCATTTTCAACTTTTCTTAAAAAAGCAATATCATTTTCAGGTAAATATCCTCTTTCTGCTAGTTCTATTGTCTGAACAGATTCGCCGATATCTTGTGCAAATTTAGTAGCAGAAACTCCTCTTGCTCTTCTTGCCCTCATAATTACCCAGTGAAAGTTATGAATAAGATCCTCTCTTCCAAGTGAAGATTTTGCTCCTTGATGTTTGTAAGTTTTATCCACTAAATCTCTTAAACTAATATCGCTTCTTCCCATAAATCGTTTAGGAGCAACTAATTTTTGTTGTTGTGCTTGTTCTGGTTGCTTTGGTCTTCGTAAAATAGGAAGTTGTTCATGAATATTACATTTTTGGCAAATTTTAACTATCTTATCAGAAGCAATTGCATCAAAAAGTTCAGCCTCTCCTTCTCTAGCACCACATTTTACACATACCATATCGAATATAAAATACTCCTCTTTTTTAATATTTCTGTGGTAGAAAAGCTATTTCAAAAGCGCAATTATCTCATTAGCAGAAACAGGTTCATACAAAATTTTTCCATTGGGTAAAATAACTGCCGGCGAGTTAGTCACATTAAACTGAGAAGTTAATGAATTAAGTGAACCCAAATTTAAATCTGTTGCAAGAGGAATTAAAATAAGTTTATCTCCTTGAATATTTTTAACTTCTAAAAGTACTTTGCTCCAAACAGATTGTTCTGCTTTTTTAGTTAAATCTTTTTCCTCATAAGCGTAAAGATAAACTATTGCTGAAAAATCATAGCTCGGACATTTTTCATTAATTTTCAAAGTATTCATCCATAAAAAAGTTCTAAGGAGATCATACCTTCTATGAACTAATTTAATACTCTGGTCTATCTTTCCAGAACTTTCGTATTTTTCCAAAGTTTTCGCTTCAGCATAAATGTTATTCGCCGAAAGAATTGTCGCATTAACTAAGCTGCCACAGTCTAATTTATCTATATTTGAAAGAAAATTTAAGGCAAGCCCATCCACCATAGAGATTTCAGAGCTAGTGTAAAAGTTTTGCATCTCATCTACTCTTTGTTTTTCAAATACACTTCCAATTAGAAACCCCAAAATAAAAATCACTGCTGCAACTAAAAGCGCCTCCCAAAAAACATGTTTCGGACTTTTTAAAATTACCATGAGTATTTTCCTCTAATAACCTTGTAAAGTGAGATTAATAAAATTATGGGGTAAGCAGAAAGGTAAAAAAGGATGTAACAAGCTAACCAAAAAACATTAACTTTGTGTCCCTTTTCCGGGGTATTCAATAAAGAAATTAAAGTAAATCCCAAACCAAGAACAAAGATAGCTAAACCAAAAAAGTAAAGTACATTAGGAACAAGATTAATGTCTTGAAATGAAAGCAAAGCAACATTTGCTCCAACAGAATAAGAAGTGATAAGATACTTTGCTAAGATAAAATTTACCATACGGTAGATAAAAACAGACAAACCAACAATACCTAATGACCAAGAAAAAACAAAAAAAGGAAGTATAAACAAACCAAGCATACCTGTGCCTAAAAAAGAACTTTTGTATTTACGAATAGTTTGAATTCCCCCAATATTCCATCTTAATCTTTGTTTAAACCATTCTAAAAATTTCTTTGGTGCAACAGTAAAAACATGTGATGGTGCAGACATTTCTACTTTATAGCCGTGTTTTACAAAATTCCACGTTATTTCTATATCTTCAGTCATATTCTTCTCGTCAAATCCACCAACTTCTTCAAAAATATTTTTTCTGTATATTGCTAAGGGGCCCGGGGTAACATAAATTGCTTCTAAAAAACCTAAAAGTTTTCGTGTAAATGCAATAACCCGATATTCTATTGCTTGTAACTTTGTAATCCAATTTTCTTTGTTATTAACCAAAACCATCGAAGTAACTGCTGCTGTTTTTGTATCATCAAAAAATCCAATCATCTTTTCAATTGAACCTTTTTCTGGAAAAGAATCAGCGTCAGTAAAACCAATTAAGTCTGTTTCTGCAAATTGTGCACCATAATTTTTAGCACCACTTGCTTTGCCAGTATTTTTGGGAGTTTGCACCGCCATAACCAATGGATATTTCTTCGCAAGCCCCTTAATAATCTGGTAAGAGTTATCTGTGCTGCAATCATCCACAACAATTATTCTTTTCAAATTAGAATATCCAGCATTAATTAAAGAAACCACTGTTTTTTCTATATCTTTTTCCTCATTATAACACGGAACAACCATAGTCAAAGAATATTTTTTAGTAATTGAGGGAACAAAATAAATTTTCCCTTTATTTTGAAAGTAAGTTAAAGCATACAAACTAAGAAAATACAAAGCTACAAACAAATAAAAAAGATAGATTATTGTCAGCCATTCCATAATTATTCCTTCGAATCTTCTTCAGACCCTACCTTTTCTTGTTCTTCTTCAGGCTTTAAAGGGTTTTCGCTTTCTCGAACATTAAAGTAATCATAGAATTCGTCGCTTAAAGAAAGGTCTTGAGTATGCCCAAATTTTTTCTTTTTAATTAAATTAAGTTCTTCAAATTTTTTAATATGATCATAGGCTTTATTTCCTCTAATCTTTATAATAACTGACTGCTTTATCGGTTGTTTAAATGCAATAATTGCTAAAGTCTCTTGTTCAGCTTTACTAAACTCTGAACGCCCTGTTGCAAGTTTGTTTATCACCCAAGCAAAATCCGGTTTAACATCCATTTTCCAAAGCCCATTTTTTTCAACAATTTCTAAAGCAGATTCTCCTTTTTCATACTTTTCTTGAAGTTTACTAATTAGTTCTCTAAGGCTAATTGGATTTAAATCACTCAAAGAAACAAGTTCAGGCATCGTGAGAAATCTACCTGAAACAAAAAAAATCGCCTCTATTTTTTTAAGGTCCTCTTTTTCTTTTGCATCTTCAAGTTCTTCTAAAGTTTTTGAAGCTAGTTCTGACATCTAACTAAGAAATAAACAGAGTTTTTAAGGATTTTGAGTTAAAGATCAATATTTTTTTAGAAGAGTTAGTTAAGTTTCCAAGAATGTATTGTAAAATCGATTGTCTCCCCCGCATTAAATTGATAATTGTAAGGAAAAGCTCCTCTTCCAAGTAGAGTCAGACTGTAATATACATTTTCTGTTTGTGGGTCGAGGAAGTAAAGCTTACCTTCAGGAGATTTGTAAAATGCAAACATATGCCCCAAACCATTGATAGTTCCAACTTCGTTCCCACCAACTCTAGAATAAACTGCTTCAGAAAACCTAACAATATTTTGCATTCTTTCATCAACAGTACTCGCTCTTTTATATTCAAAGGACAAAGTATCTTGCGAATACCCTTTGCTTAAAACAGGATCAGAATGAATATTAGCAGCTATTTGTTCGTTCAACAAGCCACCACCTATTTTTTCCTCAGGAATATTTAAAAATTCTTGGGGGGGCAAATTAGGGTCCCCCGATAAAATTCTTTTTATAAAATTTAAAGCATCTCTACTACAGCCAAATTTAGAATTTCTACAATTTAAACCCTCGAGAGAACTAGAAACTTCGGGAGGTAGTTCACCTAAAATTGCTTTCCGATATGCCGCTTCTTTTGCTTCTGCAACAAGACCACGTTTCATAATCGGAGGAAGATCTGCTAATTGTTCCGGAGTTAGAATTTCGTTAGTTAAAAGAAAAAGATCCTCTTCAGCTAAAGTATTCCCTTCTTTACCAGAAAAAACAACTTTGTTAACATTCGGATAAATGTGGTCCCCCATTACTTTGTTTGATTGTCCTAGCGAAGGCATATTACTATTATGCACAATAACATTTTCTTCACCGACGACAAAATTATGATAAATCCCAGCTTCCAAGTTATAAACTTTTGTTTTTTGTTCAACATCTATTATTTTTTTTATTGTTACATTTTCTCCGTCGGAAGTAGTTAGCACATCACCTACTTTTAATTGAGAAGCAGAAATCCAAGAACCATTAACAAGAAAAGGATGTTCTTCTGTAACACTTAATTGTCCTGCAGAAATAATTCCAAAAGATAAAACTAAAAAAAATAAGACAAATAACAACCGCTCTTTTTTCATAGAATAAAGAAAGAAGCCACATTTAAAAGGATTACCACTAATTATATAACCTAAAAAAACATAAAACTTTATGAGAAAGGCACATCTTTGGTGGATAATTCCAGTTTGTCTATTATTATTGTTCACCTTAACTAGAAATATTTTTCCTTCTGAAATAGATGATGTTTGCCCAGAAATTCCTTGTTCGGAAATAGAAAAATACAACCCCGATATCCTTTGGGTAATTCCAGATTACAATGGAATTCTAATAAATAAAACTTGGTGTGACGAAATTTTAAAATTAAATAAAACAGTAGGAATGCACGGCATAAACCACGACTACCAAGAATTTTTAGGAAATATAACTCAAGAACAATTAGAAAACGGGGTTCGTACTTTTACGGATTGTTTTAATCAAGCACCAACAAAATTCAAGCCACCCCAATTAGCAATTTCAAACGAAAATAAAGAATTAATTAAAGAGAATAATTTATCTTTAAAACTAGAATTTAATCAGTTATTTCACAAAGTTTATCATTGTCAAGACACAGGTTTATTTCCAAATTGGTTTGTAAGAATTATTTAATGTATCTGAAATCTAAGAAGGGCGCCCATTCCAGAAAGTTTTTTGAATTGATCCCCTTCTGTAGTTTCTGAAGTTACAACTTCAACTTTAGCAGAAATCCCATCTGCTAGAACTTTCAACTCATGAGCTAATTTTTTATCCATTTCTTTATTAAGAATCAAAAGTTCAACAGCACCATATTGCAAAGCTTTCCTGATGTCTGCTTCCTTGTAAAAGGCAAGTTCCGGTCTTTGCCCCAAAGTTTCAAAGAACTTTTCTAATAATTTTTTTTCATAAACAATTTCTTGATCAGCTAAAACATCTCTTGATTTTTCAACAAGTTCTGAAAGTCCAGATTCATCAGTATTCCCCAAATCTTTTCTACCAATAACTTTTTCTTGTAATTGGGTCGGAAGATATTCATTATCCAAAAATTCATCTTTTGTAGGTATTGGGCCCCCAACAAGAATTCCTTTTAGTTTAGGTAAATCATAAAAAGATTTTTTTGCACTCTCTGCAATTCGTTTATAAAATTCTTTAGTCAAACCCTCGGTAATTCTGTGAAATCTTTGAGAAGACTGTCCTCCAGCCCTAACTTTTGAAGGAACGCCCGAAGTTAATTTTTCTAAAACCTCTATTCTTTTTCCAATTAAAATACCAATTGTTGCTTCTTTTCTATCCATAACAATTAGGCCAAAAACTTCTGTTACCGACATCATTTCTTCCAAAGGTTCAAGCATAAATTCTTTATCACACCGGTATAAACGAATTTTCAAAGCCATTGGTGGTTCAAAAGACCAAACTCTCAAATCATCTTGGCCTTCAACTTCAGAAACATTTCCTGCAAACAAAGCCATTCCATTCTCAGGTGTTCTCGGAAAATTCTTTATTTCACGAATTATTTTATCTAAAGCATCCATTACATTCTTTCTCGTTGCTGTTGACTTAATATTTTTAGCAGTAGATTTTTCTGCTTCCAGCTGTTTCTGAACTGCAACTGCATCATAACCTGCAGAGATATACACAGTTATTAATTCTGTATGTCTCCCCCGATATTCTTTCAATTGTTCAATTAATTCTTCTAATTGTAATTTGGATATTGCCATATTTTATCAAGATAACGAGGGTTTATAAGATTATTGAGATAAGAAAGAAGAAATCACAACCCGCAAAATTCAACATTAAGTTTTCCTTCTTTTATCTCTTTAGCACAACTAACTGTTTTTAAATCACTAAGAACCTCTTTCAATAAAGCGAGATCTTCTTTTGGTAAACTCAAATTAATTTCTGCTTTCATTGATTTTTTTGCTTCTGATTTTGCTTGCCTAACAAAAGAAATAACCTCTAAAAGTTTTTCCCAGACTTTTTCATCTATTTTACTTTCTTTTACTTTAATTTCTTCTGGCCAATCTTCAATATGAACAGATTTTTTACCTTCAAATTTCCTAAAATGTGTTTGATAAATTTCTTCTGTAATATAAGGTGTAAACGGAGCCATTAATTTTGTTATTGCTAAAAATGCTTGGTATAAAGTATAAGCTGCAGAATCTTTTTCTTCTTTTGTTCCGTTGTAAACTCTGTATTTTACTAATTCTAAATAATTATCTGCAAATACTTTCCAGAAAAAGTTATCTGCTTCAAATTTAGCTTTAGAATAATTAAAATCTTCAAAAGCCTCTGTTGCTAATCTAATTGTTTTATTTAATTTAGTTAAAAATATTCTATCTGCTTCAATTAACTTTTTTGCTTTATCTACGTGCTCTAAATTCTGAAAAACAAAATTAGCTGCATTTAAAATCTTTGTAATAAATTTCTTTCCCGTAACAACATCTTTTTCTTGATAGTCCATATCTTCTCCAAGCTTAGAAGAAGAAGCCCAATATCTTACTGCATCTGCGCAATATTTTTCAATTACTTCTTGTGGTCGAATAATATTTCCTTTTGATTTAGACATTTTTTCTCCATTCAAAGTTATAAAACCAGAAAGTACAACATTTTTCCACGGGTTTTTTCCAAAATGCAATCTTGATTTTACAACAGTATTAAATAACCAAAAAGTAATTATGTCGTGTGCCTGCGGTCTTAAATCCATTGGGAAAAGTTTTTTCTGAGTTCCTTCATCCATTAATCTAATTGCTATTTGCGGAGTCATCGACGAAGTAAACCAAGTATTAAGTACATCTGTTTCTGGAATAAATTCTTTTGAGTTACATTTAGGACATTCTTTTAATGGTTTATCATTTAAAGGATCAACAGGCAATTGTTTTTCTTCAGCAACAATAACTTCCCCACATTGTTTACAATACCAAACAGGAAAGGCAACTCCAAAATATCTTTGATTAGAAATTAACCAATCCCATTGTAGACCTTTAACCCAGTTATCATAACGATGTTTCATATGTTCGGGATGCCACTTAAGCTCATTCCCCCATTTTAACATTTCATCTTTCAAATCAAGATATTTTACAAACCACTGTTTACTCTTAACAAATTCTATTTCAGTTCCACATCTTTCATGAACATTAACAACGTGTTTTAGAGGAATTTGTTTTGTTAAAAGGCCTGCATTCTTTAAGTCTTGAACAATTTCTTTTCTTGCAGCTTTAACATAAAGATCTTTGTATTTCCCAGCAATTTCAGTCATTTTTCCATTTTCAGAAATTGCACTTTTGATAGGAAGATTATGCGCTTTCTGCCATTCCATATCTGTTTGGTCTCCAAAAGTACAACACATTACAATACCTGTTCCTTTTTCAGGATTAGCTCTCTCATCAGGTAAAATAGGAACTTCAAAATCAAATAAAGGAACTTTTGCTTTTTTACCTTTTAATTTTTCATAACGCTTATCAGAAGGATGATAAAAAACAGCAACACATGCAGGCAATAATTCTGGTCTTGTAGTTGCAATAGTTAAATCTTTCCCATCAACTTTAAAAACAATATCATTGAAAGTAGAATCAACTTCTTTATCTTGTAATTCAAATTGTGCAACACCGGTTCTACATTCTGGACACCACATTGAAGGTGCATCTTTTCTATAAAGTCTTCCTTTTTTGTGTAAATCTAAAAAAGACCATTGAGAAACTTTTCTCGAATGATCGTCTATTGTCGAGTAGTTTATATCAAAATCACAACTAACACCAATATTTTTCCAATCCTGAACAAAAGCAGGCCTTTCTTCTTTAAGAAAATTAGTACACAATTTAATAAAATCCTCACGAGACATCTCTTTAGACTTCACTCCTTTCTTTTTTTCAACTAGTCTTTCTGTTGGTAATCCATTATCATCTGTTCCAAATGGATAAAAAACTTCAAATCCTTTCATTCTTTTGTATCTAACTAAAAAATCCTGTTGAGAATAAGAACACGCATGCCCGATGTGCATTTCACCAGAAACAGTTGGTGGCGGAGTATCTACAGCATAAATTTTTTTCTTTGATTTAGAATTAAATGCATAAATTTTTTCCTTTTCCCAATATTCTCTCCATTTCTTTTCAATTTCATGCAAGTTCAATTCAGCCATGAAAACCTTAAGAAAACTCTATTTAAAAAATCTTACGTTATAGAAGAAAACCTTTTTATACCCCTAAATATTTCAGATACCATGGCAGATCCAGTAAATTTACCTTCAGGATTTGGAGGTTTGCAAAGATTTAATGAAGAATATGACAGCAAATTAATGCTTTCACCAATTCATGTAGTCATTCTTATAATTGCAATAATCTTATTTAGAGTAGTTCTCGGAGTATTTTTCTAAAATGTTCGGTGGTTTAGACCCTAAGAAAATGCAAGCGGTAATGAAGCAAATGGGAATTGCACAAGAAGAAATCCCCGCAATAAAAGTTACAATAGAAAAAAAAGACGGAACAAAAATAATAATTGAAGAACCAAATGTAGTCAAAATAAAAATGCAGGGCCAAGAAAGTTTTCAAATAACAGGCCAAGCAAAAGAAATAGAAGAAGCATTCACAGAAGAAGATATTGAAACAGTTGCAGAAAAAACAAAATCTTCTAAAACAGAAGCAAAAAAAGCATTAGAAAGAACGAATGGTGATCTCGCCGAAGCAATTCTTGAACTTAGTTAGCCCCTGAATAGTGAAAATAAGGCTTTATAAGGGAAACATATATAAACTACAACCTCATAATTAATTATGCTTCTAAAATAATAAAACAGAAGTCGACTATGGAAGATATAATTCAGGAAAAAATCAGCGCAGACCACTTACTCTATGTAAGCTTAAAATATACTAAAACTTGTGATGTAATTATGAATCTCCTCATAAGATGGAGAAAAATGATTGAAACAAGTATAGAGCACGCGCTAAAACACGCTAAAAAAAAGAAACTAATTTCTTCAATACCTTCGAATCCGGTTGGCCAAATTGCAATTATTAAAGATGTATTCAAAAAAGACAAAAATTTTCAAGAAGTGCTAGAACTTTATGAAATGTTTAGAAAAGTAGATGAACTAAGAAAAGAACGCGTTGGAGAATTTAGGAAAAATGTTTGTTTAAGAATTTTTTATCGAGGGAAACAAATAGACATAACCTTAGAACAGCTTAAGATTTACGCAGAGATGTTAGAAAGATTTATAAGTACTATAAAGCAATTTCTTCTTAGATAAGAGAGCGATTCTCTATACTTAAAATGACAAAGATAATAGTTATCACGTCTGGAAAAGGGGGTGTTGGAAAAACAACAACAGCAATTAATCTGGGTGCTGCAATAAATCATTTCGGAGAGGAAGTTGTTGTTATAGACGCTAATCTTTCTACACCAAATGTTGGAATTCATCTAGGGAGCCCAGAAGTCCCAGTAAGTTTAAATCACGTAATGCAAAATAAAGCAGAAATGTATGAAGCAGTTTACAAACACGAATCTGGTTTAAAAATAATTCCTTCTTCAATTTCTATGAAAGAATCAGATCAAACAGACACATCTAACCTTAAAAATTTCAAAAAAGAAATAAGATCTATTTCAGATTATGTAATTGTAGATAGTGCCGCAGGTTTGGGAGAAGAAGCTCTTTCTGCAATGGACTTAGCAGATGAGATAATTATTGTTACAAATCCAGAAATGCCTGCAATAACAGATGCATTAAAAGCAGTTAAATGTGCAGAAAAAAAGAAGAAACCAATTTTAGGTGTGATTGTTACAAGAGTAAAAAAGAACAACATTGAAATGCAGTCAGAAACAGTAAGAGAAATGCTTGAAGTTCCAATTCTGGGCATGATTCCAGAAGATGAATGTGTTTCAGAATCTTTAAGTATGAAAAATGCAGTTGTGCACACTCATCCAAAATCAAAAGCTTCTCGTGCTTACAAAGAAATTGCTGCTAAAATAACAGGAAAGCATTATAATTCAAAAGACGACGAAGAGAGTATATTTGAAAAAATAGCAAAAGTTTTTAGTAAAAATAGGTTCTAAAAAGAGTCTTATTTCTTCTTAATTTTCCCCATCAGCGAAAGAATATCTTCAATCTTATTTTGCATTGGATTTTCTTTTGCCTCATCTCTAGAATTACCTTTAACTAATTTATTCACAGGCATGTCTACTTGTTTTTCTCCACAACAGGGGCATTCTTCATTTTCTTCCATAAAGGTGTATTAAAATATTAGTTTTTAAATTTTTTTATTTTATCTGTTTTAGTAAATATTCTGTAACTTTATTTATCTCTTGTTTTCCGTTTATTTTTACTAAAATGTTCTTATAAAAAACCAAAAGAGGCTCTGTTTCTCTATGATAAATTTCTAAACGTTTCCGAATTGCTTCCTTTTTGTCATCTTCTCTATGAATTAAAGAAATATTACAAAAATCACATATTCCTTTTTTCTTTGGTTTAGGACTTGTAACATAATTATACGATGTTTTACATTTAGGACAACTCCAACGAGCACTTAATCTTTTTACAGCTTCGTTATCTAAAATGTCAATGTCAACAACTTTATCTATTTTTGTAATTTTTTCAAGTTCTTTAGCTTGTTCTAAGTTTCTTGGAAATCCGTCGAGAATAAACCCTTCCTGAGTTTCCTTGTCATGAAGTCTTTCTTTTAAAATTTTAAAAATTAATTCATCTGGAACAAGATTTCCTTTGTTTATATAAGAATCAATTTCTAATTTGATTTTACCAGTAGCACTTCTTAACAAGTCACCAGTTGAAATATGAAAAATTCCAAGTTTATCTGCAATTATCTTACCTTGTGTTCCTTTTCCACTTCCTTGTTTTCCTAAAAAAATAAGTTTCATAAAACATCACAAGAATTTCTACTTTTAAACTTAATCTGTAATTGATAAGAAGTAATTATCCAATTCTACATCCGTTTTCAATATCTTTCTCAACTGTTAATAAAATAACTTTTCCATGATCTTCTGTTGAAGCAGCAAGAAGCATTCCTTGGCTTTCTATTCCTTTCATTACTCTCGGAGTTAGATTAGAAAAATAAATTATTTTTTTTCCTTTAAGCTCATCTTTTTCATAATATTGTTTTATTCCAGCACATATTGTTCGTTTACCTAATTCTCCAACATCTATCCCTAATTTGTAAAGTTTATCTGCTCCTTTAATTTCCTCTACTGATTCTATTTCTGCAACTCTCAAATCTATTTTCTCCCAATCTTGAAATGTTGCTAAGCTTGTTACTCCATCTACCATAAAAAAATAAAAAAAAGAAACTATAAAAAACTTTTGATTATGCCAATTCAATAAACTCACTTTTAACTTGCTTTAAAGAAGTTACAGAAGTTGTTTTTCTAAATTCAAATTTTTTTACCCATTCTTTTATTGTTGAATAATATTCATCTATGTCTTTTGTTCTTAATTTAATTAAAAGCTCGTAATCTCCTGTGCAAATATCGATACTCTCAACTCTAAGATCTTTTGATATTTCTTTTGCTACTTTTTCAGGATCACCATAACTTTCTTGGGAAAGATTCACAAAAATATACGAACAATGTCCCTCCTCAATTTTTTTGTAATCAAATACTGCCTTGTATGCCTTAATTGCTCCTTCTTCTTCAAGTTTGTGTATGTTATAGTGTATTGTTGTTGAAGGTTCTTTCAACTTTTTTGCTATCACAGATATTTGTGGAGTACAATTTCCTTCTTTAAACAATCTTATTAATTTTGGCCTTAGATCTTTCATAAACTGAATAGTATTCAACTATTTATATACTTTTTGATTGTTATTTGAATATTATTCAACAAGATATATAATCGTGAGCTTATTTTACAACTTATGAGAAATGTTATTAAAATTCAAATAAATAAAACTGCCTTGATTTTAGGCATAAGGAAATAAAATGAACTACAGAAACTTAACTCGAGAACAGAAAGAATGGATAAAAGAAATTCAAAGAGCAGAAGAGAAGAATAGAGAGAATTTTGTTTATGTTCCGGGATTTCAATGTGATGCGGAAACAGGGGAAGTTTATAGAACCGAAGAAGGAATGTACGGAGGAATAGAAAGAATAGAATTTGTTGGATATATTCCGTTAAAAGCAATTCCATACAGAGCAAGACTTCTTAGAGAAATAGGAGAAGATAGAAGACAAGAAGAAGAAAGAAGAATTGAATTTAGAAAAACAATAGAAAGAAAAATTAAAAAAGCTAGAGAAAGAACGCAAGAAACAAATAGCCCACTACAACAAGCATCTAATCTCAGAGCAGAAACTCCAAAATTATTAAGGGCAGAAGGAGAGCATCATGTACATATGTTTCTAGCCCAAAGCAGGAAAAAATAAAATGGCACAAATTAAAACATTTGATAACGCAGAAGATATTGCCTTTTCAAGATATGCAATAGCATTAGAAAAAATAGCAGGAGCTATATTTAAAGATGAAGTTAAATTTGAAGAAGCTACTTTTATTGGAAGAGTAAGAGCATTCTACCCCATAAATCTTGAAGATCAAGAAACATTTCAAACAAGACTTCAGAAATTAGATAGAAAGGCGATAGAAGACATAGATTTTCGTTATATCGCCACGGATATGCAAGATTTAGAAAAAGCCCTAAAACAAGGAAGCTATAAAGTAACAGACTTATTTAAAAAATTTGCAAGAACAAACCAAAGATATCCAATAGTTCTCTTAGGAAATTGTTTATACTGTGAGAATTAAAATAAAAAATAAATTAATTTAAGAGTAATCTTAATTATCCAATTAAGATACTTCTTTCTTCATAGTCTCTTGCTCTTGATAGCTTTCTACTTGCATCCATTAAAACAGGGTATAATTGAATTGCATTTCTTTCATTAAATCCAAGATTTCCCATTACTTCCATATAATCTTGTGCAGAAAGTTTGCAATTTACATTAACTCCAAAATACAATGCAGTTTCTCTTTCTGATCTCTGCTCATCAATCATTCCTTGTAGAACTTCTCCTTGTTGAGGATATTCTCTTTTGAATTGATCAATTGCAGCACTCATTTTTTTTGCTTTTTGCACTGTTTCTGTTTCAACTCTTGCATGTACTCTTTCACCTTGGTATTCATTACCAGGCAAGATAATTCCTGCTGCAAGTTTTGGTTTCATTCTATCTATTTTTCCAGCTAAACTTTTAATCGGCATACCTATTCTATCCGCTGCTATCAAATTGATAAGTTGTCTTTCGAGTTCTTGTGTCATTTTTGTTATATTGTCTCCTTTCATCTCTATAATCAACTAACAACTAAGGAGCAAATAAATTTAAGAGGTGAACTATCTCACCACAATATTTATATAGGAAAAAAGAGTAAATAAGTTATGAATATAAACGCATCATTAAGAACAGCAGGACTTACAGAAAATGAATCAAAGGTCTATTTAGCTTTACTAGAACTAGGTCCGAGCCACGCAGGAATTATCTCCCAAAAAACGGGTTTACATCGTCGTGTAATTTATGACACAATAGAAATGCTAATAAAAAAAGGCCTAATCGGGTACATCAAACAGAATAATAAAAAACTTTTCCAAGCTTCTCAACCAGAAAGAATTCAAGAAATAATTCAAGAAAAACAAAATTCAATTAATGAAATTATGCCTTTAATGCAAGAGTTATTTTTTAAAACAAAAGAAAAAGAAGAAACAAACTTTTACAAAGGTAAAAATGGACTAAAAACAGTTTTTGAAGATCAACTAACAGAAAATAAAGAAATTCTCATTCTCGGAGCATCAAAAGAAGCTTTTGAAATCCTGCCTTTTTATTTTAAATGGTACGACATAGAAAGAGTTAAGAAAAAAATAAAAGTAAAAATAATTGCTTCAGAGGACCTGGGTAAAAAGATACCTTTAGCAGAAATAAAATATCTAAAAAGAGAATACATAACTCCGATGGCAATAAACATCTACAAAGGCAAAACAGCAATAATCCTCTGGAAAAAAGAACCTCTAGCAATTGTGATAAAAAATAAAGACATTTCAGATTCTTACAAAAAGTATTTTGAGCTAATTTGGAAAAGTGCAAGATAGTTTAATAAATGAAAAAAGTATTTATTCTAAGTAAAGCATCCTTAGTACATCGGTAGTATTAAACCTTCCCACGAATGACTCGCTTAGGCATTTGTTAAAAAAAACAACGTTTCGGAAAAAGGTTTAGAGCTGGGTTCAATTCCCAGAGGGTGCATTTCCGTTTCATAACCTATTTAAACAACAAGCTACTTATTGCCAGATGTTCAATTCAAAAAAATGTTCAAATTGTAAAAGTAAAATAAAAGATAGTTTTAGCTTTTGCCCTTACTGCGGAAAGCCAATTGAAATGTCTAATGAAGAATGGGGGATGCTCGGTAAAAATGATTTTGACAATAAAGTTGAAGATCCTTTTGAACCAATTTTAGGAAAAATAATGGGTGGCGCAATGAATAATCTTTTTTCAGGCATGATTAAAAACATAGAAAAAGAAATGACTAACTCTCAACCAAAACCAAGATTAAGATTAGTTATAAATGGTAAAGAAATTCCGATGAATAATTCTGGAAAAGTACAAGAAAAAAAACAAAAAAAGATAAACTCAAATATTTTACTCCCAGTAAATACTTTAAAAAATTTATCTAAACTTTCTAGAAAAGACCCAAAAACAAATCTCAGAAGAATAGGAGATTCATTACTTTACGAAATAGAACTTCCGGGAGTAAATTCTGAAAAGGATATTTCAATTCGCCACTTAGGAAACAGTATTGAAGTTCAAGCAGTCTCAAGCAATAACGCTTATTTTAAATCAATAGCAATAGCCCTCCCAATAGTTGCATATGCTTTGGAAAATGAAATTTTAACATTAGAGTTGGGCCAAAAAGAAGGGTAAACCTAAACAAATCGGCACATTAAAAGCATGATTTTCTTCAAATTTTGTAGTACTTTTAAAAAATTAATGAGGCTGCACGGATTTGAACCGTGGACCCCCGCCTTATCAGAGCGGTGCTCTAGCCAGGCTGAGCTACAGCCTCATCGAATTTTCAAGATAAAGTTTGTTTATAAAATTTTGCAAAAACAAAAAACATCACCTAGTAACCTTTAAAAACCAACTTTTTCTAAATAGTTTATGGCACACGGAGCATATTATTATATTGCAAAGGCTTGGAAAAAACCAGATGCAGAAACTCTAAGAAAAAGAATGATAGATTGGAGAGCATCAGAAGTTCTAACAAGAGTTGACAAACCATTAAGAATCGACAGAGCAAGAACATTAGGTTACAAAGACAAAAAAGGTTTTGTCGTAATAAGAGTAAGAATTAATCGTGGGGGTCATAAAAAAACAAGACCAATAAGAGGAAGAAGAACAAAGAGAATGACTAAAAGATTAACTCTAAAAATGAATTATAGATGGATTGCAGAACAAAAAGTTGAAAGATCCTTCACAAATTTAGTTGCGCTAAATTCCTATTTAATTGGCCAAGACGGAGTACATTATTTTTATGAAGTAATTGCTGTTGATCCAGAAATGCCAGAAATAAAAAACGACCCAACAATTAGTTGGATATGCAAAAAGAAAAATCAAAAAAGAGCAATGAGAGGATTAACTTCAGCTGCTAAAAAAGCTCGTGGTCTAAGAAATAAGAATCCAACAAATAAGATGAGGCCAAGTAGAACAACTAACAGAAGTTAATTATTTTTCTCTTATTTTATATCCTCTGACTTTTGCTTTAGCATAAAGTTCTCGAGGGCATTTTGTTCCAGATTTTGAAAAAGCACATATTACACAGCAACTGGTTATTGGAGCCACCACTTCTTGCTTGCATTTTGGACATTCATATTTTACTGGCGAATAAGCTACAGAAACATTAGCCTTCGTACCTTTTTTACAATGAGGACATACTAAAATTACTGTCTTCGGAATTATTTGAATTTTTTTCTTCCAGAGTGTTTTCATCATAAAACCTATGCAGAAAAAATTCTAGAATTTTTTCTTCATCTGAATATTAATTTCAAAATGTATTTAAACCCTTTTCTGTTTAATCATTAATGGCATTAAAAGGAAGTGAAACATCTAAGAATTTGTTAAAAGCTTTTGCTGGAGAAAGCCAAGCAAGAAACAGATATACTTACTTTGCATCTGTTGCTAAAAAAGAAGGATATGAACAAATCTCCGCAATATTTCTAGAAACAGCTGAAAATGAAAAAGAACATGCAAAAATATTCTTCCAGTATTTAAATGAAATAAATGCTCCTTTAGAAATAACAGCAACCTACCCTGCTGGAAAAATAGGAACAACTTCGGAGAATCTTTTAGCTTCAGCAAATGGAGAAAAAGAAGAATGGACTAATATTTACAAAAACTTTGAAAAAACAGCAAGAAAAGAGGGACTTAAAGAAATAGCAGATTCATTTAAAGAAATTGCAGAAGTTGAAGAACAGCACGAAAAAAGATACAGAAAAATTTTAGAAAATGTAAAAACAGGAAAAGTATTCAAAAAAGACAAAGTGATTAAGTGGAAATGCAGAAATTGCGGTTATGTTCATGAAGGAAAAGAAGCACCAGAACAATGTCCTGCTTGCAAGCATCCTCAAGCTTATTACGAAATTTTAGAAGAAAATTACTAATTCTAAACATAAATATTTAAATATTCAAAAAAACTATACTTAAATGGCAGATGAAAATTTATTTAAGCCATTTCATGAGCTACAAAGAATAGGGCCTGTCTCTAAACAAAGACTAAAAGACGAAGGATTTCTACCCGAGAATGTTGCAATGTTAAAAATGACTTTAAGAAGAGGTAAAGAAACTGTAACCTACGGACAAAATCCAGAAATAGGAATGTATGAAGTTCTTTCAAGTGATGTGGTACCTCCAGTTGAGCCAGTGGTAGAGGTAAGAAAACCACGAAAAATAGGGAAATTTGAGAAATTATGTAATTCGCTTGCAGATTTTATTGCTTCAAGACCAATAGCAACAGTATTAAAAAGACCTATTTTTGGAACTTATGAACCAGAACCAGCTAGAGCAGAATATTATTCATAAGATATAAAAACTTTAAAGACATTGTTTTTCTATGACATTACAAAATCAGATATATAAATGTGAAACATGTGGAAATATTGTTGAAGTTTTACACACAGGAATGGGAACTTTAGTTTGTTGTGGGAAATCAATGGTTCTTCAAAAAGAAAATAATAAAGATTTTTCTCAAGAAAAGCACATTCCAGTTCTAACCAAAAATTCAGAAGGAATTACAGTAAAAGTAGGAAGTGTTGAACATCCAATGACAGAAGAACATTATATTGAATGGATAGAGATAATAACAGACAAAGAAATAGCAAAGAAATTTTTAAATCCTGGTGAAAAACCAGAAGCAAATTTCTGCGTTAACGGAAAATTAAAAGAACTGCGTTCGTACTGTAATTTGCATGGTTTATGGAAAAGTCAGTAAGAATCCTTTCTATTTTATTAGCTAGTATTTTCTTAATTAATTTTATAATTGCAGTTGATTGTCCAAAAGGAATAGAAAACGATCCCTATCCTGGAAGTTGCGGACTTTATACAGATACAAATAACAATGGATTTTGCGATCTGGGGGAAGAACAAATCAATTCTCAAATACAAACAACCTATGAAACACCAGAGTATAATTTTATTTTAATAACAATCATCTCCATAATAATTTATCTTGGAAGTTATTTTTACTTTAAAGATGACTTAATTCTTCATAAGAAAGTCTGGAATGTTCTTCTTTTGATAACCTTTATCATAACTGCCCTAACTTCCATAGTTTATTTATTCAAATTAGACCTTCAGGTTAATTTTGGAATTTCAATGGCATTCATTTCATTCTGGCATATAGAAATAGGATTAGTTATGACTATTATCTCAATTTTTCACGCACTTTGGCATCTAACTTATTTTAAATATGCATTTAAGAAAAATTAACAAGAACAAACAACTAATCCTAATTTTCTTACAATATCTTTTGCTTTTGCATTAGGGAAGGTAGGAGGTAAAGCATAAACCCAAGAATCGTCTATTCTAGCAATACCCAACTCACTAATTGTTTGATCAAATTCTTGTGCTAACTGGCACATCTCTTCGCTAGATAATCTTCTCTTGGAATAATATCTTTTAGTTTCCATAAAAATAAACAACAAAAATATCTTTTAAATCTATCTATCCGCAAACATAAACTTCTAAATAGGTGGGTTTTTAAAATTTGCTTTGTTCATTATTTTATGTTATATCAAACACTTGCAGAAACATATCAAGAAATAGAAAAAACACCAAAACGATTAGAAAAAATAGATATTCTCGCAAAATTTCTAAGCACACTTCAAGATGAAGACAAAGAAACATTATATTTACTTTTGGGAAATATTTATCCAGATTATGACCAAAGAAAAATAGGAATTGCACAACAACTGGTAATAAAAGCACTTTCAAAAGTAACTGGTTTATCTTCTGAGAGAATAACGGCTGAGTGGAAAAAAATAGGGGATTTAGGTTTAGTTGCTGAAAAATTCATTAAAGGAAAAAAACAATCAACTCTTTCTTCAACTGTTCTAAAGGTAGAAAAAGTTCTAAGCAATTTAAGAAAACTCCCAGAATTAGAAGGAGAAGGAACTGTCGATAAAAAAATGAGTTTAATTAATGAACTCCTAAGCTCATCTTCAAGTTTAGAGGCGAAGTATATTACACGAACTCTATTAGAAGATTTAAGAATAGGAATAAAAGATTCAACAATACGATCAGCTTTAGCAAAAGTATTTTTTGAGAGAACTCCAGAAATAGAAGCAAAAATTCAAGAATTAATAGACAAAACAAATGATTTCGCAAAAGTTTTTGAAATATGCAAAAAACAAAATATAAAAGAATTTGAAAAAGTTTCTTTAGAAGTTGGAAAACCAATAAAAGTAATGCTTGCACAAAAAGCAAAAACAATAGAAGAAGGATTTGAAGAAGTTGGAAAACCCTGCGCAATAGAATACAAATATGACGGATTCAGAATTTTAATTCACAAAAAAAGCAATCAAATAACTTTGTTCACAAGAAGATTAGAAAATGTAACAAAGCAGTTTCCAGAAATTGTAGAATACGTCGGAAAGTACGTAAAAGGAGAAAACTTTATTCTTGATGCAGAAGCAGTTGGCTATGACAACAAAACAAAAAAGTATATGCCTTTCCAGCAAATTAGTCAGAGAATAAAAAGAAAGTATGACATAAAAGAAATTATGAACAAACTTCCTGTTGAAATAAATGTTTTTGATGTTTTGTTTTATAACGGAAAATCTCTAATCAAAGAACCATTTGAAAAAAGATCAGAACTCGTAAGAAAAATAGTTACAAAGGAAAGATACAAAATTGTTTCAGCACAACAAATAATTACTTCAGACTTAGACGAAGCAGAAAAATTTTACGAGCAAGCTTTAGCAGATAATCAAGAAGGAGTTATGATGAAAAATCTCCAAGCAGAATATAATCCTGGAAGTAGGGTTGGTCACATGTTAAAAATAAAACCAGAAGAAAGAGATATGGATTTAGTAATTACTGGTGGTGAATACGGAACAGGAAAACGCTCTGGTTGGGTTTCAAGTTTTATACTTTCTTGTCTAGATGAAAAAACAGGAGAATATTTAGAGATAGGAAAAGTTGGAACAGGAATAAAAGAGTTATCTCAAGAAGAGCAAGGAGAAGAAAAAGGAGTTTCATTTGAAGAACTAACTAACCTCATAAAAACAGATATAGTATTAGAAAAAGAAAGAACAATCCAAGTTAAACCAAAAATTGTTCTAGCAATAACTTATCAAGAAATTCAAAAATCCCCCACTTATTCTTCGGGATTTGCCTTGAGATTTCCAAGAGTTACAGCTTTAAGAGATGACAGGCGAGCTGAAGAAATTACAACCTTGCAAGAAGTTCAAGAAGATTATGACAAACAAGGAAGTAAATAATAAGAATTTATAAATACTCAAAACATCTTTTTATAATGAGAAAAGAGGAAAAAATAACATATTCTTTAATTGCAGCAATTTTAGGAGTAGTTTTTTTATTAGCCTATTTAATAGTTCCTTCCCCAAAACAAGTTTCATTTTCTCCAATAGAAGTAAACCTAAACGGAAGCTGTTCACTCGATTCAATAAAGAATCTGTGGGAATCTGTATTTTTAGAAAATTCTGAAGGGATTACCATTTTCCTAGGCGAGAACAGAAGTTGTATTGGATCAGTTGCATACAAAATAAAGAATAATACTGAAATCTTCTTAATTTCTGTTTTAAAAAAAGATGGTATTTCTGGAATAGTATCTGCAAACCACGGAATAGCAAATGAAAGTCACATACAAAACATAACCCCCAATATTCCAGAGTTAAGAGAAATTACATTAGAAAAATATTTTCAACCCCAAGTATTTTCTTTAAGAGAATTAACATTAAATTATTTTAAGTTAGAAAATGAATCAAAAAAAATGTTTAAAGAAACAAACCTGTCTATAAACAACACACTAGAAGAAGTTATTGCTCAAGAGTTTGGAATGATAATAACAGAAAAGGCTTATTTAAGTTCAAAGGCAAAAGTAAGTATAATCATCTTTACTAACTCTTCTTTAGAGAGAGAAAGAATTTATTTTGAACAAACAAACACCACCTGTACACAAAACTGGACAGAGCAAAGCAGAGGTTGTACAAATGAAACGCAGATAATCTCATACAGCGATTCAAACAACTGCAATAATCTAACAGGGATTCCTTCAAATAAGACAATAAAATGCGATTCAGATAATAATGGGATAATTGGAAATATCGCGAATATCACAAAAAGAAACATCAATGATTTAAAAATAAAAATAAATGACTCTGAATTAAATCTCTCAAAAAATTATACTGGAGAATTAGAGGTTGAAATATTTGATAACAGTACAAAATTAATAGATTTTGATTGGGAATTTGTAGAAGCCTTAGACCTAACAGAGATAGTTCTAGAAAAATCAAACAGCACTGTTCCTTCTTTGATTATAAATGGTTTAAATGTTACAAAAAGAGTTTACTTAACAAAAGCAAATCATAGTACTTTTTGCATAAAAGACTCAATAATTTCAAACATATCAGAAATATCTAATAACTGCAGTTCGTCTGGAGAAACCCCTGTAACCTGCCCCGGAACAAACTCAAGATTCGCGTGTACTCTAATAAACAGCAATACTACTTACGCAATTACCGGATTAAGACACTCTGGAATAAAGGGAATAATTCTTCAACAAATAAGCTGTACTTCTTCATGGAATTGCACTAATTGGACTAGTTGTACTAACAACATAAAAACAAGAGTATGCCTTGATGCAAATTCGTGTGGAACTTTAGTTGGAAAACCAAATGAAACACAAACTTGCACAGTAACTCCGACTTGTACCTCTTCATGGAATTGCACAAATTGGACAGAATGCACTAGCGAGGGGACCCAAGCAAGAACCTGTTCAGACTCAAATAGATGTACAACACCAACAAGTTCCCCACCCCCAACAAATTCTACTTGCACATACAAAACAACAACAACAAATGTGATCGTGATAATTATCGTTATTCTAATTATTTTAATAATAACCGTGGGAGTAATCATCTTTTTATTAATGAATAAAAAAGAAGAAACAAACTTTTACGCTCCAAAGCCAACGTATTATCATTAAATCCTTTAGGCTTTGTGTAAATAGTCCTTAATTGAGGTTACTTTTTACACAGAATCTTTCTTCTTAATCTTAAATGTTATAGTCATAATAAGAGTATCTACAGGTTCAGTACAATATTTACATTTCATCTTTTCAGGATTAATTGTCCTCGTTCTTCTCTTGTCAATAAGTTGTATGGTTTTTCTTGTTCCATTAAATTTGGTACCAAATACCCTTTATATACTTTTTGGTACCAAAAGCGATATATTCTTTGGTACCATAGATTTATATATACGTGGTACCAAATAAATTAAATGAAATTACAAAAGCAAGGTGCCGTAAAAATAAAAGGAAAAGAATATTTTAAGTATGTAATTACTATCCCTAGGGATAGAATAGTAGCTTTAGATTGGAAAGAAGGAATAGAGCTTATTGATGAATTAAAAAAAGATGGAATTTTTATTAGACCAAAAACAAAAGAAGAATTAAAAAAACCTGAAGGAGACTCAATATATGAAGAATTTAAAAACTCAATAAAAAGTATATTAGAGAGATATCCTAACGGGCTAACTTGGACTCAAATAAGGGATAAATTAAATTATTCACAAAAGTTTCCAAATAATAAATGGACAAGACGACTTGAGTTTGATATTGGTTTAGTAAGGACAAAAAAAGAGGGAAATATGTTTTGGTCTTTAGAAAATAAAACAATTTATACAATAGGATATGAAGGTTTAACCATTGAACAGTTTATTAAAAAATTAAAAGATTCAAATATTCAACAGTTAATTGATGTTAGAGAAATTGCTTTAAGTAGAAAAAATGGATTTTCTAAAGGAATATTAGAAGAGGAACTTAAAAAAGCGGGAATTAGATATAAACATTATCCCTCTCTAGGTTCTCCAAAGGATATTAGACACCAGTTACATCAAGATTTAGATTATAAAAAATTCTTTGAGGAATATAAAGAACATGTAAAAGATAAAGATGTTCAAGAAAGTATTAAAGATGTTGAAGGATTATCTGGAATAAGAAAAACGGTTTTACTTTGTTTTGAAAAAGATTTTAAAACATGTCATAGAAGTATAATAGCAGAGCAACTAAATAAAGACGGGTGGAAAGTTAATCATTTGTAATATGGTAATGTTAAATGACTTAGTTGTTATTGGTATAGGTGCTCCAAATCAACTTCAAGATGGAAGATTGTCTGTATGCGTTTGTGCTTGTAATCCATCAACTAAAGAATTATTGAGAATATATCCAGTTCCAATGGGGTGGTTTAGAAAATGGGACATTTTTGATGTTGAAGTAGAGAAACCTACGCAAGACCATAGAGAAAATACTTGGAAAATTAAAAATTCAAAAGAAGACTGGAAAAGGTTAGGTAAGTGGATAAAAAAGCATAATGAAAAATATCCTGATGAAAGTAAGGAAGAATTAATTAATTCTATTGGATTTAGCACTCTTGGAGATTTAATCAAAAATGTAAAAAGTTTTGGTATTATTAAACCAGTAATAAAAAATTTTGAGATAGAACAAAAGAACGAACATACCGTTAAACAGTTAACTCTTTTTGACGAAAAAGATTTAGACCAACACTTTGCAATAATTAATCAGAAAAATTATAAGTTTAAACCCTATTTAATTTATGAATGTGAAGGAAGTTGTTCTTGCTTAAAAAAAGAACATAGACAAAGTATAACTGAATGGGGATGTTATGAATTTATGAGAAAAAATCCATGTAAAGAAGAAAGTCTTAAAGATAATCTTAGATTATTTGATAAAGATTATAATAAATATCTCTTAGTTGGAAATATTCATAAAGCTCCGCAAACTTATGTAATTATTGATGTATTAAGATTTAAGAAAAAGACTTTAAAATGAAATATATCAATCAAGAAATTTTTGTGGTAACTTTTGGGTTTTTCTTTTCATTTCCAACAGCAATAGATATTTTCTTAGAGTATATTGCACCATCTATTGAAAGTTCAACAACAAATTCAGTCATTCCATTTGGAATAGGAATAATTACTATTTTAGTTTTCTTAATGGCTTGGGTCGGTTTATATGACCTTATAAAAAAATATTATTCAATGAGGGGAATAATGACTGGAAATCACTCTAGAAATATTTGGATTGCTATTATTCTTGGAGTCTTCTGTGGTTTAATTGCAAAAGGAATAATCTTTTAAACATTCAACCAGAACAAATTTTCATCAAACCTGTAAACAAAATTCTGCGGAGATGTTTTTCTCCATTTTCTTCCAAGTATTCCCTCCGTCCCGCGATATTTTATTTGCATATTAAAATTTATTAAAGATACTTGCTTTTTCTTGACGAAAGTCTCAATATTAACTCCTTCTTTATTGGTTAAATCTTTTAACCAAAAGTGCCCAAACCCCTCCGTAAATGGTTGAAGTATCCAATGTTTTTTATTCCCATAAAATCCTTCTTTAAAATCAAATATTTCGTTCTCAATTTTACACCATAATTTTCCGAAAACTTCAACCTCTACCTTACTTTTATTTGCCATAAAAAATCCCAGATGAGAAAATTCTATTTGTTTAAGATTGAAAGATACTAGTGGATTGTAAATGTCTTTTGCCATTAAATAAGTCAAATAAGCATATACCACTAATGCAACAAAACTTAACCATTCAACTACCATTAAATTAGATTAATTAATCCATTTTTAAGAATTTATATTCTAGACTTTTTACACAAAAACTACTTTATACACAAAGCCAATCCTTTAAAAACCTTTAAAAACCCCTCTTCGCTATAAATATTAAGAAAATGGCATCAGAAAGTAATTACAAAATACAAAATATTGTAGCAACTACTTCTTTAGAAAAACCTGTTCCTCTAACAAAATTAGCAAGAACACAACCAAATACTGAGTATAATCCAGAAACTTTTCCAGGATTAGTCCTAAGAATTAAAGAACCAAAATCAGCTGTCTTAGTTTTCTCGTCAGGAAATCTCGTCTGCACAGGAACAAAATCAATTGCACAAGTTAAAGAAGTAATTCAAGAAGTAATAAAACAATTAAGAAAAATAAATGTAAATGTTACAGCAAAACCGAAAATAACAGTTCAGAATATTGTTGCTTCGGGCACAATTGACTTAAAATTAAATCTAAACTTTTTAGCATTAGAAATGCAAAACACAGAATACGAGCCAGAACAATTTCCAGGCCTAGTTTACAAATTAGAAGAACCAAATGCAACTTTCTTGCTTTTCTCAAATGGAAAACTTGTTTGCACAGGAACAAAGAACAAAGAACAACTAGAAGAATCAATGAAACAACTTCTAAAAAACGTTAAAGACGCTTTGAAAAATTATAAGTAATTACTACTTCTTTTCAATAACTTCTTTCTAAAACTACTCTTTAATTCATACAAATCTATAAAAAAGGTTTCTTTCTATAAGAGTCATGGAACCAGAGGATGAGATAGGATTAGGTGGAGAAGAACCTAATTTTGAAGAAAAAGAAAACGGCGGAGACCAAGAAAAAGAAAACAAAGGCTATTCAGAAAAAGAGCAGAATAATTCCCAAGAAGGAAGAAATACAGAAATACAAGATGAACTAAACTCAAAAGATTTTGAAAAAAACAAATCCAAATTTGAAGAACTTTCAATTGAAGCAAAAAACTTTTTTGATTTTTATAAAAAAGAAGTAGGAGATTCTCTAAGAAAAGGAAACAACGTAATTTACTTAGACTTCATAAAATTAACCGAATTCTCAAACAAACTTGCAGAAGAAATCCTACAATCTCCAGAAGACACACTACAAATAATTGAAAAAGCAATTGAAGAATCTGGTTTAGTAAACAATGTTCGAGTTCGTTTAACAAATCTTCCCAAGTCTCAATCAGTAAAAATAAGAAACATAAGAGCAAAACATCTTAATGAAATGATAGTTATTGAAGGAATTATTAGACAAGCTTCAGATGTTAGACCTCAAGTTGTAAATGCAAAATTTGAATGTCCTTCCTGCGGAACAATTATTTCTGTTTTGCAAATGGAAAAAAAATTCAGAGAACCAAGCAGATGTTCCTGTGGTCGTCGAGGGGGTTTCAAATTAATTAGTAAAGAAATGGTAGATACTCAAAGATTAGTTGTAGAAGAATCTCCAGACTCTTTAGTTGGTGGTGAGCAACCAAAAAGAATTAATGTTTTCTTAAAAGAAGATTTAGTTGAACCAAGGATGGAAGAGAAAACAACTCCTGGTGCAAAAGTTTTAGCAATTGGTGTTTTAAAAGAAGTTCCAGTTCCATTAGCAACAGGGGGTTTATCTACAAGATTCGAGTTAGCAGTAGAAGCAAATAATGTAATTCCTTTAGAAGAAACTTTTGAAGAATTAAATATAACCGATGAAGATGAAAGACAAATTCTAGAACTTGCCGCAGACCCAGATGTTTTCAATAAACTTTCAAAAAGTATTACTCCAAGTGTTTGGGGTTATGATGAAATAAAAAAATCTTTAGTTCTACAATTATTTTCAGGTGTGCAAAAAAAACACGCAAATGGTTCTAAATTAAGAGGAGATATTCATATCCTATTAATCGGTGACCCCGGTGTAGCAAAATCTGTAACTCTAGGTTTTATGGCAGATATTTCTCCAAAAGGACGTTATGTCGTCGGTAAATCAACTTCGGGTGCAGGACTTACTGCAACAGTTGTTCGTGATGAATACCTAAAAGGCTGGTCTCTAGAAGCAGGTGCCATGGTTCTCGCAAATAAAGGTTTAGTTTGTATAGATGAATTAGAAAAGATGGATCCCCAAGATAGATCAGCCATGCATGAAGCAATGGAGCAGCAAACAGTTACAATTTCCAAAGCAAATGTACAAGCAACATTAAAGGCAGAAACATCTGTATTGGCAGCTGCAAATCCAAAATTCGGTAGGTTTGACCCATACCAACCAATTGCTCAACAAATAGATTTACCTCCAACTTTAATTAACCGTTTTGATATTATCTTTACATTAAGAGACATCCCAGATAGGGCAAAAGATGAAAAAATTGCTTCACATGTTTTATTAGAACATCAAACAGATATTTCAGAAATGCTAATTGGGAGAGATTTATTCAGAAAATATGTTGCCTACGCAAAACAAAGAGTTAAACCAAAAATAACAGACGCTGCTGCCTTTGAAATAAAAAAATTCTATGTTGACCTAAGAAATAAACCAGTTTCATCTGAAAGTGCTTTAAGGCCAATTCCAATATCAGCTCGTCAGTTGGGTGCTTTAATCAGATTATCAGAAGCTTCGGCAAAAGTTCATTTAAGACTAGAAGTTCTAAAAGAAGATGCAATCAGAGCAATAGAAATAATGAAATATTATTTAATGCAGGTTGGTTATGATTACGAATCAAAAACATTTGATATAGACAGAATTTCTTCGGGAGTTACAAGTTCTCAAAGGAATAAGATTATGATAGTAAGGGATGCAGTAACAGAGTTGGAAGGAAGGGTAGGCAAATTAATCCCAATAGAAGAAGTAGAGAAAGCATTAGAGGGAAAAATGACAAAGGAAGAAATAGAACAAGCTCTAGAAAAGTTAAATTCTTCTGGAGATATATTCAGGCCAAGAAGAGGATATGTCCAAAAAACATAACAAAACCTTATAAATAACAAAAAGTTAAAATTAAAATGGAACCACAATTCAAAAGAAATATTGCATTCAAGTACAGGATAAGTGATTTGCAAATGGGAAAACCAGTATTTGACAACGAAAGATTTTCCTTTTTAGAGTTGGGAAATAGCAAAATAGTGAGAGTGAACATTGCAGGAAACATCGTAGATAGATATGAAAGCCCAAGCGAGTCAAGATATGTTTTTTTTACGTTGGATGATGGCTCTGGACAAATAAAATTAAAAGCATTTGGAGAAGACGCACAAAAATTTGCAGGAGTTATTCAAGGCCAAACAGTAATTGTAATCGGTACATTAAGAAATTTTAACAATGAAACATATATCTCTCCTGAAATAATAAAAGAACAAGATCCAAAATATTTAATGCTAAGAAAGTTAGAAATAGAAAGAAATGCCCCAAAGATAGCAACACCAATAGAGAAAAAAGAAATTGTTGCAATAAGAGATAAAATTTTAGATAAAATAAAAGCAGGAGAAGAAAAAGGCGGGATTGAAGTAGAATCAATAATAAATGAACTTAAAGAAGCTTCACCCGAAATAATTAATCAAGAAATTAAGAAAATGTTAGAAGAAGGAATTATATTTGAACCTCGACCTGGTAAGATAAGATATCTCGGATAGTCAGTTATACCCCAAAACTTTAAAAGTAGATATTTTCTAAGATAAATATGGAATCATACGAAAAATTACTAGAAGAAGCATTTTCTAAAATAAAGAAAACAGATTCAACTGGAGAAAGATTTGAAATCCCAAAAGTAGAAGGTCATTTCGAAGGGAAAAAAACAATAATTACTAACTTTTTACAAATAGCAAGTCAACTAAGAAGAGCACCAGAACACATTCAAAAATATCTTCTAAAAGAAGTTGCTTCCTACGGGGAGATGGCTGGAGAAAGATTAATCCTTAACAAAAATGTTCCAAGCACAAGGATAAATGAGAAAATAGAGCAATATGCTAAAGAGTTTGTTATATGTAAAGAATGTAAAAAACCAGACACAGAAATTCTAAAAGACGGAAGAATTTCTTTCTTGCACTGTCAAGCATGTGGTGCAAAACACCCAATTACTGTTAATATCTAGTTACAAAATACTTAAAAACCCAAGAAATTTTATACTATTACGAAATAAATCAAAAAATACTGAGGCTCAAATGCTGATGCGTTTGGCTATCATTATTTTTTCAAGAAAAATACTGAAAGGGGGTGCGTAAAGCACTAAAAAAATGACAGAAGCTTATTGCGTTAAATGCAAGAAAAAAGTCCAAATGAAGGACGGCAAAGAAACTAAGACTTCAAAAGGAACACCTATGATGAAGGGAAAGTGTCCTGATTGCGGTACAACTGTTTGCAGAATCGGAGCTAAGAAATAAGTTCCAACTTTATTTTTATTTTTTTATTTAAATTATTTCTAAAGACAAACGTTTTTAACTAAAGAAGAACATCAAAAACAATGTTCGTTAACAAAATAGATAGTTGTAGGGGAATTGTTGCTATCTGCGATTCTGAAATTCTTGGAAAGTATTTTGATGAAGGAATATTGCAGTTAGACATTAAAGAAAGTTTCTACAAGGGAAAAGAAGTCTCAGAACAAGAGCTTAGAGAAATTATGGAAGATATGATAAGAGAGGACGCAACATTTAATATAGTTGGGAAAAAATCAATAAAAGTAGCATTAGAAGTTGGATTAATTACAGATGAAAGTATTGGTTATGTTAAAGGAATTCCGTTCGCACTAGTTTTATTATAACAACCATCTATAAACTCTTTTTATAAAAATAATTTACATACGTAAACATACATATTTATAAACTAAAATTCATCGATAATATAATGGAAAGAAAGCAAAGAGAAGCTCTACTAGCTGAACAAGAAAGCAACCCAAATTTTCAAATAAGAGTTAGACTTCCAAAAGGAAATGAGATAATTGGAATTATAGATCAAAGACTTGGCGGAAATAAAATGATGGTCTCTTGTCTAGACGGAAAAGCAAGAAATTGCAGAGTCCCAGGAAGATTAAAAAGAGAACTTTGGCTAAGACCCGGAGACGTAGTACTTGTAGAACCTTGGGAACTGGACTTCAATAAAGCAGATGTTATTTTTAAGTACAGGCCAAATCAGGTAGAATGGCTAAGAAGAAACGGCTACATAAAAACAGAAGCAAGAGAATTCTAAAGATGAAAAAGCTAATTGTAGAAAAAATAGCAAGGATAATCCCAATAAAAGCTAAACTAAGCAAAGAACTTGACGTAGAAATCAAGAATATGGGAAAAGAGGTTTATATAGAAGGAGACCCGGAAAAAGAACATCTTGCAGAACAAGTTATAGATGCAATTGATATGGGTTTTCCAATTAATGAAGCACTATTATTAAAAGAAGAGGAAGAGTTCATGATGGAAATAATAAACATAAAAGATTATTCAAAAAAAGACAATCTTGAAAGAGTCCGTGGAAGAATAATTGGTAGAGACGGAAAAACACTTAGAGTTTTAAGTGACTTAACTGGATGTTTCTATGAGCTAAAAAATAACAAAGTTGCGATAATTGGAGAAACAGATAAAATAAAAGCTGCTCAAAGAGGAATTATTTCTTTAATACAAGGTTCAAAGCAAGCAAATGTTTATTCTTATTTGGAAAAGCACCAGCCAGAACCAGTATTAGATTTAGGAATAAAAGATAGTTTCAAAAAAAAGTTAAAGAGCGGAGTAACTGAAGATTCTCAAGAAGACCTTGATGAAGATTTAGAAGAAGACGAAGAAGAGAATTAAAATAATAATAAGCTTTAAATAGGAAAGTAATTTTGGTTTTTTATCAGTAAGTCTCGGTAGCTCAGCTGGTAGAGCACATGACTGTTAATCATGGGGTCGTAGGTTCGAGTCCTGCCCGGGACGTTTAATTTATTAAGGATTCTATTTTAATAAAATCATGACAAGAGCAAACAAAAAACCAATATCAAAATCAACAAATCTAGTAATACCTCCAGAATTTGTAAGATTTGCAACACCAGAAACAGTTGCAAACTACAGAGCAGAAAGACTTGCCTGCAATAAAATCCTAGAAATAGGAGCAGGAATAGGGAGCCAAACAATAGCTTTTTCAAAGACATGCGCTCAAGTTCTAGGAATAGAAAAAAATAAAGAAAGAGGAGAAATTCTAAAAAAAACAATAGAAGAGCTACAAATAAAAAATGTTGAAGTAATAATTGGAGATGCGTTAGATGAAGACATTTCAAGAAAAATAAAAGAATTCAAACCAGAAATAATTTTTTGTGATACAGAAAGAAAAGCAAGCGGAGAAAGAAAAATAGATGAAATAAAACCAAAGCCAGAAACAGTTATCAAAAAGTATTCTAAAGTTACAGAAAGAATAGCAATTGAAATCCCCCCTTTTACTCCAGACACAGAATTGTTAGGAGAAGATTTTGAAAAAGAATTTATTTCAATAGAAGGAAAATTAAACAGATTAACCCTATATTTTAATTCTTTAAAAAAATCAGAAGTCTCAGTAGTTGAATTACCTTCTCAAATACGTCTAGAGAAAAGAGAAAAAAGAAAAATAAATGAGGTAAGTTCTACAAAAAGTTTTAGATATATTCACGAAATCAATCCAGCAATACTTCTAGCAGAAATGATAGCAGATTTAAGCAAAGAAGAAATGAGTCTAATTAACTTTGAAAAAAAGAAATTATTATTGTCTAAAAGTAAAATAGAAAGCCCTTTCTTAAAAAGATACCAAATAATAAAAACCTGCTCAAATGAAGAAGAAATAAAAAAAGAAATAAAAAAAGTTGGTGCCGGAAAAGTAATTCTAAGAATATCAATTAATCCAGAAGACTATTGGAAAAAAAGAAATTTCTATGAAAACGGATTAACTGGAACAAAACAGGTAAGTATATTTGGAAATTCCGTAGAATTAATTCTTGCAGAAGACGATTAAAAATATTTATTAACCCCCATTTCCTTAGGAAATAATGGAATTAAAGAAGGTAATAAAAGAAAGGCACAGTGTAAGAAAATTTTCTCTTAAAACTCCTGATTGGAGAGACATTATAGAATGCATTGATTTATCAAGATATTCCCCTATGGCTGGAAATAATTTTTCTCTAAGATTTGTGCTAGTTCAGGATAAGAAAAAAATAAAAATAATTGCAGATGCTTGTCAACAAGATTTCGTTTCTCAAGTTCATGCAATAGTAGTTTTTTGCACAGAACCTTCAAGAACAAAAAGTGCATTTGGAGATAGAGGAGAAAAATATTTAAGACAGCAAGCAGGAGCAGCAATAGAAAACTTTGTTTTAGGAATAACTGAAAAAGGATTAGCAACTTGTTGGGTGGGTCATTTTGAAGACGATGAAATAAAAGAAGCTATAGGTGCGGGTCCTGGAGTAGAAATAGAAGCTATCTTTCCAATAGGATATCCTGCAGAAAAGCAATACACAAAAAAAATAAAAATGGATTTAGATTTATGTTTATACTTTGACCAATACAAAAACAAGAAAATGACCAAGCTAGAAAAGCTTGATGTATAAATGTCGAAGGACTTTGGTTTTATTTTTTGGACTCATCTAATTTTGATAATTATTGCCTATGCATCTCCTTTCTTATTTAACTGGAAACTTGTTTTAATGGGAGTAATTACTTTGTATCTTCAACAACTAATTCTAAATGGATGTTTCTTAACTCACGCACAATTTGGGAAAGATAAATACATGACTTTTTATTATAGATATTTAATTCTTGCAGGATTTAAACCAAACAAGAGAAAATTAAAAATTTTAATGGCTTGGATTATGCCTTTGATAATTCTGGCAATTGCAATAATTCTCCAAAAAGTAATAAAGCTTAAACCATTAATTTTCTAAAGAATAAAAAAAATAAAGGGCCCCGAAGGACCCAACTAAAATAAAAATTTATAATTTATAGAGAGGGTTTATCTGATGAATTCTATTCCTAAGTCAGACATTTCTCTTGAACCCATTCTAGGCATGCTCATTCTTTCGTCTTGTGCATTTCCTAAAACGTAGGGTGATTTAACACCAGTCATGATTGTAATAACTCTTACTTTACCAGCAAATTCTTTACTGATTCTCGCACCAATTATTACATTTGCATCAGGACTCAAGTTCTCAGAAACTATTCTACCTATTGTATCGAATTCTTCAAGTTTTAAATCAGGACCACAAGTTATATGAATCAAAGCTCCAGTCGCACCTTGGTAATCCACATCAAGTAGAGGATGAGTAAGGGCCTGTTTCACTGCTTCATTAACTTTGTCTGAACTATCACTTTCACCAATTCCAATAACTGCTACTCCACCATTCTTCATAATAGCTGAAACATCAGCATAATCTAAGTTGATTAATGACGGCAATGTAATTGTTTCAACAATACCCTTAATCATAGTTGAGATAAGTTCATTTGCAACAGCAAATGCTTGCTCAATGGGTAATTGTCCAGCAATATCTACCAGTCTATTATTATCAAGAACAATACAAGTATCAGTAGCTTCTCTAAGTTCTTGCAATCCAAATTCTGCTTTATCCACTCTAGCTTTTTCAGCTTCGAAAGGCATAGTAACAACACCGATAACAACTGCACCTGATTCTTTTGCCACTCTTGCAACTTCTGGAGCAGAACCTGTTCCAGTTCCACCACCCATACCTGCAACAATGAAAACCATATCAGCACCACCAACAGCTTTCTTAATTTCAGACATAGCTTCTTTGGCAGCTTCTTTTCCTCTGTTTGGCATACCACCACAACCTAATCCTCTTGTTAGTTCTCTACCAATAAGGATTTTTTCATCTGCTTTTGTTACACTAAGATGTAAAGCATCTGTGTTCATAGCAAAAATTGTAGCTCCGTTTATACCTTTGTTGAAAAGCCATGTTATTGCGTTACTTCCCATACCACCACATCCTACAACCTTAATGTTAGCTTTTCCAGCTTTTAACTCATCAAAGTTAATACTATGTGTGGCTGTGTTCGCGATTGCTTCTTTTGCAAAGTCTAATACCATTTTTTCTTTTTTTATGACCTCCTTCCATTTGTATCTTACGAAACCGAGGGTTTCGCACTGTAACTTGGAAAGTTTCCAAAAAGTGCCATAATATTTAAATACTTGACACACTTACATTTTTTAGAGAGAGGGGCCTCTTAGAATTAATAAATAAACTCAAAATTGTAAGAGGCAACTTCTTTATATATTCTTAGTACAACTTAAAGATGATAAAAAAGTGATTTTTTATGTTTTATCGAAGAAGAAAATTATTTTATAGAAAAAATAATACCGAAAAGATTAAATAGATAAAAAATATAATTTTATTATGGACGAAAGAAATCCTAATCTACTAACACCAGAACAAGACGCGGGAATAAGAAGAACATTACAATTATCAGCATGGTTTTTTGTAAGTGCATCACACAAATATGTTGCTGCATTAAGAGCAGATGGAACAGTTGATCCAGCAAAATACGATGCAACAGCACCATTACCCCTTAGTGATTTTAATCCAAGAAGAATTTCCTAAAATTCCTTCTCCAATCTATCAATAATTTCCCAAGACTTTAACATTTTTTCTCTTGTTTCTTTAACAACAACTTTCCAAAACTTATCACTAATTAACAAAAGCTTATCGTGAATTACAGGAAATTCCAATTTACCTGTTCCAGTTAGTTCAACAACAATTCTTTTTCCAAAATAAATTATAGAAGCATTTTTCCAACCAGCAATTTTAGATTTATCAATAAAGTTTTGAGCATCTTCTAAACTTTGACACACAACATGCAAAATAGGTGGTTCAGTTTTAAATTTAACATCTTGAAATTTCTGAGAAACTAAGATAGAAACCATTTTTTTAAGTTCTTCAAAGTTAGGAACAACATGCCAAACTTTCAAAAAAAGTCCTTCTCCTTTTTCTCCAGCATCAATCATCAACATAGCTCTTCCAGAACAACTTGACGTAGTGTAATAATTAGAAGTTTTATTTATTTTTTTACACAAATCTAAAATTTTCAAGTCCCAACTACCTTTGTAAGATTTATCACTTTTTTGCAAAATTGTTGCCTTCCTGTAAGAAAAAATATCTTTAGGCATAAAAAATCAACATCTAAACCCTTTAAAAAACCTACGAAATTTAGAAAACTAAAATTAGCTCTTCTCCATAATTTCAACATTAACTCCTGCTTCTTCACAGAGTTCTTTGAAATATTTTGTATCATCTAATGTCCCTTCAACTGTCCCGTAATGAATCGGAACAACAACAGTTGGCTTCAACATTTTCGCAGCTTTAACAGCTTCTTCAGCATCCATTGTAAATCTTCCCCCTATTGGTAAGAAAGCGACAAAATCCACTCCCTGCTGTTTGTATCCTGTAATTTTCTGCATCTCTGGAATAAAATCTGTATCTCCAGCATGATAAATAACTGCATTGTGATATTTGATTAGGTAACCAACCCAGTTTTCGTCTCGAGTATGGAACGATTTTTCAAGATTATAAGCAGGCACCCCTAAAATTTTTATCTCTCCAAAAGAAAGTTCTTGCAAAGGTTCAATTATTTTAATATCAACAGGAAAGGTAAACCTTGTGACACTACTTTGACAATCTGCAGTGCAGATTACTTTAGTCCCTTGCTGAATAATTTTCTTAATATCTTCATAAGAACAATGATCGTAATGACTATGTGTAAGCAAAATAAAATCCGCCTTAGGCAAATTATCTGCAATTTTATACGGATCAATATAAATTATTTTAGAATTTTTAATCAAAATTGAAGAATGTCCTAACCAGTTAATCTCACATTCCTTTAATTTCATAAAACCCCAAATAATCTAGGGTTTAAAAGGATTATGTTAATAATCACATCTAAAGGAGAGGTTATAGTAAGGGGAAACTTGGTTCCCCTCTTTTAAAAGTATTTCCTAAATATTTTTCAACAAATTTTCTTTGAATTGTTCTATATCTTCTTTGTTAATCTTAGCTCCAGAAGAAGCTGGATGTCCACCACCAAAAGCATTATTTAGACCAACAATACAATTTCTCAGAAGCAAGTTCATATCTGGATTTTTAGACTGATTTCTTGCAGAAATAGAGACTCTATCTACCTTAGCAGAATAAATAATAAACGTATGATCTTCCTTCATTTTAGAAAGAAGTGTTGAAAGATAACTTTTAATATCATAAGGGGAATCTAACCTATAAAAATAAAGTTTTTTATCTGGGAAATATTCTGCATTGTCAAAAAAAGTTTCAATTTTTCTGTCTATTTCTTCTTCAATTATTCTTAAAGCTTCAGAAAATTTATCTAAATTTCTTTCTTTAATTAAAGTATAAATTGTGTTAAAATCATAATTATAGTAAATAAGAGCAGAACTGATTTTTCTTGCAATTAAACCCGGAGTAGAAGTAGCTAAAGAATCAGATTTAAAGTCAGGATAATATTTTGTTATTAATTCAAAATTTTCTTGTTTTTTATATGAAAATTCAGAAAAAGCTACTGCACAAGCTAACCAAGCCCATTCATCCTCATTAAGATACCCTTCTTCAACACCAATATTAAAAAGAGTCCAGCCAACGCAATCTGCAGAAACAGTCTTTATTGCTTTTTTTTCAGTTAGGTATTTATAATTAAAAGGATGGTGATCAATCATAAAAACATCAAAATTCTCTTCTAATTTCTTCAATCCTTCAAAGTCAACAGATTCCTGCGGAATATCTAAAATGAATATCTTAGTAATGCCTTTTTTCTTGTATGATTCAATTTTTTCAGAAGAAATCATTTCTCTAGCAAAATCTAAACTAGAAACAGAAATTTCAAAGTATCCCAAGATTTTCTCTAAAAAAACAGCAGAAGAAACCCCATCCAGATCACTATCTGCAATAATTCCAACTTTATCCAATTCCCCGATATTACTAAGAAAATCCAAAAAATCTTCTTTTCCGCCAAATAAATATTCAACCATAAAAATACAAAATTCTAGTGATTAAAAACCTATGTGTTTTTCTAAGATTTCTCTCTCTTTCTAAAAATAAAATTAAACATCATGGCTATCAAAGAACCAAGTCCAGCCAAAGCCATATCTTTTTGAGAATCCCAAATATCTCCTTGTGAACCCAGATAAGCAACACCCAAGTCCCCCCCGAAAACAATAGCAACACCCCATTCAATTATTTCATAGATACAAGAAAAAGCAAGAACAAATTCAACGGGAAGATAATATGCTAAAAATTTGTTAACCCGAGTAATTCCAATAAAAGCTTCTTTTAGAGGATATGCAAGCAAAAGACCAAATGCAAAATGCACAATTCTGTCATAATGATTTCTGCTCAGTTCAAAAAAACTTTGCATCCAAAAACCGAAAGGAACTTCTGAATAAGTATAATGGCTCCCAATAATGTGCAAAACCATATATGCAAAAATAAGACCATATGACGTTTTAGAAAGCTTAAACCATCTGTAAGAAATAGCAAGGATAATTACAAAAGGAACTGTTAGATAATTTTCTAGAAACCAATCACTACGGTATAATACATTAAATGCAAGAATAATCCAAATGACAACAAAAGAGATCAATAATAAAAGAGCATATTTTCCTTTAAACTTAAAATAGCGATAAGCTAAAAAAAGAAGGGCATTTATTACCAAAGACAAAAAGAGAATAAGCCAAAGATTAAAATTAAAACTTATTTCAAATGCAAGATAAGTAAAAATCAAAGAAGGCACAAATAAATAGAACTCTTCGATCTTTCTATAAAAAAAGTACATAATTGCAACAAAGATAACACAAAAAAAGATTTTGTTAGTTACAGAAATGTGATAAGCAACTCCAAGAAAGAAATAAACAATAAATAAAAGTAAAACAGAAATAACTAAAGCAAACACCCCCTCTTTTTTCATAGCTAATTAAAGAAATTCGGGTTTTTAAATATTAATCTTTTCCGAGCCAGTGACCCACAATTTTAACAGTGTAAACTAAGATAAGAGGACCAATCACAAAACCAAAAATACCAAATACAGCAGTACCCCCAAGGACTCCAAGAAGAATTATAAATGGATGAATTTTAGCAACAGCACCCAATAGTTTTGCAGATAATAAATTTTCCATGTACACAATAATGAAAAGTCCTGTGATTAAAATACCAATAAATGAAAACCAGTCACCAGATAAAGCATAATAAGCAAGCATCGGTAGCACAACAAAAACAGGCCCAGCACCAGGAATAAATACCAAAAATGCAACTAAAAAAGCCAGGAAGAAAAAAGCACTAACTCCAGAAAGATAAAATCCTAACGAAGCAACTAAAAATTCTAAAAGAGCTAGCAAAAAATAACCAAAAACTATTGCCCTCGTAGATTGTCCTATTTTTTTAGCAATTATGTTTTTATTTTTAAATGGAATAATCTTCTTAAAAAACGCAACCAATGCAACCCACTCTACCAAGATGTAATACGTTGAGAAAAAAAAGAAAAAAGAAAAAAGCAATAAAGTAGGAATTTTAGAGGCAAAAGAAGTAAGAAATGAGTAAACAAAATTAAAAGCATGTTCAAGAAGTACGTTCAAATCTAAATTAAGATTTCTAAACAAAGAAGTAGAAGAAAGTTTTACAGCAAAGTTTAGCATAGTTTCACCACCAAGGAAAGAACTTGCTTGAATACCTATTTCAGTTAAGATAAAAGTAAAAGGAAGAAAAATAACTAAAAAAATACCGAGAATACATATCAATGCAGAAAAACTTTTCCTCATTCTTTTATTTAAAAAAAGGAAAATTGGTTTTACTAAATAAGCAAAGATAAAGGAAGTAACTAGCAAAACAATGTAGGGGGAAATTATTTTATATGCTAAGAAAAGAAGAAGAATAGTTATTCCAAGTAAAAGATAATTTCTTAAATCCTTACCACCAATTTTCTTCATGTTGTCTTATTGTTTATCGAGTTTTTAATTCTTTTCAAATTGCTTAGCAATCCTTAAGAGTTTAAGATCTTCCAGTTGATTACACATAATCTGGATTCCTATTGGGAATTTTTCTATTTTTCCAATTGGAATAGAAATAGCACAACTTCCAGTTAAACTTGCAGGAATAGTCAAACTATCTGCCGCATAAGCTTCTTCTACAGAAATATCTGCCCCTATTTTCCAAGGAAGCAAAGGCATAGTCGGACAAATAAGGCAATCAAATTCTTTGAATATCTTATTAAATTCTTCTGAAAAAAATTCTTTAGTTTGTAAAGATTTATGATAATACCTTCCCCCGTACTCTGCTTTTGTAATTTCAGAACCACCAAGAATTCTTCTAAGAAATTCTGGACCAGCCACATCTTCAATTTTCTTTCCAAATCTTCTTCCGTCGAGTTTTCTTGTTCCAGAAAATGCTTCAACATAAACAATTGGATAATAAGTTTCAACAGCTAAATCTAAATACTTAATTTTTACTTTTTTAATTTCACAATTATTTTTCTTTTTAAATTTATCAATAAAATCATTCATAACCTTTTTTATTTTTTCATCTACTTTTAATCCTTCTAAGTCTAAAACGCCTATTTTTAATTTTTTTATTTCTACTAGTTTTTTTAAATCTTGGCTAATTGCATCTTTTTCATCTTTTCCAGAAATAACCTCAAACATTAATTCGCAATCTTCTAAATTCTTAGCTAATGGACCTATTGTATCTGTACTCATTGCAAGATCAATTAGACCATAACGAGAAACAACACTATACGAAGGTTTTAATCCAAATATACCGCAGAAACTAGCAGGGCATCGGATACTCCCACCAGTATCACTTCCCAGAGCAATATCACAAAAACCAGCAGCAACAGAAGCAGCTGGTCCTGAACTTGAACCACCAGGAATAAAACCAGGAAGTATTGGATTTTGACAAGGACCAAATGCAGAGGTTTCACCTGAAGTTCCAGATGCAAACTCATCCATATTTCCTGTTCCAATGATTAAACCATCTTCTTTTTTAACTTTAGAAACAACCTCTGCGTCGTAAGGAGCAACATAATTCTCTAATGCCTTACTTGCGCAACTTGTTTTTAATCCTTTAACACAAAGATTAGCCTTAATAATAATTATTTTTCCAGCTAACTTACCCTGAGTTTTATTCTTTATTTTTTTATCAATCTCTTCTGCTTCCTTCAAAAGTTCCTTTTCGTCCCTTATTTCTAAAATTGCATTTATCTTTTTATTTTCTTTTTTTATTTTATCTAAATATTTTTTTAAATTTTCAACTGTTGTCATATTTCTCCCTCTATAAATTTAGCTAAAGGAAATTCTGCAACTTCTTTCAAAGAAGAGTTAAATTTTTTTCTTTCTTCTTTGCTTCCAAATAAATTTAAGAACATTTTATCTTTCCCGTAAAAAACTTCTATTCTTACTTTCCCAGCTAACACTTCAAAAACGTCATAGGTTTTTTCAAAGCTTCTGCCTGTTTCAATTATCTTTCCGCTATCATCTTTCATTTTATCAATAAAATTAAATCTAACTAAAAAAATGCTTTCAACTAACCTGGACAAAGTATTAACAGCTTCTTCAGTTTTGTCAATAACATAATAGCTGTGATCTTCAAAGTTTCCAAGTTTGTTTATTTTCATTTCAGCTCACCTGTTTCTTTCATTTTTTTAATTAATGCCAAAGTATTTGGAGAAACATTTGCTTTATTTTGGTTTAAAATATCTTTGATAGCTATCCATTTTAATTCTGTAGTTCCATTAGCGGGATGAATCTTATTTTTATTTCTTAACTTAGCAAGATAATTAATCAAGATAATCTTCATTTTTTCTTTGGTAGTTGGATTTTCATAAAGGATATTTGGGTAAAGAGGTTTTATTATTTCTATTTCCCCATTAATCTCTTCTTTGACTTTTCGTTTACATGCTTCTTCCAAATCTTCCCCCTCGTTAATAGAACCCCCAGGTAATTTCCAAAAATCGTCTTTTTTATCTTTGTTAACCAATAAGTTTCCATTTTCAATTATTACTGGACCAGAAGCAACAATAAATTTACCTTCAAAAACACCCATTACTCATCACCCCACGACTTCTTTTCAGCAATAATAAAATCATCATTTTTGTTAGGCGCATTCTCGAACATGATTTTTCTATCAATTTTCTCTGCAACCCCCCCCTCATTTCTTTCACATTCATTTCTTTCAATAAAAGGTTCTTTTTCAGGCAACTTAATTTTCTCTAATTTAGAAGCAAAGCTATCCATAATTGTTTTAGCTTGTTTTTTTATTTGCTCTTTTTCTTGCTCAGAAACTTCATGAAAAGCAAGTTCATTTACCATAAAATATTCAAGAACTCAGGATTTATAAGATGTTTGGTGATAAAAACTTACTGTTTAGAAGTAATTAAATAAGTTCCAATAAGAATTAAGAATCCCCCAATTAATGCAAAAATAGTTGGTGTTTCTTTAAAAATTATCCAAGCAAAAATAATTGAAAAGACTATATCCAACATTATTACAATACTTCCTTTTTGAGCATTAATTTTACCAAACCCCTTAAAAATTAAAATAAAAGGAACTGCAGTAAAAAGAGAACCAAGAAGGAAGATAAGTCCAATATCTCCGAGAGTAAACTTAGGCAAATCAATAAACAATAAAGGCAAAGTAAATGGAATAGCAATTAAGTTTTGCCAAAAAGTTAAAGAAACTTTATCGTATGTTTTAAATGTCTTGGACAAAGTATAAACTAAACCCATTCCAACTCCAGCAGCTAAGCCACTTAAAGATCCAATTAAACTTTCTTTAAAGAAAAAATTCTGAGGAGAAACAACAAGAATAACTCCAAGAAAAGCAATTGCTAAAGCAAAAAGAGTTCTTTTTGTAATCTTCTCTTTAAGAATAAAATGCGAAAAAACAACAATCCAAATAGAACTTGAATACAGTAAAAGAACTGCTGAAGCGACAGTTAAATAATTAATTGCAAAAAAATATCCCAAAATAATAAATCCGTGCAATGCTCCAAAAAATAAAAGTTTCCAGCGTTCATGTTTAAACGGAGCTAACTTAATCTTTCTTGAAAAGAGAATAAAGAGATAAACACAAATTGATGCAACAACAACTCTAAAAAAAGCAAGATTATATGGTCCAAGGTTATCTCCAAATCTTACAAGAATAGGCATAAATCCAAATAACAAGGATGCAACAAAAACTTCTATAAGACCAATTGTTTCTGACTTAATCGCCATAAAACCCCACATCCCTAACTTTTTTATTAACTTCATCAAAATCAACAATTGCAAACTTTCCTTCAGCACCATGCCCAGGATTTACAATCAAACTATTTCCTAGTTTTTGTTTGCCTTGGTATTCATGCATATGCCCTACTAACACAAGAGCAGGTTTAACTTTCAAAATATCTTTTCTAAAAAATTCTATTCCTGCACTTTTCCCATGATAAGGATTCCCTTTACTAACTATTCTGTCAAAAACTCCTTTTGGAGGGTAATGTAAAATAAAAATTCCTCCTTTTTTTCCAGAAAGCATTCTTCTAAAATAAATCTCGCTTTTCTTTAACCTTTTAATTGCTTTTTGATAATTTTCTTTGTCTCCCTTAGAACCATCTTTATTAGAATGATTAGCAAGAACATCCATGTATCCCCCAAAACAAAAAAAGCTAACCCCATTTCTGTTAATTCTTTTGTAGGTAATATCTTTAGAATTTTTTAAAGTTCTAGTAAATTTAAGCCTGCTTTTAAGTAATTTAGATTTTTCTTCTCCAAAAGGGTATTTATACCAATCTTCATCTCCATTTCCGAATATAAAAAGAAAAGGTTTTCCCAGATTATTAAAAAAAGAAAGAACTTTTTTACCAGATTCTAGGTCTTTATCCATTATTCTATTAAACTCTTTTTTTCCAAAAAACTCTTCTGCAGAAAGCCATTCATCTCTAGGTTTTGAGCTCTTTTCCTTAAAGAGAAAATTAATATACGGCCGCCAATCATCTATTCCAGCATAATCCCCCAACCCAAGAATTAAATCATAATCTAAAGAAAGAATTTTCTTTTTCATGCCTTCTTTAAGTTTTCCATGAAAATTACCTACAACTAACATTCTCATAATAAACCAAGAGAAATACTCTTTAAAAAATTATAGAATCGTTAAAATAATAAAAATAAAAAATCAATTAGGATTAAAAGTCTTCCCCTTCATCCTCAGAAACTTCTCCATCTTCATCAAGCTTTTCTTCTTCATCTTCAGGATCGTCTCCTTCTTCCCACTTTTTCTTTTCAGGCATTTTTTACCTCCATTGAGATTTAATTTGTTAACTTCCAATAACTCAGTTCATTTAAAAATGTTTCTACTTCAAATGCTTCTGAATCAGTTCCATAGCTGTTTTACCATCTACTTTACCTTTCATCGCAGCCATAACAAGACCCATATAAGCATTTGCATTTAATCCGGGTTTTGATTTAATAATTTTAACAACTTCTTCTTCAACTAAGTTTAAATCTTTTTTCTCAACAAAAAGCGCATCTTTAACTGATTGACCTTGCACAATTTTTTCAAGAACATCTTTAATCTTTCCTTCTTCTAATTTTTTATCTCTTACTGCTTCCAAAATAGTAGGAATCGCTTCTTTCAAAATGTCTTCAACTTCTTCTTGCGTTTTCTTATTTTTAGATGCAATATCTTTTACATAAATTAAAATAACCTTGGCAACCAAATTAACATTATCTAAAATTAAAAGTAATTCTTTAAAGTAATCCAACTTTTTCTCTTTGAACAAAATTTTTATCATATCTTGATTAAGTCCTTTTTTAGCAAGCTCTTCTTCAACTTCAGAGTTTAATTTAGGAAGAGTTTTCTTTGCTTCGTTAATAAAGTCCCTAGAAATTTTCAACAAAGGTAAATCTGTTTCAGGGTACATTCTATCTGCACCAGGCATTGGTCTCAGAAATTCTGTTTTTCCATTCGGCAAAGCATTTCTAACTTCTTTCTGAATATTTTTTCCATTTTTCAAATTTTCTTCCTGTCTTTTAACTTCATTTTCAATTACAGGAACAAACATTTTCACATCCTGAAAACCTTTTATTTCTATTCTCGGGTGTCTATCAATACTAACATTTACATCCTGCCTAATTGTTCCTAAACCTCGTTTTACTTTAGAACTCCTCAAAATATCCCCAATATGCAAAGCAACTTCTTTTGCTTGTTCTGCATTTTTTATGTCTGGATCAGTTGCAATTTCTATTAAAGGAATTCCGAGTCTGTCTAGTTTATATCTTTTAGAGTTAGAATCATTTTCTCCAGACGGACGAGCAGCATCTTCTTCTAAACAAACAGAAGCAATCTTTACTTTTCCGTAGCCAGTTTCAACAAAACCAGAATGCGCAATTAAAACTGTTCTCTGAAAACCAGAAGTGTTCGAGCCATCTATAACTGTTTTTCTCATTATCTGAGTTATGGGCAAAATTTCACAATTCAAAAGTAACGCAATCTGTACAGCAATTGTCAAAGCTTCTTTGTTTATTTCATGAGGGGGCTCTTCATCCATCTCAACTAAACAAGAATTTTCTTTGTAACCTTCGTAAATAAACTCTTTATCTAAAGAAGCTTGATATTTCGCAGCAGCATCGACTTCACCAGATTCTCCTGCAACAACATGCAATTTTCGTCTAAATTCAAAATCAGGTTTATCCTGCCTAAGAAAACTCGGGCAATTACAAAAAAGCTTGTTAGTATCAAGTTGCTGATGTATCTCAAGTCCTGCTTTAAATTTCAATTTTTCGTAATTTATTTTGTCTTCTGGCATCAAATAAAAAGAAATCTTTAAGTTATAAATTTATTGCTATGTTAAAGAATACTCTATGCCGCAACTAGGGCCCTCTTAGATAATCTGTCAAGAACCTTCCTAAAAAAGTTTCTTGTGGGGAATATCCCAAAACGATCTTTCTCAAATAAACAATTTCCATGAACTAAACGCTTGTAAAATTCCGATCTTTCAACTCCTGAAAATAAAGAAACTATTTCTTCTGGCTTAACTCCTCTTCTTTCTAAAACAGAAAGCATCCCCAAAATATCCCCAATATGCTGTTCTTCTCCAATAGGAGTATATAATTTACCTTTAATAATATCTCTTGGACAAAGAACACTTAAAGGAACTCCGAAGTGCTCATTTACTTCTGCAGCACCATATTTTTTTCTAAAAGCACCTTGTGAAAAGTCTATCTTACACTCTTCTTCCCCATTTGTAGTTAATTTTAAAGTTCTCTTATCATTAATGTTCGGGCTAGCAAGATCACTATGCATGTCATAATCTCTTCTAAGAGCAAGTAAAACGGCCCCATCTCCAGCCATATCTATATCGGAAGATCCTCTCCAAGTTCTTGCAATTTCTGGACCATTAGAGGTCATAAGATGGGATAATACAGAATAACCTCCAAAAACCAAATAATGATTAGTTAAACCTTCTTTTTTTAAAAAGCTAGCTAAGTCCAAAGTATAACCAAAAACAGTTTTTGTTGGTTCTTGAAGTTTTCCAAATAAATCTAAATAAGGCTCAACTTGCCCTGCGGGTAAACCATCTTCTAAGTGCTTAAATGACATAAAATAAAGTGACCTTTTTCATTTAAAAACCTTTCCTTTTTATACCCCTACGCAGTTACAACACAATCATAGTTTTTCTTTTGGATGTCTAAGTTTCTTTTTTCTAAAAAGAAAGTTGGCTCATCAAGTCTCTATAAAAAGTCAAATTATGAATAGTTGCAAGTCTTCCTGCTTCTTTTTTATCTTCAATAAACAATCTGTGTAAATCACCAAGAGTATGATTTCTACAAAGCTCGCAATCGCAAAGTTCAGAAACTTTTTCTTTTGAGTTGTTGTGTATTCCTTTAATATTAATTACTCCATGTTTGGATTTATTTTCAAAAACATAAAGTTTCTTATGTCTTGCATCTCTAGTAGGAATAACGCAATCAAATAAGTTGTAACTCATTTTAACACATTCAATAATATCCTGTGGTTTTCCAACACCCATGCAATATTTTATTTTATCATCAGGCATCAAACTCGCAGTATATTCTAAAGTTTCTCTCAAAAGAATTCTATCTTTAACAGGCCAACCACCAAAAGCATAACCATCAAAACCAACTTTTTTTAAACCATCAGCACATTTTTTTCTTAATTCTTTGTTATCTCCCCCTTGAATAATTGCAAAAATTAAAGGTTTATTTTTTTTATTTTTAGTTAATTTATCAAATTCTTTTTTGCACTTTTCAGCCCAGCAAATAGTTCTTTCAACACTAAGTTTTTGTTTTTCGAGACTATCTTCAGATTCAGTGCAATCATCTAAGCACATAACAATATCGCTTCCTATTTTCAACTGCATTTTAATGCAAGATTCTGGAGTCATCTCTAGTTTTTTTCCGTCAAGTAAAAAAGTAATTTTGTCTCCTTTAATTTTTCCAAGTTCAGGATTTCTATGAATTAAAGACATAACTTGAAAACCACCAGAATCAGAAATAATTACTCCATTAAACCCCATAAATTTGTGTATCCCCCTAGCTTTTTCAATTTTTTTGATAGTTCCTTCTTTCCACAAATGATAAGTATTTACAACCAGCCCATTCAGGTTTAATTTTTTAAGCTCAGAATTACCTAAACCCCGAATTTTACCAAAAGTTGCATCAGGAAAAAATTCAGGAAGTTTCAGTTTTTTACCCCTAACTAAAATGTTTTCCATAACTACTTAAAAGAAATTGCTATTTTAAAGGTTTAGAATTACATGTCGCAATAATCATCTTCTCTAGGTGCACTACCTAACTCCGAAACAAGGGGATTGTATCTATCCTCATTGAAAAGTCTAACTGCTTCAACACGAGCTGTTTCAGCTTGCGGCGTATCCACAAATAAAAGATTTGGTTTAACTAATTTAGATAAGTCCCGAGTCATGTTTCAAAGCAATAACTCTCTCTTTAAAAATATTTAGTTAATTTGTTAACTTAATTTTTTCCATTCTTTTTCTTCCAATTTCTAAATATTTTTTTGACAAGTCATATCCTATAAATTCCCCGCCTTTTTTCAAAACTTCTTCACCAAGCCCGCAAGTTCCAGCAAAAGCATCTAAAACAGTATATCCTTTTTTAAAATAATTATCTAAAACAAAATTAATAATCTCCTTGGGATACGGGCAAGGATGATTAGAGTTTGTATTGTTTTCGTTGTAATAATCATGATCAAAAGGATAATTAAAATAATTAATTTTTCCACCAACAAAATCTTTTTTACTTTTTGAAAAAACAAGATGTTGTTGACAGTTAGAATGCGCATTTCTTTTAGCAGAATAATTCTCATCCCAACCATGATCGGGAAGTTCAATAAATTTATTAGTCCGCAAAAAGTTAATATTTCTTGCGATTAAAGAAAATCCTTTTTTAAGTGCAATATTCTGAATCATTCCAGCAAGGGAAACATAAGTCTCATGAGAAAAAACAGTATCTGCAGATTCAATAAACAAGATCCCTTCTTTCTTTAATACCCTAAAACATTCTGCAATAACATTAGTAATCATCTTTCTGTATTCCATCCAAGTTTGAGTATCCAGAACAGAATCGTAACACGCAACAGTATTGTATGGTGGGGAGAAAGTAATCAAATCTACCGAATTGTCTTTTACTTCAGGCATCTTTTCAGATGAGTGATTAATTAAAGTAAAATTAGCCATCTTAACTTCTTTCTTTTATCTCTTCTTTAAGATTCTTCAAGAAATCATCAAACCTAACACCAAATTCAGGTTTGTCCTTACCTCTGGATTTCAAAGCAATTGTTCCTTTTTCTTCTTCCTTATCTCCAAGAGTAATTACATACGGTATTTTCATTAAAGCAGCATTTCTAATTTTATCGCCTATAGTTGTATTCCCAAAATCAGAATCAACTCTAATTCCTTCTTCTCTTAATTTATTCAAAACTTTTTCAGCTGCCTTCAAATTTCTTTCTGTAAAATTAACAACTCTGACTTGAACAGGAGACAACCACACAGGAAGATTTCCATTTGTTTCTTCAAGGAGAATACCTAAAAATCTCTCTAAACTTCCCAAAACAGTTCTATGTAACATTACGGGTCTTTTAATTTTCCCCTCTTTGTCTATATATTCAAGTTCAAATCTTTCAGGCATTGCAAAATCTAACTGAATTGTACCACATTGCCATGGCCTTCCCAAACTATCAATGATATGAAAGTCTATTTTAGGGCCATAAAAAGCACCATCACCCGGATTTAATTTGTATTTTGATTTAGTTTTTTTCAAAACATTCTCAAGAATTTTTTCAGCTTTATCCCACAGTTTTTCATCCCCAATTCTTTTTTCTGGTCTTGTTGATAACTCCAAGTGATCTAATTTTATTCCAAGCTTTTTATACATCTTAGAGATTAGGTTAATAACTTTTTCAATTTCATCTTCTAATTGTTCTTCTGTACAGAAAATATGTGCATCATCTTGAGTAAATTTAATAACTCTAAATAAACCTGCCAATACGCCCGAAAGTTCTTGTCTGTGAACAATTCCTAATTCTGCTACCTTTAATGGTAAATCTTTATATGATTTTGGCTTGGATTTATAAACTAACATTCCCCCGGGACAGTTCATGGGTTTCACTGCAAAATCTCTCCCTTCATATTTTGTTAAAAAAATGTTTTCTTTATATTTATCCCAGTGACCCGAAATCTTCCAAAGTTTATTATCTAAAATCTGAGGAGTTGAAATTTCTTCATAACCTGCTTTTCTATGCTCATCTTTCCAGTAATTCGAAAGCTCATTATAAATTACTAGACCATTATTGTGCCAAAAAACCATTCCCGGTGCAACTTCATTAAAACTAAATAAATCTAATTTTTGAGCCAAAATTCTATGGTCATTATCTTTTAATTTTGAAGTATCTAATTTAGATTTAGAAATACTTGCTAAAAGCTTTTTAGGGTCATACAATTCTTCTTTCACAATTTTTTTAGTTGTTTCTTCAACAAGCTCCTTTCCAATAGAACGAGATAATTCAGCAAGAGGATGTCCTTTGCATTTTAATTCAAATTCTTTGTAAAATCCAAAGGGAGCCCTATACGCTTCAACTTTTTTCAGTTTTAATTCTTCTTCAGCTTCTTCTAAAAGTTGTTTTGCAAAATCTGGTTTAGACAAAGAAGGAGACAAATGAGCATAAGGATAAAGAACAACTCTTTTAGCCCCAGTCTTTCCCATCAAATCAAGAACATTCTTAACATACTCTTCAGAGATAGTTTCGCTATCTTCATCCTGTTTTTCAACAGCGGTAAAAACAACTAAAGGCTCTTTTATTTCTACTGCTTTTTCTTCTCCCTTTTCTAACACAGCACCTTTTAACGCTGCTTTAACTGCTTTAAACTTGATGTAATCGCAATGCAAACTTAAAATTTTCATATCTCATTAAGAAAATCAATGTTTATAAAAATATTTGTTTAGCCAAAGCACAAGACATCTAAAAAGAGAAGATACCTTTAAATAATTAGGAACCAAATAAATGTAATGAAAAAAGGGGGAAAGACACTTGGGCTAGCGATATTCTCTTGCCTAATCGCAGCAGGATTATTCTTAGTTTTAGCAATTAATTTAGAAAATAATTTAGACAAACAAATTAATCTTTCCTTAAATACAACTGGAGGTTTTACTTCATGTTTTATGCTAATTCAAATTATTTTTGAACCAATTTATGCAGTAATAGCTCTTGTTTTGCTTTCACTTTTATTATACTACAAAAAATATAAAGAAGAATCATTTGTTTTAGTTGTTTCTTCAATAATAAGTGCTGGAATGATCCCCTTATTAAAAGAAATAATTCAAAGAGCAAGACCAGAAAAAATAATCGAATCTGGCTTTTCTTTTCCAAGTGGCCATGCAACAATTTCTATAATTATCTTTGGATTCTTAATTTATTTTTCATTAAAAAATTTTAAGAAAATAATGCAAGTTCCAGCAATAATCTTTTCTATTTTTATGATTTTGTTAATTGGGTTTAGTAGACTTGGGTTGGGTGTACATTGGGTTACGGATATTTTAGGCGGATATATGTTAGGAACAATTATTTTATTAGTTAGCACGATTGTTGTAACAACTTTAAGAAAAAACCCCTAATCTTCCAATCTTTTATTAAACTCACCAGCAATATCTTTGAGCATCATTTCTTTTATTTTGAGTTTATCTTTCTTCCAATCTTCATGACCCAAAACCCAACCAAGTTTAACAAAGGCAGTTTCAGACAACATATCTTCTAGATAAATAACTCCTGTTTCTAAAATTTCTCTACCATTAGAATAAACAAGAGGGTCGACTCTTCCGTAGATACATTGACTTGTTGCGCACACAATTAAACCTTTTTCTTGAACTTCTTTTAATTTTCTTGTCCAACCATTTCTAGAACGCATTGTTGAAACATGACCCAAAGCCCCCATCTCAAGAACAATTCCTTTGTAACCTTCCTTAAGATAATAATCTAAAATTGCCGGATCTTGCCCAGGATAAAATTTTAACAAAGCAACTTTTTCTTCGAATTTAGTATCTGCTTTAATTTTGGTATGTTTCTTTGCCCTAGAATTAAAATCTCTCAAAATTTCTATTTTATCTTTAAAAACTTTTGCAAATGGTTTTTCATTGACAACTTTAAATGCATCTCTTCTTGAAGTATGAAATTTTCTTACTTTAGTTCCAGGCATAACATTACAAAAATCATCATTTCCTGTTGCGTGCCCAACCAAAACAACTTCAGCAATATCTGAGATAGAAGTTAAAGCAGCACACTGTAAATTTAAGTTAGCATCACTAGAAGCTCTATCAATTGACCTCTGAGAATAAGTCAAAACAACGGGCTTAGTTAATTTCTGGTTAGCATTTAGCATTAAACCTAAAGCAGCACTTGTATAATGTAAAAAGTCAGTTCCATGAGTAATAATTATTCCTTGAATATTCTCGTCATTCAAAAGTTCTTCTGCAGTTTTAGCAATTTTTTGCCAATCTTTAAAGTCCATATCTTCTGAAGCTTTCATAAAAGGAACCTCTATTTTTGTAACATTAACTTTTTTGAACAACTCGGGATAAAATTTAAAGAGTGCGTCAGGTGAAGTAAGCCAATCAACTCCTCCTTTTTTTGGATTTAAACGAGCAGCAATTGTTCCCCCAGTAATTATCATCCCAATATTTGGTTTTTTACTATCTGATTTTATTTCAACTTTCGATTCTTTATTTTCTGCTTTTTTTAAAAGTTTTATTTCTGTTACATCTTTTTTAATAAAACCAATATTATAACCCGAGCTTAACTTCAAAAGCACAATTCCGGTTTCATCTTCAGGGGTTTCAAGAAGAGCACCTTCGTATATTTTATGCAGCATATGCACTTCAACAAAATCTCCAGGTACAGCATTATTTTTGTTTACCATAAAAGTTAAAGAAAACAGAGATATAAAAACTTATTGAATTTTACTTCTTAGAAACCTTTTTTTTCTTTTTAACGCAATTTTTATCTGCTTTTTCGACATCGTGTATAAGTTCTCCTTCAACTTCTTGAAGTTTAGAAACAATATCCAAAAAAACATTTTGTTTTCTAGAAATTTCAAGAATCTGCTTTTGCAAATTAAACATATCTTGCTTTACTTTTCTAAAAGAGTTTTCTACTTTCTTATCAAATGTAGCCATGAAAAACAGACTTCTCAAGGGTATATAAAGATTATTGTTTTGTAGTAATTCAAAAGAGGCGACATGGTTTGAGGAAAAAAGAAAAGAATTATAAACAAATTAGACATTGAACTTAAATGAAACAAGCATTAGCTGAATTCAAAGAATTTCTTAAAGAATACAAAATTGCAGGATTAGCAATAGCGTTTGTTATTGGTGTAGCTGCAACAGCATTAGTTCAAGCAATTGTAAATGATTTTGTAATGCCCCTAATAACTCCGTTTATTCCAGGAGGAGCATGGCAAACAGCAGTGTTAACTATCTGGAAATTTCATTTTGCATGGGGACATTTATTATCTGCAATAATTAATTTCTTAGTAATTGCTTGGGTAGTTTTCTTATTTGCTAAGTATATGCTTAAAGAAGAAAAAGTTACAAAAAAATAATTAATCCAACAATTATAAAAACCCAACTTAACTACAATTCTTATGAAATGTGGTTTAGAAATTCACGGGTATATTGAAACAGAAGAAAAATTATTCTGCAAGTGCAAAGCAATTCATGGAGCAAAACATTCTAAAGCAAACACAAACATTTGTCCTATTTGCACAGCGCAACCAGGTTGCAAACCCATGCTACCAAATAGCGAAGCAATAAAAAAATCAATTCAAATCGCATTAATTCTCGGATGTAAAATAAATGAAAAATTGGTTTGGCAAAGAAAACATTACAACTGGCCAGATTTACCAAAAGGATTTCAAAACACAATTTCAGGACCATATGCAATTCCCGTAGGTGTAAAAGGAGAATTTTTAGGAATAGGAATAACAGAATGTCATTTAGAAGAAGACCCTGCTGCATGGAATCCAGAAACAGGAGAAATAGATTACAATCGTTCAGGTTGTCCATTAATAGAAATCGTAACAGACCCAGATTTTAAATCTCCTGAACAAGTAGTTGAATGGTTAAAACAGCTAATAACAACCCTGTCGTATATTAAAGCTATAGACAAACTCTCAGGAATAAAAGCAGATGTAAATGTTTCAATTACCAATGGAGAAAGAGTTGAAATAAAAAATATAAATTCTTTAACTAATATTGAAAACGCAATAAAAGCAGAGGTAAAAAGACAAGAGAAAGACCTCCCAAAAACAAAGGAAACACGAAGGTATGATGAATCAAAAAACACAACAACAAAAATGCGTTCAAAAGAAAATGCAGAAGATTACAGATTTATTTCAGACCCAGATTTACCAATAGTAAAAATAGACAAGAAAAGGGTAGAAACTCTAAAGAAAAATTTACCAGAAACACCAAAAGAAAAACTAGATAAATTAGTTAAAAAATTTAAAATAGACAAAAAAACAGCAGAAGTCTTAACAAAAAAGTTAGAAGTAGTAGACTTCTTCGAGAAAGTAATTGAAAAGATAAACCCCGAACTTGCTGTTTCTTGGATAACAGTAGAGCTTTTAGGGAAGCTAAATTACGTAAAAAAAGAACTTGAAGAAGTAGAAATTAAAGCAGAACATTTTATAGAGTTACTCCAACTAATTCAAGAAGAAAAAATAACTGTGTTAAAAGCAAAAGAAATTTTACAGAAATTTATTCCAAAGTCCTTTTCACCTAAAGCACTTGGAAAAGAAAACCAAGTTATTTCAAATAAAAATGAAATAGAAGAGCTTTGCGAAAAGGCGATAAAAGAAAACCAAAAAGCTGTTTCAGATTATAAGGATGGGCAAGAAAATGCTCTAAACTTTCTAATTGGTCAGGTAATGAGATTAAGTAACAAAAGAGCAGATTTTAATTCAGTTAAAGACCTTCTTAAAAAGAGACTAAAGTGAAGAAAAGTTTAGAAGATTATAGATTAGCCGTAGAGGAAGAAGATGATGAAAGGGAAAGGGCAAATTTTCAAGACTTCTTTACAAGAAGAGGCCCTCAAGAGCAAATTGTAAAAGAGTATGAAAGATATCTTTCTACAGAAATTAGCAGATTAAATAGTGGGTTAAAATATCTTGGAAAAGCGAGAGAAGATGCAGAACTAAGATTAAATAGACTTAGAAGAATTTTAGGGGAATGAAGATTCCCAAAATATAAAAACCAACGATTTCTTGTAAAATTGGGAATAAAGTAGGGCCCATAGTTTAACGGATAGAATGACAGGTTTCGGCCCTGTTGATCGAGGTTCGATTCCTCGTGGGCTCATAAAAATGGAAAAGGGAAATCAAACAGGTTTTAAGATATTGATGTCTTTAGTAATAATTGTTATTCTAATCAATACCAGTTTTACTTATGTTATTTTTACAGAACTCCAAAAAACAAAGTCACAGTTAGAAAAACAAATTCAAGAAAACCAACAAAACACACAGTCACAAATAACGGAAATAACAAATCTTCTTTCTGAAACAAGAGAAAGTATTTCATCGATAAATAAGTCAGTAAAAATGGAAATTAGCCAAATAAAAGCTACCACAACTGCGGATTTTTCTGGGATAATAGAGCAAATAATCCCGAGTGTTTTAACAGTTAGAACAGACATGAGCCAAGGAACTGGTTTTATAATAAACAGCGAAGGATATTTTGTAACAAACGCGCATGTTCTTTCAGGAGCAAAAAGAGCTTATGCAATTGACTCAGACCAAAATACAAAATCAGCAAGTCTAATTGGATATAACCTAGAAATGGATGTTGCTCTTCTAAAAATCGAAGGAAAATATTCTGAATTGGAATTTGCAAATTCAGATAATCTACAAATAGGTGAGAAAGTAATTGCAATTGGAAATCCTCTCGGTCTTCAGTTTTCAGTGTCAGAAGGAATTATTTCTGCATTAAATAGGCTCGGAGACAACGGATTAAAAGTTTACATTCAAACAGATGCTGCACTCAATCCAGGAAACTCTGGTGGCCCGTTAATAAATACTCTAGGAAAAGTAATTGGAATAAATAACTTTAAAATTAGTGATGGAGAAAATCTTGGTTTTGCACTTGAATCCAACACATTAAAAAGTGCAATCAATCAAATTTCTCAAGAAGCATTAAACATGACTTTAATTTAGAGATATTAACATTTAAATAACTTATTTCCCTAAAACAAACATGACTGAAAACAAAAATCAAGAAGGAATAAATGCAAAAAAAGAGGATGATTTTACAGAATGGTTTACTCAATTAATGTTAAAAGCAGAACTTGCAGATTATACTAAAGTCTCCGGTTGTATTGTTTATCGTCCGTTAGCCTATGCCCTTTGGGAAAAAATAGTTCAAGAAACAGATAAAGAATTCAAAAAATTAAAAATACAAAATACTTATTTCCCGATGTTTATTCCCGAAAGTTTATTCCAAAAAGAAGGAGACTTTGTTAAGGGTTTTGCGCCAGAGGTTGCTTGGGTAACTCACGGAGGAAACACAAAATTAGGAGAAAGACTTGCTGTTCGCCCAACATCCGAAGCAATAATGTATGACTCCTATTCAAAATGGATTCGAAGTTGGAGAGATTTGCCTCTTTTGATTAACCAATGGAATAATGTGGTAAGATGGGAATTCAATAATCCTGTTCCTTTTTTTAGGGGAAGGGAATTTTTATGGAATGAACTGCATACTTGTTTTTCAACAGAAAAAGAAACACTAGAACACGGAGAAAAAGTAATGAAAGCTTACAATAAGATTACAGAAGAGTTGATGGCAATTCCAGGAATCTACGGGGAAAAAACAGAATCAGAAAAATTTGCAGGAGGAGTTTTCTCAAAAAAAGTTCATACCTATTTACCCAACGGAAAAATATTAGAAGGAACTTGCTTTCACCACGACGGCCAAAACTTCGCAAAAGCCTATGAAATAAAATTCAAGAATAAAGAAGGAAAAGAAGATTTTGTTTGGCAAAATACACACGCAATTTCAACAAGAATGTTGGGGGGAATGTTAGCCCTACACTCAGATGACAAGGGAGTAGTAATTCCACCCAGAATAGCACCAAACAAAATTGTAATTGTCCCGTTATTATTCAAAGATTCAAAAGAAAAAATTCTGAAAGAAGCAGAAAAAATAGAAAAAGAACTAGAAGAATTCTCACCGTTATTGGATCAAAGAGAAGAGGTTTCACCTGGCTGGAAATATAATGAATGGGAATTAAAAGGGATTCCAATAAGAATAGAATTGGGCCCAAGAGATTTAGAAAAAAAAGAAGTTCAAGTAAAAGTAAGGGTCGAAGATCAAAAAAGAACAATTAAAATAAAAGACTTAAAAAAAGAAATTCCAAAATTATTAGAAGAAATGCAAAATACACTCTACAAAAATGCAGAAAAATTACTAACAAAAAACCAAAAGAAAACAGAAAAGAAAGAGGAAATGTTAAAATACCTAAAAGAAAAACAACTTGTAAAAGTTCCGATGTGTAAAAAACCAGAATGTGAAGATATTTTAAAAACAGAAACACAAGGAGCAAAAGTTCTTTTCATCGACCAAGAAAACGAATCTACCAAAAACAAGAAATGTATTATCTGTAACAAGCAAGCAGATTACTGGGTTTACGTCGGTAAAACTTATTAATTGTTCTAAATAATTTCTATAGCAACATCTATCCCGCATACTAGCCAGTATGCATACTTCCAAAAAATTGGATTAATTCTGATTTACAACTCTAACAACTTGATAAAGCTCTTGTTCCATTCTAAGAGTTGCTTCCATCAGCTGGTTAAGTTCTCTTTCAACAGTTACTTGTTCCATTTTCATTACCTTGTTTTCCATTTAGTAATTACTGCGCATAATCCTATAGGACTCAACCTGAATTAAGTAGAAATCAGCTTCCATTCAATCCAGGCCTTAACCGTGAATTAATGGCAGCTATGTTTAATTGAAGTATAAACTAAGCCAAACACAGGACAAAAATTCCATGCATCTATTCTTAGCTTTGCTTCCATAGTACAATAAGACATAACTTCTTTATATATTTATCGATAAAAAAAGCATTATTTTAAAGTAATAACTTATTCAAAAAGTTTTGTTAAATTATTTTTAAACTTTTCCAAATCTTCAGTCATGACTTTAGCGCCAGCAGAATCTTCATGTCCCCCACCAGTAGAATTTTTCAAATCTTTTATTGCTTCTAAAACTATTTTTCTAATATTCTTTCCTCTTGCAGAAATATTCGCCTTTCCCTGCGCCAAAAAAACAACAAAAACAGATTCTTTCGGGAATAAAAACGAAAGTTCATTAGAAATATCTGCGCTTAAACTTAAATCTCCCCCATACTCAAAATAAACAAATTTTTCAGAAAGCCCATGCCCTTTCTCGTTTGCGCGCTCAACAAACTTTTTAATTTTAGAGTCAAGAACTTCAAATCTTTCATGCATAAAATTGTTCTTATTAGTAACTTCTAAAATATCCAAAGGAGATTTTGCATTCATCATAAACTTAAGCATAGAAATAACATTTGTAGTTTTATCCTTAAGAGAGTAACCTAAGATTCTAGCAGCCTTTCCTATTTCCATTGTGTATAAAATTTCAAAGGCATCTTTAGCTTTTTTCCCAAGTTCAGGATATTCTTTCAAAAAATCCCCATACCATTCTGGAATGTATCTATCCGAAATACTACCGATAACAGCTATCCATAAATCTTTTTTATTTTTGATAACATTATAACAAAGCGAAGTAACTGGTTCATAATCTCCTTTTTTTACAGGATTATAATAATGCACATTTTCAGGTAATTTTTTTTCTTCAACACCTACGTCATGATGATCTATCCAAACAACAGGTAAATTGTATTTTAAAGCTTCTTCAAAAAAGGCAGAAGAAACAAGAGGTTTGTCAAGAATAAAGATATAATCCGCATTTAATTCTAAACATTTTTTAAAATAAGTTTCATCCATTTCTGGAAAAGACTTAATTGGAAAACCTTTTCCTCTTCCAATAAATCTCTGCAAAAGCAAAAAACTACATAAACCATCTTGGTCATTATCAAATAAAAAAAGCGGATTTTGTGCTTTTTCAAGATGTTCAAGAATTTCTTTAGTTTCTGAAGCTGTTAACATATTGATAAATAGAAAGTTGTTTTATAATTGTTTCTAAAAAAATTAAATTCTTTCGCCCGAGAGTATTTTCTTTTTTAAATAATCCAATTCTTTCATTAAAGAATCTACGAGATCTTCGTTCTTCAACAAATCAACAAGAGCATCTCTAGAAGAGTTAAAAATAAAATCAAGAGAAGAAAAATGTGCAACTAACATTAAAAGGTCTTTATCCAGCACATTTGTTTTTCTGAGTATTCTAAGTCCCCTTGGAGAGACATTAGCATCATGAAGTTCTTCAAAAAGCATCCGAGAAATATTACTTGGGTCAAGCAAGAAATCAAAGTCCATTCTCTCAAGCATAGTTTCTATTTCCTGATTTCTTATTGGAAAATAATCTCCAATTATGGATTCTTTTTCTGAAAAAACATTCTTGCCAAGCTCTTGCAATCTCATACTAACAATGATTCCCTCTTTTCCAAGCTCAGCCAAATAACGTCGAATAACTTCTGCAACTCTTCTAAAAATTTCTATTCTTTGCAGAACATTACACACTGCAATTGAAGTAACTTTATTTTTAATTTCCAAAACATTTAACTTAGACAAAGATTGGTCTAGGTCTTCTTTTTCTTTTTCTAAAATCTGCATATGTTCTGAAACTCTTCGTAAAATTTCTGAACTAGCCTCAAGTACATGTTTTTCATCTTTCCAATAAATACTAATTTTTTTCTTTCTTTCTGAAACAGCAACGACAATTGTTTTAAGTTGTTTAGCAGTCCTTTCAGCAGCTTTATGTCTTGTTCCAGTTTCTTTAGTAAAAATTCCTGCTTTTGGTGTTAAAAGTACATTAGAATATAAGATTTTTTTTAAATCAGAAGTTACAATTATTGCTCCATCCATCTTAGCTAGTTCAAAAAGTTTTTGGGGGGTAAATTTACAATTAACTTTGAAACCGCCCTCCATAGCCGTATGGATTCCCTCTTTTTCAAATACAACAATCGCACCCATTCCAGACCCGACTATGTCATCAAGTGCATTCCTCATTGCAGTACCTGGAGCAAACAGCTTCAGAATATCTACAAAGTCATCACCACTGTTTTCATCTACCATGCACAAATAATAAACCACTAGTATTTAAGCTTTAATATAATTTTGACAAACAATAGATTTTTAACTTAAAAAAAACTCCATTTTTTATGGATATTAAAAAACAACTAGAAAAAGCAAAGAAAAGCGTTTTCAAAAAAGCAGAGCAAGTAAGGGGAATAGAAATAAAAGGCCCGGACTTTGAAAGACAAAACTCAATAAAACAGCTTTTAGAAAGCTACGAATCAACAGGAATGCAAGCCTCAAATCTAGCAAAAGCAATAGAATTAATTAAAAAAATGAGAAAAGAGAAATGTACAATTTTTCTGGCTTACACTTCAAGTATAACTAGCTCAGGGTTAAGAGAAGCAATAAAATACCTAGTAAAAAATAAGTTAGTAAACATTTTAGTAACAACAACAGCCGGCATAGAAGAAGACATAATAAAAACAATGAAACCATTTATCCTTGGCGAATTCAGTGCAAAAGGTAAAGATCTAAGAGAAAGGGGAGTAAACAGGATAGGAAATATTTTTGTACCAAATGACAGATACTGCCTTTTTGAAGAATGGATTAACCCAAGATTAAAAGAACTTTTAGAAAAACAGAAAAGTGGAGAAAATTTAACAATGTCAAAAATAGCAAAGTATCTTGGAGAAAAAATAAATAATGAAGATTCAATTTTGTACTGGGCAAATAAAAATAATATTCCGATGTTTTTTCCAGCCCCATTAGACGGTTCTTTAGGTGACATGGTTTACTTTTTCAAGCAGTCAAATCCAGAGTTTAAAATAGATGTAACTGAAGACCTAAAAAAATTAATTGACTTGTCTATAAACGCGGATAAAACAGGAATGATTATTTTAGGAGCAGGCACAGTAAAGCATGCGACATGCAACGCAAATTTATTTCGAGAAGGAGCAGATTACGCAGTGTATATTAACTCCGCTCAAGAATTTGATGGAAGTGATGCAGGTGCAACACCTGATGAAGCAGTTTCTTGGGGAAAAATAAAAAATAAAGACTCCTCTGTTAAAGTTCATGCAGACGCAACATTAATTTTCCCATTAATAATTGAAGCAGCTTTTAAGGACTGAATTTATTTTTAATCAAAATTAAGCACTAATTTTCAAAGAGCTAGCCATCTCATTAAAAATTCCTGCAAGAGATTCACCACCAACAGAAATCGAAGAAATAGAATACCTTTTTTTATCGGCAGTCGCAATAATTGTAATAATTTCAACATTAACTCCGCTTTCTGAAGAACTAATTTTGACTCTCTTAGCAGGTAAATTTGAAAGTGTTGTGTCTGTAATAGAACTATCATCTACCTGCCCATCTTCAAGAGCGTCCAAACTAGCTTCCATTGTCTGTGTATCTTCCTCTAAAGTAGTATTAATATTTTCTTCCACACTAAATGTAATAGAACCACTAAGTGCATTTAACAAAGATTTAGTAAATAAAATTGTTTTAATTCCTTCGGTAGAATTCCATCCTTCGTCAAAAACCTGCCAAGTAGAAGGATATTTGACAGACACCCCATTTTTGTCATAAACATTAAACTGGACAGAATCATTAACAAAAAAAACAAAGTAAGCTAAAACTAAAATTCCGATAAGAACGATAACTCCAACAATAATCCAAGCAGTTTTTTTGCTAATCCCCTTAGAATTTTGTTTCGAAGAAGAAACAGAACTAAGTTCACTTCTTTTTTTAACCATAACTAGAAGAATAGATTTTCCTTTATAAAGTTTCTGGAAGAAAATTTATCGCTAAAAATTGAAAATCTTTTTGCCTTTAAATGTCATCAAAAATAAAAAAATAAAAACTAAAGTAGACGAAATTATTTATTATAATTTCTTACAAGCTTAGTAAGTCCTATTGCTAAAACTGCTAACGAAAGAACCCACATAAACCATGAACCAGCAACTATTGAAAAAGTGTCTGGCCAAATTTGGGCTAAAACAAATAACACACCAATTAAAGTTACAAGCCACGCAGTTAATTTTGCCATTCTAATTTTACCCCCTTACATTAACTAAAATAAAAAAAATAAAATAATTTGAATAAATTTACTCCTTAAATGCAGCTATTAAAGCCCAGATACCACATAATCCAACAATAGCATAGACTAATGTTATTAACCAGTCAACACTAAGATATTGAATAAGTTCTGCTTTAGGGCTTATTGCAACTAATCCCCAGTTGATAGCACCAATTGCCGCAAGCACAAGAGCTGTTTTTTCAAAAGCACTCATTTTTATAACCTCCTTTTAATAATAAATAAAGAACTTTCTCCTATATAAATATTACTAACTTAAATAAATAAGAAAACTTTCAATTAAAGCAGCAACAAAAAGTAAAGGAAGAACAATGTAAAGAAATACTAACCAAGAAAGTCTTTCATTCTGAATAAAAGATTTTTTTATATCTTTAGAAAAGAGGAACATTCCAACCCTCATCCCAAGAGAAAAAGTTATCAAAATAGCAGGTATTTCAAAAATCCCATGTGGAACTAAACTCCAAAGAGAACCAATTCCGCTTGCATTAACAGCAAGCTTTGAAACAAATCCAATTATGTAACCATTAAAAACAATCATTAAAACTGGAAAAACTCCGAATATAACTCCGAAAAGCAAAGAAAAAAAAGCAACAGTAAAGTTATTCTTAAAAATAAACCAAAATAATTCTAAAAAATTCATTCCTGCTGTTTGCTCAACAACCTTCTGAATATATTCAACAATTAACTTTTGAATATTTTGACTAGGTTCGACAAAAAATCCAGCAAAAATAGCAAGAACAAAAATACCAATACTGAAGTAAATATAATTTTGAGATTCTTTAATATAATTCCATAAAGTTAAGTAAATATTTTTATTTTTCACCATTTTTTATTAAGAAAAATAATCTCTTATGTATTTAATCTTTTTCTTATATCTTAAACTTAAATAAACTCCATAACCTAAACCTGCAATCAAACCCCCGAGGTGAGCAGTGTTTCCAATAGGAATATTTCCCGCAATAGAGATAAACCACAAAACAGCCAGCATTAAAGGAGCAGCGTATTTCATCTTAATCGGAATTGGAATAAACATAATGAAAACGGGCAAATTTGGAGTAAGCACCATTAGTAATCCAACTAGAGCAAATAAAGCCCCAGAAGCACCAACTGCATAAGTCCCAAGTTCATTAGTAAAAATTAAAGCAGATAGTACAAAAAACAAACCAGCAAAAATACCAGAAAAGATATAAAACCAAAAAAATCTTTTTTTACCCAAAATTCTCTCGATTAACCTTCCTGCAAAAAATAAAGAAAGCATATTTGCAAAAATGTGAAAGAATCCCGCATGAACAAAAACACTCGTAATGATAGTCCAGAGGTGTTGACCATGTAAGATATTATTTGGTTGAATTGCAACATACCCAATCTTAGAAGCATCTGAAAGAAAACCCAACGGCAAAAGCACTAAAAAAACAATAACATTAACGAGAATAATCTGAGAAGTAATACTCAAACTTGACAAAAAATTTCTCCTTTTCTTATTAGTTACAACATACATTTTAAATTTTCTTCTTTTTAGCAGAAGATTTATTTTTTGTAGGTAGCTTTTTACTAACTGTTTTCTTTTGAGATTTAGCCTTTAATTTTTTATTTTTTGCTTTTTCATTAGCTTTCTTCTTGTCTGATTTAACTTTTTCTTTAACTTTCTTCTTAACTTCTCTTTCAGACTCTTCTTCTATTTCTTTATGTATCAGTTCTAACTCCCGATTATACCTTTCTTTAAGCTTAATAATTTCCTTTAAATCTTTAGTATTATCTTTTGCAGAAAAGATTTGGCCACATTCATTACAAGTAAAATCTTGTAAAAGGGCTTTTTCCTCATCAAGTTCAATTTTACATGTTTCACAAACATAATATCTACCATGTTCTCGCTTAGAAGATTCATCTCCAAGCTCAGCTAATTTCTTTTTTAAAATATCTCTAAGAAAAAATAAAACTTTATTTTGTTCCAGTCTCCAAAAATAAGTATACCACCCTTTTTTCTTATCTTTTTTTCTAATTGAAGAAACCAAACCAAATTCAGCCAGCTTATACAAAAGATTTCTAGCGTGGTTTATAGTAGTGTCCAGTTTTTTAGCGATAATAAACTCATTAACATGATTCTTGGAATTTAGCAAGTCTGCAAGTGGTTCTGCCTGTTTTCCGACGACTAAAATAATTGCTTCCTTTAAAAATTGTTCCATTATCAATGATATTGCTCTTCTTTTAAATATCTTACTATATCTAAATCTCGAGTAACATTTTTAAACCTATATGTTCTTTAATATATAACAAAACATCTATATTAAAAAAATAAAATGAGTTGGTTCGAAAAAAAGAGTGAAAAAACAGAGGGCAAAATCCCTGAATTACCTTCCTTACCAGAAATACCAATGTTGCCTTCTCTCCCACCGTTTTCTCATCAAAAAGAAGAAATTCATCAACTGCCATCCTTACCGAGAACAAGTATGGGACAAAGATTTTCACAAAATGTTATCAAAGAAGCTGTAACTGGGAAAGAGGAAGAAGAGGAAAGTTTAGATGAGTTCGAGCGAGAAAATGCAAGAACAATGACTCATGCTCCTTTTCAAAAAGTTCCAGAAACTCCCCAAAGAAGATTTATACCAAGAGAATTTGAAGAACCAGAAGCAATAGTAAGAGCAAATGAACCAGTATTTATAAGATTGGACAAATTCGAAGAAAGTTTAAAATTATTTGATAAAACAAAAGAAAAGATAGAAGAAATAGAAAGAATGCTAATAAAAATAAATAGAATAAGAGACGAAGAAGAAAAAGAATTAGTTTACTGGGAACAGGAAATTAAATCAATAAAATCTCAGTTACAAAAAATAGACAAAGAAATTTTTTCTAAAGTAGAATGAACACCGAAGTAATCCACATTAAATTAGAGCATAGCGAAGCAATCCAAGGAAAAAGAGGCACGCTTACTGCAGAAGAATCTTTAGTTAGAATTTCAAAATCAGTAGCAAACTACACTCCCCTAAGATTAGAAGAACTTTCTGAAAGAACAAAGATGATGAAAAAAGTAGCAGAACTAAAGAACAATTTAAACAAATTAGAAAAAACACTTCCGAAAGTAAAAGTTCCAAGAAGTTTAAGAAAAAAAGTAGAAGAAGGAATTCTAAACCCAGAAATTAAATCAACTGAATTAAAAAAAGAAGTAAGAAATCTCTCGCTAGAAGAAGAGCTAGCAGAAATTCAAAGAAAACTCAAGAAAATAGGAGCATAATTCTAATTAAGTGACAAAAGAAAAAAGTAAATTATTAATTACTCTAGGCTAATGCTCCATCCATTACCTTAGCATCAATAGTCAATAAATTTCTAGCGGGGTCAGGTCTTAGAGGGGGCGTATTGCTTTCAGGTTCATGAACATAATCATGTCCACTCCAACCATAAACCAAAGGCACATCTACAAGTACTGCTTTAACTTCGTCGTTACTTGCTCTCCAAAACCAACCTTCGTTATCATAGTCCATTTTTTCCTCCTGAGTTTTAATCTAAAACAGAATTCCAGAAAGCAATCAAATTAATTAATAGAAGTTAATAATCCAAAAGCTCACGAGAATTTCGAAGCTTTAGATTAAATTTAATTTAATAGCATCAGCTAGGACAATACAAATTCTTGCCATTCTAGTTTCAGCTATCATGCTAAAATAAAATACCTCAAGAATATAAATCTTGCTATATTCAAAGTATATCTAAGATAAGGAAAATACGTTTTCACTCAAAGTAATAGTTTAACCACCAATTTTAAAAACTTCCTTATTCATTAAAAGTTATGGCGATTACGAGAAAAGAACTGATTCAAAAGTATATTGAATTTTTTAAGAAAAAGGGGCATAAAGAAATTCCTTCAGCTAGTTTAGTCCCTGAAAATGATCCAACTGTTTTATTTACAACAGCAGGCATGCATCCGTTAGTTCCTTACTTATTAGGACAAAAACATCCTCTGGGAAAAAGAATTGTAAATGTTCAGAAATGTATTCGAACAGGAGATATAGATGAAGTTGGAGATACAACCCATCATACTTTCTTTGAGATGCTCGGTAATTGGAGTATGGGAGATTATTTTAAAAAAGAAGCAATCGAATGGAGTTTTCAATTTTTAACTAAAGAACTAAAAATACCAACAGAAAAATTAGCTGTTTCTGTTTTCGCAGGAGATAAAGATGCACCTAAAGATGAAGAATCTGCTAAGACTTGGGAAAAATTAGGGATAAAAAAATCAAGAATAGCCTTTTTACCAAAAGAAAATAATTGGTGGGGACCAGCAGGAAAAACAGGACCATGTGGACCAGATACAGAAATGTTTTATTACAAAAAAGAAAAAGCACCTGAAAAATTTGATCCAACAGAGAATAGATGGGTAGAAATTTGGAATGACGTTTTAATGCAATATAATAAAAACGAAAAAGGAGAATACGTAGAAGCTAAACAAAAAAACATTGACACCGGGATGGGTGTTGAAAGAACAATAGCTGTTCTAAACAAACTAGAAGATAATTATCTCTCTGATTGCTGGAAACCAATAATTCAAGAAATAGAAAAGCTCTCTGGAAAAAAATATGGAAAAGAGGAACTTGACACAAGAACAATGAGGATAATTGCCGACCATATCAAAGCTTCTGTTTTTATGATTGCCGACGGAGTTTATCCAAGCAATACAGAAAGGGGCTATGTTCTAAGAAGATTAATTAGAAGAGCAATAAGATACGGAAAATTAATTGGAATAACAGAATTCACAATAAAAGTTGCTTCACCAATATTTGAAATTTATTCAGATTATACTGAAATAAAAAAGAACAAAGAAAAAATCCTGGATGAACTACAAAAAGAAGAAGAAAAATTTAATCTAACTCTAGAAAAAGGAATTAAAGAATTTGATAAAATAATCCAAGATAAAAAGGAACTAGATTGTAAAACAGCTTTCTTACTTTACCAAAGTTATGGTTTTCCAATAGAGATGGTAGAAGAATTAGCAAAAGAAAAAGGAATCAAAGTAGATAAAAAAGGTTTTGAAAAAGAATGTCAGTTACATCAAGAGCTCTCAAGAACAGCGTCGGCAGGACAATTCAAATCAGGATTAGCAGATAATTCAGAAGCAACAACAAAACTCCACACAGCAGCACATCTTTTACTTCAATCTCTAAAAATAGTTCTTAAAGATGAAAACATAATCCAAAGAGGAAGCAACATTACTCCAGAAAGAATAAGATTTGATTTTTCATTTCCAAGAAAATTAACAGATGAAGAAATAAAAAAAGTTGAAGATTTAGTAAATTCCCAAATTCAAAGTTCCTGCGAAGTAATAAGAGAAGAAATGTCTCCTGAAAAAGCAAAACAACAAGGAGCTTGCGGAATATTTGACAAAAAGTATGGAGAAGTTGTTTCTGTTTATACAGTTAAAAGCAAAGATGGAAAACATTTTAGTAAAGAAATTTGTACAGGCCCCCATGTAAACAATACTTGTGAGTTAGGTAAATTTAAAATTCAAAAAGAAGAATCATCATCTGCAGGCGTTAGAAGAATAAAGGCTGTGCTAGAATAAAAATATTAAGAAAGAGGATATTCTGGGTAGTTTGAATAAGCCGCAACACTCCCATCCGAAGTAATTCCGTGTAAAGCAATTAATTTTGGGTCATCATTAAGAACAGCATGAACTTCATCTAGGGTTAAAGAACAATTGTGAAATCCTAAACATTTTTCAAACCCACCACAACGTCTTTTACAAGTTTCAAACACAATATTTGCTCGCCCATTAATTCTTTGGCGGAATAAAGCTGCTTGAGAGTCATAACGATTAGGATTCAAAGCCCAGTCCAAAGCAGCTTCTTCTGCGTCAACAGGTCTTCCCAACCTTTGCCCAAGAAACCAAACATGTTCTTGTTCAATTTCTTTTCTTTGATAACAGTTCAAAACATCAAGAGGAATATTAATTTCTAAAGAACTCGAAACAGGGGCTGGCTGTCTTTCTTCAGCCCGATAATTTTCTGGCATCAAACAACACCTAAGTAGAACAAATATTTTCTTCGTTTAAGTCTAACCAATATAAAAAATATAGGTTATAAAAAGTATGTAAAGGATATACTCACTATACAAAATTTACTCTACGTAAATTCCAGGCATTCCAGGTATCGCCCTCTTTGATTTATTCTGAGGATCATACTTTTTTTCGTCAGCAAGAGAATAAGCAACAATTTCTTTCCCAATTCCTTTTTTTAATTTTTCTAAACTAACAGAAGAAAATTCAAATGGAACAAAATAAAGATAAACTTTTTTGAATTTTTCACCCTTTTCCTCTAATTTACCAATAATTCCTTTAACATATTTAATTACTCTTTCGTTTACATCAATTTGTTGTTTCTTAATTTTAATTTCTTCTGCCTTAGGCCATTCTGCTAAAGAAATAAATCCTTTATTCCCCATCCGTTCCCAAAGCTCTTCAGCAATATGTGGACAAAATGGAGCAATCAACTTTAAGAAGTTTTCCAAAGTTTTTTTTGAAGCCTCTTTTTTTTCCAAGACAATGTTAAAAAATTCTCTAAGTTCTATTGTTGATTTTCGATAATCTAAAATCTCAATTTCTTGAGTTATGTTTTTAATAATTTGATTAATTCTTGTTTCAATTTCTTCTGAATCTTTCCCAACTTTTATTTTTTCAAAGTTTTCAAAAACATTCTTAGTAAATCTTAAACTTCCTTGAATTCCAGCATCACTCCAATTAAAACCTTTATCGGGGGAAGATTCAGATAACATAAAAAATCGAGTAGTATCAACTCCGTATTTATTCATAGTCTCTATTGGCTCAATACCATTTCCCTTAGATTTAGACATTCTTTCCCCCTTAGCGTCATTGATCATCCCTTGGTGGAATAATCTTGGTGCAGGTTCTTCAAAATTAATTAAGCCTAAATCATGCAAGAACATAGTATAAAATCTACAAAAAATTAAATGCATACAAGCATGTTCTGCACCACCGATATACAAATCAACAGGCATCCAATATTTTACTTTTTCTTTATCAAAAATTTTCTCTTTATTGTGTGGATCACAGAATCTTAAAAAATACCAAGAAGAATTTACAAAAGTATCCATTGTATCTGTTTCTCTTTTTCCACTTTCACCACATTTGGGACATTTAACATTAAGCCATTCTTGATTAGTCAAAAGAGGATTTCCCCCGCCAAACTTAACGTTTTTAGGAAGTATAACTGGAAGTTTATCCTCGGGAACAGGAACAACACCACAGTTTTCACATCTAATTAAAGGAATAGGAGTTCCCCAATATCTTTGTCTCGAAATACACCAATCCCTTAATTTATAATTTACAACTTTTCTTGCTTTTTTATTTTTTATAAGCCACTCTGTAATTTTCCCAATTGCTTCTTTACTGTTTATCCCATTAAATTCAGAAGTAGAATTAATTAATTTTCCTTCTTCTGTAAAAGCTCTCGTATCGCTAAGTTTACCTTCAATAACTTGTTTAATCTTTATTTTATATTTTTTAGCAAATTCAAAATCTCTTTGATCATGAGCTGGAACAGCCATGACCATACCTGCACCATAATCAGCAACAACAAAGTTACCTGCATAAACAGGAACTTCATCCCCATTTGCAGGATTAATTGCATAGCTTCCCGTAAATACTCCTTCTTTCTCCATTTCACCTAAATCTTTTTCAGAAACAGAGGTTAATTTTTTCAAAAATCTTTCAACTTCTTTTTTTTGCTCTCTTGTTACTAGTTCCATTAATCTTGAATGCTGAGATGAGATAACCATAAAAGTTACCCCAAAAATAGTATCTGGTCTTGTTGTAAATATTTTCCAAGGTTTATCATTGATAATAAAATCAATTTCTGTTCCATGTGATTTTCCAATCCAATTTTTTTGCATCGCAATTGTTTTTTCTGGCCAATTCAATTTTTTATGCCCTTCTAAAAGTCTGTCTGCGTAATCTGTTATTTTAAAAAACCATTGATTCATTTGTTTGATTTCAACTTTACTCCCACATCTGTCACATTCTCCCCCTTGAGCTTGTTCATTTGCAAGCACGGTATTACATTTTGGGCACCAATTAACAGCAGAATTTTTTTGATAAGCTAAACCCTTTTCAAACATCTTCAAGAAAATCCATTGATCCCATTTGTAATAATTTAGATCAGCTGTATTCACCATCCGGCCCCAATCATAGGTAATTCCCAATCTTTTCTGCTGCTTCATAAAATTTTTAATAGAATTATTTGTATAATCTTCAGGATGTTTTCCTTCTTTAATCGCGGCATTCTCTGCAGGAAGTCCAAGCGAGTCATATCCTCCCGGATGTAACACATTAAATCCTTGCATCAACTTAAATCTAGAAAAAACATCCCCAATAGTATAATTAAAAGTGTGCCCCATGTGCAAACCACTTGCAGAAGGGTAGGGAAACATTTCCAGCACATAATATTTCTTTTTAGGAGAATTGTCCCTCGATTCAAAAATTTTAGCCTCTGCCCACTTTTTCTGCCACTTCTCTTCTATTCTCCCAAACTCTATTTTGTTTTCTTCCATAGTTCTTTGTGTAAAACTTAGTTTAAATCTTTTATGCTAAGCATAAATCGGATCTCCTTTTTGGTAGGGAAACAATCTTTTTCCAACTCTTCGAACCATTCTTCCATCCCCATAAACGAGAATTGCAACATCCACAGACAATCCCGTTCGTCTTTTTCTAAAATAAGTTACTTCCACTAGTCTATTCGAAAGAGGATTTTCTGTTTGGGGCTCGAATTCTTCTTCAAGCAAACTCATTCCAAGATCGTGTTCTGCATTTCTCATTTTCTTCAAATTAGTTATTTTTACTCAGCAGCACAAGAACTAATGTTAACAAGAATTCATGCACTGTCTAGATTAAAGCAGTGCTTATTTCACTAAGAGTAAAAGTCCAGCTAGTAAAAGTTCATTTGTTATACTTTTATCAGCTTTCATAAAAAACAAAGAAATTCGAAGTTTAAATATCTTTTGAAAAAAGTTAAATCCCAAAACTTAAAAACATCCTTCTTCATTTATTATTATGATAAAAGCACATCTAATCAACAAAGAAATATTCAGCAACGAAGAAGAAGCACGAGCTCTATTAAACAAAGGCTCATTTGGCAAAGAGGCAGGAGAGAGAATAGAATACTCTGTTTATGAAGCTCTTTACTTACTAGAAAAAAGAAAAATGAAAATTCTTGAAAAAGAAAAAGAAATAACTCAAAAAGATTTAATGAAAAAAATCTCAAAAGAAAAAAGGTTCTCCGAAAAATATGTAGTATTCAAAGATTTAAGAGATAAAGGACATGTTCCAAAAACAGGGTTAAAATTTGGAGCTGATTTTAGAGTTTACAAAAGCGGAACAAGCCCAGAAAATGCACACGCAGAATGGATATGTTTTGTTACAAAAGAATCTGAAAAGATAAATTGGCAAGATTTTGCAAGCAAGAACAGAGTAGCTCGCTCAACAAATAAAAAACTTCTAATTGCAGTTGTTGACGAAGAAAAAGAAGTCACCTATTACGAAGTTGCTTGGATGAAACTTTAACTCAGCCATAAGAAAGTTTATAATTCCCTTCAGTCTGTTAAATTTATGCCAGCACAAGATACAGCTCCAATAAAAGAGAAGATAGTTTCAGTTATTCAATCACGTGGCCCAAGTATGCCAGTACATATAGCAAATTCAACAGGAATGACTTTAATTTTTTCTTCAGCCTTTCTTTCCGAATTAGTGCACGAAAAAAAAATAAAAATGAGTTTTATGAGGATAGGAAGTTCTCCCTTGTATTTTTTACCAGAACAAGAAGAGCAATTAGAAAATTTTTCAAATTATTTAAGATCCAAAGAAAAAGAAGCTTTTGCAATCTTAAAAGAACGCAAGTTAGTAAAAGATGAGGAGCTAGACCCAGCAATAAGAGTTGCAATAAGGGGGATAAAAGATTTTGCGATTCCCTTAGAAAAAGAGGGAAAAAGGTATTGGAAATATTTTACAACAAAATTAGAAGACATCCAAGAAAAACCCAAAGAAATAGAAAAGCCAGTAGAAGTTGAAAAAAAACAAGAAGAAACAAAAAAATTTCCAGAAATAAAAGAGGAAAAGCCAGTAAAAACAAAATCGAAGAAGCAGAAAAAACAAAAATCTCAGAAACAAGATTCTCAATTTTTTAATAGAATAAAGGAATTTTTAAGTTCAAAGTCAATAGAAATCTTAGATATACAAGGAATAGCCAAAACAGAACTAATCTTAAAAGTAAAACAAAATAACGAAGAATCATTAGTTTATGCACTTAATAAAAAGAAAATAGATGAAGATGACCTAATCAAAGCCAATAAAAAAGCAATAGAACAAAAAATAAAGTTTTCAATAATCTGTTTAGGAGATACTCCGAAAAAGGTAAATGAACTAATAAATGCTTCAAGAAATCTTCAGAGCATTGAAAAAGTAGAATAAAAAGCTTTAAAAACCAAGTTAATAAAAATATATTATGGGAAAGATAAAAACTAAGTTAATCAAAAGAACTGCAAATGCTCTACTTGGAAAGGACCTGCCTTTTGCAGAAGAATTTATTTCAAACAAAAAAATTCTTGGAAGAGAAATGCCTAGTAAAAAAATCAGAAATCAACTAGCAGGATATCTTTCTAGATTAAAAAAACAACACAGAATAGAAGCTGAAAGATTAGCAGTTAAAAAACAATAATTACTTCTTCTTATTTAAGATTCTATCCAATTTTTTATTCAGTAAGTCTAACTTTTCTTCAATTCTATAAATTGCTTTTCTCTTTTTCCGATTCATAATCAGAGTAACTATTTGAAAAATTATCCAAAGTATAACCACTACCCCCAAAGCCTGCAACCACAAACCAATTCTGCCAACACTTGAAACTATTCCAGATAATGCACTCGTAGAAACATTCACAACCTCTTCAACTACCATCCTTCATTAAACAATTTTCTGTTTAAATATCTTGCGAGAATAAAAGAATTAACACAAATGTGCGTATGAATCTATTGGACCAGAAACATCATGTCTAATAAGAGTTGCTACTGCAGATTTTAATTCAGGCGTTGCTAATCTTTCTCCATAAACAGAATAAGCTCTTGCTTGTTGTTTTCTGTCTCCATTAAATTTAGAATCAATTACCGTTCTTAGTTCTTCATCTGTTAAACTTAACGATTCAAGAATAGGAAAACAGTCATCAAATGTTCCTTTCCCTTCAAGTCTTGCAAGTACTTCTAAAACTTTGGACATAACAAAGGTTGATTAATTAAGTATAAATATTTTTGCTATGGCTCTATGAAAGCTTGTCTTTTATATTGACTAATCCGAAGGATTATGGCTCTGGGGAGAATTAAACTCCCGACCCCCGCCTCATGAGAGCGATGCTCTATCACTGAGCTACAGAGCCAAGATTAGAAAAAAGACTTTATTTAAAAGGTTTTAGTTTAACGCTTTTTTGATTTTCTCCAGAATTTTTTTCATTTCCTTTTCAGAAGGCTTGGGAATAATTGGTTCTATTGGAAGTTCACCAAGCCCATCATTTTCTTTTCTAGGTAAAAGATGTATATGAGTATGCGGAACACCCATTCCAGCAACAACTTCTTCAACCCATTCGCTATCAAAAGCCTTTCGAATAACATTAGCGAGATAATGAACTCTTTCCATTAGAACAGAATATTCTTTTTTATCCATATCCCAAAGCCATTTTGAATGCTTTTTTGGAATAACTAAACAATGCCCAAGGGCGTATGGATTAATATCTAGAAAACAAATAAAGTTTGTGTCCTCATAAATTTTGTTACAGGGAATTTCTCCTTTCGCAATCTTACAAAAAATGCAGTTATCCATAAAAAACAAATACAAAAGAAGTTTATAATTTTTGTGCAAGAAGCATTTATAAAATACTGTGGAGTATATGTTTAAATGGATTTTAGAAAAACAAATGTTGTAGAAAAGGGGGCTGCTTCTTTAATTAATACAGTTTTTGTTTTTATTCTAGCAGTACCGCTTTATTTTATTATACCGGACAAAAATCAATGGATAATCAGCATTGTTGTTTTATTTTTTCTCTATAACTTATACTTTTATATTTTCTTCCAGAACCGTTGTTTAGGGATGAGAGTAATTGAAACACATTGGGGAGAAAATTATTCTTTTTTTCAAGAAATTTGGTTTATTTTGTTATATACTCTAAGTTTTGCAACAATATTTATTTGGATTTGGTTTCCTTTTGATGTTTTTATTATAAATATGATTTTGCAAATAATATGGATTCAATTAACTGGATACACCATTCATGGGTACCTCAGCGGAATGCATACAATAAGATATGTTAAAGGAACTAAGATAAAAAAACCGTTGTTTAGATTTACAGGGTATAATATCCTTAGCACAATAACTTTTTTTATAGATCTCTTCATAGTTTGGTTCTTAACAGAAAAAATAGGAGTACATTATCTTTTTTCAGTATGTATCGGATTCGCTACTGCTACTCTCTTAAATTATGCCTCTGGAAGAAAAATAATTTTCAAAGAAACTAAACAAAAAGCACTAAAAGGATATTTTATTTCATTACTAGTAGCAATTTCAACTTTAATCGTAGTCTTATCTGTAACATGGGCTCTTGTTAATTTTGCTTATCTAAATTATCTTTTAGCAAGGATTATTGCTGCAATAATAGCGGGCATTTGGGGATATATCCTAGATAATAGGTATACATTTAGAATACCTGTTTTTACTTAAAAAAATTTCTAAGTAGCCCCTAATTTTTGTGCAAAAAGTTTTTCCATAGTTTGTTTCATTGCTAAAGCGCCTATTTCCTGACTATTCTTTGATTCAGAGATTAAAGTAGGAGTCATTTCAAATTCTGCTATTAACTTTCCAAAAGGTTCAAATCTGGGAAAAACATTTTTTTCCATAACTGCCCGATGAACTTTCTCCCCCTTATCTGTAAAATCAACAGGATAAAAATGGCAATGCAAATTTCTAAGCACTTCTTTTCCGAGTCGTTTTTCTATTTCAACAAGAACTTTTCTAAATTCTTCTTCTGTTTTCAAATGTCCAAGACTACGAGCATATAGATGCCCAAAATCAATACAAGGAAGACATTCTGTATTTTCGCATAAAGTAATAACATCATTCAAACTCCCAAGTTGGGAAATTTTCCCCATTGTTTCTGGATGAATCATTACCTCTTTGGGTTTATCTTTTTCAATAATATTCAAATTTCTTATAACTTTTTTAACATCAGAACCAAAACCAGGATGAAAAATTATTTTTTTAGCCCCCATAATTTTAGCGAGATTGCAAGTTTTTAGCATTTCTTTTTTAGAATTTTCTAGAACACTCTCTTTCTCAGAAGTTAAAACAATATAATACGGAGCATGTATGCTCAAAGCCATTTCAAATTTTTTTGCAAGTTCTCCAAAAGTAGTTGCGTCTTCTTCTTTCATTCGAGCGCCGTAAGTCATTTGTCTTTCTTGAGCATTTAAACCAAGTTTATGGGACCATTCTAAAACCCCAAATCTATCTTTTCTAAACTCCGACTTAAAAAAGTTTACAGGATTTCCTGCAGCACCGAACCAAATCTTTCCCATAGCGAAGATAAAGAAACAGACTTAATAAAGATAATTAAAATAAAAATAATAAAAAATGAAAAACAGAATTAAGCTAAATAAAAAAAATATAATCTGCTTTTCTTCTGACGTTTTTAACTAATTAAAACGTCGTAGAAAAAAAGAATTATAATCTTTTTTTCTTAGTAGCTTTCTTTTTTGCTTTTTTTGCAGCCATGTTAAATTAACCTCTTTTAATTAATAAAAGAAGTATATTCTTCTTTAAATAAGTTTCTAAAATTTAGAAAAATTCTCAAAAATGAAAAAAGAAGAAAAGATTTTATCGTCGAGAAATTATTTTACTAATTTTCCAGCTTTCTCAAAATTAATTTCTTTATTCAAAAGGTCAGTTATAACTTGATTTAAATTTTCTATCTTAACTCTAATTTGTTTTTCGGAATCTCTTTCCCGAATAGTAACGTCGTTATTAGTGATAGAATCAAAATCAACAGTTATACAAAAAGGAGTACCTATTTCATCTTGTCTTAAATAACGTTTACCAATACTCCCGCTCTCGTCGCTAACAACCAAAAAACTTTCAGACAAGTTATCAAAAATCTTTTTAGCTAACTCCGGCATTTTATCTTTCTTCATTAAAGGAAAAATAGCTACTTTGACAGGTGCAATCTTAATTGGAAGAGCTAATTTAGATTTACCTTCTTCAACACCTCTTTTGTCATAAAAGTTATCTAATATCGCGAGCAGCATTCTGTTGGGCCCCATTGCAATTTCTAACACATGCGGAACTTCTTTTTTATTAGTTAAAAGATTTTGAGCAACTAACTCTTTCCCACTAAATTTAGCATGAGTAGTTAAGTCATAATCTGTTCTATCATGAACACCACAACATTCAATCCAACCAAAGCTATTAAATTTAACTTCAAGATCCCAAGCATCATCAGCATAAAACGCTAATTTTTCTGGAAGATGTTGTTTATATCTCAAATTTTCTTCAGGCAAACCTAATTCTTTAAATAACAGATAAGTCATACCTAAAGACCAAGCATAAGCTTTATTTTTAAGAAGTTTTTTCTCAATTGCATCCTTCAAGGACATTTTAACAATTCCTTTATTTTCTTTTTGAGCACCAGCACTAAAAAGAGGGAGAACAGTATTTTCTATTTCATTAAATCGAGGAAAATTATCTTTCTGATCTTTAAATAAAAATATCTGAGCTTCGGCTTGAGTGAATTCCCGACCCCGAATAACATGTTGCCTCGGTGAAATTTCATTTCTGTAAGCATTACCAATTTGAAAAACTCCAAAAGGAAGTTTTTCTCTAAAAAATTTAACATAATTCAAAAAAGGAAGGTATGTAGTAGTTGCTGTTTCGGGCCTGTTGTACATTTCAATATCTAACCCCACTTGTGTTTTAAGCATAAGATTATGTTTCTTTAAATCGTCAGAAAGCGTTGTTTTACAATTAGGACAAAGAACCTTATTCTTTTTCAAGAATTCTTTAAGTTCATCAAAAGTAAATGAATCAGCGTCTTTATCGAATTGTTCTGAAACTAGATTATCTGCTCTCCAAATAGAAGAACATTTTGTACATTTAACCAATGGGTCAGAAAAACCACTCAAATGACCTGAGGCTTCCCAAACAACTTTTGGAGTAACAATGGGGCATTCAACTTCAAAAAATTGGAATTTGTTAAAAGTTTTTCTTATATGGTTTTCAATATTATTCTTAAGTGTCTTTCCGACAGGACCAAAATCAAAAAATCCAGCAACACCCCCATAAATCTCTGGACTTGGACCAAAAATAAATCCTTTCTCATAAACATAAGCCATTAGAGATTTTCTAAAGTCATTTTGTTCTTTTTTCGAATCAAAATTGTTTTCTTCAAATTTATGCTCTTTCTTTTCTTCAGTTTTTTCTATTTTATTTTCTTTTTCCATTTTTTCAATAAACAATTTGGCCCTTTCTTCTGCTTCTTCTCTATTTTTTCCGAGATAAGCAATACACTTACTAGTTACTTTTTTTCCAATCCTAAAACTTTTTCTAAGATAAAAATAATCTTTACCATAGACCTTTTGTTTAACAATATAGGCCATAACTAATTACTAACTACAAGCTATTTAAAGATTTTTATTTTCAAAGAAAAAGCAAGAAAAGGTTTTGGTGTTAAGATAGATTAAATCTTTTTCTCCAATCAATCATTTTTTTCTTAAAAACTTCATCGATATCTACCTCAAAATCTTGAGCTAAAAGTAAACAGTGAGTAATAACATCAACTAATTCTTTAGAAAATTTTTCTTTGTCAAACTCTTCTCTCCAGTTATTAAGACTATTATTATACTCTCTCGCAAGTTCTCCAACTTCTTCAACTAAATGCGGAAAAACAGTTCGTTTATCATGAACGCGTTCATTCTTTTTTGCCCAATCTTCAATAACTTTCCAAGTTTGTTCCTGCATTTCTTTGATGTCCATATTAAAAAGCGGAGGGTGGGACTCGAACCCACGGAAAGAAGCTCTGCAGGCTTCCGCAGTAGCCGCTGTGCCACCTCCGCATACAACAATATTAAAATAACCCTATTTAAAAGTATTTAGAATCTAGATTTAACAAAAGAAATATTCTTTGCTTTTTTTAAAAAACCCTTATTTTTTTCAGGAGTAAGTTCTTCTTGAGATTTTTTCATGTAACGAATAACTTTTCTTTTTTTAAAAGATAAGGACAATTTAGATGAGACTTCTGGGCCACCAATACAACCACCCTTACAAAAAGTGCAATCAAGAAATTTAATTTTAGAATCTTTTCTCTTTAAAAAAGAACGTACCTCTTTAATCCCACCTATGACTTTTATTTCTTCTTTTTTCAGTATTCCTTTAAGATGCACTGTTTTAGATAAACCTCCCGAAACAGGATATATCTTAGTATACTCGTTATAAAAACTATCAAAAGAATAATTTTTATTAAATTTTTTTAGATTAATATTCTTTATGGCGAATAACTCGTTTAATTCCTTAAATGTTAAAACAGCGTCAATAATCTTAGATTTTTCAGCTTCAATTCTCTTAAAGGCACACGGAGCTAAAAAAGCAATTTTATGGTTTGGGAAATTTTTTTTGCAGACTTTTGCCATAGCAATCATCGGACTATCTACCGGAACAAGCTCTTTTTTATGTTCGGGCAAAGAAGTACAGATAGTTTCCACAACACCAGGGCACACACTTGAAATTTTCAAACTCTCACTTTCTTTAAGAATCGCGTGATATTCTTTGTTTACTAATTTCGCTCCAAAAGTTAACTCTGTAATTTTGTCAAATCCAAGATGTTTGAGGGCCCCGATAATATTTGGATAAGAAAAATCAACAATATAACTTGGCGCTAGCATAATCAACCATTCTTCCTTAGACAACCGATTAACTAATTCCTCTTTTTTTATCATATCACAAGCGCCCGAGACAGGATTTGAACCTGCGACCCCCTGCTTAGAAGGCAGGTGCTCTATCCAGGCTGAGCTACCCGGGCATAATTAAATCAAGAAAAAATACTATTTAAAATGTTTCTATTGTAATTTAGCCTAGAAAAATTTCGCATTAATTTTAATTTTTTCTGCGATTTTGTTAACTTAGGTGGTCGTAAATGGACAAGAAATTATTTAAAACAAAATAAAAAACTACAATTCTTTCACCAAAATTACTTCAACTTTTTTTTGCAAAATCTGAGAAAATGCTTTAAATCTGGGGGTCCAACCATTAAAATTATCTCGAGGATAAATTTCCATTTCAAAATTATTATTTACAAAATGAAAGGCCATCCCATAATCCAAATTATCAAAAAGAATAGAACTAGGCCCAACAGAAATTAATTCTGAATTAACTTGTTTAAAAACAGCTAGCTTTTCTTTTAGAACCTCTTCTAATTTTTGTATTTTAAAAACAAAACCTTCTACTTCTATTAAAGAAATTTTGTATTTAATCGCCAAGACTCTTGCAATAGGCAAATCATGTTTCCAATAAAAATCTCCTTTTTCTTTTAACGAATTTAAAACAATCGTGTCCCCCGTATTATCAATAACTGGCTTAACTCTTCGATAAAAAAGTTTTACTGCACCATTTAAATCAGAATACGTTTTCCAATACAAAATTATTAGATCTTTCAAGTTCATTTTGATTTAGTTTAACTCTAAACTATCCAGATCTTTAACAAAAAAGCACTCTTTAAAGATTTTTCTAGCTTGCTCAAGTAACAACTCCGGCTGATTTTCATATCTTTGCCCAACATGAGTCAATAACAATTTACCGACTTTAGCTTTTTTTGCAATATTCCCAGCGTCCGCTGAAGTCAGATGTAAATGTTCTTTAGCTTTATTCTTTAAAGTTTTGTCAAAAGAACTTTCACAAACAAGAATATCTGAATTTTTTACAAAAGGAATTATTCGGGCATTCATGTAAGTGTCGAGCACAATAGAAATTTTTTTACCTTTTTCGAGATAAGTTAAATCTTTCCAATTGTATTTTTTTCCTTCGTAAACTATGTTTTTCTTTTCTTTCAAATCCTTAATAACGGGACCAAATATCTTTAATTTTTCTATTTTATTTTTATCTATTCTCAGTTTATCTTTAATAACAAAAGAATAAGCATTACACGGAATCCCATGTTCCATTTTTGCAGCTTCTAAATAAAAATCTTCATTTTCAAAAAACTTTCCTGAAACTTCTTTTACTTCATAATCTAATTTATTCTTTTTATGAAAACCATACAAGTCAGTTAAACCTTTAATTAAAAATTTAATTCCTTTGGGCCCACATATTTCAAGTTTTCCATTATAAGTACTTGAAGCTAAAGTCTGTAAAAGACCAGGAATTCCAAGAGTGTGATCTCCATGCCAATGTGTTAAAAGAATTTTAGTAACTTTACAGGGATTTAAATGCGCTTTTCTAAATTGCCTTTGCGTTCCTTCTCCGCAATCAACAAGTATGTTTTCATCTTTAAAGGTGATTAAAATAGCAGAATGATTTCTTGTTTCACTAGGTATTTGATCTGCTGTTCCTAAAAAAGTTATTTTTATTTTCTCCACCATAGGTTATTAAAGAAATTTAAGTTTTTAAATCCAGCTCTCACTATCTTTAACTCATCAGAATCCTGCCTTGCGAAAAACAAACGGCTTAACGCATAGTGGAATATTCTCTTATCTTGAAGTTGATGCAGGTGAAATACAAATGATTGTATCTCCTCTCAAGAAAGTAAGACCTAAGCTTTTTTTCATTTCGCCGTTTTGCATTTCTTTTGTATTATCCAACACGACATTAATGTGGATGTCAAAAGCTAGCAATGTGCCAACGATTTGCTTGTCTCCCTTCAAGTACACCAAAACTTCTTTACCTCTAGAACTGTTCAACAAATCTAGCGGTCTTTCAATTCCGTTAACCATAAAATAAAATTAGAAAGTTTCTTTTTAAAGATTTCGATATATTTTTATTATGAAATTAAAAGAAAAACACGAATAAAAAGATATTTAAACCAACTTTAACCAAAAATAATATGGTACTTAACAAAGGGAAAAAAATATCTGGTGGAAAATACGTCGCAAATAGAAAAAAACGAAAGTACGAATTACCAGGACAAAGAAAAGTAACAAAACTTGGAAAAGAAAAAAGAAAAGTAGAGCGAGTTATGGGCGGAAACATAAAAGTAGTCACGCTTGGGGCTAAATTAGTAAATGTTTTAACAAAAAAGGGTTCTAAAAAAGCAGAGATAAAAAATGTTCTTGAAACACCATCAAACAGATTCTTAGCTCGTCAGAACATTATAACAAAGGGAACAATAATAGAAACAGAATTGGGAAAAGTTAGGGTAACAAGCAGACCAACTCAAGACGGAATAGTTAATGGGGTTTTATTAGAATAGAATGAAAGAAGAAAAGAGGTTGAAAATGGCTTTAATTGCAGGCGCATCAAGTGCATTAAAATACCGAGAGATAAATCCAAGATCTTCAGACCAAGAAGTGTTAAGACATATAACTCAAGAATCAAATTCTATTGTTAAAGGCATAGACGATATGTCTGAATAATTATAAAAACATTATAAACCGTTTCACTTAAAAGTAAGAACCTAAAGACAAAGGTTTATATACCCAAAACCTTTATAAATCTTACTAAAGGAATATTCTAAAAATGAGCTTCATACGAAAATGCCCTGAATGCGGTAGCGCAAATTTAACACACGATTCACATTTAGGAGAAGTTATTTGTGGTGATTGCGGTCTTGTTGTCGAAGAGAAGATGGTTGATACTGGCGCAGATGCGGGTAGCAAATTTGACAAATCAGAAAAAAAAGGTAGAGGCGGAGCACCAATTTCTATGCAGAAATTTGATAAAGGTTTAACAACAAATATTGGTGAAATTTCAGATATTTACAAACTAGACCCGGGGCAAACAAGGAAATTTTTAAGATTAAAAAAATGGCAAGAAAGAGTTTCAACTTCTATTGAAAGAAATTTAAGACTTGCAATGGCTGAACTAAGAGTTATTGCTTCTTATTTAAATTTACCAAATGTAGTAAAAGATGAAGCTTCAAGAATTTACAATTATGTTTTACAGAGAGGATTAGTTAGGGGAAGATCAATGGAATCTGTAATTGCTGCTTGTTTATATGCTGCTTGTCGTTCTTATAACATTCCACGAACATTAGATGAAATGGCAACAGCATCAGATGTGGAAAGAAAAGAAATAGGAAGAACATACAGATTTATTATAAGAAAATTAGGAATAAAAGTAAAACAATCTTCTCCAAAAGATTATATTTCAAGATTCTCTTCAGTATTAAAACTAAGTCCACGAACTCAAAACGATGCGTTAAAAGTTTTGAAAGATGCAGAAGGAGTTGAATTAACTTCTGGGAGAGGTCCTGCGGGAATTGCGGCCGCTGCATTGTATGTTGCTGCTTTAATCAACGACGAGAAAAAAACACAAAGAGAAGTTGCAGACATAGCAGGGATTACCGAAGTAACAATAAGAAATAGATACAAAGAATTAATAGAAAAGTTAAAACTTGAAGATAAAATAAAACAAAAAGAAAAAGAAGTAAAGGAAAAATAGATTTCTTCGTTTAAATTTTTTGAAAATAAAGGTAATTTTAAATATTGGCTAAAAAAATTTTGTCAAAATAACCGGGTGTATTAATTTAATAATGACTACAGTATAGAAAGGTTTATATAACTCTTAAAGGTAGAAGAAAGATGAGAAAAAGCTTAGCATTCTTATTAGCGACATTAGGTTTAGCAGGTTGTCAAACTGCACAAGTTGATTTCTTTAGAAATCCAAAAGGTTCTGGAGCATTAACAATAGAAGCAGGCCAGACAGAAACAGCTATTACTTCAACAATGCCACGAACTTATTCTGAAAGTTATGAAAAAGCAAAAACATCGGCTAGTGGAATACCAACCGAAATAGGTAATACTTTCAAAAATGTTGGACAAATTGCAAATCCAAGAGAATATTTAAGAGGACTAAAAGATACGACTTCGACTACGCAAGGAGTAGCTTACACTATAGCATACATCCCATATAACGCAGTTGAAGCATTACGAAGCGTAGGAAAAGCAGTAAGAAATACTTTTGATGTTCCATTACAAGGTGCGAATATGGTCGGCATTTTACCTTTAACAGGTAATACTGAAGAAAGACAAAATACTTTTGGAAAAAGAAATTTACCAACAAGAAAAGAATTAAAAATGGCAGATGGGCAAACAATGGTTTTTTATTTTAGAGACAACGCAGAGATAAGAAGATTCTCAGATAAAGAAGTGGCACTATTCGACGCAATAACAGACCCAGTTAAAGCTCCATTAAAAGCAGTAGCATATGTAGCTCTTAAAACAACAATTCCACAAGGGGTAAATGGCATATGGGATGGTGCAATGTTAAAAACAGGAAATAGAACAAACCCGCAAAGTTTTGCAAGAGATAGAACATTAAGTACTAAGTCAGGAAAAACTTCTTTAACAAGAACAGTAGTTGCAGTATCCCCTCTTGACGAGCTTTATGGAAAAATTTATGGTTTTCAAATTGAGACATTACCAGATGGATCAACAAGACAAGTTCCAGTAACAATTTCAGAAACAGTTGATTTAAGTATGGGATACTTAGTTGAAAATCCAGAAAACCTCGAATTATTTTTAGAACTGGGAAGAAACACTCCAGGAATACCTAGGATTAACAACGGAAAAGTTAAATTAAATCCCCCTTCTTCATATACTCTGGGTTTTATGGCTACAGCAAGAGACTTAATATTAATGAAGGGCCTTTTCAGAGAAAAGGGGCATAATAACCACAATCCAAATAAACCTGAAGAGAATAATGAAGGAGTAACAGGCGGAACAAATGACGGAATGGGTGGGGGAGTTCCAGGAGTAACTGGTAATTCTGGAGAAACAGGCGGTGGCCTAGGCGGGAGAAAGTAAATGGATAAAAAAATAGTTTCAGCATTAATTTTAATTTTAGCATTAACTTTTGTGGCAGCTTTAGTTACAGAAACAAACAAGCTATACCTTGCCACAATATTAACAAACGGAACAATACAATATTCTTCAAATCCAATAACTCAAGTTTCAGTAATTGGTTTTAAATGTTTAGATAATCATTGTAATAATGTTTTAGGAAAACTTTGGTCTCAAACTTTTTCAACAGGTTCGGATAATTCTGTAACGCTAGAATATCCTGAGGTAAAAACAGTAAATAATTACGGAATATACTTCTACAAAGACGGCTACATTCCCTTTGAAGCAAATTCAACTTGGGCAGGAAACGGAAATGCTGGAACATTTAATAGATACTTAGGAAAAATGCAAAAATGTTCTTCAGAAATAAGTTCATTACAAACAACAGGAAATTTCCAGCAAGATGAACCCTTAACAATAACAGCAAAGATAAATTCGCCAATAAATCACGGGGGACCATTAAATTATGTTCCTTCTGAAATAGCAGACCAATACACTGTTGACGTAACAATAAATTTAGTTATTAAAGATAATCAAAATAGTATAATTTACGAACAAGAGAAGATAGAAAATATAAATTTCTCTGCCACAAAACAAATTCAATTTTCATGGACACCAACACAAGCAGGAAATTACAAAGTAGAAGTGATTACAACAGTAGATGACCAAAAATGTTTATCTGATGAAGAGAAAAATAAAATAAACGAGATAACAATTGACTCTTTACCCGAGTGTTCGAATGGCGCAACACAACAATGTTCAACAGGATTAGCGGGAATTTGTTCTTCTGGAACAAAAACATGTGTTTCAAATCAGTGGACATCATGTGTTCAAAATAATCAATCAAGAACAGAAAATTGTAATTCCTTGGATGATGATTGCGACGGGCAAATAGATGAAGGAAATGTTTGTGTTATTCCAGAATGTTCAACAGGACAAACACAGTCTTGTTCAACAGGATTATTTGGAAGATGCTCTTCAGGAATAAGAAGTTGTGTTAGTGGAAATTGGACTTCTTGTGTCCAAATAAACCAACCAATAACCGAAATCTGTTCTAATTTAATAGACGACGATTGTGACGGACTAATAGACATGTTTGACACAAATGATTGTGCTGCGCCAGAATGTACTTACGATTCTCAGTGCCCAGCAGATACGATTAGTGCTCCTTATTGTTCTGAAGGAGACGTATATTACACTTCTTACGATAATTATTGTTCTCAAGCCCATACTTGCTCTTTCACAGAAGCGTCTCATTTAGTTCAAGATTGTTTATTTGGATGTTCTGCCGGAATTTGTTTAAATCAAACAGATACAACAGCACCAACAATAACTGTCTTTTCTCCACAAAACACAACATACAACACAAACTCAATAAAAGTAAATTTTACTGCACAAGATGCTCACTTGGATAAATTGTGGTTCTTCAACGGAACAAAAAATATTTCATACACAAGCCCAATAACATTAAATCTATCAAATGGAATTTACACTTTCAAATTTTATGCAAATGATACTTACGGAAATCTAGCAAACACAATAAAAACATTTACAGTAAATTATACATATGATGATGATAAAGACGATGATGGTTACAACAATCAAACTGATTGTAATGATAATAACCCCTTTGTTCATCCAGGGGCAACAGAAATTTGCAATTTAATAGACGACGATTGTGATGGAGTAATAGACGAAGGAAATGTTTGTGTTATTCCAGATACAACACCACCCTTAATAACAATAATTTCCCCGCAATCACAAGAAGATTCTTCAACAATAGAAATAATAATCCAAACAAATGAAAGAACGGATACTTGGTTTAATATTGGTGGACAAAATGTAAGTATCGGAAATAATTCAACATACTTTACAGGCACACAATACAATTTATCAGAAGGAAATTACACAATAATTGCTTATTCAAGAGACTTAGCTGGAAATTGGAATAGCACATCTAAACCATTTATTATAAAATTCTGTGTTGAACCAACTAAAAAAGAAAGTTCAAGCCACAAATCACAAGAGGAGTTTATATGCGGAAATTTAGTTTGTGAATCTATACTTGGAGAAAATAAATTAAATTGTCCGGAAGATTGCAAAGATAAAATAATCGTAGGAACAACAGACAATAACAAAACAATAGAACTTCAAGCTTCTTTAAAGGGAAAGTCAGATTATTTTTTAGCAACAATGATTTTTGTTTCTTTTTTAATTCTTCTCTTGATACTTGCAATATTAATGTTCTTGTTAAAAAGAAAATAATCATCTTTATAAATTACTTATTCTAATTAAAATCACGCGGATATGCCGGAGTGGTCAAACGGGCGAGATTTAGGCTCTCGTTGCTTTATGCATACTTAGGTTCGAATCCTAATATCCGCATAAAAAGAAACTCTGGAAAAGAGTATGTCTTAACTTATGAGTTACAACACAATAGAAATATTTATAAACCCAAAAATATTAGAAAAAACATGAAAGCATCAAGATTGTTAACTGCATTAGGCGCATTAGGATGTTTAGCAACAGCAGGTTGTATGTCCCCAATAGTTCAAGGTCAAGCAAAGCACATTGGAAGATACAATGCAGAAATACAAGATGAAACAGCATTAACATCTCAAAGAGGAGTTGGAATCGGATTTGGTAAGGATATGTATTTACCAACTGATACTGCATTAGGAACAGGTTATGTTCCAGTAACAGATAATTTTACTTTTATTACAAGACCAAATGGACAAAGAGAGTATACAGCAGATACAGTATTTTTCTTAAGAGAAGATCCTACAATGAAAGGATTTGAATTAACAAACGTAAATGTCCCAATAAACTTAGAAGGAGAAAAAAGAAGAGGAAACGGAAATCGTGCTTATGTATTTGATTTAACTGGAAAGGGAATTGACGCAAAACAATTTAGAAACCTACCAAAAATGAATTTAAATGGCACAGTATATTTTGTACTTCCTCAAGAAGGTTCTCCAAAGGATTATCTATTAATGGAAGAAACAAAAGCTACATTTGCTATTAAAAACAAAGGGCAAGTATTTATGTTAGGACCAGTAAATAGATTAGTTGGAATGACTCAACAGCAAATAACAGAAGAAACAGAAAAGAGAGAAGCAGAAATTGCTAAAAAGCTAGCTCAACCAGCAAATGTTCAACCTGCAGAACCAGCATCAATACAAGCAAAGCCATTAAAATAAATTAATTCTATTTAAGAAGAGGAATAGCAGTTATTTCAGGACTTTTCCAAAGAATTATTGTTGAATCCACGTTCGATACTTCTTTTTGTTTATTATCAAGACAAATAAAATTAAAATAATATTTTACATCTTCAAGAGAGAGGCCAGTAAAAAGATATTTATCATTTGAACCAGAAACTTTTAGTTCCATTAGTTTCTCTTTAGTCATTTCTTGAGTTAATGTATCAAACCCATTCAAATCTAAAAATTTAAAAAAACCACCATTGTCAAAGGCTTTATTTTCTTTGTAAAGTTTAATTTTTAAATCAAAACAATTAGCATCTAAAGTTAAAAATAAGCTAGCCCCATTTTGCTCAAGGATTGGTCTTCCAGTAATTTTATAACTTTCTGAAGGAGTAGTTTCGTCAGTACCAGTCGGAGTAGGAGTTACTGTTTCAGAACCAGCGGCACCTGTTCCAGTTTCAGTAACAGGCTTAACTTCTACAGCACTTTCTTTTAAGATGCCTAATTTTATTGCAATTTTTCTAGCCCAATCAGCGTAGATATTTCCTCTTTCTAAAAGCAACTTAGCTTTATCAGAATTCATATATGTTTTACTGAGGAGATCATTAATTGATTGCAATTTTGAAACGGGGTCAGTTATCCCAGTTATAACTGCAATTTCTGCTTTTACCTTATCATCATCAAATAAAAGTCCTTGCTTAGTTAAATCTGTTTTTGCTGCAGCAGCAGCGTCAGTTATTGTTTGATTTGCTATTGATTGAAATTCTATTGCACCTTTGACTGAATTTGTATCAAGCCAACATTTTAATTTATCGTTTCCACATGTTCCAACTTGTATCCATCTTGAACCCTGCACATTAGCTTTGGCATCATTTCCATTCCCCGGATTATCTGTTGCACAAATTCTAATTATTCCTCTATTATAGATTTGGGGGTTAATTGCATTTTGAGCAGCACTTTGTGCATTTAAGTCAACAGCATTGTATATGCTCGCTGTTCCAGACACACATTCACTTTCTGTTGTTGCCTGTACTTTTGATTGATCAGAGAGATAAGTGTCTGTAATGTAATCAACAGCAAATGAAGTTGAAACTTCTTTGAAACCGCATTCTTCTTGCCCATTAACATTAATACACAATTCCTTAAATCCTGCTGGTGCTGTGAAATCTTTAGTTTCTGAAGCATAACCTCCTTTTGCAATATATCCCGAATTAACATATCTGATTCCAGAACTATCTTGATAAAATGTGCTTGTTGAAGAACTTTTCAAATAAACTTTAAAGTAAGCTCTTGAATCTTTTCCAGCATAAATATGATAGTAAACTTTGTATTGTGAAATAGGGGGATTGGTATTTGTTGTATAAGGTATTTCGTCAAACTTAGCATGGAATTGTGGTGGTGAATCTGGCGCAGTTAAACTATTCAATAAATCTCCATTCGGGTAAACACCTGAAACAGAATTTTTACAAACTTCAGTACCAACTTCTTCGCTGTTTCTTGCCTTAAATGCTTTGAATGAATTTGCAGCATAATAATCTGTAAAATAACTAACTGATTTTCCAGCAGTAGTCCAAGCTTCTTGTACATTCATATATTCCCCACCACCATGTGTGTTTTGTCCTGTTGCAATTTCTAAAAGTGCAGGAATAGCAATTTCTGCTAATGGAATTGCTTGCCTCCAAAAGAATTCGCACAAGTTAATACTATAAATCTCGTCGCAGATTCCAACAACCTGCCCTGTTGTTAAACTTTCTTGCAAACAATCGCTATAAGATTGAACAACAGATAAATAACCATCTATTCCTGCTTTAATTCCACTTAAACATACAGGCACAATAATTCCTTCTCGAATATTAGGCAAGCAAAGAGCAATGCTCCCAACAATTCCAGATTGAATAACATCTTTCACAGGAAAAGCTCCTGCAAAATCACACCTACTTGAAGGACACACAACAGGATCACAAACATTAAATAAAATCCTACACTCGTTTGGAGAAGCAAAATCAGTGCATTTAACTTCAGTGCTATCGACCATCGGTGTTCCAGTACCAAAATAAGTACCGCTTGGAGAAGTATATCCTTTTTGTCCACTAACACAGGCTTTCGACGCTAATTCAACAGCTTTAACAGCATTCTCAATTATTTTTTTAGATTGTGATTCATCTAATCCTGGGAAACTTGAATATGACTGTCCAGTCCCCAAATTAACTTGCTCACAAATATCATCTCCAACATTTTCTTGAAATTCAGGTCTCCCATTTTTACCAACATTACAAACCCATAAACTATTTACTCTTCCTGATTTATCATAGCTAGCAATTTTTCCAAGGGCACTTGTTTGTTGTTTAACTACAGCGTACCAACCCTCATTTTCATTAAAAGGCACAAAACCAGGAAGCCCTTTGTAAGGTTCTGTTTCATAACATCTCAAGTTTTGCTTACTACTAAATTTATTTGTATAACTCGTTGAATCAAACTTTTGAAAGCTTCCAAATATGTTTAAACTTTCTGCATTTTTTCCTGTTACTTCCTCACCAACAATAATTTTTTCACTAGAGATACTAGTAACCTTGTAAACTTTCTCAACACCATACTGCCCCGCAGAATTTAAACTTAAAATAAATAAATACTTATTCCCGTTAACAGTTAGAACTTGGTAAGGTTTGTTATTACAAGACTCAGCAGCAGCAGTAGTAGCACAGCAAGGAAGAGATTCAATGTTGCTGCAAGTTAATTTTAATCCGTCATAAATTCCAGTAACTCTATTCTTAGAAACATAGTTTCTTATCTCCATCCCATTAATATTTAAATTTTTAAGCTCTTGGTTCGCTTTTTCAGTTTCTTTAAATCCTTCAACTGCTTTATTTATATTCTCTAGTTGATTATATGTTTTTTGTTGAAGTGCTTCCTTTTCTTTTGCACTTAATTGATTTGATTCTAAAAGTTTCAAATTAAGTTGAACTTCTCTTAACTCTTCTTGGCTATATGCTCCCTTTTGCCAATTATTCATAGAGAATAAACCACTAATTTGTTCAGAAGTAATTGCAGGTTTATTTTTATCTGAAGGATTTGGAAGTGTAAATCCCGGAGAAACTAATTGTTGTCCTGTTATTTTTTGCATAACTTTAGTCGTATCAACTACTGTCCCGTCAAGAATACTTGAACTTACAACAGCACCTTCTGAATTAACTTTAGCTTGAGCATTTTGTGCTTGAATTGTTTTTTCATATTCATCAACACTTTTTTCTATATTTGCATTATTCTTAAAGAAACAATCTTCCTCAGAAGAATATCCAGAGGGATTATCGTTAGAGTTAGCTTGCCAATTAGCGCAATAATCGTTCCAGTAACCCCCCATAGCTTTAGTTCTTGCAATTCCTCTGCCGTCTAAGTTACTAATAAGATTTGTTATCGTTAAAACTGCGCCTGTTGCCAGACATGCAGTCTTAAGTCCTTGTACTGCTGTTCCAAGTTTTTCAGATCTATCTGTCCATTTTGCTAAAGTTTCATTTAAATTCTTTATTTTTTCTTTTGTTTTTTCAGGAGAAAGTTCAATTGCTCTCTTTTCTATCCCAATTTTAAATGGAAATTTAATTTCAGTTCCAGAATTATCTAAAGTTGGAGTTAAAGAAACTTTAGCAACTTTTTTTAAATTAATCTTAACTAATTTAAAAGAATACTTATTAATTCCCTTATCCCCTTCGACCTCACCCAAATTAAAACTAGCAGAAATTCCCTTTCCCATCCCAGCATAAACAGGTTCAATTGTTGCTGGTTTATTTTTATCAGGAGAAGAGAGTTCGCCGCTAATGTAACTAATAACAACTTTAGCAGAATCGTCATCTAAGCTTTCTAATTTTATCCATTCATTTTTGCTATTTTTAAGAGGAGTAACTGCATTCTTAGTCAAAATAATTGTTTCAGATACACCAGTAACAGGAGAAGTGTAAAAAACCTCTGCACTAAAGTCTTCTAAAGAGGGCTGGTTAATTTCTTCTATGCTCATTCTAATCTGTTCTCCATTAATATAAATTTCATGAGAATTCAAACTATTGCTTGATAAAGATTGTTCTGAACAAGAAGAAGATAATTGAGAAAGTAAGCTAGACTGAGGATATTTATCTTCAAAATTTTTGCAAAGCTCTCCTGCTGTTTTTTTCTGCCCAACATCTGAATTCAACTTAATTAAATTAAACATTGCTTGCTCCCCATAAGTTATTTTTCCAGAATAAATTTCAGTTCCAAAAGAAAACATAATTTCTTCAAAATCTTTTTTTGCACTTGTAAGATTAGCAATAACCTCTTTTTCGTCATTGGTTAAACTAAAAGAATCTGGATTTTCTACAACATCCTGTTCCCATTTATCCTGGGCTCCTGAAAAAGCAGAAAACAAAATACTAACATCTTGTTCTGGATAAGAATTTTTTCCCCAAAAAACAACTTTTGTATTTTTTCCCAAAACAATAGGGTTTCCAACAGCACCCCGGTCATCCAAAGAACTAATTAAATTAACAAACCATTTTATTGCATCTGCTTTAACTGTCCCATCCTCGTTAAATCTGATTCTTTCCCCATAATTTGCAGCAAGATTATCTCCTAAAGAATTTAAAAATAATTGCGAAGTTGGTTGTTCTGAAACAACAGGAATAATAAAATACGCTGGATCTGCTCCTTGTGTTTTCCCAATATAACCAATGTAAACATAATAGTGTTTACAATATTTTGTACTTGTTGCGAGTATGTCTGTTGTTTCATAAAAATCATAAAGTAAATCCCCAGTAGAATAGCTTCCTTTCTTTTCAATTGGGTTAATTTCAACCTCACCACAAACAGATTCGGGAGTAATCTTTTTAGGATTGCTAATTTTTCCTTTAATTTCTAAATCAATTTCTGGGGAAACTTTCAAAGTAAATGAATCTGATTTTTTATTATCTGTTGTGCATCTTAATGCAACTTCCTGATTTAATCCCCTATTCTTAATTGAAATTACCTGACATTTATTATCTAAAAATTTCTCTTTAGCAACAACTTCAGCATAACCTTCATTAAGTCCTAGAACAACAGAAGTATCTGGATTTTGCAGTGAATCAACTTTTATGTTTAATCCTGCTAAACATTCAAATCCTGGAAGATAAAACTTTTTAGATACTCCTTTTTCTAAGTCAAAACTAGTAAGTCTATTATTTACATCTCGATAAACTTCAATTGAAGCCCCTTCACTATCGAGGTCAGTTGCTCTCAAATATCCCTTTCCTTTCCAAAAAGCATATTGTTTGTAATTATACTCCCATTCTTCATCTGTCAAAACAGGCAAATAAAAGCTACTTTGTCCAATTCCAAATGCATTTCCAATATCATATTTCAAACGAGCAGTAAGATTACCCCCTACATAATCAGGAAGAGCAGAAGAATTTTTCTGTTGTTTTAAAACAATAACTGCATTTCCGATATTATCTAAAACAGGATATCCTAACTTTTCTTTAACACCTAAAGCAGAATAAGCTGGTTGAAATCCTACACCAGAAACTTCCTTTGGAAGTTCTCCAGAAAAACTAACTGAGCTAATTGCATCAACTTTAATTAAAGGATTCAGTTGAGTTACAGCAAGTTGACAAAACACAGGAACATTTTGTTCTTCAATTAAGTCTTGTCTTACTATAGCAGGCTCACAACCAAAAGGAGCAATCTGTGCAATAAAATCTGTTCCTTCTTGGCAAGTCACATCTGAAAGAGTTCCAAAATCAGTCCCAGCACCGATTAACTGAAAATTAGATTTAGTAGATTCCGCTGAAATAAAAGTTAAACTAATCAAAATACAAAATAAAGTTAATAAAAATTTGCGGTTCATATTATTTCTATGTCTAATCCCCTCTTTTCAAATAGAACGTAATTATCTTGAAGCTGGTTCAAATCTTTGGGTAACGGCAAACTTTGTGCATTAATCTTGACAACTGAAGAACCAGTCAAATCTTCTTCAAGAATATAATGTTCTTGTTTTCCCCCTCCAGAAAGAGCATTTGAAATAATTTGTGAAGGAATTTCGATATTAAAACATTTTTCCTCTGTAAGCCCCAACAAAGAACCAACGCCTTCTTTTGGAACTTCAACACATTGCTCTTGAGAAGTTGCGGGAATTGAAATAGAAGAATTTTTATAAATATAAACTTCAACCTGGTATTGTCCTTCTGAAAGATTAACTTTTTTCATTTCAGGATACACAGTTGTTTGCGAGTTAAAATCTGAAATAAAACTAATTAAAGCATTTCCTAAATATTCTTTCCCGTCTAAATTTAATTGTACGTCTAGTTCAGTTAGTCTATCCAAAATTAAATCAATAGTTCCTTCTTGGACACTAGATAAAACTTCTTCTTTAGTTGCAAATCCTGAAGCTTCAGCAGTAACAACACCATTAGCACATTGAGGGAAGACTCCAGTAAAATATTTAGTTAAACTTGTTTTTCCAATATTACAACTAACCCCAAAGCATCTGAATGAAATTTCTGCTTCAACAGGATCTAAATTAGAATCATAAGTAGCAACGTCAATATTTGTATTTGCATCTTCACAGAAGTTAGGAACATCATATTCTGAAGTAATAAATTCTAAAGCTTTTCTTGGTTGATTCCCTTCAACAACAACAGCAAGAGGGAACTGGAAAGTTTCTTTTTCAGAAGAGATTTGCACTAAAACAGGATACTTTACGTCATAAACATAATGATAAGGCACATAACAAAATCCTAATGCTCCCAAACCAGGACTATTTCCAACTGGTTTTGAAATCATCATAGCGCCTTGAGATGGATTTACTTCAAAAGAGTAAGGCCAATTTTTTGAAGCCAAGAATCTAACATCAGAATCAACTCCAAAATCACGCAAGAAATATTTATTCTCGGGTTTACTGATAGTTGCCCCATCTTTACTTCTAACCATCTGCATATTCGCGACAATTCCATTAGAAAGATTTTCAAAGACTTTTTCAGCACTCCAAACAAGAGGACTACATGAAAGTTCAACTCCGTCAACAGGAGCATAATTTCTCAAGAAATCAACTGCATAACTTTCTAAAAATAAAGATTGCTGTTCGTAAGTATAAACTGTTTTAGCATCTTCGTATAACTTCCCTAAATCAGAATTAACTAAAGTTTTAAAATTAGAAACTGAAACACTTGTATTTTCTTTCAAAAGATTAGTCGGCATTTCTAAACTCACGTCAACTTTTGAAGAACTTATTTTAACCACAGCTTTTGCTTTTTCAAAATTAATTTCAAAACCTTGACCATAATAAGCAAGCAAGTCACAATTTGGTATTCTATCTTCTATAAAATTCTCCAAATCATTTTGCATGTTTGATAAAGTTGGAACTTGTTCTTTTTGAATATTATTCCCAGAAACATAATACCAATAAGGAATTGGATTTCCTAAAAAGTTTAATTGGGAAGAAAAAGGCAGATAAGAAGAACCAGATTCAAACCTAGGAGTTTCAATATATCCCCCACTACTTTCTAAAACATTAATTCCAGTTTGAGTTTCATCTTCTAAACATTGTAAAATAGTTTGATAAACAGGTTGGAAATCTGCAGGAAGTTTGTTCTCTACAGAGATAACATTTCTAATAACAAAATAACCTCCAACTAAAGCCAAAACAACAATTGCAATAATAACAAAAATAGTTACTTGTGCTCTTTTACTTATTTTATTTTCCATTTTTCATCACCTTTAATTTTTCTTTGATTAAATTAAGAATTTCAGTATTAATATCCTTATTTAAAGTAGATTTAAATTTGTCCCATAAAGATTCATCTTCTATAAGTAAAAGATATTTTTTCATTTCATCACCGCAATAATAGTTATAATAAAATAAGCTATATAAATGTTTCTTACTTACTAAGTAACTAACTTAGTTAATAACTTAGTATTTTAACAGAATAAATAAAAAACTAAAATTTAACTTCCCCAGATAGATTTCCAATAATTTGACATGTTCTTTGCCTTCTTTTCTTCTTTATGCCTGCTATAAATTTTTCTTACTTCCATGATTACTACTCCTAAAACCATCAAGAAGATTCCAGTAGCAACAAACGGTTGATACAAGTCACTAAAAATTCCTAAAAAGAGAACAATAAATCCAGTTAGAAAAACTAAGAATCCTAATTTAAATTTGAAAACCATATTCAAGAATAAAAGCACAATAATAAAAACGGCAAACCATCCAGACAATCCAAAATCAAGGTTCCAATAATCAAAGATTCCAGAAACAAATCCTTCTATATCTAATCCAGATTGGTAAACATAAAAAGTAATAAGCAAAGAAATTAAGATAGAAATAAGATTTGCGTACCTTGCTGAATTCGAGCCACCTCTTGCAAAAAATTTAGATAAAGAAAAATTAATCAAAGCAAGACAAGTTGCAAAAATAGTAAGAAGAAATAAATTTTCATATCCAATTTTATCCAAAAACCCCCCAACATCTAAGCTAAAAGCAGAAACACTATTTAAAAAAAGAACTATAAACAAAAAGATGAACCCCTTTTTCATAAAAAATAAAGTGAGTTGTTAATTATAAATCCTTCTATTTTTTAATAAGTAGACACGTCGAGATGTCTGGCATGTTTAGAATGATTATTTTTAGAACCAGAAAAAAACTCCCATACCTTCAAAAATAATAATGAAACCAAGATGATAACAAAATATATTTGATAGATTCCTCCGCTCATTCCAGCAACAAAATTGCTAATAAAAGAAGAAAGAGGGTTAGAAGAATCTGCTAAAAACAAAAGCATAAGTACAAAAGAGATAAGATTTTCCAAAATAGATTTACTAAACAAAACTAAAGACATAAAGCAAACTAACAGAATAACTGGAAAATAAAAAGACAGTTCAAATGGAATAAAACTCACAACATAGGAAATAAGTGTTAAAATTGAAAAAACCAAAATAGCTAACCAAACCCACTTTTTCCATTCCATAAAAAGAAGAGATAAAACAACTATTTAAATTTAATTAAAAGAAAAATTAGTTAGTTCCAACATTGATTCTTCTTGCACTAGGGAAGCTTGCAACAATGTAGATTGCACCGATAAATGCAACAAGTAATCCAGATGCAAATGAACCATAAGCGATTTGGTGCGTATATGGTACCAAAGCTGGAAAGACTTGTTCAATAAATGCAACAAATCCAGACACAATTAAAAATGCTCCGAAAACATATCTTCGAATCCAATTATAATTTGAACCAATTGTTCCTTGACTTGTAAATCTTCCGCCCTGATTAACAGCAGCCATATTTGTTAAAGGAGTCATAATTATAAGTACACCTACGCCCCCTACAATAAAAGTTGCAATTTCAATAGGAAGGTACCCATAAAAAGACATAACACAAGAATTAATTCCAAGTAATATTAAAATTCCCCCAAAAATAAAATTTGCGATTTTACCCATTTTTAATTTTTTAACCTCTTGATAATTAATATAAATTTTTGATGTTTATAAATATTTCTATGTTTTAAGCTAATTAAACTTATCTTCGCAATTTTGGTTCTTTATTCGCATTTCTCCAAAAAAAGAAACCAATTCCAGAGACGATAAGCAAAATTCCTGCAACTAACAAAAGGTAAGAATCAAACTTAGCTAAAGAAGCACTTAAAACAACTGTTTTAGTGTAGATGTTAATTAAATAAAATCCAATCACAAAATCTAATACCAAAACAAACCACTTTATCATAAAAGAAATAATAAACTGAGCTATTTAAATATTTCCTCAGAGAGATTATAAATTAAGATGGCCCCACCAAGGATCGGACTTGGGAGTGCTCCACGTCAAAGAGCCAGTTTGCCACTAGCTTATAGGGCCATATTTTAATAAATCAACCTTGAGTGACTCGAAGGAAGATAGAGAGATAGGAAACCTTTGGTATCCTTCTCAAAGCCTGCAGAGTATCCTACTGAATCGAGTCTAGGATGGGATATCTTTACAGACGATAAAATATATTATTCTAGGTTTAAAAACATCTCTATTTCTGGATGTCTATCTCTGATAGTAGAGATGCTTAAAAATACTTGAGTCTGGTCTCCGAGTAATGGAAGAACGAATAACTTTATACAAAGTAGATATTGAAGAGAGAAAGAAATCAATAACTTATTGGAAAGTTCCTGAAGAAGAGAAAAAATATGTTTTGCAATTTCTTGATGAATTAGAGCTAGGTAGAGTAAACAAAGGAAAAAGAATTTGTCAGTTAAGAATATCCAAGTATATCCAATGTTTAAAAATTTGTTTAGGATTTTTTAATAAACTCTCAAAAGAACTAACTGTTAAAGATATTGAAAACTTTGAAAGAGGATTAAGCTTAGGAACTCTAAAAACTAACAAAAACCAAAAATATCAAAATAGTACTCAAGTTGATTTGAAAAGATTGTTAAAAGTTTATTTAAGATGGCGTTTAGGAAAAGCTAAGTCTTTGAAATTAGTTGATTGGCTTGATACAAGAGACATAAAGAAAACACCAAGTTATTTATCTGAACAAGAAATAGAAAAATTGTATAGACATTGTAAATCAGCTAAAGAAAGGTTTCTGATAGCTATCCTGTTTGATTCTGGAGCTAGAGCAGGAGAGTTCTTGAACATTAGATTTGAAGACATTAAACTTCCTAATGGAAATGAAAACTATGTTAAATTAACTTTGAAAGAAGAATATAGCAAAACTCAAGGAAGAACTATTGCTCTTTATTGGAAACACTCTCTTGAATCTGTTAGAGATTATTTAGAACAAAGAATAAGAGAAGGAATAAAACAAAATGAACCTGTTTATATTACGAGTTATGAATGCACTGGAAAATTTCTAAATAGATTAGGAATGCGAGTGTTAAATAAATCAATTCATGCCCATTTATTTAGACATTCATCTGCTACTTATTATGCTTCTAAACTAAATAGGCAACAACTTTGCTATAGATATGGTTGGAGATTTTCTTCTGAAATGCCCGATGTTTATATTTCAAGAGCAGGAATGCAAGATAAAGAATTAGACAAACAATTTTCTTCAACAACAATAGAAGAAATGAAAGCTCTTTTAGAAAAACAAATGTTAATGAATAAAATATTTAATGAGAAGCAAGAAGAAATGCAAGCAGAGTTAGAACAAAGAAGACAATTAGATCCTTTGTTAAAAGAATTAATGGAAAGCCCTGCAATTAAACAAAAGTTAGCAACATTAGCAATGCCTAATAAATAAGCCTCCTGTCAAAAGAGAGTTCTATTCATTTGGAGGCTTTTTTGACCTTAACTTTTTATCTCCCGACGCTGATTCATTGAAAAATAGCTAAAATACTTGAAAAACTAGGAGGCTTTATTTTGCCTTCTAGTAAATGAGATTATTTCTTCATCGTCCGTCCCTATAATAAAAGCGTATATTTCTACGGACGATTAAAAATATATTTTCGTCTCTTAGAATATAAGCACTTCGGATGCAAAGAGACGAATTTGTTTTATAATCCTACGTCATAATAAATATTTGTAAGTGTTGTGGCAAAGGATTATTTATCTAATATTACTTCGATCCTTATTTCTGCTAAAGTTCCAGGACATAATTGTTTTTGTAGCAAAGTTGGAATTATAATTATTGCTTGTGAGCCATGCTTTGCTATTTTCTTTGTGATGGTGAAAGATTTTGTCATTTTATTCAGATTTTCTACTAACTTTTCTTTGTAACCTTTCATACTCTCTAGAAATACCCCTATAAAATTCTGCAAGTATACCGTTACTATCTTTTTCTAAAAGTTTCAATTTGCCGATATTATGATGTTCCCACGAAGGTTCACCTTCAGATTGTTTTACGTACAGATCTAAATTTAAAAGATACACTTCAGGATAATCTATTTCTCTTGTAGAAGAACGATGATTAATGCTTCCAGACATACACAAAAGTCCATCTCTCTTCCAAAAGTATTTTTTAATGAGTCTATTTGTAATAGACAATACAAATCCTTCATACTTTCTATCGGACTTCTTTTCCCATTCCATAAAGAGATTAACAATTTGACCTTCATCTGCTCTTTTAATAACTAAATCAGCAAGTCCTCCTTGACTAATGAGACCCCTAAGTAATTGTGTTTTTCTATTTTTTATTTCGGTGTTATAACTCCCTAAAGATTTAATCAAATCTGAAAATTTTATTGCCATTTTAATCACTAATAAGAAATAACGGAGCAATATTTAAGGCTATGTTGTACCTTTTAGTACAATAGTCATAAAACTTATATAGTCTTATTTAGTTATGATTAAATGATTAATAAAGAAATATTCAAACAAGTTGGTTTAACTGATAATGAATCCGAAGTATATTATATTTTACTTCAACTTAAGGAAGGTTCTGCTTCTGAAATTGCAGCTAAAACAAGAATTTCTAGACCACATGTTTATGATTCTCTAAATAAACTTTTGGAAAAAGGAATCTGTTCTTATAATATAAGAAATAATAAAAAACACTTTAAGTCATTAGATCCAAATAAATTAATAGATAGATTAAAGGAAAGAGAGAAGAATCTTCAAGCAGTTATGCCTGAATTAATAAATCTTTTTAAATCTGCTAAAGAGAAACCCACAGTAGAGGTTCTTGAAGGGGGAGAAGGCATTAAAACAATCTTAAACGAAATAATAAAAACTGAAAAAGAGATGCTTGCATTTAATACTCTTGGAAAAGAGTTTTATAAATATGTTCCAGACTTTTTTATAGAGCGTTATTTAAATGAAAGACTAAAAAAGCACATAAAGTCTAGGCAATTCTATACTGAAGGAGCACAAATAATTAACCATCCTATGGTAACCTATAAAAAAATACCGCGGGAATATTCTCAAGTTACTTTATTTGTTTATGGAAACAATGTCGTAATGTTTATTCTAGTTGATCCAATTATGGTTATAAGAATAAAAAGTAAGGAAGTAGCAAGACTTTATAGAAATCAATTCGAATTGTTATGGAAACTCGCTAAAAAATAGCCCTATTTCGCAGGCTCTATACATAAGTGTCTGAAGCCTGCAGAGGGAGTCAAACCCCCGACCTACTGCTTACAAGGCAGTTGCTCTATCAACTGAGCTATGCAGGCATATTCAAAAATCTAGAAAGCTAGGTATAAAAAATTATTGTTTATCCGTTGTTAAGCCAGCTTCAGGTTTAGATCCTTGAGAAGACGGGCTTTCAACTTTTAGAACTCTAATTTCACAAAGAGACAGAGGATATATTTTTTTTAAAGTTATACTTAAATTTTTTTGAATAATATTTCTCATTATTTCGTCGAATAATTCTTCTGATGTTTTTTCTTTAGCATATTCAATTAAAAATTCTTTTGCTTTATTTCTCAAAGCTTTTCTTACTGCTCTTGAGACTTTTCTTCTTGTGATTAAAAATGGTTTTATTCTTACTGAATCATCTTTTGATTTTGTTGAAAAAGAATCTTCTACATAATTTGTTCCTTTTCTAATCATTCTTCGAATGTAACACGGAAGAACAACAAGTTGTCTTGGTTTTGCAACAGCTTCTTTATTTTCTGTTTTAATTATTAACTGTAACAACGCGCTTTTACCTCTAAGAATTCTGGTCACATCGTAATTCATTATTTTCCCGTCTAACTCTTCTATTTCATAAGCTTGTGCTTGAGTTTCCTTTTTAATTAAAGGGATATTCACATCAAAAAACTTTTTTCTTTTCTTTGCTATTGCCATTTTTTATTCCTGTGTTTGTTTACCTAATCTAATACCTTTTTTCTGGTATTTTGATTTATTGCAGACTTTACATGTGTACATCATATTTGTTTTTTTAGTTGTTTTTGTTTTTCTTTTGAATTTACTTACTGCTGGCTTGCTCCATCTACCATGATTACCTGTTCCTCGTGCTTTCCATCTTAATCTTGCTCTTTGTTTTGAACCTCTCTTTAAGGCCCCTCTTTTAGCACCTGTTGAAACTAGTTTTATCTTCTGCTCTGTCTTTTTTTTACAATAAGGACAAAATCTGTTTGTTAATTTTGGTATCTTCATATTCCTGAGACCAAATGTTGGTTTATAAAGTTTTTTATACCATGGTTGCGCAGTGATATAATGAGAATTAAGTTCAAAAAAGAAAAACAGAAAGAATTTTTACAAAGAGTGTTATCCAACTTAGGTTGTCCTTCTTTGAGAAGTTTAAAACAGCATGGAATTGAAATCAATTACCAAACTCTTAAAAGTTATTATTCCGAAAATAGAACTATTCCCGAAAGTTTATTTGAAGACCTCTGCAAACTATCCAAATTAAAAAAAGAGGACTTTTCTTTTGAATTGCTTAAAGAAAATTATGGGCAGGTAATTGGTGGAAAGAAATAAAACAAATATATTTATACTGCAAAAAAAGATTAGTTAAATGATTTGGCAAGACCTTGTTATAGCGATAGTAAGCATTTTATTTGCATATGCTTTAATTCCCCAAGTAATAAAAGGGTTTAGAGAGAAAAAGAAACATATTGCGGTTCAAACAGGATTGATAAATGCCGCGGGGATGTATGCGGTAGCAGTTGCTTATGCTTCATTGGGTTTAATCTTTTCAACAATATTCGGAATTATTACTGCAACTCTTTGGTTAGTTTTATTTATTCAGTCAATAATCTATAAGAAATAATTATTCTTCGTCTAAGAATTCGTCTATTTTTTCAATAAGAGCTTCTTCTGAGATAAGCCCAACAACCCGGTCTACTTCTTTTCCTTCTTTGATAAAAATTAAAGTTGGTATTCCTTGAATAAAAAACATCTCAGAAAGTTCTTGCTCGTTTTCACTATTAACTTTCATAAATTTTACTTTTTCTTCATACTGTTCACTCAAAGAATCAACTATCGGAGCCATCATTTTACAAGGCCCGCACCAGTCTGCATAAAAATCCAAAATAACTGGAACACCTGAGTTTTTTACTTCATCTTCAAAACCATCCGAGGTTAATTCATGTACCATCTTTTATTCAAAGAAATAGATTATATAAATTATTCGAATCAATTACAAACTTCTTCTGCTTTTTCATCGTCAATTAATATTTTTGCAATTGCTTTAGAAAGGTTTGCAATCTGCCCCTTTTCAAAAGGCCCAAGCATTTCGCCACCAAGCCCCATAAACTCATCTACATTTTGTAAAAATAAAATCATTTGGTTTTTTTCCACTTTACCGCTAGCGCCATTCAATATTTCATTAAGTTCTTTGTCTGAACTGTCAATGCATTTCATAATCTGCTCAAATAAACTTTTTTCAAAAGAAAGCATGTTCTCAAAATCCTGCTTAGAAATACCAGTTTCAGCAGCAATTAAAACTAAATTAAGAATTTTTTTTCTTCGCCGAATCATTAATTCTTTAAACAGAGTGATTGCATTTTCAAGTTGCTTCTTAGTCTTAAGGATAACATCTGAAAAAGTATCATCTTCTCTAGAGGACAACTCTTTTTTTTCTTTTAAATAAGCAGATACTTCTTGAGCAAAATTCTTAGCCAATGGCTGTAATTGTTCAGTATATCTTTCTTTTCTTGCTGCTTCATAGATGTCATTGTAGGTTATCATAAAAAAGCTAAGAAATAGGGACTTTTAACTATTGCTATGATTGAAAAGAACAATTAAACTATCTTCTTTTCTTCTTAGAAGAAACCTTGGTTGCCGACTTTGATTTTTTACTTCCCTTAACCCAAGTATATAATCCAAATAAACCAGCTAAAACTAAAATAACTCCACAATAAAACTGCCAACCAAAATAATTTAGTCCACCACCCGGAGATAACTGAATATTTGAATTTCCTAAAAAGTTATTAGCAAAAAAAAAGGCACCAAGTCCAAGTCCGAGGATAGACGCAACTGTTGAAGCAACATTCCTTCTTGCAGCAGATTTTGCTAATCGTGAACTCTGAAGCTCTTGTGATTTATGATGGTAAAGACGTTCCCAAAAAGGCTTTTTAGAAACATCCCCATATAGTTTAGTAGCAATTCGAGTAACTAAGCGATAATTAGCTTCTGCTTTGAACTCCATCCCTGCTTCAAGATATCTTCCTCCCGCAGCATAAAATGCTTGTCCGGCATGTTCCAATAAAGAGTTATATCTCGCTTCATCAAACCGCTTTAACGCAATCGCGCCAGCTCTATAAATTTCAGCTTCCTCTAAACGTTTTTTACCCTCTTGTTCATTCTTTCTTGCAAGATCAACTTTGTCACTCATTTTAAAATCAACGTAAATATGCTTAAATATCTTTCTAGAGATTAGTCTCTTACAAAATCAACTTTCTTAAATAAATCTTTTCCTAAAATTTCCCCTAGATTTCCTTTAGCACAGGAAGATTCAGAAAACTTTTTTTCCCTGATTAATCCGTCATTATAAAAAAGCACTGGAACAGGATCAGCAGAATGTGACTTAAACCTGCACGGAGTTGAATGGTCTGCTGTTACAACAAGACGAATATTATTTTGGGGACAGAAATCTCTAAGAAAACTAAAAAATTCCTTATCCAAAAGCTCTATCATTGCAAGTTTTTCAAAGGGTTTATTGTCATGTCCAGGCAAATCTGTTTCTTTAAAATGTACATACGCATAATTAACTTTCTTGTAATTATTTTTTATTTCTTTAACTGCATTTTTGCAGGCAATACTCAAGCCTTCCATTAAATTCCCATAGCTGTCTACTGTTTTCAAGGCAGGATAATTAAAACTAAACAACTTCATTCCACTTGCCTTAGCAAAACCATTTACTAAAGGCACATATGAACAAGCCATCCAATTCCGGTATAAGTTAAGTTTAGGAGTTTTCAAACCAGCCCCCCTCAAAAGTAAAAAATTTGCAGGCATTAAACCTTTTTTTCTTCTTTCTAAATTAACAGGATGAACTTTTAAAACCTGTGAAGCTTTTTCAATAAATTCATTTAAAATATTTACAGTATAAACAGAAGCTTCATCTTCATCCAAAGCTCTGCAAGAATGAACCTTCTCTAAATTAGACATTTTACCTTGAGAGTAAGTTAAATCGTTTCCAAGTACACTTTCTGAAAAGCCCCCCTCTAAAACTAAAACACCCCTATGATGAAGAGTTTTCTTAAATAGAAAACTACAGGGAAGTTTAACATTTTTATTTATTGCACCCACAAGTTCTTCTGCTTCTTTATCTATTAAAGTTCTACCTGCTCTTCTATCTACTAACATAGTGCCGTCTTCAGAAATAGTTGCAAAATTTGCTCTCAAAGCCAAGAACTCTTTTTTTAAGTCCAGGTCAGCACCCAAGGCCTCAAGTTGTCCTCTGCAACCAAATATTTTATTATTTCCAAAGATACTCAAAAGTGCTTCATCAGATTCAGGTACAAAACCCTTGCTAACAGGATACATCACCCCCAGTTCTCCGCGAGTAGCAAAAAAATCCATATTGGGAGTTTTAGCTGCTTCCAGAGGGGTCTTATCACCAAGCATTTTGCAAGGCAAATCTCCCAACCCATCTATTATTACAAAGATGCCTTTCATTTAAAAAAAACCCCGCAATATTTTCGAATGAATGTAAAGGTTATCTTTGCTTTCATAAATACAAAAAATTTCCTAACTTTATAAGAATTTATATCTAAAAAAGAAAGAATTAAAAGATATAAAAAGCTGTAGTTATATGTTCAAATTCCTTAAAGAAAAGATAAGCAACTGGGCAAAGAAAATAGTATTTGAAAAAACAGAACCAGAAGAAAAACTAGAAATTAAACCAAAAAAAGTTAAAGGTAAGGAAAAATCAAAGAAGTCTACTAGTGAAAAAGAGAAAAAAATAAAAGAAATTGAGGTTCCGCTTAAATTCAATCCCGGATTAGAAAAATTTGAACCAGACACTGAAAAAATACAGAAAATTAACAGAGAAGAACCACAAGAAGAAAAAGGATTTTTTTCCAGATTAAAACAAGCCTTCACCACTACAAAAATAACCGAAGAAGATTTCTCAAACTACGCTGAAGAGCTACAGATGATTTTACTCGAAAATAATGTGGCCTACGAAGTTGCAGAAAAAATAATTGAACAGTTAAAAGAAAAAGTAGTAAATAAAGAAATAAAACAAAAAGAACTTGAATCAAAAATTAGAGAATCTTTAAAAGAAATAATCGAAGAAGTCCTATTAGAGCCAACAGACATAATAAAAGAAATCAAAGCAAAGACTTCACCCTATGTTATTTTATTTTGCGGAATAAATGGTTCAGGCAAAACAACAACAATAGCAAAAATAGCGAAGCTTCTTGAAAAAAATAAATTAACTTGCTTAATGGCTGCAGGAGATACTTTCAGAGCAGCTTCAATAGAACAACTAAAAACTCATGGGAAAAAACTAAACGTTCATGTAATAGCTCAAGAATATGGTGCAGACCCAGCAGCAGTTGGTTTTGATGCAATAAAATACGCTGAGAAAAATAGAATTAATGTTGTTTTAATAGATACTGCTGGAAGAATGCACACTGCAACAAATCTTTTAAGAGAAATAGAAAAAGTAGCTCGTGTTTGCAAACCAGATAAAAAAATATTTGTGGGTGAAAGTATAACGGGTAATGATGCTGTAGACCAAGTTAAAGCATTTAACGAAGCAATAGGAATAGACGGAATAATTCTAAGTAAAGCAGATATAGACGAAAAAGCAGGGACAATTCTTTCAGTAGGATATACGACTGGGAAACCAATTTTATTTTTAGGAACAGGTCAAGAATATGAAAATATAGAGATATTTAACAAGAAAAAATTTATAAGCGGATTACTAGACTAAGTTTATCCGCAGTTTATTGTTTGATTAATTAAATATCCCTTCTCATAATAAGCAAGTTGACATTCATACCAATCAAACAACTCTCCACCATATTTTTTAGAATAGAAATCAGAAGTATTTTGATCAATAATTAAGTTATGCTCTTCCGCATAGTCCGAGGTAATGTTGTATGCTTCGGGAACATGATCATTCATATCATACAAAAATTTTATCTCACCATCAAGAACCCCTATTTGAAAATAAAAATTCTGAGCTATAAAAAATATTGGCTTATCTTGATACATTAATTTTCCTTGAAATAAGTTTGAGCTGTTCAAATTTGCTAGTTTTAAAAGAGTTGGAATAACATCTATATGTTTTACTGGCTCGTTAATTACTTGTGGTTTTTTTTCTGGAACATAAATCATTAAAGGGATATTAACTTGCTCGTTATAAACCCCATAACCATGAGCAGATTTGTTTCTTGGTGGCTCTCCAAAAGCCTCGCCATGATCCGCAGTAAGAATAATTATGGTATTATTGAGCAAGTTGGATTTATTTAGATAATTTAAAATTCTCCCTACTTGCTGATCATCATGAGCTAAAGCATTATCATATCTATTTTGGTTAGGGATGATATCTTCTTTAGCTATACTAAAATCACTAGTTAAAATAGAATTTGTTTTATCTGGAATAAATCTTGCTTCCTCTTCGGGGTAAGTATAAGGAAAATGGGTTGCTTGAAAGTCAGTATAAAGGAAAAAGGGGGCGTTTGTTTTATTTAAGGTAAAAAGAATTTTTGTTGTAGTATTTTCATCAAAATCATTTTTTGCATTACCGCTTCCATAATCGTATTTTTCATCAGATAAAGAGGGGCTGTAAACATCTAAAGTTGAGGTATTCATAAAGTTACTCATACCAAGCCAATGATCATCTTCAGAAGTAATGTAATAAGTAAAATACCCTTGTTCTTTCAACACGTCCCAAATTAATTTTTTTGGCCAATCAGTTGTAAAAAAGTCTCTTATAGAACTCTTTAGAGGATATCTTGAGGAAAGAAAAGCTGTTTGAGAATATTCTGAATGTGCTGCAGATGAGAATGCTCTAGTAAATGTGATACTTTCTTCGGAAAATGCATCAATGTTGGGAGTTACATTTCTAAAGTATCCTGAAGAAGAAAGATGCTTGTAAGGTAAAGCCTCCAACATGATAATTACAATATTGGGTTTAATGAGGTTAGTTGAAAAATTAAATACTGGGACTAGGCTCGTGTGGTTGTTATCGGGGTTTACGAGAGGAGTATCTGAAATAAGCTGAGAAAAAACATGGGTAACCGGGGAAGAATCAGTAATATACCTGACTGGTGCAAAAGCCAGAATTAGCATGCATGCAAACAAACCAATTAATACAAATTTTTTAAGATTTATTTTTTCTTCCTTGAAAGATTTTTCAAGTTTGAAGTAGATAAGGACAGGGGGGATAATAAAAAACAAAAAAATACCTAACGAAATCAACAAAGTAAAAAGAATAGTCCAAACTCCGTATAAAAAAGCCGAAGCTTGCCAACTGAGAAAATATCCATTCACAAAATGCACCAAATCACTTGAAAGGTACCACAAAGAAAAAATAAAAGAAAACAATAAAAGTAAAAGGAAGGCATATCTCTTTTTTGTTTTACGATAAAAAAAGTATGAAATGGAAATAATCAAAAAAGCTAAAGTAAAATTAAATAAAATTGTAATTAAAATGTAAAATAGGGTGTCTAACCCATTTGGTCTGAAAAGATTAAAAATTAAACTAACCAGAGATAAAATTCCAAAGATAAAGAGAGTTATTTTTGCAAAGCCATCCATTACAGAAATACTTGAATTAAGTTTATAAGGATTAGTGTTTTTTCTGAATCTGTAAAAGCAACTTAGTTCCTGTCAACAAAGTTGGAAATTAATTTAGATATTTTTTTGGGGTGATTTAAAACAAGAATATGATCTGCACCAGGCATTATTTTTAACTCGGAGTTCTTTATTTTTTTAGACATCTCAACAGAACATTCAACTGGAAAAATAGAATCCTTCTTTCCATGTACCAATAAGGTTGGAACATTTATTTTCTTTAATACTCTTTCTGCATTAAATCTTGCTGCGTGTAAGCTACATAAAAGATAAGACTTCAACCCAGTATTTCCAATATCCGCAATCATTCTTGGAATATTCCAATCGCCCCCATTTGGATATTTTTGGTAGTTTATATGACTCCCAGATTTCTTATCTGGAAATAGTTCTAAAAGAGGCCTAATCATTCTCAGTAAAAAATGAACTGCTTTAGAAGAAAATCTTCGAGAAGGGTTAAAATCTGGACTAAGAAGAATTAATCCCCGCACTAATTTTAAATAATTGTTTGCAAAATCCAGCACAATGAGATTTGCAAAAGAATGACTAATTAAAAAAAAGTTACTTAATCTCTCATGTTTTACAACTTGATATAAATCTTCAGCAAAAAAAGAAATGCCATACTCTAAATACTTTTTAGGCCTAAATGATTTTCCATGTCCTCGCAAATCAATAAGAAGAAGATTATATCGCTTATTAAAACATTTAACATAAAAATCCCAAGCAGAGGAACTTCCAGAAAGACCATGGACAAAAACCAAAGTTTTTCGTTTAGAAGAGAAATCATTTTTCCAGTAGTAGATTCTATCTTTCTTTCCAATAAAAAATTCTTTCATTTGAAATTGCCCAAAAAATTATTTTGAATGAATGAAAATCTTTGATTTGATTTCATTTGAAAAAACCTCGGCAATATTTTCGAATGACTGAAAACCCCGTGTTTGAGTTCATCTTAATAAGGAGTAATAAACCTCTTCCAATTTATCAATACTTTTGTTTATATCATACTCTTTAGATAAAATTTTACTTTTTTTAGACATTTGCTTTCTAAGGTTATCATTTTGTAAAATTATAAGAGCTTTTTCAGCTAAGTCTTTTGAATTTTCAGGAGTAAATAAAAAACCATTATTTTCTACAAAATCAACAGAAGCGCTTTCAGAAGAATTAGCAATTAAAAGGGGGTTACCACAAGCCATTGCTTCGAGCACAGCCATGCCTTCTAATTCTGCTAAAGAAGGCAATACAAATAAATCAGAAGAATTATATGCCATAATCAATTCGTCATCTGAAACTTTTCCACAAAAAGTAACATTTTTTTCCATCCCTAATTTTTTAGATAACTTTTCTAATTCTTCTCTCATATGGCCAAACCCAACAATAACTAAATGTGCTTTTTTTTCTTTCTCAAGAATAATTGGCATAGCTCTAATTAAAGAATTTACTTTTTTTTCTGGATGCAATCTTCCAACAAAAAGGATATTTTTATTTTTTTTAGACAAGCAAAATTTTTTCATGAATGGGATTGAGTCTACTTTTTTAAATCTAGAAAGATTAGCCCCGTTGCTTATTACAATAGTTTTTATCGATGGATCTCTTTTTTTTAAAAGCCTATCACAAAATTTAGAGGGGGAAATAATCGCATCTGCCTTTTTATAAATCCAAAACATATACTTATAAAAAATTCCATTAATTAACTTAGAAGGAATATACTTCGGTAAATGCAAGAAAAGATTTTCTGGTTGGGTATGTGAATGAAAAACAACTTTGACCCCCAACGACTTAGCAACTTTTATTGCCCCAATCGAAGCAGGAGTCGGAATCATAATATGAAGAATATCTATTTTTTCTTTAACTAAAACATTTTTTATTTCTTGCTTAGAGGGAAAAGAGATATACAATTGGCCTTCTGATTTAGGAAGTAAAATTCCCCAAAATCGATAGGTGTTTATTCCCTTGTAAACATCAAATTTAGGGAAACCGGGATTTTTTGAAGTAATAAAAACAACATGATGCCCTCTTTTTTTTAACAAATCTGCAAATCGAAGTGTTGAAATGCAAGAACCAGCTGTAAGATTCATAACAGAATCACAAAATAAAGCAATATTCAATTTTCGCATATTCCTATTAGATTTTTATATTTATAAATTCAAGGGTCTACTGCGTAACCACCTTTTTCAAGAATCTCCGGAAAAGGAATCTGTAGAACAAGAAAATTAAAACCAAGGCAACAACTACAAAGAAAATTAAATATCTTCCAAGATTAAAATACTCCAAAACTTTTTTAATTGCAAAACCAAAATAATAACCAAGACCAGTATAAAAAATAGTTAAAGGTAAAGTAGTAGCTAAAGAAATTAGCAGATATTTCAAAAAGGGGGTTCTCACAGAACCAACTAAAAGCAAACCTGGGCTAGAAAGGGGGGGGGTTGATTTAATAAGAGTCATAGATTTCCAAAGATGAAAATGTATCTTTTTTTCAAGTTTTCTAACAGTAGATTTTTTTACTTTAAAATAAATTAATAATCTTTCAATAACAGTTCTTCTAAGAATTCTTCCAGCACCATAATGAAGAATATCTCCGATAACATCCCCAAGCAAAGATAAAACAAAAATTATTCCAATATTAAAATAACCTAAAGAAGCAGCAAATGCAGCAGCAGTCGTGATCATAGGACCTTCGATAATCATAACAATAAATATAAGAAGATAACCATTCGACATAGCAATATTCAAAGCAGAATCAAAACTATCTGGAATTATCATAAAAATAGGAGGGAAGCTTATTTAAAAACATAACCAAAATTAAAGAAATTTGACTAAAGAATCATAAACTCGCCTAGCCCTATCTTTTTGGAACATTTGATCAAGATCACCCATAACAAATAAAGCGTAGTCTATGGGGTTATTAAAGTCTAAGCTAGTTACTTCCCCCAACCAATATTTACATCCCTCGTGAGGAATTTCCTCTTCTCTTCTTTTTCTAAAAGAGTACATGTTCAATGCAACTCGAAAAGTATCTTTCCACCAAGAAATGTTTTCTGGAATAATTGTCCTAGACACATAATCATTTACCTTATTTGCCAGAAACCTTCCATAAATTCTGTCTCGACTTTCAACCATCAAAATCTCAAAAGTAAACGAGAGTATAAAAATAAAATCAAGATAAAAGTAGTATATTATAGAGCAATAATTACTTAAAGGCCCAATTACTTTAAAGATTATATTTTCTCAAACCACAAATTTATTAACCCCTCTTTTACTCATTTTAACATGCTAGAAAAACTAGGAGCAATGCTTAAAAAAACAACAGACAGAATAGCGAACGCTATCTTTCTGGACAAAGATTTAGTTGAAAGTATAGTAAAAGATTTACAAAGAGCATTAATTGAAGCAGACGTTAACATACTTTTAGTAAAACAACTTTCTGAAAAAATAAGAACAGCAGCTTTTGATGAAAGAATTAAAGGAATAGAGAAAAAAGAGCACCTAATAAAAGTTCTTCATGATGAATTAATTGCAATCTTGGGAAAAAGTAAGACTCTTGAATTAAGTGAAAAGCAAAATAGAATAATGCTTTTAGGATTATACGGCGCAGGTAAAACGACAACAATAGCAAAACTAGGAAACTATTTTGCAAAAAGAGGGAAAAAAGTAGCGCTATTGGGGTTAGATGTTCACAGACCAGCTGCAACAGACCAGCTGCAACAATTAGCAGATAAAAATAAGTTAACTTGTTTTGTAATCCCTGGAGAAAAAAATCCTGAAAAAATCTGGAAACATTTTGAAGCTGAATTAGAAAAATATGACTTAATTATGATTGATACTGCGGGTCGTCACACTCTCGATAAAGAGCTTGTTGAAGAGATAAAAACATTAAATAAAAAAATAAAACCAACAGAAAGAATTTTAGTAATGCCTGCAGATATCGGTCAAGCAGCAAAAAAACAAGCAGCGGAGTTCCAAGAGGCAGTTGAAATTTCAGGAGTTATTATTACTAGAATGGATTCAACAGCAAAAGCAGGAGGAGCTTTAACAGCTTGTGCAGAAACTCACGCACCAGTTTATTTTATCACAACAGGAGAAAAAATTAATGACCTCGAGTCGTTTAATCCAGAAGCATTTTTATCTCGTCTTTTGGGAATGGGTGATTTACAAACTCTTTTAGAAAAAATAAAATCAGTTACAGATGAGGGAAAACAAGAAGCAATGCAAAAAAAATTGCAAGAAGGAAAGATTTCTTTGATTGATGTTATCGAGCAGGTAAAATCAATGAACTCTTTAGGTGGTTTGGATAAAATAAAATCATTAATACCTGGTTTTGGAAGCGCAAAAATTCCAGAAGGAGTTTTAGAAAATCAACAAGCTAAAGTTGCAAAATGGGAACACATAATAAAATCAATGACAAAACAAGAAATTGAAAATCCAGATTTATTAGAAAAACAAACAACTAGAATTGGTAGAGTTGCACAAGGAGCAGGAGTAAATAATTCTGAAGTCCGTTCTTTATTAAAACAATATCGCGTGCTTTCTGATATGGTTAAGTCTACATCTGGAATGAACATGGAAGCAGGTATGAATCAGAAACAACTTCAGAAATTAATGAAAAAATTTGGCGGACGAATGAAGTTATAAAATGAAAATATTTATTTCCTATAAATTTGCAAATGAAGATTCTGGAAAACTAGAAGAATTTATGAAAAATATAAAGAATGCTCTTCAGAAGTCGAATCATGAAATGCTTACAACTTTTTTTCATAAAGAAGAATTTGAAAAATCAAATTCAACAATGAGACAAATTATGGATAAAGCATTAAATTACATAGATAAATCAGATATGGTTCTTTGTATAATAAAGTCTGCAGAAAAAAGCGAGGGCCAAATATTTGAAATAGGATATAGTGTAGCTAAAAATAAAAAGTTAGTTTTAGCCATTCAAAAAGGTCTTTCAACAAGATGGATATCGCATTATTCTAATAAAGTGGTAGAATTTGAAAATCTCGAAGAGCTATATAAAAAATTAGAAGAATTAAAATGACGCAACCAAAAATCCTATACCAAGGCGCAGAAGCAATAATAAAATTAGAAGGAAAAGAAATAACAAAACAAAGAGTTTCAAAATCCTACAGAATTCCGGAACTTGATTCCAAAATAATAAAACTAAGAACAAGATCAGAAGCAAAAATTCTAGAAAAACTAAAAAAAATAATTAATGTTCCGAATGTAATAAAAACAACAGATAAAGAAATAATTATGGAATTTATAGAAGGAAAAAGACTTTCTTCACATTTAGATGATTTTTCAGAAAAAGAACAAGAAAAAATCTGCAAAGAAATTGGAAAACAAACTTCAAAAATGCATGAAACAGGAATTGTTCACGGAGATTTAACAACATCTAATATGATTTTAAAAGAAAATAAAGTTTATTTCATAGACTTCGGTCTTGGTTTCCATTCAATTAAAGCAGAAGACAAAGCAGTTGATTTACATTTAATAAAACAGGCTTTAGAGGCAAAACATTTTAAATTCTGGGAAAAACTCTGGAAAGCAATTCAACAAGGTTATGAATCTGAGAATAAAGAACAATCAAAGAAAATCTTAGAACAACTCAAGAAAGTAGACCTTCGTGGAAGATATAAACATTAAATCAGCAACATAACTAAAATTCCAAAAGAATTCATAATAAAACTAATTAAAATAAAAGGAATTGGTTTAATATGCCCTAATCCTGCAAGCATAGCGACTCCAAGTTCATCTGGAAGAGGAGAAGCAAGAACTAAACCTGCAACACCGAACATCAAATAGTTTCTAATTCTCTTCGGTATGTTTCTATGCATTTCTTCATGAAGAATCTTCGCTGGATGTGTTCTGTCTAATCTATTAAACTCGTCGATAAAAGAAAATTTAATTAATTTAAAAATAGAAAGGTCTGAAATCAAAGCACCCAAACCACCAATTAACGCCATTAAAAAAATACTTTCTGGATGTGCTGTTACAAAAAAACCAATTGCAAACGGAGTCGTGAAACCAAAAGAAAACAACATTCCTGCTACAAAATAACTTAAAAATCCAAAATCTCCAAGTAAAACAACAAACTGGTGGGTGTCTACATTTTTAAAAATAAAGTAAGTCAGAATAGAAAAAACTACAAGTAATGCTATCTTGGGATATCTAAATTTAAACAGCCTCTTCATAACCTCAACAGGAAAATCATACTTATAAAAGTTTTTAAAAAGTCCCAAACAAAACTCTTAAAAACAATCTTTTTCTCTAATTTTTGATAGTTAAACTATCATTTATAGCCCCGTCGTATAGTGGTCAAGTATCCAGCCCTTTGGAGGCTGAGACCCCGGTTCGAATCCGGGCGGGGCTATATATACATCATGGCATTTTAGTCGGATGTCTCTCATTAAAACCTTAAATTAGAATCCTTATACAAATCTAATAAAACTTCTATAAACAATCTTAAATTTCCGCTTATTGTAGCTTCTTTCAGAGACTCATAATATCTAAATTTTATTTTATTAGGAATATTAATCATAGGATATCCCAATTTACGAAGAATAAAATTCATTAATAACCTTCCAACTCTTCCGTTACCATCAACAAATGGATGTACTGTTTCAAAAGCAACATGAAAGTAAGTTGCAAGGATTAATGGATGGATTTTCTTTTTATTTTTAGCATACCAAGAAAGCAAAGATTTCATCTCGATAGGGACTTCTGTTGGTTTTGGAGGAATCCAGTCTCTTCCTTTAATATAAACTTGAAGAGTTCTATATTTGCCTATTTCATTAACTAATTCTTCTCTTAGAGTATTCTGAACTACTAACTTATGCAATTCGCAAATAAACTCTTTAGAGATATCTCCTTTATAAGAAATCATGTAATCAAATGCAGATTTATGATTTAGAGTTTCATTAATTTCTCTTAGAGATTTTGAACTAGGAACTCGTTTTTCAAAAAGTAAAAATGAAGTTTCTTCAAGAGTTAAGCTATTCCCTTCTATTGCATTAGAGTCGTATGTAAACTGAGAAGTAAATGCTTCATATCTATTTTCTTCATTTGCTTTTGGTTCTTTTGAGAATTCTTCTTTTAAATCTTTTAAAAAAGCTTTTTCTTTTTCTTCTAAAAGAGTAGACAAAATAGCTAATTCCTTATCTGCTTTTGACTCTGAATTTGAAATAGATTTTTTATTTAAATCCACTCCCAGATAAATTCTTTCTTTTTTAAACTTTTTTCCAGTCCTGACATTTTTTACTCGATAAAAATATCTCTTACCATTTCTCTTTTTTATTTCAGTATACACCATAGTATTATGGGGGCACACATCTTTATATATCTTTCTATTAGTGCCCGTACATAAAAATTAATATGTGGGGGCACTAGGTTTATAGAAACAACTTAGATGTGCCCGTATAAAATAGGTTAATCGATATACTCTAATATATCCAATCGTTCTCGACAAGATTTATATATAACTGAGATGGACACATCAGTCAGCTGAACATGGTGAAGTTTGATCCGTATAAGCACAAAGAAAGATATCTTGCGTGGAAAGAAAAAAACCAATCAAACATCTCTGAAATAAGTAAGGAAAATTCTGATTTAACTTTAAGATTTTTAAGTGATATGGAAACTGGATTAAATGTTTGTTCTAGTTCTAAAAAAGGCTCAAGAAGTTACATTCGATTAAATGTTCTAAGGCAAAGAATGATTGCGTTATCAAAAACATTTGAAAAAAGATTTAGTTTAAACAAATTAACAGATATAACTGAAATTCAAATTTTCAAATTCTTTGGCGATATGAGAAATGGAACACTTAAAAAAAATAATGGTCAAGAATACATTTCTCCAAAAAACTTTGTTAAAGATTTTAAAACATTTTGGCATTGGTGGATGAAAGTTAATAGGAAAGAAGGCGTTGAAATTAAAGATATAACTGCTGATTTAGATAGTTCTGGAGATAAACCAAAATGGGTATATTTAACAGAAGAACAAGTAAAGAAAATTTGTAATGAAGCAAAATACGAATACAAAGTTTTAATCTGGTTTTTATTTGATACAGGAATAAGAGCACCTACAGAGATGATGAATGTAAAGGTTTCTGATTTTTTTAATAACTTTAAAGAGCTAAACATAAGACAAGAAACAAGCAAGACTTTTGGAAGAAGAATTAAATTAATGATTTGCTCTGATTTAATAAGAGATTATGTAAAAACTCTAGGGTTAGATAAAGAAGATTATTTGTTTACAATTTCCCCTGCTGCCACCAATAAATATCTTAAAAGGCTTGCAAAGCGGGTTCTTGGCGATGAAAAGAGTCCAGCTGGCTCAAACTATAACAATCTTACAATGTATGATTTTCGGCATTGTTCATGTTGTTATTGGCTTCCAAGATATAAATCTGAATCAGCTTTAAAATATAGATTTGGTTGGAAAGAATCTGATAAAATTCATTATTATTCTGAACTTTTAGGGATGAGTGATACAATTTCTGAAGAGGATATGCTTGTTGATGTTACTAAAATGGAATTAGAAAAACGTATTGATAAAGCAGAAAAAGAAAATCAAATGCTAAAAGAAGATAATGAAGTTATGAAAATTCAAATAACTAAAATTGGAGAACTTACTGCTAGACTTTACAGACAAATAAAAGTAAGTCAGGAGATAGAGATATAAATCTCAGGAGGAATAAACGACACAGAAAATAAAGGGTTAGATGTTAAAGAGATGATTTTAGGATCTGTCTTAATTGGTATTGCATTTTTTCCCGTTTATGTTCAAATCAAGATTTTTGAAAAATATTTAGCGAGTTTTAATTTGTGGGTTTATCCAGTCACATTGTTTATTTTTATTGCTTTAGGGGTTATAAGCTATATTCTATTTATTTCTATAAGAAATACCTTTATTGTGCTGAGAAATATATTCCTTGGTTGGCGAAATGAAAAAGAGTTTATTACAACTCAAAAATATGAAGTAGAAATGCTACTTGAGAGTATTTCTGTAATTGAAGAAGAAAGTCTAGCAAATGAAGTTAAAGAGTTAAAAGAGAAAAGAACTATTTGTATTAATTGTAAAGAATTAATTATTTTTGTTCCAGAAATTAAGAAAAGATTAGCAAAAACAAAAAAGCTTCTTGAGATAGTACAAAAAAGAAAAGTTATTGAAGAAATAAAAGAAGAAACAGAACAAGCTAAAAAAGATTATGAAGAAGCTCAGAGACAAAAAGAAATAGATACACAAAGAGAAAAAGAAAGAATCAGACAAGAACTTTTAATGTATCTGAATAATATTTACATAAAAAAATATCTAAACAAAAAACAAATAGAAATATTAAAAGCAGATCGCTATAAACAAATAAATGAATATTGTGTTTATGAGAAAAAGATAATTACTGTTTTAATAAAAACAGAACTAAATCATTCTCCCACTCATGAATTTTTAGTCTGGAGTACTAAAAGAATTTTAGAACAAATAGATGGAGTATACAAGATTCAAGATCATTTAACAAAAAATGCAGATATTACTTTTAATTTTCAAAATAGAAAATTTGCTTTAGAGATTGAACTTGGAAGTTTATTAAGAAAAAAGAGACAATGCATTGCAAAAGTAAAATATCTTAATGAAACTTTTAAAAATAAATGGATGTTTCTTGTTTCTAATAAGAATCTTCTTAAACATTACAAGAAATTAGGAGTTGCCACCCAGAGAAATCGGGTGTACGAGAATCTGTATAAATTGCTCCAAAACGCACACCCCAGAAAAGGGGGTGGAAAGCTAGTTATTCCGACGATGAAAATTAAACGTTGGCACCAAAACTACGCTCTGTATTGATATACTAGAAGATCAATACTTTATTATATCGGAGGAAGATTATCTAAGAATACTTCTTGTTTTTAAAAATTCAAAGAATTCACTATAAGAACCAGCCAATTCTGGATGTTTTGTTATTTGTCTTCTAACACTCTCTTTATATTCTTGAGAATTATAATAACTCCTAAGCATATTGCCTGAAGCAGATCTAACTTGATCTTCAGATAAACCATCTAATCTTATTATTTGGTTATTTGTGTCATATTTGCTAAGATCTGTTGTTAATAATCTTCCTTGAGCAGAAACTTCTTTATACAAAGGGGTTCCTGGAAATGGAGTAAGCTTAGAGACTCTTATCTCTGAAGGTAAAATATATTTTAAATTTCTCGTTGTTTCTTCAAGTGTTCCTTCTGTCTCTTCAGGATACCCAATCATCATAAATGCTTTTGTTAATATTCCCAAATCAGTGCACCATTCAAAAACCTTTTTAGTATAATCAAGTTCTAATTTTTTTACTCTTCCAGATTGTATTGCTCCTGCAAGTGATTCTACACCAAAACCAATTTTTCTTATTCCCGCAGATCTCATTTCGTTTAACATTTCATATGAAACTAATTCCTTTCCATTAGGAGACATTAATCTCATTACAACATATCCAGAAATTCCAAGATTGGCTTCTCTAATTGCCTTTGATAATTCAAATACTCTTTGAGAACTGGCATTAAACGTCAAATCGGGTATAAATAAGGTATTTGTTCCAAAAGTTTTCTTTAATTGATCTATCTCTCTTAATACATTTTGAGGAGATCGATAAATAACTGAATTTCCCCAAACATCTTTTGAAGAACAGAATTCGCAAGAATATGGGCAACCCCTTGCAGTTAAAACAGAAGCTGTAGCAACTTGATCTTTAAGTCGCGGATACATTAACATTCCAACTGTTGTAACTTTTAATAATTCTGGATCTCTTTTAGGAAAAGGAAGATTATCTAAACTTAATATTCTCTGTCTTGGTTGATTAACCTGAACTTCAGCATCTTTTTTCCAGATTAAGCCAGGGACATTAAAAAAATCACCAGAATTTAATTCTTGTAAGAATCCACTGAGAACTGCTTCACCTTCTCCCTTACATCCAAAATCAATTCCCTCTGGAAGGGAATCTAGAGGATTTGAACTTACATGATCACCCCCCACAATTGTAACTAAATTTCTTCCTCTTGTTTTCATTACTTCTTTTGCTCTTCTAGCATAATCAATTATTCTAGGAAAAGTAGAAGTCATTGCATAAAAACCCAAAACATCTGGAGAAGAGTCAACGATTCTTGTAAAGCTATCTTTACCTAATTCATCCATCTCAGATATTACCTGAACTTCATGTCCTTCTTTTTCTAAGTAAGCACCTAAATATGCTACTCCTAATCCTTCAACACAGTTAAGTCTTGGATACAGATCTCCTTTAACTACTTCCCTTTTTGGGCTTGTATGGACCAGTGTTACTTTAGTCATGTTTAACCCCTATCAGTTCTTGATATAACTCTGGTTTTTCCCTAGGAAAACAAGTAATTTCAGATAAATCATATTGAGAAAGAAATTTTTTCTTTTTCTTCCATATCTCACTTAAAGATTCTGATCTAGTATCCCCTAATTGAATACTTCTAGCCCCTGCACAAAGTAAGACTCTTCCATCTGAAGTTAATTCTATTCCATTTTGTAATAACGCACAACCACCCATATTTCTTCTTAATATTTGTAATGGTCCTTGAGTATATTTTTCTTTTAATTCTTTAAACTTAGAATTATGAATATTTGTATGTTCTGTAGTTGGACTAATTCCTGTAAGAACTTCCCAATTATCTCTTGCAGTGCCTTCATATAATGGAGTATTACATAAATACAACATATCTTCTCCACAAAAATCAGATAATTCCCTTAACTGACCTCTATTTTGAAGAGATATAAGAGAAGTAAGAGCTAGCCTCGTTATAATTTTATCTTCTACTCTCCTTAGAGAAGGAGCATAATGTCTTCGTAGTTGATTTAAATTTTCTAAAACTTTTGGTAATTGCTCTCTTGTCTGAGTAAGTAAATTATAAGTATCTTCATCTAATGAGTCTAAACTTACTATTAAACTTACATCATGGTCATAACAAAAAGAAATATTATCTTTGTTAAAAACAGAACCATTTGTAAAGACTAGGGAAGTTAAACCCTTTCTATTTGCTGTTGAAACTAAGGGTTTAAGTTCATTAGAAAGAAAAGGTTCACCTTCTCCCTCAATTAATAAAAGTCGTGCTCCTAATTCTGCTGCTTCTTCAACTATTCTAACTTTTCTGTCTAAGGGAAGATGCTGTTTAGACTTTGATTCTGTAAATGCACATTTTAAGCAATGATAATTACATTCATAAGGCACTGCCATAGTAATCATAAATAACTTACTCCAATCAAAATCAGCTGCAGTATTGGGCAATCCTCTTAATTTTTTAGTAAGTTTTATAGTTTTATTATTAATTAATTTATGTGGAAATACAGAGTCTGTAATCATTTCTTCTGTACTCTGCCCTCTTTCTGTTGGAGAATGGTCACAATATAACTTCCCGCAAATAGGACAAACCATTACATTACCTCCTTAACAACAGAAATTGTTAATTGTGCTATTGTTCCAGGTTTTAAATGAGCTTCAAGTAATCGAGGTATAATTATTACTGATTGTGTGCCATGCTTAGCAATTCTCTTCGTTATGATAAATTGTTTTTCTTCCATTTTCTATTCACTCTGTAGTTATAACATATGTCTGGTATATAACTATGTGCTGTGGATTTTTCCACTACATTTATAAATAGTTCTAACTAAATTATACCATGGAGATAACACAACTTGAGAAAATTGGGCTAAAGGAAAAAGAAGCCAAAGTTTACATAAATTTACTTAAGGAAGGACAAAGTTTAGCAAATAAAATTGCTAAAACAACAAATATTCTTAGATCTTCTATTTATGATTATTTAGATGTTCTTTTAGAAAAAGGATTTGTTACTTATACAATAGTATCTGGAAAGAAATACTTTCAAGCAGTTGATCCTAATAAAATATTAGACAAATTTAATGAGCAAAGGCAAATAGAGGAAGATGCACTTAAACAAATTGTTCCAGAACTTACAAAATTTAAGAATACCTCCGAGAATAAAGCTCATGTAGAAGTTTATGAAGGAAAAGAGGGCATGAAATCCGCATTTTCCCATATATTAAAGGATCAGCCAAAACAAATAATGGTTTATGGCTCTTCTGGAGTAAGTTATAAACTTCTTCCCTTTTTTATGGAGCATTGGCATAAAGAAAGAACAAAACATAAGATATTTTTAAGAGCAATATATAATAATGTCCCCGAAGCAAAAGAAAGAATGAAAAATGGTCCAAAACTTTCTTTAGCAGAAGTTAAATTTTTTCCAGTAAAAGAATTCTCGTTAACAGGCACATTAATTTATAATAATGCCGTATTAATAACTATGTGGAATTTTGAATCTCCTTTAGCAATTTCAATTCAAAGTAAGGAGATAAGTAAAGATTACAAAAAGAATTTTGAACTTCTCTGGAAAATCGCTAAAAAATAGCCAAATAAACCAGACATCCCATGAATGTGCCATGATGACTTTTTCGGGGGCGGGGCTATATATTTTGAAAGTTACAGAAATCTAATTATGCTAAAATTCAATTTTGACCCCAAACATAGGAATTGGAAAAAAATAAAGAACTTTCATTTTTCTATCAAAAAAGAAACCAATCCAAAAGTCATACCACGCAAATAAAAAATTAATCTTCATTGTCCTACCGGATCCATTATCATTCGAGTATAAAATAAATCCCGATTAACTTCTTGTTTGGGAATAATAAATCTAAAAAAGTTTTTCCAAAAAGAGGGAACACTCCTTTTTCCAGAAAGCATTTCAGCTAATTTAAAATATTCTTTACTTCCTTCAGAGTTAGGTTTATGCAAAGTATACGGAGTAAAATTACTTACTGCTTCTAAAACATCCTCGTCATGAGGTATAACTGCGAGTACAGGAACTTCTGTTGCAGCTTCTATTTCCTTCAATGAAAGTTCAAAATCCCCCCCATAAACTTTATTCAAAATTAAACCATCAATTTTAGTACCTCTTTGTTTGGCCAAGTTAATTGCTTTTATTGTCATGCTCAAAGTAGGATAATCTGGAGTTGTAACAACAAAAATTTCATCTGAAGCAAGCATAGTTGCCAAAGTTTCATCATTCAAAGCAGGGGAAGAGTCAATTAAAACAAAGTCATAATTATCCTTAATTGTTTTTAATTTATCTTTAAGTTTGAATGGATTGGAAACTTTTTTCCCAAAAATAGCAGCAGGAAGGACATCGAAAACACCAAGAGATTGAATAACTTTAGAAATATTCTCAACCCCCTCTAAAACTTGATTAAGTACATACTTCGGGTCAATTAATTTTAAATGCATTCCCAAATTAGGTGCAGAAAAATTGCCGTCAACTAAAAGAACTTTTTGATTTAAACTAGCTATAGCTGCTCCTAATGAAACAACACTAGAAGTCTTTCCAACACCACCCTTTAGGCTAATAATGCCAATACTTTTTCCCATATTATATGTTACTACTAATTTCAAGGAGTTTAAAAATGTCTCGATATTTTTCTTTATAAAAATATACAAAAAAACTCACCCAAAACCTTTAAAAAACCCCATTACAACATATTAACATGACAAAAAAACAAAAGAAAGTAAAAAAAGAATCACAAAAACTTTCTGAAGCTGAATTCGAGAAGAAAGTACTAGAACTAGCTGAAAAAGGGTTAACTTCTGAAAAAATAGGACAAGCATTAAGAGATGAAGGAATTCATCCAAAAGAGCACAATGCAAAAATATCTAAAATATTAAAAAAACACAAAAAATATGTAAATCCAGATTTAAAAAATATAGAAGAAAAATTAGAAGCAATTAAAAAACATTATGCCAAAAATCACCAAGATAAAAGAGCTATGCGTGAAAAAGACAGAGTTTTTGCTCAACTAAGAATTCTTAAAAGAAGCCATAAAGTAGCGAATTAAAAGCCACTTATTAAATAACTTAAAAAACAAAAAATAATTTTTATCTTCTTTTTCTCTTCAAAGAAACTTTTGATTTTCTTTTGTTTCTAAAGAAAAAGAATCCAGCAACTAATCCAACAATAAACATCAAAGCCCCAATTCCAACATTAAGCTTTATGTCTGAACCAGCTATGACATTACCTGTAAAAACAGGTGATAAAAAAAATATTCCCCCCAAAATTCCAATTATTGAAGCAGCAAGATTAATTCTTCCACCAGCCAAAGTAATTGGGGGTCTTCTAGCAATATATTCATTTCCCGTAAACCCTCGAGAAACTAATTCACCCAAATGATGTCTAAAACGAACTTCATCTTTCTCTAATTTATCGGCAGGGTGTGCTCTTAAAACACTTGCCAATCTTTTATCTATTGCATCAAAGTATTTTGTTCTTGATTCTTGCGGAAGGTCAGAAAGATAAGAACTTGCAAACTGAAGTGCACTTAAAGCACCTTCATAGTTCCCACTTTTTCTTTGTTCATCTGAATAAGCAAGTATTCCAGTAAACTGATCAACTAAAGGAACTTGGTCTGGAACAAGATTTCTTTCCCTGCCCAAAGAAACCTCAGAATAATGCATAGGATAATTAGGTCTTTTTCCAGAAGCAATAGCTTTTGCAATAGCGGCTCTGTCTCTAATTGAATTTCCTCTTTTTTCTGGCATAAAGAAAATAAACAAAAAGACTTTATAAATATTCTGGAAAAACAAGAATAAACTCCATAGTAACAATACATCTTTTTAAAGAAATAACTACTTCTTCAAGAGTTCAAAAGAGGAAAAATGTCATTAGAACAATCAATAAAAGATAATGCGAAAAAATTTCTTGAAAAATCAAAAGAAAAAGAAATTCTCGTCGTCAGTCATTTTGACACAGATGGCATAAGTTCAGCCGCAATTATGACTAAAGCACTAAAAGAACTGGATTTAAATTTTTCTGTAAAAATAATGAAGGGTTTGGAAAAAGAAGACATTCTTTCCCTACCAAAAAATAAAATAATTTTATTCTTAGACCTTGCGTCTGGAAGCCTGCATCATTTAGAAGAATCCGAATTAAAAGATATCTTTATTATAGACCATCATGAAATAATTTACAACATCCCAAGCAACGTAACAATGATTAATCCAGATTTACACGAAAAACAAAAACTGAGCGCTTCAGCATTAACATATTTATTTTGCAAAGAAATATCTAAAACCACAGAAATTGCAAAGCTAGCTGTTCTTGGAATGATTGGAGACTGTTTAGATAAAGAATTAGACAAATTAAACCACGGAATTCTTGAAGATAATGACATAAAAAGAAAAAGAGGAGTTTTAATTTATCCATCGACAAGACCATTAAACAGAGCACTAGAATTTTCTTCAAGCCCATTTATTCCAGGAGTTACTGGAGACATTAAAGGAGTTATGGATTTAATTCGAGAAGCAGGAATAGGGCAAATAGATGGAAGATACAAATCTTTGTTAGAATTAGATGAAAAAGAAATGACAAAGCTAACAACAGCAATAATGTTAAGATTGCCACACACAAGAATACAAGAATTAGTTGGGGATATTTTTCTTCTGAAATTTTTTAATAAATTAGAAGACGCGAGGGAGCTAAGCGCAAAGATAAATGCTTGTTCTCGAATGGGTGAACCCCAAACCGCTCTTCAGTTATGTTTAGAAATAGCAAGTGCAAGAAAAAGATCAGAGACAATTTATACTAAGTACAAACAAGAAATAGTCGCAGGACTAAAACACATAGAAGACGGGGCAGAAAAATATGAAGGGAAAGGATATTTAATTATAAACGCAAAACAAAATATCTCAGAAACTATAATTGGAACAATGGCAAGTATACTTTCTAATTCAACTGTCTACGAACCAGGAAAAATAATTGTAACAATGGGCTATTTTGAAGAAAAAATTAAAATATCTGCCCGAGTTGTAGCAGATAAAGAGAGAAATTTAAGAGAAATGTTAAATTGTGTAATAACTGAAATTGGGGGAGAAGTTGGGGGCCATAAATCTGCAGCAGGTTGTGTAATATCACGAGACAAAGAAAAAGATTTTTTAGACACATTAAAAAGAAATTTAGAAATTGAAACAATAAAAATAAATTAAACTAAATTACTCTAAACAAGGTTGCTTACTTAATAATGTCTCTCCACTCTTACAAGTTGGACTAATAGAACAAGAAGAAGAGTAATCTTTAGAACAATTTTCTTGATAATAGTTTGTTGAACCAGATTTAGAAGTTATACAATTTGAATAAATGTAACCTGCGGGACAGTCTGAAGCAACACAAGCAGATTTTTGTTTTGTTGTTTTAATCAAAGCCCTACAATTTGCTTTGTACATTGGAACAGAAATTTGATAACTGACGCTGCTATTTGAATTTTTATCGTTGTCTGTGACATTAAACTTAAAAGTATAAACGCCAGCTAATTTTGGAAAAGTATATGTGTACGAATAAACAACGCCTGTTAATTTAAAAGTAATTTTACTTTTCTTTGAATTAGGACTAATGACTTCTGCGGTTACACTTTTTACTCCAGCAGCATCTCTAGCATCAACAGAAAGAGTTACTTTTTCCCCCGCACTAAAATAATCTTTATTTGGGTTAATTTGGATAGAGTCAACAACGGGCGCAATTTTATCTCTTAAACTATCCTCCAATTGAGACAATACGGTAGCTGGAATCTTTGGAACAGCACTTGTTGCAGGAGCCAAGCTTATCAAAGGACGACTCACCATAAAAAATAATGCTGCAATAATGAGCACAGCTAAAAAAACTATTCCCCAGATAAGTAATCTACTTGCTTGTCTCTGTTTTTTCATATTATGGTTAAGTATGGGTTTTCATCATCTAAATCAACCCCACTACAATTTAATAAGTTAGTTGAATCTAAATAAGCCCACACAGATTTGGTTGAGTCTGAAGTTATAACTTCTATTTGACTTTTTCCGTCGTAATTAAAAAACTTAGATGACTGCGGATAAGCAGTACTTAAATCAAGAGTTCCGGGAACAAGATTCCATCCAGAGTTTAAGTTCACAATAACCTCTCTAGCAAAACCATATTTATCCATATTAAAATCACAATTAGTTTTAGAATAAATCATGTATCCTTCACCAGAGATAAAATAATCCTTAACAAGAGCGTAGGTGCTGTTTGAAAATCTAATTCCTGCAGCACCGCAAGAACTTATTAAATCAGAAGAAGGAATTGGGGCCAAAACAGGAAAGCTCACCATGTTCCAACCAACCTTAAGTTGAATTATAGAACTACTAGCATTACTGCTAATAGCAACTTTAGTAATATTTGAAACAAAAGAGCCGTTGCATTCTAAATCCGCATTAACATAGCCATCTCCGTCTAAATCACAACCTTCATCAATCAACTTGTTACCATTGCTATCTTTTCCATCGCACAAATCTTCTTGTTGTTTGTAAAATAAAGTTTCTGATTCATCAGAATATTGACAAACTCCGTTAGTACAATTTATTTCTTTTAAAACAGAACCATCTCTAATCTCTTTAATTAAATTTCCCTGATTGTCATAAGAATATTCTTTAAGAACACCATTTACATTTAAAGAGGTCATCGAGCCATTTTTGTTATAAACAATCTTAACTGAGTTTCCATTAATATTTGCAGAATCTAAAAAAGAATTATTACAAAAAAAAGATTTGTATTCTATCTTAGAACAGTTAAGAATTACACAATTGTCATTAGTACAATTCAAAAATTGAAAACAAGTTGTAGAAGCTGAAGGACAAATATTTTCTTTTCGCGTACACACGTCCCGCATACAAGGATATTTAATATTTTGATAAACATAAGTTTCTAATTTTCCCTCGCTGTTAATAAATTTAATTAAATTTCCAGCAGAGTCATAAAAATATTCTTCAACCCCCTCTTCCGAATTATTTATTTTTGAGTAATTTAAAACCCCATATTTGTAAGTATATGTAATTACTGTATCTTTCTGAATTATCTTTATTAAATTATCTTGTGAGTCGTAAAGATAATTGGTATTTAACTCTGAACTATCTTTGTAAGTTTCATTAATCAAAAGACCTTTTTCAGAATAGTAATAAACTTCAGACCTATGACCATAATCTATCATTTTAGTCGCATTATTAGTGGAACCCCAATAAGTATAATTAACATCTAAAACATCATCTGAATAATCTAAAGAAATTATTCTTCCATAAGAATCATAAGCTATACTAGGTTCATCAAAGTCTTCAGCATAAGTAAGAAATCCTGCAATAACTGAAATTCCAATTAATAAAAATAAAAATCTCTTAATTAAAAAAGCTCTTTTATGCATATTCAATTATTCTATATTTAGTTGCTTCCCTAATAAACGTTTTTGTAACATCTGCTTCAACAGTTTTTTTATTTTCTAAATCATAAGCTAAAACATTATCTCCGACAGAAATGTCTTGAATATTTTTCTTTGTTCCATCCGCCATAGTTATTTGAGTATCTGCTAAGAAACAACCACCGCCTGTTTGCCCTTGTTCTGCTAATGCTTCAGTAACTTTTTGAGCAGGAATTGGTGTTTCTGCTACACTTGTTGGGGCTAGAGTCGCGCGCGCAGTTCCATCTTGAATACTATTCAAAACAGCTAAGTTCAATTTTTCTATCTCGGTCTGTTGTTCTAAAGCAGATATCATTTGTTTACGAAGATTAATTGTATAGGTGTATCCCGCCCTGTCTGGTGAATCTATTGGAAGAGCATCTCTCTCTTTTACCATGTCCTCATTCCAGGATTTATATTGGTCTCTTAGATTAGAATAAGTCTCTATTTTCTGGTTTGTCGCAGTTATCTTCTCCTGAATTTTTAATCTTTCAGCATCAGTTAAACTTTTTCTAGGACTCTCACTAATTACTCTTACATTTCTTTCTCCCGGATTTATTCTTGCATTGATTACATCTCTGGGACTTGCTTTAATTCCAGCAACAAAACCAGAAGCAATAAATGCAACATCACCAACAACATTAGAAAGGCATCCACCAATAGCCCATCGATCCCCGGACTTAAATGCACTCTCACATTCGTCTATTCTAGAACCAGCCATTTTAACACCTAAACCAATAAGAGCTACTTGAACAATTTCACTTGCTGTTCTCTCAGCATATTTTTGTGCAATAACTTTTGCAAAAGCCCAAGTTAAACCAGTTTGAAATCCTTTAGCTGCAGGACCCATACTAACCGCCATAATAATAGTTCCAATTCCTTGCGGACTTAAAACAACTTTAAAATATTCCTCCAAAGAAGCGTCATCAACAGAAATAGCATAACATGCTAAATCAACAGAATCTTTATAATTCGACGTTAGTTCTTTTCCAGTATCAGGACTAGAAGATGGTCGAGTTCCAAGATTATCAAAAGGCGTATCACGAATAGGGGAATCAGACAATAATCCTGCAAAGTTCCAACCAGCTTCTCCGTTTTTATTACAATTTAAGTCAAACCCTAAAGCACAAACCCCATAAGGATCTCCAGGAACAACTAACCTTGAAAAAGGATGAACTTCAGATGCCTTTACTTTTATTTTACCTAAATTATAAGTTTGTCTAGAATCTTCAATTTTCAAAGAACACTCACAAACATCACTTCTATCAAATCCAACAATTTCTAAAATATCACTATATAAAGAATGATCTTTAACGACCAAATTAGAATTAAAAGAAGTACATTTTTGGTTTTTTTGAACATTTTCATTTGCTATAAATCCCTTAGTATAATAATCACATTCCTTTTTACAAAAAGTACTACAATCTTCTTCAGACCCAGTATCAAAAAAACTTGTTGAAACAGTGTTATATGACAAAAGCTCTAACCCTTGAAGACTTACTTCTGCTTGAGGATCTGTAACAGACACTATTGGAGAAAGAGATAATCCTTCCTCAGGAGAAAGACCTACTTTTCTTTGTTCAATATACGCTCCAACTTTTTGAGAATCGGTTAGCTCTCCAAAAACAAGATGGAATCCAGAAGTCATCTTAAATAAACATGAAACTTTATTAAATTTACAAGAATAATCAGAAACGCTACATACGGGATGCATTCCCGATAAATAATTAATTTTGTCACATTCAGAATTACAAGTGCTCTCGGCAAAAGTTTCACATAAGTTAGAACCAAGACCTAAGTCAAAAGTTTCTTCTTTAAAGTTAGAATAAGCATATTGAGAAGCATCATCAACAGGGTTATCATCACAATCGGGAAATAAATCGCTGTTAGTACAATAACCATCTCTGTCTTGATCCTTACAATAAGGAGCATTAGAATATTGAATAAAATTAGGATTTGAGTTAGAAACTCCTCCAGGAATATATTTTTTACAAGAAACATCCTCTTGGTCCTTTAACCGCATATTAATTTTTCCGATCATAAACGGAATATTATAAGCATCAATTAAATTTTGTTTCCCAGTATTATCATATCCATCTGCGCATTTATCCTTTTTTACACACGCTGTTTTCCATTGAGCAGTATTTTTATTTAACTCTAATAAGCTTGCTCCACCATTACCTGCGTTTTTAACAGCTTGGTAAAACCTATTCCAGTCACATTCTCCTCTAAAAGAATCAATAATTATATTTTCCGTAGTTGAAAAAAATGAAGTAAGCATTTTTTCTTCAGTAGATGCAAATAAGGTAGCAGAACAATTTGCATCTTTATTGTCTATTCCAGCAGGCATAAAACTATAAACTATTTTCTGGCCATTCCCTGCATTAGTCTCAGTCGTAATTCCTTTTACACATTGTTCATCTACACCACACAAGTTATCATCAACTAAAGACTTTCCATTTCTATCAAGATTACCATTATTATTAATACCATCACAAACCTCAGGCATTCCGGGGTTTATACAGCGAGAACAATCTGCATAATCCCCAACACCGTCGTTATCAGCATCATTAGTACAAGCTAATTTTACTTCTTCTGAAGTTGAGTAAGCAGATAATAAAACACCTTGAACATTCCCACATTTTTCAGTTTCCTTATCCAAAGTTAAATCAAATCTTGCATCCTCAACCATAGGCACTCCTAACCAAGGACCAGCACCATCATCACATTTTCCAGAATAATATCCATCAAAATCATTATCAACACAAGTTTCTTTATTAGAAGGATCAGAAGTATCAGAATCACAAGATAAATCACCCCCATCACAATCTTCATCAATGCCATTTCCACAAATTTCGTGTGCATTAGGATGAATATCTGAATTATCATCTTTACAATCTCCCTCTTTAATTGCCTCTGACGAAGTAGGAGCAAGATAATATTTAATACCAACATGAAGATCTCCGTCGTTATCCATTTGAGAAGGATCGCAATCAGCAAGAGTTCCGTGAAGAACATTTGCAATTAAATTATCGTCATCTTTACAATCTATTTTTGAATTGGGGGTATTTTGATATTTTTCACCAAAAGCAGAATAAACAATATAACCATCATTATCTCCATCACATACGCCACCCCCAACAAGACCGTGATAATTAGTTTCTTTTGCATATCCCACATTCGGGTCATTATCATCACAATCAAAAGAGGTGACATTTTGACCTCGAACCAGAAGATTATTAGTATTACCAGTATACCAATCTCCTGCTTTCCAAAAAAGAATACCTGCGATAGGGCAAGATAAAGTAGCTAATGACTTAGCAAAAAATTTCCCATGAATAGAATTAAAACTTACTGGAGTACTGTCTGGATAACCATCTCCGTCTTTATCCGGATAAAATTCCAAAAGATTTTTATCTGCAATTGGAATCCAAATATTATTACCATCAGAAGAATCACCAGTACCATAGCAAGGAGAAGCGGGACAAGTTGAAGGATCAGAAACAGTATACCCATCTTTATCATTATCAACACACGCAGCAGAAATAAAACCAATAAATAAAATTACCGAGAATAAACAAGATAAACCTATCCCTTTCTTTTTCATACGAAATTCAATTAACAGATGTTTATAAATATTTTTATTCTAAGAGAAAAAGCTTCTAAGAAATTTAAAAATATCTGAAATTCCTACAGAAGGTTTATTTTTAATCCAATTTTTTATTAAGGATATGACCTCTGAAGTATTTCTGTCTTCATTAAAATTTTGATTAATTATCTGAACCTCTTTTAACTCAAATAAAATACTTGAGTTTAAATCACCTTCTGCAATTGAAAAACTAACATTGCCAATTTCTATTTTTCCTCCTTCAGAACCAATTTGCTTGCTAGTAGAATTAATTACTAAAACAGAATAAGGAGAATTATCAAAAAAGGAGTCTTCATATCGATATAAAATAACTTCATTTGGAAATTCTTCAATAGAATAATTTAAAGAAATATTCATCATACTTTTAAAATAAATTCCAGAAGGTAAAATTTGATATGCTTTAATCGAAGTTATCTGAGAATTTTCTTCTCTAACTAAATAATAAGAACTATGAGGTGTTTCGCCACCACAATTTCCCCCAGAACAAGACCCAAGTGCAGTTGAAGAAGATTGACACGCCCCATTAACACAATTATCTGAACCACAATTTAAGCATGAAGAACCACAAGGAAAAGCACGAGAATTATGCCCACAAAGAAGAGTATCTCCAAAAGTACATTCAGTAAAAGGATTAGAAAGTGTTGAGGTAGGACATTTGCAAGAATAAGAGTTATCACTATTTTGAGTACAAGTCCCAAAAGCCCCATCACATTTTTGATTACAACTACCACAATGAGTAATATCATTAGGAACACAAGTCCCATCACAACATAATAATGGGTTAGTGGGATCATCAGTACAGTCTGCATTATCGATACATTCACAAACTCCTTCAGGAGCTACTTCATCACCCTCAACAGTACACATTTTTGGATTTTCCTCACTACATGTCTTATATTTAACTCTCGGAGAAGAAGGAGTTGAAAAATCGCATGCATGACCGTAAACAGTTCCACTAGAATCACTACAGGTATATGCAATTGAATTTACAGGAGCATGACAATTACACATATAATCAAAAAGAGTTGGATCTGCACTAACAACCCCACATTCACTACACTGATCATCAAATGTTAACCCAGAAGCAAGTTCAGTTACTTGGTTACACTGATAAAATTTTAAATCATTTGGATTAAAACTACATCCTCCAGAAGGGTGGTTTCCAGAACTATCAAAACAACTAGTTAAAGGTGTTCCAGAGTTACATAAATTTTCATTAAGTCTACAAATTGCACCACAACATATTCCAGCACCACTCTCACAAGAACCCCTTATATTAGGTGGACTAAGAGCCTTTATTTTTCCAACTTTCCAAGCTGAACCAAGAGAAATTGGAGCTCCTAAAGTTGGATCACAATCAGCACAATCCAGACTAATACAACTTCCTGCACAACATATTCCAGGTTTATCAAAAAAAGTGCAAGCGGCATTTGCTCTCTTTGTTTGCTTTTTTCCAACATCTCTATTTTCAGACCCCAAATAAACAATATTCGAAACGCATTCAGAACAGCCACTATCAGAATTTTTTATACAAGCCCCATTACAACAATTTCCAGCATTTGATCCTGAACCACAACTTGAACCTCTAATTTTGCTAACCAAAGTACCTGAAACACATTCTTCACAACCAGTTGCACCAGTATTAGTAGAACATTGAGTACCGCAACATGCCCCATAAGTTCCACTCGAAGTAGTACAAGAATATCCGTCATGATTTCCATCGCAAGCTACAGGAGCCCCACTTCGACAATCATAGGTAACAGGAGTTACACCAGGCCCACAAATATTTCCTGCGGCATCGATGGGCTTACAAGATTTTCCCAAAGAAGTATCACAATGATTCGGACAGCTACCACAATGTTCATTAGTGTTATAAGGAATTGGATTTTGCATAGAAAAAATATTTCCATCCGAAGCAACAACACATTTTTTACAATCAAGAGCTAAGAAAAGGTTATCATCAGAATTCAAAACTTCATTTCCAGAAGAATCACAAATTTTACAATCATGAATAGGAAGAGATTTGTCATAACCCGGATAATTTACCCAATTTCCTGAAGCATCACATTTTTTACAATCAGCAGGATTAGTATCTGTATCTAAAACAGGCACTTCATTTCCATTTGCATCACATTTTTTACAATCATTAATATCTATGTCTTGGCTAGAATAATCAACTTTATTCATGCTCTCACAAACCTTACATGGACTTTTTACCCAAGCAGAATCAGTAGCATCATTATCCCAATGTCCTGTTGAGTCACAAACTCTGCAATCTCCGCTATCTTTTCCTTCTCCCGGAGTACATTCCATTATACAAGCAGGAAAATTTGCACAAGCAGAATCAGCACAATCTATTTTTCCATTGCAATCATTATCTAAACCATCGTCGCATATTTCCGCAGAAGGAATTAAACAAGAAAATCCGCAACATTTTTTTCCACTAGAACAATGACTATCTTCTACACATTCAACACAGGCAGAAGGTGGACTTGAAAAGCTATCTATAGGCATAGAAATAGTCATGAAATAAAAATCATTTGATTTAGATAAACAAAATGGCTTCGAGCCAGAACAGCACTCCCTACTTTGAACACCTTTAGAGAGATTTGCATAATAACCATTTTGAGTAACATGATTACTCATAATCCATACTTGACAAACAACCGGAATTTGATCCCACGGAATAGTATAGTCAAAATTAACACATTCTGGAGGAATTATGTCTTTAGTAAGAAAAACAAAGTTATAAACATCACAAGGATTTTGTTCAACTGGTTCCCCATAAGAAGTTTGAACATTAGAATCACAACAACCATCTATTTTTCCGTCCAGGTTAGTATCACAGCATTTTTGATCAATCCTGCAGATTTTATTTGAAGGGCCACCCTTTTCATTAGAGTTACAACATTGGTATTCATCACTCTTATACACTAATCCCAAAGTAGCATTTCCACAACAAGCAAGATTAGAATTAACATCACAACCAGAGCCGCCTTCCCAACATCTTAATCCACAAGCTAAACCAGGACAAGTACTGATTTCTTTTATTGCACAATTACTTTGACCATTCCATTTTAAATCCCAAGGACTTTTAGAAAAGCACTTATCTCGAGTAGTCCAGTCATTAGAACAAGAAGCACAGGTAAGATCAAGCGCACAAGGATCATTTCTAGTAGTACAAAGAGAGCCATCACATCCAATCTCAATTACTGGGCTAGTCGCCAGTTCATAAGGAATGTTTGGTTCAACATAACTATAAGAAGAAGGTGGTGCAAGTTGTACTTCTGTTTTTTCAAACCAAGTAAAAGGATTCCACCAAACAGCAGAAATAAAAGATAAAAGAAACAGGAAGATAAATAAAAAAACAATCACCTTTTTCATTACTAACAGAAACTATTCTTGTTTATAAAGATTATTAGTTTAAATCAAAACCCTTAAAAACAGCTATCTTTTACTATTTCTATGTCATATCAAGAAGGAGAATTAGTTTTATGCACAGTAGAAAAAATAGAAGGAACAAATGTATTTGTAAAAACAGATACGGGCATTGAAGGTAGCATAAGTTTTTCTGAAATAGCCCCAGGAAGAATAAGAAACATTAGAGATTATGTAGTTCCAAAGAAAAAAATAGTGTGTAAAATTTTACGTATCTCCCAAAGAAATATAGAATTCTCATTCCGAAGAGTAACTCCAAAAGAGAAAAAAGAACATTTAGAAAGTTTTAGTCAAGAAAAATCTTCTGAAAGTATTTTAAGAAGCGTACTAAAAGACAAAGCAGAAGAGATTATTTCAAAAGTAAAAGAAAAAGAAAGCTTAAGTGAATTCTTAGAAAATTGCAAGAAAAATCCAACAGAAATAGAAAAACTAGCTGGAAAAGAAAATGCAAAAAGAATTTTAGAAATAATTAACACGCAAAAAGAGAAAAAAGTATCTGTAAAAAAAGAAATCTCATTAACTTCAGAAGCTAGCGATGGGATAACTAAAATAAAAAATCTTTTAGCAAACTACAAAGGAGTAGAAATAAAATATCTCGCAGCAGGAAGATACATGATTAAAGCTGAAGACACAGACATAAAAAAAGCAGATAACAAAGTAAGCTTGGTAATCGCTGAAATAGAAAAATCCGCAAAAAAGCACGGAGTTAATTTTAAATAATGAATCAACTAAAAAAATGTTCTTCATGTAAGAAATATACTTTAAAAGAAATTTGCGATTCCTGCAAAGAAAAAACAAAAGACGCACATTACAAATTTATAAAAATTAGAGATGCGCCTTCAAATTAACTTTTTTTGTTTTACATCTTGCATTTTATTATTTTCCAAAACAGCTACGCCATAAATCCCGTCATATCCTGGTTTAACTCTTATTTCTCCATTTCTATTCTTAATAATTAAATCAACTAACAAATTTTCTGTGGGAGTAACTTTTTCAAGCTCGCTTTTTGAAACATTAATTAAGATGTTAAACTCAGTTCCAAGTTTCTCAGTAAGAAGGGTATAAATTTCCCAAGCTTTTTTAGAAGACATTGCTGTTTTTTTTGCTAAACTAATAATTTCCATTAAAGGTAAAATCTCAAAAACTTTTTTATTGGATTTGTTCTCTAAAGTATCCGCAAGTTCATGAACTCTGTAATCAACTCCGAGAGTAATTTCTTTTTTACAAAAAGGACAAATTTTATTTATCCGTTTAGTTTCGTCTGGTGAACAAGAAAAGGCACAATCTCTATGCCCATCAAAATGATACATCCCATAGGCAGGATTTACCTCAACAGTTCCTACAATATCATTTTCTCTCAGCTGCCTAATCAGTTCTTCATAAGAATCTAATCTCTTAAAAATAGTTGCTTCTCGCCCAAGTCTCCAAGGCCAAAAACTATGTGAATCTGAACAAGAAACAATTGTTTTTCCATGAAGTTCTTTAACTTTCAAATTCATTTCAGGTGTAGAAGAAATTCCTGTTTCAATTGCGTGAATGTTTTCAAACTGACTTCCAAATGCTTCCTTTAGCGAATCAAAGCCAGATGCACTTCCAAAAACACCAAAATAAGGCGTCCAAATATGTGCAGGGATAGCTTCAATTTTATCGTCGAGAATTTTCATTTTAGCAACAAAGTCTTCGCAAGAAATTTTAAAAATTGGTCTCCCATCATAATCTCTTCTCCCCTTTGTGTCAAGCCAAGCATTAATTTTATTAACAGCTTCAAAACTAGGAGCAAGTAAAACCAAATGAACTTTTCTTCCTCGTGTTGTCTTTCCTTTTGCATTTGGAGCACATTCAGTACTATACATCAAGGAAATTTCACCTGTTAAAACAAATTTAAAACCCAAAGAAGAAATAAAAATCCCATTTCCATTATCTTTTAAATTTTCTTTTAATTCATTAAGCCAGATGTTATGCGTAAAATCTCCTGTTCCAAGCAAGTCAATTCCCTTAACTCTTGCCCATTTTTCTAAGTTCGGAATTGTTAAATCTTTCGAACACGCTCTTGAAAATCTTGAGTGAATATGCAAATCCGCAATAGTAACTTCATTAAAATTCAAATTATCCATAAAATTACAAACTATCCTCCATTAAAAATCTTGCTAAAAAGGTTTTTAAACTAAGAAAAAAATAATTATCTATGAAAACAGAAAGAACATTAGTCTTAATAAAACCAGACGGATTAATTAAAAGTTTAACGGGAAATATTATCACTGCTTTATCTGAAACAAAATTAAAAATAGTTGGTTCTAAGGTAGTTAAAGTTACAAAAGAGTTTGCAGAAGAACATTATTCACAGTTATTGTCTGGATTAACAAAAAAATTTGGAGAAGAAAAAGGTAAATCTATTTTTGAATCAACTTTAGACTATGTTCAAGGTAAGTTCCATACAGATAGAGTTTTAGCTTTAGTTTATGCTGGAGAAAATGCAGTTGAAAAAGTAAGAGAAATTGCAGGAGAAACACATCCAGAAAGAGCAAACCCCACTTCAATAAGAGGAAAATATGGAAGAATCCATTCCAAAACCCAAGTATTGGAAAACGTTATGCATTGTTCAGATTCAGTAGAAAACGCAGAAAAAGAAATTGCTCTTTGGTTTAAACCAGGTGAAGTTGTAGACTTTAAAGACAGATTCAGAGATAAAGAAATAGATACTGACTAATTCTTAAAAGATTTGCTTATACTTTCTTTCCAAAAAGACGGCAAACTATTTGAAATAAATCCCTTAAAATTATTTGAATAAACATAAGCCAGACCCTTAATATCTTTAAATTTATTAAATTTGTATTCTGTCTGTAAGTAAAATTTTTGAATTATTTTTCTTTCAAATTCTTTTTGAAGAAGAGAGGATTTTTTAAGAATAAGAAAATCAGCTTGTCTAAGAATGTTAATTTCCAAGTTAGAAGAATTTTGAGAAATAAACAAAATGCTTAAATTTTTATGTCGAGAAATTAAGATCAAGTCACTTAAAATTTTATTTGCATTACTCATAGAATTTCTAGAATTAAACAAAATACCTCCTTCATCAATTAAAACAAAAGAGTTTTCTTTTATATTAGAAATTTCTAAAACAACATTTATCCAAGAAGGCATTTCCTCTTCATTAAAGCCAATAGCATAGCATTTCTTTTTTGATTTTACATGAACATTTTCTAAAAGTTTGATTCCAAATGCAGATTTGCCAGAACCCCTTGAACCAAGCACAATTCCAATTTGGCTATCTGAATTAAATATTTCATTAATCCATTTTTCATAACTTCCTTGAGAAACATCAATAACTTCAAATTCTTTATAATTAGAGCTAGAACTATTTTTTAAAGAAGATTTTTTTCTTAAAGAAAATATAAATCTAATTAATTTGTAAATACCTAAAACAAGATAATATGGGATTTTTATTAAGAACAGGAGGAATTTTCCAATATAAGCCAATACTTTATTTTCACTCTTTTTCATATTACAAAAAGGCATCTTTAGGTTATAAAACTTATGTATTCTAAAAACTTAAATACTAACTTTCTTATTAATAATAATGAAAAAAGTGGTTGGTTATATTTATTGCGAAAAGAAAGCGGGTATTGATGAAAAAACTTTTTCTAATGTAGCAAAAAAAATGAATATAGAGTTAGTAAAATTTAATGTAGAAAAACCAATTTACGAAGAAGAGTTAGAAAGCAAGATTAAAAAGTGCGACATTTTTTTTAATAATAGCGCAGAAAAAATAGCTATAGAATTCGTTAAAACAATTGAGTCTCTTGGAAAAAAAGTAATAGAATCCTCTGAGTCTGCCTATTATTTTGAAGATAAATGGATGTTTTATATGCTTTGCAAAGAAAAGAATATTCCAACTCCAGAAACAATTTTGTTGACAAATACAATTCCATTAAGTGAACAAGAACTAAAAAGATTTAACCGATGGCCCGTGATTCTAAAAAGAATAGATGGTTGCATGGGCGAATTCGTAGAAAAAGCCGAAAATATGGGGGAAGCTAGAAAAATATTAGAAAAATTCTGGAAAGGGGCAAAAGAAAGAGAGGTTGTAATTGCTCAAGAGTTCATTCCTTCAAAATCATTCCGAGTGACAATTATTGACGGAAAGACAATACAAACCGCAACAAAAGACAATACTGGCTGGAAGTCAACTGGAGTCTATCAAAAATATCACCACAAATTTAAAATAAATTTAGAATTAAAAAAAATAATAGAAAAAACAAAAAAAGCAACGAAAATGGAGGTATTTGGATTAGACTTGCTTAAGAAAAATAACCACTGGTTAGTCTTAGAACTAAACAGCGAACCTTCTCTAGACTTTTTTCCAAAAGAAGAAGAAAAGTTAGTTAAAGCAATATTAAACCTGTTAGTAAGAAAAACTAAAAAAATTAAGAAATGAAAACAAAAATTAAAATTGCATTAGCCCAAATAAAATACTCTTTAGATAGTCAAGAGAATGTGGACAAAATAAAAAAATATATTGGACTTGCAAGTAAATCTGGAGCAGAAATTATTTGTTTTCCAGAATCTTGTTTACATCAATCACGCCAATTTGAGCTAGAACACAAATTTATTGCAGAAATAAAAGAAGAGTGCAAGAAAAAACAAATATGGGCAATAATAACAGAAGATATAAAAATAAATAAAAAGTACTATAACGCCTCTTTATTAATAGACAGAAATGGGAAAGTTTCTGGAAATTATAAGAAGATAAATGTTTACAATGAGGGAATACAGTCTGGGAAAAAGGTAGGAGTTTTTCAAACTGACTTTGCAAAAATTGGGATTGCAATATGCTGGGATTTAAGATTTCCAGAACTTTTTAAAAAAATGAAATCAAAAGGAGCAGAGATAGTGTTCTGCCCAGCACGTTGGTGTTATGAATTTAAAGCCTATGACTCAAAAAGAAAAGAAGGGGAAAAGAAAATATTAAAGTCTCTAGTAAGAGCAAGAGCCTATGAAAACCTATTCTTCGTGGCTTTAGTAAATCCCGTAATTAAAGGAAAATATTTTAAAGATTTAGTGTCATATTCCGCAATTAGCAGTCCGCACAAAATATTAAAACAAATAGATGGGAAAGAAGGCATGATAATCTCAGAAATAAACTTAAAAGAAATAAAAAAAGCAGAAAAGATTTATCCCCACTAAAAACTTAAATACTATCCAAAATTAATAATTCTGGAGGTGAACATGGCACAAAACTTAGATAAAAATAAAGCTGGCCTTGTATTCGGTTCTTTTCTAGCACTAGTACATTTAGTTTGGTCTTTATTGATTTTGATAATCCCAAATCAGTTACAAACTTCTCTAAACTGGATATTTGAAATACACGCATTACAACCAATTTGGGTAATAACTAGCTTTGATTTTATGAATATGGTTTGGTTAATAATTGTAACATTCATAATTGGTTACATCTTTGGCTGGATCTTTGCATTAATTGCAAACTGGATTCATAAAAAGTAGTCAAACAATTTTTTTTATTCTTTTATTTATTTTTTTAATTAGATCGCAGAGAAATTCTAAAAGACGAAGAAGAAAGTATATAAACAAACAAATCCAGTTAATAGTAGATTAAAGGAAATGATCGCCGAAATAACAATTTTTTTAGCAAGATTTTGGGGAAGTCTCTTTATGATTTTAGGGTTTTCAACAATAACAGCAGGACTTTTGGGAAGAATTATAAAATATACTGAAGATAGGACCATTACAGTTTCTACAGGTTACATCACTTTTTTATTAGGCTTAGTTACAGTAATACTCCATAATGTCTGGGTTCTTGATTGGAGAGTTACAATAACAATACTTGGATGGATAACCTTCTTTAAGGGAATCACGAAAATAGTATTCCCCGGGCATGTAAATAAACAAGCACAAAAATTCAAAAAACTACAATGGCTTTGGGGTGCGATAATCTTCTTAATAGGCGCATGGTTTTTTTGGATGAGTTTTTATTAATTGTTTTACACAACATTTGTTAGTTAATAAATATGCCCTCACGAGGATTTGAACCTCGGTTACAAGCTCCGCAAGCTCGCGTTCTATCCAGGCTAAACTATAAAGGCATAAAAATACTAAAAAAGAATTATTGATAAGGTTTTGCTTTTGAAACTAGAAAGCAGCTTCTACCCCAGTATAACTTCTACCGAATCGCGCTATTGCTAAACGCTCTACAAGAACATATTCCCCCTCTTCGGGTGATCCACCCATAAAACTTTCTGCTAGACGCCTAAGACTTCCCAAAGGCAGATCATAATCAAAATGCCCCAGTCCAGAAGATTCTTGTCTCGGATCAAGCACACCATTATCCTCCCAGCTATAAACTGGTTCTGTTGCAGAGATACGCACGAAATCGCTATCCTCCAAGCCTACAGCAAAGGAGCAAATTTCGTCTAAAACCAAAGGATGAACCTGACCAAAAATATTTATCAAAGAACCAGCCATTCTTGGAAGAAGAGCAACTCTCTGTTTTAAGGCATCATTCCACTCCCAAGTTAAGTCATGAACTAACCCGCTCATTTTAAAAACTAAATATCTCCGTCCATAACCCCTTTATCAGAAACAAAAAACACACATTCACCGTCAGGCAAATTAGGAGAGTCAATTAATTTTGCAACTCTTGAATCTTTTTTTCCTCTTCTCAAATACATCCTGTAAGTTGAAGCGTGCCCAACAATATTTCCACCAATTGCTGTTGTTGGATCTCCAAACATCATTGCAGGATTTGCCATAACTTGATTAGTAACATAAACAGCTAGATTTCTTTCTTCTGCAACTTTCATTAAATTATGCAAATATTTATTTAATTTTTGTTGTCTATCTGCAAGCTGCCCACGACCAGAATATTCTGCTCTAAAATGTGCAGTCAAAGAATCAATAATAACTAATTTAATTGGCTCTCCATTTTTTATCATTTCTGCAACTTTATCCAATAAAAGAATTTGATGATCTGAGTTAAAAGCACGAGCAACAAAAATGTTTTTTAAAACTTTTTCTGGATTTAACCCAAGTCCTTCTGCAATTTGTTTTATTCTTGCTGGTCTAAAGGTTCCTTCTGTATCCACAAAAACACTCTTACCATTAGCCCCCCCTTGATCCAAAGGTAATTGGACATTAACAGCAAGTGTTAAACCTAGCTGAGTTTTACCTGAACCAAAAGCACCAAATGCTTCTGTAATAGATCTACTTTCTATCCCTCTTCCACCCAAGAGCTTGTTCAACTCTTTACTACCAGTTGTAATAAATGAAACTGAATCTCTTTTCTTTGCATACTCCATTCCGTCTTGAAATCCTAAGTTAAGCATATTTCTGGCAGCCTGAATTGCTTTTCTTGCAACACCAGGTCCAACACCAGCAACGTCAGCAAGCACAGCAGGACTCATAACTGCTAAACCCATTAAATCATAAATACCTGCAGAATCTAATTTCGCAGCAACAGCAGGACCAATTCCAGGCAAATCAGTTAAAGTTGGTTCTTCTCCACCTTCTTGCTTTTTTTTAATAAGAGCAATTTCAGCATCAGAAAGTTCACCTTCATCTTCGATAGCATCTTTTATTGCCCTCGCATCTTTTTTCATAACCATAAAAATTCCAAACTTCCCCAGTTTATAAAGATTATTCGTATCTCAGATATATATTAAAACAGATGTAAGTAAAACATAATCATGACAATATCAAGAAAGACAAAAATAGAGAAAATAAACAACTCTATAATTCCCCCTGTTTTTATTGTTCCCGAAAATTTTCTACCAAAAGGATAAACAGGTTCTATCCCCGCAATTGTGATTAAATCTAAAAAAAGATGAAGTCCGTAACCAATAAAAAATGGTAACCACAAAATTTGAAGGCTAAAATATAAAATCCCAGAGATAAGAATAAGAAAAGTTAAACTATGCATAATTCCTCGATGTTTTACAAAAAACTGTAATGGCCTGAAATACCATTTACTTCCAACTGAAGAAAATCTAGAATCAATATCTGGAAGCACACTTGCGATTAAAACAACTGTAACAAAAAGAATTTTATTTTCACCATAATTTAAAAGAAACAATGCAAAAAATAACGCAACAATAAAATGAGTTCTAATTAGCATATTAGCTAGACATTTTTTGAATTAATAAATCTAAGTTCGGAGCTTCAACTTTATCAATAATAAATTCTAACGTATTAAAATAAGAATTGTTCCGAACATTCCCAGAAAGAATAAATTCTTTGCCAAGTAAGTCTTGTCTTTGTTCTGCAAGTCTTTCTGGGTTTTCCAAATCTTTTATACCTAAAGAAGGAAGAAGATCATTAAAAACAACAGCACGAATTGTTTCTGTTCCGTCGTCAATTACTAAATTCATTAAAGCTCGTTTTTCTGGAGCAACACTTCCATGAACTTCACACACAAAACCTTGCTGATTTGCAGTAACTTTCTTTTTACACTCTAAACACACATTAAAAAATCTCGGATCAAAAACCTGAACAATAAACGCCCTGAGAGTTACGCTATCTCCTTGTTTAAACTCAGAGATAACTTTTTCTTTAACTGGCTTTTCTGTTTTAACTTCCAAGATAATTTTCTCACTTGGTTTTATATCAGAAAAACTTCCCACATGCACTTCATTTTCCCGCATACTTCCGTTGCTAATTTCAATAACAGTTCCCTCCCCAATTCTTCCTGTTTCAATTAAAGAAATATGATTTGTATCCCATAAAACAACTTTAATATTTGATGTTTCATCTGCGACAATAATATTTGCAACTTTACTTTGGTCTCCTTTTTTTGTGGTAAAAGACCTAATTGGAAAAAGCCTAATTACTTTCCCAAGAGTGTTAACTTTCCTCATTCCTGGAACTAATTCTTCTATTTTCAGAATCTCATTATCAAAATTAATTCCAAGTTCAGCAGCAATAACTTGTGCAGCCCCTTCTCGTGAGATAAGCCCAGAAAGCTTTGCTCTTTTAGCTTCAACTCTTCTTTCAATTTCCTCTTTTTCTAGCCCAGAAGACTTTGCAATCCTCTCAACTAGTTTGTCATAATTTCCAGCCATAATTCCAATAAATAAAAGCAGTTTAAAAGTATTGTGTTAGTAAACACACTATAAAAGGAAAGGTTATTGTAAGGAGAACTATGGGTGCTCCTCATTTTTAAAGATTATGTTACGTTTATAGTAGAATTTATAAACCTAATTTCGCAAAAACATTTATGGGAATTGCATTAGTACAGATGAGAATCATGCCAGAAGGATTAGATATTTCTTTAGAACAAATAAAAAAAGACATAATTGAAATCTTGAATAAAAATAAAGTTGGAGTTTACAAAACAGAAGAGCAAGAAATAGCATTCGGATTAAAGGCAATAATTCTAATGTTTCAAATTCCAGAATCACAAGCAATAGACCCAATAGAAGAAGCTATTGGAAAAATAACAGGCGTCAATTCTGCGCAGATTACAGATATGAGACGAGCTTTAGGATAGTTTTGTTATCATTTCTCGAGGTTAAAATGCAAAATCATACTGGGGCGAGTAAAGCGTTAATATAATTTTGGATTACCTCTTAAAAAATATTTTCTTAATCTTCAGATTTATCCGGATCTTTTTCAAAAATTCCAAAAATTAAAGATCTTGCACCAAACATAAGGCAAATCCAGGGAACAGCAACAGCAGGAATAAGTGCAAATTTAAGCCCAAACCAACCAAGTTGAGGAATAAGTGCAAATATCCCGAGGATAATACTTAAGATTCCCCAAAATCTGTTTAATCTCACAAAACCATAAAAGAACAAAACAAGAGCAGGAATTATAGCATAACCAGCAATTACCGCAAGAACTCCGGGATACGTAAGTTTATCTGCAAAAATAAAAAATAAACTAACAATTAGCTCGCTAATACCCAAAAAAGTTAATAGTTTGTGCATATAAAAAATAAGAAAGAGGAATTTATAAATATACCTAAACGTCAAATATAAAAACCAGAATTACATTAAACAACCATGGTAATCTCAAAAGAAGAGGCTGAAAATGTAAAACAGCAGCTTATGGAACATATCGATTCAACTTTTCCAGAAGACAAAAAAGAATCAGCAAAAACGCAAGTAATGGAAATGGATGAGGCGCAACTAGAAAATTTTCTAATAAAAAATAATCTTATAAAATCAGAAGAGCAGAATGAAAAAAACCCCGAAGAAAAAATGCAATGCGTATTTTGTGCAATTGTTGCTGGAAAAATACCTTCTTACAAATTAGAGGAAAATAAAGACGCTGTTGCTGTTTTAGAAATAAATCCTGTTTCAAAGGGCCACACAATAGTTATTCCTAGAAAACATCTTTCAGATTCATCTGACTTACCCAAAGCAGTATTCAGTTTAGCAAAAACACTAGCAAAAAAAATAAAATCAAAACTAAAACCAAAAAAAATAACAATTATTTCTTCAAATACATTTGGTCATGAAATACTAAATATAATCCCAGTTTACAAAGAAGAAAGCATTAGCTCAGAAAGAAAAAAAGCACCTCAAGAAGAACTAATAAAATTGCAAATAGAACTAGAGAAAAAAATAAAAATACCTAAACCAAGAAAAGTAAAAATAGTGGAAGAAATAAAAAAAATAGAAAAGGATATAGAAAAGAAAATAATTCCTTGGTTTCCAAATAGAATTCCTTAGAAAATTTTGCATAATTAATTTTTTACAAAATTTTCTTTGGAGAAGACCATAAAAATTAAAAACTTCTCCTTAAAAAAACCAAATCCAAAAAAGAGCATAAGCTAATAAAAAACTGGGAATAAATGCTACCCCATTTCTAATTTTAACACTTTTCTTATGCTTCTTCAGTAAAGCAATGTTCTCTTTACTTAAACCATCCCAAGAAGGAAGAATAAATTTTTTTCCAACTTTAACTTTTTCAAATAGCCAGTCCCCTTCTATTAAATTTCGGGGAGAAGTTAACTTAATCATGCTATTGTCTACGCTTTTTGAAACAAGATAAACCCAAGGAAGAAGAAATAAAACTATTCCTAATAAAAAGAAAACCTCATTAAAAGATACAAGGAGCATAATTAAAATAGAAAAGTAAGAAAAGGCTAGAATAAAATATCTAAATTTTTTGTATTCTTTAACAAAATCTATTTTAAAGCTTTTCCAGTTTTTAACAACTAAATAAAAAATGCAAAGTAATCCGTATATTGCCCCCCCTAAAAAGAAAAATAACAAGAAAAATAAAAGAATTTCTGAGTTAAGAATAAGATCCCATTTCCAAGGTAAGATCGCCCCCAATGCAGCAAACATCTTCATATCTGCCCCAGCAAATAGTCTACCATAATACATTAGTAATCCAAGTAAATAAAATAAAATAAACCCAATTACGCCAAGATAAAAAAAGCTCATGTCTTCATTAAAAATACTATAAAAGAATCTGAACCCCAAAGCAAAAATAACTAAAGAATAATTTAACCAATCAAAAACAATAGTTGTTCTAAAATCCTGAATACTGGCCACAATTAGATAAAAAAGCCCCAGTATCGCTAAAAAAATAACCTCTATCATAAAATAAAAATATCTTTGGTATTTATAAATTTATCAAGATAAATTCTGTGTCCTAAAAACTCCGCCAGTTTTGTAAGGATGTTTTTTCTTTTCCTTTCGTTTATCTTTTCGTTTATTTCTTTTTTCTACAGAATGAGCCATATCAAGAATTAAGCTAGTTTAATACAACAAAGATTGTAAGGGTTAGTAGAAGATGCTGGCTTAGTAGAATCTTTAAGTCCAGTTGCTACATTTGCAAGAGGCTGTGTAGCATAAACTGGCTTTGTTTCTCCAGTTGTATCACAAGCACCGCTTAAAGGAGCATACTCCTTACCAACATATTTTTTACCATCCAATTGGATCATGATGTTAGCACATTGTGGCTTCGCATTATCACATCTTATTGAAGGGCATGTATTAAAATTATATCTTATCAAGTTCAATTCAGGATTAGTTCCCTCTGCATTTAATTTAATACTTGCAAGAATATTACAGCTAGCCCTAGCTTCTGTTTTTGTATCTGGATCCTTCAATACTCTTTCTTGATAACAATAATCATTTTGGGCATTTGTTGCACAAGCAGTATTACACACACTTTGAACTTTGTCTATGTTTTGAGAAGATAAAAAAGGAAATACTTTTTCCCAACCAAGTGAAAATCCAAGCACCAGTACAACAAGAATAATCACCCCAAGAACAATAAAGATAATTGTATTAGTACTCATTTCTTGAGCTCTCTTGTTCATCCCCTTTTCGTTAATCATTACTTTTATATGAATTTCGTATTTAAAAACCTTTCCTTAAAATTAGGGTTTATTGTATTTAATTTCAACTAAAGGAAGCTCCATTGTTCCAACACGAATAAATCCAAGCATAATAAATTTGTCTTTAAATCCAACTTTAGATTCAAAACTCTTTCCTTGATTATACATCTTCAGATACTCCTTCGGCAAAGCAAGATTAGATTTGTGATATAGATTAACTGCACCAGTTTCTAAATTTAAAATAACAACTGCATCTGAATTTTGAGTTATCCCATCTAATTGTGAATCTAAATGGAAATTTCTTTCTAAAGAAGAAATTGATTCAATTACTCCCGGCCCAACAAGAGAACCTGCAAGCGACTCAAGATTAGAAACAAGCATAAGGAGTATTAGTAAACATACTACGAAAGTTCCAATTACCAAAATTACAATAGGCACTGGTGCACTTGCTTTTTTTCCTAAAGGAAGCAATGAAAAACAAAAACTTTTCCTCATGGGTAAACTCCTTTAATCTCAAAGCTTCTTCCAGTTAGAAGATGATATGTAGTGTAATATTTATTTTCATCAACTCCACCAAAAAAAGCAACAGGAGCGACATAACCATTAAATAAAAAACCAACAGCAGTTTTTTTCAAAAATAACTTCCCTGTTGTAAGTGCAATCTGTCCGTTATTTGCTTCAGTAAAAAATAAATCCAACTTTTCAAAAATTGCTTTCCTAGTGCCTTCATCATCAGAAAAAATATCTTCTGCTTTATTTTGGTTATTAGAAAAAAAGTTATCAAGTGAAGACATCCCAACAAGCCCAACTGTCTTTTCAACAGGAGAGTTTAAGGTAAGTGCCCCCTTTCCCAAAAGTGAAACAAAAGTAACAGTTAAAATTAAAATAAATATAATTAAAAGAGTTGCAACAATCCAATTTAAGGTTGTCCCCACCTCTCCTCGTCGATTAAGCATCTTTTGTAGTCACCACTTTTATACTTAAAACATATTCTTGACTTAAATCACTTACATAAAACTTATGTGTTAAAAACTTTTTTTCAACTAAATCTAAATCAAGTGCGCCACCATTTCCACCAATAACAGAAACAATTGAATTTGTTCCAACTGGAAAGCTGTCTAAAACAATACAAAATCCATAACTCTGTGCAGAGTCATAAACAATATTACACTCTTTAAGAAAATTAACTTCATCATAATTTGTAAGGAGTTCCAATCTAAAAGTATCTGCATCTGGAGATAAGCACTCTGCAATTTTATTTGCAAAAATCTTGGTTTCTAATTGTCGAATATCTAATGGTTTTCCATATGCAACAAGAACAGAGATAGTAATTCCTGTTGAAATTAAAAGAATCATAATAATCCAATAATAATTAACTGGACTTTCTGATTTTCCCCTCTTAAAAATGTTCAATTTCATTTGTAATTCTCCACAATAAAAGTATATCTTCCGTCAGTAAAATCTGGAATAGGATGGCCATTAATTAATTTAAGTTGAATGTTATTAAAAAAGTGGTAAGAAACTCCTTTTCCGTCTGGTTTTACTTTAACATTCACAAAATTATCTTGAATAGTTACCAATGATTCATGAATTTCATTTTTGCTTTTCCCACTCAATTTTATTGCAAGACTATAAGCATCAAACATATCCAAAGTTATTTCCATTCCAGGTTTAGCATTATCAAGAAGAAGTGCAATTTGTTTTGCATATTTTTCTTCTAGTCTGGCAGGATTGTCTGATTTTGAATCAACAAAAAGTACAATTAAAGCAAGAAAAATTAAGGTAAGAATTATCCAGATAAAATTAGATACAAGTTCGTCCATCCCCTTTTTTCTAAAACTCTGCATTAAATTATATACTTTCAGCATTAATAAAACTAACCATATAAATTAGTTATTAGTTAAATCAAAACTATCACATTGAGTTATAGTTCTAACTTCATCTGACTTAATAAAAAAAGGACTAACATAAAAATTAGCTCCAACATTATTCCCATTTTCCCCAGTTATAACAGAATAAGATTGAGCTAAATCTAATTTACTACTGAAGTCCATTTTACCTGCTTTTAAACCATATTTCTCCCAATCAGTAGAAAGAAGTTCGCTAACTGTTAACTGGGGGGGAAGACCATAAAGATAATTAAGATAATTCACCCCCGATTTAGGATAAGTTGTAAGAAGGTACTGATATAAATCCCCGTAGGAAATAGGTTTGGATTTAGTTTGAATTTCTTCATCAAATCTAATACTACTACAAATTCCACATCTTGTACTAACAATTTGCCAAAAAGAAAGATAATCCTGTTGTCCTTCTGCAAACATCCACCAGCAATCTTGCATTTGAACAGCAATTGCTTTCAAAATTTCTGATTTTTCTTCTGGATTAACTTTTATTACTTCGTCATATTTTGAAACAGAACTAGCACAATTTTTCCCGCCAGAAATACATACAAAACTAGTTGAGCAACTAAGAAAAGATTTTCCCCCTTTTGAAGCAAGTGCAATAGACTGCCTACAAGCTTCTTCTTTTCCTTGAGCCCCAGTATTGCCCCACAACATCCAGATAAAAACCAAGATTACTGCAAAACAAACAAAAATTACGATTAACTTGACAATTGTTTCCTTTTCCATAGCCGCCCCACGATTATTCATTATGCATTCACCCCTCTGCTGTTCAAAATTGCATAAAGTCCTACTGAAACTATTGCAAATAAAATTATCCATTTTGCATACTCAATAAAACTTTCTAGTTCCATGTTCTTGTTATTGTTTTGGTATCTTTATTTATTTGTATTTTAAACGGAGTATCTGCAAACCAAAAAATTTCTGAAGAACAAAACAAACAAAGATGGCCCTTAGAGTCATATACTGTGGGTTTTCCAACAACAGAATAAAAACTATAAGGAGAAGAAAGTTCTAAGCATACTGCGGATTTAACTTGTTCGCAATCTTCAGAGTATTTTTGAGAGAGACTACTTTTACAAATACATAAACAATTACCCCATCCCCTACTTTGACAATCCTTCGGTAATGAAAATTTGTCAAATGGAAAAAAAGCTAAAAACCAATGAGCAGTATCCAAAGTAGTAACATCAACCTCCGAAGCACCACCCTCTATCGCATAAACAACATTCTCTAAAATACCTTTAGCTTGTTTGAATTCTTTATTTGATTGAGACTGCCAAAGAAGGTATGCAAAACCAACAAGCAAAAGAAGACAAATCACACCAATTAAAATGTTGTTTAAATTTTCTGTTAACCAAGTTTGGCCTTTTCGGTTCATATTAGAGTAAGAATAAGTTTAAATGTATTTGAATTTTGGAAAAAAGGGATAACAACTCTGTCAAAAAATAAATACAAACCACCAAGTATAGCAACAACTGCAACCATGATGGCAATAAGTTTAATCAACTCATCTGATATTGCTTGACTCATTTTCCAAATCTAAAAATACTTTTAATTGCATCAACAAGACTTCCCCATTTTCCAGAAATAATAAACACCGCCAACAAAATAATAACTAAAACTGCAAGAATAAGTAATATTTCAGGTACATGCTCAGACATTGCCCCGTGTTTATTAAACCCCTTTTTCATGAGTTAAATAAATCAAAGGATTTTATAAACTTAACTTAAAGATATAAAAAGAAACTACCCGCCAAGAGCTCCACCAAGCACTAGTCCAACAAGCAAGGATAATGCAACAGTTGTGATAAGCCCAGTAATAAAATAAAGCAGCATTCCAGCTTTCAAATTTCTTCCAGTTTTATTTGATTTTTCAAGTTTGTCTTCTCCAGAATCAACTGTAACTAAAGAAGAAGTTAAAATAAAAATTATTTGAATTAAATAAATTCCAACAGAAATCTGCAAAATATAGGGCGGAATCATTTTGTAAATGTCAAAAATATCTTTCAAAGAACTCAAATTTCCAACTCCAACAGCATCGTCTAAACCAGGAATATTGAGTTTAGCTAAAATAAGAGTAATCATTCCAGCAAGCCCAACAACAACTCCTGCAAGTAAAGGAGCCAAGAAAGTCATATTACTTTTCATATCAGAAATAACTTCTGCGAGTAAATCTTTCAAACGTTCTGTAATTTTTTGAATGTTCTTAACATATTCAGAGATACTCATTAAACTAGATGCTGCTATTTTCAAACCTTTTTTAGAAGATTCTACTAAAATTTTCATACTCGTTGCAATTAAACCAGAAGGATAATAAATTAAAGCTCCACGGTTTCTGTCAAAAATAGCTGTTTCAACACTCATCCCCATCTGTTGAACATTATAATTAACTTTTTTGAAAAAATCTTCAGTAATTAATCCGCGAGAAGCTTCTGCAATTCTTCCAAATGCAAGTTCTGGCGGGGTTCCGTTCCCAATTCTATTTCCTAACTGGAATAATGAGTTATTAAATTCTTTCTCAAGTTCATTTGTTTTTTCTCTTTCTAAAATTAATTTTTTTGTTTTTCCAGAATAAGCAATAGCAAAAAAAAGCGCAATACCTAGTGGGAAAAACATTCCCAAAATAATTGAACCCAAACCAAAAGGGCCCCTTATTCCTTGAGGACCGTTTCTAAAATCAAAGAAATTTTGGTCACCCATAAAACCCAAACCAATTTGATTAAATGTAAAGTCTTTTGGAATTCCTAATGCGTCGGGTAATGGAGTAAAACCAAAAAGAATAGGAATTAAACCAATTATTAAAAGAGGGAGAACAATTAGGAATGCATTGAAATAATGTTTTTTGCTAGCATATTCTGCATAAAGAGGGTTTCTCTCTAAAAATTCTGTTTCCCCGTGTCCACCTGGCCTTAAAAATAAAATTTTGTCTGTTAGATAAAAAACTAAAAATGGAACAATCAAGTTAAATAAAATTAATGCGTGATACCATTTAAAAAAGTCACCAATCATAGCAGAAGCTAAAGGTAAAAGAGCTAAACCTAAAGTTGGAAGCACAACGCCCAGCATATAAACATTAGATAAAGGTCCTCGAACTTCGTGTGTAAATCTTAACATTTTATCATAAACTCCGTCTAAAACAACTTGTAAAGCTTTTTCTAAAATAGAAATTCTTCTTCCATCTTCTGGTTCAAATAAACTTCCTTCAATCAAATGAAAACTTTCTATAAACTCTGGGCTATATCCTCTCCAACTTTCAAGATAATTATCTAAGCTTTCTTTTATTGTTGAAAATTTTCCAACTTCAACTTCATAAAAAACTTTTCTAAAATCTAAAGCAAGAGGATATTGTAAATGTTTTGAGGCAAACGCAATTGCTTTCTCTAGGTTTGAAGTATGTCTCATATAAACCACAATATAAAGAATTGCTGGAACCATCTGGCTCGAAGCTTTTAATCTCCATTGATTAGCTAGTCTTAAAGGATACGCCTTAAAAAAGTAAAAAACAAATAAAGCCAATATTAAAAATAATACAAAAAATAACCAGGGAAAATTCATAATACTTCCAGAAATAAATGCATAAGCAAAAGAAAAAACTAAACCAAATAAAAAAATCGATAAAAAAGCAGTTACACTTAAACCTAAAGCCTGCCAAGGCTCTAAATCAAGATGGGCACTATTCAAAGATTTTTGAACTTCATCTTCGTCTTTTCTAGAAAATTTTAATTTAATTAAACTCCCAAGACTTTTGCACCATCGTTCATAGCTAGAAAATTCTTTAAACATCTCTTGTCTAAAATTTAAATATTCTTTGCTGTAATCATCATGGTCGGACTCCATTTGGCTTTCTATTTTAGCACCATATTTCTTAAAAATATCGTCAACTCTTGGATCCCTCATTTGAAATCAACTCCGCAATTATTTCGAATGAATGGAAACTTTATGTTTGCTTGCATTTTTCACCTCTTCCTCAGAATTATTTCGCATTTTTAGTTAATAAATCTTGTTAAAAATTAAATCGTCTTAGACTTTACTTTCTCATTCAACCAACTTTGCCACTCTGGGAAAACTCTTTTACTTAAAGGCAAACCAATTTCTTGTCTAACTTTCTCAGATATTTTATGGAAAGAATCATTCGAAAGTGCATTAAATTTAGCTTCAAGCAAATCATTTCTGTCTAATTTTTTAGAAACATCAACTATTTCTTTTTTAATTTGTGCTCTAAGGAGAATATTATCATAAACAGCATCCCAGTTTCCAGCCCAGCCCTTAACACTCGAAGCAATATCTTTTATTATTTCAGAGTCACCATTAACTAAATCATCACTAGCTTCAAGCTCGTCTTTTTCTACATTATAATTCAACAAGTCAATAAAACCTTTTTCTTCCATAGGATCTTTTTTCCAATGTTTTCTTACTTCAGCTAACTGTAACAATCTTCTTTTTGAAGATAACCCATCTGGACTTTTAATTGGATTTGCAACAGCAATAATATCTGTAGCTTTAAAACTCGTAGCTGGAACTTCTAAATCATTTACAACTCTATCAAACACGCCATAAGGAGAAGCACCATGAATTGTACCTGCAACAACATTTGCCAAAGCACCAACTCTCATTGCTTCATAAAGTGCCTTAGCCTCTACACTCCTCACTTCGCCTACAATTAAACATGAATCACCTAATCTTAACGAAGTTCTAATTCCGTCTTCAGCAGAAACTTCTGTTGTTGTCTTTAACAATGCACTTCTAACTTTCATTCTTAAAATATCGTAATTTAATTTTCTCAGAGCTTCAACAGGAAGTTCAAGTGAATCTTCTACAACAATTATTCTATTTCTTGGAATTATTTCTAACATTAAACTACCTAAAAGAGAAGTTTTACCTGAGGACCTCGTTCCTGCAATTAAAATTGTTCTTGCACCATCAACCATAAAACTCATAAGCCCAGCAGCAAACGGATTCAACATTTTATTTTTAACAAATAAAGGTAATGTCCAAGGCTCATCTCTGTGTCTTCGTATTGCATAGGCTAAACCATCTGGACTAAGTGGCTGCTGAATAACAGCAATTCTTGCATTAATTTTATCAAACATAAGTTGAGTATCTAAAATTGGATTTGATTCATCAAGAGGACGACCAGAAATCATTCTAAATTTAGCTGCCCACGAATCAGCATCTTCCTGACTAGGGATGATATTTGTAATACACTCCCCGTGGTCCTGATGTCTGACAAAAATGTTATTCTGGGGAATGGGCGCATTTAAAACAATGTCCTGCAATTTCTGATCAGCAAGTAAGACTTCGATAAGCCCAAATCCAATTGTATGCCTAACTAAAATAATCGCCAATTTATTTAAATCATTATAATCTAAAGCAATTCCTCTTGTCTGAGATAAATCTTGTAAAAGATCTTTTGAAATATTAAAAAAAACCTGTCTTGTTCTTTCTGTATCAATAAGTTCTTCTGCCTTAGGCTGATGCTCTATTAAAACTGCTCTAGCCAAATTAAGTAGCTGATTGTATTCCTCACTTAAAGTATTTTCAGGAGGGGTAATGTGATAAATTAATTTTGATTCATCTTTTTTACTTAAAATAGTAATAATGCTCTCATCATACTCTCTTCCCTTAATTTTATACTGGTCAATAATTTCAGAATCCTCTGGCAAATCTAAAACAAGTCGAGTAAAAGTAAAATTAGGAATAACATTTGGCTTAAAAAAATGTTCGTAAATATCCCTACTTCCTTTTTTATACTCGCCAAGATATGGAATTAAACTTCGAATTAAAATTGTTTTTTCTAAAGTGAGTAGTATCTTTTCTAAAATTTTAATATATGTTCCTTGTTCAGATTTAGAAGCAACATTTATTTTTTCATAAGCAATCCTAGCCTCAATTAAACTTCTTTTTAGTTCAGAATATGCAAGCACAGGATCCTTTTTTAATAAAAATAAAAAACCAACCATTTGATTGTATCTTTCACTAAAAGAATTAGCTCCAAGTTTTTCCTGAGAAAGGATTTTTTCTTGTTTTAAAAGATAAGTATAGAATTGCGCTATTTCAACTAAAGCTTCAGTTTCAGAAGAATTGTAATTATAACTTTTCTGTTGTACTAAAACTAATCGCGAGACATTTGAGTTTTCAATTAGAATCTCTATTGCTCTTTCCATAACTTCAGCATATTCTACTAAACTAGGAACAAAACCTGCTCCTTGAAAATTAACATATGCAACATCTTCTCCTCCTTCTTTTTGAATTTCGTAAGCATAAAGTGCCGTGTCTGTCTTAAAGTTCATCTCTTTTACCTCATCTAACACAAGAATACTCGGTTTAAATTATTTTGTATTAAAAAAGATATTTAAACCTTAATTAGTTAAGTATAATATGGAAGAGACAAACTATTCTCAAGGATATGACGACTCTGCTTTGAGGTTAAGAGATTTAGAAGAAAAACAAAATTTACTAAAAGATAGAATTATAATTATCGGAAAAAATTTAATAGAAACAAAAGAAGAAACAACAGAAAAGCTTATTGAACTAAAAAAAGATATAGAGATACTGAAAGTTAACGTCGATAAAATACTGACTTTTTTAGAAACACTTTCTGCCGAAATACCCAAATTTGCAAAAAAAGAAGATGTTGATATTCTGTACAAACAAGCTAAAATGTTCAAATCACTAGAAGAATGACAATATTAGAAGAAGTTTTAAACATGAGGGTGCAAGGTATGTCTGACTCGCAAGTATACGAAAATTTAAAAGACAGGGGTGCTTCACCTAAAGATATAAACAATGCTTTAAATCAAGCACAAATAAAACAGGTTATTTCAGGAGAACAACCACAAAACTACATGGACCCAACACAATATCCAGATGCACCAATGCAGGAACAACCACAATACGCAGATTCGCAACAAGTAGCACAATATCCCCAACAGCAAGGATATGCAACAACAGATAACACAGTAGAAATAGCAGAACAAGTATTTGATGAAAAAATTTCTAAGTTTCAAAGAGAAACAACTACTCTTCAAGAATTCAAAGCAATTGCAGAAGTAAAAATAGAAAATATTGATAACAGATTAAAAAGAATAGAAGAAATTCTTAACATGCTTCAATCAGCTGTTCTTGAAAAAGTTGGCTCATACGGAAACACATTAGAAAGTATAAGAAAAGAAATGTCAATGATGCAAGATAGCTTTTCTAAAACATTACCTTCTTTAAGAAAGAAAAACTAAAAAGTTTATTCTGAATTCTTCGTACATTAATTCTTTTCATTAACAGGATCTCTTGCAAGAATATAAAGAACAGCACCAAATATAAGAACTAAGAAAAATCTTTATGTATGGGGTTTTACTAAAGTACTATTAAATTCAGAAGTACCACTTTTAGCACCAATTCCGATAATAACGATGATTACAGCTGCGAAAATTATTCCAGAAATAATCATCTCGCTATCCATTATTCCCCAAGCATTACCCCAATTCCAACCAACATCATTAGCTGTATTTAAGAAAGTTACAAGTGCAATAATAACTGCTAAACCAAAAAAGCCCCAAGAAATAACTTTATTATTAAAATCAGCAAATAAACCAACAAGAATCATAGCTCCAAGTAAAATAACTAAACCAACACCCATTCTCGGAAATACCGCTGTAAAAAACACAGGAACAAAATCTAAAGACATTGCCATTAAACCAACAGCAAGAGCAATAATTGCAGTAATTGCGTTATTTTCTTTGAATAATTTTAAACCTTTTAAGGTAATAAAAACTAAACAAAAAATAATTAAAAAAGGAAGAAGAAAACTAATTATGCCCATATCTTGCCATTTTTGAAATAAAGTTCCGAATGAACCAGAGTAAGCAGCACCATAAGCATACATCACCAAATTTTCTATCATAGAGGAAATAACAATTTCTTATTTAAATATGTTTCTATCAATCTGAGGTTTAACCAGCTTTAGTAGCTACTTTGCTAGTACCAACAGCAACAGAGATAACAACTACTAAAACAACAATAAATAAAAGATTAGTCCAAAATCCAGAACTCCAATTACTACCAAATAAGAAATCCAAACTATTACCAATATTAGCATTTGTTGCCCAAAGAAGAGCAATAATTAAAGCAATTATTAAAACAACTCCAAAAACCCATTTAGTCCATTTAAGTTTATCATCATCAAACATTTTTTCCTTAAGGCTACTTCCTGTTGCGAATCCCCACAAAATTAATCCAACAAAAATTACAATAATCGCAACTGCTAAGAACTGAATAAGATTACCAACAACTAATTTAGGGTAAGCAACACCAACAAAAATCAATCCAATAACTAAAGCAACAATAGCATCTATTTGTTTTTTGTCATCACCAAGAAGCTTAGTTTTTTGAAGAATAGCAAAAACAATAGCAAAAACTAGTAAAAAAGGTAATATAAACTGGGTTAGTAACCAGTGTTGCAAAATTGTATCAGTAGCCATCTTTCTACATTAAATCTTCTTCGTTTCCTCTTTCTGAAACAGGAAGAGCACCTTGACTAATAATAAACACATCGCTTATAGACTTAACAAATTGATGAGGAATTACAACGCCTCTAGCTCCACCAATAAGAGAAGCCATACCTGAACTTACTCTAATTCTCCAACCGTGAATTCTATTGTCTTGAATATTTGCTTCTTCTATTTCTCCAAAGAAGTCTCCACCATCTGTAAAAACTTTCAACCCAACAACTTCACTAACTTTTTTTATTCTCATAATAGAAAAATGACTTATGCTATTTATATACTTTTCCATTATTAAAAATTACTATTCAAATAGATAGATTAAACAGGATATTGAAAAACAAAAATGTTTATAAGAACAATACTCTTGATTAAATCATGTTAAACAAAAAAGAGATATTCATCATTTTAATAGTTTCAATAATCTTAGCCCTAGCAATTAGCCTAACTTCAAGCGAAAAAACATTTGAGTCCTTTAGAATAAACTATGGCTATTCACTTGTTGCAATCCTCTGTGTTATTCTGGTGAATGTTGTCGCTAAAAAAATAATGGCTTACATGCTCGACACGAAGATAGAAATAAAATTATGGGAAATGCAACGATACTGGTTCAAAGCAAGTGACCAATTTAAAAAACCAATTGTAACAGGTTTAATTTTCCCAATAGTAATTACAGTTCTTTCAGCAGGATATGTAAAATGGCTTGCAAGTATAACATTCGACGTAGAATCAATGGTTTATAGAGCAGCAAAAAGATACGGAATATACAAGTTTTCAGAAGTAACAGAGTACCATATCGGGTTAATTGCAGTTGCAGGTGTTTTTGCAAATTTAGTTTTTGCATTCTTAGGGTATTTAATAGCTGTCCCGTTATTTGCTAAGTTAAGTTTACTTTATGCTCTTTGGTGTATTGTTCCTTTTTCATCTCTAGACGGTTCTAAAATTCTTTTCGGAAGTAAATTGCTATGGATAGCTACAGCAATAATAACTGCTGTTTGTTATATCTGGGCTGTTTCAGTAATATAATGGAAGAAAGAAACCAAAACATAACCGCAGTATTTGCAATAGTCGCAGTAGTAATTGGAGTATTTTTCTTTAGCATAAATAATATTACGGGAAATGTTATTTCAGAGAATTCCGGAACTAGCGTGGGCGTAATTGGAACTTGTCTGATAGTTTGCGGATTAATTTTATCGTATTACATTATAAAAAGGAGGTAATCCAAATGGATTTTCTAAAAGATATCTCACCAAGAGATTATCAAAAACAAATATTTGAAACCTGTAAAAATGCAAATTGCCTAGTTGTTTTACCCACAGGACTTGGAAAAACTCTAATTTCTTTAATGCTAACAATACACAGAATGCAAGAATTTCCAGGAGACAAGGTACTTTTTTTAGCCCCAACAAAACCTTTAGCAGAACAACAAATGAACGCTTTTCAAAAACAGCTTCCAGAATTATTTGGTAGTTTAGAACTTTTTACAGGAGAAGTAAATGCAGAAAAACGAAAAAAAATATGGAAAAGTGCAGATATAATTTTCTCAACACCGCAATGTATTGCCAACGATTTAAGAAAGAACTTGTACAATTTAGAAGAGGTTTGTTTGTTAATAGAAGATGAAGCACATAGATGCATAAAAAATTATGATTACAATTTCATCGCACAAAAATACAAATCTCAGTCAGCACACCCGCGGATAATTGGCTTGACTGCTTCTCCCGGGAGTGAAAAAGAAAAAGTTCAACAAATCTGCAGAAACCTGTCTATAGAAAAACTAGAAGTTCGAACAAGAGAAGATACAGAAGTAAAAAAATATCTTCAAGAGTTAGAATTTGAAAAACAGTTTGTAGATTTTCCACCTGCATTTCAAGATATAAAACATGCCATAACAAAACTTCTAAATAGTTATATAGAGGAACTGAAGGTCCGAGGAGTTCTTTATGGAATAGCAAACAAGGGCACAATAATAAAGTTGCAGAAAGAAATTTCAGCAGCAATAAGCAGAGGAAACAAAAACTTTAATTATTTTTTAGCAGCTAGTGCCTGCGGTCAAACATTAAAATTACAGCACTCATTAGAATTATTAGAAACCCAAACTCTTTCTGGGTTTAATAAATACTTAAAAGAACTTTTTGATCAAGCATCAAAAAAACAAAGCAAAGGAGTAGTAAAATTAGTTGCTCAACCAGAATTCAATTTTGCCTACATGTTATCAAACGAACTTCTTTCAAAAAATCAAGAACATCCCAAACTTCAAAAACTAATTGAGTTAGTTGAAAAAGAAAACATAAATAAAAAATCAAAGATAATTGTGTTTACACAATTTAGAAACACTGCTTCAGAAATTGTAAAAATAATTAATTCTAAAACACCATACAAAGCAATAGTTTTTGTTGGTCAAGCTAAAAAAAATGGGACAGGTTTAACTCAAAAAGATCAGAAAAGAATAATTGAAGAATTTTCTAGAGGAGAAGTAGACATTTTAGTTGCAACATCAATTGGGGAAGAAGGCCTAGATATTCCTGAAGTAAATGCAGTTATTTTCTATGAACCAATCCCCAGTGCAATAAGAAAAATTCAAAGAGCAGGAAGAACAGCTCGTTTAATGCAAGGAAAATTAATTATTTTAATAACAAGAGATACTCGAGATGAATCAAACTACTATATTTCAAGGTCAAGAGAAAAGAAAATGTACAAAACAATTGGAGAAATAAAAGACGACTTAGATAACATCCAGGAAAAAATTAATGAAGTAAAAGAAGTTCAAAAAACACTATGAAGCCCAAGCCCATCTTCGATATTTTCTCAAGAAAACATGAAGTTGTAAAACAAGAAGAAAAATTCGAAGTTTTAGTAGACTACAGAGAAAGAAATTCTTTAGTTCCGTCTGAATTAATAAGGCTCGGAGCAGAAATAAAAATTCAAGAACTCAAAGTAGCAGATTACATAGCAAAAGGAGTTGCAATAGAAAGAAAAACAATTCCAGATTTTCTGAATTCAATGATAAATAAAAGATTATTTTCGCAACTAGAAGAAATACAACAATATCCTCAAAAGCTGTTAATTATAGAGGGAGAAAACCTTCTTTCAAACACCGGAGGAATAAACCCAAATGCAGTTAGGGGTTTTCTTCTTTCAATAGCAACAAAGTTTAATGTCCCGCTAATCTTCACAAAAAATTCAGAAGAAACAGCACAGTACATCTTTCTCTTAGCAAAAAAACAAGAAAAAGATTTTTCAATAAACGCAAAGAAAAGGAATCTAACCCCAAAAGAACAAAAACATTTTATTCTAGAAGGCTTTTCGGGAATAGGCCCAACAACAGCTAAAGAGCTTTTAGAAAAGTTCAAAACATTAAAAAATATATTCAATTCATCCGAAGAAGAGTTAAAAGAAATTCTAGGTAAAAAATCAGAAGACTTCAAAAAATTACTTGATGAAGAGTATTAAGAGGCCGGAAATTCTTTCAAAGTCTTATATTTTGGACCTGTTTTAGTTAATTCAGATTTAATCAAAGAAAATTTACCTATTTTAAAATTCATTTCTTTTATTTTCAATGAAGAAACACCTTTAACAAAAAGTTGCTTATCTTTAACTTCCTTAATTCTTGCAAGAGTAATATGTTCTGAAAATTCTCTTTCCTCGTTTTTAAATCCCTCGTTAATCAATTTCTTTTCAATTTCCTGCTTCAGATTATTAATCTCTTTTGAAATTAATTCAAGCCAAACAACACGAATGTAATCTTGATTGGGGAAAAAACCTATCTTTCCTGTTTTTGCTTCAAAACTTTTGAATTTAATCTCCCCAAGAATAGCCTCTATTTTGGTTATCTGTTCTTCAGAAACTTCTCCCAAAAACTTTAAAGTTAAATGCAAATTATTCTTATCTACAAAACTTCCAGAAACTAAACCAGCATTTTTTAGTTTTTCAACTGGGTGGAATATTTCTGATTTTACGTGCTCAGGCAAGTTTATGGCAACAAAAACTCTCATCCTTGCTAAAAAGCAAAAGAGTATTTAATATTTTCTATACTAACTCAGAAACAATTCTCGCAGCTATTCTTACTTCCTCTTTTTGAACATCAACTTCAGTTATATCAAAAGAACGAAGATTTTTCATTTTGTTGATTCTAGAAACAAGATAAATTATCTCCCGATCTGATATCCCCCCTTTATTTTTGCTATCAAGTGCATTCAGATCAAACGAAACATAAAGTTCTTTTCCAGAAGAAAATTCCATAATGCTGTCACAACTATCTTCAAGAGTTAGCATTATTTTATCCAAAGGAACAAGTCTAATTCCATTGTTTTTAACAAAATTAAACTCCTCTTTTCCAAGCTCCCTAGCACCAACAATCAAAATAGATTTGGGGTTAAATCCCTCTTCAACAACTTTTCTCAACCAATTTCTGTTACTTGCGAATTCCGCTATTCTTAAACAATCTAGCTTAGAATCAAAAACAATTAAGCACGGCTCTTTACCAGAACTATCCGCAAAATCTAAAAAAGCCCGAGATAAGGAATACGAAACAGAACCATCTCCCCCTAGAAAAATAACTCGGGGGTTATTTTCATAACTTTCAAAAGCATTTTCATAAATTAATTTATTTGTTAACTTCAAATTAGCATCATCCAAATGAATTTCTTCCAAATCAATTTTAGCAAACTCCACTTCTTTACCTTGAGAGTTAAGTTCTATATTTTTTAATTCTTTGAGGATAGCATTTCCAGCTAATTTCGCTTTTTCATTTCCATTCACTCCAGGCACTTTAACAATAAACATAAAAAATCCAAGAAATCAATGTTTTTAACTATTCTGTTAGAGCTACCTTTTTTTATAAACATGAGAAAGCAAAAGCATTACAACAAAAGATAAAATGAGCAAACCACTCAAAGTAGAATAATAAGCAATTATGGGCAGGTTATTCTCGTTTAAAATTTGTCCAGAAGCAGAATCATTCTGGGCAATATCTGTAACAGCCTGTTCATCAACAACATTTCCCGTTAATTGATTATCCATAAAATAAACAAAACTAAAAAGTGAAACTAACATAAACAAAGAAAAAATTACCAGCACCATTGTTCCACCTTTTTTATTCATAGAAATACCAGTTAAAATAGATATTTAAATTTATTTAGGAACTAAAGCAACAAAGCTATGGTTTTTTATAGCATTTTTTGCGATTTCTTTAACTTCTTGAATAGTTACAGCAGAGATATGTTTCTCAAAACCATAAAAGTTTTGAGCATTACCGTCAATTTCGTAGTAAATTAGATTAATCATTTGCATTTGCGAATCTTCTAGAGCAATGTAATGGTTACCAATAATCTGTTCTTTAACTTCGTCTAGCTCTTTTTTATCCAAGGAGTCTATAACTTTTTGAAATTCTTCCAGAATAAGTTTTTTAATTAACCCAACATTTTCCTTATTTGCCCCCGCATAAATAAAGTTATATCCAAAAAGTTTAGTTACTTCAGAATCACCTTTAATTGCGTAAACCAAATTTCTCTTTTCTCTAATCTCCCCCCATAATCTAGAAGACATTCCGCCAGCCATAATAAAATTAAGCACTTCTGCAGCATAACTTTTTTTGCTTGTTGAATTCGGAACATGATACCCTAAAACTAGATTTGCTTGGTCTATTCCTTCTCGTTCTTCAATAGAAGAAGCAATTTTCTTAATTATCTTTGGGGAAGTAATCCTTAACGTACCTTTTATAAAATTCTTTTCAGCAAAACTAACTAGCTCCATAAAATCTGCATCACCAACAACACAAAGAATCATATTTTCTGGAGAATAAATTTCTTTAAATTTTTTAGCCAAATCAGCCCTAGAAATATTTTTTACTGTTTCGAAATTTCCAGCAATATTCATCCCAAAAGGTTTTTTATACAAATGAGATTTTAACTCGTTAAAAACATGATACCTCGGATTATCTTTATACATTTTAATTTCTTCAAAAATAACCTGCCTTTCTTTTTCAGTTTCTTTTTCATCAAAAAGAGGATTTTTTACTAAATCTGAAAAAACATTCAAAGCTGATTTTAAATGCTTGCTTGGCGTTTTACACCAATAAGCAGTAATTGTTTCATCGGTAAATCCATTAATTTCCCCACCTTTTTTTTCTATTTCTTGCGCTATCTTTTTTGAATCTCTTGTTTTTGTTCCCTTGAAAAGCATATGTTCTATAAAATGAGAAATTCCTTTTTCCTTCTCTTTTTCATGAAGAGCTCCAGTTTTAACAACAAATGCTAAACTAATCACAGGAAGACTTCTTTTCTCTAGAATTACAGTCATCCCATTTTTCAAAACTTTCCGATAAAATTTTGGTTTCATAATCGAATAATAGATACAAATAACCTAGCTATTTAAACTTTTTACCTAAAAACAACAAAAGATTTAAGGGAATAAGCTTTTTATACACTAAAAGTCTGATATAATAAAGATGGTGCAGATAACAGTCATTCTAGTCGGATTAGTAATAGTAATAATAGCTATAGTTGTTATCATCTATCTAATTGAAAGGAAATTAAAACAAAAACTTAAAAAAGTTTCTTCAAGGAAGGCAAACAGATATGTCGTACGGTTAAGAAGAATAAAAAGCAAAAAACAAAGTCCAGAACAAGAATTAGAAGAACTAAACAAACTAACAAAGTCTTTTTTGAAAGAAGAAAATAACCTAGAGCAGAATTTAACCTACTCTTCACTAAAAGAAATACTTCAAAAAAAGGGAAAATATGAAGAAGCAGAATTCTGTGATTTAATGAACAAAGAATATTACTCAAAAAAACAATTAACTAATAAAGAAATAAAAAAGATAGTTTATTCCTTAGAAAAAATAATCAAGAAAAACTAAGGAAAGACTCTAAATCTAAAGTTAGAAAGAATCCAAGTAATACTAAATAAAAGAATAGCAATTAAAAAAAGATAAAGAGAAACATCTGTTGACACTTCTTTCTTTGTTGTAGCCAAAATAGAACTAAATGACTCATCCAGCCCATATTTATCTTTCACTTGGAAAAAATTTCCCTCTGTGTTAAATGCCAAAGATTTCAAAAAGTCAATATCTACTTTGGAAATAGTTTCTAAATCAGTAGAACCGCCCTCTTCTGTCCCAATAGCAATAGTGTTAATTATTAAATTTCTTTTTTTAGCATAATTAATCATTTCAGAAGCGTCTCCAACATTATTTTGCCCGTCACTCACTAGAACAATTGACTTAAGAGATTTTGATTCAAGAAGATTATTTGAAGCAACTAAAACATTATACACATTTGTCCCCCCAACATCCCCGAATTCTATCAAGTCTATTGCACTATATAGCCTCATCTTGGAGTTAGTAAGTTCCTGCAATACTGTCGCTTGACCCCCAAATGAAATAATTCCAACTTCAACCCCCGTAGGGAGATTTGAAATAAAAACCTTAGAGGACTCTTTTGCAACTGCAAGTCTATCTGGTAAAACGTCAGATGTTTTCATGCTTCCAGAATTATCTATGGCTAAAACATAAGAAAAAGAACTTGTTTCAGCTTCAAAAGAAATAACAGTTCCAGCTACCCCAAAAATAAGAAAAAATAAAATTGCCAAGTTGAGGTAAAGAGAAACTATGTTCTTTGAAAGAAATTCTCCAGGATATATTCTCTGCATTGCTTCAAAATTAGGAAAAACTACTGATCTTTTTCTCGGATAGTAAGAACTAATAAAATAGAAAAATAGAAAAATTGGAATAAGTAACAATAAAAATAAAAGTTTTGGAAATAAAAAGGAAATAGCCACCATCAGAAATTTCCCCCTTTTGTTTTATTACTTCTGCTTTCTAAGAAAGCAATTAAAGGTAAAATAAAAGATTTTTCTGTTTTTAAGTCACAAATATCCACATTAGATTTTGTAAACAAACTAAACAAAAGCTTCCTCTGATTTAAAACGAAATTACTATACTTTTCTTTTAAAACAGAAGTTTCAACTAGCTTCTGTTTTTGTGAGTAAGGGTCCTGAAAAAGTAAATAGCCTCCAGCCTCAGGAAGCTTTTCATCTAAATTATCTCTAATCATTATTGCAAAAGTTTCAAATCTTGCAGACAATAATCTCAACTTTTGTTCAATTCCTCTTTCTAAATGAAGAAAATCAGAAACTAAGATTACTACTGAAAATTCAGATTTAATTCTTTTTAAAACTTCATCTAAAGTTTGATTCAAGCTATAACCACCACCATAGTTTTTAACATCTGACAAAAATTTAGTTAAAATAAAAAAGTGCTTTTTAGATTTTCCAGGCTCAAGAAATTTTGTAACTTTTTCGTTATGCATAAAAAGTCCAACATTATCATTAGAATCCATGATTAAATAGCTTAATGCTGAAATAACTTCCGTAGCATATTCTGCTTTAAGTTTATTTGAAGAACCAAAAAGCATACTTGCACTAGAATCAACAACAAAATAAATGTTTAAATCTCTTTCTTCAATATATTTTCTTGCTAAAAGTTTATTTGATCTCAAACTTGCTTTCCAGTCAATCATGCTCGAATCTTCATCTTGCTCAAAATACCGATATCCATCAAATTCTAGTCCTTTCCCTCGGAAAATTGACTTATAAATCAATTTTTTTACCCTAAATTTTTTGACGCCAGCCATAAATTCTGAAATAGACTTTCCGATATTGAGCTCAAATTTTCCTTCCATTTGTAAATTATTTTCCTTTTAGTTTAATTGTTAAAAATGTTTGATTTAATTTCATGTTTAAATTACTCTGCTTTTAACTCTTCAAGTAATTCTTTAATTATATCGTCAGAAGAAATTTTGTCTGCTTCTGCTTCGTAATTTAAGATAATTCTATGCCTTAAAACAAGATGGGCAACTTTTCTCACATCTTCTGGGAGAACAAAGTCTCTTCCATTCATTAATGCCTCTGCTTTAGAAGCAATAAATAAAGAAATTGAAGCTCTCGGACTTGCTCCGAAAGAAATATACTTAGAAAATTTAAAATTTTTATCTCTTGTTTTTCTAACAATTTCAACAATATATTTTTTCACTTTATCCGAACTAAAAATTTTTTTTGTTTCTTCCTGCAAATGTATTATTTTTCCCGGAGAAAGTAATCTTTTTATTTTGTAATCTTCGAATCTAGAAAGAGAGATATTCTGGGTTAGAATACTTTTTTCTTCATGCTCATTAGGATAAGTCATTGTAACTTTAAACAAAAATCTATCTACCTGTGCTTCAGGAAGAGTATAAACTCCGCTAACTTCTAACGGATTTTCTGTAGCCATAACAAAAAAAGGTTTTGGTAACACAAATGTTTTTTTACCAATAGTAACGTTTTTTTCCTGCATTGCTTCTAATAAAGCAGACTGCGTTTTAGGTGGAGCTCTGTTAATTTCATCTGAAAGTAAAAAGTTAGAAAAAATGGGTCCTTTAACTACTTCAAAACCCCTAGATGGAGTATAAAGAGTAGAACCGACAATATCTGTTGGTAACAAATCTACTGTAAACTGAACTCTTTTAATGTCACACCCCATAACAGATGCGATTGTCCTCATAATTAATGTTTTTGCAATACCTGGAACACCTTCAAGCAAAACATGACCATCACAAAGAATTGCACAAATAATTGACTTTAGAACTTCTGTTTGTCCAACTATCACCTTAGAAAGTTCTTTTTCAAATTCCGCAACTACTTTTGGAAATTCGTCTATCTCTTTTTTATTCATAGTCCCCTCTTTAGTAATATGGTGATTTATATTTAATAAATCTCACTCTTTTATAAATGTATATAATAAATATAACAATAAAAATTATAGCCGTAAGAATAGCTGAGTAATAGAATATCGGGGGGAGTGTGTCTTTGTAAAAAACAAATTGTTCATTAGAGGAAATAGCTTTTTCACAGGCATCAGAAATTTTTGAAGATTGATCAAGTGCTTTTTTTATTTCTCCAGCATCAAAAGCTTTTCTAGCTTCCTTCACTAATTCAGTTAGTTCCAAACATTTAGGATTTTCCGAAATAAGTTTTTCAGTAAAAATAAGAATTTTTTCAGCTTCGCTTTTGTTAGAACTTCTAAGCTCTATCACAAATTCCCCCCAATCAGAAAAAGAGGGTGTTGTGATGTTAACAAAAATAGTTGCTTTATATCTTCCTTCTTTAGTTGTGTCTGAAAAAACACGCATAGTAAGTTTTTCAGATGCACCACTAGCTAAAGAGCTTATTGTTTTATTTGAAAAGGAAATATTTACAGCATCAACAGGCAAATTATTTGCAAGAACACTAGAGCTAAAAATTAAATCATAAATTCCAGACTGTCCAGTATTTTTTATTTCAAAAGGAATTTCAATGTAAGAGTTATCAATTAGCACAGTTGATTCAGAAAAAATTATCTTAATCGAATTATACTTTGGAGAAGAACCTCCGCCACCCCCAGAAGTGGGAGTTGTAACAACAGTAGTCGTAGTAGTCAAATCAATAGTAAAAATATTACTTGTAACATTAGAGGTAGCTTGAGAAGTATTAGAAATATTATACTCGTAAGCAGTAATAGTATAATTTCCAGAAGCAGTAGCAGAAGATGAAAAGGTAACTGTTGGAGATGTTCCATTTGTCCAATTAGTAAAAGAAACAGAAATTCCTGAGCCACCATTAACAGTATTTATCACAAAACCAATTGTTTGATTTAGTTTAGGGTCAGAAGCATCAATATCTCCAAAATAATTTGAAAGTGAAATAGTTTGTGGAGAACCACCAGAAGTATTTGCAATAGTTCCTTCAAATTCTAAAGGCGAATTTAAATGAGAGATATTTGCATTCCAAGAGATAGTTCTGTTAATCAATTCTCGGTTAGACAAATTTGTATCTGAAGGATAAACAACTAAACTTAAAGATTTATATTCGGAATATGTTTCATCTGTAAGATTTGGAGTAAAGGCCCAAGTAAGATTACTTCCATTTCCATAAGAAGTTAAATTATATCTTAAAGTTCCATTTAAGTAAAAGAAATAAGTTAGATTATTCCCAATTGAATGGTTTGTCGTAAAAATTAAATTAGAAGTCCCGTTTTCAACTAAAGAAAAGTTATAATCTGTTGCAGGAAAACTAACATTTGGAACATCATAAATATTTAGCCAAAATTCTTCTGAGTCTTGTCTATTCGATGAATCATTAACAGTTACATTTAAACGATATCTTCCGCCTTGATTAGAAGCAAGAGTAAGATTAATAAGTCCCGACGTAGAATTAAAAGTAGAGGAATTAAATAAATAAATTCCGCTTAGATTTGTAATAGAAAAAGTAAGATTAGAACTATTCTGAGAATATCCATCTTCAGTATCAGTAGCATTAATCTGATAATAAATAGTTCTTCCAACAGCACTTGTTTGGTTTACCAAAGAAGACATAACTGGGCTATGCTCTATGGTAGCAATAGTTAAATTAAATTCCAAGTAATCTGAAGCATTAGTTAAGTCAGAAACATTAAGGGTAAGAGTGTAATTTCCAACATCTGCTTTTCTCGGAATAAAAGAAGCAGTATACTGAGTTCTGTTTGTAACAGCAAAAGTAGTACTTGATTTAGTAAAATTAAATAAAGACGAATTTGGACCCGTGATTGTCAAATTAATAGTTAAAGATTCATTATAAAAAGACCTTTGAGAAGCAGGGATATTAAAATCATTATCTTGAACCCAAAGAATAATTTCCACAATATTATCTTCACTAGTATTTATGTTGTACGTGACAGCTTCAACTGTTGCATTATTTGCTTGGATAGACTCGATAGCTGGAACATCATTAACATTAGAAATATTAAAAGTAAATCCTTGTACTGTGGGTGTTTTTCCGTCAGTAACACTAACATTAACAGAATGATACCCCACATCTGAATCATTTCCAGTAAAATTAATTATTCCAGCACTACTAACTGAAAAAGAAGGAAAGCCAGAAGGAGTTGTATATGAAAAGGTCAAAGAATCTCCATTTGCATCTGTAACATTTTGACTTAAATTAAAAGAACAGAAAGAAGCTTCAGTGCAGATTAAACTAGAATTAACATTCCAAACAGGAGCACTATTATTCCCAACACTTATGTTAAACAAAGTGGAATCTGCTGAAAACCCATTGTCATCAACGACACTTAAATTAAATTGATAATCCCCAATTAAAGCAGCAGTAGTAGTCAAAGTTAAATTTGCATCTTGTCTATTTCCACTAACCGCCCCATAAACAAGAGTTATCCAAGAAACTTCACTTCCATTTAAGTAAGTTAAATTAAAAGTAAGATTTTCTGAATAAACATTACTCCCAACAGCAGCGGGAATATAAAGATCATTATCAGTAGCATTTATTGGAATAACATACGAGTTTCCAACAAAATAACTAAGATTAGGTAATTCATATATTGAAACAGAGTCATTAACATTCGCAACATAAAACCAAAATACAGTTGAGTTAGAACCGGTGTTAGAATCAGTAACACTAACATTAACGCTCCAGTTTCCAACACGAGAATCATTAAGAGTTGCAGAAGTAAGATTAACTAACACAGAAGCAGATTCATTAGAAGCATTTACATATTGTTCATCTAAGAACCATTCCAGGTTAGAAGAGAAAAGAGTGAAATTAGAAAGTTCATCTATATCTGTAACATTAATCCGGCATGTAAGATTTCCGTCTTCGCTAACATTTCTTTCATTATCACAAACATAAGTGAAAGAGGGTAAATCATTAACATTAATTATAGTAAAATTTACCAAAACAGAAGTTGTAGCATTATATGGGGTAACCTCATTGTTTGTATCTCTCACACTGAAATTAATAAGATATGACCCAACATAATCGTTAGTTGGTTTAAAACTAAGATTAATTGCAGTATTATTGTATGTATCCCAAGAAAAAAGAGTGCAATTATCTGTTCTATTTGACCAGTTAGCAATAACACAACTCACAAAACTTACATTAAAGATAAGTGGAACATTATTTTCCTCGTCTGAAGCAAGAAAAGATAGGGTATATGGTGAATCTGTTTCTCTAAGCTCATTCCAACTAAGATTAGAAAGATTCAAAAAAAGAGGAGCATCATTCACAGCAGTAATATCAACAAAAAGTTGCCCTAATTTTAAAGTTGTTCCAGGATCGTTATCTGTAGCAGAAAGTACTATTTTTTTCCCGGTTCCGGAATTAGCATCTGTAGTTACATTAATTGTTAAATTACCCGAAGAAGCATTTAACGAGTAGTCCTCTAAGGTTGTATTTTCAGTTTCATATCCATAAACCAAAACATCATTTGTATCAGCATCACTAACATTCTGACTAAAGTCATAGAAACACAGAGTATCTTCAGTACAAGAAAAAACATTATTTGTGTAAACATCGCCATCAATGTCTATTCTATCTGAACTGTATTCCTTATCAATAACCGGAACAGAGTTAGTAACATTAAAACTGTCATTTGAAGCAATAAAATAATTACTAGCATTAGAACAATTAACTTGAAAATAAAAATTTCCTTTATAATCAAAAGACTTATTGTATTGAAATCTATCATAAGTAGAATTAAAAACCATATCAAGCAAAGAACCATAAACATGAGTTGAATTCTCAAACTTAATTTGACATTGCCCATTCTCCAAAGCTGCTCCAGAATCATTAAGAGTATAGTTTCCATAAAAGAAAATATTTTGTCCGCTAAACTTTGGAGTCAAGATAGTGTCAGTATCATCCCATAAAGACAAATTAGAAGAATTATTTGTAAAAGAAGAGGAACTTATCTCAAAACCTGCTTCAGAAGATACAACAACCATAAGCAAAGTTGCAACTAAAATAAATAAAACAAAAAAAACATTTTGCTCTGAATATTTTTTAATCATTTCTTTTTTTCGATCTCTTTTATTTTTTTATTAAGCAAATATAACTTAAATACCTTGATAATTATCAAAACTAAAAGTATTAAGCACACTAAAATAAACAAAAGAAGCAAATAACTCATACAAAAAGGTAGACTGCATTTAGTTCGAAGCTCCATACATGCCCAAGGACAAGGCCCACCACAATCTATTCCTACTTCCCCTTGATTTTTTATTCTGTCTGAACAAGTTGGGCATGGAACACAAGGCCCACCACAGTCAATAAGAGTTTCACAAGCACCATCGTGACAATTTTTTACCCCATCTCTACAACCTGGATCTTTAACATAGTAACAAGCACCAAATAAACTTGGTCGTGTAGAAGAGTCATTACAACCTAACAAATCACGACAATCTCTCATTTGAAACCCACAAATTTGCTCAGAATAACTAAGCGCATCACATGAATCTTTAACTTTTCTAAAATCACTTCCTTGTAGATAACCGCTTTCAAGAGAAACTTGTAAACTTTGACAAATATTCCACTCCCCACAAACCCATTTAGAAGAACAACCCCCGCCCCCGCCCCCACCAGAAGAGGGAGTAGTATCTGTACAGGAAATAGAACTTGTCAGAACCAGCCAGGTTATAGAATCATTCAATTCTCCGTCAGTAACAATTGCCTTAACAACATGTAACGAAGAAGAACCACACAAAAAATCATATGAAAAATTATCAGATAATTGACCTGGAACATATTCAGTCACAGCATTATCAACAAGCCAGTAAATATCTGTAATGGTCCCGTCAGGATCATAAGCAGAAATATTAAAATAAAAATTATTTCCCGACAAAGCCTGAGTACTATTTATGGACAAACTCTCAGGGTACCAATCAATAATTGTTGGTGGCCTGTTCTCATCAGTAATAGTTAAACTAAAATTTTCACATACAGTGTTACTCAAACCAGTTTGATTGCATAAACTGATATTTGGATGAATAAAGGACAATGCTTTATCTGAAGCACATAAACTAAGATTGTACACGCCAGCGTTACTACCATTGGCTTCAAAATACATCGAGCCATTTTGAGAAATATTAAATAAATTTTCTGAACCTAAAAAATCAAGACTAAAATTAATATTTCCAGAAGTTTCATTTCCACTTTCAGTATCGAGAACATTAACTGTTTTGTTGAAAGTGCTGTTATCCCCGTGAGTCCAAATTGTCTGAACCCCAATCGTGCTTAATACAGGCAAATTATTTATCCCAATAACGCTTATGTTCACTTGCTTAGAGTCAGAATACTCTCCGTCTGAAGCAGAAATTGTTTCAGAATAATTTTTTACATCAGCTTTAGTAAGGTTCCTTGAAAATAATTCGTATTTATTATGAGTATAATTAACAACATTTGAAAGAGAAAAATAAAACGGATTCTTTGGAGTAATATCGACTGTTTCAAGATTTTCATCAAGATCTCCCACTAAAAAGTATTTTGAAAAAACAGTGTTTTCACAAGCATATTGCTGAGTAGAAATATTAAAAATAAATGGCGCAGAATTTGGAACAGAAACATAAAAATAAGTGGAGTTAGTCAAGATGTTATCATTATTATCTCTCCCAAACACAGTGAGATTATTGCCCCACTTTACTGCATTAATTGAACTATTTGGAACAAAAGAGACACCAATCTTAGAATATTCGCTATGAGTTACATCATAAAGAAAATACCACCAAGCCGTAATGATCGCATCTGAAGAAACATTCAAATTAATGGGATAAGTTAAGTTCTCAATACTAAAATTATAAGTAATATTTTCTGGGCTAAAAATGATTAATTGACTTGCTGGCTGACCGATAGTAATAAGCACTCTTCCAATCGCGCTAGTTGCTTCAAAAATAAAATTATTTAAGTTAAAAAAAGTTTTTCCCGAGGTAACAACTTGGTAGTTATAACCAAAAAACCAAAACAAATTTAACATAATTGCTATTATAACTAATACTAACGCTATCCTCTTTTTTTCCATTGTCTTAATTGTATTAAAAATCTTAAATACTTTGCGGTTTATAATGTTATTCTCTTCATACTTCTCTAGTGAATATTGTAACTTGCCCGTCTAAGAAACCCAAAGAAAAGTTTTCCGAAACACTAACTGAAAAGACAACTGTTTTATTTTCAGATTCGTTTAAAATAAAATTGTTTTCAGAAACAAACAAGATGTCAGAGATATTTCCTTTTTTTATAAACTCCATTTTTATAGGATAATCAAAATTATTGGCAATAATCACTTCTTTAGACGAACTTCCCCCAGGAGCAATCATCCCGAAATTTAAAGAGGAATTATTTAATGCAAAACCATAACTATCTAAAACAATAACCTGGGCGTATAAAACTTGCTTATCAAGTGTGCGGTCTAAATTTAAAAAAAGAAAAAGCAAAGTTACAAATATTATAAAAAAAATTACCAAGAAGATGTTTAGAAGATTATCTTTTTTTATTTCCATTTCTCATACGCCTCAAGACAAAGAATAAAATTAAGACAGCAATGATTAAGATTACTCCGATAATCGCATACATAACTAGATTTCTTCCTGTTGCATTAAGACTCACAATTTGAGTAGTAGTTTCATTACCATAAAATAAAGTTATTTCTGCCTTATATTCGCCAATTTCAGAATTTTCTGCATTTAAGTAACCTTCAAGGTTAACTTTTTTCCAAGGATCCAAAGATAAAGATGGTGTTTTAAGAACATCTAAAGCAATATCTTCCTTAGTAACACGAACCTCTGCAAAAAGATTGTCTATCTTCGAATTCCACAAGCTTTCTACTTCAATTAAAAATTTATTTATTTTTCCAGATTCAAAAGATCGAGTATAGTTTGTAATGTTAACAAACATTTCCCCAATTTTTACTTCTTTTTCTGAGGTAGCTTGTCCACCATAATCTGCAATTGCAACTAATTTATAGTTTCCAAAAGCATAATTATTTGTTTGAAAAGTCCCTTTAAATTTTCTTAATTGTTCTGTTTCAAGTGGTTTTGTTCCAAGTTCGAGAGTATCTATTTTTTTGTCCCCCGAGTACACATCAATATACGAATGAACAGAAAGATTCTCTTTACCTCTATTAATCACCTCTAAAATAACATTTAATGGCTCTCCTTTGTTTACATTCTTCACAGAAAAAGAAGTTATTTCTGCATATTTCCCCGGATAAGGAACATGAATTAAAATTAAAGAATTAACTTCTAACCTTGTTCCAATACCTTCCCCCTCTTCTTCATCAATAAACTCACCAACACCCACAAATAACCTATTTTTTCCAACCTTTAATGCCTCTGAAGGAAGTTTAATATTAGCAGTAAACTGTTGCCCTCCAAAAAGTTCTTGCTTATCAAAAGTTACAGAATCATTAAAATCTCCTAATGCGTGAGTAGTTAATTTTTGTGACGGCAAAGCTAAAACATTATACGTAACTGAAAAATTTAAGCCTGGCTTAAAATTAACTTCAACTAAAGCTGGAGACAAACCCAATGAACTAGAAAAAACACTAGGGAAGAGCATAGCGCCCCCTAAAAATAAAAAGCAAATAAGCACCGACCACTTTTTCATTTTAATATTTAGCCATTTAGTTTTTTATATGTTTCGATTAATCTAAGAACTTATGCTGCTGTTGAAGCAGTAGCAGTGATGATGTCTGACTTTGTACCAGCAGCATCATAAGGTACCAATAATGAGATATCAATATAAAGTTCATCTTGAGTATCCAAGAAACCAAATTGCAGACAAGGTGTAGCTGAAGAATTAACATCAGTCCATGCTGCTAAAGTTATTCCACCAGTACATGAACCAGCATCTTTATTAGTAAAATTCCATTGGTATTTAGGACCTGTTCCACCCAAAAATGTTGCCGCTGTTTTTGTACTTGAGAAAACAAGTGAAGCGTTTATATTTCCAATATTTTGTAAAATAAATGCTTTTGCGTTGTCAGTGCTCCAATTTCCATCTGAAACAGCTGCTGATTCTGAAGTAGTATTAAGAGAAGCGCTTAACTTAGTGTCAGCAACAACACCAGAACCCCAATCAATTGTGCTTCTTGTCATATTAACTGAAATTGAAGTAGTAATAGTGATATTAACATAACCAGTTTGACTTGTTGCGTGTCCTGAGAACTCAACATTTTTAACAACTAAAATTATAACATTTGCAACAACTAAAATTAATAAAATTGCTATAAGGGAAATTAAAAGTTTGTTTGACGTTGTTTTTGCCATTTTATTGTGTTGAAGGACCTACTGCTTGAGGTAAAACTGAAATTGCTACATTACCAGTCATATCTCCAGGAACTGAATTTAAATTATTTTGAGTAGAAATTTCTTTATCTGCTGAAGTAACAGTAAGAGTAATTGAAACAACAGCCAAAACTATTGCTACAATCAATAACACAGCCATAATTTTTTCTGATACCATTAAAGAATTAAAGAAAGAGGGCTTTATAAACATTTCGCATTTTTCGAGGATTGTTTTTTTTTTTAGCTTTTCTTTAATCTTTTCCTTAAAAGCATAAACCAAGTTACATTTAAGATTACTAATATTACGACTACAACCACAAGGATAATAACGAGATTGTTACTCTCTCCTTTTTGCGGAGATGAAGCAATAACATAACCTAATCCAAATACTTGGATATTATTTTGAGAAACTTTAAACTGTAAATCTCTTTCTTCAAATTTATCTTGATAGTTTAAAGAAACTTTTGCATTATATGTTGCTTCTCTAACCCCGTTAGTATCCCAATAAGAAGTAACTATTTTTTTAGACGAAGCTGCAAAATCATATGTTTGTGATTTAAAATCAGCAAGCAATTCATTTTTCTCGTTGAAAATTCTTGTTTGAGAATAAACATTTTTCACTTCTTCCTTAGCTAAATTTTCTACAAGCATCTCGAATTTTGCAATTTCACCCAAATTAAAGTTCTTTGCTTCAATCTGCTGTAATTCTAAGAAAGATTTTCCAAAAACAAAATCTTTTTCAATTTTAGTTGTTTCTCCGTCGTAAAGAAGAGTTATAACTGCTTTGTAATTTCCGGGAGTGCTTAACTTATACTCTTCAACAATTTCTGTTCTTTCTCTACTTTTAAGACTAGTCTCCTTACTATTAAAACTTGCAATTTTTTCAGATCTGTTGTTATAAATGTCGATATTTGCTTTAAGATTAACTAAATCAAATTCTCCTCTATTAATAACAGGAATAATTATTCGAACTCCATCGTCCTGGCTAAAAAATTCTACAGAACCTTCTGCATATCTTCCAGGATAAGTAACATAAACATATAACTGAGTAGCAACAGCTAAAGTTGCCCCAACATAAGATTCTTCAGAAGACGACTGCTCTGGTACTTGTGCAACTACAACTTCTCCTGTTTGCAAGCCATAATCTAACTTGTCAGGTAATTTTACCTTGTAAGTTATTTCAACTGATTCTTGACCAGCAGGGATACTAACTTTACTTTGTTCGATAGTAATGTATTGAGATAAATTACCCGTAGCATAAACATTTAGGTTCAAACCAAGTTTGTCTGAATTCAAAACTTTAAATGTAATGGTCTTTTCTAAGCCAGGTTCAAAATTAACTGTTGTTCTAGCAGGAGTTAATCCAAGTGCGTAGATATTTGAAATTAAAAGTATTGCAAATAAGAAAATAATTATTTTTTTATTTATCATTTTGCTCTCCAATAAATTTAGTTCCAGAAACATTTTTTTCTTCGTCAACAATCAAACTAAGATTATTTTTATTTTGTTCTCCTTCATAAACTTCTACTTTCAACGGAACATTTCCAGCATTACTAAGAAGATATTCATTTTGCAATTCAGTTAATATCAAACTAACCTCTGAATTAATTGTTAAATTTCTTACTTCACTAGACATTAATCCTTGAAGTTTCCAATAATATTTTCCTGGTTTGAAGTTAATTACTAAGTTATTCTCTGCATAAATTCTTTCCGGACTTGTAAATTCAATGTTATCATCAATTAAGATTACATCTGCTTTGTCAAAAGAAAATAAAATAGAAGTATTTGTTGTTTCTAAATTGTCGAGAGGGGCAATTACTAATGGTTGTGCATAATACATTAAAGAAGCAAATACTAGGACAGTTCCAACTACTAGCATGAAATCTATTTTTATTATTGTTTTGTGTTCCATTATTCTGAAAGTGAAGCTGTAAAGTTTATTATCGCTGTTTTTGCACCAGGTACTTCATTGTAAGGTACTTCAAGGTAAATATCTGTTTCTGCAACATTCTTTGAAGTTGAATAATTTAAATCTGAAATTCCCACAATTGCTCCAGTAATAGGCATCTGCAACCAGTCAATAATAGATGTGAGCCAGTTAAATGCCCCCTCGTTTCCTGTTTTGTTATCTACTTTAAATTTAAAGTACGAACTATTGCCTGGGAAAGTATCCCATAAAGCAGTACTTACAATGCTAACATTAGACAAGCAATTTCCGTCATTCTGAACTTCTAAAGGCGCTGGTGAATTGTCAGAGGTATCATTAATGTCAAACACACTCAAACTTCCAAAATTAGTTTCATTAACAGGTAAACTGATTGCAACTAAAGCAGTAATTGTAAGATTTCTTGAAGAAGTCCAAGCACCCAAAACTTCCGAATCATTTGCAGCAACTTTCCAAACATAATATTGCCCATTATCATAGAAGCAATTCATAAAAGTCGAGTATGAAGTTGCTGCTGTAGTGATATATCTTTCTGGGTCAGTACATGCTTTTCCAGGATTACTTGGAATATCTAATTTAGTTAAATTTATGGTATAATTTAAAGCATCTCCATCATCGTCGCTACCTGTCCAATTAAATAACTGTGTTCTGTTAGTTGAAGAACTTTGGTCAGCAGGACTAGATAAAGAAACAGTTGGTGCTGAATTCAAAATAGTTAAATTTGAAGAATTAGCAGACCAATTAGAATATAACGCTCCGTCATACAATCTCATGTCACAACTCCAATTTTCATGCTTAGTAGTATTTCCATTGTTTAAAGTTGAAACAAACAAAGTAGCATTAGCATAATTATTGCTATAGTCTAAAGTTGTATTTAAAGTTCCATTTCTGTACCATCTTACAGAAACATTCAAAGCATTTCCTTCAGGGTCACTAATAGTAGAATAGCAGTTTAAATTTTCTAAAGTTTTATTTGTTCCAGCTGTTGAATTAATAATTACACTTGGAATATTTGGTGCTGAATTTCCTTCCCCAATAGTATAATTACTCCAACTAGAAACATTGAATATAACTATTGCAGCATTCAGAGCAGTAAAGTTATAACAAGCACTTCCACAAGCAACTCCGTCTTTCAAAATTGTTGGATTTGTTAAACCAGCACCAGGAGTTCCGGTTAAAGTGATATTTGCAGATGAATTTATTTTACCTGTTAAAGAAGAAGAATTCATAGAAACAAAATTATGTGAAATATTAATTGAACCTAAGAAAGTAATATTTCCATTAACTTCCATATCTTTCAAAAATCCATTATCTGTATTATTTGTCCAGTTAATAGTACCAAAAGAATTTGTGTAATAGAAATAATTTGTATAAGAATTTCCTGTTCCATCTGTAAATCCACTTGTGCTTGAATTAGTTACATTGTTGTTAAAGAAAGTGTTATTTCCAGAAGTAGAATTAAACCACACACCAACACTTTGATTATTTAATGTGTTGTATTTGAATGTGTTATTGCCAGAAGCTATTGCTAAACTTATCCCATAACCAGTATTATTTAAAATACTAACACCATAACCAGTATTATTATTTGAACTATCCATAAAAATACCGTCTATACCTAACTTTGAAAGAATTGCCTCTATCCAAGAATTATTAGTTGCATTAAAATAAATTCCTTTTCCAAAAGAAATGATACTTAAATTTTGAATAGTAACATTAGTATTATTTATTGAATAAACACCGTAATCTGCTACACCAGTATCACCAGTAATATTATAGCCATTACCCAAGAGAGTAATATTGCTCGCAGTTATGTAAATACAAGTTCCAGTTGTTGTTAAATTATTTTGTAAAGTATAAACTGTATTTGCTGTAGATAAATTTCTACATGTTGTAACATTAGAAGTATCTGAACCAACTTCAATTGTTCTTTGTTCTGTTAAATTTAAATTATTATTTACATCTTTTGCATATGCTTGATAAGTATAAACTCCGTCTGTTAAATTAGATTGATTAACATATAAATACCATTGAGATGAATTGTATTTTTGCAAATTAGAATAATACATTTGCTTTACTTCGTTTGCGGATACAGTTCTATTTAAAACTACAAAACTATCTATTGAACCATTAAAGGCATATCGATACGGAGCAGGGTTATCTCCAGCAATTCCAATATAAAAGTTACTTCCAACTTTAGAAGTCATACCTGCCAAAGCAATAGGAGTTCCAGGATTTCCATTTAAATAAGAAATAATATGTGTTCCGTTATAAGTACCAAGCAAGTGATACCAAGTATCTGTAGTAATCTCACTAGCAGCATAAGCAGTATAATAATTTGCTCCGTATTTTAAATTCACGGAAGGTTTTCTCGCATCTGCCCCAGAATTACCCCAAACTCCCAAACCATAACTACCGTCGGAAGTATCTAAACCATAACGAGAAATAGTACTAATATAATCAGGATTCCCACCAGAACTAAATCTTCTAAGATTTATCCAACTAGAAATAGTAAATCCAGATAACCCCCCAAAATTAAATGAACTTGAATTAATAGCAACATAGTCTTCATTTCCATCGAAACTCATTGCACCATTATATTTTCCAGATGAATTCCAAACAGCATTTACAATTGTTCCATTATTTCCATACTTACTCACATCAACAGCACGAGTTGCATTTTCTCCAATTGCAGAATTATTATCTAGATTCATCATTAAAACTAAAGAATCATTATACAAAGTAAAGTTAGTTCCATTCCAGTTATACTTAACTTCAGATAAATTTGATTCTACAATTGAAACATTGACCGGAATAGAACTATTAGAAGTTGTTGATGCATTATCCGGTGTTGTTGAAATAAAAGAAATATTTGGTGCTGTTGAATCAACAGTTATTGTTCTTGTTTCAGTTGAATTTACATTTCCTGCTAAATCTTGAACATATGCTTTTATTGTATGACTTCCGTCAACTAAAGAAGTAAAATTATTTTCAAGATATTTTGAAGACGTATTTGCATATAACCCAACAATTTCAGCAGCAGATAAACTCCGATTAAATAAAATTACGTCGTCTATTGAGCCGTTGAAATAGTTAACAAATGTAGAACTACTCGTATCAAAATTAGCCCCCGTTAAAGCGCCATATGATTCGGTTGACATTGAAGCTGTGCCTAAAGAACCAGTAAGAGCCCCGCTTTGATCGGAGGACCCATCTATATAAAAAGTCGCATTTTTGTTGTTGTAAACTACGGTTACATGATGAAAAACATTATCATCAACGGCGGCATTACCGATAAGGTACGAAGCAGTAAACGTACCAGTTGAACAATAAAATTTTAACTTCCCCGCCGTACCTTCAACATAAAAAAGCCACCCGGGATTAAAACCACTAGAAATCCATGAGTCTGAAAATATAATCCCATAATCTCTTGTGGGTTTTTTAATCCATGCAGATACAGTAAAATTTCCAACACTACTAAACCCAAAACCATTAGTATTTACCCGAACATAATCTCCATTTCCATCTAACCCAAATGCACTTCCCAATTTTCCTGTTGCAGTTGCATTTGCATTTCCAACTAAAGTTCCGTTATTTCTACCAAGATAATCATTTGCATTTCCTTCTGCTCTCCACCATCCAACTAAAGAATTATTAAAATCAATAAATGTTGAAATATTAGCACTATCGCTCGAAGAAACATTTGTATAAATTGAATTGATATTTTGAATTGAAGCATTAGCAGGAGTTGGTGAAACAAATAAAATTGCTGGAGCTGTTGTATCTGTGGTATTTAAGATAAATATTTCTGTTGAGTTCCAGTTTCCAATATTATCTTTTGCGTACCATCTGTAACCTATTGAAATTCCAGAAGTTGAATTTAAAATTTTAGTTACATTTGCCCACGAAGGTGTTGCTGTAAAATTAATTGCAGAGTCATTTACCCAAGTTCCAGTATTATTTGTAGAGAAAATGTAAGTTCCATTTGGATTTAAAGCAACATTATCATTCCACAAAATTGAAAACTTTGTTGAGGCACTTATTTCAGTGTTATTAGTCGCATTGTTTGAATATGTTGGTGCAGTTGAATCAATTGTTACTGTTCTTAATTCAGTTGAATTTACATTTCCTGCTAAATCTTGAACATAAGCTTTTATTATATGGCTTCCATCAACTAAAGAAGTAAAATTGTTTCCAATATATTTTGAAGAGGTATTTGCATATAAACCAATTACCTCATCAGCAGATAAACTTCGATTGAATACCATTACATCGTCGATTGAGCCGTTGAAATTATATGCAGCCCCACCTTCAGCACACCCAAGAGCATTAACTCCTCTTGACACTCCACAGTTATAAGTGCTAGAACCAGATGCTTGTCCATTAATGTAAAAGTACATTGTGTTAGTAACATTATAACAGGCAATAGCAACATGTTGCCAGGAACCATAACTAATTGCTCCAGTTGAAGTTCTGTAATCAGTCCAATCATAAGAAGAAATTCTTCCATCAGAAGTAATTATTTGAAAAGAGTATCCTTCTAATATTGCTGCATGTGTTCCAGAACCACCCCCAACACCGCAACTTCCAACACATTTGACCCAAGCAGACATAGACCAATTTTTATAAGTTCCAGTATTAAAACTAGTAATAGATATTTTATCTCCAACTCCATCTAAACCAAATGCATTTCCAAATTGACCAACTGAGTTAGCATTTGCATTTCCAACTAAAGTTCCGTTATTTCTACCAAAATAATCATTTGCATTTCCTTCTGCTCTCCACCATCCAACTAAAGAATTATTAAAATCAATAAATGTTGAAATGTTAGCACTATCGCTCGAAGAAACATTTGTATAAATTGAATTGATATTTTGAGTTGTTCCGTTATTTGGTGTTGGAGTTACAAAAGAAATATTCGGCGCAGTGGAATCAATTGTTATTGTTCTTGTTTCAGTTGAATTTACAACACCATTTACATCTTGAACATATGCTTTTATTGTATGACTTCCATCAACTAAAGAAGTAAAATTGTTTCCAAGATATTTTGAACTCGTATTTGCATACAATCCAATTATCTCATCAGCAGATAAACTTCGATTGAATACCATTACGTCGTCGATGGAACCATTGAAATATGAACCCGCCCCATCCCCAAAAGCACCGATTGTAAAATTCCCCACATTGGTTGAATCAGAACCTAGAGTTCCTGCCGCATTGTTTACATTATCAACCCTAATTCCATCAACATAAATTGAAAATCCAGAACTGGCAGAGTTTCCAGAATATACAAAAACTGCTTGATGCCAATCATTATTGTTATAATTTGCAAGAGTGGTTCTCCCAATATATCCGCCCCCACCCCCATACATTTCAAATTTGATATTCCCGCTTTGGTTTATATACGCCTGATAACCATTATAATTTGCAGTTGATTTTATTTTTGAAAACAAATATTGGAAATTGGATGAAGTTTCTTTTTTGTACCAGATATGAATAGTATATGAGTTGGTTAGAGTAAAGTTTGCCCCAGAAGGAGTTAGAGTTTTAACATAATCTCCATTTCCATCTAATCCAAAAGCATTACCAAATTTTCCTGTTGATGTTGCATTTGCATTTCCGGTTAAAGTCCCATTATTTCTTCCAAGATAGTCATTTGCATCTCCTTCTGCTCTCCACCAACCAACTAAAGAATTATTAAAATCAATAAATGTTGAAATGTTATTTGTATCGCTCGAAGAAACATTTGCATAAATTGAATTTGTATTTTGAGTAGAAGCATCTGAAGGAGTAGGATTTACAAAAGAAATATTTGGAGCAATATTAGTACTTACAACAAATGAGACACTCTCTGTATTATTTATATTCCCAGTAGTATCATTACACCAAAAGTTAGCAGTATAACTTCCGTCAGCAACGGTAGTTAGATTATAATAATAAGTTGTATTCAAAGCAGTCATTGTAGTATTTGATACCCAATTATTAAGGGAATATTTACAAAAACTTAAATTTTCATTTGCAGAAACATTAAAAGAAACTAAATTAGTTGAGTATACGGTATTTGTTGGAGAAACTATTGTTAGGAAAGGAGGTGTTGCATCTGCTTCTCCAATAGAATAATTACTCCAAGAAGAAACATTGAAAATTACAGTCGCGGCATTCAAAGCAGTAAAATTATAACAAGCACTTCCACAAGGAACACCATTTTTCAAGATAGTAGCATTAATAAATCCGCGATTTCCTATTCCGTTCAAAGTGATGTTTGCATAGGAATTTATTTTACCTGTTAAAGCAGAAGAGTTTATAGAAACAAAATTATCTGAGATATTAATTGTTCCAATAAAAGTGATATTTCCATTAACTTCCATATCTTTCAAGAAACCATTATCTGAAGAGTTTGTCCAATTAATTGTACCAAAAGAATTTGTGTAATAGAAATAATTTGTATAAGAATTTCCTGTTCCGTCTGTAAATCCACTTGTGCTTGAATTAGTTACATTGTTATTAAAGAAAGTGTTATTTCCAGAAGTAGAATTAAACCACACACCAACGCTTTGGTTATTCAAGGTGTTATATTTGAATGTGTTATTACCAGAAGCTATTGCTAAACTTATTCCATAACCAGTATTATTTAAAATACTAACACCATAACCAGTATTATTATTTGAACTATCCATAAAAATACCGTCTATACCTAGTTTAGTAAGAACAGTTTGTATCAAAGAGTTATTAGTTAGCAAGAAATAAACTGCTTTTCCAAATGAAATGACACTTATATTCTGAATAGTAACATTAGTATTATTTATTGAATAAACACCGTAATCTGCTACACCAGTATCACCAGTAATATTATAGCCATTACCCAAGAGAGTAATATTGCTCGCAGTTATGTAAATACAAGTTCCAGTTGTTGTTAAATTATTTTGTAAAGTATAAACTGTATTTGCTGTAGATAAATTTCTACATGTTGTAACATTAGAAGTATCTGAACCAACATCAATTGTTCTTAATTCAGTTAAATTAATATTCCCAAATGTATCTTGGGCATATGCTTGGATAGTATAGTTTCCAGCAGATAAACCAGAATAACTATTGTATAAATATTTTGAACTTGTATTTGCATATAAAGCAATTATTTCATCAGCAGATAAACTCCTATCCCATATCATTACGTCGTCGATGGAACCATTTAAACTATTTTGAAGACCATCATTATTCCAAAAGTCCCAAGACATTGTAAAATTACCTGTTTCCCCACCTGTCATATTAAATGTCCCCATTCCAGAATTTACTCCATTAATATAAACTATTTCATTTGTTGTATTTTGAACAACAGCAATATAGTTCCAAGTACCAGCATTAGCCGAACCAAAAATATAATAATTAGAAGAACCAATGTCCGCAGAATTATCTCGATAATAGTTATAAGTTTTTAAGACTCCACTTCTCTCAAGCATGTACCAATGGGGCCTAGCAGTATCAATTGGGGGTTTGCTCCACATAATTGCTTGACCAAAAGGAGAGCTAGAACTAGAACTTAAATATAACCAATATGAGATTGTTGCCCCACTACCTTGTGGCATTGCTAAGTTAGTATACACTGTGTTTGTTCTTTTTGTTCCATTGAATACAAATGCATTTCCAAATTTACCCGAGCCATTTGCTAAAGCTCCACCAGATAAAGCCCCATTATTTCTTCCAAGATAATCATTTGCATTCCCTTCTGCTCTCCACCATGAAACTAAAGAATTATTAAAATTAATAAATGTTGAAATGTTATTTAAATCACTAGTAGAAACATTTGCAAGAATAAAACTTGCGTCTGTCCTTGAAGCATTTGCAAGAGTTGGTGAAACAAAAGAAATAAGCGGAGTCACAGTATCTGTGGTTATTGTTCTTGTTTCAGTTGAATTTACATTGCCTGCTAAATCTTGAACATATGCTTTTATTGTATGACTTCCATCAACTAAAGAAGTAAAATTATTTTCTAAATATTTTGAAGAAGTATTTGCATATAATCCAACAATTTCTGCTACGCTTAAACTTCTATTAAATACCATTACATCATCTATTGAACCTTGAAAGTTATAACTACTTGGATAATCTGACAATCCCCCTATTGTAAAATTTGAATTTGTAGAAGTAATTGTTGTTGTTACATCTCTTGTTCCAAAATAATCTGATAATCCTGCTTCTATTCCATTAACAAATATTCTTAATCGTGTTCCGTTATAAACTCCAACTACATGACTCCACGAATTTAAAGGAGCTAAATTATCTTTGCTTACATAATAGTATCTATTTGCCCCATTATCTATTTCAAACCATATTGCCCCATCAGCATAATCACCTCTCCAATGTAATTGATAACCTCCATTAGAACTATCTCCTTTTGTTAAAATTATCATCGCACTTGGTGTGTCATATGTTGGATAAATCCAAACAGATAAAGTTAAGTTAGTTATATTTGTTGAAGTATTCATTCTTGCCGTATTTGGAGTTGTTATTATATCTCCAGTTCCGTCTAATCCAAAAGCATTACCAAATTTACCAGTTACAGAAGCATTTGCACCTCCTGCAAAAGTTCCATTTGTATATCCTAAATCATCATTAGCATTTCCTTCTGCTCTCCACCAACCAACTAAAGAATTATTAAAATCAATAAATGTTGAAATACTACTTGCGTCACTAGCAGAAACATTTGCATAAATTGAATTTAGATTTTGATTTGTTCCATTATTTGGTGTTGGATTTACAAAAGAAATTGCTGGAGCTGTTGTATCTGTTGTATTTAAAATAAATATTGTTGTTGAATTCCAGTTTCCAATATTATCTTTTGCATACCACATATAACCAATTGAAATTCCAGAAGTTGAATTTAAAATTTTAGTTACATTTGCCCATGAAGGTGTTGCTGTAAAATTAATTGCAGAGTCATTTACCCAAGTTCCAGTATTATTTGTAGAGAAAATGTAAGTTCCATTTGGATTTAAAGCAACATTATCATTCCACAAAATTGAAAACTTTGTTGAGGCACTTATTTCAGTGTTATTAGTTACATTGTTCGAATAGGTTGGTGCTGTAGCCTCAACTGTTATTGTTCTCAATTCTGTTGAATTTACATTTCCTGCTAAATCTTGAACATAAGCTTTTATTGTATGACTTCCATCAACTAAAGAAGTAAAATTATTTTGAAGATATTTTGAAGAAGTATTTGCATACAATCCAATTATCTCATCAGCAGATAAACCTCTGTTTAATAAAATTACGTCGTCTATTGAACCCTGGAAATATTCGGAAGCATCGTTAATCTGCTCCCCAATATATGCTTTGTTTAAAACAGTATTCCAAGATTTAGCTGCAGAATTATCTAAAGTACCGTTAAGATAGAGCATTGCATGAGTTCCATTATAAACTCCAACAACATGGTACCAATTATTTGGGCTAAGGGTAGCAACACTAGTAATATCATCGCCATACCCAAAAAAGAGGAGTTTATTTAAATTAATCGTTAAACCAAATGCTTGGGAACTTGAAGCAGACCCATATGCAAAAAGAGTATTATATGTATTGGGTAAGTTTGGATAATAAAACCAAACTGAAATTGTTCTAGAAGAATTTCCAGAAGGTAAGCTATTTTGTCCGAAGGAGATATAATCTCCATTTCCATCAAAACTAAAACTCTTTCCTAACTTACCCGAAGAATTTTGAACAGCATTTCCATTTGCGGTTCCATTGTTTCTATTCATATAATCAATTACTTTTGCTCCTTCTCCTGTTTGATTTACATCATCCATTCTCCACCAACCAACTAGAGAATTGTTAAAATCAATAAATGTTGAAATGTTTGCAGCATCACTAGCAGAAACATTTGCATAAATGGAATTTGTATTTTGTGTAGAAGCATCTGCAGGAGTAGGAGAAACAAACTGTATTGAAGGTGCTGTTGTGTCTGAAACTATTCCTTCTCCAATAGAATAATTACTCCAACTAGAAACATTAAAAATAACTATTGCAGCATTCAGAGCAGTAAAGTTGTAACAAGAAGAACCACAAGCAACACCGTCTTTAAGAATTGTTGGATTTGTTAAACCTACACCAGGTGTTCCTGTTAAAGTTATATTTGCAGAGGAATTTATTTTACCTGTTAAAGCAGAAGAGTTTATAGAAACAAAATTATCTGAGATATTAATTGTTCCAATAAAAGTGATATTTCCATTAACTTCCATATCTTTTAAGAAACCATTATCTGAATTATTTGTCCAGTTAATAGTCCCAAAAGAATTTGTGTAATAGAAATAATTTGTATAAGAATCTCCAGTATTATCAGAAAACTCTTTTGTGCTAGCATTAGTTACATTATTATTAAAGAAAGTGTTATTTCCTGAAGTAGAGTTTATCCACACACCAACACTTTGATTATTTAATGTGTTGTATTTGAATGTGTTATTACCTGAAGCTATTGCTAAACTAATTCCGTAACCAGTATTATTTAAAATACTAACACCATAACCAGTATTATTATTTGAACTATCCATAAAAATACCATCTATACCTAGCTTAGAAAGAATTGTTTCTATCCACGAATTATTTGTTCTGTTAAAATAAATTCCTTTTCCAAATGAGATTATACTTAAATTTTTAATTGTAATATTTGTATTATTTCCAGAATAGATACCGTAATCTGCTACACCACCATCTCCAGTAATATTATATGCTTGACCAATAATTGTAATGTTGCTTGCAGTTATATTTAAACAGGTTCCTGTTGTTGTTAAATTATTTTGTAAAGTATAAGTTGTATTTGCAACAGACAGAATTCCACAAGTAGTAATATTCTGATTATACTCCCCCCCACCTGTTCCAGTTACATTTACGACGTAATATCCAGAAACATTTGAAACAGCTAAAGAATAAAAATTAGTGCAGGAAGTATTTACCTGATCAAAACTTGAAGCATTTGGACAAACGTAAACATAACCAGTATTATTTTTAACAGGAATGTATAATGTTTTATTTGTAGCAACTTGAGAAACTCCAGCAGGGACATGAATAAATGCTTTTGCTAAACTTGCACTTGTATTTGCCGAGACATTAGATAAATTTACATTTTGACTGAAATTAATATTTATTGTCGCTACCTTAACATTATCAACTTTTAATATAGAATCTTTTGTTCCTGATTGGCCTATTGCGGAATAATTTACTGCTTCTGATTCTGCATCAAATACATCCATCGTTGGTGGAAGATCTGAAATTTTGTAAGTAGTATCTCCCGCAGAAACATTCCACCACATTGCTTCTTCCCACAATTGATTACTCGAAGCAGCATTAGTTAAATTAAACCACTGTGTTCCGTTCCAGCATCTCCACGTATAAATAGGACCAGCCCCATCTCCTTGAAACTGCAGAGGATTTTGATTCCAACAGTTGCTGTTTATAGAAAGATTAGTCACAGTAGGAACAGATCCCCCTGCAACTTTCCACAAACTAGAGTTTAATGCCCCGGTTGGTTTAGTATAATTAATATATAGATATGTGTGGGCAACGGGGCTACTTGCCCTCCCATAAGTACTCCAATTTCCATCTGAAACATTTGGACAAGGATATCCAGACCCCCATGTTCCAGAACATAAGTAACTCCCCCCATAGCTCAAACCACAACTTCCATCAACACCTGTTTGGTTTGTGGTATTCGCACTTTCTTGATAGCACAAAGTTCCAGTCGGGTCAACAACATAATCATAATTAACATCCCCAACAGATTTCAAATCAAAAGTGTCATAACTTTCCCCATTTAATAAATTAGTTAAATAAATTTTATTCCATCCAGCTTCAGAAATATTTTCAAATTTAGCAATTACTTCATTCCCATTTTCTTTGTAAACTTCTACAGAAGAATTATTTCCAGAAGCATAAATTGTAATATCTTTAGTATTAGTTAAATTCTTTTCAAATGTAACTCTCAAATAATTTCCAGAAACAATAGTAGTAGAATTACCATCTTGTGATTTTACATCATCATAAACATCTCTAACAAATTCTTTGTTACTGTTTAATTCTGTTGCTTTAGTAATAAAAATAATTTCATAAGTTTGATTACTCAAATGAGGAACAAGCCATTCCACATAGTCTACAAAACCATCTGCATCTAAATCATAGGCTGTAAAATTAACTTCAACTTTTATTTTTTCTTCTGTTACAATTTGAGCCATATCCTCAATTAAAGTCTCATCACCAATAACATTTCCAGTAATTCCTTTTGTCTTTTTCTTTTCTTTTTCTGCTGTTTTATTTTGCTTTTTAGAAACATCCACTTGAGAAGTTGAATTTTCTACAGTTAAGTTTTCTTGCGAATTGTTAATAATTTCAACGGGAATTTCAATAATAGAATTATTTTCTAAACTTCCATTAGAGATATCCCCAATAATAGTCCCATTAGGTAAATCCCCAATAACATTTCCTTGCGCTCCTGAAACATACCCGTATGTAATTGCATCTTGAATAGAGGCATACCAATAAAGTTTTATTTTTCCTATTTCGTTTATCCCAACTTTTTTGCTTGAACCATCTAATTGGGTGTAAGCTAAAATATCTGTGTAATTTAATCCATCTTTAGCAGAAACAATAATCTGTTTTCCATTTAACATCAAAGTCTCAAAAGAAACAGGAGCTTCTGTATCATATTCTACTGCAACAGTGGTATTTTCCAAATTAGATTCACTTAAATCAACTATTTTACTTCCGTTTATTTCTGTTATATTTTCGAGAGTTAGGTCAGAAATAACATTTCCAGTAATTCCTTTTTTTGCCCAGTTAAAGAAACGAGTAAGTAACCCTTGTTTTTTCTCAAAATTCAAAACAACATTTCCAGTAAGTATGCTTTTTCTGTCAGCAGATTCAACAACCCCCTCTGAATTTTCAGCATCAGAAACTGAGTTTTCAGCATCTTCTCCTGTTTTAACAACAATATTCTCTGCTTCTAAAGGCAATTCAAAACTAATCCTTGCTTCTTTCTCAACTTTCAAAGTCTTAACCCACTTTACAGGTTTGTTAATTATTGCTTTATACTGCAAAGTCCTTATTGTTCCATTACTAATATTCTCTGTAAAATCAGTTACATTAATTCCAAAAGAGATTACAGAAGAAGAGTTCTCGTAATTAATAGTTAAATTAGATTCTCTAAAGCCAACAAAGTCTTTGTCTGGTAAAATAATTAAATTGTTATTTTCCAAAATCTCCAAAGAGATGTTTTCTACTTGCTCAACAGAATAATTTGTTACATTAGAGAAATATCTTTCCAATCCAAGAGTTAAGTTAGAATTTTTTTCTAAAATAATTACTTTCGGAAAATTTAGGTTTAAATTTTCTCCAGGAGTTTCTTCTACGACTGTCTCGTTAATTGTTTCATTTTGTTCTGTAACAGTATTGTTAATAGTCTCATTTGAACTCTCTTCAGATGCATTCTCTACTTTAATATCTTGAGAAACACTCGCCAAAGAAATATTTCCATAAACTAACTCAATTTTCAATTCTCCCTCTTCAACTGCAAAGCCTAATCTGTCTAAATTAATTTTAATTGTTTCTTCATTGTTTAAAATAAATTCTTCCCCAAAACCTTTTTCAACATAATCTGTTGTAACAACTGCCTTTTTATTTTGAACTTTAACCTTAATCAAACTCTCATTTACTTGGCCATTATTTATCGTTACACTACCCTTAATTATTTCTGCTTCTTCATTTTCATAAAGCTCGTACTCGAATGGATTACTTTTAGAAACAACACCAAAAATATTTTTTTCTTCAGCAATAACATTTCCAGTTATTCCGCCAGAAGAGCTATCTGAACTGCTTGACGAACTTCCAGAATCAGAAGAGCTAGAAGATGAAGACCCAGAATCCCCAGAACTCGATGAACTACTTGAACTAGATTCACCAGAACTGGAAGAGGGAGAAGAACTTTTTTCACTTTTTTTACTTGAACTCTCTGAAGAACTTGAAGAAGAGTCAGTTGAAGAGCTAGAAGAAGCAGGACTTGAATCTGAAGAGCTCGCCGAGCCAGTTGAGGCACTATCTGAGTTAGAATCTGTTTTATCTTTTTTCTCTTTAGAATTACTATCTGCATTAGAACTTTCTTTATCTTTCTTTTCTTTTGAGTTATCATTATTTCCAGAAGGAGTTTCAGTTGTTGAAGATTCTGCATTAGTTACAGGAGAGGTCTCGGGGGAAGTTTCTTGTGGAGTTTCGGGAGTAGGTTCTGTTGGAACTTCTGTTTGTTCATTAGCAGGAGGTTCTGTATTTTCAGAAGGTTGCTCTGAAACAGATTGTGAATCATTTTGAGTAGGTTCTTCTTCTGTATTATTTATTTGCTCATTTGAGCTAGATTCATTAATCACACTTTCGGGAGTTTCATTTGTAACCTCGTCACCGCTTCCACCTCCACCTGTTTGATTTTCTGATTGAATTATTCCCAACTCAAAACTAATTTCAACTTCTTTTTCTCCTTCAAACCCAAAACCACTTCCATTTCCCCCTAAAGAAAAACCTTCTGCATAAAAATTGCCAGAAGAAAGACTAGAATCAATTAAATCAGAAAGAAGAACTAACTTGGATTTGTTTCCAACACTAACCAAAAGCTTAGAATCAGCAGGAATTAACTCACCTTGCTTTAAATTTAAGTTTAAAATACCACTTAAATTTTCTCCAGAGATGTAACTATCTTTTGCATCCAAAATAACCTTCCCAGTAAAATTAAAGTTATTTAAAAAAATAAGTAAAAATACACTTAACAAAACTACTAAAGAAATTGATAAATAAATTGCATTTTTTTTATTAAATATTGTGGGAGTAACCGTCGGAGAATCTGGATTTTTTGTTCCAACATATCTTTTCTTTACCTTACCTGTTTTATCCCGATAAGATTCATAATAATAAGGGCCTATTTTTTTTCCATTTCTATAAAAATATCTCTTATATGCCATCTCTTTTAATGTACCTAAATAAATACAATAATATGTGGGAGTAACCCTTTAAAAACCTTACCAGAAAAGGATAAAATAAAGCCTTAGTTACCTATTCAAAAGAAAACTAAAGAATATCGGAAAAGAGAGTAAAAATGTGTGGGAGTAACTTAAATTAAGAACCAGTTTAGGCAACTTTTGAAGATCCGCCGCCACCGCCACCACTCGAGCTAGACTCACTAGCAGGCACATATGATGAACCTAAAAAGTCGTATAAACAAGTATTATAATTATCATCATTGAGTAAGTGGGCCAACTTACATAAAACCCGAACAGCAACAGATTTCATTCCAGAAGCTTGGTCTAACATCTTTTGAACTTCAATACATTCTCCACTTGAACAAAGATTACTATCACACTCATAATTATTCTGACATCTTGCCCATTCATTGTCCCAAGTTGGTGTCTTTTGTTGTTTAACTCGCCCATCCATATCACAGTACATATTAAACATAATTGGTTCCTGATAACTATAATTATGGGTAGTTTCTGGTGATTCTCTTATCACAGTATATTCAAAATAACTATTTGAATAATTTGCAGAGTCATAATAAACTTTGTTTATCTTAAAAACATATTTTATCGGTTTGTATTCTCCGTCATAAAAAGAGTAGTTTAGAATTTTCAATAAATCTAATTCACTACCTGCAGCTAGAGTATAGGTAACATTATCCCAACCCTGAACTCTGAAGAACATCGTGTTTTCAGGAGTAATTTCTATGAAGGGATCTCCCCCATATTCCAAGGTCTCTGCCACAGTAATACTCTCTGTTTCTTCCTGATACCCTCCAGAAGTATGAGAATAATTAATCCACTCAAAATTACCAGAGTCCTGTTCAAATCTAAATCCATAAGGAATACACTTATTATCTAATGCATTGCCGCCAAACCACTTTGGAACCATACAACCAGCACAAATTCCGGGACTACAATCCATTTGATTTTCTTTAACTTCTTGTTTATCATTACATGATCTTGTACAAATTTGATTTTGATATCCGTGAGGGGGACAAATAGCAGGTTCTAATTTACAGTACCAACTACTCTGACAAGATTCTGCAGAATAAGAATCAACTTGCGAATTACACCTTTCTAGTAAAAATTGAACTAATGACTCAACTTTCCAAGGAATATTAAAATCCCAGACATATTCTGGTTTATTATCAATTAATTTCTCAAAAGAGTCAATTAAATTTTCTTGGTCTAAATTACTAAAATAAGCATCTCTTCTAGCGCATGACGCATCATCAAAACAATTCCAATCTTGGCCTTCGTAAGTATATGTATAAATAGAAAAAAGTAAGTTATCCTTAAACCAGTAAATATTTTTACTTTTGCTGTTCTCAGCATTAAGATTTTTAGAATCTTGTGCAATATCCCATGGACTCACGCAAATATAAACAGTATTATTACCAAACTCTCTTTGCACACAAAGATTATATTCAACCAGATTGTTAAATTCAGCAACGATTTCATCAGCATTTGCACTTGTTAATGAAATTGAAGCATAACTAGAACTTCCATAATTATAATTTTCTTCAACACCTGAAAAAGCAGCATAATAATTTTTTCTCCCGTCATAATCTGAAATCCAAGAATTGTTCCAATTTAAAGTCCATTTTATTCCTGATGCTTTAAAATCAGTTGGGTTTGAGATTAAATCAACAACATCATTACAAGTTGTACCAATTTCTTTAGTAGATTCACTAAAGTGAATATTTACCCAACTTTGACTGCACGGAGCACCCCAATTAGAAATAAGAACCCCATTCGGTAAAATAAAAGAATTTGATTCATTAAGCTGGTCAAGAGTGAGATTAAATTTAGATCCTTGATACTCCACTAAAAGATTTGTTGGCCAAACCCCACATCCACCAAGATTAGTGATAATATAACTTTCTCCATTAAAGACGCAAACATCACTACTACCAACAGGAAGATTATCTAATTTACATACACCATCAAATCCAACAGAGATTAAGTTCAGACATCTTCCTTCTTTACACCCGTTTGGACAATCAACTATATCACTTACAATAGTATCTGTGGAACAAGAATATTCTTGTACTGCACATCTCTGGCTACAAGAAGCAATTTTGCCAGCAAGATATGGGTCTCTTAAAGATTGATTAAGCTGAAATAACCCATCTGGATTTTTTTGAATACAATAATCAGTTTTTGAAGTAACTCCTTCATCTGGAAACACGCTTTTTCCATTTGTTAATCCTTTAACCTCGTAATTCAATCCACCATCAGAATCATTACAAACAGGGGCAGGTAAACAAACACCTTCAAAACAGCCATATAAACAACTAGGGGGAGAAACTATTCCAGCAGTACCATTTGCATTACAAAAGAACTCTTCATCACAATCATCCCAGTCCGAAGAAATAATTTTTCCAGAAGCATCTTTAATTTCTATTTGCCCTCGCACACTATAATTTACTCCGCCGTCGCTATCTGTACACGTAGGAGCAGGTAAACAAACACCGTTTTCACAACCATATGAGCAATTAATACTTTCTGAAACAGTCATTCCTTTTGATGCTTCTTCCTCTGAACAAGATAATTCTCGGACCATACAACCAGACCCAGCACAAGAACTAACAGGCGAATCTACGTTATTTTGTACTAAAGAACATTGGTCTTTAGCAGGCAACCCCCCATTAGATTTAGTTGAAGTAGTTATTCCAAGTAAATAAATATTTTTTCCACCATCAGAATCATTACAAACAGGAGCAGGAACAGATTCATTTGAAATACAAGCACCATCTTTACATCCAGTTGGGCAAGAATAATATTTTGAGTAAATACGAGTAGAACTTGAACTGCTATAACAGTAATACTCTTTTAATGTCCTATTATTAGAAGAACATGAATCACTGTAGTTTGTTGATGCTGCAAAAGTAATTCCTTTAACAGAATAATTTACCCCATTGTCCGTATCAGTACAACGCGGGCTTAACAAAACAGAATCATCTCCCCAAGAAAATGGATTCCACCAAGAAGCACTTACAACACCAATAATTAACACTGCTAAAATAAAACTCAAAACAAATCCACTCTTTTTATTCATGTGTAAGTTAAAAAAAGATACTATTTAAATCTTTTTTTTTGAAACTAGTAGTAAAAAAGATTAAATTAAATTTTCTTTAACCTTTTTACTGAAAAAAAGATAGAGAATTACAGCGAATATAAACAAGGCAAATAAAATAATTATCGGAAGAAAAAATATTAAATTTGCAACAGAACTAAGGTAATAGCAGTAAATAGAAAAAATAAATAAAACAAATAACAAAACTAATTCTACAACTCTCGCCCACCTTTTACCTTTCCAGAGACTAACTCCCAAAAAAATTAAAAAAATACCAAAAGTAGCTAGAACAAAAAAAGAGATAATTAAAAGTATCCCGACAAAAGTAATTTCACCTGAAACTGATGAGAAAGAAGCATTTTCAAACAAAGATAAAAAAGAATCTCTAAAAACTAAGAGAGCAAAGCCAAGAAGCAAAGAAAAGATAGCAAACATAAACAAAAAACCAGAAGAGACGTAGTTTAGAACAGAAATAAATTTAATCATAAACGGTGCTTCTCTCACCTGCTCTGTATTTTGAAAACCCAAAAAGCGTCTATTTTCTTCATTAAAAAATTCAAACATAGTCTTAGATAGAAGCTACCTTTTTATTCTTTTTCATCGTTAGGATAGTTTAATCTTCTTTTCTCTCTAGGATAAAATATTTTTCATTTCCAATTAAAAACTCTCGCACATTAAAATTCTCCCTTGCAAAATTTTCAAACCAGTATCGTTTAACTTTAAAATTTTCTCTTTTAATCATACTTTTAGTTGCAAAACTCACAACAATTCTTTCACAATCTTTTAGTTCTAGTAAAAGCTTTTTAGAATAATTCCATTCCAAACTTTCCAAAGCATCTAAAACCTTAAATAAAAAAACAATCCTCGGCTTTTTGGTTTCTTCAACGATTTTTTTAATTTTTTCCAACTCAAATAAACTTCCATGAATTGCCCTAGCACTAATTCTTTCGCACTTAAAGTAATCATTCATTAAACTAACAAGTTGTCCTACTGCTTCAACAGCAACATAATCTACTTCTTTTCCAGCTTCTAAAAAATAATTATAACTAATTCCGTTGATACCTGCACCCAAATCAATAACACTGCATTTTTCAAATCCCCCTAAACATTTAGAATAAACCTCTTTGTAGTAAGGAACTCTTTCTCTCGTAGACAAGTGTTTTCTTAAAAGCCATTCAGCTTCTTTATCTTTTTTAGACAAAAGCTTTCCACTTACACAAGAAGAATAAGCCAACCTAAGTAAATCACGGGTTTTCTTAATTTTTTCTTCATCACAATAAAGTTCTTTGTCAAACTTAGAAAATGCTTTTTCAACATCTTCAAGAGGTATCTCAGAAAATTCTTTCTTTTGAATAATTTTTTTAAGTAAATCTTTATTTGAAAGAGATAAAGGTGAAACCATTTGCTTTTTTTTAATAATCTTAGTAATTATTTCTTGTTTATCCATAAGTTAAAAGAAGAAAACAAGTTTTTAATTATTTCTTTCTATAAAAGTAGTAAGAAGCAAAAGAACTAGCAAGAACTAATACAATAATTCCTAAAAGAATTAAGATAAAAATACCCTCGCCTTTCTTTTCATAAATAATTGCTTTTTCTCCGTCAGACATTTGTTCAGTATTCACAAATAAACTTTCTAATGAGCTAATATCTGAAACATTTTCCGTGCTAGAAGTATTATTTTTAACAACCGGAGCACCACCGCCCCCGCCACCGCCACCACCAGAAGAATCAGATGCAATTTGAGAATTACCCGTTTGCACAGAAATAGACCCATCACCGTTTATTGCTACTTCCTGTTCTGTTTCCGGAGAAAGACTAAACCCTACTTTCCCATTAAAACTTAAAACAGCCCGATCACTAACAACACTATAAGTTAAACTCTGATTTTCCGGAGAAAGACTAACCCACGCAATTAAATCGTTTTCAACAAGAGCATCTGGATTATTTCCAAGAATAGTCGCACCTTCAACTAAATCTCCAACTAAAACATTTCCTTCAACAGGACCAACTACCTCTACATTTAAAGTTACATTAAACGGTTCATCTTTAACAAAACTATCTGGTAAAACTCTTGTAACAAATATTGGAGAGAGTTCTGGGCTTAAAAAAATTCTATCTGAAAAACTAAAAAGAAAAACAACGAGACCAACAATCAAAATGAAGGTTAACGCAATAAAAAAAATCATCCAAAAAAAATTAGTATTTTTCTTTTTCATATTAATACCAAGACATCAAGCAGGTTTATAAATTTCTCTTTTCTTGTTTTTAAATGCCAGTAAATGCAAATCCAGACTTTGTTCAAGCAGAAGATAGATATCACAAAGCAAAAACAGATGAAGAAAGATTAGAAGCTCTTGAAGAAATGCTAACAAAAGCCCCAAAGCATAAATCTTCTGAAAATTTTGTAGCAAATCTTAAGACTCGGTATAAAAAGTTAAAAGCACAAGCTACAAAAAAGTCTTCGTCAGGAAAGTTTTCAGGAATTTCAATAAAAAAAAGTGATATGCAAGCAGTGATTATCGGAAAGACAAAATCTGGAAAGTCGTCTCTTCTAGGTGCAATGACAAATAACAAACCAGAAGTAGCAGATTACGAATTCACAACAAAAAAGCCAGAAATAGGAATGCTTGGTTATATAGGAGTACAAATACAGTTAATAGAAAATCCAGCAATAAACTCAGATTACTATGACAGAGGTTTGACAAATGGTGCAGACACATTGCTGTTGTTAGTAAATTCTTTAGAAGAAATAAAAGAAATAAAAGAATTAACTGCATTAACAGAAAGAGCATCAGGCAAAAAAATAATTGTTTTTAATAAATCAGATTTACTAACCGAAAATGAAAAAAGAAGAATATTCTCAACCTTACAAAGTAAAAAATATAATTTTGTAATAGTCTCTGCAAAAGAAAAAGAAAATCTAGAAGAGCTAAAAGAAAAATTATTTCAGAGTTTTGGAAGAATAAGAATACATACAAAAGAACCAGGAAAAGAACCTTCAAATAAACCAGTAGTGTTGAACCCGGGAAGCACAGTAAAAGATATTGCCGAAAAAATTCTTCATGGATTTTCAGCGAAAGTAAAAGAAACAAGAATTTGGGGGCCAAGTAGCAAATTTCCAGGTCAATCAGTTGGACTAAAACATATTCTAAAAGATAAAGATGTTGTAGAGTTCAAGACAAAATAAGTTAATCTTCGTTATCTACATATTTATATCCTAGAACAATTAACAAAGCAAGCATAATTCCCTTAACAACAACACTTATCCAACTTGCAGCAGATGATGCTCCTCCGCCGAGCATACCCATAAGACTAGAATTCACCCCAAATAAAGAAAGAACGCCAAACATAGCAACCATATATGTTGCCCCAAGAATTAATCCTGTTCCAATGCTCTCTAGGTACAAAAATAAAAATCCAATTATTAAAACAGCAATTCCGAGGATTCCATAAATTAGAGCAACATTTCGCGAGTAGTTTACTCCAGAAGTTCCAGTATACACAACACCCAAAAACTCTGTAATAAACATCGTTAAAAAAATAGCAATACTTAAAGCAACCACCAACTTTTTTAATTCCATATTCAATAAAAATAAAACTTGTTTATAAATATTTCTAAGTTATCTCAACCATTCAGAAATTTTTTGGATTACTATTTCTTGGCTAACGGTTTTTTTAGAAAAAGCGCTAATGCTGTTAAGGGCTCTTCTTAATTTCAAAAAAGGATTTTTATTTATCCCGCAAGCTAAATTTACTTTTCTGATAGTTATTGAAGTTGGTTCTATTAATGCATTTTCAGGAATGGTTATGCTTGCATTGTCTAAAAAAATGGTTCCCCCCAAAGAATTTATTGTTTGGGTAGTTGTATTTAGCTCTTTTAACAAACATAATTTTTCTATTACTGAATCTTCATATCTTTCCAGAGTTGTGTTATTCTCACTATTATTTATCGTGATTACTACGGGAATTTGAAATTTGGTGTTTGAAGGTAGAAATTGATAAGCGATTCCTTCTTTTGAAGAGTCATTTTGTTTCTTGAGAACATAAGTCGAAAAAGAAAGAGTAGGGCAGTCAGAAGGATCGCAGGTTGAGGAAGAACAATCACCAAGTTCGTTTGCAATCAATTCTTCATTCCATTGAAAACATATGGCCCCGTCCCCAGAATCACAATATCGAATATAAAAGTCAGAGCCAGTTACTGCACAAATATTTTCTTCTGGAAATTCACAAATTTCAAGGGGACTCGCAACTGTTGCAACTGCAGCCGAACTCTCTTCAAAAAAGTTAGACAAAATAGGTACTGTACCTGATGTTATGCATGCGCCATTAACACATGAGTCTCCATTCGCACAAAGCGGACTTAAACCAACATGATTAAATCCATTTAAAACAGCACCCTTATGTGTTGCAGTAATTGGAATAATCTTCGCATTTTCTACTCCCCCTTGTTGAACACCTTCTCCAGAATAAGAAGGTTGATTTCTTTCACCGAGCAACCCATCCTCTCCGCTAATAATATGTGTTACTAAAATACCCTCTACAGAACTAATCATTCCAGGATCATAAGAAACATGACAGCCAATATCTCTCGCAAATAACCAGTTCATAATATAAAGACGACTTATAAAAGTGTTAGATAACCAATTAAGGCTCCCTGGACCCCATTGGAAAACTGGAGTAGTATACCAACTTTCGCCCCAACCTCTTAATGGAGAAGCAACAGTATAAATTTCAATTGGATTTCTATTGCATCCTTTAAACAAGGAAAGATCAAATAAAGGCATAGCGTGAGTAGCAATAACTCCCCCCGCACTATGGGCATAAATAATAATCTTGTCATAATCCTCGGAAGCTAAAAGGCTATTTACTTCTTCAGCAAGCTTGTTTTTTACAGTCTCAAATCGTTCATTAGTTCCCCACGGGAAAATAGAAAAAGATAAATCAGAAAAGTCTGTTTCAGAATACTGATGCAGTTTACTTATGACTGCGTCCCACTCAAGCAGATTAAACTGGTCTGGCCCAACCCCGTGAATTAATAAAACTGCAGTTTTTTTACACTGGTTACAGCAATGATTACATATCGAACAATCAAAAAAAGTGGGATCTGAACAATCAATTAAATTAGCTTCGAGAATATGTTGGTATCCTTCTTTTGTTTTAGGTTCACCAAACCAGCACCAGTTAGGATCATCATACGGGCTGTCATCACAATCTGAATTTAGACAAGGTTGGTTTTCTCCTGGGCCACAAAGTAGATTTGAATTACAGACTGCTTTTTCTCCAGCACTAAAAGAATTTGTAACATATAAATCCCCGTCTTGATCACAAAAGGTACATGATTCCGAATTAGCATAACATACTTGCGAAGAACCTCCTTGGATTAATTTTCCAGAATAGGGTCCCAACTGAGTATATGTATTTTCACAATCAGATGCTTCCAATAATTCTAAAGAAGAATCCTCTTGCAGTGCATTTCCGCAAACAGAACAACCAACCTTATCCGCACAATAACAGTAACAATCTGGACCAAAGTCAGGAGTTGCACACCACCCCTGTATTACTGAAGTCGGTGAACTAAACTCCGATCCACAAGCAGCGTTACATGCTATTTGACAATCCGTATGATTTGTGCAGATCTGAGAAGAAACTCTTGCATAAGGGGAGGATTCTTTGCAAGGAACAGCAGCATAAAGAAAAGATAAACTAAAAACAAAACTTAACAAAATAAAAAAAAATACGCTCTTTTTTGAATCCATAATATCCTATCTTTTCTGCTTTTAAATATATTTGCAAATTCTATTGACTATACGCTTTCTTCGCTAATTCATCAAGTTCTTTTTTATATTTTTTGATTGGTTCTAGAATTTTTGAAATTTCCTTTGCAACTGCAATTTTTAAATCAAGAGGATGTAACTTTTTATTAACAAAATCTTTTTCAACTTCTTCATAGCTAGAATAAGATAAGTTACCTCCGTATTTTTCAGGTCTTTCAACAACAAATTTTTCTTTTTTATCTCCTTTAAGAGTCATAAGAATAAATTTCAAAAAAGCCATTACACCATTATTTGGATCTCCAGCAAGGCATTCAGCACCGTTTAATTTTTCTTGCACAGTTTTTTCGTCGTCATTTAAGTCAATTTTAGATTTTTCGTTACTTGCGCTCATTTTCTTCCCAATTAAACCAGGGATAAGAGGAAACATTAATTCCATTCTGGGCTTGTATCCGAGTTTAGGTAAATTTTCTCTAGCCAAAACCATAATTTTTCTTTGATCTGTTCCTCCAAATTGCAAATCAACTCCAAGGTATTGCTCATCCATTGCTTGCATTAAAGGATAAATTAAACCAGACAAACGAGGATTATCTCCAAGTTTAACAACCTCAGAAGCAGCTTTATGTGCGTCGTGAACTGAAACATAACTAGAAAGTTGAAGTACATCAAACATATATTCTGGTTTCAACTGAAATTCAGAACCTTTGACGAATTCTAAATCTTTTGTGTCTACCCCCATTGCCTGAATCATTAAAGGAATAATTTTTTTATAGTAGTTGTATTTATGCTCGAGCAAAGCCCAAGGAGTATTATCTAAAGCCCCGTGTAAATCTGCTAGCAAAATCTTAACTTTAAATCCTGCTTTTAATAAATCAGCAACCTTCAACCCCCACATAAAATAACCAACATGCGGTCTTCCCGTAATTGCAGTACCAAGATAAGCAACAGGTTTCTTTTTTTCAGAAAGTAATTTTCTTAAATCTTCAACACCAATTATTTCTTCTGTGTTTCTTTGGACTAAGTTAATTCGTTCATCAATATCCATAAAAATCAAACCACGGTTAAGTTATTAAATATTTCTATGTTGTTTAAACTTTTATACTAACCCGGCTTAAAAATCCGTTCTCACATTAATTCTCATCTTCAGAGCGCCATGGCGAATGCCTGGCGCAATTAAGCTAGAACCACTTTTTCAAAGCTTCTTGCTTTTCCATTTCTCTTCCAAAAATGCTATCAATATATCTTTTCAAAAGTTCTATATTTTGCTGAACATAAATAGAAAGATTATATTTTTTAGAAAGCATAATTGCTGTTTCAAGATATTTTTTAATTCCGCCTTCATGCACTGTAAAAATTAATTTCCCCCCACATTTTAAACACACCCCAGAAAGAGGAACTCTTCTAAAAATTTCATTACAAGCAACACATCTAAAGGCCTGCATAGAAAAATTTCTCAAATTACCTTTCATATCTCTAATAAAATGTCTGTCAATAATTAAACGAGCATTATCTGCCGCATCAACACTTCTAAGTTTTTCAACAAGAGCCATCTGATGTTCAACCTTATCTTGCATCGTCGGCAAAAGTTTGTAAGCACTGCATGTAACCCCCTCATTAAAATTGTTCGTATCGTGAGTAAATCCAATTCCTCTAAATGGGTCTCGTCCTTCTTTCAAACAACTTTTTACAATGGGCATTTTAACTTGGGAGGAATGTATTCTTTGTTCTGCTTTCTGATATAAATCCAGGGGGTACTCATATACCATTTCAAAATCTAAGATCTGATCATCAACTTCACCCGCATCTATTTTTGCATTCAAAACTAAAGGAGCATCCTGTGTTCCACCACGATGGCTTGGCAAAAATTTTCTAGAAAAATTCAAAAGCACGTCAGATAAAAGCATAATTGCTGCTTCATCCCCATCACAATCTCTTCTAATTGCAGCATGCATGTACGGACTTGCAAGCAAACCAATTGTATTTGAAAATCCAATAAATCTGCAAATTACCCCTGCACAATTATGGGGGGCCATGCAAACTCCAATTTGCCCAATAATATCTTCTCTCTTCTTCAAATTGTGAATTGGAGGCAACCCATAAAAATTTACGAGGAGATCATCTATAAAATTTGCCACATTAATAAAAACGTCGTCTGCTTTTTCATCCGGATTTTCAGAAGCACTTGGAAGAAGCACATCATGAGGCATTAATTCCATAATCTGTTCTTCGTTAACAATTTCTTTTCCATAAATATCTAAATCATAACCTAGCTCTTTTAATTTAGAAATACTTACTCCAATTTCTTTTGCTTTAAATGAAACAATAGGCAATTCTGTTGCGTCAAACCGTATTGTCCCATCTTTGTTTACCTGCAAATTATATTTTGCCCGCAATATTCCTTTTTCTAAGCTTTCTACGTCCTTGCTGTCTGAAGAGACACCCCTAACCCCTTTAATTAAAACAGGAGCTTCATTTTTATTTAATTTTAATTTTTCTAAGGCCCTATCTAAATAATAACCAATGTCTACTTCTCTATTTGAGTACAATAAACCAGGAGTGTTGTGAATTAAACAAACAGAATTAAAAGATTTTTCTTTACAATCTTTGCAATAAAACATTTTATCACATTTTTCTCCGCATTTCTCGCAAGTATGGTAAATTGTTTCACTATTACACTTCTTACAAAAAAACAAAGGAAAACTACTTCTAACTTTTCCTTGTAAACATGCTTCCTGCACACTCCTTAATCTCCCCCCCTCGTTTCCTACGGGGAATAAAATGTTTGGGCTTCCCTGCAATTTTCTAAGCTTTGCTTTTTCTGGCCTACCCATTCTCGTTCCAATAAAATCCCCTGCTTTATCCTTAATAATAAAGCCAGAAACTTCTTTCAAATTTTCCAGTATCTCTTTTTCTTTAGAAAACTTTTCTAAATCTAAGAAATCTGAAACAGAAATTTCCTGGTCAACTAATAAAGTATCTAAGCCCAAGTTCACAAATAAAGACTTAGCATTTTCAGAGTTAATAACAACATGCTCAATAGTCACATCATGTTCTACTCCAAGAAGCTCTAAAGCTCTTTTACCAAGAGAAAACTCTTCCTGGTCTTGCTTAGTAAAAGGTAAAATTAGTTTCTGAGATGTCCTTCCCTGCTTTAGCCATTCTAGCAAATTAAAAAATTGTTCCTTACTTACCTGAGTCCAATAAAAAATGTATTTTGGATATAATGGAAGCCCATACTTTTTACTAATATTTATTACATCTTGCAAAGAAACATTATATTTTTCAATAGTTTTAGCAAATTCTGGGTCTTTTGCTTTCAGCTCTAAATACCACCATTCCTCCACATAACCGGGTTTAATTAATTCATGATTTCTATTTGCTAAATCAGAAAAAGGAAATAAAATATCCCCAATGTAAATAATTTCTTCAATGTCCGAGTAATATTTTTTTCCTTCTTCTTTTGTTTTTAACTTTTTTACAGTTCCGCTATGTAATTTTACAATCGGCCCGTCGATTAAATCACAGGAAGTGGTCACGCAACCTTTAGTTGGCTTTTCAATTTTTAACTGAGTTCCAATTGCAATAAAACTATCTGTAACGCTCATAGTCGCAGGATGTAATGAAGCTGCTGAAAAACCAGAAGTTCTTCCCCGGCCATATCTAAATCTAAATGCTCCAGACCGAGAGGGATGTCCGAAAATAGGTCTTCCTGCAACAAGATCTTTCATATATGTTGGAGAAGCATCTGTTTTCCCCATATCTCTTTTTTTGTGCAACTCAACATAACCTTCTAAAAAATTCCAATCAGTTAATTTAAAACCTTTTTCTCTAAGAGCTTTTACATAACGAGCAATTTTAGCTGCTTTTTGAGCCAAACCTTCTGCAAAAGTCAAACAGAAACCACTTCGAATAAAATTTGTATCAACTCTTGCCAAATTTTTATAATTTGAAACTTCTAAAGTTTCAGAAGCATCTCCAGAAATTTGAATTGGAAGATTTTGTGCAATAAACCTTATTTCATCTTTTGTAGGCATATACTGCAAATTAGAAATTCTTTCATGATAATCTTCTATTTCTGTAACAGCACGATTTATTTCTTCTGCAGTTGGGTCGTACTTAGCATAACCAAAAATTTCTCGAAGATGGTCTATAATAACTAAAGAAAAAGCAGCCCCTGTTCCACCTGCACTTCTAACTGGTCCAGAATAATAAGGAGCAAAATATTCTTTTCCATCTTTAGTTTTGAAAATTTTTATTTCTGTTAAACCCTCTATTGGAGACGAAACAACACTTAAAGTAATATAGGCAAAACCTGTTCTTGCAGCAGCGTCTATTGCTTCCATTAAACTTTTGAATTGACAAAACTTTTGTTTAGCAATTTCTTCTGCAATTTGAAGACACACAGCTGGGTCTAATTTCCCATATTGTTTTTCTAACTCCAAAATTCTTTCTGCTATTCCCGAATTCATCATTTGAGGGTAAATCGTAGAAATTAAACCAACAACTTTTTCAGCCATACTCATTGCAAGGGGAATTTCAACTTTCGAAACTGGATCTAAACCTTTAGCTCTAGCTTCTTCTGCAAAAGCATAAACTTTTTTTACTTCTTTCTCAATATTTTTAAAATAATCCTGTGTTTGCATCTACTTATCCCCTAAAAGCAATAGAGCTGCTTCATATTTTGGTTTAATCAACTGTTTAGATTCTTCAAATTGCAACTGATTCCATTTGTTCTTTAATTTATTTAAAACAGAAATTCTAGCTTCTTCTTGAGTCTTATTTTCAAAAACAAAAGCCCCTTTAAATAGTCCAGAAACTCTTTTAAAAGAATCCAAAGCATCTGCTTCTGCAATAATTTGAGATTCAATACTTTCCCGAGTGTTTTCATCTTCTTTCGAACCTCGATGATTTAAAATAGATTCTTTAACCAATATGATTTTATTTTTAGGATAATTTAATTCTGTTAATTTTTCTTCAGCAATTTTCGCCCCAGTTTTATGATGGTTTTCTCTCCCATAAATGATACTCCCAATATCGTGAAGCCATGCTGAAATTTCAATAACTTCTTTGTCCAATTTAATCCCTTTCTCTTCTAATTTGTTTGCTAATTCTAGCGCATTTTCAACAACAGGAGAAAAATGATTTAGAAAAGGTTCATAACCATATTTACTACTTGGCTTTTTGCATTCTTCTTCGACAAAATTTCTTATTTCTTTAACGATATTTCTATTTTCCATCATTCAAAGTCCAAAATTTTCACAGCCCTCGTCTTTAAATTTAATAAAGGAACTTTACAAAAATCAGGTTTACTTCCTCTTTTTTCTTGATAAGCAGTAAGTGCTTCCCAAGTTGAAACAGAAATCATTAGAATATTGTTATAATAACCAACACCCATCTTATGTGTATGTGCAGCAACAAAAATGTCTGGAACAGGATTAATTATTAAACCATCCTTTTCAGAAGGAAAATACTGTGTACTTCCGTGTTCTGGTGCAAGGTGTCTATGTTTCAGCAAAAATTGCATGATTGCAACCGGATTATTTGGCCCCCCTGCTTGAATTAAAGTAGGAATACTTTCAGCATAGTGAAAAAAAGAAAATCCATGATAGGTCAGAACATTCATTCCAGTAAAACCTTCTTTAGCTGCGATGTTAAGAGTAGCAGGATTAGAAGTAATTAAAACATTTTTTATGTTATAAAGAGGCCAAGCAAATTTCTCATCAAAAAATGGCTGTGGTTCCATAATCCTAACTGCATCATGATTCCCGGGAGAGATAATAATTGTAATATCTTTCCGGATTAAATCTAAAAGATTTGCTAGTTGAATAAATTGCTCCTCTAAATTGTTTATAACTAAATCTTTTTCTTGTTCCGGGTAATTCCCAATCCCCGTTATTAGGTCCCCCACAACAAAAAGATATTTTATTTTAAAAACTTCGGGAGTATCTGGAACCTTTCCGTTGAGATAATCAATAAATTTCAAAAACTGATCTTTCATAAAAAGCTTACTTCCAAAATGCAAATCCCCAATAAATGCGGCGTACTCTTCTTCATTTGCTCTTTTTCTTTCTTGAATTAAAGATTCGGGAAAAACAACATCATTTGCAAAAAGAATTTCTCTACTTCCAGAACCCTTAAAACCCAAAATACTATCTAAACAGATTTCTTCTGCTTTTTTGTAGGCTTCTTTATTATTTTGTCCAATCAAAACTTTAATTCTCCCAGTTAAATCCTCAACTTCTAAGATAATATTTTTGTTTTTTGTAGTATCTTTACTAAGGACGATTCCAATAATAGAAACTGCCTGCCTCGAACTGGCAAGCTTATTTATCGAGACTAAATTATTTAATTCTGAATGCTCTTGCAAAATTTTGCTCATTTCAGAGAACCTTCCCCTAAAATAATTAACAAAATCCTTAATTTCTATTCTTTTGCTAACAGCAGGTTCCATAGAGATAACTTTTACAGAAGGGATTTCTTTTTTTTCAACAACTATTTTCTTAATTTCTGGCCTTTCCACAACTTCTTTAGAAATTTCTAAAGTTATTCCTAAGTTAATTTTAAGCTTTTCCATTTTTTTCTGATTCTCTTCAGAAGTATGTGAAACATTCTCAATTATCCTTTCTTTATGTTGAAGGAAGATCTCCTTAGTAATTATTTTCTTTTGGGTATAATTTTTTAAATTCTCTATAAGAAGTTTAACTGAATCTGGATCTGCTTCACTAAATAGCCCAAGCACTTCTTTGTCTAGTAAAAGCCCATTCTCGATACAAAATTTTAAAATTTCTGATGAATTCATGATTATGCATAATTAAGAGACTCCATAATAATTGCTTTTGCCTGCTCTGTAATTTTTTCGTTAATCGCTAATTTAATCTCCCTCATTCTCCCACCCCTGCCTTTTGAAATAACTTGCACATTAATTATGCCAAGCATATCAAACTCCTGGACAATATCCGAAACTCTTCTCTGTGTAAGCACATCTGATTTATTCTCAACACAAATTTTTTGATAATGATTATAAACATCTCCTGTAAAAATAGGCTGTTTTTCTTTATTTTCTTCTGAAAGCTTAATAATAGAATAAAGTACATACTGAAATTGTTTCGGCTCTGATTTTATGACATCTAAAATTTTATCTCTTTCTATTTTGTTGTTAGCTTCGTCTAAATGTTTAATTAAAATTTTTTTAGAGCTATCTCTCTCTGCTAATTCTCCAGCAATTCTTAACAAGTCTAAAGCTCTTCTTGCATCTCCGTGCTCTCTTGCAGCTAAAGCAGCACATTTCTGGATAACCCCTTCTTCAACAATTCCGTCTTTAAACGCTTCTTTAGACCTCTGTTTTAAAATTTCTTGAAGTTGCAAAGCATTATATGGCGGAAAAACAATTTCTTCTTCACTTAAAGAACTTCGAACTCGAGGATCAAGCTCATCTAAAAAAGTTAAATTATTACTAATTCCAACTAAACAGAGCTGTGTTTGAGATAATTCTGAATTGAGCCTAGTTAAGTTATACAGAAAGTCATCTGAAATTTTTTTAGTTGCTTGGTCAATTTCATCTAAGATTAACACAATAATTTGTTTTTCTTTATCAATTAAATCAACAAATTTGCTATAAACCGCTTGAGTAGGTAAACCAGTCTCTGAGACAGTTCCGCCTAACAGATTAATTAAAGCAGCAAGAATTCTATATTCAGTATCTGAAACTTTTTTAAGTTTACAATTTAAATATTCAATTCTTAACTTAAAATCAGCCTCTTTTTTTACTCTTTTAAGCAATTCTTCTTTAATATACTGAATAGAAAGTGTTTTTCCTGTTCCGGTCTTACCATAAAGAAAAAGATTACTCGGTTTTTCTCCTCTAAGTACAGGTGCCAGCATAGATGCAATTTGTTTAATTTGTTCGTCCCTATAAAGAATACTATCTGGATGGTACTTAGATTGTAGAATAGATTTATCTTTGAAAATTGAATTCTTATCAAATGAATCAAATATTTGGTCTAGTTCACCTACCATTTTTGTTAATTATTTTATTAAGCATTCGCTTGTTATTTAAGTCTTTATATTCTTGAAAATATACTTAACGCACACACTACCATTTCCGATGGAGAGCGAGGAATCTCACACACTTTTCTTCGATAAAAATTAAAGTTAGTATATAAACAGTTATAACTACTCAAAAAGAAAGACGCCATAGTTTCAAGTGGAAAGGAGAAAAAAATTAAGAGAGTTAGTTTTGTAAAAAAGAAACAACATAACAAAACAAATTTAATTAAGAAAGTTAAAGTATATACTATAATATATACTTTATAATATATATAATATAATATATAATATTTTTTAAATAAAATAAAAATTAAAAAAAGAAACATTTTTGTTTATAAACACTTCCATACGAAATCATAGGGTGTGTGGGTTATTATCTTATTTAAGCATTATTTTCTTAAAATATTAATTTTTAATTCTCTTAGTCTTTTGACTAAAAAGATTTAATTTAGACTCTTTTTTTCATTTAATACCCCTTATTGAAAACATCTTATTCTTTACAGATAAATTTATAAATAACCTCCTTTTAATTTGAATATGGAATCAGAAAAAAGACCCTACAGCTCGTTGGTAGGAAAGATGATTGTAACAAAAGAAGGTAAAAGACTTGGTTTTGTAAAAGATTTGACTTTTGAGACAAAATCAGGCGAATTAATTAATGTAGTTTTAAAAGATACAACTCCTTACACAAAGAACCTAAATTTAGAAAAGAGTGCTCAAGGCGAACTTTTAATTCCCTACAGCACGATTATCGCAATAGGTGATTTTGTTATTGTTTCAGAAGAAGATTTAATTTAATTTTATAAAGTCTCGTCTTATCTCTTTTACAACCAAAATACTTATAAATCTACTTTATTAGTTTGTTTTATGAAACTATTAGGATTTTCATTTAAGAAAATAAGTACCGAGAAGCTAAACGAGAAGCAAGATTTGAAAGACATTAAAATAAATACGCATATGAATATCCAAGATATTATTGAGTTAGACTCGTCTTTATTTAAACTTAAAGATTCAGTTGTTAACGTAAGTTTTTCTTATGTTGTTGAATATGCTCCTAATTTTGCCAAGTTGGAATTTGCTGGGAATTTGGTTTTATCTCTTGATAGCAAATTAGCTAAAGAAACATTAAAGGGTTGGAAAGACAAAAAACTTTCAGAAGAGTTTCAGTTACCTGTTCTCAATTTAATAATTAGAAAAGTAAATGTTAAGGCTTTAGCATTAGAAGATGAGTTTAATCTTCCATTACATATGCCTATGCCTTCTTTGAAAAAGCCAGAAAGCACAGGAAAATAATTCTTCAGAGATGATTGATTTGCTAAGAGCAGGTGAGAATCGCCTTAGAATTCTACTAACATGCCTGTAGATCTTAGAACACGGAAGCTAGCGCAAATTGCAGTAAATACTTGTGTAGAAGTAAAACCAAACCAGAAAGTTGTTATTTCTGGGGGGGTTGAAGCACTGCCTTTTATTCAAGAGCTTTACAAAGCAGTTATCTTAGCAAAAGCAAATCCCATACTCAAATTAGGTTTACCTGACGTAGCAGACTTTTTTTATAAGTATGCAACAAAAGAACAAATAGCACATTTTCCACAATACAATTTAGACTTAGCAAAACAAGTAGATCACTGGATAGGAATTGATACAGACATTAATCCAAAAGAACTCTCTAACTCAGATTCAGAAAAAATTACAGCAAGGCAGAAAGTAGTTTCTCCTATTTCAGATTATATTTGTAATAATCGTGATAAAATCCACAGGATCTCAATTGCTTATCCTGTTCACGCTTTAGCCCAAGAAGCAGAAATGTCTTTAACAGAATACGAGAATTTTGTTTATGGCGCTTGCTTGCAAGATTGGGATAAACTAAAAAACTTTTTTAATAAGTTAAAGTCAAAATTCAAAGAAGGGAGCTCAGTTCATTTAATTGGGGAAAATGTAGACTTAAACTTTCAGGTACATGGGGGAAAAGTAGTAAGTGATTTAGACACCTTTGAGAATATGCCTGCTGGCGAAGTATTTATGGCCCCACTCCGAGAAAGTTTGAATGGTTGGATAAAGTTTGAATATCCTTTGACAAATGCGCCTAAATACATTTATGATGTCTTTTTGAAATTCAAAAATGGAAAAGTTGTAGAATTTGATGCTTCTAAAAACAAGGACCTTTTACAAGCATTGCTTAACACAGATAAAAACTCAAGTTATGTTGGAGAATTTGGAATTGGTTGTAATCCTAAAATAATGCAATTTACCTCTAACTTACTATTTGATGAAAAAATAGGCGGAACAATACATCTAGCTTTGGGAAGAGCTTACAAAGAAAACGGTGGAGGAAATGATTCAGCTATTCATATTGATATAGTTAAAGACATGAAAAAAGCAAAGATTATTGTAGGTGGAAAAGTTATTCAAGAAAATGGTGTTTGGAAATTGTAAATGAGGGAAGTTTATTTTTACAATCATTATTCTGAGGAAAAAGACCGCCCAACAGCAAAACATTTTCGAGATGTTTTTAGGCCAGAAGGAATTCTATTAAAAGAATCCCCCTGCCTGTGTAAGTTACCAAACCTTTTTTTACCCAGAGTAGTACTTGTTCACGGAGATACTGATATTACCAGCCCATGTTATGACCTGGTGTTAGACTATATCCAAAATAATGCACAAACAAAATTTTTTCTTTTAGCATTTAGTTTAGGTTTCTCAGAGATAGCTAACCAAAAAGTGAGAACAAGAATTGGAAACTTAGAAAACTATGTTCCTGTTGTGGGTTCAAATTTAGGTGAATGCTTTGAAGAAATAGTTAGATTAGCGAGAGATTAATTTAACCGAACAACTTTTAAACCTAGTTTTCTATTTTAGTTTATGCAGCTTTCAAAAGAAAAGAGGAACAAAATTTCTGAACAGATTTTAGGATTGCTATTTACTCGATCCCCGCAGGCGATGTTTACCGCACATATTGCAAAAGAGATGGCGCGAGATGAAGAATTTATTAAAAGACTTCTTACTGAGTTAAAACTTAAAAAACTTGTTGAAGAAATAAAAAAGAATTCTTTTGGGATAAGGTATCTCAAAAGGTCAAGATGGAGACTTTCAGATAAGGCTTACCTCGCTTACAAACAACATCAATAATATATACTGAATTATCTTAATCTTTTTATACTTCTCAATTATGCTTTTTAGATGGATCAACTAAAAGAGGCATTTCAAAAAGTTAAAGAGGACATTTCTAATCTCAGCTCAGAGTTTCAAATAATTAAAAATTACCTAAACGAAACAAGATCAGGACTTGTAAGTATTTGTGAAGTAATAAAAGAGCTTTCTAACCAAGTTAGTGAATTAAAGTTACAAGATAGAAAGGTACTTTCAGAAAAAGCAGCCAACCTTCCGCAACAATTACCCCTTCCACCAATGATTCCTTATTACTTCCCGTTTCCAGTTCCAACAAACCAACAAATTATTCCCACAAACCAACAAGTAACACCAGCACTTTCACAAATCCAATCAGGAGATAATCTCCCTTATAGGATCCAAAAGGAGGAAAAAATAGAGTTCTCCACTGGAAATGGGGGGGTTCCAACAGACAAACAGACAAACAGACAAACAGACCAACACATGCCTTTAGAGGAAGAAAGTTCGTACAATCAAAATATCCTTCCAAAAGCAAGTACAAACAAAGAAAGAGACTCTATGTATTCTGCACTTAGCATGTTAAACTCATTAGACTCTTTTAAAAAAGAGATTAGACTTAAGTTTAAGCGCCTAACTGACCAGGAGATGACCGTTTTCTCGACGATTTATCAGTTAGAAGAGGAAACTGGATTTACAGACTATACCACTCTTTCAAATAAACTTTCTCTCTCAGAAAGCTCAATAAGAGACTATGTTGGTAAATTAATTAAAAAGGGAGTTCCCCTCGAGAAAACTAAAATTAATAATAAAAGTGTTCAAATCTCCGTTTCAGATCAGTTAAAGAAAATTGTTTCTTTACCGACGATAATTCAATTAAGGGAATTATAGTTATTCTGTGAAGCGAATTATTACCTCCGACCAAGTCTTTGTCTTTCTTGTTTTATTTTATAAACTACATCTTAAAAGATTAATTCTCTCTTTTTAGGTGTTTTTTAACCTCATTTTTTTTGAGTATTTATCTAAGTGTCATTTGGTGTAGTTTACTTTGGATTTTCTCCTTTCGTCTCACTTTTTGTCTTAATATTGTCTCTTTTTACTAGTTTTTTTAAATTTTTACTGTTTCCCAACTCTCACTTTTTGCCTTTTTAGTAGTTTTTCCCTCATTTTCTCAGGTATAAACACTCTTTTTTTGCCATTTTGCTCAATTAACTCCTCTATTATCCCCTCGCTTTTTTGTTTTATACTATTTATCTGCCCCCGTATAGTTGATTTTTCTTTTCCAAGCATAGCCGCTATATCCTCATAACTTAATTTCATATCACTATTTAGAAGAACCCAGATTATTGCCCTTTCTGTTATTGAAAAACTATCTAAATCTGGTGTTTGAACACCCGTTTGAACACCCGTTTGAACAGCTTCAACGGCGGCTTGTTTGCTTGAAGCACCCTTTACTGTTTTAAACACCCTGTTTGTTTTTGTTTCACCCATAAAAGAAATAACATTCTTTAATCCTTCTAAATCTTCTTTTAATGACGATAAACACTCTTTAATATCCCCAATTTCTTTTTGTTGTAAATTCTTTTCAGAATCAAGGTGTTTAATCCATCCAGTAACTGCGCTAATGTCTTTTTTAACAAGCTCAAAGCTTCCTTTTATTTCTTCTTTTACCTTATCTGCCTCTTTTTTACCAAAAATCCATCCAAACATATAATCTCTTGTTTTATTATATTTATAAATGTTTCGATAAAGCGACGATGCGGTAAGGAAATACCGACTACAAATTATCTTTTTGTTATGTGCTGGTTTGTGGGGAAATGTGTTGGAAAAACACCCGTTTGTGGATAAAAATGAGGCAAAACAGCCTGTTTAAACAGCAAAAAACATCTTTAAACACCCCCACGTTTTAAAGACGCCCGTTTAGACAACTCGCACTCTCCGTCGGTAAACACCTGTTTGTGGGGGTACTGTTTTAGTTACAGCGTACAAACCAACACATAAGTTTACTTTAATTGGGGAGTAGGGAGCTTAGTTAACCTAAGTGAACAAATAAGCCCCAACCCTAAAAAGTTAATCAAATTTTTTAAAGCTAAGAAAAATTATAAAAACCCTTATTTCTTCTTTAACTTATGAAAAAGTTAGCTCATTCGATTGCTAGAGTTTCATCTAGGTTTAGGATAGAATTTAGGAAACAGACTCGTTTGGCAATTGCAGCAGCAATAGGGTTTCTGATTGCCTACGCTTGGAAAGACTATATTCTTACGCTTTCAAAAGATCTTTTTACAAGACTTAGCATAACAATGCCCCATATGTCTAATTTTTTAGCTGCATTGGTTTTAACTTTAATCGGCGTCATATTAATTATGATTAGTTCTAAGTTTTTGGAATAATTTTTGCTATATCTTTAAAAGTCATGTTTTTTTATTTAACTCATGAAAATAAAGAGGAAACCTTTCAATCATTGTCCGAGAAATGGTTTTGTTGAAATGAGGGCTAACGAACAAGTTATTCTTACTCCAATGCATGACGAATCCGGAAACTATCTTCATTTTTGTAATTATGGGGAACATTCTGGTCCAGTTGGCCCAGTTAAAGCAAGACTTTGCAGAGCAAGACGATGTGAGTATTATGTACAATATCGGGAAGACCCAACTTCAAAATTTGATCAAAAGAGAAGAGGCTAATTTATTGGTTTTAACTTAGTTAACCTAAGTTAACAATCCGGCCCACAGCTTTAAATTGATAAATCTTTTACCCAAGATAAACTACCCTCCCCCGCTATCTTCTTGTTTAAATAATCTTGGGGTTTTATCTCTATAAACCTCCATAAACAGCTGTTTGTTATTCTAAACAATATAAATCCTTAAAAATCAAACATCTCTCCATTCAAGATGCCAAATCCAAAACCAAGAACATGCGGCGCAAATTGTTCTTATTCTAGAAATATTGAGTCAAGAAAAGGTTATGTTAATTGCAGAATTGACTTAAGTAGTGCTTCAGGTACTTCTCAAGGCCCATTTAGAAGAGGAAGTTCGTGCTCGTATGTTGAGGCAATCTTAAAATTTGAAAAATCAGAAAGAGCTAACGCCAGTGCACAAAGCTCACCTAAGAGAACACCCCGAGAATTTGTTCCAGATTTAGATAAAGACCTTCATGCTTCCATGGTTTCTGACTGGCTTTATGGCTAAATCATCAAAAATCACCTAAAACATAGTAAAGGTTCGTACAAGATGTATTCTGAGTAATCCGCTTTTTAATGTCCGAACGTCCCCACTAAGAAGTGTTAGCATCTTTTTTTAAAGAAGGGTTGATTTTTGAGGTTATGAACATAATAAAGTGCTCTAAATGTGGAGAAACAAGAGAACATCAGGCAAAAGGCATGTGCCATAATTGTTATAGGAAATTTGTTTGGCAGCCAAGGTTAGTTCTCTGTAAAAGATGCGGACGAAATAAACCCAATCACGCAAAAGGCTATTGTGATGGGTGCTACAATTTTGTCTTTAAACTTGATGATAACAAAGCTTGGAATTACAAAAAATGGTACGGGTTAGATGTTGTTCTTTATAAAAAAATAACTGAAAAGTGTGCAATCTGTGATTTTAATAAAGTTGTTGACTTACATCACCTGGACCAAAATAAAAAAAATAATTCTGAGTCAAATTTGATTGGTTTATGCCCAAATCACCATAAAATGCTTCATGACTTTCGATATAGAAAAGAAATTACAGAACTTTTAAAACAAAAAGGAGTTTCTATTAAATAAGATAAAAAATTAAATTTCAAACTTTGAGCTGTTCACTTAGTTACCTAAATTTGAGAGTTTCCTCTTTCTTGTAAGCGATCTGTGAATTTTTTGACTATTGCCTCTAGCCTTTGGCTCGTCTTTAATATGGGGTCCTCTTCAGGTAAAACTAACACTTGTATTGGTTCCCCTGTTCCAGTACCATCGGTAGTTATCAATTTTGACTCTCCTCGTCCAATATCTACATAAAAGAAGTAGCGCCTAGGATTAATTTCTCTTGAAAAAAATCGGTACTTCCAAGTGGGATTTGAACTCCCATCCCCATAGAAAGCAACAATCGTCTGAGGCACAAGTCCCCCTTTTTTTTCAACTCGAAATATGCCCATAATTTTACAAGCTAAATAACTATTTATTTTTTTCTATACTAGAATTATCCTCTTAGAATTTCTTTCGCTCTTTCTGCTATCTCTGACTTTTGTCCTTCGCTCAATTCTTTATCTAATTTAGGATAAAACACATTATCTTCACAATCAGAGTGCTTTTCTAAAGTCTCTCTTATTAAGGAAGTATTTGGCTCTTTTCCAGATTCAATACTTTGTTCAATACCTTTCATTATATCTAGTAAGGTTCCGTGCTCTTCCATTAATTCAAAAATATCTGAAACTTCTTGTCCAGTTATAGAACCATATATTTCAAATATTGCTTTTTCTTCAAGGAAAAAATGTTTCTTCAAATTCCATTCGAATTTTTTAAACAGAGCTTCAGCTTCTTGCAAATTTATTTTCTTTTTTTTGTCAAATTCATTAAGCATATCGTTAATTCTTCTATGCTCTTCCCTCATCAAAGAACTTATTGTAATCACCATTTTATGATTAAGCTTCTTTTATTTATATACTTATTTAATTCTCTCCAAATACTGCCAAAGATATTTAAACAAGTTCGCACAATATTTTTTATGAAAGAGGAAATTAATCTAAAGAGAGATAAATATTTTAGAAAAAGAGGAAGTTATGCTAAAATAATTAAGGTTAAATGTGCAAAATGTGGTGGGCTACTGTTTTTATATCAAAAAGATGGGCCTGGTTGGTTAAAAAGATGTTATTTTAATAGAATAATTTCTGAAAGAGAGTTCTCTCCAAATAAAAATCTAGAATGTTGTGGTGTGATTGGTACTCCAATGAAACATAAAGATGGGAGAGATGCTTTTAAATTAATTAGGGGTAAATTTAAGAGGAGCTATGGTTCTCCGAAAATAAAATGAACACAGAAGAATTTCTTAAAAAAATAGAAGTTGAACTAAAAATTTCTAAAAACTCCCAGTACACCTTAAGAAATTACTTAGATTGGAATAAACAGCTGTTTGAATTCTTAAAAAAACAGCCAGATCAAATAACCGAAGATGACCTAAAACTTTTTTTATCTGAAAAGCTCTCAGATCGGGCATCTTCTTCAATAATTGTCTTCTTATCTGCAATAAAATATTCTTATCTAAATATTCTTGGGAAGGACATAACTGTAAGAATAAAACGCCCAAAAAGAGAAAAAAGATTTCCATCTGTTTTATCAAAAGAAGAAATAAAATCTCTTCTAGATCATTTAGAAAATTCAAAATCAAGATTAATGGTTTCTTTGATGTACGCTTGCGGTTTACGTGTTTCCGAATTAACTAATCTACGAGTCAGCGATCTTGACTTAAAAGATAAAGTCGGTCATGTAAAACAGGGTAAGGGAAAAAAAGATAGGGCGTTTAATATTCCAGCTTTCTTAGCCGATTCTATTAAGAGTCAAGCAGAGTTACAGAAAGATAATCAGAGAGAGTTTCTTTTTTCAGGACCAAATGGGAAATTATCTTCTCGAAATCTTCAGAAAATAGTTTCTTTGGCAGCATTCAAAGCAGGAATCGAAAAAGAGGTCCATTGCCATACTTTAAGACATAGTTTTGCAACACATCTTTTAGAAAATGGAACGGATATTAGAAAAATTCAAGAATTATTAGGGCATAGTTCTCTCTCTACTACTGAATTATACACCCATATTTCAACAGAAGAATTAAAAAAGATTAAATCACCATTAGATTCATTAATGGAGTAAAAGAGATGGAAAAATGTTTTAAGTGTAATTACGAGGCAGAAAATAACTCTAAAAAATTTGGGGCTGTGTTATGTTCTGTTTGCTCAAAATTTGCTCCAGAAAATCAAGAAGAGTTCCAAAAGTACATTTCAGAAAAAATTTCTTCTTCTGCGTTAGATTCTTTTAGAAAATCTTCAGCTCAGCCAGGGCAAAAACAAAAACAAGGAATGATAAAAAAAGCTTCTTCTGGTTTGTCAATGTCTCGTCCTGCTTTTGGGTATAAATATGAGCATAGTAACTTAGTTCCAGCAGAAAATTATCGCGAAGTCGAAGAAATTTTTGAAGAATTTTTAAACACAGAACAAAGTCTAAGGCAACTTTCAAAAAAACGTTCTTTTTCTGTAAATGGGCTTAAAAAAATTCTCAGAAACTTTACTTACTTAGGAAAAATAAAATTTAATGGTCAAATTCATCAAGGAAATCACACGCCGATCGTCTCTTCAACTTTATTTAATCACGTTCAAAACAAATTAGAAAAACTAGGGATTAAAAGAAATTAACTAACCGAACACCTAATTCTTTTTAAACATCTTTTATTTGATTTTGTTTATGCCAACATTAAAAGCAATAAGCGAGTCGCGCGCAAAAAAAGAAAAACCCCTTACTCGCCTAGAGAAAAGAGTTCTTAAACGGCTTGAAAGATTTGAAGACCTTGCAGAAGAAGAAAGAGCTTATTGTGCTAGACATAAAAGATATCTTTGTGTTCGAGATATTCACGACCACCATTGTTATACTGGCAATCGCGGAAAAAGAGCTTGTCCTTATTTTACACAGATGCCAAAATATTAACTTTCTTAAAAAACAAAAATTAACGATATGATTTCTGTCTCTTACTTCTAGCTTTAGAATCTCCTGGTTTGTAAGGTTCTTTTCTTCTTACATCTGCAACTAATAATGTTCTATCATACTTCGCATATGCTTTTTTTAAGTCATCTGAACCACTGAACGCAACAATTCCTTTTGCTAATGCTAATCTTGCTGCTTCTACTTGTCCTCTTTCTCCACCACCCATAACTCTTATTGAAGCATTAAATGTCAGCTTTCCTAAAATTACTTGAGCAATTCTTATTGGTTCTTCTAATCTTAGTCTTTTAAAAATTTCAAGTTGTTTTAAAGGAAGATGATTGAAAGTTACAATTCCATTTCCTTCTGTGATTGATGCTTTTGCAACAGCTCTTTTTCTTTTACCTGACGTGACTATCTTACCAATCATTGTAAGAACTCCGATAATTTATTTGTTTTAATTTTATCTGTTTTTAAAGTTATTTTTTCTGATTTTTCAAATTCAGTGGGAACTCCAGCATAACATTTTACTTTCTTAAGAGCAACTCTTCCTCTTCCCCATTTGTGGTTTGGTAACATTCCCCTTATTGTTCTCTTAACCATTGACTCAACATCCTTTGGGTGTCTTGGGCCCTTTTGAGACATTCCGCCCCGCCCTCTTTGCACTTTAAATTCTTCTATTAAAAAAAGTTTATTTCCAGTTATAACAACATCATTACAATTAACAATCGCAATTTCTTCGCCCTTCAATAATTCTTTTGCAACTATTGCTGCTAATCTGCCCAATACTGCGCCTGTTCCGTCGATTATTTTCATTTTATTAAAATTTTAATTCCCTTTGCTTCGGGATTTTCTTTTATTTCTTCCTTGATTGTTTTTATATCGATTTTAGCTTTTAATAGTTTTTCTCTTGCACTTTCTGAAAAATTAAATGCAACTAATTTTATTTTTTTGTTTAAATCTCCTTGAGAAAGTACTTTTCCAGGAATAACAATGATGTCTCCATCTTTTGCTTCTTTATTAATCTGATCTAAGTTTAATTCAGCTCTTTTTTTTCTTGGAGCAGAAACTAAACCGGCAACTTCTACCCAATTTTTATTTTTTTTTGCAGCTAATATTGTTTCAACTAATTCGGGATTAGTTTTGTTCTGCATATGTTTGTAAATTAATGTTTTACTTTTCATGTTATTTTGTCTGCTAGAATAGAAGTATTACCTTCCTACTCTCGCTTTCGCTCGCAGGTATTTTTTCAAGATAAAGACGATTTATAAATCTTTGGATGCGGATAAAAGGGTTCGAACCTTCGCAAGCATAAAGCTAGCAGATTTTGAGTCTGCCCCGTTTGACCACTCCGGCATATCCGCATAATTAAAAATACAACTAAAAAACTCTTTATTAAATCTTACTTTTTAGAAATTTATTTAATCAACTTCTCTACTTTTTTTCCAAGCTCTTCAAGATCATCTTTAAGAAGAGTTGCTGCTTTTTTTGGAATTTCTTTTGTATCCATTTGCCCAAAAGACTCAACAGTCATCACTAATTCATTTCCGTAAATAATCTCCACTTCTTTTCCAACACTATCTGCTAAGCCACTACAAAAATCAACTAATTCATTAGCGCCGTCGTCTTGGATTGAAATTTTATTTCCTTTTTCTTTTATTTTTATCTCTGAATAAACTTTTTTAATACTATCTGCAAATTCTTTGTCCATTGTTATCTCAGCAGTATTTCTATAAAAAATTGCACCTGGTGAAAATTTAGCATGTTGTTTTCCTTTTCCTAACTTTGCTATTGCCTTTACTTCTAATTCCTGTTGGTCGTCAAGTAATGTAATTGGAATTTCAGGATAAACAACTTCAGCTTCTCCTTTAAATTCTTTTGCTAAAACCATTCCAGGTTTAGTTGATTTTAAAGTAAGGTAAGTTTCTGTTTTGCTATTGTAAGATTTTTCCATTTTTAAAGGAATTAAACCAATTCTATGGGCGACAGTTTCATCATAAAGAGGAGAACCATTATTCTGGATTTCAACTTCATCAACAGCTAAAGTTTCTATTTCATTTACATATCTTCTTATAGCATTTGCTAAGCTTTCTGAAATTTCTGCTTTGAACACAAGCTTGTTATCTTTTTTTTCAATTATTTCCATTTTATTTTTTATTTAAGAGCCTATTTAAATTTATACTCTTCTACCTCTTCTTCCGCCACCAACTTTAGGTCCGCCTCTTGGCATCCTAGTTGTGTCTAATATATTTAATATTTTAAATCCATCTCTTGTTAAACTTTTAATAACTGCATTTGCACCAGGCCCAGGAGCAGGAGCTCTTGTTTGTGCTCTGATTCTAACATAAAGCGCGCTTATTCCAAGTTCTTTTAATATTTCACTTATTCTCTTTGCGATAAACATAGCAATTGTTGGATTTGCTTTAAGTCTGCTTTGTTTTGTTACCATTCCGCCTCGGATTTTTGCAAGTGTGTGCCCAGCCATGTCTGTAACATGAGCGATAGTATTATTAAATGAAGTATAAACATTTAGGATTGCCTCTATTTCTTTTTTCTTTTCTTTTTCTTCAGGTATAACTATTTCTTCAATTTTAACTTCTTCTGCAACTGCTTCTTGTTTAGTTTCCATTTTCTTCTCCTTCTAATGTTTTTTTCTCAGCAACTGCCTTATGCTTCTTTTCTTTAAGCGAAATTTTATTTTCTTCTTCTACAGAAACAACATAAGAGGGGCTATTTACTCCCACACCATTAACTAAAACTTTATTGTGTGTGATTAACTGTCGAGCTTGTTTTGGTGTTCTTGCCATATTTTTTTCAACAAGTATACTTTGTAATCTTCTTTTCATATAGTCTTCTTTTGTTAATGAAAGCACATCTCCTAAATTTGTTACATTTATTCCCTGTTTTTGTAGTCTTTGGAATAGCTTTTCTTTTTCTGCTTCAGTCGCAGTAATCAGACTTTTTGCAACATCTCGAATTTGTTTAACCCTTGCTTCTGCTTTCCAGATTTCTCTTTTATTTTTTAATCCAAATTGTTTTCTTATTGCGTTTTCTCCGTCAATCCTTAGTTTATCAAAAGGTTTCTTTGGATGTGAATATGTTTTTTTCTTTCGTTTCATTTTTCTCCTTTTTGATACGGCGCTTTAACAACAACTTTTTGTTTCATACCGACGCTTTTCTTTTTATTTACTCTGAAGTGTGCCTTTGTTCTTTGTCCTCTTACTGGCTGACCCGTAGCATGTCTTGAACCCTTGTATGATTTTATTTTTTTGTGTCTCTTAATATCAAATTCTTTAGCTAATTCTAATTCTACTCCTGTTAAATGTTTATTTTGCCCTGTTTCTCTATCGTTTTTTCTATTTACTAAATTTTGGGGGAATTGAGATTTTTTTACCAAATCTGTTATAATTTCTATTTCTTGTTGAGTTAAATCCCCGATCTTTTTTCTTTTAGGTATTTTTGTTATATGACAAATAGCATTAGACATTGCCCAAGAAATTCCCTTTATTTTTGTTAAGCCAGCATAAACATGCATTCCGCCCTCTATGTCTTTTGCTAGAATTCTAACTAGTTTTTCATCGCTGAACTTCTGTTCTTTTCTTGGATCTCCACGAATTGCTTTTTTTTGTTCTTCCATTTTATTATTGTGTAAATAAGTGATACCTTTCTTCTTGTGTTAGCTCTTGAAATATTCTTTTCTCAATTGCTTTTTCTGGATCAGGAAGATTTGGTATCTTTTTCTTCATGTCCTCGAATGATTTAAACTCTTCTTGTTCTCTTTGAGCAAGAATTTCCTGCATGTGTTTTTTACCCATTCCAGGAAGCATTTCTACCTGATGTACTCTCTTGTTTATTGCACCAGACTTGTTGAAAAAGTCAACATATTGCTGTTCTTTTTCTTTTACTTTTATCTTTATAAATTCTTGCAATTGGTTTTTTGCAGATTCTGTTATTTTTTCTTTAGCTAGTCTTCCTAAGATGTAATATACTTTGTCTCTCTTTCCTTGACCAATATAAGTTTTTTCCCCAGTTTCTAAAGAGACACCTCGTCTAGGAACTAACTCTAAAAGTATAAAGCTATTTTCACCTACAGCTTGTGCTATAGGCATCATCTTTCCTTCCAAAGGATAACCATTGGGTAGATAATCTAAAACAATTGCATTTTCTTCCTTGTCCATTTTCGTTATATAAACTCTTTAACCACATCGAGTAATTTATTTGATTCATCATCATCTAAGCTGGCATCAACAAAAATTTTATTTAAATCTTCTTTGTTCTCAGGCATTAAGTCAATTATTTTTGCAATATGTCTTTGTTTAACTTTTATTATGTTTAGTGCAACTATTTTTTCCCTCATTTTTTTAGCTTCGTCTGGGCTCATTTTAGTAAATTTTCTTATAAATGTTTCAGCTATTTCATTTTCTCCAACAAACTCTTTTGCTTCAGCCATGCTTAGGGATTTACTTTCTCTTATCATTTTATTTTTTAATCTCCATTTTTTTTAAATGTATTGGTTGAATTATGAAATCTTTTGGCTTTGCTTGGTCATTTACCTTGATAATATAACATCTTCCTTTTTTCCCAACAACTTCTCCAGTTCTTCCTTGTAACCTCTTCGGGAATCCGGGTTTCAAAGACTTTTCAATAAAAATAGAAACTACATCTCCATTTTTTAAATCTTGGAAATACCTACTAAGTTTAAGTTTTCCTCTAGTCCTAATCTTCTTCTTATTAACCATAATTTACTCAGAAAAATACTATTTAAAAACCTATCTCTTCAGAATACAAACTTGGAGATTATCTCTCTAGCAGTTTTTAGGGGAGTTAAATTCCAGGTCTCCTCTTTCTTTTGCATCTTCCATTTGGGATTTTATTGCACTAAACATTTTTTGTCCCCAAACTCCGACCCCGCATCTGTCACAGACATCAAGAGCACAGTTACTAGAAACCTCACATTTGCAATAAACACATTTTTTTGCCATTTTTTTCACCTAATTTAATTAATTATTTTTTCTAACCGGACTATGTTTTTAAATATTTGTGTGCTGGTTTATTCATACCTCAAAGCATCGACGACATTTGTTTTACTTGCTTGTATTGCAGGAAGTGTTCCAGAAACAGCACCAACTAAAAAGCCAAAAAGCAAACAACCAACAATTAACCACCAAGGAGAAGATGCTGCTAACAAGTTAGTATTTAACTGGTTCACTGCAATGAACTCTACTGTTTTGCTCATTAAATAACCAAGAAGAACTCCTACAACCCCTCCGATAAAACCAAGTAAACCAGATTCAATTAAAAAGATCCAAGTGATATCTGAATTTTTTGCACCAATTGCTTTCATCACTCCAATTTCTTTTGTTCTTTCTATTACAGAAGTATACATGGTATTTGCAATTCCTATTGCTCCAACCAATAAAGATATCGCCGCGATTCCAGCTAAAAATGCAGTGATTATTTGAAGGATTATTTGAAAACTCGCTAATAAATCTTCTGGAGTTGAAATAACAAAATCCTGGGTTTTTTCTGTTTGGCCCCTAAATTTTCTTAATCTTTCTTCTGTTCTTTTTGCAACATCCGTTACATTTTCCCCCTGAGAAACTTGTATTACTATTTGATCAACTCTATTTGAAACATTTATTAATTTTCTAAGTTCTTCTATTGGAAAATAAACATTGCTGTCGTCAGATGGGTTTCCAATTGACTTCAAGATTCCACTAACTTTGTAGGACTCTCCGTTAATCTCAACTTTGCTTCCTGCTTCAACAGGTTTATTAAAAATATTTCCGTCATAAAATAAACTACCTAACGCTATTTTTTTCTGATCTCCAGCTTCTATCATTTTTCCTTGTGCAATAGAAATAGAAGAGGATTCTGTATACAGTTTAATGTGGTCTAAAGGCAAACCAGCAGCCATAAAATATTTTATTTGATTATCATACTTCATTTTAATATTCCCGACAGTAATATAGGTATAATCTTTTATTCCACGAACATTTTTTATTGCATTTACATCGTTATCTGTCAAGCTATTGCTTCCTCCTTCAAATGTTCCAAGCATGCTTGTCTTTGACATTACAAAGAATTTATCTGAACCTAATAATTCAAATTGTTTTTTTACAGCAACTTGCAATCCAAGAGATAAACTAACTAAAGTGAATATTGCAGCAATTGAAATAAAAATCCCCAAAACAGTTAACCAACTTCTAAGTTTTCTTTTTCTCAAGTTCTTAACAGCTAAATTAAAATATTCGATTTTCATTTTCGCAACGCCTCCACAGGTTTTAATTTTGAAGCTTGAATTGCAGGAGCAACACCCGAAATAATTCCAATCACAAAAGAAAAAGTAACCGCCCCAATTAACAAAGCATAATTAATTTGTATCCTAAACAGATCTTGTCCGAGTGCACTATCTGCAACAGCCCCAATTAACAAAGCAATTCCTAAACCAATTAAAGCACCAACAATTCCTCCAACTAAACCCAGCAAACCAGATTCAATTAAAAAGATCCAAGTGATATCTGAATTTTTTGCACCAATTGCTTTCATCACTCCAATTTCTTTTGTTCTTTCTAAAACAGAAGTATACATTGTATTAGCAACCCCAATTCCCCCAACAAGAAGAGAAATTAGCGCAATCCCGACGACAATAGCATTAATTATATTCAAGATAGTATTGATTGCACCAAGTGCTTGCAAAGGAGTTTGCACAGAAAAACTTTCTTCACCCACTTTTTCTCCCCTATCCTGCCTTAATTTTCTAGAAATTTCTGCAGAAACATCTTCAACTCTGTTTATATTATCTACTCTCGCTACAATCATATCGTACTCTTCGCCAATATTCAAAACTTCTTTTATGTCTTCGTGAGCGAATAATATAACGCTGTTGAGTTGAATACTTTTCATTGATTCTAAAATAGCACCAACTCTAAAACTTTTATTATTTACTAAAATTTTATCCCCCACTTCTATTTTTTTACCAAATATCTGTTCAGAAGTTTTAGCAAATTCGCTACCCACAATAACCCTTCCAGTTTCACCAACTTTTAGCAAACTTCCATCTGCTACTTTAATCCCCATAGTTGAGTACATCATGTCCATCGCCTCTTGTGAGTTAGGGATATCTGAAACATAGCTAAAACTAACTGTTTCATCGTATTCTATTTTTACAACTCGTATCAATCTAGGAACAACTAATTTAACTCCACTAACGCCCCCAATAATTTTTAAGTCATGTTCATTTAATTTTTCCACAACAGTTGAACCTGGTGGCCCAAATCCAGAACCTTTATTCTGGATTGTTAAAACATCAGGAGAAATACTTCCAAACTGCCCAATAACTGCTTCTCTCAATCCAGCACCAAGGGTTATCAAAGAAACAACAGCAGCAATACCAATAAAAATTCCTAAAATTGTTAGCCAACTTCTTAATCCCCTGTGCCTTAAATTACCAAAGGCAAGTTTAAAGTAATCAGATATCATCGGAGATTACCTCCTGATTTCGCCATTCAACTTCTTTTTTCTAGCTTTTTTCCAAGCTCGGTAAATAAGCCATAAAACAATTAAAATTGCAACAACTAAAATGTAAACCCAAGTATAACTTTTTTTAATTAATCCCAAGTTCAAAGCTTCTTGTTGGGTATAAACTTTCAAAGGAAGTGTTATTGTTTTTGCTTGTTCTTGATTGTCAAAATCTTTATAATAAATATTTGCTGTAACAGAAGCAGATTTTTGTTTAAATAAAACATCAAATGTTGCAGTATCAGAATCATCTGAAGCAATGCTTCCAATATATTGCTCTTCTGAAGATAACAAATCAAATCCGTTTGGAACAATTTTTACATTGATAAACTTAATTTCCGCAAGTCCCCGATTAATTATTTTTATTGAGACTTTTCCTTTTTGGTCAACGATCGCGTTAGAAACATCTGAACTAAATTCTAAATCAGTTTCAGCACTTACCCTAAATCCGAATGTTCCTTGCTCTTTTGTTAAATTATTATTTTCAGATTTATAGCTAATTAAATACGGAATATTATAATCGCCAGGAACAGTGCTAGAAGAAGTTTTTATTTCAAATGTAAACTTTTCTGAATCTCCGTCATCTATGTCTTCTGTTTTCTGTGAGCTTCCAACAGAACTAAATGTTGCAGGAAGTAAAATCTGTACAGAAACATCTGTTAAATCATAACCAATATTATTTTCAACCTCTAATGTAACACTTTCACCTTGTCCAGGATAAGTTGTAACATAATCTGAGTCTACAAGTAAAGCAGCAGATGTAAAACTAATTAAAAAGACTAATCCAAAAATTAATGCTGATGTGTTTTTATTCATTTTCTTTTCAACATTTAGAGATTTATAAAACTTTCCATAGTGTCACCATTCAGTAATTACTACATTTATCTTACTTTCAAAGAATTGGGGCAAACAGGTTGCTTTTCTATTTTCCAACCTTTAGAAGTTCTTTTTTCTAAACTCTCAACTTTACCATCTCTAACAGAATAAATTGTTCTTGCGTGTTCTCTGGCTAATTCGGGCGAGTGTGTGACCATAATAATTGTTTTTCCTTTTTTATTTAAATTCTCTAAAAATTCCATAACCCTTTCTCCTGTTTTTGTATCTAAGTTTCCTGTTGGTTCATCTGCTAAAATAACTTCGGGATCATTTGCAAGAGCACGAGCAATTGCTACTCTTTGTTGCTGGCCTCCTGAAAGTTGATTAGGATAATGATCCATTCTGTCTCCAAGTTCAACCATTTTCAAAAGTTCTTCTGCCTTTCTAGCTCTTTCTTCTTCATCAACATCTTGAAATAACATTGGCAGCATAACATTTTCTTTTGCAGTTAAGTTTCCGATAAGATTAAATTGCTGAAAAATGAACCCAATTTTCTTACCCCTTACTTGAGCAAGTTCAGACTCGTCCATATGTTCTATGTTTTGTTCTCCAAGAAAAATTTCTCCCTGAGTTGCATAATCTAAACTTCCAACTAAATTCATACTAGTACTTTTACCTGAACCAGAAGGGCCCATAATCGCAACAAAGTCCCCCTTTTTAATTTCGATATTTACACAATCCAAAGCTTTGACTAAATTGTCCCCCATTTGGTAATATCTTGCTACATTTTTCAGTTGAATTACATTATCCTTTACCATGTTTTTACATTCCCGAGGATTATTTAAATTTATCTAATCGTAACCTTTAAAAACCAGCTTTATGCATTATTATTATGATAATTCCAGTTAGATGTTTTTCATGCGGAAAGCCAATAGGGCATTTGTGGGAAAAATTCAAAGAAAGAACTTCTCAAGGGGAAAACCCAAAAAAAGTACTTGATGAGCTTGGCTTAGAAAAATTCTGTTGTAGAGCAATATTCTTAGGTCAAACAGACATGATTGAATTAATTTCTAAATTCAAAAAAGCTTAAACTTAACGCAAGTAAGCTGATTATTACGTGCATTATTGTAGCTTCTATTATTCTTTCTTTACTAAAATAGTTCTTTTTTGAATTAGTCAATGGGACAATTTGGTCTGCAATTAAACTAAGTGATATTCCGAGTATGATAATCAAACAAACTTTGGTTCCAAAAATAAACAATAACAAGACAGTTATTGTGAGAAGACTTAACCCGAGATGAATGTGATGAATGTCTCTTCCAGTAATTTTTCTTAAGTAGCCGGTTATTGTTCTTGACTTTTCTTTGTTTGTTCCGTAATTTTTGTAATCATGAAAAGAGTGCGAGAGTATTCTCGTTATAATAAATGTTCCCCACAAGAAAGTAAGAAAATAAATTATTTGATTTTCCATCTTGAAACAGCATTACAACTTAAGCAAGTTATTGTTTTAACTTTATTTTTTACCCTAATTTTTTCTTTCCCAGAAAAAGGAACAAGACATTTATTACAAAAATATTTTTTTCTTTCTTTTAGCTTTAGATTACGACTTTGAGCAAGTTTTTTTATTTTTTTTATTTCTTTAGAAGTCTTACTTTTTATTTCTTCGAAGAAAAATTTTATTTTGTTTTCAGCCTCTGTTCTGGATAATTCTTTTTTCATTTAATTTTTAATAACCCCAACTATAAAAACGTATAGAAAATAAAGAAGACAGCTTAATGATTTTGCAGCTTGTAGGCCACTACACTCATTAACGCAAGAAGCTTAACTTCTGGGTTCGGAAAGAGACCAGGTGTTTCCAACTTACTATGGCCGTCTTCAAAACTTCGATAATATTTGCATTTATAAACCTTTTTATATTGTGCTTTTTTAGTAAAATTATGCGGATATGCCGGAGTGGTCAAACGGGCGAGATTAAGGCTCTCGTTGCTTCATGCATGCTTAGGTTCGAACCCTAATATCCGCATATACAAATTTATTTTTATGCCTGGGTAGCTCAGTCTGGATAGAGCAATGGGGTCCTAACCCGGAGGTCGAGGGTTCAAATCCTTCTCCAGGCGTAACTTATCTTTTTCTCGTTATCTTTCAAAAACAACAAACTTTAAAACCCATTTATCTCTCTTTTTTGTATGCATGGGTAGTACAGTGGTTAGTATCTCTGGCTTCCAAATAGAATTGAAGCAACCAGATGACCCGGGTCCGAATCCCGGCCCGTGCATTTAAATACTCAAATTAATTCCAAAAAATACTTAAGATGAAAGAAAAACTAAACATATTTTTTAGTAACCATTACAAGAAAATATTAGTCATACCTGCTTTAATTCTAATTTTATCTCTGGTTTATTTATTTATGTTTTATCAAAAAAATGGGGATTTTATTAACAAAGATGTTTCTTTAACTGGGGGAACTACAATAACTTTTATTTCTAATGTTTCTTATTCCGACATGGAGAGCTTTCTTTCTCAGCAGTTTAGTAATTATGCACTAAATTCTGTTTCAGATACAACTGGAAAACAAACCAAATTAATTGTAACTGTTCCTAACGAGCCTTCAGAACTAACCCCCAAGTTAGAACAATTTTTAGGTTACTCTCTTGATGAAACCAACTCAAACGTAGAATTTACTGGTTCAAATTTAAGCGCAGATTTTTATAACCAACTAATTCGTGCTATTATCTTTGCATTCTTATTAATGGCTTTAGTTGTTTTCTTAGTGTTTGGGGACAGCAAAGAAATAAAAATTTATTCAATTATTTTAACCCTAATCGGAGCAAGATTAACTTTCCCAATAAGTAGTTTCATTGGAGTTTTATCTTTCTTAATAGTTCTAGTAGCTTTCTTTTATGGAATTTATCTTTCTAGAGAGAAGAAACACCTAATTTTGTCTTCTTTATGTTTAGTCGCATTTGTTTTTTTATACTTTTTTCCAATTTATTTTTTGGTTGCTCCGTTAACTTTGCTTTTAATTTTGATCTATGCTAGATTTTCTGTTCCAAGTATTGCTGTAATTGCCGCAGCATTTGCAGATCTTGTTATGACTCTTGCTGTTGTTGATTTGCTGGGGATGAAAGTTTCAAGTGCGGGAATTGTTGCATTCTTAATGTTAATTGGTTATTCTGTCGATACAGATGTTCTTCTAACAACAAGAGTTTTAAAACGAACAACAGACTCAATTAACAAATCTATTCTTGGGGCATTTAAAACAGGAATTACCATGACTCTAACTTCTATTGTAGCAGTAGCAGTTGCCCTTATCCTTGTTTATGGTTTTAATAGTATTTTAAACCAAATTTTTATTATCTTAATAATCGGTCTTTTCTTTGACATTTTTAACACTTGGTTTACTAACGCATGTTTACTTAAATGGTACGCGGAGAGAAAATTAAAATGAAAATAACTTTTAGAATGTGGATAATGTTCATTTGTTTAGCATTAGCACTAATCGCAATTTTTTCTATTCCCCCAAAAGTTCTTGATAGCGGAGTTTTAGTCAAATCAGTTGAAAAAGATTCTTCTATTTTTGAAGCAGGGTTAAGGCAAGGAGATGTTATCACAAGTATGAACGGGAAAGCAGTTTCTAATTTTGAAGATTTTTCTAAAATAGCAGAAGAGTTCAAAAATTCTTTTTTACAAGAAAATGAAACTCAGAAGTTAATCCTTAATACCAAGAATAAAGAAATAATCAACTTGTTTAATAAAAATGTTTTAGACCAATTTCAAGTAGAAAGTATCCCCAACACGAATCTAAAAACAGGATTAGATATTCGAGGGGGAGTTAGGGCAATTATTACTGCAGAGAATACAACTCTTACTGACTCACAGCTAGACGATTTAATTTCTGTTTCTCAAGAAAGATTGAACGTTTATGGGTTAAGTGATTTAGATATAAGGAAACAAACAGATCTTTCTGGAAACAAATTTATGGTAGTTTCTATTGCTGGTTCTTCTCCATCAGAATTAGATTCATTACTAGCTCAACAAGGGAAATTTGAAGCAAAGATAGGAAACATTACTGTTTTTTCCGGAGGAGATAAAGATATCACTTCTGTTTGTAGGACAGATGCAAAATGTGCTTTAATCGAAAGTTGTCAAAAGTCTGCCCAAGGATATTTCTGTAACTTTAGATTTTCAATTTATCTTAGTGAAGCAGCAGCAGGAAGACATGCGGAGATAACTAAAAACATCCCAGTAAATAATTCTGCAAGTGGAAATTATCTTTCAGAGAAGCTAGACTTGCTCGTAGATGGAAATATTTTAGACAGTTTGTTGATTTCTTCTGACCTTAAGGGAAGAGTGACTACCCAAATTGCTATCTCTGGTTCAGGAACAGGGGCAACTGAGCAAGATGCTTATGTTTCTGCAAAAGAACAGATGAAAAAATTACAAACAATATTAATTACCGGTAGTTTACCATTTAAATTAAAAATAGAAAAGATCGATAGAATTTCTCCAACATTAGGGCAAAATTTTTCTAAAATAATTTTTATTGCCGCTATTTTGGCAACACTCTCTGTTTTTTTAATTGTTTATTTAAGATATCGAAAATTAAAGTTATCTTTAGCTATGATTGGAGTAGTAGTTACTGAAGTAGTTATAACTTTGGGAATTGCTTCAATAATAAAATGGAATATTGATTTGGCATCTATTGCAGGAATTATCGCTGCAATTGGTACAGGTGTAGACGACCAAATTGTTATTGTTGATGAATCTTCTAGGTCAATCGCCCAATCTGTAAAGCAAAGAATAAAAAATGCTCTTTTCATAATCTTTACTGCTTATGCGACTGCAGTAGTTTCATTATTGCCTCTTTATTGGGCAGGAGCCGGTTTGTTAAAAGGATTTGCAGTGACTTCAATAATTGGTATAACTGCCGGAGTTTTAATTACAAGACCTGCTTTTGCAGACCTTGCAAAACAATTAGAAGAGAAACAATGAACCCATTTTTTCATTTGATTCTTGGCGGAATATTTAGTTTAATCTTATACTTTTCTGGAGTTAGTTTAGAGTTTTCTTTAGTAATTTTTGTTTCCTCTTTTTTTCTAATTGACTTAGATCATATTTTTCTTTTTGTTTTGGAAAAAAAATCAATTAACCCAATAAAATTCTGGGATCATTCTAGCCAAATAAGGGAAAAATGGTTGTCTATGCCAGAATCTAAGAAAAAATTATACAAGTATCCCATATTCTTATTTCATAATGTAGAATTTTTATTAATTTTATCTTTACTCTCTTTTTTTAGCTCTCTTTTTTTTATGGTTTTTGTTGGATGCTTTTTTCATCTAATCGTGGACTATATTGATCTTTTTTTAAGGAAAGAACCTCTTTACCCTAAGTTTTCTTTCTTGTTAACATTAAAAAGAAATAAAAACAAGAAAAAGCTTGTTCTTTAATGACATTAAAAGAAGTTTTTAAAAATGAAGCATTTGGTCTTACAAAGAGATTAATTAAACGAGATTTTTCAGGTTATACTGGGTTAGCAATAAAAAATTCAGCCTATGCCTTTTTAACGAATGCTGTTTCAAAAATTGGTTCATTACTCTTCGTTGCATTGTTAATTGGTTCTTCTATTTTGACAAAATTTTTTAGCTTATTCTCAATAGAAATAAAACCCCTTTTAACTCCGGAGTTATTTGGTCTTTATTCCCTTTCTCTTTCAACTATAATGATCTTGGCAGGATTTTCAGACTTGGGAATAGGAAGTGCTCTTGTTCGTTATATTTCAAAGTATGATCTGAACTCAAAAGGATATATTCTTTACTTAGCAAAAATAAAAATAATTTTAACTTCGATTTCTGCACTTGTTTTAATATCTGTAGCTTATTTTATTTCGAGTTATTACGATAAACCAATTTTTCTTGCACTTTTAGCTGGTTCAGCATACATAGTTAGTGCTAGTTTAGTTTCTCTTATCTCTGGATTCTTTCAAGCAGAAAATAATTTTAAAATACTTTTTTATAGAGAATTAATTTTTCAGACAATTCGTTTAATAATTGTACCAATAGCAATAATCTATTCTTTGGCGCACTTTTCAAAATTTACCTTATTTTTTATTTTTCTTTCTTTATCTATTTGCTATTTTCTAACCCTATTATTTTTAAAATTGAATTTAAACAAATACGAGGGTAAAAATTTAAGCAAAAAGCAAAAAAAGGAGGTTCTTCATTTTTTATTACCGCTTTCAATAACTGCCCTTTCTGGGACTTTTTTTGTTTATATGGACATGATCATGTTGGGGAAGTTTGTAGACCCAAGTTATATTGCGTATTACCAAGCGGCATTTATAATTTTAAATTCTGGAATTGTCTTAATTTCCTTCAGTTCTGTTTTATTTCCAATTTTTTCAAGATTAAAAGGGGTTAGATTATTAACTGGTTTAAAAAAATCAATATTAGTAACCTTACCTATTTCATTGTTAGGTATAATTTTTACCTATTTTGTTTCATCTCTTTTAATAAACGCAATATATAATCCGACTTATCTTCCAGCAGTAAAAATATTGCAAACATTGTCAATACTCCTTTTAATAGACCCAATCATAAGTATTTACAGTAGTTTCTTTATTTCAAAGGGAAAGACTTATTTTGTTGCAAAAGTATTAATTATTTCAACATTAGTTAATATTGCCTTAAATTACTTTTTTATTACTAATTTGCTGCATTATGGTCAGTATCCAGCATTATTTGGGGCCGTTATTGCAACAATCTTGAGTAGGATTGTTTATTTAGGAATGTTTGTGTACAAGGGGACTAAAAAGGAAGTTAGCACTCGCGAAAGCGTTATCACTGCCGATAAAGGCGTTTAAAACTACAAATTATTTTTTTGGATTAAATCTCTATAAATTTTCTCAAAGATATTTGTTTGTTCTTTTAAATTAAATTGGGTAAGAATAGTTTTTCTTGCATTTTTTACCAAAGTATCTTTTATTTTGATACTTCCTTTTAGCTTTGTGTAGATTTCTTTCTCATTATTGTATTCCAATAAAAGACCATTTTGGTTGTTTTTTATAAATTCATTTATCTCAGGAACATCTGAGGCAATTATTTTTGTTCCAGAAGACATGGCTTCAAGTACTTGTAATGGGGGGGACGCACAAGGAATAAAATTTCCTTTGGGATGGATTTCAATTAATGTTTCAGATTTATTAAAAAGTTGGGATATGTCTTCTAAGAATTCAATATATTCTATTCCTTTAATTTTTTCTTGAACAATTTTGCTACTTATTTCTTTTGCAAAGCTGATGGTAGCATTTTTGTCTAAAATTAACTTGTAATTAGGATTTTCTTTATGGAATCTTCTAAATGCATTTATTAAAGAGGTATCTGGTATTCGTAAATAAATTATTAATTTGTCTTTTTTTTCAGGTTTAAATCTGTCTGTGTCAATTCCGTAGGGGACATAATTAATTTTAGGACTTTTTTCAATAGCTTTTAAATAATTAAATACTGTTTTTGAAGAAATTGTTAAAAGAGTTATTTCTTTTAAAACCGACTTAAATGAACTTTTTTTATATTCTACGAAAGGAAAGCCTAGAATACTCAGAATAATTGGACAATTAAAGTTTTTTCTTAAGAATTTTAAATATACTGCGGGTCTCAACCCTTTAGCAAAAGAGTGAATTATTTCTATTTTTTCTCTACTTTTTATTTTTCTAAGAGTGAAAAATAAATCTAAGTAATTTGACCACCGATATATTTTAATCCCATCTCTTAGCTCAAAAGAGTCAAACTTTTTTTGAGTATGTCCCTCTTTCTTTTTAGTTAATATTGTAATCTGATGCCCCCTTTTTATTAATTCCTTAATATGTGTTAAGACAATATTTCTTGTTCCCTCTACAAAAGGAGGATTCAAATCTCCTGCTTCAACCAATATATTCATCTTTGTACCATTTTTAATTTAAAGATTGGTATAACTTCCAATGTTTTTTTGCTACACTTTCCCAAGAACAATCTTTTAATACTTTTTTTACACCCTCATTTAATTTTTCTCTTACTTTTTTTGAGTCAGATATTTCCAAAATTCTTTTTTCAAGTTCTTCTACTGAATTTACTGTTATGCAAACCCCATATTTTTCTTCATACTCCTTAAAAAATGGTAAATTCCAAGTAATGATTGGTTTCATAGAACATAAAACTTGAGAAAAAACACCACTTGCAGTTTCTATATGGTAAGGAAGAAGAATTATATCTGCCTTTTTTGAATAATCTTTAAAATCTTGATCATTTAAAACCTTTAAATCTATTTTTAAGTTAGATAGTTTTTTTTCTTTTTCTTTTATAAAATCTAAAGCGTCTTTTTCAGCAGGGTTCCATAATGGGCCAGCAATTAAAAGATGTATTCTTGGATTTTTTTCAATTACTGCTATTGCTCTATCATATCCTTTCAATTTGGAAATAGACCCCATAATAACGCAATTAATTATCCTTTTTTTAGGTTTAGTAGACTCCATGACAAATCACCTCAACTTTTTTTTCAGAGATACCATAGTCATTTACCATAATTTCTTTTGCATAAGAAGTATGCGTTATAACTTTATCAGATAATAATCCAACCAGTATTTCATTTAAGGGGAATAAAATTTTTTTAATTGCAGTTGCTAATTTATTTTTTGCATATATTTCTTTTCTTGCTAAAGTAGTATGGCTTGTTATAACTATCTTTTTTCCATGAATTTTTAAATTGATTAGAATAGGAATTATCTTTAAACCAAAAGGGGGGAAAAGGGCATGTTCAAATTGAATATGGATTATATTGAAAGAATAAGTTTCTATTTTATTAGATAAAGAAACATCAAAATTTAATTTTTTCATAGCATTAAAAAGGAACTCTGAATACTTTTTAATCCCGCCCGTGTCTGTATTATAGATTAGTACTTTCATTTTTTAGAAAATATTTCTCCAAGTATTTTTATAATAAATTCACTACTTTTTCCATTACCGTATGGTGTTTCCCAATTTCTTTCTTTTTTTAACATTTGTTCAACATGTTTAAGTATATCATCATTTTCTACTCCAGCAACAACATTGCAGCCAATAGTTACTGTCTCTGGGCGTTCAGTAGTATCTCTTAAAGTTATACAAGGTACTTTTAATATTGAAGCTTCTTCTTGAATTCCTCCCGAATCCGTAAGAATTAAACGAGCATTTTTTTCTAACTGAAGAAATTCCAAGTAACCTTGGGGATCTATTACTTTTATTTTATCTGGAACTTTTAAATTAAATTCTTTAAGCATTTTTATTGTTCTAGGATGTAATGGTAAAACTAAATCATAATCATATTTTTCAGAAATTTTATCCAGAGACTGCATCAATCTATGGAGTCTTGATTTTTTATCAACATTTTCTGGTCGATGTAATGTAATTAAAAAATATTTGTCTTTTTTTAAATTCATTTTTTGAAGAGCATTACTTTTTTTTTCAGAGATAACTAGATTTTGAATTACTGCATCAACAATCGTATTTCCAGAGAGAAATGTTCTTTCTGAAGGTATTTTTTCTTCAAGAAGATATTCCATTGAAACATTTGTCGGAGAAAAGAGTACATCTGAAATATGGTCTGTGACTATTCTATTTGTTTCTTCTATCATCTGAAGTTCGTGGCTTCTTAATCCAGCTTCAAGGTGTACAAGGGAAATACGAAGTTCATTAGCTGCTAATGCCCCCGCTAAAACAGTGTTTGTATCTCCAAGAACTAAAACAAAATCAGGTTTTTCTTGGAGGAGTATTTCTTTTATGCCCATAGAGATTATTCCTATTTGTTTTCTAAAATCATTTGATCCAGTATTAAGGTTGTATTTTTGGGGGGCAAGTTCAAGTTCTTCAAAAAATATTTTATCCATATTATATGAATAGTGCTGGCCAGTATGTAGAACAAAGTAATCTATCTTATTTTCTTCACAACACCTTACTAGAGGAGACATTTTTATTATTTCGGGTCTTGTTCCAAGGATAATCCCCAATTTCATTTTCAAATGTTCCAATCAAAATCTACTCTATCGTTTATCTTCCAATATAATGCTTGCGAAGCAAACATAGATACCCAAGAGTTTACATCTTTGGAGTTATTATTATAATGTAATCCACCATCTGGAGATTGTAGTGTTTTAAGAAAAGATATTGCCTTATCAACATTTTTTCGATATTTATCTTTATCTGTAAAAAGCCAGATTCTTATTGATTGTGAAGTTGCATCACCCTGTCTTTCTTTTTTTTGGTCTTCTCTATTGTGCCAGTTGTAAATACTACCATCTTCATTTTGTATATCTGCCAACCATTGGGCAGATTTTTGTATTATCTCTAAATATTGATCATATCCGTTTAAATGTAAAAAACACAACCCCTCTGTTGCATAACAATGTGTGTGGGCATATGTCCAATCTTGAAATTCATTTATTGAAAAACGATTACCTTTAAATGTTTTATTTACAATTTCCTCAACCATTTTTTCAGCAAAATCCAAGTACTCTTGATTTTTTGAGAATTTCCCATATTCAACCAAACTTATTGCTGTTTTTATTAAAAGAGCACCATAACTTAATGACCATTTTGTATTATCTATAAACGGTTCTCCATTTTTCAAAGAAGCTACTTTTTTTGAAAGAGTATTTTTAATGAATTTTGCCATTGCATCTATAGACTCCCGATGATTCTGTTTGAGTAAGTTATTTTTATCTAAAGAAAGCATTCCAGATAAACAAATTCCAGTGTCAAAAACATATTCAATCCCTTCTCTTGAAACAGACCCATTTTTAGATAGAATTGAAGAAAGATAATCAGCGGAAGAGACAGCGAGAGCCTTATATTCATCTTTTTTTTCAATTGAATAAAGATATGAAAAAAACTTTATGTAATATCCAATTATCTCCGGATAAATATATCCTTCATGTTCGGGATTTACCCAACTATAAACAGCACCATTTTTATCCCTAATTTTTGAATTGAAAAACCAATTAACTATTTTATTATGCATCTCTTTCGGGCTCATTTATCTTTTTCCTTTGGATTTAAATCAGGATTTTTTTTAGCAGGAGTTAAATAATTAGTAACTCTAAACATATTTCTTTTTAACTCATAATATGTTCCTTCAAAAAACCATAATAATCTTAATTTTCTTAGAAGGCTAATCAATGGGCTTACGACATAATAACCCATGTTACAATTTCTACAGAAGATATAGGGTCTATAAAGATAGCGTTTTGTTAAATAAAAATTCTTATACAAAACCTTTTCATCGCAAAAAGGGCATTTTACCAAAACTTCATATCTATCATTTTCCATTTTTTTAATTGAAGTTGGTATCGCGGTGTGGGTTAGAGTAGCATTAAGATTAGCAACAGTTTTTTCTAATTCTGAAAACTCTTTATCAGTCATGTTCATAGCCTTTCTTATAGTAAGTTGTTTTGGTATTTGATTTTTAATAAAATCTACTTTGTCTTTAATTAAACCTTTTCTTACACAATGATTGTAGATTTCACTTCCAGGAAATGGTTGTATAAACGCTAATAAAAGTTGTTCTTTACAATTCTTTTTCCAATAGTCTAATGTTTCTTGTGCAGTTTGTTTTGTTTCTGCAACATCCCCAAAGATAAAATTACCTATAATTCCTATTTTCTCTTCCATCATCATTTTAATCACTTTATCAATTAATTCCGGAGTTATTGGTTTTTTCATACTTCTTAAAACTTCTTTGCTATAACTTTCAAAACCATAGCCAATTACGCCGCATCCAGCATCTTTCAGGGTTCTCAAAATTTCTCTATCTACATGAAGAACAGACAACTGACAAGCCCACACTATTTTATAACCAGCATATTCGCTTAATTTTTTAATTTCTTTGCAAAATTCATAAATTCTTTCTTTTTTATATGAAAATAAGTCATCATTAAGAAAAAAAGAATTTATTTTATACTTGTCTACTGCCCACTTTAACTCTTTTATTACATTTTTGATAGACCTTTCCCGATATTGCTCCCCCAAGGTATGATAGCAAAAAGTGCAATGAAATGGACATCCTCTGCTTGCTAAAATTAAATAATTTCTCGGGTAGTCGTGGATATTGTCTGAATAGTCAAAACAAGAGTAAAGATGGTCAAATCTTTTTTCTAATTCAAATCCTTCAAAATCTGGAAAAGGTATTGTGTCTAGATTTTTGATAGGTTTTCTAGGATGAGTTATTACAATCTCGCCATTATTGTCTCTAAACATTATTCCGTCTACTTTTTTAAGATCTTTTTTATTCTCTATGCATTTAATAAGATCTAAAATTGTTACTTCTCCTTCACCAATTACCCCAAAGTCTGGTTTTAATGCTTCAAATATAATTTTTGGTTCACTGGTAATTATTGAGCCCCCCAGAATTGTTTTGGGTTTAGAAGCATGTGCCCTTGCTGCTTCTAAAACACCCTCCACCATAATATAACCAAGACCCATATGTCCTGTTGCAACAAGATCATATTTTTGTTTATCTAATTCGGCTTTCATTAACTCACTAGTCAAACCATCATAATGATTAAGATTTAAACAAGAGACATCATAATTTGCATTTTTTAATACTGAAGAAATATATGCAATTCCTAATGGGTAAGAGTAAGTATATTCTGCTTTATTTGAGAAAGTATATCTTGGCAATACAAGAAGTATTTTCAAATTACTTTTCTTCATCTTTTTTTTCAATTTCATTTTTTTCATCATAAATCGCAACATGATTCCATTCAGTTATTTGTTTTATTTTGTAATTGTATTGAGACAAAAAGTCGTATACTCTACCTTTATCTTCTTTGTGTAATAATTCAAAGATTATTTTTGGATGAGACTTTTTTAAAATCTTTTTAGCACCTTCAAATGTTTCTAATTCAACACCCATAACATCAACTTTTATTAGGTCTACCCGGTCTATTCCCAAAGTCTTTAATATATTATCTAGAGTATCTACCGGAATAGTTTCCTTTTTGGCCATATCATTTTTTAATAAAGAATGCCCACCCGTACCTAAATTATCTAGATAAAGGTCCATTTTTCCTTTTTTAGAAAAACAACCGCCCTCAATTATGCTAACATTTTCTAGATGATTTAAACTTATATTTTTTTTAAGAATTTCTATATTTTTTTGATCTGGTTCAATGGAGATTACTTTTCCACTACCCCGTAACATTCTTGCTAAAGGAATTGTAAACATCCCGCAATTAGATCCAATATCTACAGCAACACCTTTCTCTAAAACAACGTACTTGCTCATAATCGGTTCACACATAGAACAACAACCAAAAAGACTCGAAAAATTATTTCCACAGAAGAATAAACCATGCTGATTTTTAATAAAAACATTTCCGCCTAGCTTTCTTGAATTTTTTATACCAAAAAGATAATTTATGAAATGTATTGGGCTTTTAAGGTAATACCCCAATATTATTGCTTTATCTTTAAAGCCATAGCCCTCTTTCATAAGAACAAAAAAACTTTCAATTCCATCCCCTACTGCCTCTAAAATATTTTTTCTAACCATGTTCTAATTAACTTTTTTCTCCTTTCTTAGTTTAAAATAAACCATGTGGTAAAAACTCATGGGTAAAATAAATTCTATTTTGTTTATTAGGTTAAAGATACCATACAAAAAATTATTGTTTATTTGTGCATCTGAAAGGTATTTTAGTTTATATCTCTTTTTTTCAATTATCTTTTCAATTTCTTTTCTGCTGAGCTTAGATAGCCCATTATCTGTTGATTTTCCAAATATCCACTTTATTTTTTCCCAAATAAAGTTTTTATTTAACACATCAAAGACAATTTTTCCCTCTGGTCTTGTAACTCTTAGCATTTCTTTTATTATTTTCTCTTGATTTTCTTTTGGTAAATGCCATAACAAATGATATGAAAAAACTACGTCAAAGGTATCATCTTTAAATGGAAGATGTTCTGCATCCCCAATAAATATCTTTGCCTGTTTTCCATAAGTCTTTAATTTATTCTTCAAATAATTAGTCATAACTTTAGAAGTGTCAACACCATAATAAGTTACTTTTTCTTTTAATACTTCCACTGCAAGTCTACCCGTCCCGCAAGCAACATCTAACACTTTATCTCCTTCTTTAAGTGAGCTTTTTAAAAAATCTGTTTCTACTTTATGTTTATATTTTTGGTGGGCATATGCGCCCCTTTCTTCATCAAAAGTTTTTGCAATTTCATCTTTTTGGTAAGTTAAAATAATCTTTTCTTTTTGGCCCATAATTATGTAATAATTTGGGCATTTAAAAACCTTATCCAGTGAATATACTCTTTTTTCATCATCTTCGAATGATAAATTCGCAGACCATAATTATTTATTTAATTTTTAATACCTAATCTGTCTGACGTATACCTTCTTTTTCAAACTTAAAATCAATTACTCTAAATCCAAGTGATCTTGCTCTTTCTTCAACTTGAAATTTTTTATCTGTATAAAATATCATACAGCCCCCGCCACCAGCACCAACTGCTCTGCAAGAATAAGCTAAATCTCCTACTTCTTCTTGAAGTGTTTTCATTAATGGGGTCTCAATTGAAGGATGCAATCTTCTTTGCAATTTCCAAGTTCTTCTTATCAAATCTGGAATTTTCTTTGGGTCTCTCGCCATTTCTTGATTAATCAAAGACATCTCATGAATTAGCTCTCTATAATCTGGGTTTGAAAAAGCTAAACGATGCATGTCTCCAGAATTATGTGAGCCAGTATATACCAAAACAAGATGATCTTCTAAACCAGTCAAATTAACAGGAGTCCTCGTTATTTCTCCCTTTGGCCCAAAATACCATAAATTACTTCCCCCAAATATTGCTGCTGCTTGATCTTGAAATCCCGCCCTATTCCCACAAATTTGATTTTCAAATTGATGAACTTTTTTGATTAATTCTGTTTTGTCTTCTAACAGCTGTGGGTTTGAAACTGCTAATTCTAACGCTCTTAAACAACCTGAAGTTCCTAGCCCAGATTGACTCGGCACATTTTCCGGAGAAACAACTAGGTCTCCATTTAAACTTGCAGAACATCTTACATTTATTGCAGCATTAAGAACATAACCTCCATATTGATTTCGATAAGGGTCTGAATCTGGCCAACCAGCTCCAATATCAATCCTTACCGGTGCAGTAAGATTCATGATGAATTCCCCATATTTTTAATTAGTACTTTTTTCATAAAGAAGCTTCTTTTTCTCACCTTTTAAGATTTTCTATGGTGCACAATATTGTTTAATTTTCTAAACTATCTCTAAAAACAGGATAAATTTATAAATCTCTATAAATTTGATTTTCTATGACTGACATTCTTTTTGTTGATGTTTGGGGCGGAGTTCCGATGTATCCTTCTCTGAGCATAGGTTATCTTTCTAGCATCGCCAAACAAGAAGGATTTACAACTAAAATAATTTCCCCAAATATTATCTCCGGATTTTCTGAAAAAATATTTTTAGATATTCTTGAAAAAGAAAAACCCCGATATTGTGCATTTACAACATTTACTACGCAGGTTTTTAACGCATACCGGCTTGTTAAAATAGCAAAAAAATTTGGTTGTGTCACATTAGTTGGTGGTGCTCATGTGTCTTCTCATGGCGCAGATAAAGTAGCAAAAGAATGCAAAGAAATAGATTATCTTTTTGTCAAAGAATCAGAAGAAACTTTCCGCTCTTTTTTAAGAGGTAAGATTAAGAAAAAGATAATTCCCATGGAGAAATTCGTAGAGGATTTAGATTCAGTTCCGTTCCCAGATAGAAGTGCATACGACAAACCAGGATGGGTATATGACTCCAACTATGTAGAAAAGCCAATCCATATTTTAATCTCTTCTAGGGGATGCCCGTACAATTGTCGTTTTTGTTTTAAAGATACTTTTGGATTTAAGCATAGACAGAGATCAATAAAAAATGTTTTAGATGAATGTGAAGAAATTAAACAACAAGGTGGAAAAGAGTTATATTTTATTGATGATCTATTCACTTTTAGGAAAGAGTGGATAATTGATTTTTGTAAACAAAAAATAAGCAGAAAAATAAATTTACCCTTCAAATGTTTGGGTAGAGTAGATCGAGTAGATAAGGAGACTCTTTTTTGGTTAAAAAAAGCAGGATGTCACACTCTTGCAATTGGAGTAGAAAGCGGAAATCAAAAAGTAATTGATTGGGTAAAAAAGAATTTAACTTTAGATCAAGTAAGAGAAGCAGTTAAGCTAATACATAGCGTGGGAATAAATATTGAGTCTTATTTTATAATTGGGCACACAATTGATACTGAAGAAACAATTAATGACACAATTGAATTTGCACGAGAAATCAATACGGATTATCCTAGATTTTTTCTTTTCTCACCTTATCCTGGAAGTCAAATTTGGAAAGAGCTTCCTGAAGCATCAAAAGAAGAATATTGGTTAAGGGGAACTGAGTCTGATTTAAGAACGTCTAATCCAATATCAGTTTGTGAGTTACATCCGAAAAGACTCGTTGAGTTATGGCATCGTGCACACGATCGAGCTTATTCTAATCCCAAATATCTTTTTAATGTTTTTAGAAGCTTTTTACAAAGTCCATTTAATCGAATATGGATTAAAAAATTAATTAACTTTGTTGGTGGTGGAATCTTAAAACTCCACAGTAGAATAAGAAATTAATTTATTCTTTCTTAACAAATGTCTTTTGAATAATTCCTGCTAAAACCCCGAGGGTGTGTGCAAAATAAAGCAAGATAAATAACCCAGTACTTACGAACGCCATCTTTACTCCCTTTAATTTTTTTAGAAAGAATATTAACAATAAAGCCGACACCCCCAAAAAACAGAGCAACAAAAGAAGTAAGAGTAATTTGTTAATAAATATTCCAGCTACAAGGATCAAAAGACCAACAAAGAAGCTTACAATTTCTAAAAAATAAACTTTCCTATCTTTCCACAATTCGCAAAATCCTTCAGATTTTGAATCTAAAAAAGCAAGTTTTAGCATCCCCTTGAAATCTCGATCATAAAGCCACAAAACTTTTGCATTTTTTACAAAGCCATATTTAAACCCAAGTTCATGAGCTCTTTTATGAAATAAATTATCATCTGCTCTCCTAATATTTTCTGGCCAGCCACCAACCTTTTCCCACACCTCTCTTTTTATAGCAACATGCCTATTTGAAGGAATAAATTTTTCAAGATTTACTTTTTCCCAGCTAGGCAATCGAGTAGATAAAAAATCTTCAATTAAATTTTTTGGTTCAGAATAATACTCTCCAAATACAACATCGTTTCCTTCTTCAAAACCACGAAGTAGCTTTTTAATCCAGTCTTTTTCAAGAACAGTGCTAAAATCTACAGTGAAAATTATTTCTCCAGAAGACTTCTTAACAGCGAGGTTTCTTCCTTGAGCAATGTTATACCCTTTTGCAACATAAACCTTTACCCACCTGTGCTTTTTAGCATATTTGTTTAGCATCTCTACTGTTTTGTCTGTTGAACCACCATCTATAACTATCATTTCGTCAGGTTTTACAGACTGATTTATTATTGATTCCATAAATCGGACCATATTTCTTTCTTCATTAAAACAGGTGCATAGGACACTAATTTTTTCTCTCATTTTATTGCTTCTGAGTATATCTTTTCTAACTTTTTATTTCTTTCTTCTATAGAAAATTTTCCCTTTTTTATTTCTTCTAAACAATTTTGTGACATTTTCTCTCTAAGTTTTTTATTTTCTATTAACTCTGAAGTTGTTTTAACAAGTTTTGAAATTATTTTTTCTGCTTCCTCATCAATATTAAACGGATTAATTTTTTCCTCTCTAGGAATTATGAAACCGCAATCTTTTTTGACTATCTCTTTTCGCGCATATCCATCCACCGTTACTGTTGGTATACCAAAATTCATTGCTTCTATAAATCCAAATCCAAAAGTGTCGCTATAACCCGGATAAACAAAAATTGTTGCTTTGGGGTAAACTTCTTTGAAAAGTTTTTCTTGTGGAATTAACCCCAAGAATTCTATTTTTTTATTGTTAGAATACTTCCTTTTAATTTCTTCAGGAACTTCTGAAGCAAAAATACCATAAACCTCTTTATATTTTTTAGTTAGCTTGTCTATTGCTTCTAGTGCATGAAGACCCCCTTTCTGATAAAAGTACCTCCCACTGAAAAGCAAATTTATCTTTCCTTTCTTTTTATTTGATTTGAGGTAAGGCATTGCATATGTTAGAACATCGATCTTACTTTTTAGGTTTGGAAAGGTTTCACCAAGATCAGTTTTAGCTTTTTCTGTCCAAGCCAAAATTTTTTTACAATTTTTTTCAGAGCAAATTTTTTCAAATGCCCTCTTGCCTAAGAATGTATTCTTTCCAGATATCCAGAATTGCCAAGGGGCTTCAAAGTCCGCAATCCAAGGGGTACGTTTATTTTTAGATAAGCAGTGTGCGCAATGAATTAAATCAACATTTTTTTCTTTGGTGAAGACTTTATTTAATATTGGTAACTTTGATTTCTCAATTAGTCTTCGGATATAATTTTTTAAATGTGTCTTAATCATGAGTCGTTTATGGTTAGTAATCATGCCGCTAGTGGAGATATTTGTCGTGTACTCAACTTCTTTAGGGGGAAATTGAATCAAATTTTTATAATACAAAGAATCCGAAGTGCTAAGTGGAGCTTGCAAATAAACTCTTATTTTTTTCATTTTAGATTCTCTAACTCATAGTATATCTCTGCAGAAGGTATAATCCAAGCAAAGAATCTACAGTAAAACCTTTGATTTAAGTTAATAAGAGGATTGAGAACCCAATTTAATTTTTTAGAAGAACCTATGCCAAAATTTATTTGAACTTTTTTAATTTTAAACATATCTTTTTTTGCATTTACCTCGTGGCTATAATTTCCTTTGTTAAAATAATTAAAAGTCCACGGGCTGAAAAATCTAACATGAGTTGGATCATTATACTGCCCCCATGTTGAATAAAAAGGAACACGAATTATTATTTTAGCACCATTTTTTGAAATTCTATTCATTTCATGAACAAGGGGGACAAAATTATTTATATGCTCTAAAACATGATTTGCTAAAATTTCTTCAAAAGAATCATCTTTGAAAGGCAGGGGGGTCTTTTCCAGATTCCAAACTTTGTCTGGTTTGACTTCCTTGGAGCTATCTAAATTAAGATATCCTTCTTTTTTATCATTTCCGCATCCAAGATGTAACTTCATTTTAGAATCTCCACTATCTTTTTACTAACTCCCCTTTCCCCATAAGGATTAATGAATTTTTTCACTTTAAAATCTTTTGATAAATACTCTTTAATTTTTTCTTTTGTTTTTTCAACGTTTAATTCACTTAAAAACTGAAAATTGCTTTCTAACCCTTCCTGTCTTTCTGTTGATTTTCTTAAAATTATGCACGGTTTATGAAAAATAAGGCTTTCTTCTTGCATACTTCCACCGTCGCAAATAATTAATTTGCATTTCGACATTTGATAAACAAAGTAAATATAATCCTTTGGTTCTGTTAAAATAATATTCTTGTTTACTCCTAGCTTTTCAAGTAGCCCAAATTTTTCAAATTGTTTCTTAGTATTGTCGTGTAGCATAAAATAACTTTTGATTGTTAAAGAACTTAAAATATCAAGAATTTTTTCTAGTCTTTCTTTATTTTTTATATTTTCATGCCTATGGACAGTAATCAATGCAAATTCTCCTCCAGAAATAACCTTTATTTTTTCTCTTTTTGCAATTTCTAATGAATTGTAAATTGAGTCAATCACACTATTTCCAGTAAGAATTACCCCCTTTTTTTTGTATTTTTCTACATTTTTGTAAGATCGTTCTGAAACTGCTAGAATCATGTCTGAGAAATAATCCGCAATCTTTCTGGAAATCTCCTCTGGAAAAGGTTCTCTCAAATTTTCGCTTCGTAGTCCACCCTCTAAATGAACATTTTTGTATTTTTTTCTAAAATTAAGTAACCACGAAGATCCAATTGCAGCAGAAAGAGTCGTCATAGTGTCTCCGTGGTATAACACATATTTTAATCCTTTGATTTTTTCCAACTCTTTTTTAATTTTAAAGATAATTGCTAAATTCCAGAGTACTGCTTTAACTTTTTTTGTGTTAAACTTAGAACTTTCTTTTGGCTCTTCAGTTAAAACAACATCTGGTTTTTTTATTCCAAATTTTTCGCAGAAATCTCCGAGGGAATGTTGTCCAGTGTGGATAAAATAGTAAGGAATCTTTCGTTTCTGTAGTTCCAACATAACTGGAAAAGTTTTTATTAGTTCTGCTCTAGTACCAATAACAAAAGCAATTTTGTATTCAACTGAAACATTTTTCACCATTTTAGATTGTAAACGTTAAATTGTCTAATCCACCGTATTCGCCTGTTTCTGCAATAAATTCTTCTCTAGCCAAAACATTTGAAGAATACTCCACTTTCCATATTTTTAATGGAGCCCTCAATCCTTGGAAGTATACGAATTCACCAACATTCATTCCTTGTGCTTTTATTGCTTTTACAACAGGGTCATCTTCGCTATGGGCTACTTTTATTGTCGGATATTTGTTATTTACGTCATTCATTAGGTAAAGTTGACCAAATAATCCTTCTGAAACTTTTTTAGATAAATAAATTCCTGCCCCCAAACTATCCGAACTAATGCCTCCGTTAGAATTTTGTGCTAGGTATGGAACGATCATGAAAGTGGATTCTATTCCTGTTTTAAAATCCATTATCTGCCCATTCAGGTAAAGGTATCTAATTGGTAACTGATACTGTTTACTGTTGTAGGCAAATACTCCAATCGGCTGTTTAACTTGTACTGACTTGCTTGCATTTGACTGCTCCAGAATTATTCCGAGGAAATATGATTTGTAAGTGGGTAGGTCGTTATCATCGTAAATAGGCCCAGGTAATAAAGTACCGTTATAGCTAATATCTTCATCCACAAACGTAGTTCCAAGATATACTTTTTTTACACCATTAGCTGTTTCAATTGTCTGTTTTGCATCTGCTACAACGACTGGTGGTGAAGAGTACCTGTCATTATCTTTATTTCCACCTATTTTCGAGTATGCCCCATACTTCCCCAAATCACTTGGGTCAATAAGGAGATAAGAAACATTTTGCGTTTTCATAAAACTTAAAGCTGTTTCTGGATACGGCGTAGTAAGAAGATATCTTCCTGTTAAATGGTCCCAGTACCCATTTGCGTGCCCACCATCAGTTACTGTTGGTCTCAAGCCAAGTGTCTGCACAAAATAACCATAATCCCACCAATGAACAAATATGTCTCTTAATCCAGTATTATTTCTTGCCCACGCCATTGCATTTTGCCATTGTGAATTTGCCGAAGGACCAATATATTTTGCCTGTGAAACTACTGCTTGATAACTTCCAGGGTATTGACTAACTGAATAACTTCCACTACTATCTTTTACTAATGGACTATAATTAACAAATAAAGATACAAAACTTAAAATTATTGCAATAATCAAAACACCCCAAAGCAAATTTTTTACTACTTCTTCTTTAGAGTTTTTTATGTAATCATATGTTTTAAATACGAAATATGCTGCTGCAACACATACAAAAGGTGTTACTGCGAATATTGTTCTAATTGCACTTCTTCCGGAGATTAACATAATTATCATCCAAGCAAATAAGAAAACAGTTTCTTCGTTTATTTTAAACCGATCATTAAAGTAAAGCCATACAAAGTAAGCAATAAAAATTCCGAATCCAGCGATATATAATGCTTCACTAATTAAATTTGTTCCGTTAAACAAACTATTCGCAGAAATTCTACTAAATAAGATACCAACAATTGCCGCGATCCAAGAAAGAGTAAAATAAATTTTATGCTGTTTTTGTTTTATATTCTTAGCAATGTCTATCCCAACATAAATCATACCAAATATAAAAAACCAGAAAATAATTTGTCCTGTCTGTCCAATCCAATCATTTAAGTAAGGTTGTGCGTTTTCTGCGACTGTAAGTCCAATTCTTTCAAGCCCCCAAGGATGAAGTAGCTGAACATAAATTTGGTAAATCATTGAAAGGGGATTTTTACCTAAAATTACCAATCCAACCAGCCCCAAAAGAGCAGTAATTATCGCAGAATAAATTATTCTAATTTTTTGTCCTGTTTTTCCAAAATATCTTTCTAAATTATATTTTTGAACAATTGTATCAATTATCATAAATGCAATAACTAACGGAACCAGTAATCCATACGAGCTAGTAAACCTTCCAACAATCCCCATAATTGGAAAACCAACAAGCAAAACAGAAAGAGTTGAAAAAACAATCCATAAACCACTGAATAAAATAATTTTCTTCTTTCTTTCAAAGTCATTGTCTTCTACATTAAACAAAAAACAAATTAAAATTGCAATTGGGAAAATCATTAAAACAAAATTTAAAGCCCCGCCCCATGAGGCAACTGTTAGCGCAGTGAAAAATCCAGAAAGAGCTGCCCAAATAATTGTTTCTTTCCATGAGCGATTAAACCTTTTCAAGCCCAATACAAAAACCAAGAATACTGCGAAAAAAGGAACCATCCCAATGGCCTCATGATCTGAAACACCAGTCATTGTCCTAAATAAATAGGCCGGGCTATATGCCAAAAAGGCACTTGCCAAAAGAGAAATTGTTTTTGACTTTGTAAGAACATATACTAAAAAGAAAAAGATAATTAGCGCAAGAAGATAAAATATGGCTGGGGAGATTGCGTCAATGTATCTTATGGTAACTTCAGAATTAAATATCTTCACAAAATTATACATTCCTACCATAACATAAGGCATAATTTCTTGAGAGTAAGTTACATTTAAGGGTAAATATCGCATGTTATCAATTCCATCTAAGTTTCCTGTGTGTAAAACTACTTCAGAAAGTCTCAAAAAGTATAATGCATCTAAATCAGAAAGAATATATTGCCCGTCTGTCTCATCTTTTAAGTTGTTAATGTTACTCATCCTGATATTTGTAGATGAGATCAAGATAATTAAGAAAACAATAATTGTTAAGGCTATTTGAAACTTTTTGCCTTTAATAAATTTTAATCCTTCTGGAAAAATACTCTCTTTTGTAGGTTCGTGAGTTTTTATTATTTCATCCATCATAATTATCCTTTTTTATGTTTTAAAAATCTTGTTACATTGCGAAATAAGCAAGAATAATACATATTACCTGGAAAGCCCAGATTAAGTATACCACTCTATTTTCAGTTGCTTTAATTTGCACTTTTCTAAGAATCCAAATAGAAACGTGGGTTAAACCATACAATTTCGGATAAAGCAAATCTAACTCATTATTTTTGTCTGGTTTTCCAAAAGATTGCATCTCTAGTTTTCCTCTTAATTTTAATATTGTTTCAAGAATATACGGAATAAATGCAATTAATGCAATTTTCTCAAAGTTACCTAAAATACACATACATGCAACTAAACCCCCCACGCTCCATAATAAAGAATTTCCTGGAAAAGCTTTTGCAGGAGTCCTATTGTATACATAGAAAGCAATTAAAGAAGAAACCATGATTAACCCAACAACAGTTAAGTACGCATTTCCAGTTTGATATGCAACAAAGGAAATAAAAGAAAGAAGTATTACTCCCAACCCAGCCTCAAGACCATTAAATCCCGCTAAAAAATTAAATGTTGATGAGGCACCCATAATTGCAATCGGAATTAATACCAGGGGATAAATCAAACCGAAACTAATTTCTCCAAAAAAAGGAAGGCTTAAGGTGGAATTACCTGCGTTAATTACCATCAAGGGGATTGCCGCAAATGCTGCTAAAATTAATCTCATTCGTCTAGATAAGCCTTGTCGAGGTTTTGATTTATCCTTCATACTGTCTATTTTCCAGCCAAACATATCGTCTATTAATCCAATTAAAGTAAGAATGAGTATCACAGAGATTATTGCAAAAATATTTACAATATTTTTCTCTTCTAACCCAAAAATAAGCACACTTGCCCCAATATAAACAGATACTCCGATAATAAAAGCAAGAATAACGATTAATCCCCCAGAGGAAGCGACATTTTTGGGATGACCATATTTATTCATATCTTCCCAAAGTGCCCCCAAATCATGCATTTTTCTTATCCAGAAAGGCATCATAAATAATGTAACAAAGAAACTTATAAGTATAGCAACAAAAATGAATACGTCAACCATCTTAATCTATTTCCGAAAGTATGTCTTGTGCTGAAGGTTCTTCAATTACGTGGTTTTCACCACAATAAGGACAACCTCTCTTTGAGTAGCTTAATCCTGACTCAAACTGATACTTGCAGTTTTCACATATATATTTAGTCATAAAAACTTAATTAGTTTGATATATTTAAACATTTCTTTAGTCGAGTTTTATTAAAAAATCCACTAATAAAAATTTTATTTTTTTACTAGAATAACTCTGGTGTGATATAAACTTCTATAATTCCGGCAATTACAAGAATAACTAGTGCGATTAATAATAACAAAATAACATTCTGAATGACTTTCCAAAAATTATTATCTTTAATTCCATGTCGGATAAAACCAACACCAAACATTCCTCCAGCCAACGCCGTTATGAAATACGCAGCGATTTCTGGAAAGCCATGTATCATGTACCTTGCTAAACCAAGAGGTAGTTCTACAAGTTCATGTTTTGTAAATGCACCAATTGCCGTTGCGATAACAGAAGCATTCCATGCTAAAATAAAAATTGCACCAGCACCAAATATCAACGAGAAAACTAAAGTTAAAATCATTACATAAACATTATTACTAACAATAGAAATTAAATTTGTCATCTTACCACTTACTGCGCCAGTTACATGAGAATTAGAAAAACTATACTCTTGAATACAACCCTGAACTCTATCTGGTAAACTATTTATTTGGCAATAAGTTTCTAGTTGTGCATTAAACAGAAGATCGTTTTGTAAAATAACATGCCAAAAAGAAAACGCAACTAAAAATCCGAGGAATAACCACATAAAAGCAAAAATAGCATCTGAATGTTTTTTCATTATCTCCAACATCCCCTCTACTTTTTCATCTTCTTCTTCTTCAATTTTAAGAATATAATACATAAATGGCAAAGAGAACATAACACAAAAAGTTACAACAATCAAGCCAGAGTACTGGGACAAAACAGGATCGCTAGTAAATAGCCAGTTAACTAAAAGCAAAGATAAGGAACCATACACAAGACCAACAAAAAACATTTTCCAGCTATGTTCTTCACCTGCTTTTGGGTCAATAATCATCTCTAACATATTTTAACCAAGATAGCACATTTTTTAAAGTTTCGTACATTTGATTAGCCATGAGTTTATTTAATTATTTCAAAAAAAAGAGGGAGTTTAATAGAATTGCTCGAGATATAACCTCCATAAAAATTCAAGGAGCAAGAAATATAGCAAAAGAAGGCTTGGCAGCATATTTTTTATTTCCAACAAAAAGCTCAAAAAATAAACTTTTTTCTTTGAGACCAACAGAACCAATGCTTCATAAAGTTTTAAATTTAGCAGAACAAGGAATATCTAAAGAAAAAATTGTAGAACATTTTGATTCTTCTCAAGAAAAAATAAATAAACAAGTTTTTAATTTGATAAAAGATAAAGACATTATTTTTACTCATTGCCATTCTACTAATGTCATCAATGCTTTAGTTTATTCTAAGAAAAAAGGGAAAAAATTTGAAGTCTATAACACCGAGACTCGTCCTTTATTTCAGGGAAGAAGAACAGCAGTAGAGTTAGAAAATGCTGGAATTAAAGTTAGCATGTTTATTGATTCTGCGTTGGGAGTAGCAATAAAAAAAGGAGAGGTTTCTAAGGTTTTTTTGGGAGCAGATGCGATTTCAAAAGAAGGGGTTATTAATAAGATTGGTTCAGAATTAATCTCACGAATAGCTCAGGCTGAAAAAATACCCGTTTACATTATTGCAGATTCTTGGAAATTCTCCGAGAAAAGATTGCCCATAGAACAAAGAGAGTTAAATGAAGTCTGGGATCATGCCCCTAAAAACATTAAAATTGAAAATCCTGCATTCGAATTTATTCATAAAAAGTATATAAAATCAATTATCTCTGAGTTAGGAACTTTAAATTATTCAGATTTTTTAAAGAAAGTAAAGAAAAATTAATCTTTATTGGAATTTTCTGAAGATTGTTTTTGGGCATTAATCATAAAACTATTCAGTTCTTCACCAGTTTTTTCTAAAGTCTCATTAAGTTCTTCTTTTATTTGTTCTAATTTTTTTATTTGATCCACAATTAGTACTTTTGCACCATCAGTGTCTTTTTTAACAAAATTTTTGTCTCCAACATCAACTAGCAAATCCTCGGAAATTATTTTAGCTTTCACAAAAATACCTTTCCCATAATGTGCAAGAATTTCCTTATCCTTCGGATTTTTTAAGTCATCTAACCCAAATTCTAACGACCTAAGCTCCATTATCCCATTGTCTACAGCTTCTATTTGTTCTTGTATTTGTCTTATTTGCTGTTCAAATACTTGAAATCTCATCATTAACTCACTTTGATCCATAGAAATTCAGATTTACTCTACTTTTAAAACTTTCTTAAACACAGAACTAAACACAATTACAAAAATTAAATAAAACCAAAACCAAGATAAAAATCCAAGAAACCTATACTCTCCAACAAGAGCAAAATAATCATAGAACCATCTAAATAATAAGATAAAGGGAACACCAGTATAAACAATACTTCTCATGCTTAAATGCATTGTTTTTGGAATTAGTTCTAAACTTTTTTTATTTAACTCCATCATCTTTCCTGGATTGTCTTTAAACTTATTCATTTCTTCTCTCAGAATTTTTTGTTCTGCCTTTACTTCTTTAAGTGCTTTTTGATCAGTAGCATACTTTTGAACTAAAGTAGTTAACAGAGAAATTATTGCCACGATTATTAACATTCCAATTGTGAGATTCCAATCTAAAAGAGCACCGAAACTAGGATTTAAAACAGCATGAACAGAATTTTTTATCCAAGAAATTTTGTCCCATAACGAAGCTATTGCTAATGAAACTAACATTACCCCAAAAATTAGGACATAACTTTTCATTGCCTCTCCTCTGTTTTCCATCTTTAGTGTTTTTATCCACCTACAAATTTTCTAAGTAAAGGATTCATATCTGTTTGATGTTGCTGTATAATACTTTGGAAGAACTGATACATAATCATAATAACTAATAATATTGAAGTCCCACCAACAATCGCACCCAATAAGTCTGTTACAGAGGCTAATAAACCTATCGCAGCACCCCCCATAATTGTTAGGGGCATAATATACCTGTCCAGAATAGCTTCTAGTACTCTATTGTCTTGCCTAAATCCAGAAACTTTCAAACCAGAGGCAGATATTTTTTCAGCTTGAGCTTTTGCGTCCATGCCCGATGTTTTTACCCAAAATATCGCAAAGATAATTGCTAAAGCCATAAACACTAAAATATGAATCAATCCCTGTAGGAAAAATTTCAACATAAACCCCCCTCTAATCGTGAGCTCCAATAAATTTGTACTACTTATCCAAAAAGACATCCCTTCAATTGGCTGGCCATTTTGGAATCTTCCTAACCAAACAAAATTTGAGGCTATTTTTGCACCGCCTTCACATACGCCACCGTCTGTAAAACAAGGCATAGCAGCATTCTCCACCATCCCTGCAAATAATTGTACGTTTGCAATTAAAGCTGAAATTAAAATAACCGGCATAACAGATGAATAGAAAAAAGAAAGAGGCCATTTTATTCCATACCCCCTTAATCTATCAAAAGATAAAGGAATTTCTACTTTCAAAGATTGAGCCCAAACAACAATTAAGAAAATTATTACAGTCGAAACTATTGAAGCAACTGCAGCAAGCAATTCCGTAGGAGCACCGCTAGTAACTGATTGAAGAATTATAAATATCTTCCCTGCACAGGGAGTTCCTGCAAAATCAGCTAAGCAATTTTTACCTTGCACGTCAATAAACTGGAATAATTCTGTAAATATTCTCCAACTTACACCAGCACCAATGAACAATGAAACACCAGAGCCAAATCCCCATTTTTGTGTTAAATCGTCCATATAATAAATTAAAATTCCACCAAGTATTAATTGAAGAATTAACAACCAAGATAATCCCGGGAGAGCTTGCAACCCGCCCATCGCAACATAAATTACTGCTTCAAATAAAATAAAGAATAATACAAACAGTTTCTGAATTCCTTGGTAAAATCTTTTTCCTTCTTTATTTGAAATATCTATTTTCATTAATCCAGAACCAACAAGCAACTGAAGAATAATTGAAGCCATAACAATTGGGCCAATACCTAGCGAGATAATACTACCAAAATCAGTACCAAGAATAACTGCAAGATACTTAAATCTACTAAGCGCATTTTCAGATAAACCAAATAAGGAAATATTTGCTAAAACAAAAAACGAAATTAAAACAATTAAAGTCCACTTAAGTTTTACATTAAAATCTACCTTTTTATCTTCAGGTTTTTTTACTTCGGGAATCAGACTAAAAATTTTCCTTAAATCCATTATTATTCATAAGAAATGTGTTTTATAAAGCTTATTAATTCTACTCTGATTTTTCTTTTTTAGCTTTGATTGGCTTGGCAGAAACAGGTTTAACTTCTGATTTCTCTTCTTTAGTTTTGCTAAATTTCGGGGTTTCTACTTTCTCCTCAGCTTTACTTTCTTTTAACTCTATTTTTCCGCCTGCTTTTTCTACTTTTTCAATTGCACTAGTAGACGCAGCTAAAGCTTTAATAAACAATTTGTTTTTTACTTCTCCGTCCCCTAAAATCTTAAAATCTTCTAAAATTATTTCATAGCCTTTTGTTGTTTTTTTTGCTTTATCACTCTTGACGTAATTTTCAATATTGCTGTCTATATCTCCGATGTTTATTCTTTTTCTCTTGTCTCTTTCTGTTCTTTTACTTGTAATTCCTGCTTTACCAAAATAATCATTTCCGTATAATTTCAAAACAAGTGTTTTTTTCTGGTCTGCTCTTTTACCTGTTCCAGACATTCCTTTACCACCATGGTGTCCTTTTCCTTTGCTGTTTTTTCTACAACCATGCCCCGCAGTACCCATCCCTCTTCCATGCGCTCTTGAATATTTTTTTCTCTTATGTGTTTTTTTTAATCCCATTACAACATCCTCTCAATTAATTTACCTATCCTTTCTTGATTATTTCCTAAAACTCCCTTTTTTGTTTCACCAAAATGATACTTTGAATCAATTCCACCACGAGCGGGATGTAATCCAAAAAAGGGTTTAACATTAAGTTCTTCTAATCTTTTTCCTTTTTCTAATTCTTCTGCAATTTTTTTTGCATCTAATTTTTTTGTTTTGTCTAAGGGTTTAGCTCTTGCTTCAATTAATTTTTCTAAAGTTTCTTTTGATATTTTTCCAAATGCAACATAGTTACTTACAACTCTTAATTTTCCGAGGTTTTCTTTTGTTTCTTCTAAAATTACACAAGTATATTTTTTTCTCAGTCTCATTCTGAATAAAGTTTCTTTTACATCTTGCCTTACTTGAACTTGTCCCGATATTCTTATTACTGCGATCATTGTTTTTCTCCTAACTTAGCTTTACTTAATGCATCTATACAAGCTTGTGCAAAATTATAACTTGTTCTCTGTTCTCCAAAAGTTTTACTGTAAACATCTTTAATTCCAGCAAGCTTCAAAACTTTTCTTATTTCTTTTGCAGCAACTAAACCAGTTCCTTGAGGAGCGGGGATTAAAGTTAATCTAACACTTCCGCCTTTCCCAATTACTTTGTAAGGAATAGTATGTTTTGAATTACAAGCACAATCAAATGAAGCACAGCTTCTGTCTATTTTTATTAAATTAATTTTAGCCTTTCTCATCGCTTTATCTCTTGCTGGTAAAGTTTCTGAAGCTTTTCCAATTCCAATACCAACATGCCCGTTCTCGTCTCCAACAACAGCCATTGCAGAGAAAGTAGGTACATTTCCTTCTTTAGTTTTTCTTTGAGTTTGTCTCCAAGCTCTTCTTTTACCCCCACCAAATTTACCTTTTGACTGTCCAATTGAAATTAAGTCTGATTTTAAGTTTATGAGTGTGTCAACAATTTCTGGTTCAAGTATCTTTAATTTTTTAGCAAATATTTCGTCTATATCTTTTATTCTTCCTTCTCTAACATCTCTTCCTAATTTTGTTTTTGGGACCCAAATAGCAACTCTTCTTTTTGTCTCTTCTTGTTCTCTTGTTAAAACTTCTCTAATTATTTCTTCGGGAATCTCTTGAATAACTTCTTCTTTATTTTCCATGTTTGTCTATTTCTCCTTTCACTTTTTCAAAATTCTTTGAAAAATCTTCTTTTAAGTTCTTTCCCAGTATTCTTTCTTCTTCTGGAAAAGCTTCTTTTTCTGATTTTATTTTTAATCCGCCGTCAATTAATCCTTTTATAAAACCGAAACATTTTGTTTTATGTAAAACCCTAATCATTCCAAAATCGACTACTGGCGTTTCTCCCTTTGCTTTAATTATTTTTTTCGCAACTAAATATCCCGTTAAATAACTTGCCGGAATTGATTTTAAACTTCCTTCAAATTCTTTTGGCCAGCCCATCTTTAATAATTCTTTTGAACTTGTGTAAATTTCTATTTTATCCTGAGCGTTTTTACTAGTAACATATTCTGCAATGATGTATTTATTTGTTTTTCTAAACACAGCTCTTGGGACTTCTGCCTTTAAGAGTTTGATTCTTTTTCCGTAGTCTGTTTTATTCTCAAGTCTTCTTCTTTTGTCTAGCTTCATTTTTTCTCCCCCATGATTTCCTTTAAATTTGCCTTGCTTTTAAATTCTCTATTCTTTATTCTTTTTCTTAGTGCTTTAAATTCTTCTTGAGTGACTTTTTTATTGCTTCTTAACTCAGCGACATGTTTTCTTAATTTTCTTGTTAAAAGGATGTATGTTCTTTTTCGTTCGTATACTCTTTTTCTTACATTACCCTGGCTTCTACTTTTTGTTCTTTTAATTATTCTTCTTCCATTTTCAGGAGTGATAATTATTGCCCCATCTGCAACAAGGTCTCTCATGTCTTGTTTTGTAATTGCCTCTTTAATGTCATTTACTCTAGAAGGTACAAATATAATTCTATCTACTCCAACTCCAAATAATCTTTTTACAAGATCTTTTTTATTTCTTAGATTCATTTTTTACTCCTTTCTTCTCAAAATTCTTCAAGAATTTTTTTACATTCAGGTTTGAGATAATTATTTTTTTATGTTCTGCGACTTTTGCAATTTCTATTTTTTTCTTATTTCCTATTTTTGCAATTATTACGATGTCTTCTTTCTTTACTTTTTCTAAGTCATTTACATTCCAGACAATTACGGGATTCTTCCCCTGAATTTTTCCCTTTTCATTTCCAAAAGTACCATAACCAATTTCTGGTTGACAAGGATATCCTCTTCTTTTTTCTCTAATTTTATTATGTCTTCCGCCAGCTCTTCTCCATTTTTGTTTTTTCTTTCTTAAATGACCAAGCCCAGGCATTCTCCACCAATCTGTTCTTAAAAATTTAGGCATTTTAATCTTCAACTCCTGGTTTTTTTGTTATAAAAATTCCGTCTTGAAAAACTCTTCTATCTCTATTTCTTATTTTAGTTCCGATTTCTAATCTTGAAGCTGCTTGTCCTGCAATTTCTAAATCAGAAGAAGTTACTGTTATTTTCTCTTTGTTTACTTTTATTTCAGCTCCTTTTGGTATTTTAACTTGTCTTGGAACTTTCTCCCCTAAGAAATTTTTAATAAATGCAACATCTCCTTTAACTTCAACAGTAACGGGAAAATGATTAAAACAAACTTTTAAGTCATAAACGTATTTGTTTATTACCCCCTTAATCATATTTCTTACATGCGCTGCAAGAGTATTAATTTGTTTTTTTTCTTTTTTTGTTGATTTTGCATTTGAAATAATTATTTTATTTCCTTCTTGTTTTATTATAAATCCTCGAGAATCTAACTTTCTTTTATTTTCTCCTTCTTTTCCTTTTATAACTATCTCTTGATTTGCGATGTGTATTTTTACTCCTTCAGGAACTTCTATTTCTTGGATTATTTCTTTTCTCATTTTAGTAAAAATATGCCATTAGGCAACCCCCAATTTTCTCAGCTTCCGCTTCTTTATGTGTAAGCAGTCCTTTGTTTGTTGATAGAATTAAATTTCCAAATCCTCTTGCAGGCAGATATCTTCTTACATAACCATCTAACTGTTCTACATCGCAAGTGAATCTTGGCTTAACTGTTTTACATTCCCTAAAGTCTCCGAGTGTAACTTCTATACTTTTGTCTTTGCTGTCTATTTTGTACTTTTTTACAGCACCTTCTTGTTTCATTATTTTTAGTACTTCTATAAGTAGGTTTGAGATTCTGTTTATTTTTACAGTTTCCCTTTTAGCTTTTTTGCCATTCCACATGATACATAATCCGTCTGAAACTACATCTTGTGCCATTTTAGTTGTATTTTTTAAAGCCGATTTCTACTGCAATTTCTCTAAAGCAGTGTCGGCATAAATTTAATCCGTATGATCCTATGTGTGCTCCGAATCTCCCACATCTCTCGCATTTTTTTGCAGCAATCCCAATTTTTCTATCTTTTGGTTTACAATGTTTTATGAATTTTGCTTTGATTGCAGGTTTTGCATCTAACTGCTTGAAAACTTTTCTCCAGTCACTTGCTGTCATTTTATCTGAACTTAGTCTGGAAGTTTTCTTCCATAAATTTAATTATTTCTTGTTTTGGAATCTCTTGTCTCTTCGGAACTTTTCCAGCTTTAATTTTCTTCAATCTAACCCTTCTTCCTGCTCTTTTAAACACTACTGTTACATCAAAGCCCATCATACCCAGGTCTCTTTGGTATTCTAATCCCGGGATTTCAATATATTCTTTTACGCCGAATGAAAATTGATTAGGTGCAATTTGTTTTTTCCTTAACTTATTTTCAATACCCGTTAACATTCTTCTTAAAAAATTGTTAATATCTTTTCTCATTGTTACAACAGCACCAACCTCTAAACCAGGTCTAACTCCCAATGAAGGGATTCTTTTCTTAGATTTCATCCTAGCAGGATTTCTTCCAGTAACAAGTTTCAATAATTTAATTCCCTTTTCTAAATTTTCCGCTATTCCACCTACATTTAACACAACTTTTTCTATTTTGATTTTTCGCATTACGTTTCCTTTACTTTTTTCAGCAACGATTTGTTCTTTTACTTTTTTCATTCTAACACCATTACATTTTTATTTGAAATATTTACTTTTTTATCTTTTAACTCAATAACACTAGTATTTTCTTCTTCATTCATTTCTTCGATTATTCCTCTGTGACCCAGGTGTCTTCCATCTGTTACCAGTACCTTTGCTCCTTTCTTAACAGGAAGAATTTTTTCTACTTTTTTGTCTTTCATATTCAAAACACATGAATCTCCGACTTTAATTTTTCCATCATAAAGTAAATTTGAACCATCCCAGAAATTTAACTGTATCTTGTTCCCCTTTACCATTTTTTTGTTTACAACTTTTACTATTTTTTTATTGTTCTCTTTAGTTTCTTCTAATTTGAATACATTTCTTTCATCCAAATCTAATTTGTAGCTTTTATTTTCATCTACCAAAGTGATTACATCAAATAAAGAAACACTTTCTGTTTCATCTCGTGCCTTTCTAACGTTACATAAAACTTTCCCTTCATGAATTAATTGTTTAGCTTCTTTTCTATTTTCAACAACACCAAGCATTTCTCTAAGTATAACTAGAAGAGGCATACCTTTTTCAAAATCTGCTGTTGGTCTAACTATGTATTTTGATCCTTTTCTTATTACTGGCCAAATTGTTGGAGCTTCTTGTCTTTTTAAGTGTCCCATTTTATTTCTTTTCCTCTGGTTTATTTATTTTTGATTCTGTTTTATTCTCTCTTGAAGCTAATTCTATTATTTGTAAATTTGAAGGTTGCATTTTTATATTAACTTTAGAGCTGTCTTGTTTTTTTCTTTGAATTCCCTCGATAATAACTTTTTTTTGTTTTGTAATAATCTCTAATATTTTTCCTTCTTTTCCTGTAAATTCTCCCCTCATTATTTTAACCTTATCTCCCTTTTTTAAAACCTCGCTTCTTTGTTTTAATTTTTTTCTTAATTCTTTACTTAAATTTGATGCAATCATTTTTCTTTTTCTATGTAAAGGAGCATTTGCAATATATTTTCTTTGTTTCCTTGTTTGTCCACTTGCTTTCCAATTAGGATTAAATTTTTTTCTTTTAAATTTCCAAATTAATTTTCTTGGTCTTCTTACTGTCATCGAGGATTTTGTTGTCATATCAGTAAACTATTGAAGCGATTTTAGCAACTTGTGCCCAACGCTCCATGACCTCCCTTGCAATTGGTCCTTTAATTTGTGTTCCTTTTGGAGTACCTTTATCGTCTTTTAATAAAGCAACTGCATTATCTTCGAATGCAACTCTTTCTCCATTATATCTTCTGTAGGGTTTTCTTAATCTTATCACAACAGCGTCGAAAACTTTTCCTTTCATGTCAGGTAACCCTTTTTTAACAGATACTTTTACCCAATCAGCTATTTTTGCTACTTGCTGTCTTCCCTTTGTTCCTTTTCCGTGTTTTACTCCAACAACTTTTACTATTTTTGCTCCACTATTATCTGCTGCAACTACCCATGCTCCTAAATTCAAAGCTGCTGTTGCTCTTGCACTTATGGGCTTCATGCTGTTACCTCCGATGCATCCTTAATTTTTCTAATAACCATGAAATGAATTATCTTACTTAATGGACGACATTCTTGAACTTGAATTAAATCTCCCAAATTAATTTCTTTTTCTAGTTCTATCGGTAATCTCGCATGTATTTTTGTTCTTGATTTAGCATATCTTTCGTATTTTGTAACATAAATTGTTTTTTCGAATTGAATCATTATTCTGTTTGGGAATTTTTTTACTACAACTCCTTCAAATACTCTTCCCCTTGTACTAATTTTACAATTTGAATTATTCGCTATACCAACTACCTTTTTCTCTTCCATTTTTTTTGTTTCTTTTGTTTTTGTCATTGTATTATTTCTACTTCGAATCCCAGTCTTTCCAGGATTGGTTTTATTTTCTTCAGGTGATCTCCCTGGAGCTCGATCATTTCGTTTTTGTCTGTGCCACCACAGGCAAGCTCGTTTTTCAAGCTTTTTGCGATTTTGCTTATGTCCACGCTTTTATCGAAGCCACTCACTACTGTTACGAGTTTTCCGTATCTTTTCTTATCAGTGTTTACTTTTACAGGTTGAGCACTCTTACTCATCTGTTCACAGACACAAGCCTGCGACGGTAAACCACATCTAGGACATATTTCCATTATTTTTTCAACGTTAATATTCGGGCAATGGCCCTTTTTATTTCCTTTGTTTTAGAGCTTGCATTTTTTGAAGCACTAACTCTCGCTTTTACTAATTCGAGTCTTAATTCTTGCAGTTTCTTTTCTGCTTCTTCTTTATTCATTTTTTTCAATTCTGATTTTCTTATTACTGCCATTTTATTTTTTCTTTGCCTTTTTTAATTTTATTTCGGGTTCAATCGAATTTGACCTTAACTTGTTAATCATAGCTTCATTTAAAACAATTTTATCTGTTAATATTGCGTCAGGAGATAAGATGCTTACTTTAACACCAATTGTCCCAGGTTTTGTTTCTGCTCTTGCTTTAGCTCTATCTACGATTTTTGCACTATCTCCAGTTTTTCTTAAATACCCCTGAGCGAATCTCCAACTTGTTGCTCTGCTTGATGGTATCTTCCCACCCAAAACTATTTCAGCACCAAGTGCGCCAGCATCCATTATTCTCTTTAAGGTTTTATATGCAAGTATCTTAAATTTCAACGGACCAAATCTTTCTAGCCCCATTGCAATATCATCTGCAACTATTTGTGCGTCGAATTCTGGTTTAAAGATTTCTTCAATTTCAATATGGGGATTTTCTAATTTAAATTTATTTTTTAAAACATTTGTAAGTTCTTCTATTTTTTCTCCTCTTCTTCCAATAACTAACCCTGGCTTATGTGTTGCTATAACAATTTTTTCTCCAACAGGAGTGTACTCGATTCTTACTCTACTTACCTTTCCTTTCCCAAGTTCGTTCTTGATATATTCCCTTACTGCAAATTCATCTTTCTTAAATTTAATTACACTTTTTTCATCCATTTTATTTTTTTGCTCCTTTTACTTTAATAAAGATATGCGATCTTTTTCTTCTGTATGCCCCGAAACTTCCAAATGGTCTCGACGCCATATTTGCCTTTGCTTCGCAAACATACGGATTTTCTATCTCATGGTTTTTTGCATTTCCAAGTACACTTTTTAATAAAATTTTGAATTCTTCTGCAACTCTAACAGGTATTTTTCCAGAACCAACACCGGGCCTGTGTGCATATTCTCCTTTAGCATGAATAGCTCTTTTTCCTTGTATTATTTCGTCCATCATTTTTATTGCATCTTCAACTTTTTTATTTTTAATAAATCTGCACATGTCTCCTGATTTTTTTGTAGAGATTGGTAAACTTACTCCATTAACAACTGCTTCTGTTTTTCTTATTTTTTCAACTTTCTTTTTTTCTTCCTTTTTAACTTCTGGTTTTGTTTCAATTTTGTTTTCTACTTTTTCATCAATAATTTTCTTTTCAGCTTCTACTGGAAGAGGCAAGTTTTTTACATCTGCGCCTTTTTTCATAGCTTTATTTTCTTTTTGATTGGGGTTATAATTTTTTTCAGTCATTTTTATTTAGCTTGCGTCTTAGTTCCTTTTGTAGAACCAATACCTGCAGCACCATGTTTAACTTTTCCTCTTGTTAAAGAGAATTCACCAAGATAATGTCCAAGCATTTCTCCAATAATTTCTACTGGTTGGAAAGTTCTTCCGTCGTGAATTGCGATTTTCATTCCGACCATTTGTGGAACAATAATTATATCTCTGTCGTGCGTTCTAATTGGTTTTTTATTTTCTATCTTTTTTTGGCATCTTTTTACAAAATCTTCTATTTTATTAAACTGTCTTAGTGCACTTCTTCTTTGTCTTGATTTTAAAAATTTTGCAAATTCTCTTACATCTATTTTTTTAAGATCTTCGACACTGTGTCCTCTAAACATAACTTGCTTCTTTACAACAACTTCATCTTGAATTTTATTTGTTTCCATTTATTTTCTATACCCCGTTCTTCTTGGTCTTATTGTACCTACTCTTGCACCAGCAGGAGCATTTCTTTTAGCAATCTTTGGTTTAGGATTCTTTCCTCTACCAGATCCGAATGGATGATCTAATGCATTTACTTTAATTGCTGATGTTCTAGGCCACAATCTTTGTTTTAGTTTCTTTATATAGAAATTTTTACCTGCTTTAACTATTGGTTTATCTAATCTTCCGTGTCCTGCAATTGTTCCGACAATAGCTCTGCATTCTCCTTCGAATTCTTTTTCTTGTTTTGAAGGCATTCTTAAAAATATTCTTTGTCCAATAAATTTACTTATCTCAGCAGAAGTTCCACCAGTTTTAACAAATTTTCCACCGTCGCCATTTCTTGATTCAATCATGTAAACAGGTGTTTTTACTTGAAGATTTTTTAGTTGAATTACATTCCCGTCTTTTATTTCATCTGTGTTTAGTTTAATTTTTTGTCCAAGTTCCATCCCCTTAAATGCAGGTATAAAAAAGATTCCTTTAGACCATTTTATCTTTGCAATTGGTGCGGTGTGTGAAGCAGATGTTACGAATTTTATTACTTCTCCTTCTCCTTCCATTCTTGCAGGATAAGTCATTCTATATTTAAAAACAGCATTACTAACTCTATACGCAGGACCACCCTTACCCCTTGCTTGCGAAATAATTCGTTTTGGCATTTTATATTACTCCTAACTTAGTTGCCAGATCCATAGCTGGAAACTCTTTCTTTAATTTAATTTGAGCATATTTATTTCCGACTTTTATCATTGTTCTTATTTTTTCTATTTTGACATTAAACATTTTTTCAACGTCTTGTTTTATATCTGTTTTACTTTTTGTTCTTTCAACTTCAAATGTAATTGTATTTTCTTTTTCTATTAACATTACTGCTTTTTCAGTTATTATTGGTTTTAAAATCATTTGAATCTCTCCTTTAAATCATTTATCGCATTTTCAGTGTAAATAGTTATTCTTCCAGAACCACCACTTGCTAAATCAGTTACAGATAATTCTTTTGCTTTTTTAGTTTCCATTAATCCTGTTTTTAAAACTTCATCTTTTCCGAGGACAACTAAAGCACCAGCATTAACTTTATATCTTCTTCCTCTTGATTTTCCAACACCCGCTCTTTGGGCTTTCTTTCTAAATGCAACAGCCATTGCGTCTTTTCCGAGAATTTTTTCAATTGCAGCTATCATTTCTTTTGTTTTTTGCTTAACAAAACTTCCTTCAACTATGAACGGAGCTTCAACTTTTGAATTTTTTAATGAAGCATATTTTCCCTTTATTTTTTCAGAATTAACTGTGGCACTTAATGCACTCATTAATGCTATTTGCATTTCTTTTTTATTTACTTTCAAATGATTTTGAGCTGCGATTACTTTTGGAGGATGTGCTCTTCTACCACCACGAGTATTTGGCGAAGTTGCACCAACTAAATTAAATTGAGCTCCTTTATTAGACATAATTTTTCTTGGAACTCTTGATTGTCCTTTACCGTATCCGCTTTTCCAAACATGTCTTCTATGTACTATAACACCAGAAGCACTGTATTGTAATCCAGACCAAATATAAGGAGCAGAAGGTTGTTTGAATTTCTGAGCTTCAACAACTTTAGAAATTAAATCTTCTCTTACTGGAGCATCAAAACAATTAGGTAAAGAAATTTCTCCTTTCTTTTCTCCTTTTGCGTCGAATATTTTTGTTTTCATTTTACATTAATTCAATCATTTCATATTTTAATTTAGCTGGAGTTTTCCAAGGTCTTAACGGTGCGGTCAATAAAACTTGTCTTTTTGCTGGGCCTTGCACACTTCCTTTAACAATTAAGTAATCTGTTTTAACATCGCCGTAATTTTTTATATTTTTTAATTTTTCATTTGACTTTCCAATATCAACTATTTTGTTATTATAAATCACTCTTGTAAACATACCAACTTGTCCTGCGTTCGGTGAGTGGAAAGTTGCTCTTGCAGGATGCCATGGAGCAAGTGAACCAGGTCTTCTTTGCCCCTTTTCACTTTTATGAGATTTTAAATTAAGTCCGTATCTTTTTATTGGGCCACATAGACCTTTACCTTTTGTTAATCCTCTAAAATCAGCTAAATCCCCTTTATTAAAAACATCAGAAATAGTAATTTCTTTATGTAGGTGACTTTTAGCAAGATTTAATTTATCTTCTTTAGAACCTGAAAGAGCAAGTTCAACAATATCTGGTGTTTTTTTCAAATCTGCTTTTTTTGGTTCAGTATAAACAACAATTCTGACATCGTCGTAATCTTCTGATTTTATTTCATCAATCTTTTTTATTTTTTTTGGCATTCTTATTTTTCTTTGTAATTCCTTATCTAAGTTTTCAGAAAGAACTTCTGTTGAAGGAATTCCGTTTTTATAGAATCTTATTGAAAGAATTTTCATAGGGGGACATTCAAGAACAGTCACAGGGACAACGATTTTTTTGTTAAGTGTAAGAGAATTAGGTGTTGAGTTTTTTACCATAGCAGACATCATGCCGGCCTTATAGGCAATGAACCCAAGAATTTTTTTGTCGCTTTTTATTGCGCTCCAGTTAACACTAGGGATATATCCTGCGGCCCTTTTTCTAGGCCACACTTGTAGTGTCGAATGTCTTGGTCTTCTTAATGTTGGCATTTTTTATTTTGTTTGAATTTTATTTTAATTGAAGTATTTAGACGATACTTGCGTCTGCGGAGAATACTAACAACACCCTGGAATATAATTTATGGTAAAAGATGGTTTATAAAACTTTCCAGAAGAAAGGTTTATAGTGAAAAACCCGCAGGTCTTTTTATATATGGATCTTATTACGCTCTCAAAGGAATCTCAGTCTTAATCTCTTTTCCATCAATAACAGCTTTTCTTAATATTTTTCCAACTTTCAAAGCACCTTCTCGAACTTTAGCAAAGTCTTTCTCGTTCTTTAAAGAATCAGGTATAACTACTTCTTCAATTAAAAAAGTATGATTAATCAAAGCTTCTTTGAAGTCAGTTTTTTCAAAAACAAAGGAATTCACAACTTCTTTATTTGTTGTAACGATTTTACAAAAATCAGGATTTGGAGTTTCAGTTGCGTCTTTACTTGAAGGTTTAGCGGATTTGGGCGCTTTAGCTTTTATCTTAAGAGTAATTTCAGGTGCTTCAAAACTTAACCCAAAGAAAGCCTTAGGAAATGCTTTGACAATATGGACTATTTCTTTCCCAGTCATTTCTAAGTCTATTTTAAAATTTTTAACTCCTTGGAATTGTTTAACCTCGCAATTAGCCAGAAGAGTTTTGTATTCTGGAACTTCTTTTAGATTAATTGTAGAAATTATCCCGCCCGTAACTTTTGCTTTTTTTTCACCAAGTTTTTCACCCGCAAAAATTATTGACTCATTGGCATATTCTGCTGTAGTATAAATTGTATACTTACCCGAAGAATTTTTAGCCTTGACTATTGCTTTATTTTTAAATTCACCACGAGAAAATTTCATAAATTGAATATGCGTCAGGTCATCTACTTTTTTATCAAAAATTTTTTTAATGAAATTCATAGACTAACTAAATTTTTTTATCTTTTAAACCTTGCTATCGCAAACCTTTATAAATTCCCAGACGTTTAACTTATCATGGCAACCGAAGAAGAATCAATTAAAAAAACCACCACCTTGGTGATAGTAGTTATTTTACTGATAGTAACTTTTTTACTTATTAAACCAATTTTAATAGCAATAATCTTTGGAGCATTGCTGGCATTTATATTTAATCCCCTCTATCTCTGGATTAATAAAAAAATAAAATCAAAGTTTCTAGCTCTTTCTGTTTTAGGAGTAGGAATACTTCTCTTTTTGCTTTTATCTTTTTGGTTTTTCACCCCAATTATCTTAAAGCAGTCCCTCTCTATTTATAATGAAGTTCAAAATGTTGATTTTGTAACTCCCCTTAAAAAATTAATTCCAACTATTGCTAATTCGGATCAGTTTGCAAATGATGTTGGCTCTGTTTTGTATTCTTTTGTTCAGCAAACAGTTAACTCTTTTTCAGTAGGTCTTAAAAATTTAATTATTAATTCTCCAACTATCTTTTTGCAATTGCTTGTAACATTTTTCTGTTTCTTTTTCTTGTTAAGAGATCAAGAAGAAATACTCGCATACATAAAAAGTTTGTCTCCTTTTTCAAAAGAGATTAACAAAAGATTTTTTGAGTATTCTAAAGAAATAACTTATTCTGTTCTTTTCGGAACAGTAATCGTGGGTATTATCCAGGGTTTAATAACGGGCGCGGGATTTTTTATATTCGGAGTTGCAAACGCATTTTTATTAACTTTCTTAACTCTTATTGCGGGTATTCTGCCTATTCTAGGGCCAGCTTTAATTTGGGTGCCTGTTGCAGTATTCTTATTTACTTCAGGTAGATTCTTCGACGCAATGGGTATTGTTCTTTTCGGTTTAGTTGCTTCTTTATCAGAACAACTTTTAAGACCAATGATTGTTGCTAGGAGAACAAGCATGAATTCTGCCGTAATTCTTATTGGAATGATTGGTGGTTTCTTTTTACTTGGCCTTATAGGGGCTTTAATTGGTCCTTTGATTATCGCCTATCTTCTTATCTTACTAGAATTATATCGAGATAAAAAAATTCCAGGAATAATTCAAGAAGCAAGTTCTAGTAATTAAAAGAGATGAAACTTAAGGTAAAATTTTTAGATTGGTCAGCAGGGATTCCAGTAGCTATGCTTAACGAACATACAGCCCTATCTTTGGGGGTGCATGCCAAAGAAAGAGTTTCTATCCAGAAAACAGTGAATGGGCATAAAGAATTTTCAACGATAGTTGACTTATCAGACAAGCTTGTTAAGAAAAATGAACTTTTCGTTTCAGAAGAAATTCAAAAACTTCTTAATTTAAAAAAAGGGGAAATTGTTGAAGTTGTTTTAGCGCCTATGCCCCAAAGCTTAGCATTTATTAAAAAAAAGGTTCTAAACAGAACTTTATCCAAAAAAGAGATATTTGAAATAATTCACGATATTACTGCAAATTCCTTATCTGAAGCAGAAATTGCGTTATTTGTTTCAGGCGTTTATGAAAGTGGTATGAACTTCAAAGAAACAATTCATCTAATTGAGGCAATTGTTCACGAAGGAAAAACTTTAGACTTCGGAGAAAATATGGTTGTTGATAAACATTCTATTGGGGGCGTAGCTGGGAATAGAACTACCCCGATAGTAGTTTCAATTTGTGCGGCAGCAGGATTAATTTTTCCAAAAACATCATCGAGAGCAATAACCAGTGCAGCAGGAACAGCAGATATAATTGAAACTTTGGCGAGGGTTGATTTTTCTTTGCCAGAACTAAAAAAGATAGTTCATTCTACAAATGCGTGTATGGTCTGGGGTGGTGCTCTTAATCTAGCTCCAGCAGACGACAAATTAATCCAAGTCGAAAAAGCTCTGGGGTTAGATCCCGAAGCACAGCTATTAGCGTCAATTATGGCAAAAAAAATATCAGTTGGAAGCACCCACATTTTAATTGACATCCCCTGTGGGGAATTTGCAAAAGTCTCTAGAGAAAAAGCATTGGGTCTAAAAAAGAAATTTGAAAAAATTGGAAAATACTTCAAAAAGAAATTAATTTGTGTTATTACCGACGGTAACCATCCAATTGGGAGGGGGGTTGGGCCTGTTCTAGAAATGAACGACGTTTTGTCTGTTTTAAAATCAGATCCAGATTGCCCCAAAGATTTGAAAGAAAAGGGAATTTTTTTAGCAGGGAAAATTTTAGAATTAACAGATAGATCTAAAAAAGATCAAGGAGAAATTTTAGCAAGAAGAATTCTAGATTCTGGTTTAGCTTTTGAAAAATTTAAAGAGATAATAACTGCTCAAAAAGGTAAAATAAAAAATTTAGGGCAAGCAAAATACAAAAAAGATGTAACTGCGAAGAAATCTGGAAAAATAACAAAAATGAAAAATAAAGACATAAACTCTTTAGGGAGAATTCTTGGTAGCCCGTTAGATAAAAGAGCTGGCGTTTATTTGCATAAAAATTTTGGAGATTTAATAAAAAAAAGAGAAGTACTTATGACTTTTTATTCAGAATCTCTTCCAAGAATTAATCAAGCAATAGCATTTTTTAATTCTCAAGATATAGTTAAAATAGAATGACAATGTTTTTAAATTAGGTATTTCTTTGTTTTTTATGGATCCTTCATCAACTAAAAAAAGAATAGCGGAATATTTTAAAAAAAATACTGGAAAAGGTTATACTCCCGAATCATTAAAATGGGCCTTGTACAACCAAGGTTATTCTAAATCAGTAATTGAAGAGGGAATCAAGTTATATCACGTAGAATTGGCAATGAAGGCTCCTGTTTTAAAAGAAGAACCAAAAATAACCTACGAAATAATTGATGACGATAAATTAGTTAATTTCCGTCCTTTATGGAAAAGAATTCTATTTTTTTGGAAACAGTAAGCTTTTTAATCTAAATTAATAAACTATTTCTATAAGTTAGGCCTCCGTCGCATAATGGTATTGCACCGGTCTTGAGAACCGGGCCCTTACGGGCATCCAGGTCCGATTCCTGGCGGGGGCATTTATTTCTTTTCAAACGCCTCAATAACCCTAGAATCAGGACTTAAAACATAAACATGATCTCCTTTGAAACGAACACCACGATAAACTTTTTGTAACAATTCTCGTCGAGCTTTATCTTTGTAAAAAGGCCAGTAATGTTCGGGTTTTGTTTTCTGAAGAATTTTCCAAAAAGCATCTTTAACATTTGGATTTGGATATTTGGTAAAAATAATACTATTGCATTCTTCACCAGGAAAGTCAATTCCTCTTGCAGCACGAGTAGAAAATAAAACGTCAAATTCTTTGTTCTTAAATTTTTTGATATTCTCCCCTTTATTATCAAATTCCTGTAGCTCCTTTAATTTTTCTTTTGTTATTAGCTCTTTCAAGTTTAATTCATCTTTTTCTCTTTCAGAAGGCAAATCATCAAAATTCTGAACATGAACTAATGTTGGCTTTTTTGATTTTTTAACACAAGCATCTAAAGCAAGCAGATATTCTCCCCTCGAATGATTTCCAGAAGAAAAGTTAGCATATTTACAATCCTTTTCTTTTCCTGTTCTTAAAACATCTATACTTCCTTGAAGTTCTGTTTCAGCTTCTATTCTTGCAAAGTCTTCTATTCCAAAAACTTGTCTTATCACTTCTTCAGAATGCAATGTTCCAGACATCATAATAAAAACTTTATTTTTTTTCAAAATTTCCTGGAACTTTTTTGCAAGATTAACAGTTACAATATAAAAAATAAAGTTATTCTCCTTTTTTGTCACAGTAATATAACTTTCATCTAAGAAGTGTTCGAACATTCTGGCTGTTTCTTCAACGTCAAACAAATAACTTTCTTCATCTATCTCTAAGAAAATCTCGGGATTCTTCAAAAGAATTTTAAAAATATCAAACAGCCCGGTACTTTTTACAGGAAGAATTTCCTCTTTTAATCCAGCATCGTTTATTCTTTTGTCGAATTTTAACTGCTTTGTTATTTCAAAAAGTTCATCTAGAATATCCTGCGTTTCTTTTGTTTCAAATTTGCTATAAATTAACGCATTTTGAAGTTTATCTAGATTAATTGCTCGTTCATTGGAAAAGCTATCTAAAAATTCATCACATTCATCTATTATTTCTGCTTCTGTTGCTGGTTTTCTATTTAATACACTTTCTAGCATATATTTCAAGGAATTAAATACAATGACATCTGCATCAACATAAGAGTCAAACTGTTCGTAAAACTTGCATCCAGGTTTTGCTTTATGTATAGTGTATTTTATATTATTTAATCCCAAATAACTTCTTTTTTTTGATTCTGCAAATTGTTTAAGATTATAATTTTCTTGAAGCACAGGAGACCAATAAGGGCAAGCAGCAGCAACAGAAAGTCTTTTTACATCACTCATTTTTTGAAAATTTCTAGGATTAACATTTTTATTTTGGCTGAGATATTTTTTTATTAAATCAGAGTTTCTCTCTTTTATTTCTATTTTGCACGGTATTTTAGGATTATCTGCAGAAAGATCTTCTTTATTTTCTTCTCTTCTTGTAAATAAATCAAGCAAATTAGCATTTTTTTCTACTTTAGCCATTTGCTTATTTTCTTCGAGAAACTTACATCTGTGGTTTTTTCTTCCAGTTATAACCCTTATCTTTAATTTTTCCCCATCTTTTTTTAGAACATATTTCTCTTCTTCATAGTCTTTTTTATATTGTTCTTGTAGATTTTTTCCAGGAACCACAATAGATGTTTTTCCAAGTTCTTTTGCAATATTCAAAGCAATTGCAGATTTTCCAGTCCCACATGCGCCATTAATAAAAATAGTTTTTTTCCCAGAAGAAATTGCATCTAAAACTTCTTTAACAACATGTTCTTGGCTTTTCCCATTACAAAATTTAAGAGGTTCAAGAAATTTTTCTTTATGATATAAGCTCCACATCTTTTTCAAAACTAAGTTTGGGTTATAAATATATTTGATTACGCTGGAGTTAAAATTAATTCTCTTTAACCAGTTAATAATTTAACAAAATGAGAATTATCTCCGGGCCCACCAATAATTACTTCTCCTTCTAATGCGGCACATAGCCCTACTAATGAAACACACATTGATGCGCAAATTTGTCTTGATTCAGGATGAAGACATAGCTCTCCTGGTTTTACTGGCTCTGGCCACCCACCATATCCCCCGTTTTTTTGTCCGCAACCTTCTGCATTGCCGAATACATCATAATGCCAACACTCTCCACTGCAAAGAGGTTTATCTTGATTTGTATCTTTCATATTCAAAAATAATTTTTTTACTTTAAATTAATTTCTCTTCTTCAGAAGTAGTTTGCCTTTTCACGCCCAACTATAAGAGGTGCGGGCTTGTCATTCGTAAAATAAAAAAAAATAAATTATCCGAATAATGACGACAAGCCTTCAGCAGCAGCTTCATGTTTCTCTTCTTTTGGTGCTTCTTTCTTCTCAGCAACTGGAGCATGTCCAGCAGCAGGAGCAGCGACTAAACTAGCATTTGCTAATTCAGCTGCGATGTCAACACCTTTCAAACTAGCTACAAGTGATTTCACTTTCGATTCATCAGCAAGTAAACCAGCAGCTTCTACTAAACTCTTAATACTTATTTCGTTTATGTCTTTCCCTGCTTTATGCAGTAAAAGAGCCGCGTATATGTTTTCCATGTTTGTGTTTTTATTTAATTACTTCCTCCTTGCATTTCTGTAGGAGTTAATTTTTTCAAAGCATGTGCGTGTCTTTCTGCTTTGTGCAACATTGGTCTTATTGTTTCTGGACTATGATATCCAAGATTTACTGCAAATGGAATTGCTCTTGCATAAGCCTCTTTCAAAAGTCTTAATGTTTCTTCTTTGTTAACACTAATTTCTTTGTAGAACTTTTTAGTTTTAGCATCGTAAGTACAAACAGGTACAAATCCAATTGAAAAAGGTTTTATTCCAAGTTTGCTCATAACATCGCAAGCATTGTCCGCGATTTTGTCTCCTTTTTTCACAATTACTTTTGCTTCTCTAATTGAGATTTTACCATTTTCAATCTGAACTTTTAATCCAACAGCACCAAGTTCACTAATTGCAGGCCCAGGGGGTAAATCAGTTGGCCCAGCTTCAACAGTAATGTCATTCGGTGCAATTTGTCCAGCCTTAGCTCTTGCCGGGCTTTTGCTATTAAGCAATTCAACTGCTAAATCAAAACCATCTAAATCTGAAAATAGAACAGCAGTGCTATCTAAGAACTTGTTTTTTAAACCATCTAATTCAGGAATTTTGCTTTCTTCAATTGCCATCTTAAACAAATTTTTCTTTGGAACTTTAACAATAGCCATTCCCCTTAATTTTTTGCTAATTTCTTGAAATTGTGATCCAGGTAGATTTTTTACAGAAGCCAAAAGTATTGTTTTGTTTTTTGCAATTAACTCTTTCAATTCCTTAACTGATTTTTTTTTAAAATCCGGGATTGGTTTTTCACGTTTTCCTTTTTCCGAAACTTTTGTTATCTTTTTAGTTGTCATTTTATTCTATTTTTATTTTTTCTGGTTTAGTCATGGTAAATTTAACTTCAATATTTTTAATATTTTCTTTGTTTCTTGGTAAAACTTTTAATAAAGAAGTATGAACAGCTAAAATATTTTCAATTATCTCTTCGTCTTTCATGCTCTCTTTTCCAATTGCAACCTTTATACTTGCTTCTTTTGTTTTTAATTTAACAGTATTATTAATTTTCTTTTTAAGTTCAGTAATTGCTTTGTCGTCTACATTCATCATAATTCCAAGTTGTGGGGAAGGCATTTTATTTGCAGGACCTAACGCTCTACCAAAAGTAGTTGCAACTTTAGGCATTACACTTGCTTGAGCAATAAACGCATCATAGCCATTAACTAAATTTTTCAAATCTTTTTTAGCAGCATATCTCTTAAATTCATCTGGGATAATTGTATCTACGTTCGCATTTTTAACTTCTAAAAAAGCAGCAACTTTTCTTTCTTTAACCTTAAATGGAACAGAAATCATTAGATTAACTGCATTTTTTTTCAAATCGAATTTTTGTAAATTTATAATTAAGTCTACTGACTGGTCAAATTTTCTTTTTTCAGTTTTTCTTAATTCAACTAATGCTTTTTGTAAGCTTTCTTTTAATTCTACCATGTTGTTTTTTAGTCTCCCACATTATTCGCCCAAGCATAGAATCTATCTTGTAACGATATGGTTCAATCGACATTTCTCTAATCAAAAAAGGGTTTATAAAACTTTTCCTGTGTCTTTTAGATATAAATCCTTAAAAACTAAAAAAATCTTTCTGAGCAATGGAATTAGTAGCACTATTATCTTCAGGACAAGGAACTTGGGCACAGGTTTCGGGTTTAATGAAATATGGTGAATGGGAGAAAATAGTTCTTATTGGTGACGATTTCGCGAAAAATTTTACACATGAAAAACCATTTGAATTTATTAAAGTTGATTTAAGTCAAAAAATAAAAGATTTGAAAGAAGATTTATCTAAAAAGTTAAAAGGAAAATTTTCAGAAATGGAAGTTAGTTTAAGTGTTGCTTCTGGAGACGGAAAAGAACACATGGCTTTAATTTCTGCTTTGATTAATCTTCCAGTTGGAATTCGTTTTGCTGCTTTAACTAAAGACGGGGTGTTGGAATTATAATGGCTTGGGGAGATTTACCTGTTTATGATCGTAATCGTGATGAAGATTTAGAACTTGGTTTGAAAGATAGGGAAAAAAGAGGATACAAAGTAAAAAAGAAAGGACCTCTTTTTGCTTTAGGGTCCGTGTCTACTCCCGCTAAACATAAATACCTTGGAGAAGACTTAATTGATTATGCTCTCAGCCTAGAATTAGGTCAAAGAGTAAACAAAGATAAGATGGGGGCACTAGAAACTTGGATGATTTCTGCAGAGATTTCTGCCCGGGCAATAGGTATACGTCTTATCGATTTTATTTGTTCAAAAAATGGAAGTTATTCTGGTAAAACACCCAAATCAATTGAAGAAGAACCAGATTGGGCAATTGGGTGTTAAATTTAAAAATAATCTTTAACTTAACTTAAAATGACAACAATAAACGCATCACATATTTTAGTAAAAACAGAATCAGAAGCTAAAAACTTACTTCAAGAAATAAATTCTAAAAAAATAATATTTGAAGAAGCTGCAAAAAGATTTTCTTTATGTCCTTCAAAATCTCAGGGTGGAAGTTTAGGGGATTTCACGAGAGGAATGATGGTTCCAGAATTTGACACAGCTTGTTTCAATCCAAAAAACAAGTCGGGAGATATTCTAGGCCCAATAAGAACAGAATTTGGTTTTCATCTAATAAAAATTAATTCAATCAATTAAATATCTTCTTCCAATCACGATAATTATTATAAACTGTTTTTTTATCCGCTAGTTATGCAATCAAAACCATTAGTTCATCTTAGAGTAGAAAACAACAGGTGGGTTGTTGATTCACTAAATATAGAAGCAGTTAATTTTAAACCACTTTCAGATCTGACTACACTAAGGGTTTTTTGTCCAGATATAGAAGAACAAATTTGGGGGGCAGCCCCGAACGACGCAAACGCTTATCTAGGAGCAAGAGGGCCAGTCAATCCTCATTGTTGCGTGAGAGATACTGCAGTTATGTTTTGTCAAATAGACCAATCACAATATCAAAGAGCTTTATCAATCGAAGAACAGATTAGAGACGGTCTTGCAGTTTCACCTGGTGGCGAGGGAGATTAAATCTCAATTTTTTTAATCTTTTCTAAATCTCGTTTTTCTTAATCTTTAATTCATTCTTATTATTTCCAAGTACAACTGCTTTCGAAATTTCATGTTCATCAAGTATTTTTAAATCAACTTTCTTATCTTTTAATTTCTTTTCAAGTTTCTTAGCAAACTCTAAAATCTCTTTATGCCAAGGCATTTTATCATAACTTAATCTCTGCCTAGAAAAACCAACACACATAAAACCCTTAATTTCAACGAACTTAGGATCTGCAATTTTAATCAAATCAGCAAATGCTTCAATATCTTCTTCTTGCATATTTTTACCTTTAACAAGATTTATTCTAAAAACTGTTCTTGTCCGATTTTTAATCGAAGGTAAAAACTCTAAAGTTTCACTTAATTTTTCCCAAGCATCTTTAAGGCTACTTCTATGAAAATCTTGGTAATTTTTTTCTAAAGGAATATTTACAGAAACGTATAACTGAGTTGGAAGTTGATTTTTCTTTGCAAGTTCTTTTATTTTTTCAGGGTAAAGTCCGTTGGTTACTAAAAAAGAAGTTTTCCCTCTTTTTCTTAATTCAGTAATTAACTCTCCAATTTTTGGATATAGCGTAGGTTCTCCTGAAAGAGAAATTGCAAATTGCATTGGTTCTTGAGCTTCTTTTAATTTTTGCATATTTGCTCTACTTAATTGTTGTTTTTTACTTTTTGGATCTTTATTAAACCCCGTTAAAAGTTTTCTTTGTGCTTTAATACAACCCTCAACAATTTCTTTTGCAGAATCTACTTTTCCTTCGATTTTATTTCCCAGAGTTAACTCAACAGCTCTCCAGCAATGCAGACATTTATTTGGACACCACAAAACACTTGGGGTCATTTGACAGCAAAGATGGCTTTTTATCCCATAGAATTTTTCTTTGTAACAGACTCCTTCATCTCTCAAAGATTTTTTTGTCCAGGAACAGGTTTGCACACCCGAATGTTCTCCAACAATCTCATAATGCTGTTTTATTAAAATTCTTTTAATGTTTTCAGGTATCATAACTCTTCGTCCATATTCTGAATAAATTGTTTTATTACTTCCGCTCTTTGTTTACCAAGTTCTTTTCCTTTCTTAGTTAACATTGAATCTCCCCAACCCACTAAAAAATTAAGATGACCATAAAGACTGTCGTCAAAACCGTCTTCTTTTTTTCTAAAATAAGGGCGATCTTTACTAACACAAAAAGAAACACTTCGTATAATTCCAATAGCACCAAGTGCATCTATATTATCTGCATCACGAAGAATTTTTGATTCTATTTGAAGTTCTTCATTTGTTCTTATTGGCTGAGCCATGTGTGCAACATGATCTTCAATTGCTATTTCTACTTTTTTTATTTTATCTTCAGAATAATTTATTTTTTTAAGTTCTTCTACCGCAATTTTAGCTCCAAGTAAATGATGGTTCTTAACTACCCCGTCTTTGTATGCAATATCATGATAAAGACAAGCAAGTTTTAATATTTCTGAATCGCAATTTTCTGTTTTAGCTATTTCTTCTGCAATTTTCAGAACTCTTTTTGTATGCTCAAAGTCATGTCCTGTTTTATCATTCTTCAGACTTTCTTTAACATAACTTTCTATTTTTTGTAAATTAATCATAAAACTCCACACTTTCTTAATTAAAAAAACTTCCTAAAAAACTTTCCAAGCCCAAAACACAGTTATTGCTACCATTGCAACTAAGAACAACCAAGTAATTATTTTAAAACTCCATTTTGCAATAAATTCACTTTTAGTTATGCCGAGCACAGTTAGGTAAAAGAATCTTCCGCCGTCGAAAATTCCAACAGGCAACATATTAACAAAAGCAACACTAATACAAATTAATAATAACCACCACAACAAGTCATAGATAAATTCAGCAAACTCACCCGCAGTATAGTATACTTGGGGATTCTTAAACGAACTTAATTTCTTAACAATATTTCCAACAAAACCAGAACTAGCTTTTTCTGTAAATCCAACTCCTAAAACCGATCTTCCAGAATAATTTCCCAAGACTATTTTATACTCTTTTTCCCCTTCTTTAGTTATTGTGTTTATTCTTACTTCTTGACCCGGAGTTTTATTTAGCATAACTTCTCTGAATGTTTCTAGGCTAGTTATCTTTTCCCCGTCTATTTCTTTTATTGCCCCGCTTAAATTAGCTTTTATCGCGGGAAAATCATCATATAACGCAAGTAAACTTTTATCTGTAGAAAATCCTTTTACGCCGAGATAGCTACTGTTAGACGCAGTTATATTCACCAAAGTAAGAGGATATTTTGACAATTCTTGAATTATTTGTGAGTTATTGTATCCTGAAACATTTAATCCGTTTATTGAACTAACATTTGAGGTATACACTATGTTGTAAGAGTAATCATTAAAGACAACTCCAACAGGAGCAAAAGTTAATTGAAAAAATAAAATCATAACAACAAAAGTTACCAAGGCAGTAAGTACATTAAAAAAAGTTCCAGAAGATAAAATAGTGAGTTGGGCAAATTTTGATTTTTTTGCCATAACTTTTTCATCAAGCTCAACAAATGCTGCTAAAAAAATAGGTAAGAAAAATGGAAAGAATCCAAATCCTGTTTTTTTAACTTTTATTTTGTTATAAACAGCAAAAATTCCGTGAGCAAACTCATGGAAAATTGCAACTACAGCAAGAATTACTATCCAATAAGTAAAATTAAAATTAGGTAAAAAATCTAAATGAAATGCTTGGGGCAAATAAGGAATTAAAGGCATAATTGGTGGGACTTTGATTTGTTCAACTATTCCCGGAACCTGCAAATATACATAAACAACTTTCCCAACAAAATAAACTCCCCCCACCATTAGGATATATCCAATCCCGATAGAGACATAACTTAAAATCTTCAAAGTTTTTTGATAATTTTTACCAACACGGTTAATTAAGTTAATTCCCCACTTAGTTTTGTATAGGATTAAAAGTCCTTCTTTTTTTATGTTGTGCTTATTCCGATAGAGAAAGAGTGAAACAAAAAGGATAAAGATAACTAAAAAAGATAAATCATAAACGAGAAAACTCATTTTCTATTAATTGGTCTGAATGCCTTTTTCTTGCATTTTCTGCACTTAACTTTATGTTGCAGAATTTTTTGCGGATCAGCTCTCTTTTTAGTTTTGCAATTTTTACATACAAATACATTCTTAAAAAGTCTATTAATTGCTTCGGGTATTTTTGTTACCATAATAAAGAGTGATGAATTTGGTTTTTAAATCTTTCCCGTGGAAAGTTTAAAATGAAATTTTCGAAATTGACTTTTAAATCTTTCCGTAGTTACATCTTTCGCTTAACTATCTTAGATCCTTCAATGTCCCAATACTCTACAGTACAGTTTTCGACAAGTTCTGCTTTAACTTCGGGGTCAACTGCAAGTTCAAGTGTTTCAAAGCTTTCAGAATCCATTAGACTAACCTTCTCTTCATTAATTGTTAAAACTTGTCCTCTTCTTTTATCTACATTGGGAACTTCAAATCTATCGTGTCCTGGAGCAACGAAAACTCTTTTATTTCCAGTAAGCATTCCAACAGCCTCTATTCTACATTTATGTGAACCATGTTTTCCTGTTTTAGAAATATCAACTTTCTTAACTGTAGAAGGCTCTCCTTCAACAATTATATTTACTCCGACTTTCGCCTCTGTTGCATCTATAAGTTTTAAAACCATAATATAACCAAAAAAATTGTGTTTATAAATTTTCCGTATGAAAATTTATCGCTAAAAATTGAAAATCTTTTTGTCTATAAATCTTATCTCAATAAGTTTATCGCAAAAAACCCGCAGGTTTTTTTTTCCTATGAAGTTTCTTGAGCCATTCCAAACTTTTTTAAACCCCTTTCTTCTAAAAAAATTATGACCTTGAAGAAAAACGATTTCGTTGAAATTCAGTTTACAGGAAAAACACAAGAAGGACAAGTCTTTGATTCAAACATAAAAGAAGACCTAGACAAATTAAGATCAGAAGTTGTTCCAAAAAATCTAATTTTTCCTTTAGGTTCTCAAATGTTTTTAAAAGGAGTTGAAGATTTTTTAATTGGAAAAGAACCAGGAAAATACGAACTGAGTTTAACTCCAGAAAATGCTTTCGGTTTAAGAAATCCAAATTTAATTCAGCTAATGCCTCTAAAAGTTTTTACAGAGCAGAAACTAAGGCCAGCAATTGGGTTTACATTCAACTTCGACGGAAAAATGGGAAAAGTAATCTCAGCTTCAGGTGGCAGAGTTCGAGTTGATTTTAACCATCCTTTAGCAGGAAAACCAGTAAACTATTCTGTTAATGTGTTAAGAACAATAGAGGATACTGGGGAAAAAATAAAGGCTTTAAATGAGTCCATATTCAGAAAAAAATTTGATTTTGAAATAAAAGAAACTAAATTAGTTATGCAAGTTGAAAAACAATTAGCCAAATTTGTTGAAATGTTCAAAGATCCCTTTAAAGAATTTTTAGGTTTAGATTTAGAAGTTAAAGAAATAGCAGACAAAGAAAAAGAACATGTTCATGATGAGAACTGCAAGCACGAACATTAATTCAATTAATCTCTACTCCAAAATACAATAATTCTTATAAACACCCATTTCTTTAGAAAAACATGGCTGAATTTTTTCAGAAAAGAAGTGATACTTCGGAAGAGGTAAAAGAAATTGATAAAGAGCTAGAAGAAATGCTCAAATCCCAAGCTGCTAAAATAAAAGTAATTGGTATTGGCGGTGGAGGTAATAATTCTTTAAGCAGAATGCGTGAAATTGGTATTCGTGGTGGAGAATTAATTGCTATAAACACAGATGCCCAAGATTTACTCTACACAAACGCAGATCATAAAATTCTTATTGGAAAAGAACTTACAAAGGGGTTGGGTGCAGGAAGTAATCCTCGTGTTGGTGCTGAAGCAGCTAAAGAATCAGAAGCAGAAATAAAAAAGAAATTAGCTAATTGTGATATGGTTTTCATTACTTGTGGTTTGGGTGGTGGAACCGGTACAGGAGCAGCTCCTGTCGTAGCTGCATTAGCAAAAAAGCAAGGCGCATTAACAATAGGAATAGTAACTTTCCCATTTACAATAGAAGGTAAAAAAAGAGTTGAGAACGCAATGGAAGGCTTAGAAAATCTGGAAGCAGTTACAGATACTTTAATTGTAATTCCCAACGACAAGCTTTTAGAATTAGCACCAGAATTACCTTTACACACAGCTTTCAAAATTGCAGACGAGATTTTAACAAACGCCGTAAAAGGAATGACTGAAATTGTCACAACTTCTGGTTTAGTTAATTTAGATTTTGCAGATGTTAGAGCAGTTATGGTTGGGGGCGGAGTTTCTTTAATGGGTATGGGTGAATCAAATTCTCCAAAAGATAGAGCAAAAGAAGCAGTAGAAAAAGCAATTCAAAATCCTTTACTTGACGTAGACATTTCAAATGCTTCAGGCGCTTTAGTGAATATTATCGGCGGAAATAACATGAGTTTAGATGAATGTAAAAATATTATTGAAACAGTTGGAAATAAATTAAGTCCAGATGCAAAAATGATTTGGGGTGCACAAATTTCTGAAGATATGGAAAATTCTATTCGAGTAATGCTAATTGTCACAGGTGTTAAAAGTGCCCAAATTCTCGGACACGGTGAAACATTGCAAAGCAGAAAACATCATGAAATAGAAGAAGAGCTTGGAATTGAGTTCATTGAATAAACTTAAAAACCCCTAATTATTCTTTTTAATATGGCACTTAAAGAAAAAATAATTGGATTTTATGAACAATGTAAAAGAGTTTGGTATGTTCTTAAAAAACCAACTAAACAAGAATTTTGGACAGTTGCAAAAGTTGCAGGAATTGGAATTCTTGTAATTGGGGCAATTGGATTCTTGGTTTCATTGGTAGTTAGCCTGTTTTAATTCACAAGAAAAATTTATAAACCCTCTTTTTCAAATAACTATATCTACTTCTTAAGAAGTTAAGTTGTAGTTAGCACAAACAATGATATTTATAATAAAAGTAACAACAAACAAAGAAGAAAAAGCACTAGACATGATTTCAGATAGAGTTACTAAGAAATCTCTAAATGTTTTTTCAGTTTCGAGACCACATGGTTTAAGAGGATATATCTTGCTGGAAGCAGAAGATAGAGAAAGCGCAGAAGAAGCCGTTTTTAATTTACCTTATGTTAAAGGAATTATTGGAAAAACAATAACATACGAAGAAATAAAAAATATGGTGGAGCCTTCAGCAACGACAATTTCAATTAAAGAAGGAGATATTGTTGAACTTATTGCAGAACCTTTCAAAAAAGAAAAAGCAAAAGTTTTAAGAATAGACAAACAGAAAGAAGAAGTTGTAGTAAGTTTGCTTGGAGCAGTTGTTCCATTGCCAGTTACTGTTAAATTAGATAACGTTAAAGTTATTAGACGTGAGGAACAAGAAAATGCAAATTAAATTATTAGTTGAAGGTGGAGCAATGAAGCCAGGTCCTGCTTTAAGCCAGAAAATCGGTCCACTTGGAATAAATATGGGCCAAGTTATTTCTAAAATTAATGATGCAACAAAATCTTTTTCAGGATTAAATGTTCCTGTTGAAGTAAATGTTGATCCGATTACCAAAACATTTGAGGTTATTGTTTTTTCACCGTCTGTTTCAGAATTATTAAAAAAAGAATTAAAATTAGAAAAAGGTTCTGGAGAACAAAATAAAACTAAGATTGCAAATGCGTCTATAGAACAAATAATTTTGGTTGCTCAAAGCAAACTTCCAGGAATGCTTTGCAGAGATTTGAAGACTGCTGTAAAAACAGTTGTTGGAACTTGTGTTTCTCTAGGTATTTTAGTAGAGAACAAAACTCCTCAAGAACTCGAATTAGACATTGAAGCAGGGAAATATGATAAAGAGATAAAAAGTGAAATTACAATTACTTCCCCAGAAAAAGTTGCTGAACTAGCTAAATATTTTGAAGGGGTTAAATTAGAACAAGACAAGAAAAAGAAAGCTGAAGAAGTTGCTAAAGCTGCAGAAGAAGCTGCTAAACTTGCTGCTCAAGCTGCTGCTGGAACAACCCCGGTTGCTGCGACTGCAACAGCCGCTGCGACTGCAACAGCAACTCCCTCTAAAGATGCTAAACCAGCTGCAGCTAAACCTGCAGAAAAGAAATAATTTATAAACGCTCTCAGCTCTTTTTTAAAATGGGGGGCTGTGGGGTAGCCTGGTTAGCCTCACAGGTTTGGGACCTGTTGACCCCGGTTCAAATCCGGGCAGCCCCATAATATTTCAAAACAAAAATGGTAAAAACAAAAAAAGTAAAATCATCAGGAAGATTCGGAGCAAGATATGGTAGATCAGTTAGAGCTAAAGTAACTGAAGTTGAAACAAAACAACACGCTAAACAAACTTGCCCATACTGCAAAAGAGAAGGAGTTAAAAGAATTAAAAACGGGATTTGGAATTGCAAAAAATGTAACAAAACTTTTGCTTCAAATACTTATTATCTAAACTAAAATGGTAAACTACAATTGCTTTAAGTGCGGTAAGAAAATAACTAGCACTGCTCTTGACAAAAGATTTGTTTGTCCTAACTGCGGAAGTAAAATCTTCAGAAAGGCTAGAACAGTCGTTAAAAAAGTCAAGGCAATATAATGGAACAATCAGACTCAATTCAGGAGATGCAGATTCTTGAACAAAATTTACACAGCATTCTTCTTCAGAAACAAGCATTTCAATTAGAGCTTTCTGAAACAGAGGCTTCTGTAGAAGAAATTAATAAATCCGACGATGAAGTTTTTAAGATAGTGGGAAATTTAATGATCAAAACTTCTAAGGATAAAATTTTGGATGAACTAAACAATAAAAAAAAGTTACTATCAATAAGAGTTAATTCTTTAGACAAGCAAGAAGAAGCAATTAATTCAAAAGTATCGAAGATTAGAGATTCTGTTCTTGGAGAAAAGAAAAAATGATTATTTTTTCTGCGTAGGTTTTATAATTAAAACACTTCGGAAGAAAAATAAAATTTTTCTGCGTTGATTTTTCTTATAAAAACACATTAGAATAAAAAATAATCTATCTTTTTTAGTTACGAAATATTTATAAACAACTCATCTATAAAATAAATATGGTATTCAAAAGATTAAAAGGGTTTTTGTCTGGATCTTCTGATTTAGACTCGGTAGGTACTGATTATCTTGAAATAGATGTAAATCAAGAGATGAAAGCAGACAGAAAAATTGTAGTAAAAATATTTATCTTAAATGACTATGAAGATGTTAACAGAATCCTTACTGTAATTCGTGAAGGTTATGTTATTGGAGTTATTGACATTTCTGCAATAAGAAAAAAAGATCCTCTTGAATTAAAGAGAGCAGTTTCTAAGCTAAAGAAAACAGTTGAAGCTTTAGAAGGAAATATTAATGGTTATGGAAATACCTTAATAGTAACTCCTCCTTTTGCTACAGTAGAAAAAGATGGCGAATCTCACCAAGTAGATGACAGATTAAAAAACAAATTTGAGTAGTAAGATTTAAATCTCTCTTTTTTCTCGTTTATTTATGAAAAATATCTTTATTCCAGTAAAAATAACTCGGCAATTAAACAAAAAACTATTTTTAGAATTAGAACAAAAACTACCAGAAAAAATAGCTTTATTTTATTCTATTCAATACAAGTCTATTGCTAATGAGGTAAAATCTCTTCTTGGGAAGAAACTAACTAATTTTTCTCAAACACTTGGTTGCTATTCTCCCAAAATAATAAATTCAGAAGCTATTTTATTGATTACTGACGGAAAATTTCATGCAACTTCTCTTGCTTATGAAACTAAGCTTCCAGTATTTGTCTTTAACAATTTTGATTTTTTTGAAATAAACGATGAAGACTTAAAGATAATTGAGCAAAAGAAAAAATCTGCTAAATTAAAATTTTTATCTGCAGATAATTGCGGGATTTTAATTTCTTCAAAACCAGGTCAGTCAAAATTAAATTTATCCCTTTCTTTGAAAAAATCTTTAAAAAAACCAACTTACTTTTTCTTATCAAACAATTTTAATAAAAATGAATTTGAAAATTTTCCAATAGACTGTTGGATAAACACTGCCTGCCCTAGATTGGACATGGAACTTCAAGTTATTAACTATTCTGAATTAAAATTGTTTTCTTAAACTTTAGAGATAGAGAAACCTGTTTTTAGAGCAACTACTATTGTTGCAGGTACAAATAAAGTAAGCAAAGCAGAAAATACCGTTCTAACAAAATCAGTTATAGAAAATCCAATTAACGAGCCACTTACGCTATCCATTCCAAACTTACTTGCAATGACTATTACTGTTCCAGCAAACATAAATGTTTGGGCGTCTTTTGCATTTACATTCATAAACCCAACAATTAGTCCGAGAATAATCAAAGTAGAATAAATCTCCGTAGTGTGCTCGTTAAGAGTAGACATTGGTAAAAAAGCAGCAGCAATCCCAATTACAAAAGCAATTATTACTCCTAAAAGAAATGCCCAAGCCCCGATGTAATTCTCTCTCGCAATGATCATACTATTAATATAATGTTGAAATATATAAACCTTTTTTTTAATCTAACTCCCAAATTATAGAAAAGTTTATAAACCATAGTAACTCTCGAATGACTACACATGAAAACAAAAAATTCAATCATGTTCGGAATAACTGCTTTACTTGCAGTGTTAATCTTAGGATTTGCTAGTGCAGCAATTACTTTTACAAATGTTCCTTCTCTTTCAACAACTTCAAGTTCAGTTAATTTAACTGTTCAAAGTACTTTTAATGAAACAGTTTCTTTTTTACCAGTTAACTCAATTAATCAGTCTAGTAAAGTAATTACTTTTGCAGCACCTTCAAATGTTGTTTTAACTGCAGGAGTTCCTCAAACAGTTATTGTTAATTATATAATTCCTTCAGGATTTGAATTTAGATTAGGGCAAACTTATTCTACTATTCTATCTGCTAATGGAACAAACTCATCTCAAGTTAATGCAACTTTAGCTTTTCCAAAAGTTAATAATTTCTGTTCAAATGGAGACAAAGGAGATTTAGATCTTTCTGTCGATATGAAAAATAGAGAAGGATATGGAACAGAAGACAATGAATGGTACCCTTTGGATAATGTCACAGTAGAAATTAATGTTGAAAATAACGGTGATGACACTGTTAAAAATATAATTGTTAAATGGGGGCTTTACAATCCTTCAACAGGAAACTGGATAGTTGATGAAGAAGAAAGTGACTTTGACCTTAAACATGGCAAGGATAAAACATTTAACATAATTCCAGAAATAATGCCTGATGATTATGACTCAGACACACAAGACTATATATTCTACGTTAAAGCTTACGCAGATGACAACGAATCTAATCAATGTATTAGTTCTTCAGAAGACATAACCGTTTTTATGGATAGCGATTTCGTTATTGCTTACAATCCTCAAATAGACGGAGAATTAACTTGTGGCGGAGATGTTCAAGTTACTGCAGATATCTGGAATATTGGTACTGAAGATGAAGAAGAAGTTTATGTAACAATTTACAACAAGGACCTTAACATTAATGAAAAAGTAGTTATTGGAGACATAGACTCTTTTGATAAAGCAGAATTAGACACAACAATAACTCTGCCTTCAACAGTAAAAGCTATCAAAAAATATTACACTTTGGAATTCGAAGTTTATGATAGCGGAGACGACATCTTCCAAAATGACAATGATGATGAATCAAGATCTACATTTTCAATTAATTTATCTGACTGTTCAGCAGGAACAACAGATTCCGGACAAGCACAAATTACTGCTTCATTAGATTCAGATGTAATTGCTGGAAAAGAAGCTAGAGTGCTAGTTAAGGTTACAAACTTAGCATCAGGTTTAGCAACGTACTCACTTGCAGCTACAGGATACTCTGATTGGGCTTCATCAGCTACATTTAACCCAACTATTGTTGCATTAGAATCAGGAAAATCAATTGAAGTTCCTTTAACTCTTGCAATTAAAGACGGAATCGCTGGAGAACAAACATTACAAGTACAAGTTCTTGAAGGTAATAAACAAGTTTTAACACAAGCAGTTTCAGTTGAAGTTCAAAAGTCTTCTAACTTTTGGTCTAACTTATTTGGAGATAACTGGTACTTATGGTTAATTGGAATACTTAATGTAATCCTCGTAGTAGTAATTATAATTGTTGCTATCAGAGTGTCTAGAAGTTAAACTTATTAACTCATACTTTCTTTTATCTTAATGAAATATTCCCGACTAATCGATCTTTTTTCAAGATATTTAATTGTTCTAGCCTCTTCTTTTAAGGGCTTATTTATTTTTTACTGGATATTTGCCCCCTTAACTGTTTACCTTTCTTATTTCCTCTTTAGCTTATTTCTTGAAGTGCAATTAACAGGAAACATCATCTCTCTAAATCGTTTTGATGTTATTTTAACTGATTCTTGTATTGCGGGGGCAGCTTATTTTCTTCTTTTTCTATTAAACCTTTCTGTACCAAAAGTTTCTTTTCAAAAAAGAATTCTTATGTTTTGCTTTGCCTTTTTTTCTTTTTTATTATTTAATGTGTTAAGAATTTTAGTACTTGCAGTTATTTTTAAGTACAACTTTCAATTGTTTAACTTTCTTCACTTGTTACTCTGGTTCGGAGTAAGTATCTTCTTGGTTTTGTTTATCTGGTTTTTAGAAGTTAAAATATTTAAGATAAGAGAAATACCTTTTTATTCAGATATGAAATATTTGTATAACTTAACTTTAAAAAAGTAATTATTTGCTTTCGTTTGGCTTAGAGACGAACGAATGGAAATCCTTAGGATTTGCTTTGATTTCCAACACTGATTCTTGGTTGAACATACGCTGTTGTCGGCATATTTTCATATGTAGAAAACACTTCTATCATCCATCTTTCTAGTGCATCCAAGATTTTGCATTCTTCAACATAAATTGTATAACAGTTTTCACTTTCTTCTTTAATAGAGGTTTTATTTGCTTTTATAATTTGAATTTGAGCATACCTTCCCAAAGAATCACAACTAATATTTTCATGTCTTGTTAGGTTCATTCCCATGATTTTATACTGATTTAATAAGTTGGCTAATCCAATAACTCCGTCGCCAGCACAATTAAATTCTTCTGTTAGATTAATAAACGTGTTTTTATACAAAGTCAAGTTTCCAATAAATTCTATTTTTTTATTAAGGTATCTCGGATCTTTTCTTAAGTAAAAGTTATAATCTGCATAATGCACTGTTTGGTTATACAGGGGTATTTTCGTGTTATAAAGTAATAATGAGCCTTCTTTTACTATTTGAAATTTGACTCCCTCGTACGTAAATGTAGTTGGTTTATGGCTTAAATACAAATAAGCTCCAAATAAAACTAATAAAAAAATAATTGTTCCAACCACAACAAGAATGTTTCTTAACGTATTTTTTTCTTCCTTAACCTGTCCTGCTTTTTCTTCTTTTTCCTCAGTTTCTTTCACTTCTTTTTCTATTACTTCTGTTTTTCCGTCTTTTTCTATTTCAAATATCTCTTTTTCCGGAAACTTAGAAATTTTTGAATTTGCCCCTTTCTTCTTTTTTTGTGTCATTTTGTTAATAATTTTTTGGGGTTTTTAATCTTTTATGTTTTAAATACCTTAAAAATTGCGCTGTTTGTTAAGGAGTTTAGTTCTTCTTGTTGTCCTTCAATATATACGCAGCCAGATGCCTGATAAACTTTTGTTTCATTACTTTCTTTTATTATAAACATTTTAGAATCTGCACAGTTTTTTAGAGGTAAGTCTCCTTCACATGGCTCTTTAATGCAAGCATCTTGAATTCTCGTAGCAATTTCATTAAGATTTTTGTATACGCTAAACCTAGAGTTTTCTTCTTCTGAATAAACATAAACTGGCTGATTAAGATACTCGTTTATTCCCTTTAAAGAAGAGTTTATCTGAGTCAAATTTTTAGGGTAAACTGAAGAATAAAAAATAAAACTATTAAACTGACTAATCCAGTAGCCATTTGAAAGATAAAAGGTTTTTCCGAGATAACTAACTTCATTTTGATTTTCTTTTTCTTGATTTATAAAAGCATAGCCGAGAGTACTAAACAACATCAAAGCGATAAGGATTATTCCACCAACCACAATATTTCTTTGTTTTTTCTTTTCATGTTTTTCTTGTTCAAGTAAGTTTCTCATATCCTTTAAAGAAAATTTATCCTTAAAAGTCTTTCGATATTACTCCTCGAAAAAAGAATATTTTTTGAATAGAGCTACCGCCAGAAGTTAAAAAAAAAGAAAAAGAAAAAAATTAAATTAAATTGAAGTCTTAAGCAGCAATTGCAATAGCTTCTGTAGCTGATTTAACTTTGTAAGCTGAACTTGTGTCAACTGTTTTTGTAGTTAAATATGTTACAGCAGCGCTTGTATCACTAGCTTCGTATCCAGCAACCATTATTGCAGTTTTACTTGCAGCGTACGGGCTTGCGTAAGCTTTAATTATAGCTTCACCAGCTCCAATTTGTGTCTTTGCAGTAAATGCAGGACCACAGATTGGCGTAGTACTTCCAAGTAATTTGGCAGCAACAGCGTTAATACATGAACCACCTACAACAACTAAGTTTTTAGCTTGGAATTTATCCATTTCACTGTCTTTTGCAAGAACAGCACCTAATTGTGTAACTCCTGTCGAAACAGCAGCAGTAGGAGCAGTTACATAAACATCACCATATGATTCTCCACCATGGTATATTATTGTAACAGTTTCATGATCTCCACTTTGGTCATCTTTGATTTCAGTAGCAAGAGCAGATGCAACGAAGCTTCTGTAAACTTCTGTTTCACCCATCTCATATGCAGTTGTGTCTCCAGCAATACTCGAAATTGTAACTTCTAAGTCAGTGTCTAATCCAACAGTTACGTTGAATCCAGGACCACCAGCAATAGCATCATCTTTGTCTTCTTCATCGAATTGAACAATATATGATGTTGCGTTACAAACTCCAGCAGTATATACTGTTGGGGCAGCTGTTAAGTTAAAGACAATATTATAATTGCCCATAGCACCAGCGCCGACTCCAGCAAGACCACTAGCATTAGTACATGCCGTAGCTAAATCCGCAATGGGACCTAACAAACTACTGTTTTGAGTACTTGAGTTAGTCCAAGGTAAGATTACTTGAAGTCCTTCTTTAGATACAATCTTTTTGAAGGTATTACTTCCAGAAACACTTAAGTTAACAGTTTTTGCAGTTTCGTTAGAAACCCAATCAACTGTGAAAGCAGCACTTCCTATAGATACTTCTTCCGAAGCATTTACAGCGTTGTCTAAATCTTTCCAAGTTCCATCAACTAAGTATTCGAAATCTACTACTTGTTCTAATGTTGCCCAATCTGTATCATCAAAGTTTGAAGCTCTTACAAGGTAAGATTCTCCTTCATCTCCACTGATATAAGTCAATACGAACATATCATGAACTCCTTCTGTGAAGTTGATATATCCGGTTTGAGCTCCTGTAGCAAGTTTATTGTTAGAGTCTTTTCCAATTAAGCTGTAGTTTCCTCCATCTCCGTTAATAAGATATAAGTTAACCGCAGATTCTTTAGTTTGGAAGTCTTTTAACATTATCTTGTCATCACCATCAGCTTTCAAAACAATTGTTTCTGTAGCAGGATATACCATACCACCGAAAGAAATTTTTATTGTTTCAAAACCAGGCATAGTGATAGCAGTATCTTCTGTAATGAACATATCATTATCAGCAGCCCACTTAAAGATTATCGTGTCGATTTTGTTTGCATCTGAAGAAGCATTTGTGAAAGCAACAACTAGATTATCTACATCTTCGTCGTTTATTTCAACTTCTGCACCATTTGTAAGTACAAGCTTTCCTTTACCAATACTGAATTCTACACTACTTATTCCAGAATCTTTAGCGTTGTACATAATGTCTTTAATTCCAACATATGCACTACCTCCTAAGTTCTGTGTTTCACCTTCACCAAGGCTGTTTGTAGCAACACCATTAACTGTAAGTTTTACCTCATTCGAAGAAGTTATCTTTGCAGAAACTTCATAGGAAGTAGTTCCAACAGTAACAGTTTTAGTTTCCCCTTCATTTATCTCTGTATCTACAGCAGAATCAAGAAGAGTCAAACTATTGTTTGCAGTAGCAGATAAAACATAATAGACTTTGTCCATTATTTTTAAATCAGCTGTATCCAAATCAACCCATAAGGGATTTTCAGTGAAATCTAAAGTGTAGTTAAGGACATTTGTTCCATCAGCGATACTAAATCCAACAGTTGGACTATCGACTTTGTATTCATCATCGTCGAATAAACCAAGCGTGTTGTTGTTTAACAAAACACTCTGTTTATAATCGAACTCATCGTTATCGTTATCAGTAAATACCGAGTCTTTTAACAGATTTGGTAATTCTTTATCGTCGAGAGCAGATGCATCTACATCGTCCATTCCTAGACCATATTGGAATTTAGTTGAAGCTTTCTCTAATTTATAAAAGTCCCCTCCAGAAACACTAGATCCTGTACCAGCACTAGTTACAAAAGTGTTTAAGTTTGTCTGAATTTGACCTGCGCCTTGAGCATCTAATTGTGATACTCCAGCACCAGTACCGTATACAACTGCTACATCAGCAGCACCACTTGTTACAAATGGAGCTGGGTAGTTAGCTGCAACAGCAGTACCCATAGTCAAACCAGCAATTAAAGCACTAGCAGCGATTGCCGTTATTTGTTTAAATTTTATCATTTATTTTAATTAACCCCCTTTCAGCTCTATGAAGTACGCTACCGAAGGTAGCCACTCCAAAGGGTTTCCCCCTTTTGAGCCGTAGGATGTTTTCCTAGACACTCGTTAGAGTGCAAAGATAAAAGCCAGAATTCCTTTAAAAAGCTTACTGTCTTACCCCCACCCAAACCCCCCAAACCCCAATTTTTCAAGGTTTTATTTATAAAGCTTGTGGTGTTACTAAAATATAGTCATAATATTCAGTCTCTTTACAAAACATTTATTAATATCTATTACTAAAAATAACATATATCTCAAAAACAACTAAAAAACATTGATTTTTACCATGCCCCCAAACAAAATTAGAGACGTAACAATAACTCACGCCGGAAAAAATTTTTCTTTTTTTGGTAAAAAAGATTTTTCTAGAGAGAGTTATGACTTTTCAAGTCTTTCTTCTGTAAGAACACTTCTCAGTAACGAAAAAGCACGCATGATTGAAGTAATAAAACACGAAAAACCAGTTTCAATTTACGATCTTTCTAAAAAACTTAATCGAAATTTTAGACAAGTCTTTGATGACTTTCAACTTTTAAAACGATTTGGTTTAGTTGAGGTAATCAAAGAAAAGTATAAGTCTAGGATTCGACACAAACCAATCCTTATATCAGATTCTTTAACAATTAATATCAAACTTTAATAGTATATTTTTACACTAATAGCATATTGGGTACCAGACCTAGAAAAATAATCTGACGTTCCCTTATAGTTTTGGGTAAGATTACCCTGTTTTATTTGAGTTATTAATGTTTTATTGTTTACACTTATTCCAAACTCATACCCTTTCACCGGGCTATCTGCAATTGGCCAAGCTTCTTTTAACATGCCCGTTACGTCTTTTTCTAAAATTTGACACGAATCCTTTCCATTTTCACAAACTTGTTTTTCGTAACATGCAAACATTAGCTTTTGAATAGACAATAATTCTACGCTGTTTTTGCATTCTGAAGTATACTGCATAACTGTGCTAAGAAAACTTTCAACTTCATAACTCTCCTTTTCTATTTTTTTGCCCCTTCCTAAAGAGATACCTAAAAAAATGATTAAGATCACCGCAACTAAAACAATTATCAATGCAAATCCCACCATTTCTTCTTGCCCGCGTTTACTTTTTCGTTTAATCATTAAGCCCTCTTATCAATAGGATAAACCAATATCTTGCCTATTTCACATTTATTTATTGTTTCTCCATCTTCAAACTCTTTTCTACATAAAGACACAAAGTTAGAGTAGTCAGCTCCCTTTACTTTATTTTCAGAGTAAACTTCTAAAATTCCACAATTTGGATAATTTCCAAGAGTGCATGGAACATTACTAAACTTAGGATAAACGCGCACAATACTTATTCCAGCAACACCCCAAAACCCTGTATATTTTTCTATATTTGTTTTTAGAGCCATTACTTTGTCTATGTCTACGCAATTACTTTTTACAGTTCCAAATGAACTTCCGCAAGAAAATTCAGGAGAGTTCGCCATTTTTATCGCAAGCATTTTTGCATTTTCTTCTTGTATTTCTGTTGCTTTTCCTTTTAATCCAGAAAACTGGTAAGTAAGATAAGCCAAACCAACTAAAACAAAAAATAAAGTAAGTGCAAGCAACATAAATGCAGTTTGTTGTATTTTAACTTGCCCACGTTTTTTTACCATAATTTGCAATTTGCGAGGCTGTTTTTTTCTTTGATTTCCTCTACTTCTCCTTTCATTAACACTATTTTTATTGGGTTTTTTTCTGTTAATTTGGCAGAATTAATTAAATTTATTAAATTAGCACCTTCTCCACCACTCACGCTTTCTGCTTTGCATTCTTTGCTGGAGGTTATACTCGCTTTATCTTCATAAATACTTGCCAATAACTGTAATCTTTTCATAAGTCGTGAAACCTGGCAATCGTAAAGTTCTTTCTCTGAAAAAATTGCTGCGAACATAAGCGCATCATTAACAAAATACATTCTTTCTCCATTTTTTTCAACATAACTTTGAACACTATTTATTTTAATTTCACAATTTTCACAAACATCTATAAAATTTTTCCCCGAACAATTTGAAGCAAGGAGATTAGTTTGTCTTAAAGAATTTACCTCTTCTTTTATATTGTCGTCTGCCTTTTCAAAACAATAAATTTCTTTCTCTGAACTTATATAAATTAAGTCTGCAATTTTAAATGGAAATTCAAAAGGTTTAGAAAACAAATAGAACTTTTTACCAGAAGCATTATTGCTCGCGAAAAAATATTTATTTTTAAATGAGGACGCTAATTCAGTTTCAGACCATTTTCCAAAGCTTTTTTGAGAAACCTTCAGTTGTTGCGTACCAAAATATCCGTCTAACCCACAGACAGAAAAAAGTTTTGTTTCACTTGGAACAGAAAAAGAATTATTTGAAGAAGCACTTTCAAAACCCATTTCAAGAGGATTCGTTAATATTCCTATTTCTAATCCTAGCTCTATGTCTGTTTGAGTTTTTCCTTGGTCAATCAATTTCACAGCAAAAAATATTGCTAAAAATAATATAAAAGCTCCAACGATTATTGCGAACAACCAAGTAAAAGAAAATTCAATCACTCCTTTTTTTCGAACTTGCGAGGGACGCATATGAAGTTTTTTTATTTTCATTTTTCAATTAAAACCAAAGGATTGCCATAATCTTTTTTTATTGTTAAAGAAAGTTTTCCCTTTTTAGTCGGGATGCAAAAAGGATTATCTTTAGAAGTTAACTCTTCTATGTCCAGATGGTCTACACCGACTGCTGAGAGTCCTCCTGCAGAAGAAACAGGATAAAAAAACATATTTTCCTCTTCGTTGAATTTTAATTCAAACTCAGAATATTTTTCTTTATCTCCCCCTTTAGAAGGAATTCCTATTTTTGCGAAACATACAAATTTCACGTTAGAGGGCAGAGAATAATTTATTTGCTGACTTCCAATAGTAGAACCCCACATTTTGTTGACGTCGTTTCGTAATTCATCTACGAAGATCCCTATTTTTGCATTGTCTTGCATCTCTAAAAATTTTCTTATTCCCCAAAACGCAAATGTAATAAAAACAATAATTAGAATTATAGAAAAAATCATCCCAAACGATAATTGAACATCACCACGTTTCATAAGATTATTACTCTTTTAATGCTTATAAATTTAATTAGAAGAAATTAACTCTAAAGGCCTAGCAACAATACTACATTCGTTAGGAAGAGGCTCATTGTTATAGCTATCTCTGCATTTGATGTAGAAGTTGCTTTGGGTACTCCAATCAGTATAATGTTCAATATTTTGCCTATCATTCATTGGTTTTCCATCGATAAACAGATAGTTGCAATCAACAAGATCATAAACACAAGAAGCATTTTCATTTGTTACTGCTTTCAAATAAGTTTCTTCTTTGTATAATCTCACGACTAAGGGAGCTTCTGAATCTGAATCAACTAAAAATTTAACTGATTCTACATCTGCATTTCCGCCCAAATCAACACACTTCACAAAATAAGTATAACTTCCCTCTGTTAAATAAAGTTCTTGTGTGCTCAAGTATGAATTTGTGTTTGCAAACAAAATATAATCTTCGTCATTTCCTGTTTGGCTGAAATAACAATTAGCTTCTCCTTCTTTATATCCTGCAGAAGTTTTTACTTTCAATGTTACTTTAACATTTTCAGTAGCATCCTTTATTGTTGTTGAATTGGGAGTTACTTCTGTAATAACTAATGGTTTTGTTCCAGTTACTTTAAAGTTGAATGATTGACTATTAACATTTCTATCTGACTCCGAAGCAGTTGGTTTATCCTTACATCTGAAATAAAAATTATTTTCTTCTTCATTTTTTATTCCGGTTAAAGTTGTTGAACATTTGTAAAGCATTCTTGCATTGATGTTTGCAATTTTTGAAGCGCATGTCATAGTGTTCTCCATATCTTTGTAATCTTGGTCTCTTCTACTCCACTTACAGGTTGAAGGTTCATTAACATAAACATCTAAATTAACTGAACTTTTATTATACTGAATTGGCATTCCATTTAACAAACTTGTCTCAACTATTACTGGTGCTGTTGTATCTGGTCCAGCATCGACGCAGAATTTGAAAACAAATGTTGCGGTATTTTTGTTTCCTTTAGCATCCATACATCTTACATTCATTTCATATTGTCCATTATTATTTACTATTGGACTTTCGTTCTTTACTGCACTTGGCCCAGGCAAGCTCATAACTTGTGTGTGGTTATATTTGAAAGTTGAACTTCCTCCAAACCAATAGCTCATATTTTCAAAAGTATTTTTTCTTAAGAAATCTATTTTACATTTAGACGGTTCATTTGTTTTAATTCCAAAAGTGATTGGGGTAAACGCTTCAGCACATCCTTTTCCGTCAGTTGTATTTATATTTACAACGTAAACTCCTCTGTCAGGGGGAGAAATTCTATTGTCGGGATTATATTTATAGTTCGCAAGTAAAGCATCTGTCCAAGGTTCGATTATTGGGAAAGCAACATCATTATTATTCACAGCAACACAAAGTTTTTCTTTTTCAGTTTCTGCGTTTACTAATTCACAAGTTTGTCCTAAACTTTTACACATATATTCTGAACATCCTAAATCTAATTTATTGCATTTTTCACAATCTTTTCCACCAGTTGGAGCATCCCATGGTTCACAAGTATACGTTACTGAATAAGTTTCTTCTGTTTCATACATTAAATAAAATACAATTGCAGCTACGACAAGACCCACTCCGATTCCCCATCCAACTGGGCTTGCTTTTGGGCCCCAAGTTCCCATTCCGAGATTTGTGTTACTCATAAATCCACCATTCGTAGACCAAACATTAACTGCTCTGCCCACAAGTACTCCCGCACCAAGGCTATATGTAAGAGCATTTGTTAATCCTTTTTCTAATCCAAGTAACCCTCCAACTAATTGTACTATTCCAACGACTGTTGCTGCCCATCCAATACCAGAAGCAATTCCCCCAACACCATTTGCCCATCCTTTACTCCAAGCATTATTACCATTCGCTAACCAGTCACCAACTGTTGTTCCTGTTTTAACTGGGGGGGTTTTTAACCCGCCAACAGGGGGTGCTTTATTAGTAGGTATTTCAGCTACAGGGGGTTCAAGAGTAGTGGGGGGATCAAAGGGATTTGATGCTATTGGTTTGGGGTCTACTCCACTCACTAATTTAATTTCACTTCCAATTAAAAACCCAAAAGCAAGAACACTAATTAATAAAATAGAAATTTCTGTTAGACAAATTGCTCTAAAGGATTTACTTATTTTTTTCATTTATCTTCACTACCTTTTGATTTTCCTACTTTTATTGCAGAACCATTCTGAAATCCTAATGTTCCAACAAAATTCTTTTTAACACCACAGTCTCCAAGTGAGCTACATACAGTATTCATTGCATTTTCCCAAGAAGGAGTTACTTTCCCTCCAGAATCAACACAATTTAAATCACTTTCACATTCTTTCCCTCCAGAAAGTCCTTCTGTACATTTTACTGTGCAAACTGCTGTTGCTTGTTTACAAGTAGAATCTGCACTTCCTTCAGAATTCCAGAAATCAAATCCAGGTGGATTAAGAGGAGCACAAGAGACAGTAGCACCACTAACCCATTTACAATCTCTTCTATCTCTATTTTCACAATCATTTTTATCTTCTTGTGAAACACAATCTTGCCATCTATTTACAACACATCCTGCAACTTTAAATCCATTAAGACTGTCTTGAACGCAAACTTCTTGTCTAAAATCAGCACAAGGTTCATTAGTAACTTCTCCATTATAACACACCATTCTAAATGCTCTGCTTCCAGGCAAACTATTATTTATTCCAGGAACATCTGCACACCAAGTTTCACCATGCTGATAAACTACTCCCTTGTATTCACATGCTAAATCTTTACAAATATTATTTCCAACTAATGGTTTTCTATTTTCTGTTCGGCTATATGCTTTACAAGTGCTACCTAAATAATAATTACAATTCCCACAAGAATCGGAATTAGCATTTCCAAGAGAGGGATTACAACTTTCATCTCTGCTAATAACCTTAGACCAATAAACTTTATCCTTTATTTTTAAAGCATCGTATATGTTCGCTAAATTTCCACAAGTATCGACAAAAAATACTTCATCTCTCCCTTCAACGCAAGTTGTTTTTTCACTAGGTCCACAAATTGTTCCTAACTCCTCGCTAGAACATAATTTGTCTTCGAAAAATTCAGCACTTCCGTTTTCCGAGGTTACTCTCGAGCATTCTTCTTGACTGATAAATTTACATGTTGTTTGAAAGTCTTCTTCAAAAACACAAGCACCTTTAACAGAAGATTTTGCACTAGCAATACATTGTGCTTCATTATTAATATTTGTTCTAAAATCAGTTTCTAATCCGTACAATGCAGCAAGTCTTTTACATCTTGTTTGTGTTACAAATGCTGCCTGGTCTCCAATTAAACAACAACCTAGCTGACATTGTGGAAGTTCTGAAGCTGGTTTCTTGTCCCATCTTCCGCCATTGTCTTGGCACACTCTTTGTGGCGTATTTTCCATGCATGTTCCTTCTTGACTATTATAACAAGTTCCAAGAGAGCAATAAGAAGTAGCTTCACATGAGGAAGGAATTTTTCTAAAACTAATATTTGTTAACAAATCTTTTCCAGCATTACAATTTGTTTCTAATGTATTTTGACACCAAGCACCATTAATTGTTTTTTCACAACAGAAATTTGGAACAGCAGATACAAAACTAATCTGACTCATAATACTAAATACAAGAGCAATCCCAAACATCATTAACGCAAGTTGTTTAATCATTTTATCCAAATCCCGGAGGCCAAGCAACACTTCTCGAAGCAAATTGCAATTTCTCCTTAGTATTTCTTTCTGTTAAAATATAAACTGTTGTTCCTTCACTTTGTAATTTCTTTTCTACTTTAATATTTGGATAGTATGTCATATATACTGTTGTTTCTGAATCGCCATATTTTGTTTCCCAACTTAAAATACTATTTGCAATTGAAACTAAATCATACATGTTACTTTTCAAATCAAATCCAGGATTGTTAAAGGTAGTTGAACTTTCTTTAGTAACAATTAAACTTCCATTAAAGAAAATTTCTATTTTTTTTGGCAGAATTTCTATTCTTAATTCCTTTCCTTTTACTTGAACAGAATATCCCTTTCCTTCAAACTTTTTTTGAAGATTGTCGAAGCATTCTTTTGCGTCTGAATTAATCGCATTTTTTATTTCTTCTTGCATATGCTCTCTTAACATTGGTTGTTGAACAACGCAAGGAAGATAATATTGGTCCGTATAACATATGTAACTAATTTTTTCTCCGTTATAAGAATAATTTAATTCTGGATTTAAACTTCCACCACGAAGAGCAATTTCATTTAAAGCTGTTTGTGCTTTTCCTTTTAAACATTCTTCTAAATATGCAGAAGGATTTTTATCATCAAAGGAAAAACTAGTTTTTATTTTAGGATATACTAAAAAAGCCAGCACAACTAAAGCAATAATTAATACGGCAATTATCACAAATATTGTTACTTGTCCTCTTTTAAATTTCATCTTTTTATGTTTATTTTTTATATTCATTTTATAAGGAAATTTTATTTATAAACTTACCTAACTTCTAACTCATCTGGCCTAATTACTCTCGCACAACCAGGATTAGTATTTCCCCAACTATCTTGGCATTTAATATAATAATTTCTATTTTCCCATTTAACACTGTGTTTCTTAGTCAAAGCTAAACTCATTTTAGTTGTATTTGTTTTATCAAAATAACAATTATTGAAACTGTAATAGCATATTGCGTCTTCATTTGTTTCTATATTTAAATTTCCTGAACTTTCGAATGCTCTTGTTATTTCTGGAGCAGTTGCGTCAATATCTAATCTAAACCAAGTAGAATTTTGTGCAATATTTCCAGCAGCATCTTCGCATTTAACATACATTGTGTATTCTCCGTGCATCATTGTACTAAAGGTTTGTTTGTGCTCATTTGAAAAAGTGTTAAAGAAAGTTATTACGTCGCTGTAATCATTAAAACTAAATGAGCAAACAGCATTTCCAGCTTCAGCTCCACCTGATGTTTTTACTTTTAAATCCACAGGAGCTGGTTCAAAGCCATAAGATATAACTGAATTTGGAGTAATAGAATCTATTTTTAAATTACTCTCCGCTTTTTTAACAACATACAACATTCCTTCTGTGTTAGTATTTCTTTTAGATGCGTTTTCTCCAGTTAACCAAGGCTGGTCTAAGCATTTTATATAAAAGTTATTTGAGTTATTCGTTAAACCAGTTAAATTAGTTTCACAAGCCCAACCATACAAATCTACTTTTTCTAAATCAGTAGTGCAGTTCATTTCATTTGTCATCTCACCATAATTTGCATCTCCCCCTTTAGACCATTTACAATTTGCAGGTTCATTTAAGAAAATTTTTATTGGGAATTGAGTCGCATTATATTTTGCAAAGCTTCCACTTGCAGGACTAGAGGCAGTTATCCAAGCAGGAGTTAAATCAGGACCACTCCGTATACAAAATTTAACTCTATAACTTTCAATATTTGTATTTCCATTTGCATCCATACACCGAACATTTAAACTCATATTTCCAAATTTAGCTTTTAAATCACCAGTAACTTCGTAAACACTTAAAGCATCTAAGCTCGGCATTAAAATTCCAAGAGTATGATTTTTGGAAAAAATATTTCCTTCAGCAGGATAATCTGTCATTTGTTCATAAGTATTTGTATTATTAAAATCAATTTTACATTGCGCATATTCATCTGTTTCTAAACTAAATATTGCTGGATAAAATTCTTGAATACAAGAAGAATCATTCATTTTTACACTCACTTCTTTTTCTGTTGAATCAAAAAATGCAACACTTCCATTAATAATTTGTCCCGGAGTTATTATTGGTGGAGTTCCGTCGTCTTCAATTGCTTCACAAATAGGATTTTCAGTTTCTTCATTTAAAAGCCCACAAGCTTGTCCTAAACTTTCACATCTATATTTTGAACAAGGTTTTAAAGAATTTTCATTACATTTTGCACAATCATCTCCGCCAGTTGGTGCTTGCCAAGGCATACATTTGAAACTAACTGTCACTTCTTTTGTTTTTCCCCAGCCAATTAACCAAGTATATACCATTAAAATAATCCCAATAGCCAACAATACCCACCCAACAGGATTCCAAAAGTTTGATCCTCCGAGAGCCAATAGAATTCCAATTCCTGCACCTGCAACAGCTCCTGCAATTGCCATAACAGTTGCACCTAAGCCAGTTAATCCAAGATAACTTGCAATCCATCCCCCAACTAGATACCCAATACCTGCCGCAATTAATACTGTTCCCAATGCAGTTAGTCCTGGGCCTAAAGCCGGAAGAGCTCCACTTAACCCAGGGGAAATTAACGTAGCCGCAGCCTCGCCACCCGCGTACCAGATTGTTGATGTTCCAAAGAGAACTCCATACGCCCCAAGTAATCCCCCCGCAGCACCAGTTACGGTCCCAATCATATCCATTGCTTTTTGCACACCACCCCCCGAATCTCCACCAAATTCAGTTAATATTTCATCAAGAGATTTTGAATTAACTTTTTGCCCCGCAACAGGTTTAGAACAACCCACATAATCCTGCCATTTTACATTTGGGGAATTTTTAACAATAGTGTTATCTGTTCCTTTCCCGATGTAATTTATATAAGTTCCGCAATCCCCCAAACTAACACACAAATCATTCATCTGCTCTGCGAATTTTTTTGTTTCACAATCGCAATTTTGTTCGCAATTCCAACTTCCTTTCCAATCTTTAACATAAATTACAGTACATTTTTGATTAGCCATAGAACAAGTTTTATCGGCTATTTCACTTCTATTTTGTTGTTCAAATCCACGAGGATAAGCAGGTGCACACATACTAAATTTAAACCCCTTATCTACATCAATATTTTTCATAACACAATGTGGGTTCTTCTTACACTGTTCTTCTTTAGTGGCTTTATCTTTATTATAACCAATACATAAAGCTGCTTCATTAATTACACAAGCTGCAACAGAAAATGTTTTTTCATTTTCTTTTATCTCTGAAGAAGCACAAACCTGCCCCCTATAATCTGCACATGGTTCTGACATAACTTTTCCTTCAACACAAGAAAATTTCCAATGTCTACTTCCAACAGTATCTTTTCCGTCCCCAATCAATCCATCATAAGAACACCAGCTTTCTCCATTATTTCTTGTCTTTCCTTTTTCATCTATGCATTTCATACTTTTACACACAAAATTTCCATCTTGTATTTTTTCATTTCCTGTTGTTTTATTACATTTGCTTCCAAGAAGAAAATTACAATTTCCGCAAGAGTTAGAATTAATATTATCTACAGAAGGATTACAACTTTCTGCTTTACTTAAAACTTTTCCATTATTCCAAGAAGAATTTTTATCAGAAGAATAAATATTTTCTTTATTTCCGCAAGAATCAAACCAATAAATTTCATCTTTTCCTTCAACACAGCTAGTTTTATTTTGTCTAGTGCAATTTGATTCTAAAGAAGGATGACTACACAAATATCCCCCCGAAAACATTCCTGAACTTTTCAAACATTCTCTTTCACTTGTAAAAATACATTTGTCTTGAATTACACACGCACCTTCGGTTGTTGTTGCACTTAATGCTAAACAATCTAATTCTGTTTGATAATCTCTAAAATCTTTTTGTGTGCTATATGATAAAGAAAGAAAATCACACCTTTTTTCTGTTGCAAAAAAAGCATTATTCCCAAGAACACAACATCCTTTTTGGCATTTATCAACTAAACAATTAGCCTCATCTTTCCACAAACCGCCTTCAGTTTCACATTTTTTCTTTGTTGATTGGGGAGAACATAATCCTTGAGTTTGATCCACACAACATCCTTTTTTACAATCCAAAACTTGATCACATGAAGAAGGAACAGATGTAACTGCACAACTGCCAGTATCTGTTGAAAGAACATTTTCACATATTGCTCCATTTTTCAGTAAAGGACAACAATTAATAGACAAATCAGAAGCAGAAACAATTCCTATTTGTTTTATTGTAAAAAAACTAACAAGCATATTAAACGATTTTTTGAGCATGCTATCCAAAATATTCCCATCAATATTTTCAATGCTTACAGAATTTGTTTTTTCTGATTCACTAATAAAATAACTTTCGGTTAGAGGTAAATTAATTAATAAGAGCAGTTGTACTGAAACTACTATCACCCAAATTAAACAAATTTTTTCTTTCATATTCCTGGAGGTATAACACAACTCCTTACAGCGAACCTGAACATTTCATTGCTAGTTCTGTGCTTTAAAGTATAAATGGTATTTAAACTGCTTGTTCTAAATTTTTCTATACTGTAATCGGGGTATAAAAGCATAAACCCTGTTGAATCAAAATTGCAAAATCTAGCTTCTTGTGCAATGATTTCTTGTGCAACAATAACTAAGTCATAAAATTTACTGGAAAGAGCAAAGTAGAAATCTTCTTGTTTTTTAGTTTGATCACTTTTTGTTAAGAGAATGGTTCCAATAACCTTCCCGATTATTTTCCCAGGGCTTAACTGGATTGTTATTTTTTCAAAATTTCCTTCAACCGCATAATCCTTTGCTTCTAGCTCTTCTTTTATTTGTTGAAAACATTTTTCTGTTACTTTAGTGATGTTTTTTGTTATTTCCTCTTCTATATGTTTAACTAAAATAGGTTCTTGATTTGTGCATGGGAAGTAACTGCTTTTAGTATAACACAAAAAGGAAATATTATTTACATCTTCTCCTTCAAATTGAAAGTTAATGCTTAGATTTGGATTAAGATTTCCCCCTTGGAGTGAAAGAATATTTACTGCACTTTTCAAATCTTTTTCTAAGCAAGCCTCAAAAAAAGAAGAAGGATTTTCTTCGATATTAACTTCTGTTTTTGCAGGAATAATTTCTTTTCTAAAAACAAAAAAAAGGATAATTGCTCCAAGAAGAACTACTGCAATTATTGCGAAGATAGTAATTTGTGCTTTTCTTCGGCAATTCATTTTTTACCCCAATAATTTAGTTTTGCTTTCCCAACAGGTCTTACTCTTATTTTTTTCTCGCCATTAAGTTCAGCAAGTGCAACTGCCACCGTATTTCTCGATATTTTAAGAAATTGAGAAATCTCTACTGTTGTAAGTCCTTCAGAATGCTTTTTTAGTAACTCTTCTACATCTCTCTTTTTTTCTGTACTCATTATGCATTAATGCTAAGCATTAAAGGTAACCCTTATTAATTAATAATAGTGATTACTTTAATAGCTAACTTATAATACTTAGCTTTAATGATTTATAAATCTTTTCGTAAATTCTTAAGAATTAGTCGTCTGTTTCAACTCTGGGTGCTAAAAGAAAATCAAGCTCTACATGCTCTGCTTTAAAACTCATTTTCAAAGGATGGTCATTTCCAAAAAAGACTAAAGACTTATCACAAATCCTAGCACCTTTCAAAAATTTCTGTAAGTATTCTATGCTATATCTTGATTTACAATCTTCTGCTTCGATTTTAGCTTCATCTCCTGAAAATTCTGTTCTAGCTGAGTTTAAGCCTTTAGCTTCTATTACAAATTTCCCCTCTTTTATTGAAAAACCACAAGAATCTGCAACAACAGCGCAATCTTCAACAGAATCAACTAAATCCTGTGAGCTAATCTCAACTTTGGCACTAAATTCAAGATTAGGCATATTTTTTTCTTCACTATCTATTTCTATTAAGCCAAGTGTAAAATTTCTCTTTATTTTGTCCTGTATTGCAATTTCTAATAAATTTTCCTTTTTTTCTAAAATCAAAATACTTGAACTTCCGCATCTCCTCAAAACTTTTTTAAAATTATCTAAACTTATCCCAAGTGTTTCTTGCCCAACTTCAAATTCTGAAAAAGCACTCTTTGGGATTCTAAAGGAAACCATCGCAACATTTGCAGGATCCATTGCAACAATACTCATTCCAAACTCATTAACTTTCAAGCGAACTTCCATTACTAATTCAGAAATTAAATCTATAGCTTTTGCCAACAATTGAGGGTTTTCAAGTTTAACTTTCATAGTTTTATTTGTTTCCTGTCTCTTTTAAGTATTGTTATTCTACAGTGTAAGTTAGTTATTTAAACCTTGGCACCTGTTTTTTGCTATGGAAGAACAATCTGTTAATGAACAGAGAATAAGGAAGATAATTCAGATGTATTATTCTAGGCCAGAAATACAAAAAGCAATCTTTGAATTTTCTAAAGACAGGGAAGTTGTTCCAAGATATTTTGAAGGTTTTGGAAAACGCCCAGATGCATTTCAATATCAAGGAGACCTTTTTGAATTAGTAAAAAAAGGAGCAACCAGTTTTCATTGCTCAGAAGAACTTTGGAGTGACCCGATGAAGCTTGCAACAGGAATGAACTTGAAAGATTTGCATGAATTACGAAAAGGCTGGGATTTCCTAATCGACATTGATAGTAAATATATCGATTATAGTAAAGTAATGGCAGAACAACTAATAAAATTCTTAAAATTTCACGGAATTAAAAATATCGGGATGAAATTTTCTGGAAGTAAAGGGTTCCACGTAATTATTCCTTGGAAAGCTTTTCCGAAAGAAGTAAATGGAGTAAAAACAAAAGACATGTTTCCAGAATGGCCAAGAATTATTATTAATTATATTAGTGAAAAAATTCACAAAGAATTAGTAAAAGAAATAACTAAAATAAGTATGGGTAGCGAATATGTTCGTGATTATGAATCTTCAAAAGAAGTTATACCTGACTTAGTTTTAGTTTCTTCTCGTCACCTTTTTAGAGCACCCTATTCTTTACATGAAAAAACTTCATTAGTTAGTATGGTTATTGACGCAAATAAGGTAAAAGAATTTCAGCATAAAGAAGCAGACGCTTTATCTTTAACAAAAGAAAAAGTTATTCCATTTATTCCAAATTCTCAAGAAGGTGAAGCAAGAGAATTATTGACTCAAGCTTTAGATTGGCATAAAGAAAATTACAAAGAAGAAAAAATTACGTCTAAACTTACAGAATATAGTCCAATAAAAATAACTAACTTTTCAGAAACAATGCTTTCTCCTTCTATCCAAAAGATTCTTTTGGGCGTTGGAGACGGAAGAAAAAGAGCCTTGTTTGTCTTAATTAATCTATTCAGAGCAATTGGGTTAGAACCAAAAGACATTGAAGAAAAAGTTCGTCTGTGGAATGAAAAAAATGAAGTTCCTCTAAAATGGGGTTACATAAAAGCACAGCTAATGTGGAGTTATAAAAATAAAATAATTCTTCCTCCGAATTTTGATAAAGATTATTATAAAGGAATAGGAATTCAACCAACGCCAGAAGAAATTAGATTCAAAAATCCTGTGAATTATGTTGTAAAAAAGAGTTCACAAGAAAAACCAGCTGATTCTATAAAAGCCAAAGATAGTTTTAAAAAGAATAATTAATTAAGATAATCATGAATAAGAGGGTAGTAATTATATTAGCATGTTTTGTATTAGCTCTTTCTTTAATTTTAGCAGCAAATAATACTTCAACAGGAACAATAACAGTTAACACAGATAACACTAACGTAGATCAAATAACCAAAGCATATTCTTGTTTAGATAATAAAATAGATGATCTCGGATGTTCTAAATTTTCTTTAGAAGAAAAAACATTTACTGCAATTGCAACAGGAGATTGTGTTTCTGAGTTAGTTGCAGAATCTAAAAATGACAAAGAATGTTGGCCAAAAGATAATTGTAAAATAAAATCAACAGCTCAAGCATTGCTAGCAATGTATCGCGTCGGTGGAGACACTGAAAAAGCAGAAGCTTGGCTTTTGTCACAAAATGCTTCAGCAAATGATTTAATTTGGTATTTACAAGTTGACTCAAATGAAAAAGCTAATTGTAAAGTAAGTTATAACGGTCAAACATACTCTTTCATTGTTCAAGATGATAAAAAGTTATCTTCTAATGCGGGAATATGTTTAACTAAATCCGAAGGAGATTATTGGTTTAGAGTATCCCCCGAATGTTACTCAAAAGAATTTGAAGTAACCTGTGATAAAGGATTCTTGACTTCTTTATTATTTAAGAAAAAAACTTCTTCAACAATTCACGTACCTCAATCTTCTCACTCTGGTTCAGCAGAATCAAAAACAATAGAAAAAATTACTTCTCTATGCTTTGCACAAGCTGGTGTTTGTAATTATGAAGGAAGTCTTTGGGCTACAATGATTTTAAAATATCTTGGAAATGATGTTTCAAGTTACCTTCCTTATTTAGTTACATTTGCTGACGAGAACAGGGAATTTTTGCCAGAATCCTTTTTATTTTATTTAACCGGTTCACAAGATTATAGAAGCGATTTATTAAAAAAACAAAAGTATAATCAATATTGGCTCGAAGCCTCAGATAAATTTTATGATACTGCTGTGGCTTTACTTCCTTTTGATAATGAAAATCCTTTAGAAAAATCAAACTCACTTTCTTGGTTACTAGAAAAAGGTGTTCAGGATGATGCTGGTTGCTGGAAAGATAATATAAGAAATACTGCGTTCTTGCTTTATTCTGCTTGGCCAAGACAAATTCTTGTTTCAGAACCAGACTTAAACTGTGAAGCTGAAAGCTATTATTGCATGTCTTCTATTCAGTGTACTGGTGTGATTTTAGAAGGTTATGCTTGTGCGGGCTTATCCAAATGTTGTGATGCTCCAAGAGAAGTTTCTACTTGTACTGAAAATAGCGGAGCTCTTTGTTCTTCTACTCAAAATTGTGATGGAAATATTGTGGACTCTTCTGATGATGGCTTAGATAAAACTTGTTGTGTTGGTTCATGTGTTAATCCTCCTGTTGAAACAGAGTGTGAACAAAATAGCGGAGCATGTAGGTCTTTTTGTGGGGATACTGAAAAAGCAATTACTTATGGATGTACCTCTTCATCAGAAAGGTGTTGTGTTACAGATACTAAAAAAGAAAGTAAATCTTATTGGTGGTTATGGCTATTAATAATTTTAATCGTCTTGCTAGTATTGGGAATCGTCTTTAGAGAAAAGTTGTATCCTTTCTGGCTTAGAATTTCTTCTAAATTTTATAGGCCTTCAAATCAAGGAAGTGTTTCTCAGAGAGCACCAACCAATCCACTATTACAGAGATTAGTTCCACGGAGAATCTTATCCCCCCAAAATAACGCCCCATCGGGTCCGCAACCTCAAAAAAAGGTTTCTCCTGAGCTAGATGATGTTCTTAAGAAATTAAGGGATATGGGCAGCAGATAGAATCTATCCTCCCAAACATAACAATTCTTAAATACCCCAAACAACACCTTCCTTTATGGATTTTTTAGCAGAAAAGTGTTCGAAATGCAATAACACAGGTATTGTTAAAGATGCAAATGGAACAGTGCATACTTGCTGGGATTGTTTGGCTGCAGGCAGGTTGGATAATCATTCTAAGAATGTTCCAGATTCAAAAATAAAAATTTAATAATCTTTATTAACCCCTATTTACTTACCTAAATATGAAAAATAGTTTACTTATCTTAGCATTAATTTTAGTTATTCCATTTCTCTCTTCTTTAGAAATTTCTTTGAATCCAGCTTATTCTCAGGGGGAAACAATGATTGTAAAAATATCCGGAAATTTTCAAGCACCTATTTTAGATGAAAATGTTTTATTTTATCGAGGTCACGTTAGAACATCAATTCCCTTTTCTTTGGCTAAAATTCAAGGAGATTATTACATTTCAGCTTCCTTATTAGACAAAACACCTGGAAACTACTCTTTTGTTATTTCTGGAGCAGAATATTTAGAAGGTAGCACATTAAGAGACCAAGATATTGTTGCAAACTTTTCTATTTCTAATTCTACTGCAGATTTTTTAGTTAAAGAAGGTTTTGCAATTGCTAATGAAAGCTTCTCTCTTTTTATTCAAAATTTAAAAAATACCTCTGTTACTGTTGATTTAATTTTATCTTCATCAACTACAACAAGTTCTGGTGCGGGATTTTTATCTTTTTTATTCGGAGGGACAAGCACACAGCAGATTTCTGAAAAAGAAAGTTTTACTTTAAAATCAGGAGAGATAAAAGAGATTCCATTTAAGATCTCGAATGTGACAGAAGATACTCTTAAAAAAATAACTTTAGAATCAGCAAAAACAAAATATGAACTACCTGTCTTTTTAATTGCTAGTAACTATTCTGAAGAAAGTGGAAGAAGAGGTTACAGATTTAACCCAACTTTCATCGCCATAACTTTATCTACTGACAAAAATTCAACAGGAACAAGAGTTGTGTATTTAGAAAATACAGGTAACTCTGATATGAAAAATATTTCCATTTCTGCTTCTAACAACTTAAAAAATTTTGTATCTTTTTCTCCAGAGACAATTGAACTTCTTGAAAAAAATGAGTCTAGTAAAATAATTATTTACTTTAACTCAACTTCTAGATCCGAGAATATTTCTGGCCAGATAGTTGCAAATGCAGAGCCTTTCTTCTACACTTATGTGGATGCTGATTTACAGGTTATCCCGGGATTTATTCCGTTAGTTAATTCAACTTTCGATTTAACTTATACTTGCAGTGAAATAAACGGAGTTGTTTGTAATTATTCTATCTCTTCATGTGATGGAAATACAACTCCCACTAATGACCAATTATCTTGCTGTTTAGGAAAATGCACTACTGCTGAAAAATCTGGGTCAAGTTCAATTATTGGTTGGTCTTTGATTGTTGTAGCAATTTTAGTTGCAGCTTGGTTCTTTTTTAAGAAATACCGGAAAGTAGAATAATTATTTTTTCTTCCGGAGTTTTTTTATCAGAAAACCTACGTAGAAAATTTATTTTTTCTTTGATTTTTTTACTTTAGTTGGTTTAGCTTCTTCTATTTTCTCTTGTTTCTTTTCTGAGTTTTCAAGAATAGCCTTTAGTTTCTTTTCTAAAATTTCTTTTTCAATCTGAAGAACTCTAGCGACTTCATCATATCCATGTAGCTTTCTAGTTAATTCAGAGAGTATTTCGCCCATTTCCCCATTTCTAAAGTTTAAATTTTCAGGATAAATTATTTCAACATGCGCAGGCATATACTTAAATGTGACAAAAATTAAATGCATTATTGTTTCTGTTTCTATTTCAATTTCAGCAAAAGTTGTAAAAAATCCTTCTTTTCCCTCAACACTAACTGCTTCTTTAACATTTTTTTTGAGAACAGTTATTCCTTTCTCTGTTCCAAGTTGGTTCATCACACTAGTTAAAAAAGTTTCTACGTGCTCTTTTGGCCTTCCAAGTGCTTCCAATATTATCGACGCTTTAATCTTCTCTGAGTTCATTTTTTCTTTTTTTTGTGTTTAATAAAAATAAAAGAACCAAAAGCAAACAAAAAGGCACTAAAAGCCATTTAGCAATTGTTTCTTTATTTAAACCAGAGCTAGTTTTGCTTTTTATACTTTTTGGAGCTAATTTTATTGGATTTGCAGAACTATTTGTAATCTGTGTGGTTAAAGTTGCTTCTTTTTTTTCTAAAGATTCTTGGGAAATTACCTTAGAACTGGTTTTCTGTTCTTCAGAGCTATTTTCTTTGTCTTCGGGAGTTGTGTTATCTTGCGCTTCTTCTATATTTTGCTCTTGTTGGTTTGCTTCTTTATCTATAGCATAATTAGTAAAAATATCTGTTTTTTCAGAGCTATCTTTCACCTTAATTGTAACATTTGCGTTCTCAAAATCTTTTTCTATCTTTAACTTGAATTCCTTTGTTTGATTTGCATTTATTACGTCGTTCATGTAATAATAAGTAGACTGCCAAGCCGCATTGTTAAAGATTTTTGCAATTCTTTCTGTTCCAGAAAGTACGTCAATTTTAATATCATAAATCCCCTCTGCAAAATCAACTAATTTTACAGAAACTGTAAATTCTTCCCCGACAGTAACTTTTTCAGGAACCTTAAACTCTATGCCCTTTGCGCAAATAAACGAAAACATAAAAACAAGACAAATAACTAGCGCGATTGTTTTTTTCATTAGTTCTTTAGAAAGCCCTTTGTTTTAAGCTTTATTGTGTTTTATTATAGTATTTCTCTTTGAAATCAACAAAATCTATTTCCCCTCTTTTTTCAGATTCTTTCGCAATTACTATTCTTGAAAATATTTTGTTCTCTAGGTAAAAAAAACATTTTGCTTTTTCTTCCCGATCTAAATAGCCATTCTTTTTAACTTCTATCCCTATTACTTCATAAATTCCGTCGCTAATTAACTTAAACCCAACAAAATCTGGAAAACCAGTCCCAATTGTCATAACTCTAGAAAAAGGATTATATTTTCTTTTGGCTTTAACCATTTTTTTTGCTTCTAAATCTACATTGTTTAACCATTTTGTAAAAATCCATTCTTGATGTTTCTCTAAATAAGTTCTAACTTTTAATTCAAATCTTCCCCCAGCAGCTCTGCTTTTTTTACCCCTCGCAGAACGAATCTCTTTCTCTTCTTGAGAGACAATTTTAACTTCCTCTTTTTTTTGTTCTTCCATATTCCTCTTAAAACTAACTCAATTATAAACTTATTTATCAAAAACTTTAATAACTTTACAATCCAATCCTTAACATGACAAATAAAAAAATAATCATAACAAAAAACGGGCCCTATCTTGTTCCAAAAGAATTTCCTCTTTCTAGAGAAAAAATAGTTATTAATGAAGAAGGAAGTCCCGAGAAATGGCAAGAAACAGAAAAAATAAAGACTTCCGGAGATTATGCTCTATGCCGGTGTGGCCACTCTTCTAAAAAACCGTTTTGTGATGGAGCACACGCAAAAGTAAATTTTAATGGAAAAGAAACAGCAAAAAATGAACCCTACGAAAAAAATGTTCGGATAATAGAAGGGACAGAACTTATTCTTAAAGATAAACAAGAATTTTGTGCTTCAGCAAGATTTTGTGATAAATGTGCTGGAACTTGGGCTCTTACAGAAGATTCTGCAGATCCAGATTCAAAAAAAATGGCAATAGAAACAGCTTGCAATTGTCCTTCAGGAAGACTAGTTTGTTGTAATAAAAAAACAAATAACGAGATAGAACCTAATTTTGAAAAATCTTTAGTTTTAGTTGAAGATCCGCAAAAAAAAGTTAGTGGCCCAATTTGGGTAAAGGGAAAAATTGCAGTTGTTTCTTCAGAAGGAAAAGAATACGAAGTTAGAAATAGGGTTACTTTATGTCGGTGTGGAACATCAGAAAACAAACCATTCTGCGACGGAAGTCACATTCCTGCAGGGTTTAAAGATAAGCCAAAAGGATAATTAAAGGTCTCGCGCTTGAAGAGTTCTACGTCCGTTTAATTTTGCTCTCTTAATTGCTTCAACAAGAATATCTTCAACTTTTTTTTCTAGAGCTATTTCAACCTCATCTGCAACAGAAGAAAGAGAATTTTCTTTATCCAGGGTTTTTACAACTTTTCTTATGTTTGATTTTATTATTAGTCCCATTTAGTTTTAAACTAAGCGTAATTAATAAATCTTATTCTTTTCTAATCTGCTCCTTACAAATTCAGTAACAATTATTGCTAAAATCCAAATAAAAATAATTGCACTAACGTATCTTATCCCCATCAAATCAAGTGCTTTATTTCCTAGAGAAAAAACAAGAATTCCCCAGAAGCTTTCCCAAATTAGTATTCCTACTAGTGAATAAGCTAAGAATCTTTTAATCGGCATCTTCAAAGTACCTGCCGCAGTTGCAACAATAGAAGAAAGATTTGGTTCCCAGTAATTAAGAAGAATTGTACTCAGCTCTCTTTTCTTTAATTTTTCTTGAGCCTTTTCTAAAGGACCCCTTAATCCAAATTTTAAGAAAAGTTTATAGAATCCATATCTTCCCATTAAATAATTTAGAAAATATGCAATAAAAAAAGAGAGCATAACAACTAAAACTACTTCTGTTGCTCTTGCTATATCTTTTCCTGCTGAAATTACTCCTAAGAAAATTATAAATCCGCCGGGAAAATATTGTCCTAATAAAAAGAAACCTTCAATTAAAGAACCAATAAAAATAGTTGCTAAACCATACTTAGCAAAATATTCTTTTATTAAAATAACTAAACTTTCTCCAGTCGGAAACCCAAACAAATTCCATAATAAAATTACGGAAAGATACGCAACAAAAATGCTTAAGGGGATATACAAAAGTTTTAGATATCTTTTTATCTCACTCATTTTATTTTTTAGCTGTTATTTTAAAATAAAAGAATTATTTAAAGGTATCTAGCAAAATAATTATAAACACCCAAGTTTAATTTATTAAATGAACAAAACACCATTTACAATTTTATCTTCCAAGATAGCTCCTCTCAGAAAAATTATTTTTAAAGCTGAAGAAAGGTTTCAGTTTTATACAGTTTCTTTTTATGATTCTTCAGACAACTCACTAATTCTCTGTGCTTCATCCCAAATAGGTTGTATTGAAAAATGTAAATTCTGTGCAACTGGGTCACATAAATTCATTCGGAATCTTTCTGTAGAAGAAATTCAAAATCAATTTAAACAAGGGATTGAAGTGATGAGGGGGGATTTAGTCAAGTCTAAGCCAAAACTTCTTTGGATAATACTCGAAGGAATGGGTGAACCTTCTTATAACCTTCTCAATATTTTAAAAGCATTTAGCCTAGAGTATCCTAATCTTAAAGAATTTAAGGAGATACACTTTAGAATCAGTACTGTCGGAAATGTTGATTTAATTAAAGAGTACAAAAAGTATATTCAAGCTAACTGCAAAACTATGGGCAATGTTGAATTTGAGGTTCAAATATCGCTTCATACTCCATTTGAGAGTGAAAGACGAGATTTAATTCCAGGAATTTCTCAAAAATATTCCCTAATAAAAATTCTAACAGAGTTTTATAATTTTAGTAATTATCTAAATAAAAAATTAAGGATTAATTATATGTTACTTAAGTATCCAGACGGAACAAATAATTTTTCTGAAAAATATTTGAAAAAACTTTCACAAATACTTAACCCAAAAAGTACTCAAATTAAACTAACAAAATATTCCGATACTGGAAAGGGGTTTTCTTCTCCAGATAAAACAGTTTTTAGTAATGTCCAAAATTTTTTAATATCAAAAGGTTTTGAAGTAGAAATAAGGGAGCTTCTTGGTCAAGATATAAATGCCGCATGCGGAATGTTGCATTATTAACTTAATTCAAATTGAACCATCTTTGAGCATTAAGAGACAGCATTTTTTCTAATTGTTTTTGGGTTACATTACTTCTTAGAAAAGGATTTAGTTCAGCTTCATAAGATACATAATACGGAGCATCTGATCCAAACAGAATTTTATCTTCATATCCTTTATTAACCAAGAAGGTAATTAATTGAGACAATCTTTTTGGTAAGCCAGTCATTGGTTCTCTTGCAACAATTTCGCTTTTGTCACGATCATACCAGGATAATGCTGCACTATCAAAAGCTACATTCTCTAATTCCAATGCTTCAAAAATGTTTTTATGCACTCTTCCAAGATGGGCAAATGTAAATCTTACTTTTGGAAATCTTTTTGCTACTTTAATTGCTTCCTCTAAAGAAATATCCACCCCCTTATCGCTTAACTCTTGCTCATAACCAGAACCAACATGAAAAATTATTGGTAGGTTTTTCTTAGCGAGAAATTGCATAGAACTTTCAGGAATGTTTTTTAGATCAGCCCCCATGGCCCTTGAATGAAACTTGACTGCACAAATTTCCCCTTGTCTTGCTAATTCTTCTGCTCGTTCAACAGAAGCACTATCAAAAAGATTAATTCCGGCTGCAAAATAAATTCTACCAAGATAGGCTCTTCTAATTTTAGATAAAGCCTCATTTTCTTTATTATACCAAAAAGTATCTTTTCCTAATAAAAATTGCGGGGCCGGGAATGGAAATATTACTGCTTTCTCTACTCCATTCCTATCCATCTGTTTAATTAAGTTAGTTATGTTAAACTTTAATGGATTTCCAGGAAAAGTATCTTGGCCGATATGGGCATGAGAATCGATTATTTTCATTTTTTAAGATTTAATTTAGAATAATTCTTTACCCAGTATTCAACTAGTTTTATTCTATTCAAAATTTGGCTGTTAATAACACCGGTTCTGTTTTTTATTTCTTCTTCAACTTTTGGGCTAGGATATTTTTTAGCTAACCTTGCAATCTTCTCATACGATAATCTAACAGGGGCTTTCTTTGGGATATCAAAAAGCATCGCTAGTTCATAGGATTTTTTTAATTTCATTTTTTCTTTTTCATTCTTTGCTTCTGTTAAACCAAAATATACTTTTTCTGCAAAATCAAATTCTCCAACAAGAAGGTGAATATTGGATAAATCAACGTTCCTTTGTTTTCTCCATCTTTTTGTGTATAAAAATCTTAGAACTTCTGGTTCTATAACTTTTAACATTTCGGAGATTGTTAAAACATTTCCGTGCCGGGTAGCCATCTTTTGGCCTTTAATTAAAAAATATTCATAAAAAAATCCAATTGGGATTTCTTCGTCGTAAACATCTGTGATAACCTTTTTTGAGAACGGCCAAGACCCAATATAATGTTCTTTTCCAAAAGGTTCTATTGTTGTTTGAAAGATAAGCATTTGTGCAGGCCATTCAAATTCCCAATCCATTTTTGTTTTACCATTTTTCCAATCTGTTTCTCCTTTATACCCGCAACCAACTGCCTTATATTTTGAAGTTAGATTTCGACCAGTGCATTCGTATTCAACTGTTTCACGAGCCAAGTTTATTTTTTTTATTCTTCCAGTTATTTTTCCACATTTTTCGCAAATTGCCCACACGGGGACATAGTCTTTTGGTTTTGTTGTTTCTACACTTAGGTCTATTTGCCTTGCAATATCTATTTTTTCAAATATTTTTTTTAGGTAAGGGTTAAACTTTCCAGTTCTATACAGTTCTTCTGTGCTGAAATATTGAGTATCTTTTAATCCCATTGTCTTGCATTCTTCTTCATAAATTTTCCTAAAATGTTCGGAGTGGTTTTCACAACAGCCCAGCATATCTGGAAGAAAGTATAGGGGTTTCCCAACAAAATTATTGTACTCCTTTTCTAAAGCAGGAGTTGTTTTATGCCATTTCTTGTTTAAATCAGCAAATTTTTCAGGGAGTTTTCTAAACGGATCCAGATTATCTCTTGTCTGAATATGTCTCACAGGATAACCTTTGTTTTTTATAATTAAATATAAGAAATAACTTCTTAAGTTATCATTGAAATTTCCAATATGTTTTGTCCCACCCGGAGTTTCTCCGCATCTGCATGTTACAGGAATTCCTTTTTTCTTTGCTATTTCAATAGCCTTTTCAGCATATTCTTCTAATTTATATTTTACTTCTTTGTTTTTTGTCATATAAGAGGGCCGAAGAGGATTTGAACCTCCCACCTACAAATAAAATTTGTCGCTCTACCTTGCTGAGCTATCGGCCCAATAGTTAATACTAGAATTAGTTTAAATATTTTTGTTAGGTTTATATTTTCAAGAGTTTTCTAACTCGTTCAGGACCAAGAGCAAGTAAAAATGTTGGTAATCTTGGACCAGTTTCTTTTCCAATTAACATTTGATAAACATGTTTAAAAAAATCTCTTTGTGCAGTTTTTTTCTCTACTTCGCCCATTCCTGCTCGTTTAGGAACATCGTATACTAAAGTTGTTAATCCTGGAAGATCCCAACAAGAGTCCATTCTTGTAACAAGAGATCCTATTTGCTCTCTACTTGGTTGGTCAAGTTGACCATAGTATCCTCTATTTGGTTCTTCTCCAACTGAAATTCTTAATTCAGGCATAAATCTTTCTATCCATGTTTGAGATTTTTCTAATCTTTGTCTTAAACTAGATGCAGTATATTCTTGACCCATTCTCCTAAACATTTCTTCTAATTCTTCAATATTCCCTTGCGCTATTTGCCCAAATGAAGCAACTTGTCTGAAAGAAGCAGCTTGTGGTTTTAGTGTGTCTGTCGAGGTTAATTGTGCAAGATCTAAACTTCTTGCTTCTTTTGGATCTAATTCGTTAGCTGTTTTTTTTCGCACAGCAAGATCAAATTCATCATATTGTCTAATTATCTGGTCATCAAAAAAAAGCGTTATTGTTCTTTTTGGGTCTACTCTTGTAAATAACCATCTTAACAATTCTGGTTCATAAATCCCTAAAAGTTCTTTTGGAGTTATTCCTGATCCCCTTGAACTTGACATTTTTGTTACACCCTCAATACCAACAAAACCATACCCTTGAAAAAGAGGCGGATTTATTTCATAAATTTCTTTTGCAATTTCTTTTGCAACATCAAAGCTTCCCCCCGGTGTAGCATGGTCTTCTCCCCCAGGTTCAAACGAAACTCCCTCATGTTTCCATCTCATAGGCCAGTCAACTTTCCAATCCAACTTCCCAATATTTCTTTTTGAAATATCTGCTGTTTCAGTATGGCCACATTCGCATTCATAGCTCACTTTATCTTTCTCATCATAATCTGTTATTCTTGTTGCATTGCTCCTCTTACATGAAGTACAATATACTTGTAGTGGAAAATAATTATCTAATTCCTCCGGAGTCATTCCTTGAGTTTTAAATCTCGCTAAGATTTCTGCTATTTTTCTTCTTTTTTGTAATGCAGTTTTTATTCCAGGATAATAGCTATTTTTTCGATACTGTTCTGCTTGATGCACGAATCGAGGATGAATTCCAAGCGCAGGAAGTACTGCTTCAAATGGGGCTTCAAAATGTGCTGCATATGATTTATGACACCCTTCTGGATCTGGAACTTCTACTAAAGGTTTCCAAAGATGTTGTGCAAATTCCTCGGGTACTCCTTTTGGAACTTTTCTTAATCGGTCATACTCGTCCCAAGAAAACATTAATTCTGCTTCATACCCTCTTTCTTCTAGGGCTCTTCTTACAAGTTCAGAAGTTATAACGTCTCTAAAATTTCCTATGTGAACAACTCCAGAAGGACTTATTCCCGATGAACAAATAAATCTTTTTTGTTTAGGGTTAGCACTAATTAATGCATCAGCTATTGTGTCTGCCCAATGTTGTGGAGCGCTCATTCTTGTTTCAAGATTCATTGTTTTTTAAAGTTTTGTTTCTTTTTTAGATCTTTAATTGCCTATATAAATCTTACTAATAATGTAACTTAATAGTAGCAAAACAAAGTTTAGAAATACTTATTCCCGTGTATCTAATTCCAGGTTAACAAGCTCATCTACAAGCATTTGGAATCTATCCTCTCTTGGAACATGTACATAAATAACTTTGTCAAATTTTTCTTGTAGTTTTTGAACTTCTAAAAAAAGTTCTTTCATTTTGTGATCTTTAACTCTATATTTTCCCAAAAGCTGATTAACAACTAACTCCGAATCAATGCAACAAGTTACTTCTTTTGTGTTTTCTGCAGCAATTTTAAGAGCAGCAATAAGTGCGTTATACTCTGCAACATTATTTGTAACAAAATTTCCTATTTTAGAACTGTATCTTGTTAAAATTGTTTCATCTTTTCTTAGAATAACTGCAATTGCTCCCAGACCAGGATTTCCTCGTGCTGCACCATCGGAGTTTGTAAATATCATTATACATGTAAAATTTTAAAATCTTTTAGTTCTTGAAACCTTTCATCTTTAACTTCGACATTATCTACTTTAGCATGTTTTGGTCCTTGTTTGCATATTTCAATAAGTTTGTTAATGTCATCAATATCTCCTTCTGCAAAAACTTCTACTCTTCCATCTTCAAGATTTCTTACAAATCCTTTAACATTAAGAACTTCGGCATTTTGTTTTACAAAGTTTCTAAAAGAAAATCCTTGCACTAAACCACGGATATACATTCTTATTGCCTTTTTCATATTTCCTAAAAACCACGTTAGTTATTAAAGATTTCTAATTGAAAAAGTTTAAATAGTTTTTAATTTACTTAGATTAATGAATCAACTTCCTAAATATTTATTAATTATATTCTTAACTTGTTTAGTTTTATTTGGAGCAATATGGGTAGTTCACAATTTAGATGAGAATTTTGTAAAAAATTACCACCAAGTTCCAGAATACGACTCTTCTGGAAACCAACTGATGCAGCAAGTTCCTTATGATAAAAGTCCTTTTAACCCAATTTTTAAATTTTTACTTTACTTTATTGCATTCTTTCCACAAGCATTAGTTCTATTTTTAGGAGGATTTTATGTATATAAAAACCCCTCTTTAGAGGGATACTTCAAAAGTCTGGTAATTCCTTTTATTTTTATTCTTTTATTTTATCTTTTATCCTACATCTTTCCAGCTCCTTTTCTTATAGTTGGAAGTTATTTTTCCTTAGTTTATATGGGGATCTATCTTATTTTTTGTATCTTAATTCAATTAATTGTTTTTGCTATTTCTTACCAAATTCATAGAAATCAAATTCCTCTGTAATCTAATTCATTATTTACTACAGCTGTTGTTTGAGAAGCAAAATACATTCTATTTCCAACTGAAACTTTTTTAGTGACTTCTTTTAGCCTTTTCATTTCTTTAGCAGGTAAACCTTCATGGTCTCCTAAAATAAACACACAATCTTTTGGAATTTTTACTTTTCTAATATCTTCTCCGTCTTTTTCTAAAATAAATATTTCATTTCCTTCATTGCTTAATTCTTCTATAAGATGAAGAAAGCTTTTTTTTTCAATCCAGACTCCAGGAAGCGCCTCTATTTTTTTACCCTCAGAGTACTTATACAATGCTTTTTTAATTATCTTAGAGATTTCTTTTTTGTTAATGACTGTCTCATCTTTAATTTGTATCTGAATATGTCTTGGCGGATCAGGTTGCCCATAAAAAACTAAATGCATAACAGCATCTTTTCTAAAATCATGACTTAAAAAAAGCCCTTGAATTATTGTGTGAATAGCAATATCCATTCTTCCAGCATGCATTAAATTTCCATCTGATAATGCATTTCCAGAAGTGGCAGCACTTGCAGAAAAGTATACAAATTGTCTCATTTTCTAAAGAATTACTCTTTCTTTTTATATCTATCTTTATCTCTTTGGCAACGAGCACCAACAGTTTTATCCCAAGCTTCACCCAAATCAATGTTATGCGAATTTGCAATGCAAATAAGTGCAAAAATAACATCGCAGATTTCGCTTCCAATTTCTTTTTCAGGATCAGCTGCTTTTTTTACTCTGCCACCATATTCATTATTCAAAACTCTTGCAAGCTCTCCTGTTTCTTCTGAAAGTTGAGCCATCATAGATAACGGCGGCTAATAAGGAACTTCAAATTGAGAAACCCATTCATGCACTTGTTTTTGCATGTCTTTCATTTCCATAACCAATCAAGAATTATTTACTATTAAAAGATTTCTGTGTTCTTCTAGCTATTTAACAGGTTGCATAACAAAAAGAGGTTGTGCAAAAATAATTTCAGAATTAATAACTTCATAAACTCCAATAAAAAGTTCACCAGCAAAAGCACACACAATTTCTCCTGTTTCAAATTTTCCTTTTGTCAAAACAGACTCATGCAAAAATCTTTTTCCAGTGTATAAAAAATTAACAACATCTTTCTTAACTTGCACTTCTCTGAAAATTTCTTTAAGTGCTTTTTCTGCAGGAATAATCATTTTCTCCAGTTTTTCAGAATTTCCTTTTTCATGCTCAGAAACAGCTTTTTCAAAATCATACAAACTAACACACGGATATTTTTTTTCTTCTGTAAAAATTCCAGCACGAATTCTTCTCAACTCCAACATGTGCGCTCCAATTCCAAGTTCATTTCCTAAATCGTCGACGAGTTTTCGAATATAAGTTCCCCCCTGGCAAGTTACTCTAAAAAGAAAATTTTGGCCTTCTTTCTCTAAAATTTCAAAAGCTTTTATTTCTCTTTCTCTTTCTTCTCTTTTAACTCTAGACCGCACTGGCGGAGTTTGTTTTATTTTTCCAAGAAATTTTTCTTTTATTGCCTTTTCTATTTTTTCCAAAGAAACTTCTTCGTGAAGCCTCATTACCCCAATATACTCTTTATCTTCTCCTAGAAAAAATCCAGTTAGTTTGCAAGCTCTATTAAGTGCAACAGGCAAAATACCAGTTACTTTCGGATCTAATGTCCCAAAATGCGAAGTTTTTCTTAATCCCAAGTCCCTTTTTAAAAATTCAGAAACAGAAAAGCTCGTAGGTCCAGAGCATTTGTCTATGTTTATTATTCCAAATTCTAAAAGTTGTTTTATTTCCATAGCAACATTTAAATTCTTGACTATTTTAATTTATCTAAGAGGGGAAAATGAAAAAACCATATTTAAAAAAAGTTGGAGTTTTCTCAGGTTACAAAGTTTTTTATGTTTCAGGTTATTGGGTTAGAAATAATATAGATAGGCAATTTCCTAATTTTGGTTATAGTAACAATTGTCCTTATATTCCAGAAGACGAATTTTGGATAGACAAAGAAAACGGAAAAAAAGAAGTTAGATTTTGGATTGACTACCTCATAGCATTTAAAAGATTTTTAGCTGAAGGAAAAGAATACTCTGAAGCAGCAAATTTAGCGAGTAAAATAGAACAAAGAGAACGCTCAAAACAAAAAAGTCTTCAAAAAATAAGAAAAATAAAACTAAAAGATAAGCTTCTAAAGAAAATCCATAAAAAGAGACTTTTAAAAAATTACACCAATCATTTGAAGATTTGGGTTGTTCGCGGAGATTTAGTCAGAAGTTTGTTCGACCTGGACTTTAATCAAGGGGGGCATGGGTTAGTTTACAATTTTATCCCAAAAAATGAAATATGGGTAGATGATGATTTGTACAAAAAAGAAACACCCTTTGTTTTAATACATGAACTTCATGAAATATTGCTGATGAAAAAAGGTTGGAAGTATGATTCGGGGGCAAACACAGGGTTTATGTCCAGAAAAGAACCAAAATCAGCACATTTTGAATCAGAAGATTTAGAGTTTTGGACAAGAGAACACAAAAAAAGCACAAAAAGAATACTTTTAAGAGAAATAAAGAAAAACGAAGACTTCGCAGAAAAAGAACTTGAAGAAGAAAGTGAAAACAGAGAAAAACTGGCTTTTTAGACCCCAAAAGCACTTAATTTTCTCCCTTTAACCCTAACCAAACCTTCTTAAACTCAGAATTCTTAAATCTTTAATGGAAACAAAAGAATCTCTAAAATTTTTGAAACAAATTAAAAAAGCAAGACAAGAGCTAAAAAACAATAGAACAAACTTCTGGGATAAAAATGAAGGTAACTTCAAAAATAACATAAAGACACTTTGTAGCTTTTTTCCAGCACCTAAAAATTGGGGTTTGAGCATAATTGCTTCAACTTTCCTTTTAGACAGGGGTGAGATGATGCCTTACGATCAAGATGTCTGGAGTTTTTCAGATGTAATCTCAGGTACAGAAGCCCAAGGTTTTGAAGTTGTAGTTTTTTTTAACAAAGCAGACCTAGACTTTTTATCAGCTCCAGCTCTTTTACCAATTGTAGTTCACGAAATGCTTCATGTTCAACAGGCTTCAAAAGATCCAAAGAAATATGCTACCACAGAAGTAGATGATGCCTTGAACCGTACTTTAGAAAAAGAAGCAGATGAAGAGGTAAGAAAATATAGTGACGAATTCAGAAAACAGAATGTAATGGAAAAAATTCTTTTTTGTTATGATAAAAGAGGTTGGCAAGGAGCTAAGAAAATGGCAGATTATCTTTTCAAAGAATCTCAAAATGCTTTTGGTGGTGGTTATGACCAAGATATGACAAAAGCAGAGTATACTGCATTTGAAAAAGCATTTGAAGAAAAAGACCTAGATTTTTTTATTGATTACTTTATCACAACAGATAATTCTGAAAAAGAAATTATTGCTGCTGAAGAAAAAGCAGAAGAAAAAAAGTAATTATCTTTTTAGGTAATCTTTTCTCCTTTTTTCATCGAGTTTTTCAATAGAATATCTTACCATAGTTCTCGGCATTTCTTTGTAATGCTTTTCTAAAAAATCAATTAATAATTTTTCCTTCTTTTTTCCAACTTCTCTTAAAGCCCAGCCAACTGCTTTGTGAATCAGGTCGTGCTTATCTTTTAATAAAATTTTTGCAATATTAATTGTATCTTCAAACTCTCCTTTTTTGATAAAAGCAAAAGTTGAAATTATTGAAATTCTTTTTTTCCACAAATTTTCTGATCTTGCAAACTCATACAAAACATCTCTTTTTTTGTCTAAAAGATAATCTCCAACAATTTTTGGGCAAGTTACATCCACTAAATCCCAGTTATTTATCCATTTCGTACTATTAATATATGTGGAAAAGATTTTTTCCCGTTCTCTTTCATTTCCTTCCCGATATTTTTCTATTAAAATTAACAAAGAAATAAATCTTTCTTCATGTATTTTGCTTTTCAAAAGTTCTTGAGTTTCTTCTAAATTTATTTCTTTCCAAAATCTTTTTGCTACTTTTCTTTCTTCAGGAACTTTAATTCCTAAAAAAATATCTCCTTCACCATATTCTCCAACCGCAGTTTTAAAAAATTTAAGAAGTAACTTTGCTTGAACAGGATTTGCAAGTTTTTTTATTTCTTTTTTTACGTCGCTAATCATGCATTTAAATACTCTTTTTCTTTTTAAATATTTAGTATTTTTTCATTTTTGTATAGTGATTACAAACGTATTCCATTTATCACAATAATGTTTATATAGCCAAAGATTTTTAGGAATCTATGTTAAACAAAAGAGCAAATGTATTATTACTTTCTATGCTAGTCTTGGCATCTATGTTCTTAATTTCATCTGTTAGTGCTGCAACTTTATTTTCAGATAACTTTAATTCAGGAATAAATACTTCTTGGGTTAATAGTGGAGTTACAACTTCGAGTGGTTATACTGTTTTTAACTCAGCTGATGCTTTAACATTGTCAATTAATACTCTAGCTTATGCTAATATTCAATTACAATGGAGCTGGAAAACTAATGGGTTTGATCTGGCAAGTACCCACAGCAATTTTTTCTTTGAGTATAATGATGATGGGAATTGGAAGCAAGGATGGGCAATAAATTCGGAAAATGATTGGGCTTTAAAAACTCAGAATTTGCCTTCTGTTTCTTCATTACAGATAAGATTTAGATTTGACAATGAGCCAACTGTTACTAGTGGAAATTTAGATAATGTTTTAATCACTGGAGATTTAAAAGATACAACTGCTCCTGTTTGTTCAGTTGATAAGCTTGGTTCTTATTTTCTTTCAAATCCAATTACTTACATTAATTCAGAAGGTTATTTTGTAACTTATGGATCAGCAAATGATTCTGATTCTGGTTTTGTTAATTCTGCTTACCCTGTTTCAGTAAACAGAACTAGTCCAGGAGCAATAAATATTTGGTCTTGGGTTGTTGCTGATGATGTTTCTCAAAGCCCAAATTGGAATAATGTTGCTTGGAATAATGAATTTCCAACATCTGGCGGAAGAAATGATTATTATGCTCAAGGTAATCATCAAATTTGTTGTAAAACAGCAGATTCTGCAGGAAATGTTTTTATGGGTGGATGTAAAGATGTTTGTATTGATACTCAAGTTCCAGTAATGGACTCAATTTCAGATAATACTCAAGATTGTAGTTCAGATGGAAATTATTGGAACCAAACTTCAATAACTTTTAGTTGGTCTGCTCATGATAATGGTTGTGCAGGAATACAAACATACAATGTTAAAGTTTATGAAGTTGGAGACAGCGCAGCAATAGACGATTTCAACACAACTTCAACATCAGCACCTATTTCAAGTTTAGAAAATGGAGAATCTTATTATATTGTTGTAACTCCAATAGATAATGCCGGAAATTTTGGGAGTTCAATTACTTCAAATACAATTATGATTGATACAGAAGATCCAATAGTTTCAATTGTTTCTCCAGAATCAGGAGCTTGGTTTAATGTTGACTTCCAAGTTAGTGAAACAGACACTGACACAAATTTAGATAAATGCTATTTACAAATTTCAAATAATGGCGGAGAAACTCAAGATTATACAGAAGTAGCTTGTAATTCTGTTGAGAATATTGATATTTCTACTTATTGTCCTGCCGACGGAATATGTAACATTTTCAAAAAAGCAACAGATAAAGCATGTAATGATAAAGGGACTTCAGAAGAATATAATTTGGATCGAACACCCCCAACAACAATAAAAGATGCTGTTGGAAAGTTTTACTCTAATGGAAGTTTAATGAATTATTTAACTTACGCTATTCATTATTTCCTTGGAACCCCTTCTTCATTAAGATTTAATTGTAATGATGCAGGTATTGGTTGTGATCGATTACTTGTCACAATTAGAGACGTAAACGGAACTGTTGTTGGAACATACAACGAGTCAATTACTCCTACAATTAGATTAGACTTAGTTCATACTTATCCTGACGGAGTTTATTTTGTAGACTATCAATCAACAGATTTGTTGGGAAATACAGAAGAAGTTCAAAGTGAAATAGATAAGATAGATAATCTAGCACCGGTAACAACAAAAACAATTGGTCAACCACAATATCAAAATGCTTACTACCTTACAGATCATACGCCAATGTACTTAACAGGTGTTGACTCAGAAGTTGGGTGCGAAGAAACTACTTGGCAAATTTCACAAGGAGAAACAATATCTAGAATAGGGGAAACAGAAACATGCAATGAATCAGTTGACTGGACTAATCTTGACGATGGAAAATACAACATTACATTCGGAAGCACTGACTTATTAGGAAATGCAAATTTAAGTCAAACAACACAAGAACATTATTTAGATAACACAGCACCAGGAATTTGGATTATGAATCCCTTTGAAGGACAAGAAGAGAATAAATGTTCTTTGGATATTGGGACAGAAATTTGGGAATTTGGTTCAGGATTAAATGAATCAACAACTGTTGCAAATTTAAGAAATAGTTCAGGAATAGTTAAATCGGTATCATTAGCTCAAATATCTCCTCTTGAAGGAAACCACGACGGTTACTTTTACACAGGTGTTTTAGACATCGCAGAATTAGCTTCAGGAATATACACTTTGGAAGTAATTGCATCAGATAATTTAGGAAATACAAGAATAGAAACAAGAACTATAACTTTACTTCCAGGAATTACTGTTGAAAGAATTGACCCTGCAACATGTAGCATAACTGAAGAAGCAGGCGGAAACTGTTCATTCACTTTCCAAGTTTGTGTCAGAGATACTTCAGCGACATCAATGTGGATTACTAAGCTATATTCAGTACAAAACGGACAAAAGAATTTACTTGATGTCGTAAATCCATTCACATTAGACGGAAGAATAACAAATTCATTTGGAACAGCCTACGTTGGATTAACAGAACTACCTTATGGAAGAGTTCCAACTAATATCGATGTACTAAATTTAACTGCAACACCATGCGAGAAACTTAATGGAAGAATAAATAGTGCATTCAACTTAAAATTAGACTTCACACCAGAAGTTGCATCAATAATCGGAACAAACAATTACTTATTTGATTTTGATCTACAAGGGTACAACTACGACGATGTGTGTCTAGTAGAAGACATAACAGGATAATAGAAGATTCTGGTGATAATCTTCTTCCACTAAAAACAACAATGGAAGCAAAAAAATTAACAAAAAGTTTAGCATCTTTATTTTTACTAGTTTTAACTCTGGGTTTTGCTTTAGCAATAACTGAAACAGGAACAGATACGGGAACTATTGGTGTGGGTAGTGGGGGAGCAGTAATTCCTCCAGAAGATAACTCTTCTTGTGGTAACGGTATTTTAGAACCATACTATGGGGAACAATGTGATGGATCTAACTTAGGGGGAGCATCTTGTTCAAGTTTATTCTCAGGTTATACTGGAACTTTAACTTGTTCTTCTAATTGTATTTATAACTCAAATAATTGCCAAGCCTCGAATAATGGTGGCGAAACCTCAGGAGGGGGCGGTGGTGGAGGCGGAGGCAGTGATAGTGGATTTGTAACAACGGGTTTAATTACTGATTGTGCAGAAAACTGGGCATGCTTTGATTGGGGAATATGTTCAAATGGAATACAAACCAGAAGTTGTGATGATTTAAGTAACTGTAACACAAATGATTTAAAGCCAACAACAGAAAGATCATGTTCAGTTGAAGGTGCAAAGGGAGATGCGGGAATAGGGCTTGGTGGAAATAATGAATCAACTTCAAGTTCAGGATTTTTTTCAGGAATAACTGGTGCAGTTATTGGAGGATTAAGTTCTCCTAAAGTAGTTGTTCCATTAATTTTTGGAATCCTTCTTGCTGGAGCAGCAATATTTGTTGTAGCAAAGAGAAGAAAAAAAGATAGTTCTCCAGAGATTAATTAGGAAGAAGAATAAACTGTTCTTATTTTTATGTTTTTATTTAAATCTTTTTTTAAGAGAGTATAATCACTACTAATTATTGCTTTCTTATTTTTATTTATGTTTAAAAGATTATCTTTATCTTTTGAGGTTACACTTACAAATATTAGTAAAAAGGAGTGAATTTTTCTTTTTGATTTTTTTACATGTTCTAAGGAAACAGAGTTTATTTTGTTAAATTTAGCTTTAATTCCAAATTTTTTCATAACTCTTTCACTTGCTTCTTTTACCGATTCTCCGACGAGAATTCTCCCGCCAGGCAAGCCCAACTTCCCTTTAAATGGTCTTTTTTCTCTTTTACACAAAAAAACATTTTCTGTATCTCCGAGATGCACTAAAACAACAGCTAAAGTAGAATTTTTTTCAGAAATATATGGAATTAAAAATTCAGATGCTTCAGAAAGTTCATATTCTTCCTCTTCTTTTTTAAGAATTCCTTCTTTAATTAGGTTCTTTAGATGGTAAGCTAGTTTGTTTGATCGTACATTTAATTCTTTTTCTATTTCATTAAACTTGAGTTTGTTTTTATACAAAAATAAAGATAGTATTTTCTTTTCCACAAGTCAAATCTTTTGAGGAATTATTTAAATATTGCTGTGCTGAAGTTTTTCTATGTTTGACAAGAATTTGGCACATTACCTAACTGCAACAGGAATAGTGATAAAAGAAGGAAAATATCTAATTGCGAAAAGAGCTGAATGGGAAAAAGCATTTCCAAATAGGTGGACTGTTCCCGGTGGCAAACTTAAAGTTATGGACTATGTCCTTAAAAAGAAAGATACTGCCCATCATTGGTATCACATCTTTGAAGACCTAGTTAGACGTGAAATTAAAGAGGAAGTTGGTTTGGAAATTGAAAATTTGGGTTATCTCGCTAGCATGATCTACATCAGAGATGACGAAATACCAACAATTGTCGTAAGCCTTTATGCAAACGTGCTTGGAGAAGGCTCTATTTGTCTTTGCAGCGCTTTAACAGAATATGCTTGGGTTAGCTTAGATGAAGCAAAGAATTACGATTTAATAGAAGGAATTTATGAAGAATTAGAAATATTAGATAAAAAAATAAATCGAGGAATAACTTCTGAGTGGGGAAAAAATTAATTACTTACCTTCTTTAACGCCTTGTCTTCTCTGCTTTCCTTGAATAGTTTCTTTTTTAGTTTCGTGTTTGTGTTCTTTTGCTTCTGCTTTTTCTAACTTGTTTCCAGCCTCTATTGTTGATTCAATTTTTTCTTCAATATCTTTTTTTGCCTCGTCAGTTTTTTCTTCTTTCTTTGTTTCAGATTTAGGTTTTTCATTTGTTTTTGCTTTATCTCCCCTTCTTTTAATTTTCGCTTGGTTGAAGGTGAAATACTCACTTGGGTTTACTAATTCAACTGTAACAATATCCCCTTCTTTTATCGCTTTAACTTTTATTTTATGAACTGGTTTTTTTATTCCATGAGCCCAAATAGCTTCATTCACAGATGCACCCAACTTGATGTTATTTTCATTACCATTTCTAATTTGCATGTGCCTTAACAAGAATTTTTTTATTTCTCTAATTGCTTTTGGAGCTTTTTTGTAACTAGGAACAGACCTAATTACCTCTCTAAGCGGGATAGTATATTCTCTTTCAAGTTTGTTTGTTTTTTCTTCAGCCATTCTTTATCCTAAGTGTGATTTCTTTATTCTATATGGTTTAATTCTTAATTTATTTCTTCTCCAGTTTCTTTTATGACTAGTTATTGAAGCAGGATGAACTTTTTTACCAACACCGAATTTCTTTACTACGGCCCAAACAGGAGCCCATTTTGTCTTTCTAGCTTGTCTTGCAAGCATAATTTTCTTTAAAGCATGTGCTTCAGATAACTTCATTTTCTCTTGAGCTTTCATTTTATACTCTCCAAAAATGCTTTTCCTTTAACTGTTAATTTTCTTCCAGGTCTTATTTTAACTCCCCTAATTACTTTAAGTTGTTCTGTTAAACCAGCTTTGTCACATTGCTGCAGAATTGTTCTAATTATTTTTCCACTTGCTTTTCTAAACTCTTCTGGTCTTACTCCTCTATTTTTCTTTCCACCATATTTTGTTCTTAATCTGTTAACTCCAACACTTCCTTTCTTGTAAATTTGTCTAAGAATACTTGCAGCTCGTTTGTGCCAGAAATCAGCGTCGTCAATTGGTCTTTCTTTATCTACACCAGATTTTACAAAGAAAACCCATTCTGGAGCTTCAAATTCAGGCATTTTTTTTAGAGCCTCAGCTAGTTTAAAATTATAAATTTGTGGGTCTATTTCATATATCATCTTGTGTGCCTTGTCTTTCGACAATAGATCAGCCAGAGGCTGTTTAGCTAAAAATCTGTAGTTTAGGAGGTTTTTAAAGTTTATTGTTGCTCTTTTTCCACTTTTTTACTGAGATAGTAAATCCAATTGTTTTGCAAGTATACTTTTCTCCGAGAGTTTTTGAAATTTCTAAAGAAATTTCTTTTACTTTTTCTTTAGTTCTATCTGGAAAATTTTGTAGAACAATTATTTTAACACTGACATTATATTTAAAATAGCTTCTCAAAGTCGCAAAAAAGTTTTCTGTTACTCCATTCTTCCCAAGTTGTATTGTTAGTTCTTTCATTTTTCTTTTGTCTCAAACCTTTCAATCTCTTCTTTTTTGACTTTAATTAGTTTTGCAATTTTTTTAACTCCAAAGCAACCTGTCGCCATTTCCTTTTTTTTGTAAATGTCCTTTCCTTTAAAAACATGAACTAAAACATCTGAATGATTCTCTCTCCAATCTTTTGAGTAGCGTCCACAAAAAACAGCAGCTTCATCTAAGTCTCCTCTTTTAGTTTTAATTTTAACATTTACAAAAGGGCTTCCAGGAGCAACAGTATGTAAAACATCTTCATTTTTTTCAACCTGTGCAGTTAGTTCTTCATTATTTTCTGCACTTTTTCCTGCGAGAAAAGTTGTTCCGTTTTTTGAAATATGCTTTCTGAAGTTCATAATGAACTAACTAGCTATAACTTTATAAATCTGATTCATTTTTTAAATAAAGGAGGCACAATGGGATCAAAAATAACTGCATGGTTAGTTTTAATCTTAGGAATTCTGTTAATTCTGCCATTAATTGGCGTAGACCAAATTGGCACAATAACTAGCGGAACACTAGGATGGATTATTGCTTTGCTTGTTCTAATTATTGGAATAGTTCGGATTTGGATAGCACATAAATAAATTAAAATTATTTTTTAATTTTTCTTTCTTTTATTTTTTAATGCCACAATAGCTCAGTTGGTAGAGCAATTGCTTCGTAAGCAATAGGTCGAGAGTTCAATTCTCTTTTGTGGCTTACTTCACTTTTTTTAGAAATATCTCCACAAACTTTAAACATCTTTTTTGATTCGGCCAAGTTAATTTTTTAACTGCTTTTTCAAAATCAAGCCATAAAAATCCATTATGTTCCTTCTCATCAAATTTTATTTTATTAGATTTTTTAACTTCAACAGAAAATAAGTGAAAACTTTGTCCCTTGTAATTTGGTCTATCTTTCAAAGCTTTGGAGTACAGATATCTTCCCCTAATTTTACTATCTTTCAAAGTTTTCTTAAAAATTTTTAAACCAGTTTCTTCTTTTAATTCTCTCAGAGCTGTTTCTTTATCTTTTTCTCCTTCCTCAATTTTTCCCTTTGGAAATTCCCATCCTTTCCAATGTAATTTTCTTTTTAATAGAATGTATTCAAGCTTTTTATTTTTTCTAGAATACGCCACAACAAAAACAGCTGGCCGAAATGTTTTCATTTTATTTCCCCTTACCAAATTGTTGAATTAATTCTATAACCCAACCAAGAAAAAAACCCAAACTTGTTAAAGATAGGATATAAATTAAAAAATTCATAAATTTTTCATCTCCTTCTGAAGAGTAACTTGCTAAACCAGTAATCAAAGATATAACAAAAAATATTATGCCTGTACTTAATATAAATGAGGTTTTCTTTTTATCTTTATCAATATTTGTTTCTTGTTTGTTAGTTAAATAGTCAGTTACTCTTAAAGAAAGGCCGACAATAAAAAGAACAAATATAATTAATGCTCCAAAAAGGCCTACTCCAATACCCCCAAATCCTTCTTGTTTTGAAGCAAGAAACATAGTTAAAATAATTACCACTACAATAATAATTCCTACAAATTTTTCATATTTTTTAGATAATCCCATTTTTTTATTCTCCCCAAAGCTCTAAAGCTTCTCGAAGTTCTTCATGCGTTTTAGCATAATGTTTCAAAGGAATATCTTTTAACGATGCGTCAACAGCTTGTCTCATTGCCATTGCCCCTTTAATTGTTCCAGAAGGATGTCCATGAACTCCCCCCCCCGATTGAATAACAACATCTTTTCCCATAAAATCAATTATTTTAGGAATAATTCCCGGATATACTCCCCCCGATGCAACTGCTAAAGTAGGTTTAACTCCAAACCATTTTTGATCTAAATTTTCTTTTGTTTTTTTAGATACTGAATGTTCCATTTCATTTTCTATATGAAGAACTTCTTTTTTCGCACCAGACATTTTTCCAACTGCAGTTCCAATATGCAAAGTATCTACTCCAACCATTCTGGCAAATTGAGCAATAACTTCCATAGACATTCCAAACCCATTAATATTTCTATCAAAAATAGCGTGTCCTGCTCTATGTGCATGTATTGGTAGTTTAGTGTGGTTTCTTGCAGTCTGTAATGCACTCCAACCCAAAGTTAAAATATCCAGCATAATGTAATTTCCATTATTTTTCTCAACAAACTCTATTCTTTTTTTCATTTCATCTGCTTCGGCAGTGCAATTCACCATATATCCTTTTTTCTCGCCTGTTTCTTTTTCTGCTTTGTCTAATTTAGAAATTGTTTTCAAAAATCTTTCTTGAAATTTATTAAAATCCTGCCCAGTTAAGTTCTCATCATCTTTTACTAAATCGCAACCACCTAGCCAAGATTCATATGCAACCTGCGAATGTTCTCCTGGTTCTAACCCAACTTTTGGTTTAACAATTGTTCCAACAAAAGGTCTGTTTTTTACTTTGAATTTATTTCGCAAACCTCGGATTCCATATTGCGGTCCTTTGAAACTATAAAGAATTTTTTTTGGTATTTCAACATCTTCCCAAAAAAGCCCCTTAACAGACTTCATCCCATAAATATTTCCCCCAACACTTGACAAAATATCCGGTAAATTTCCAAGTTCAAATAATTCAGCAGGATATGCAATTCTTGCTTTTTGATTTTTTTTGTCCAGGTAATAAACTTTTGGAGAAAGTTGTTTTCCTATCCGAGGTTTCATTGTTTTTACATCGGTCCATGTTCCAACACTGGATTCCCCTGCAACGATGCTAGCAACTTCTTTAAAATTATAACCTTTGGAAGGCAGAATCTTAAACTGACAAATTAAATCCGTATTACTTGGTTTGTATTTTAAATCAATAAAACTTTTGTATTTGTATGCTTTTTCTGACATCTTTCACCTTTTTAGAAAATAATTATTTTGATTTAATTACTAAATCAACCATAGAAGTACCATATATTTCTCCTTCTTTTTTAACTTCTAATTTATATCTTATACTACAGATTGGAACAGTTTCAGATAAAACAAATTTAATAAAAATATAATCTTGTAAAATATCCCCCGAAGCAATACTTATCCCAGTTCCCCCTCCGCCCCCGAGGCCGAGTAATTCATCTGCATCTGCTAATCTCATTCCACAATCTGCTTCCTGAGCAGCCACGGTGTATGAAAATGTTGCAGTTTTAGAATCTAAATTTCTTATAAAAAACCCAAATCCAAAACTATCTTCCCCTTTTTTTATCTCAACTGTTCTTGTTTCTGGAACAATAACTATCTTTCTATCTTCGCTTTGTAAAAATAAATCTTGAATTTGTTTTGTAATCGCCCTATCAACACCATTAATTGCCTTTGTTCCAGTATCTCGTATATTCATCAAGAAAATTATTCCTACGACGAGAAATGCAACAACAAGAACAATTGTAACTAAAGTGCCCATAGTCATTTCCATGGCCGCCCTCTTGTCTCTTTTTTTTATAATCATTCTTTCTTAAGTTAATTCTATTTTATAAATGTTATGGGAATGGAGGGAGTCGAACCCCCGACACCACGAGCTTCAGTCGTGTGCTCTCCCGCTGAGCTACATTCCCACAGGTTTTTAGCTTATTTCCAAATTACTCTTGGTAAATCTATTATTTATCTTAAAATTTCTTGTTTTTTAAATGTTGTTAAAGTTAACAATTCTCTTGGTTATCTTAGATACTAATTAAATTTTTTTAAAATGAAAAAATATTTTTTTACTAAACAAAATAAAGAAAGTGTAAGTCAGGATAGGCCAGATTCTGTAGTTTTTCGTTTCTTAGTCGAACAAAACTTGTTAACATTCAACTATGCGGCTTTTTGCCTTGCACAAACCAAGATGCTCGTTTCATCAAATCTTTCGTTTCAAAGTTTAACGCATGTTTCATTACTCGACGAAAGCTGTGTCGTTTCTGTACCAGAGCTGCGCCTCACAACGCCTGTTTTTCAACAGTGGTTTTTGTTAGTGTCCGGACCTTCCTAAGAACTCAATATCGATATTTTACGACATTTGCTGATCTAACAGCAGAGCTCCTAAAGTTAACTACCTGACTTACAAAAAAGATAGAATAAATGGGTTTTTAAATTTGGTGGTCTAGAGATTCTTTTAAGATATTTTATTCTTCTCCGTTTGTTTATTTCTAATTTTTTTACCCCTTTCTTTTGTAACTTCCAGTTTATTTTAAGTCTTTCTTTTTTATTTACATTCAAAAAATAAATTTTTTCTAAGAAAAATATTTTCAATAAGTAAGTAGTAAGGAGTTTAAAATCAATTTCCTAAAGTAGCTTTTAGTAGTTCTATGCTGAAACAGTCGCCGAAGCTTCTGTCTTACACAAGAACTCTATCAACGTCATCTTCTATGACGGCCTTTAATTGTCTCGTCTTGCGGGCGGCTTCGAACTTAGATGCATTCAGTTCTTATCCGTTAATGCGTAGCTATGCGGCCTGCTATTTAACAACCGCTCACCAGAGGCATCCAAGTTAGGTTCCTCTCGTACTACTAACTTGTTCCACTCAAACAATAACGCGCCTAGTAGATATTATACAAACTGTCTCGCGACGTTCTTAACCCAGCTAACGATCCCTTTTAATGTGTGAACTCCAACACCCTTGCACGCTTCTGCACGCGCAGGATAGGGAGAGCCGACAGCGAAATACCAAACCGTCTCGTCAATATGGACTATTGGAGACGACCAGCTTATTATCCTTGGGGTAACTTTTCTATTAGACACGATTTCTATTAAAAAAATACGTGGGTTCACTAAGCCCTACTTTCGTACCTGTATTCTTTGCTTTGCGGAATACAGTCAGACAAGCTTTTGCCTTCGCACTCAACTCTAGATTTCCAAGCTAGATGAGCTTGTCTTTGGGTCCTATCGATACCTTTTCGACAGGGCACCGCCCCAGTCAAACTACCCGCCTGCTGCTGTCCTCTAAGAAGAGTAAGCAGCTTTAAGAAAAGTGAGTAGTATTACACGATTGCTCCACGTAGACCGAAATCCACGCTTCGACGCTCCTACCTATTCTAGGCATTTCTCTTAAAGCCACAACAACAAGTTGTAGTAAAGTTCCACAAGGTCTTCACTTCCCACTAGGCGTCTCCGGCCTGTGCACCGGATAATATTTTCAGAGGGCTCCAACCAGGGACAGTGACAACCTCGTTAAACCATTCATGCACGTCGCCATTCAGACGACAAGGCATTACGCTCAATTTTATTTGTTGCATTATTTCTAATGAGTTAATATTTCTATTAACTTCTTTATGTCGCCATAAAGTTCGGACTATATCTTCGACAAATTTTTAAAATAAAAAATTTGAAGTCAAGCGTATAGTCTCTGAGGATTCTAAAATTTCTTTTAGTCTTTCCTGCTGATTGTCTGCACTTTAAGATTTTTACTGTCGATTCTCGACGAGTACTTAAAGATTCTCAGATGTTCCAGCATTTAGCTTGATTTTCTTTATTGGTTTAATTTTAATTCTGTAACTTTTTTATTCAACTGTTTTTTACTATAACTCTTAAAGCGTTTTTTATTTTTAATAAAAACCGTAAAGCAGCGTTAATCTACCTTAAGAGAGTCATAGTTACTCCCGCCGTTTGATGGGCCTTAGCCCCTTTGAAAAAGGGTTTGAGACACCACCACTGGGCAGGTCTCACCGGTTATACACATCATTTCTGATTCGCAACCGGCTACGTTTTTGGTAAACAGTCGGGCCATCCTTGTTACTGAGATCTACTAATGCAATTACATTTCTGAAAATCACAAAAATAGACACCCCTTCAGCCGAAGCTACAGGGCCAATATGCCGAATTCCCTTGATTGGTTTTCCCCTACACGTCTTAGCCTTCTCAGCTAGAGCACCAGTGTCGGATGTGCGGTACAGCTAAAAAAATCAAGAGTATACTCATTTCACTGATCCCTGGAGTCAACAATTTTGCCTTAAAGATTCTACTGCTTCTAAGAATTACTCTCCACAGTTTTCTCTCTAAGAACATTCTCTCGAATGCTTGTTTATCCGAAGACAAAGTATACTATATAAGATTTTTTTAGTACAGGAATATTAACCTGTCTTCCATCGTCGTACTCAGTTAAGGTACGACTTAGGTGCTGACTAACCCTTGGCTGACGTACATTGCCAAGGAAACCTTGCTCTTTCGACGTTTTCCATTCTCAGGAAAATCTCGTCCTACTATTACCAGGATTCTCATTCCTTTCCGCTCCAATCCTTCTCTCGAAGAATCTTCTACGCAGAAAAGACGCCTACTTACCAGAACACTCGTGTGAGTGCCTCCAAAGTATCGGTATTATGCTTAGCCCCGTCCATTTTCAGGGCCCCAAACCTCAATAGGTGAGCTGTTACGCTTTCTTTAAATGATAGCTGCTTCTAAGCTTACATCCCTAGTGTCTCAGGTTTAAGACACCTTTTGATACACTTAGCATAATTTAGGGACCTTAACTTTGGTCTCCTTTTTTCAGGTTTCGAAGAAGTACCTTACGCACCCCCTCTGCTTCCCGCAAGATGCAATCAAGAGTTTCTGAGTTGGAAAAGTTCCCGTAGACAAATGTCCCTGCAGAACTTATCCGTACTTTACACCATTGATCAACCATGCGAGACTATACGCAGGCATATTTCAGTAGGAACCAGCCATCGCCGGATTAGATAGGCTTTTCACTCCTATTCACAGGTCATCTAAATGTATGTCCGCAACACTAGTTCGGTCCTCCATCCTCCTTTCGGAAGACTTCAACCTGCCCATGAATATATCATCCGGCTTCAGGTCTTTCTCATGTGACTAATCGCTCTTTCGAACTTGCTTTCGCTTCGGTTACTTATTAAAAATAATTAGCCTCGCCACATAAAAAAACTCCCTGGCTCGTTTTTCAAAACGCACGTTACAACCCCACAGTCTTGCGACTTAGGGCAGTAACCATAATGTAACTATTAGATTTCAAGTCTTTTAACACTCTGTTATGAGTACTTTTCAGCTTTCCCTCGCGGTACTAGTTCACTATCGGACTTTGGTCAATATTTAGGGTTAGCAGTTAATCCTGCCATATTCAGACTTCCAATCCGGGAAGCCCTACTCTTTGAACAACACCATATAGATTCAATCTACGGGACTATCACCCTCTAAGGTCTCTCATTCCAGAGAAGTTTGACTCTCTACTTAGGCATTTATGTTCACCACATCTCCTACGCTTTTTCAAACAAGGATTCAGTTTGCCCTCGGCCCTTTTCGCTCTCTGCTAATAAGGGCATCATTATTTATTTCCTTTTCCTGCCGGTACTAAGATGTTTCAATTCCCGACGTAATTTTGCATTTCTGCACAATTCAGAGATCTCAGGATCAAAGTTCGCATGCAACTCCCCTGAGCTTTTCGCAGCTTGCCACGTCTTTCTTCACGACCAAAACCAAGCTATCCGTCTAATAGTATTAATAGGATATTGATTTTTTCCTCTATATAAAAATATTTTATAAGTGGGAAACTCCTTACTACTTACTTCATCGAATATGAACAGGTCTGTTACCTGTATTCTCTGTTAGATCCAGAAAATTTCTTTTCTGAACCCATTGTCAAGAAATTTTATTTTCTCGACGATGTTTTATCTCATCTCTGAGATTCACGTGAGTGAATATGATTTGTGATTTTATTATTTTGTGAAAACTTTCTCATTCAGAAATTTTTTATGAATGGACCTGCCGGGAATCGAACCCGGAACTCATGCGTGCAAGGCAAGCATTCTACCATTGGACTACAGGCCCTCGTCGATAAACTTTATCTTCGATTTATTATTCTTAGGGCCAGAGGCTTTTAAACCTTTTTGGTTAAAATGAGATGGTATGTAGAAGAACATTAGTTGTACTCTTTCTCGTCAATAATTATCAAAATATTTTAGGAGGTGATCCATCTGCAGGTTCCCCTACAGATACCTTGTGACGACTTAACCTACCTCGCCATGCTAAGGTTCTCCTCCGAAGAGTTTCACCATAACATAACTCGGTTGGTTTGACGGGCAGTGTGTGCAAGGGACATTGACGTATTCACCGTTCGCTGCTAACGAACGATTACTACAGATTCCAGCGTCATGTGGGTGGGTTTCAACCCACAATCTGGACTGAGACAGACTTTATGAGATTAGCTTCTCCTTTCGGAGTTGCGTCCCACTGTATCTGCCATTGACGCGCGCGTGTTGCCCAGGGCATTCGGGCTGTACTCACCTAACGTAGCCCGCACTTTCATCCTTGTTACCAAGGCAATCTACATATTGTACGCATAGTAAATATGTACGCGGGTCTTGCCTGTTACCTGATTTAACAGGTCACTTCACAGCACAGGCTGACGTCGGCCATGCAACTCCTCTCAGCGTGTCAGGTAAGCCCTTTAGACTGACCTTCATTCTGCTGTCGGTCCTGGTGAGGTTCACGGTGTAGAATCTAATTGAACCGCACGCGTCACCTGTTGTAGTGTCCCCCCGCCAATTCCTTTAAGTTTCGGTCTTGCGACTATACTTCCCAGGTAGTACACTCTTCGACTTCTCTCCAGCACTAATACCTCTCGAGGAGGTACTAATGTTTAGTGTACAGTGTTTACTGCTAGGACTACAGGGGTATCTAATCCCTTTTGCGCCCCTAGCCTTCATCCCTCACTGTCAGAACTGTCCTCGCAAGATGCCTTCGCTGTTGTGAGTCCGTCCGAGATTAAAACATTTTACCGCTACTTCGAACGTACTTCTTGCGTCTTCCAGTCTCTAGCTTAGCAGTACTTCCCGCACGCCTTGCCCTTAAGAGACAAGATTTCACAGGAAACTTACCAAACAAGCTACGGATGTTTTATACCCAATAATGATGGCTGCGACTTGGACCGCGGGGATTACCGCGGCGGCTGGCACCCGTCTTACCCAGTCCTTATTCGCCAAATTTTTTACATTTGGCAAAAGCTTTTCAATAGAAAAGCACTCTGGCTCGCTTTGTCACGCTTTCGCGCATTGCAAAAGATTCCTACCTGCTGCACCCCGTAGGGCTGGGAATAGTGTCTCAGATTCCCTCTCAGGGCTTCTCCGCTAAGAGCCCTTACGGATCTTCGGCTTGGTGGGCTATTACCCCGCCAACTACCTAATCCGCCGCAGTCTCATCCTTAGGCACGAATTTTAGAGATAAATCGTTCCAGGGTAAATCTCCTATTAAGTATTACCCTCAGTTTCCCGAGGCTATCCTTAACCTAAGGGCAGATTAACTACGTGTTACTGAGCAGTTCGCCGTCTTTCGACAGACTTGCATGGCTAAGTGCAAACCAGAGAGCCGCAGCCGCTAGCAGGATCAACTAGATTTAAAAAACCTTCATCGACAAAATAAATTTTGTCTTCGGCGCATTATTTTTGTAAGAAAAAATAATACTTCACATATGTCCTTCCTAACTATCAGCTTTGACTCGAATTATTAATTGTGAGTATAGAACTACAACTAGATGTTTGCTTCTACATACATCATACCTTAACATAAGTTATATGTTGCATTAAGGCACTCATCTTAGTTTTCACTGAAAATTTCAGCTTTTATTTATTTATAAACCTTTCGTCTATTCCAAAGAATTTTTCACGAGGTAAAATTGGGTATAAATTTAAATTTAAATTATTTTTTTGTTTTATTTTTAAAAAGTAGTAAATAATATTTATAAACAACTTATTTTTTATGGAGTAATGGATCCAAATAATATGCAACAGCGAATGAATGAGATTCAAGCAAATGAGTCTTTTTCAAATGCCCTTGGAAAAATTCTTTCTGGAAAGCAAGGATATAAACCAGTAATAGAAAAAAAACAAATAATAATCCAGTGTTCGGGCTGCGGAAAAATTTTAGAAGATACAATAAAATTCTGTCCAGAATGTGGAACAAAAGTTGTTTTACCGATGAAGAAATAAATTTATTTTAATTATTTTTATTGTTTAGAATACCGTTAACATATTTTTAATAAGAATAATTCTCGTCGCTTTCCATCCACCATTCTAAATCTGGAATTTCAGCTTCGATTCCTTTTGCTTTACAATAACCTTTTGTAAGTAGGTAAAACATTACTCCTAAGCTTTTCGGGCTTTTATTATTACCAATAATTATTTGACTTGCACCAGTTACAAAATTATTTGTGTCACATATCATTAAAACTTTTTTATTCACGTTCATTGTATCATTTAAAGCATTTTTATCTACCCAAGAATCAACAATAATAGTTAACTCATTCTCGAAAAAAGTTGGAAGAGAAGTATTTGTTATTATCCCTGCAGGATATTTTTTACAGAAAGCTCTTATTCCAGTTATTTCTGCGAATTTCTTTACTGCTTTCCATCCAGCTTCTCTTTTACATACCACAATAATATCTTTTGCGTCGAATTTAGACAAGTACGCAATTCCTTCTCTTAGTCTTTCATCAATAATATCTGTGTTAAAAATAGCTAAACCATCTGCTCTTCTTCTGTAAACAAATTGTCTCATCTGCGGCGTTACGACTTTAGTTCCAATATAAATTCCAGATTTAACATATTCTTCAAGAGGAATAAGCATTTCTTTTTTCTTTTTAACTTGCTCAACTTCTTCTTTCAGTGCTTCAGAACTAACCTTTTCAGAATCAACTTTTTCCTTTAATTTTGCAACTTTTTCCAAAAGCTCTTTCTTTTTTTCATCAATTGTTTTCTCAACTTTTTCTTTTTTCTTTTTTGGTTTTTCTATTTCTTCTTCAATTTTTTCAACTACTTCCTCTATAGCTTTTTCCCCTTCAATTACAGCTTCTGCTATATTTTCAACTATCCCGATAGCATTCTCTTCTTCTGTTTTTTTCTTTTTTGGCATTTTGTAAATAAATAGGTCACGAGTTGCTCTGGGTTTATTTCAGCCAGTACGTGATAATATATTTCTATGTTTAGATGGGTTTTTAAACCTTACTTTAAACTATTTTCAATCTCAATGATTCGCTTGATTTTACTTTCTCGTTCAGGTCCAGTAACTCCACATTTCAGAAAATCAGCACCAAACCCCACAGCTAAATCAGCGAGAATATTTTCTTCTGTTTCTCCACTTCTATGAGAAAAAACTAATTTAATGTTATTCTTTTTTGCAAGTTCACAAACTTCTTTTACTTTAACAAGTGAACCGTTTTGATTTGGTTTTACAATAATTGCATTAACACTTTTTTCTTCTATTGCCTTTTTCAACCTCTTTTCATTTGTAACAATAAGGTCGTCCCCAACAATAAGAGCCCTATTCTTTTCAAGTATTTTAGAAAAACATTTGAAATCTTCTTCTTCAAAAGGATCTTCTACATAAAAAATATTAAAGTTCTTAATTAAATTATTTAAATAAACTTCTTGTTCCGAAGTTTCTCTTTTTATTGGTGGATTAAGATAATTATACTTGTTTCGTTTATAAAAACTTGAAGCAGCGATATCAATTCCAAGCGGAACATTAAATGTTTTTAAAATTTCTAAAATTTCTTTTTCACTCAATGAACAAGCCCAAGCATCTTCATCTGTTTTTTTTCCAGAAAATCTCAAATCTTTTTCTTTTAACAGTTTTATCAAATCTTTTTTTATTTCTTTCATTTTTTCAAAATTAGCTTTCGCACTTCCTTCATTCGGGATAACCAAAAATTCTTGGAAATCAGGCCTCATATCGTTGTTATTGTGTTTTCCCCCCCCAATAACATTTCCAACAAATCTAGGTAATTTTTTTGATTGGGGATTAATTATTTGCCAGACTTCTTTTTTTTGTTCCCTAGCCATTGCTTTCAAAAGTGCAAATTCAAATGCAATAACCGTGTTAGCCCCAACATTTCCTTCTAGAATATCTTCAATTCTACGCAAGTCTTCAAATTTGTCTATACTCTCGCTAGAAAAATATTCTGAAAAATCTTTTACTTTTTTAATATCTTCATCTAAACTTTTTTTGTAGGGTTTAGCTTCAAACTTCCCAGTTGATTTTCCAGTAGGGGCACTTGCAGAAAATTTCCCAGCATTAGTTTCAATAAAAACCTCGATGGTATTTTCTCCTCTTGAATCTTTTATTTTCTTCGCTGAAGCCTCTTTGACACTCACCATATACTAAGAAACGTTTTTTAGTTTATAACTTTTTGGTTTTTAGAATTTACTCTTCTTCACTAACTTTTTCTTCCCCAGCATCTTCTTCATCTTCTGGATTTGCAAGAGCCATAATTTCCCCCTCTTTTGCTATTTCTTGCTCTTCTTTACTTTCTTCATCTTGGACTTCTTCATCTGTTCTCACTTTTTCAATAACTCTCTTAAGTTTTCCTTCTTTCTTTTCAGGGAAAGGTTTCTTAATTGAGATTGGTAAAGAGTCTGAATTTAATTCAACTTCTGCAATTTTTAAAGCATCATACTTTACTGCTTCTAAATCTTCAGGACTCATCTTAATCAGCAACGGTGCATTCATTGCAATTTGTAAAGCACGTGCTCCAAGAATTCTTGCTCTTTCATACTTAGTGAATTTTTGTTCTATCTTGCTCATTTTATTTTAGATGTTTTTCTATCTTTTTAGATATTTCTTTTGAGACTTTATCAGCCATATCTAAAGATTTTTCAAAATCTTCAAGTGTCATACTTGCACTATTTGCTTTTTGAACAGAACAAATTGAGCCATCTTTTATTCCAAAAGTAATTCTTGTTTCAGATAAATCTTCTTCTTCTTTTGTAGGATCAACAAGAAAGTGATTTCCTATTTTGTGAATAGTTAAAGATAATGGAAATTCTCCTTTTAGTGGGATTTTTTTATCTGTAATTTCTTCGTATAAAACCTTTTTGTTTTCTTCGTCATATTTTAACATTCTTGCGTTTTTAATTGCAGCAACAGCCCCAATTCCCGCAGCATCTAACAAATTTCCGTCGTCGTTTATAGAATAAATATCTACACATAGTGTCCAAACCTTTTCTCCTTCTTTAATACATAATTTTTTTAAGTCAATGGCTTTGCTTTCTCTTATTGATTTATCAATTATTCTTCCTAATTCTACAGCAGTATAGGATGGTGGGCCAAGTTCGTATCTTGGAGAGCTTATTGGAAGTAATTCTGCAGAAACCATAATGTTTCCTTCATCAGGTGAATCTGCGTAAGGTTCAGCTTTATCCATTTTAACACCTACTAAAACTTCTGTGTTTCCTATTTTTACTTTTGCACTTCCTTCTGCATTTGCTGAAACACCTGTTTCAATAATTATTTCTCTAAACTCAGTTGGTTTTCTTCCGTCGAATCTTTTTCCTTCATCCAAATATGCTTTTATTCTTTGACTTGTTAATTCTGTTGTTTCCATTATTTGTACTCTCCTGTTTTTAATGTTTGTTTTTGAATTTCATAAATTTCTGCTGTTGTTTTTTGAGCCATTTTAACTGCTTCTTTAAGTTGTTCTATTGAAATTGTTCCATCAAGTTGAATATGGGTTAATCTTCCGTCAGCAGTAAATGAAGTTGCAATATCTGTTGCTCCTTCCCCCTCTTCCCAATCTTCTTCTGCTTTATCTAAATCAACAACTAATTGTTTGTCTAATTTACCAACAGAAATACTTGAGATTAAAGATTTCATTGGAATACCCGCATGAGCCAAAGCCAAAGAAGCTGCATTAATTCCTGCACATCTTGTTCCAGCATCTGCTTGTAAAATATCAATATAAACGTCGACAACTGTACTGGGATATTCTTCTAACATTACAGCTGGTTGTAAAGCCCATTCAGTTACTTTTCCTAATTCTTGTGCTCTTCTATTTTTTCCAGGTCTTATTCTTTCATGTACAGAAAAACTTAACATAGTGTAATCTGCTCTTAAAGTTCCTTTAGTTGGATCTTGAGAATGTTGTGGATGCATTTTCTTAGGACCATAAACAGCTGCAACTGCAATTGTTTTTCCTGTTGAGAACATAGCGCTACCATCTGCATTTGGAATTACTCCAATTTTTGCAGTGATTGGTCTTGTTTCATTTATGCCCCTTCCATCTGGTCTTTGAAAATCTTTTTTTGTCATTATTTTAATTCCTCCGCGAACCATTTCTCAACTTCTTCAGTGAGTCCTGATTGATGTGCTTTTTCAGCAATAAACATTATAACTTTTCTTGCAATTAATTCTTTTTCTATACTTTCTCCGTGTATCCAAATGTAACCATTTTGTCCAACTGTAACATTACATCCTGTTTTATCTTTAATTAAAATTACCATACTTCCTTCTTTACCAATTATTCTTGGAACTTTTTGAGGATTTACTTTCATAATTATTCCTTCGAAGATTTTCATTAATCCTCTTTGTCTCATAGTTAAATCTATTCCTCTTTTAGTTATATTCATAATTTTAACAACAACCATGTCACCGATAGACATTACTTCTTCAATTTCATGTTTGTTTACAAATCTAGGGTATTCCATTAAAGGAATAAATCCATCTTGAGCGCAACCAATATCAACAATCCAACCATTCATTGTAGTGTCTGTAACTCTTCCAATAATAACATTTCCTCTTCGAGCACTATAAACACCAGATAAAGGAATTACCTTAACAATATTTTCAGATTCTTCAGCTAAACCATATCTTAATGCAACTATTGCTCCGTCTCTTTTTTCAGTATTTTCTCCTGGCAAGTATGAATCTCCTTCCATAATCTTTTCTCCAGGTACTACGATTTTTCGTTCTGTCATTTTTTTATTCTTTTTCCTTAATCTCTTCAGTGAGTGCACTTCCGTGCGTTATTGAATTTAATCTGTCATAAAAAGTCATAACCATTCCAGCTGGAATTTTTATTATAACTTCTAAGTCGCCATTTGAAAGCCAATTTTCGCTTTCTTTGTATGCAGCAACAATACCGTAAGCTTGTCCAGTATGAATTGCTGGAATAGTGATTTTGATTTTCTTCGTCGCTATTTTTATTGGTATTAATTTGCTAATTCCAGAAAGAACGTCATTAATCTGACCTTCTATTGGTGCATTTTTTATATTAATATGAGCTTGTTCAATTGCGTTTTTAAGCCTTTCGGGTGTGTGTGGCATTCCTGTTTTAGGATCAACACCATTTTTAACTAAAAAGTCTATAACTTGCTTAACTCTTTTATCTTGTTCAGCGTCCCTGAAATCTTGAGTAATATTAACTTCGCCATCTTTAACAATTTTTTTAGCAACTTCATTTATATCTGCTGTCCCAAAAGCAGCCATTAAATCGTTTGTTGCAGCTTTGTTACCTTTTTTCATATCTAAGAAAATCTGATCTGTTTCTAAAAGCACATTTGGAACTTCGCCTTTTCTGAACTTAATAGCATGTTCCATGTTTACAAGTATTTCAAAATGCTTTCCAGCTCTTGTTATTTTTGCTGTTGTCTGTGTCATTTTATTCTAATCTCCTGATTTCTTCACCATCTTTTTTCTCTACTTTCTTAGTTTTTGTTTTTACGAAACCCAATTCGAATTTGCTAATATCAAATTTTTCTGCTTTTATTTCTTCAAAGATTCTTAGCGCGAGTTTTATTCCTTCCCGCATAGACATCCCTTCTTTATATTGTTCTCTAAGTTTGTCTCTTATTTTTTCGTCGTTTTCACCAATTGCGTTTGCATAATAACTAAAATAATTTCCAGTAACATCACTTACAAATAATTCTGGTTTATCGTTGCTGATTCCACCAACCATGATTGACGCTCCGAAAGGTCTTGCTCCGCCATATTGTGTAAATTGCTGTTTTGTATTTGCAATATCTTTTATAACTGTCTCTGTTTCAATTGGAGAATCATAAGTAATTCTGTGTTGTTGTGCAAGTACTTGTGCTTTTTCAATTAATACTCTAGCATCTGAAACAATCCCCGCAACACTCGCAACAATATGGGAATCTATTTCAGAAATCTTACTCGCAGATTGTTTAACAACTAACTTATCATTAACTCTCTTATCTGCTAAAATAAAAACACCATCTGAGCAAACCATTCCAAGACTAGCGCTTCCTAAACGAATTGTTTTTTCAGCATATTCTACTTGAAGTAAATGACCTTCTGGAGAAAACATAGTCGCAGTTCTATCATAACCCATTGCTTGATGTTGCATATCTATTGGCATTTCCATTTTTTGAGAATTTGAATAATCTTTAAAATTTCTCCTGTTTGTACAAAAAACAAGAGAACTTAGAGTTTATAAAATTTGTGTATTTGAAACCTTATTTTTATTTTGCTAAGTTATCTCTTTGATTTTGGTCTTTAACTTTTTCTGAAAGATCATCTCGTAATCCATTTGCCCTGTCTCTTGCTTCAACTAATTCTTGGTCAGTTAGATTATCCGCCATGTTTATTGGAACAAAATTACCTGCAACAGTATCTCCGCCTCTTTCTTGTTGAGGATAACTTCTCAATAATGCTAATTCATCTTTTATTTTTCCTCTTGCTAGAGCTTCTGAATAAACTCTTGTTCCAGGAAGAGGGATTAAAATTCTTGCCCTTGGGATAATTTCTGTTTCTTCTATTCCCCTTATTGTGGTTTCAATTGATTTTCTTGTTTCTCCTGGAAGACCAAATATAAAAAAGCCCATTGCTCCAATTCCCGCCTCTTTTGTAATTTCTATCGCTCGATAAATTTGATCCTTTGTTATGTTTTTTCCACATCTTTTTAAAACATCTTCATCAAATGATTCTATTCCAAATCTTGCCCATATGCAACCAGTATCTTTTAGATGCTTCATTAATTCTAAATCAACGTCACTTACTCTTGTCTGTATTTCGTATAAAATTCCTTTTTTAGCAAGTAATTCTCCAACTTTCATTGCTCTTTCTTTACTGTAACTAAATGTATCATCTGAAAAATGTAATCCTTTCGGATTTAAACTTAAGACATTAGCCATTTCTTTTTCCATTCTTTTCCCAGAATAACTTCTTATTCCATGACGAGTATCAATTAAATAACAAAAACTACAACGATTATAACAGCCCCTCGCTAACTGGGGAACATTAAAAAAGTCATTTTGAACAAGCTCTGTTAATCCCTTCCATCTTCCAAAATTTACCGGAGGCAAATCATCTAAGTCATGAACAACTTCTGGTTCTCCTGTCGATCTTAGCTCATTTCCATCACGATAAACTAATCCTTCTGGAAGTTGTCCTCTTCCTTCTAAAAATCTAATTAATCTTGGAGCAGTTAATTCTCCTTCACCAATAACTCCGAAATCAATTTCTGGGAAAGCCCTCATCAAAACATTTCTTTCACTTCTACCATACGAGCTGATTAATGGTCCCCCAACAATAATTTGTTTTCCCCCTCTTTTTAATTCAGGAAGAACTTTTTTTAGAAAATCATAAGATTCCAATATGGAACTAACTCCAACAACAGGGCAGTCTGCAACATCTCTCAAAGATGCGTTGGGGTCATGAGCAAAATTAACTGTTTTGACTTCGTGTCCTGCTCTTTCTAAAGCTTCTGCAATAAAAGATATCCCATTAATATAAACTAAATTTTGATGGATTCTATTTGAAACATATTCACTTCCCGGATTAATTAAACCAACTTTCATTTTATTCAGTTTGGTCTCCTATTTTACTTTGTAATTTTCTTGCGAGATTACACGCGCATTTTCCAGAAATTCTACATGGCGCATTTTCTGCGCAATTACATTTTCTTTCCCTTTGACCTTGTAATAATCTTGTATTCGCGTCTGTAATCGTTGCCTGATAATCATCTTCGTAATGATGAGCGCTAATAATATTTAATCCGATAGGATATTTCAAACCCCGGTATATAGTAACTCTTTCAGGTTTTTCTGCGATATTAAGACATATTGGTGCATCTTGTGGTCCATTACTCCAGCTAGATGTAAGATTCATCTTAGCTATTTCCCCAAATTCCCATATCCACAAATCTTCATAAGGGGTAGAAGAACCATGAATGTGTCTTACTTCTGGTTTTAAATCCTCTCCTTCATAAACTATCATTTCAATTTTTTTCATCTTTCTTCTCCTAAATTATTTTCTAAAACATCTATTGTAATTTTTACAAGCATGCCCGCATTAATTTTATTTTTTAAAATAGAAGGAATTACAATTACAGATTGACATCCATGCTTTGCAATTTTCTTAGTTATTGTAAATTGATTTTGTGTTGTCATCTTACAACTCCTTAAAAACTTACAGAATAAGTCATACTTCCGTAGATGTTTGCGTCGTCATCTGCAGTTGCTTCTAAAGCAAAGCTTCCTATTTTTGTGTTTGTTCTTAATAAAACACTTCCACCGAGAGTATTGTCTCCAGTTCCGATATCGTTTCTTCCAAACACTGTTGGAGTTACTGAAGTATTATCTGTAATCTTAATTTTATAACCTGCTTCTCCTTTGATGAATCCAGTAGGTTCATTCTTTCCTTCTGTGACTGACCAGCATATTGCTCCAGCTAATCCTCCGTCTTTACCAATTCTATCTCCAAGAGGAGTTCTTTCTCCACCTAAAGCATTCTCAACAACACCGCCAAACATTCCACCATCAATTTGATGATTGCTTGTTATCCATGGTGAACTATATTTACTAAATGTTGAAGAAGTTCCGATTGTTCCAATTACTTCTCCACTAATAGTTCTTGTTCCATTGTCAGAGTCATCTAATCTTAACCAGGCTCTGCTTCCCCAATTTTCATTAGCTCCGTAATGGCAACCGTCTAGGATAATTGAATTTGTATTTACTGTATCTGATCTAGCAACTCTTACTGCTGCTCCAACTTGATCTTTTTTTGAAACATCTAAAATTGCTCTTCCTAAAAAATAATTAGTTGTTCCACTCGCAGTTGTTATTTGATCAAAACCAGCCCCCAGTGTTAAGTTTCCAATTTTTTGGTCTAATGAAGCGCCAATTCTTGTTGAATCTTTTCCGTCTGCTTGAGCTTTTTCTAAGTTAATGTAAAAAGTAGAATCATCTACACTAGTTTTTGTTTCTAATCCAATTCCTTCTCTATCTCCAAATGTTCCAAATCCAAGCACATTTGTTTTTGTTCCACCAAGTTTTAATTCAGGACTATTGTAAGCAACTGCAGTGTAATCTCCGCCTTTTGCACTAGAATCATAATTGTAAACTCTGAAGTTTTCTCCAGCTGGCGAAGTTGCAAGACCAAAAGTTGTTTTCATTAGTCTACTATTTGCTTCTGTATTTCTTGTATCTTCAACTCTGTACCTTGTTGTAACTCCCAAGCCATTGTCTCCAGCTATTGCTTGTCCTACTGCTGAAAGTCCAACTAATGCAGCTAATCCTGCCATTGTTTTTGTTATTTTGTTTGTCATGTTATGTGTGTGTAGTAACTGTGTAGTTAATACATAATTCACACATATAATAGAGATATAAACTTTTTTATTAAACTATATATATTAGTTTAAAAGTATATACCTTTTAGAAAGGTTTAAATACTAATATTTTATCAGAAACGTATGAAAAAACAAAATCTAGAATGGGATCTAATATACACTAAACCCTTAGAACAAATTCCTTGGACCTATCTTGACTTCGGAAAACCCTTGATTAATATGTTAACTCGTCTTGATAAAGATAAAAAATTAATTGTTACTGGATGCGGTTCTGGAGATACTTTGGAAGTATTATCTAAGTTGGGATTTAGGAATTTAGTTGGTTATGATATTTCAAAGAATGCAATTAATCTCGCAAAAAAAGATTATCCCCAGTTTAAATTTAAATTAGCTGAAACAGTAAAGGTTAAGGACAAAGGAAATGTTTTAGATAAAGCCGTTATTCATCACATCCCCCCTTCTAAGATAAAATCTTATATTCTCAAGCTAGATCGGATTGGGAACAAGATAATTTGTTGTTACTTTCATGGAAATTATCGGAGGAAGTCTTTGATTAAAAAGAAAAGCCCACTTTATTATCATGATCCGAGAGTTATCGAGAAAATGTTCAAAAGACATGTGCTAAACGGACAAGGAAAATATGTAGTTAAAACAAGTTCAATAAATAAAAAGGTAACAAGGTTTGGAATGCTTTGTCAATATTATGAATTAAAATGAAAAGAAAATTAGTAAAGCAAGGAGCAGCAACAATGATGATTTCTCTTCCCTCTAAATGGATTAAAGAAAACAAATTAGGTAAGGGCGATGAAGTTGATATGCTTGAAGAAAATAATTCTTTGAAAATTAGTTTAGACAAAAAGAAAAACAAATTAGAAATGTCTGTCTCCCCAAATACAGAAGTAGAATCTTCTCTTAGAGTAATTCTTACTAACGTCTACAGGACAGGCTATGACTCAATAAAAATTAAGTTTTCTAATAAAAGGGAATTAGACATAATAGAGGATGTTGTCTCAAAAAATTTACTTGGATTTGAAGTAATTTCCAAAAGCAATAATCTTTGTGTTATAGAAAATATCACTGAACCTTCAGCAGACCAATTTGAAAATATTTTTAATAAACTGCTTCTTAACATTGATGAGCTTTTTTCTTTATTGATTGATTACAAAAAAGGCTCTGACTTTGAAACAACAGAAAGGCAAGTGCAGAGATTCGATAACTTCTGTAGAAGAGTGGTTTCTAAAACAGAGTTTGGATATAAGGCAAATCTTCGTTATTCTTTTCATAATGAGTTAATTCACGCCCAAAGACAAATTTATCTTATCTTACGGTACCTATCAACAAAAAATGTAAAACTAGAAAAAGGGTTTATCGAATTGGTTAAAGAGACAAAAAGTCAATTTGATTCTATTAAAAAAGCTTACTTTGAAAAAGATTTATCTCTCTTAGAAAAAATTCATAAAAATGAAAAAGACCTTATTTACAATAAAGGTTACAAACTTCTTAAATCAACAGGCGACCCCATTCTCGTGTACCATCTACTTTCTGCAATAAGAAACTTTTATCTTTCAACTAGTCCCTTGATCGGCTTGGTAATTTAACAGGTTTATTGAAAGAATCCCATTGGACTTCCCCATACTCGTTAGTTATTTGATACAACACAAGAGCCCTATCAACAATTCTTGTTCTAACTGGATCTAGAAAATTTCTAAACCCCGGAACCATTTTTGTTCTTCCATCTTTTTCTTCTTCTCGAGGGAAGTAATTAAAATTGTTTACATTTTCTGAACTAACTAAATCTCCTGGGCGTGCCATAGCGCTGAAACCAGTTCCTGTTGGGAACATATTTCTTCTTATGTAGTCTATTTGTGCTTGAGATTTTGCTCTTTCAATTTCATCTTTATCAAATACTGCTTCTACATAAACATCTTCTAAACTTTTTCCAATATTAAAGCATCTTTGGGTATGTCGCAATAAAGATAACATTCTCATACCGTCTCCACGATCATAGTCTTCTCTTAACTTTCCATTTTTGTCAAAGTCATCACGACTACAATTAGCTTTTATAACTTCAGTTGGGACTAAAAATTTCTGGTCTCTTCCTTTGTAAAAAGGCGTTTTTGTACCTTCTTCTACTAATACACTCCTCACTAATGAAGTAGCTAATCTTTGATCAACACCACTCATTTCATACCAGCCATGGCTACCTTTTCCTCTCAGCCAGTTATCATATTTCTTATTTACTTCTTCAATTTTTTCTTTTGATGCTTTAAGATTTTTTTCAAAATAATCTGGTAAGTCCGGATTGTGTCTTATTAACGCTGCTTCATCGGGGAAGCCCGTAAATCTCGCTTCAATCTGACTTTGGTTTCTAAATATATCTCTTAATGTAGTTTCTCTTTGAGGTACTTCTTGCTGTGACTGAAAAAATATTCCACAATAAACACCAAGTCCTGCTAGAAAAGATCCAACCCCCGTTAACCCAATAATTTTTGAGTATCTTAATGTTTTTTCTAATGTTCTTCCTTTCCAAGATTTTCCAATTTTTTCAAAATCTGCTAATGCTTGTCCTGTCGAATATTCTTGTGTTGGATCTAACGCTCTTCTAAGAAATGCTCTGTATTTCCAAGGAACACTTTTAATTGCAGTTCTAATTTTTCTTCTATGTGTTTTTAGATCAATTTCATCTATTTCTTTTCCGTCTTCTAAAAGCGAAACTCTGCACTTCTCATCACCAATTTTAACTTCATGCTTCCCTTTTGGATCTTGTACAATTTGATATCGTACTGGAGATTTTTCAGTTAATAGATAAAATAAAGTTGCTCCAACAGAATATATATCCGATCTTTCACTTGCTCTAGCTTCCTTACCTCCAAAAATAGGATTAATTACGCTTGGGGAACCAAATTCTGCAGCACCCATTGTAGGGCATATGCTGTCAAAAACATCATAACTTTTAGCAGCAGTTTGCCAATCTGAAACTTTTACAACACCGTCTCTATCTAGAAGAATATTTCCTGGCTTGATGTCTCTATGTATAATTCCTTTTCTATGTGCATGTTCTACTGCTCTCAACATTTGTATGCCGATATTATCTACTCTTTCTCCACCAGACAACATTGGTCCTGTTTTTTCAATTAAACTTTCTAAATCATCTCCGCCTAATTCTTCTGCATTTAATGTTCTTCCATCTCTTAGGTAAAAACTATCAAAAATAGAGACTATATTCGGGTGCGCTAGTTCGCTAGTTACTTGTGCTTCTTTAAGATTTAAATCCCCCTTTCTAGAATTTATTCTTGTACGAACAGATTTTTGATTTACTATTCTTTTCGGAATTTTTAATGCAACTGTTCTTTGAACATTTCCTTTAACATATTCTGCTTCTACAGATATTCTTGTATTTCCATGGTCATTGTCCACTCTTCTTCCAATATGATATCCTGCTCTTGAAATAGCCTCGAGATCTTCGTCATCTAGTTCTTCTCCAACTCCAAAAATTTGTTTCTTTCTTAAGTCTGCTCTTATTTCTGCGGCAGTTTGAAATTCAATTTTAGCTTTTCCCCTTGGAGTATCTTCTTCTGTCCATCCTCTTTCTGTGGGTGCGGCAACAACATTTACTGGCTTATCACGGTCCCAAGTTTTTCCATCAGAAGATCTCTTAGTACATACACGCATCTCTGGATTAGAATCCAGGTTATAGAAAGACGTTAAAACTGCTTCTGGTCCGGTCCCGATTATAACATCTGTTCTGACGCTCATTCTGCATCCTCCAAAATTTCTATATTAAGTTGAACAATTTTCCCAGGAGACAAATGTTGTTCTAACATTCGAGGTATAACTATAATTGACTGATTTCCATGCTTTGCAATTTTCTTAGTTATTGTAAAGGATTTATTTGGCATTTTTATCTTCCCCAGATTCGTGAGTAATCTGATTTTGTAACAGTCTTGTTAAATTGCATCTGCATTTTCCAGAAACTCTACAAGGAGCATCAGCGGGACAGTGGCATTCACGAGGTCTTATTGTTGGCGTTTCATAAGCTCCTCTAATTTTACCATTTGTAGGCGTTTCTCCATCGTATGTTTGTGTGTTTTCAGTAGTCATTTTAAAGTAGTATCTATAAATTATGTATAGACTATGTATATTTAAACCTTTCTATTTTGTAATTACTTTAAAATGACAGAACTAGCCGTATTCTTGTTTGGGCTTTACTTTGTAGCTTCTATCCTGACTAAATAGGGGTTTTGCTCATGCAATTTGTTTCAGAGCGCTTCCCATATCTCCTCTTACTTTAATCTCTCAAACCCTTCAATGTTCCAGAAACTTTCTTAACAGTTATCTTTTCAGGCCAAATACATAGACTTGCTCTTACTAAATTTAAAGATTCTCTATTAATGCATATAATTGCTTCTTTTTCGTCTTCCTGAATAAAACTTAGAGCAACTTTAGAAAAACCCAGTTTACCAACATAATCCAAGATAGCTCTTCTTACATTTTCCCTAAGATTTATACCTGTAATTAAAAGATATCTTTTCTTTTCTCTTTGTGACGGGATTAAAGCCTTCATTTGAAATTGTTTTTATGTTTATTTTGAATGAATGCAAAGTTTATCTTTACTTTCATTTTTTATGTTCTAAGTGTTTATGTAAAAAATAAAATATTCCACTCAAAATTAAAACAACACCCAAGCTTATTAATATTCCGAAATTCATGCCTTTGCTTTCTAGAGTTTCGCTTTTTGCGTTATTCTCAATTTTTTCTTCTCCCCCAAATGTTTCGTTAAAGATGACTCTTACGGGGATTTCTTCGTTAATTTCTTTTATTTTAATTTCAGCGTTACTGTAACTAATATTTAAACAAGAAACTTCTAAATCTAAAACTTTGTCGTTGTTAAAATCTATTCTTTCAATTTGACCCATACTGAGGTTTAATGTAATGGGGGTACTATTAATGATAATTGTAGCCAGATTTAAATAAATTTTATCTGTAGTTATTGTATGGTTTTCTTCTTTAATTGAAAATTTTATTTTATCCTTCTCTTTTAATTTTGCAGAATAACCTGCTTGGACTTGGGTTGTACTTGGAGAATATAATGAACTTATACTTCCACCGCCACCCCCACCGCCGCCAGTATTTTCAACAGTAGTTGTTGGAATAGCTACTGAAAATATTCTTGTTTCTGAATTATTTACTAAAGAAGCACCATCACTACAGTTTATACTCCAATTAAAATTTCCATTAGAAAAAGTTTTTGTAACCGTGTTAGTTCCATTTAAAATAGAATTGTCTGTTTCATTTAAAACCCCATCTATAAATAAACTACAATTAGAAATATTAAAATTATCTAACACAATGTATTGAAAAGTTACGGTTGTTGTGGTGTAAGAACCTGAATTTTCAGGAGAAACAAGAGCAAGAGAAGGATAACTATTATCGTAAAATACTGTTCTGTTTGAGCTAGCTAATCTATTTTGACTAGCATTATTTGTTGCTTCGCAGTTCCAAGAGTAATTTCCTTCTGCGCTGATATTTTTTGTGATATTTGTATAGTTTGAAAAACCAGTTAAGTTAACTGTTTCAGTATAGTATAATTCCGTTGAATTCCAAATATACCACGTTAAATTTGACAGCGATTTAGTGCTTTCTGATTGTGCAGAACAATTAAACGTCATATTCTGCTGATTACTGTAACTATTGTTTTCTGGAGAGATTAATTCAACACTTATATTTCCAATTATTAGAGTTTTATTAGAGGAAGAATTTAGATTCTCTCCGAGATCATAAAAATAACAAGTCCAGTAATAGGTTTCAGTTGCTAAATTAGAAATATTTACTGTGCTAGTGTTTGAAAGTCCACTTAAATTAAAAGAAGTTTCGTTTACTAAAGAAGTTGAATTCCATAAATAAAAAGTAGAATTTTTTAATCCGAATTCATCTGTTGCATTACAAATAAATGTTTGATTTGCAGTGTAATTTAAAGTGTTATTTGCTGGGGAATAAAGGGTTACACTCGGAGCTTTATTGTCTAGAAAAATAGAAGCATTGTAAACATCTATTCTAGAATAAATTAAATTAGAACCGCCCGTGTCGTTTATTTTTTTAGCAGTTAAATTTAAAACATTTTCAATTTCAGAAACAGTTGCATTTCTATTATCTTGTTTTTTTATTAATTGATTTAACAGTGCAAAAGCCCCAGCAACATGCGGCGTTGCCATTGATGTTCCAGAACCACTTGCATAATTTCCTCCTGCAGATAAAAGATAAGTGGAATTTATCGAATAGCCCGGAGCAATAAATTTTGTGATACTATTCCTATTGTAATCAAAAGTTGCATCATTTTTTCGGATACTCCCTACTGAAGTTGCATTTTGTACACAGGATGGAGAAGAAATATGCGTTAGATTTCCGTCATTTCCCGTAGCAATAACCACCGAAATATTTTTTGCAACAGCAGCATTTATTGAACTTGCTTCGAATTCTTCATTGCAATAAGTCGAATAACAATCTTCTGGGTAAAGGTCACAATCTGCACCTAGGCTCATACTGATGACGCTAATATTAAAGGTAGAAGCATTATTTACGCACCAATCAATTCCTGCTTTTACATCATCACTGGAACAACTTCCAGCAGCATTGCAAGCCTTTATCATGATTATCCTGGCACTAGGTGCAACGCCTTTAATGCTTCCATTTGCAGCAACAATCCCAGATATGTGCGTCCCATGACCATTATCATCCATCGGGTCATCATCGCTATTTACATAATCCCAACCCCCAATTACCTTGCAAGAAGAACTTGCATTATTATCTCCGTAACATCCCCCCAAATCAGCATGACTATAATTAACACCAGTGTCTATAATACAAATTGTTTCTCCAATTCCGGTAAGATTTGTTCCAGAATATTGAACATTCCAGTTAGTGGTTGCATTAATCAAAGGAACAGAAGTTTGTAAAAAGATATGTCTTTCAGGAATAAGTTCAACACTAGCTGTATTGCTCAAACTAAGATTTTTTAATTCTTCATAAGAAATAATCGCGGAAATTCCCTCCTTAAAGTCATGTTTGATTTTTTCTTCTCCAATTTGTTCTTTAATTTTCTCTTTTGCGTTTTCTGCAGATAAAATATTCTTCTCACCACTTCCTTCGTTTAACTTTATTAGCACCTTCGTTTCTCCAGATTTAAGTGCTTTTTCTGTTTCAGCACTAATTGAAAATGTTTTTTTTGGAGCTTGAATAAAAGAAAAACTAATGATAAGAAATACTAGCACTAATCCGAAGATAATCTTCCCCTTTTTCATAAAGAAATTCATCCTCTTAGATTATTAAATCTTTTCTAAAAGAGTTTTTAAACCCCGAATACTTCTTCCGATTATAAAAAGATGGAATTACATACAATCGGCGGTTTTAATGAGGTTGGGAAAAATATGACTGTTCTTAATCTGGGTGAAGATGCAGTTATGTTTGATTCTGGTTTATTCATGCCAGCAATAGTTGAATTACAAGAACAAGAAAATTCTCAAAACACTAACAATGAAAAAAAATTAAGAAGCATTGGTGCTTTGCCAGATGATTTATTATTAGACCGACTTGGTTTAAGAAATAAAATTAGGGCAATTCTCGTTGGTCACGCACATTTAGATCATGTGGGGGCTTTACCTTACTCCGCATATAGATATGATGCTCCAATTGTAGGAACACCATTTACGCTCCAAGTTTTAAAAAGGTTAATTGAAGACGGAAGCCATAATGTTCCAAACAAATTATCTCCTGTAAATCCAAATGGAACTTTTAGAATAAAGGGCAAGAACACAACTTACGACGCCGAATTCATAAATATTACCCACTCAACAATTCAAACTTCAATGATTGCAGTTCATACAAAAGACGGAGTTATTCTCTATGCAAATGACTTTAAAATAGATGATAATCCGATTGTTGGTTTACCTCCGAATTATGCTGCATTAAGGTCTGTTGCAAAAGAAGGAGTGAAAGCACTTGTTGTTGATTCTCTTTATTCTGGAGATGACAGGAAAACTTCAAGTGAAAAAATTGCTCGAGCCATGTTAGAAGAAGTTATGTTGACAGTAAACAATAGAAATTCTGCAGTTGTTGTAACAACTTTCTCTTCCCACATAGCTCGTCTAAAAAGTATTGTTGATTTTGCAAAAAGAATGAACAGAGAAGTTTATTTTGTTGGTAGGAGTTTAAGTAAATATGTTTCTGCTGCAAAAGATGTTGGCCAATGTCCATTTGCAAAAGATATTCAGATAGCAAGTTACAAAAATCAAGTCACGTCTATTCTAAAAAAAGTAGATAAAGATAGGGCAAATTCAGTTTTAGTTTGTACTGGTCATCAAGGAGAGCCAGGAAGTATTTTAGATAGATTGGCTAGAGAAAAATTACCTTTCACATTTAGACCAAATGATAATGTTATTTTTTCTTCTAAGACAATACCTGCGCAAATAAATCTATTAAATAAATCTAATTTAGACAAAAAATTAAAAAAAGCAGGAGTAAGACTTTTTGATAATGTTCATGTTTCGGGCCATGCAGGAAGAGAAGATCTAAGAGATTTAATTGCATTGGTTAATCCTGAGAATATTATCCCTGCTCACGGTTCAACTCAGCAATTAACCCCTATGGTAGAATTAGCAAATGAATTAGGGTACAGAACTGGAAAAGAAATCCATCTTATGCACGATGGACAGAAATTGAAACTGTAAAACTTTTTAAACTTCATATTCGTTAAATAACTAAGAAGATGGCGAGACAAGATATTCTTGAAGGTTTGCGGAGAGCAACTGCGAAAGGAAGTACTTTACAACAAGCAATGATGTCTTTTTATTATGCGGGTTATGTTAAAGAAGAAATTGAAGAAGCTGCGAGAGTTTTTGTTCAAGAAAAACCAATGTACGCAACCCAACCAGTTCAGCAACCAGTTCCCCAACAAATCCAAACTCCGATTCAACAAAGACCCCCACAACAACATATTTCTCAACAACAATATCAACAACCAGTACAGACAAAACAAGTTGTTTCTGATTACTCTTCCCAACAAAAAAAGCACACAGGATTAATCATTTTTTTAATTATTCTTCTTGTTTTATTAATTGGCGGTTTAGTTGCAACAATTTTCTTTAAAGAGCAAGTTACTACTTTTTTTACAAATCAGTTTGCTTAAAATGATCTATCAACCAGCAGAAGATTCTTATTTATTGCAAGAAGTTTTAAAAAAGAAAATTAAAAAATTGTTAAAAGAAAACCAAGAACTTTCTGTTTTAGAAATAGGCCCTGGTTCAGGAATTCAACTAGAAACTTTGAAGGAACTTGGAGTAAAAAGAATACTCGCAGTTGATATTAACCCCGAATCAGTAAAACATTGTACTGAGTTAGGTTTTAATTGTATAAAATCAAATTTATTTGAAAACATAAAAGAAAAATTTAATGTGATTCTTTTTAATCCCCCTTATCTACCAAGAAACCCAGAAGAAGATGAAGAGTCGCAAATTGCAACAACAGGTGGAAAAAAAGGTTCAGAAGTTGTTAATAAATTTTTAAAACAAGCAAAAGATTTCTTGAAAAAAGATGGAAAAATATTTTTACTAACAAGTGATTTAACAAAAGATATTTTCTGGCGTGCTTGGAAAAAAAAGAAAATAGCGAGAAAAAAGATTTTCTTTGAAGAGCTCAGTATTTGGGAACTAACTAATTAAAGAATTTCCTCAAAACTTTCGCGCTGTGTTTGATAGAAAATTCCAATTGGTATTTTTGTATTATCTTTTATTCCGTCGTAGTTCCATTCCCCAGCCTTTTTTATTGCATCATCAAGATTATCTTTATTATGTCCTGTTTTCTGTAAGTCATATAATTTTTCTTTGTATCCTAAATCATTGTGGAAAATAACGCATGGTTGTAGTACTTCAATAAATGCAAATCCTTTGTGTTTCATCGCCTCTTTCAGAACCCAATCAACTTGCTTGAAATCTGCGAAAACTCGAGCCACAAAAGTTGCACCCGAAGCTAACATTAGCTTAATTGGATTAAGAGGTTGAAGTTTAACTCCCCTTGGTGTTGTTTTATCTTTGAAACCTTTTTCTGTTACCGGTGTGGGTTGCCCAACGGTTAAGGCAAAAACCTGATTGTTGTGTACAAAATATTTAAAATTTGAATTATACCGAGCAGCATGAATTAAATGTTCCATTCCTTCAGCATAGGCATCTCCATCTCCTGAGAAACCTAAAACATTTAAGTTAGGATTTCCAATTTTCATTCCTAAACAAGTAGGTAAAACTCTTCCATGCAAGGTGTTAATTCCATTTAAGTTTAAATAATCAAAAATTTTAGCATGACATCCAATTCCAGCAACAATTGCCCAATTCTTTTTATCTTCTTCTGATTTTATTAATTCCCCCAATGAGTTTTTCAACCCTGCAAGGATTTGGAAATTAAAACATCCTGGACACCACGTAGGTATTACTGTTGTATTGAGGTTTTTTTCTGCGCTCATTTTAAAAATCTTTCAAATCCCTCCTTATCTCTTTATAATTATCTCCTTCAATAAATTTATGTTTTTTGAAAAAATTAATTGTTTTTTTATTTGCATGGCCATATGCAATTGCAAATCTTAGTTTTCTTTTTTCACATCCATCTATAAATTTTTTAAGTAATAAACTTCCAATTCCTTTTGATCTTAAATCTAATCTAACTCCCATTTCCCATAAATAACCAATATTCCCTGTTGTTCTTTCCCCAATGATAAAACCAACAACCTCTTTTTTTATTTCAGCTACAAAAAACATTTGTTTTTCTTTTATAAATGCTTTGAACCATTTTTCACCAGGTGCTCTTTCTTCTCCTGCTACCTGTAATCCTGGAACATTTGCTATTGCTCTAACTGCGGTAATATCTTTTTCATTTGCTTTTCTAATTATTATTTTTTCAGTCATTTTGCACTTGATCTAAATTTCCAATTGCTTATATTAAATCCCCCCATTTTACTTTGAACGTATTTTACTAAAATTTCTGCAATCTTTAATTGATTACTTTTTTCTTTTTCGGTTATTGCTTGAATAAAAAGCTTTACAAATTTACTATCTTGAAACTCTTGGATATTATATTTTTTTCTGTCTTCTTCTTTTAATAAAAATCGAAGTATTTTATGTGGTTGAGTATTTGGGAATTCAGCATACTCTGAGTAATAATCAAATATCTTTCCCAACAAAGAATAATATACAAAATTAAAATCAGGAGTATTTTTAAAATGAATCTCTTGCAAATTATCTAATCCGTCAAATAGGTGATATTTGGCCAATTCAATTTTTGCCTTGGGCATTGAATTTGTATTTTTATTTAAATATTTTTTCGCAATTTTAACTAATTTTTTGGTTTCATCATTCTTTTCTAAGATTATTTTTCCTGTTGCAAACATATGTGCGGTGATCATTCTTCTTATTTTCCAGTCCTCTTCAAAATATTTTACTGTTCTTTCGGGCGGGTTAGCAAAGTATTCCATTAAAAAACCATCTATTATTTTGTTTCCCCTTTCTCTCCATTTACAGCCTTTTTTTAGGACTATTTGAATATCTATGTCTGAGTGTTTTGTAGGATTTCCAGTGATATAGCTTCCACAAACAACAATTCCGACTACTTCTGGTTTCCTGCCCCATTCTTTAACAAACTTCTCTAATGCTGCTTGCCAGTCTGTCATTTTTTTACCTCGAAATCTTCAAAGTCAATTGGTTGCTCTATTTGTTCGTAATTAATAGTTATCTCTTCACCAGGTTTAATCTCTCTAACAGCAATATTCTCTTTTTCTGCTCCGAGACTTTTTGTATTTGGATTTTTTGAATGATTAATAAATCTCGCATTGTCCGTATTCAAGAATAATCTGTCTTTGCTTCTTTTTACAGCATATGTTTCATAAAATTCTTCCATTCCTTTTGGAACATCTTTTTTCTTAAGTAGTATATCCACGATTGGGTTAAATGTCCAAACAACTCTTCCTTTTTTGATAAATTCTTCAGCTACTAAACCAATTCCTTTTCCTTTGAATTCTTTTAACGAAGTTTTTACAGTTAGCATTATTTCAGTCTCTCTCCAATTTCTTTTTTTAATTCATCTGCAAAAAACGGACGTCCATCAAATCTTAGAATTTTATTTTTGTCTGGAATTTCTATTAACAACTTTTCTTGAATTAACTCTCCAAGTTGTCCCGCAGAATTATTTTCTACTAAAATTAAATTTCCTTTTAGCTCTTTAGAAACCTCTTCTGGAAAAGGACTCATGTATAAAACTTGAATAAACTTGCAATCTAACTCTTTTATTGCGTCAATAATAGCTCCTTTTGTTGAACCCCAAGAAACAACAACATTTTTGGAATTTTTCTTTCCATAAATTTTATACTGTTCAAAGTTTTTACTCTCTGTTTCTATATTTAACCCCTTCTTCATTCTTTCAATAACGTTCTTTTTAATTATCTCTGAATTTTCTGTTGAACTTCCATTTTCATCAACCTCATAGCTGTTAAACCTTTTCATTTTAGTTAGACTTTCAATTTTTTTTAATTTCGGTTCTTCTTCTAAAGTGTAAAAACTTTCTCCAAGATGTTTATCTGAAAGAATTATAGAAGGATTTTGGAATTTTTGAGATAAATAAAAAGCCTGATTTGTTAACCCTTGGCATTCTTCAGCATCTCCTGGAGCTAAAACTATTCTTTGAAATTCCCCATGTCCCGCATTCAAAGCAAGATTCAAATCTCCTTGCGCAGTGTAAGTAGCAACACCAGTAGCTGGTCCAGGTCTTTGAGACAAATAAAAAACTAAAGGTATTTCTGCAATACCGCACAAACTTAAAGTTTCAGTCATTAAATCAAATCCCCCTCCCGAAGTTCCAACCATTACTCTTTTTCCAACAATGCAACTTCCAACACCAGCATTTGCAACAGCAATTTCATTTTCTAACTCAACAACTTTATGTTTGTAATTTTCATCAAGTTGCATTTGTCCAAGCTCAAATAAAACAGGCGTGGCTGGAGTCATAGGGTAAGCATAATAAATATCCAAACCAGATTTTAAAGCACCAATAGCAATGCCTTGTGAGCCATTCATGAATTCTTTTTCATTACTCTTAATCTTGTTTTTTCTAAAGAAATCTAAACAGGTAATATTTGTTTTTTCTTTCAAATATCCTTTTTTTGCTTCTTCTAAATTTTCTGCGTAGTTTTTTTCAAGTTCTTCTAGTTCTTTATCTAAATCTTTAAAATCAAGAGAAAGTGCTTTGAAGAGTTTTCCAGCATAATACATATTTCCTTTTCCTTTCTCTGGATAGATTATTATTCCGTTATTTTGAACTTTGTTTTTGTGTTGTTCGATTGTTCTCTCATCTAATGCAACTATGATGTCAATAGAAGAGTCATTGCTAGAAACAGGCTCATTTGAAAAAGTTAAAGTGTTAAAATTATGTCCTCCGCGAATTAAGCTCTCATAATCTCTAGAATAAAAAACATAAAATCCTAACTTAACAAGCACATTTGCAAGTATATGTGTCAAAATGTTAGGTCCTGTTCCAGCTTGACCCCCAAATAAAATATTTATTCTTGTCATCTCTTTAATATTTTTATAAAGTTTTACAGTTATTTAAATCCTTTTAATCTCCCACCAAGAAAAGATTATTGTTAGCAAAAACTTAAAAACATCTAAATTAATAAATTATTGTTAGCTCTTCCTAGTTTTTTAACTAATAGCTACACCTATGGAACATGGAAAAAAAAGAAAAATTAAAAGTAAATTATAAGTACAATCTTAGTGAGTACTTTAGTTTTATAAAAAATTACAAGTGGCTAATTTTTTTACTTATTTTTGCTGTTTTAATCAACGAAGCAAAACCAGTTTTAGACAGATATTTATTTAAGATTATTTTAGATAAAGGAGCAGCATTTTCTTCAGGGAGTTTAGTTTTAGACAGTTTTATTCAGATCTTGTTTGTTTTAGCAATAGTGTACTTGATGGCTTTAGTAATTACCACTATCTTTTCTTGGATTAAACTTTTCGCCATCAACAGATTTGATGCACACACAATTTTTGATTTAAAGAGGAAGTATTTCAATCACATAATTCATTTAGACGCAAATTTTCATTCAACCCACAAATCTGGCTCTTTAATTTCTAGACTTAACAGAGGAGCTGGAGCAATGGAAAGAATGAATGACACTGTTTTATTTGAATTAGCCCCTTTAGTTTTACAAGCATTTTTATCAATAATAGCTTTGTTGTATATAGACTCAATTTATTCTTTTATTATAATTGCAATGATGTTAGTTTTTGTTTCCTTTAATTATTTTATGCAAAGAAGGTCAGAAGCTTCAAATATTGCGATGAATAAAACAGAAGATATAGAAAAAGGAAGTATTGCTGATTTTTTTACAAATATAGACTCAATAAGATATTTCGGAAAAGAAGTTTTGATTAAACTAAGATACAAAATTTTGAGCTCAAATACCCAAAAAAACCAATTAACTAACTGGGATTATTACAATATTACTTCTGCAGGCCAGACTATTCTTTTGGGATTGGGTACCTTTATTCTTCTTTTTGTATCAATAAAAAGCTTCTTGAAAGGAGAATTATCAATAGGTAGCTTAACCTTCATCTACACAACATACGCAGGATTAGTGGGCCCCATGTTTAGTTTTGTTCACGGAATAAGAAACATTTCTAGAAGTATGGCGGATTTCCAAGAACTTTTTGAATACAGCAAATTTACAAAAGACATAAAGGATAAATCAAACGCAGAAGATTTAGTAGTTCAAGAAGGCACAATCGAATTTAATAAAATTTCCTTTAACTATGAGAAAAGAGCTATCTTCAAAGATTTCACATTAAAAATACCTAAGAATAAAAAAATAGCTTTAGTTGGACACTCTGGTTCAGGTAAAACAACTTTAGTGAAATTACTTTATAGACTATATGACGTTCCAACTGGAAAAATTTTAGTAGATGGAAAAAATATAAAAGATGTAAAACAAGAATCATTAAGAAACGAAATGTCTATAGTTCCTCAAGAATGTATTTTATTTGACGATACTATTTTTAATAATGTTCAATTTGCTAATCCGCAAGCAACAAGAGAACAAGTTTTACAAGCAATAAAATTCGCTCAACTGGACAAGATAATAAAAAGTTTTCCAAAAAAAGAAAATACTATTGTTGGTGAACGAGGAATCAAACTATCTGGCGGAGAAAAGCAAAGAGTTTCTATTGCACGAGCTATTTTAGCAGATAAAAAAATTCTTGTCTTAGACGAAGCAACTTCTTCTTTAGACAGTGAAACAGAACACGAAATTCAAAAAGATTTACAGAATTTAATGAAAGGAAGAACAAATATTATTATCGCGCACAGACTTTCTACAATAATGCACGCAGATACAATCGTAGTAATGCGCGAAGGAAAAATCGTTCAAATGGGAAATCACAAAGAGCTAATTAGACAAGGGGGAGAATATCAAAAACTCTGGAACTTCCAAAAAGGCGGATATATAGAATAATCCCTTACTTTTTTTAACATAAATCATTTTAAACCTTAACTTTGTTCTAAGCTCATGAGGTTCGCACACATATCAGATGTACATTTGGGGGGATGGAAGCAACAGCCAATGCAAGATTTAAATTTCCAATCTTTTCAAAAAGCAATGGAGACTTGCATAAAAGAGAAGCTAGATTTTATTTTAATTGCAGGAGACTTATTTGACTCGGCCTATCCTCCAATAGAAATTCTAAAAGACACCTTCGGAGAATTCAAGAAGTTAAAAGAAGCAAAAATACCTTGTTTTATAATTGCAGGTTCGCATGATTACAGCGTTTCAGGTAAAACTTTTTTAGATGTTTTAGAAAAAGCAGGATTTTGTAAAAACGTCTCTTTAGTGGAAGAGAAAGACGGCAAAATAATTCTAAACCCAGTTGTTTACGGAAATGTTGCGTTTTATGGTTATCCTGGGAAAAAGTCAAGTTTAGAAATAGAAGATTTAAGAAGAGTAAAATTAAATGATTCTCCGGGTTTATTTACCATTTTTATGCTCCATACTACACTAGACAAAGCAAAAGGAACACTGCCCATTGATGCAATTGAGGCAAGTATTTTGCCCAAAGCAGATTATTATGCTCTCGGACATTTACACATTGATTTTCAATACGAGAATTTTATCTATCCGGGTCCTGTTTTTCCAAACAATTTCCAAGAACTTGAAGATTTACATTATGGGAGTTTTTACATTGTTGACACAAATAACTTAAAAAATTTACAAAAAGTAGAGCTAAAAATAAAAGAGACTGTTTCAGTGAGTCTAGAACTAAAAGACGGAATAACTGCAACTTCTGAAATAATTGCAAAACTAGAAAAAGAAAAGATAGAAGATAAGATTATTTTATTGCGTGTTAAAGGAACCTTAGAAAGAGGAAAACAGTCAGATATAGACTTTCCAGAAATAGAAGAATACACTAAAAAAAGAAATGCTTATTTTTTATTAAAAAATACTCACGAACTAGAAGTAAAACAAGTTGAATTTGAAGTTAATGTGCGGGTTTCAGAAAATGTAGAAGAAGACACAGTTAAAGCGTATTCTCAAGAGCATCCTTCTGATTTTAACAAACTAATTCCTCAGCTGATTCATTCCCTGTCAATTGAAAAACAAGAAGGAGAAAAATCAGAAATGTTTGAAAAAAGATTAATGGAGGAATCTAAAAAGATTTTGGAATTTTAAAATGAGAATAAACTGGATAAAACTAAAAAATATTAGAAGTTATAAGCAACAAGAGGTTCAATTCAAAGAAGGTTCTACTTTACTTTCAGGAGATATTGGTTCTGGAAAAACTTCCATTTTACTTGCAATAGAATTTGCTTTGTTTGGTTTGCAGCCAGGTCAAAAAGGAACTTCTTTATTAAGAAACGGGGAAAATGAAGGGGGCGTAGAAATGTCTTTTTCAGTTGATGATCAAGAGATAGTCATTGAAAGAAATTTGAAGCGTTCTTCTAAATCAATAACCCAGGATTACTGTACCCTAAATGAAGGGCAAGAAAAAAGAGAAATTTCAGTAAGTGAACTAAAAAACTTTGTTTTAGATTTTTTAAATTATCCTAAGGAATTCGCAAAAAAACAGAATATACTTTACAAATTTACAGTTTATACTCCCCAAGAAGAAATGAAGCAGATAATTCTAGAAGATTCTACTACAAGATTAAACACACTGCGGCATGTTTTTGGAGTAGATAAGTATAAAACAATTTTAGAAAATACTTCTTTGCTAGTCGCAAGATTAAGAGAAGAAAAAAAAGTAAAAGAAGGAGCAATATTATCTCTTCCACAAGATAAAGAAAACTTTACTTCTAAAGAAAGTTTAGTTCTAAGAAAAAAAGAAGAACTCATTTTAGTAGAGAAAGAAGTTTCTTTTAAAAGAATAATTCGGGATGATGCTCAAAGATCCAAGGAAGAAATATCGAAGAGGATAGAAGAAAAAAATATTTTACAAAATGAAATAGAAAAAACAAAATTAATGATTTCTACTAAAAGCGATTCAATCTCTTTTAACTCTAAAACAATTCACCAATTGCAATTGCAGGTAGAAGAACTTTCTAAATTAAAAGTAGAAGAATCTGAAATAAAAGCGACTCAAGAAAAACTAGTTTCATTTAAGCTAGAAAAAGTAGCTATCAACGAGGTTTATGTCTCAATATCCTCTCAAATCTCCTCTCTAAATTTAAAAAATCAGGAAAATCAGAAACTTAAGGAAAAACTTTCTCACCTAGATATGTGTCCTACTTGTTTGCAAGATGTTAATGTTGTTTACAAAACAAACGTGATAAACCAAACAGATTCAGATATAGTTGAAAACAATAAAAAAATAGTAGAAATCTCTATGCAAAAAAAAGAAATTCAGGAAAAAATGATTAAAATAGAGCAAGGCATAAACAATCTCCAATTAAAAATAAATGAATTTAATTTATTAAAATTTAAAATTCAGAGTTTAGAGGAAAAGAAACAAAGAATTGCCGATTTAAACCTAAACAACGATCATTTAACAAAAGACATTGAACTTCTAACACAACACGTTGATTCATTAAACAATTCCATTTTTGAACTAAAAAAGTTCGAAACAGTTTTTATTCAAAAAAGAGAAGAATTAGAAAAAGCAGTTTTAGAGGAAAGAAAATCAGAAATTAAACTAGCCGAAATAAAAAAAGAAATAGAACTTCTTACAATTCAAATTTTAGAATTAGCAAATAGAATTTTAAATACAGAGGACATTCAAAAACAATTAAACTACCTTTTATCTTTAGAAGATTGGTTAGTTAACAAATTTATGCCAGTTATTTCTTTTATTGAGAAAAATGTGATGGTTAAGTTAAAGACAGATTTTGAAAAGCTTTTTGCAGAGTGGTTTTTAATGTTAGTTTCAGAATCCTTCAATGTTCGGCTTAACGACGATTTCACACCCATAATAGAGCAGCAGGATTATGAAATAGACTATGCATACTTGTCTGGTGGGGAAAGAACAGCAGTTGCTTTAGCTTATCGGCTTGCTTTGAACCAAGTAATTAACTCTTTGTTAAGTAAAATAAAAACAAAGGATTTAGTAATTCTCGACGAGCCAACAGATGGTTTTTCAGAACAGCAATTGGACAAAATGCGTGATGTTTTACAAGAGTTAAAAATAGACCAGCTGATAATCGTAAGTCATGAACAAAAAATAGAGGGCTTTGTAAATAATGTAATCAAGCTAAAGAAAGAAAAGGGCCTTACAAGCGAGGCTTAGAAAAGTTTATAAACGCAAAGTACTCTAAAAAAGCATACATTCTAAATGATTAAAGAATTTAACATGGATGAAGAATTAAAAAAGAATATTCTAAAAACAGGAACAACTATTGTAGGTATTGTTTGTAAAGACGGAGTTGTAATGGCTGGGGACCGTAGAGCAACAGCTGGAAATATGGTCATGATGAAAAATGCTCTCAAGGTCGTACAGTTAAATGACTATCTTGTCGTTTCTGGAACAGGAGTTTCTTCAGACATAGACATGCTTCAAAAAATAATCGCTGCTGAATTAAGAATAAAAGAATTGCGTTCTAAAAAAAGACCAAATATCAAAGAAGCAGCTAATTTAATTGCAAATATGGCCTATAGAAATATACGACAGCCGTCAATGATTCCCTTTATAGCGGGCCTTCTTGTTGCAGGATTTAATGAAGATGGAACCTGCGAGTTATACAGTGTTGAACCAGCAGGAAGTGTTTTGAAAGTAGAAGATTATGACGCTAATTTTGGTTCAGGTATGCCTTTTGTTCTTGGTTTACTAGAAAGACAATGGAGACCAAATTTAACAATAGAACAAGGGGTGGAGTTAGCAAAAGAATCAATAAAATCATCAACTCAAAGAGATACTGGTTCTGGAAATGGTATGGATATTGTTACAATTACAAAAGATGGAATTAAAAAAGTGGTTGATATTGTAATTGAGCCTAATTACAAAGAAAACTAATTTTATAAAATGGATATTTTAAAGACAATAACAGATCAGTTACATGGAAAAATAACTGAAGCAAATTTTGAAGGAGCTAACATCGTTCTTTACACAGATAATGAGAATTTTTTTAAAGACGACGCTGGAAAAATAAGAGAGATAGTTAATCAAATAAAAAAAAGAGTAGAGCTTAGAGCAGATGCAAAAATTCTTCCTGATCAAGAAAAAGTAAGAGAAAAAGTAATGCAAATGATTCCAGCCGAAGCAGAAATTACAAACTTAATTTTTGAACCAGCAAGAAGTGTTGTTACAATTGAAGCAAAAAAACCAGGTTTAGTTATTGGGAAACAAGGTTCTATTTTAGATGAAGTAAAAAGAGAAACTTTATGGAGTCCTCAAGTTCAAAGAGCATCTTCTATAAAAAGTCAGATTACCGAAAACATCAGAGAAGTTTTATATGATAACAATAGTTACAGAAAAAAATTCTTACATAGTATTGGAGAAAAAATTTACAAAGGTTGGAATCCTGAAAAAGTAGAAGAATGGGTTAGAGTAACTATTTTAGGTGGGGGAAGACAAGTTGGAAGAAGTTGTTTATTGCTATCTACCCCAAACTCAAAAATATTATTAGACTGCGGAGTTGATGTTTCTGCAAAAGGACCAGAAAAATTTCCTTATTTAGACGTACCTGAATTTAATATTGCTCAGTTAGATGCAATTATTCTTTCGCACGCACACCTTGATCATTCAGGTTTAGTTCCTTACTTATATAAAATGGGTTACAAAGGCCCTATTTATTTAACTGCTCCAACAAGGGATATTGCTGCTCTTTTAGCTTTAGATTTCATCGACGTAGCCTTTAAACAAGCTTCAACTCCTTTATTTTCTTCTAAAGATATTAAAGAAATGGTAAAACATAGTATATGCTTAAATTATGGTGAGGTCACAGATATTACTCCAGATATACGATTAACTTTTTATAATGCGGGGCATGTACTTGGAAGTTGCGTCTCTCATTTAAATATTGGGAATGGCCTGCATAATTTTGTTTATTGCGGAGATTATAAATATTCTAAAACTCGTTTATTAGATCCAGCAGTTAATATGTTCCCCAGAGTAGAATCAATAATAACAGAATCAACCTATGGTGGGAAAGATGATATTTTGCCCCCGAGAGAAGAAACAGAACAGAAATTTATTGAATTAGTTAAGGCAACTTTAGAAAGAGGGGGAAAAGTTTTACTTCCAGAATTAGGTTTAGGACACTCACAGGAATGTGTTCTAAGAGTTGAAGAAGCAATTAGAGAAGGACTTCTACCCAAAATACCAATGTATATCGACGGAATGATCTGGGATATTAATGCTATTCACACCGCTTATCCAGATTTCCTAAGTAACAAAATAAGAGCCCAAATTTTCCAAGATAATAATCCTTTTACATCTGAAATTTTTAAAAGAGTCGGTTCTCCTCATGAAAGAAAAGATGTTATTGAAGGTGGCCCGTGTATTGTTATTGCAACTTCAGGTATGTTGTCGGGCGGAGCATCTGTTCAGTATTTTAAATCATTTGCAGATAATCCGAATAATCTAATGATTCTTTCTTCGTACCAAGGACCAGGAACAGTTGGTAGACAATTGCAAGAAGGTTCTAAAATTGTTTTTATGAGTGACACTGAAGAAAAAATTGAAGTTAACATGCAAGTAGAATTTTTAGTTGGTTTATCCCCACACGCAGGAAGAAACGAAATCATGAGTTATTTTAATAACATAAAACCAAGACCAAAAAGAATTATTGTAATGCATGGAGAAATTTCTAAATCTTTAGATTTAGCGTCAAGCTTATACAAGTTAACAAAAACAGAAACAAATGTACCGAGAATTTTAGAAACTTTAAGATTGAGATAGAGTGCAATAATCTTTTTAAATCCCGACTTTATGATTTATTAATGCCAATCCCGACAACTAATGATTTAGAGGAGAGTAGCTTTGTTTGTAATGCTCTTGCGGGATTAGCTCTTTGCGCTTTGTCTGATGCAGGTTTAACCGGAAAATTTCTTTTTCAGGAGAGATTTCACAATGTTGAACTAGATCCAACCCAACCTTTAACTCAAGAAATCCAGGGGGTCCCAGTTCCTATCGAAGAGTTAGTAGACCAAAGAGTAGGTGGCGGAGAACAATACATCGAAAGAGTTAAGGGAGATTTACGTTTAGGGAAATTAGCTGGGCTCGTTGTTGGAGAGAGAGTAGCATCTAGACTCACACGCCATGGATTAACTTTAAGAGGAACTTATCGGGATTTTATGGGAAATAGATATGCAGTTATGGGCCTCTAACTTATTTTAATACAATTTAAAAACTCTTTTTCCTTTCAGTTTTTACGAGGTGATTCAAGATTAAACATAATGTCAAGATAACAGTTTTACTTTTAACGATGTTTTTGATAACTCAGTTTATTGGGTTATACGTTGTTTCAGAATACACCCCTACAATTTCTGTCAACGGAGAATTGTATAATACTTCAAGTCAGCAAATTCCATATGGAATGGCTCCGCCAGCATTAAACTCTGAAAAAGATTTTTTAGGAATTTTTTTTGAAATAATTTTAGCTTTTGTGATTTCTATTTCTTTAATATTTTTATTAATTAAGTTAGATGTTTCTATTTTTATGCGTATTTGGTTTTTAATTGTAATCATAATTTCTCTATCTTTATCTTTTAATGTTCTTTTAGGTTTTTCTCCTTATTCTTCTTGGATAGCTTTAGCAATAGCTTTGCCTTTGGCACTGTGGAAAGTATTTGGTAAAAACTTTTTAGTGCATAACATAACTGAACTTTTAATTTACCCAGGTATTGCAGCAGTTTTTGTTCAAATTTTAAATTTTTACACTGTCTTTGTTCTTCTTATTTTAATTTCAATTTATGATATGTGGGCTGTCTGGCATTCAGGAATAATGCAGAAAATGGCAAAATACCAAATGGACAAAGTAAAAATCTTCGGTGGGTTCTTTGTTCCATATTTAACTAAGAACATAAGGGACAAAATAAAAAATCTTTCCAAAGCGCAATTAGCTAAGAAAAAATTAAAAGTTCACGTTGCAATTCTTGGTGGGGGAGATATTGTTTTCCCAATAATAACTGCCGGTGTAGTTCTAAAAACAGCTCAAGTATTTTTGCCTTTTACAAAAGTTGGAATTTTTCAGGGGGGCGTAATGCCTGCTGTATTTGTAATCTTTGGTGCTTTGCTTGGTTTAGGCTATTTAATGTTAATTGGTGAGAAGAAAAAGTTTTATCCTGCAATGCCTTTCATCACAGTTGGAATAATTATTGGAATGGTTTTAAGTCAGCTAGTTCTTTATCTTTTTTAGAAAACTCTATTTTACAAATTGAACAAGTAAGTTCTTTCTTTTGGGACAGGAGCTAATTGGATAGGATCTATGTCTCTAAACATTTCGGAGATATCTTTTTTTGTATCTTTTTCTACTGCTTTCTTTTTTCTTTCAAGGCTAAACAAAGTAGTTCCTCCATTCCCATGGGCAATTGCATAAATTCCTTCTCCGTCTGAAAGAATTTCATATCCGGATCGCACATAATTTCCGCCTTTTCTAATTCTAAGATGAGTATGGTACCCCATACCATGATTTTCTCTAGGTTCAACTATAAATCTTGGCCCAAAAAATATTCCTTTCGGGACTCTTCCTTTATATTGGTTCATATCTATTTCTGTCATATTTTTCATTATTCTTTAACATTCTTAAATTCTTCCTTTTTGTAACTACTACTAAAAGACAGCATACGGAAAGATTTATAAAGGGTTTTCATTTATCTCCAGTAGTTAAAAATGACAGAAGAAACAACTAATCGAACAATAAGACTAAGATCTTTCTCAGAAAGAGTCGGAGAAATATTTCCGGGAATGGAAGTAGCACTTAGACCGTACTTAGCAGAAGTAGATAAATATTTTCTTGAAGATTCACGTTATTCTCCTAGCTTAAATCATGCATATGGTGTTGTTATCGACAGACTAAACGGATTAAGAAAATCTTGGGCTTCGTTAGAAGTAAGATCTGCTATTCCAAACAGAATTTTCCTTGATGCGATACTTCAGGATTTAGACGCAATTAAACCAAGAAATCCTGCTGCAGATTTGGCTTATGTTGCACCAGAATTACTTTCACAAAGAAAACCTTCTTATGCTCAAAGATTAGTTTCAAGAATTAAATCTTTTTTAGGAAGAAAATAAAATGTTAGTAAAAAACGAATTAATCGCTAAAATTAAGGACTACTTTGATTTAAACGTTTACGAATCAAAGATTTGGTTAGCTTTGCTTTCTAAAGGAATTGCTTCAGCTGGCGAAGTTGCAGAAATGTCAGGAGTTCCAAGATCAAGAGCATACGATGTTTTGGAATCTTTAGAAAAAAGAGGATTTGCAATAATCAAAATAGGAAAACCAGTAAAATATCTTGGAGTAAAACCAAAAATGATTTTAGAAAAATTAAAAAATAATGTTAAAACAGATGCAGATGAAAGAATGACTAGCTTAGCAAAAATAACAGGCACAGACGAATTTTCACAATTAGAACAACTTTACACACAAGGAATTGAACCAGTTAAAAGAGAAGACCTCTCAGCTTCATTAAAAGGAAAATCAAACATCTCAAACTATTTAAGAGAAATTCTTCAAAATGCAGAAAAAGACGTAGTAATCTGTACAAATGCAGAAGAGTTCTTGCAAAAAATAAAACTTTTCGAACAAACAATCGCAGTTCTTCAAAAAAATGGAATAAAAATAAAAATAGCTTTATCTGGAGATCAAAAAATAGCTGATGAAGTTAAAAAAAGATTAAAGCTAAAAGTATTTACAATAAAAATAGATACAAAATTCTTTATAGTTGATGGAAAAGAAATCCTTTTCTATGTTTCAAAACAAACAGACGAGGAAGATATTGCAGTTTGGCTTAATTCAGAATTTTTCTCTCAAGCATTTTTGAAATTATTCGAAAAAGCAGTTGGAGAAGATTAAAATGTCACAAGTTTTTCCAGTTCTACTAGACATGCCTGTAATAAAAGTAACTTTGGGAAGAGAAGGAGCATATGTCTTAACTGATACTAATAACGATTTTTATGTGGGGGTTAAAGGCTCAAGATTAGATATTGAATTAGGCAATCCAGCAGGAGCAAATTTATTAGATTCAACTTCTTTACCAATTCATCCAACTGTTGCAGACATAAGACGTGTTTCTGAAGGAAATTACACTGTTCAAAATGTTTCTGAAGGAATTGGTGAAATTTATTTAACAGGTCCAAGAGGAAAGCATATGTCTGTTACAAATCACCCAAGATCATTATTGCGTGGAGATTTCTTAGAATTTTTCAGACACGGTCCAGTTTATTTTGGTCAAGCAGAAGATTTTGAAGGTCTTCTTCAAAGAATGAATATTAGAAACCTAAATTTTAGAAAAGTTAAAGGAAGACATTAAATAATTTCCAAAATGACAGACCAAGTTTATTCAGAAGTTGTTGCTAGAGAAATTAGACAATTAGAAAAAACTATAGACCCTAGATTTTTAAAAGAATTAGATGCTTCTTTGAAGTTATATGCCGGCGCTCTCATTAATGATGGGCCTAATTCTTTAGATATGTTCCAAAGAGATCTTTCAAGTAGATTAAGTCAACTTCCTAATTTAGATAATTCAAGTTCATCTGCACTTAATGCAATAGCTGAATATAAAATTTTAAGAGAAGTAGAAATTTTCGCAAGACAAGGAGAACTTACTCGTTTTTATGGGATGAACTTGCCCTTTAATAAAGCAGCAGTAATTGGATCAAGTTTTCCAAGTTCTACAAGAGTTCTTTCTAGAGAAGCAAATAAGATGATTGTCTCAACAGTTTTATTTAACAGATACAGATTTATTGAAGCAGAGGGTCAAATGCTAAGGGCAGAGATCTTAGAAATGCCTCAAATAAAGAATGAAAAAGAGATAGCAGTTCCCTTAGATTTTAGAGAAATAGCTGCTGATTCAGTATTAAGAAGAGACCTTTCTTTAGTTTTACTTACTTCAAATACTCCAGTACCCATCACAGAAAAACAAAAAATTGTAGCTGTAGCTTATGCTCCAAAATTAGTTCAGGAGTACCTTAAAGAAACAGGCAGAATCAAATAATCTTCAAATTAGTTATACTCATTTCTAAAACTTTTTGATTATACTTATTTCTCCATTCCTCTAAAAATTCTCTCAAATTTCCAGAATAATTTTTTTTAGTATAAAGTCTCCCCTTTTTTTCAAAAACATGTTTATTGAAACTTTTAAATTTCTTAACATTTTCTTTATCTTTTGAGAAAGGTCCATTTAAAATCATTTCTTTCTTTTTATTGACGATAAAGTAAGCTTTTGCAGTTTGTCCTTCTTCATACTCAAATTCTGTTCTAAATTCAAAAAACTTTTCTGCTTCTTCTTTCAGGTGTTTGTAAAACTTTATCATTTTTGTTCCAGCAATATCTCCTGCCTGTTTATCTGTGCTAATTTCAATTGTGATATATTCTTTTTTTCCCGCTCTTATTTTAGCTTTTTCAAAATCAACATTTTTCGTTACAAAAGCTTCTTTAGAAGGATTTTTCAAAAACTTCTTAGCAGCTTCTTTAAATTTTTCAAAAGTTTCATCAGACAAAGCAGAAAGAACATTTCTAAACTTGTAAGTTGGATCAATTAAAATTATCGGATTTTTTATTTTTGATTCATTTAAATCAAGAAGCACGTCTTTCTTATTTTTGAATTGTTTTTCTGTATCGATAATTATCTTTTCTTTTGCATTTGATAATTCTTTTAACATCTTTAAAAAACTCTTGTAATGTAAAATTAAAAGTTCTAGAGCATAACCCGAAAAACCATTAATATACGATTCAGCACCATAACAGTTACAGCCATGACAAAAAGCTTTAGCTAATAAAATATCTTCTTTTAATTTTATTTTTATCTTTTTCTCGACGTACAAAACATGTAAATAAGACAAATCAGTTATATTCTCTGCTTCTTTGGCATTTGATACTTTTTTTACAGGTATTATTTCAAAAAAGAAGCTTCCAAAATCTACTTTAAAATATTCTCGGGATCCCTTTAAGACTTCATAATCCATTTCACCCAGTGCTTTTTTAGTTAGCTCAGAAAGTTCTTCTTCCTTGTATTTTTTATTAAATCTTATAAAAACATCAACATCATATTGCTTTTTTTTAACTAAAGTTCCTTTTGCATAACTTCCCCCAACAAAAATATCTGCCTCAATTTTTTCTTTTTTTAAATTTTCTTTAATTTTCTTAGAAATATCTTCTAATTTGTATTTTATTAGATTGAGCTCTTCTTTTGTTGGTTTTATTTCTTCAAAAACTTCTTTTAGAATTTTGCTCTCTTTTCCCATATATAAAATATGTTTGAAGGGTTTTTATAACTTTTTGATTGAAGTTATCGATATATTTATTAACCTTTTAACTGATACTCTTATATGAATAAGATATTTAAGTGGGCTTTAATCTCCTTAGCAATTATCTTACTGATCTTTGTTATTTTTTCCGTTTATGTGCTAACAGGGGTCCAAGTAAAGAAACCGGCAATCTATCTTTATCCAATAGAAGATTCATTAATCAACGTTCAATTAGACATTAATGGGAAGATAATTCAAGATATTCCCCCGTATATTGATGGATGGAAGGTTTTTGTAACTAAAGAAGGTTTAATTGAAAATAAGTATGATTATCTTTTTTACGAAGCTAACTTGAATAAGATAAGTTTATCCAAAGAAGGGTGGGTTGTTAAGTATGACGATCTAGGGAATTGGTTTGATATTAATTTAATAAGAATGGGGTTAAATGAAAAAGAAAAAATGCAATTCAAAGAATACTGGTTAATTAATTTACCCAAATCAAATTATTATGAAATTAAATTGCTTGAAGATAAATTCTTAAAGGAAAATATGGGTCTGATTATCTCTCCACAACCAGATACTTTAATTAGATTAGAATTTAATTTTAAACCATTAAAAGAAAAAATAGAGATTAGCGAACCAACAATAGTAACTCCCGAAAGAAAAGGTTTTGTGGCTGTTGAATGGGGCGGAATATTAGAGAACTAATTTTATTTTACAAATCAATCTTATGATCATCATCTATTTTTTGTCCAAAACTCGAAGCTAAATCAATTAGATATTTTCCTTCTTCAAGTTTGTAAACAATTGGTCTTTTTTTATTGAATAAGTTTACTAAATCAATTTCGAATTTTCCTTGCCCCACAACACGAACAGATTCTATGTCTAAGATAACTGGTTCATCTGAATTGGTTATTCCAGCAATTTCTCTTATGTCTTTTTCTATTTGTATTTTTTGTATTTCCGGGATCTCAAGAGGTGCTTCTCTTATTTTGGCAAGCTGTTCATCTCTGATGTAAAAAAAGAAGTGACTTCCGCAATTAGAACAACCATCTACAATTTCCCTGCTTCCTGTTGGGATTATCTTTGAACATCTAACGCATTGGTGTGGCATGTCAGTATAAATACAGAAAAACCTTGAAACTTAATAAACTTAGTGGTTTTAAACAATACCCTGCGCGTTTATTGTTCTCGAACTTGCAGTACTTTATTTCTTTGATAAAAATCTTCAATTGTGTTTGCATACCACCAAATACCTTTTCCACCATAATCTTTAATTTCTCCTGGAACAATTAGTTCTGGAAAATGAAAAGGAACAACACCCGGATTTATTCTAAAACCCTCGCTGTCTTTCCACCTTACGTGCATTAAATGATTTCCCTTAAACCATCTTCCCATTCTAACTACGGCTTTTCTTATTGCAATATCCTGGATGTGACTATTTTGTGTTTCTTGATGTTCATATCAAAACCTGCTTGAACATTTGTTGGTGAAGTATCATAAACATCGCTAGCTGTAGAAACTAACCATTCTAATGTTCCTAAATTTTTCTTAAAGAATTCGGAATAAGCATCTTCATACAACTGAATTCCCATTTGTTTTGGAACAACTAACTCTCCCCATTGATATGCTAGTTTCCAGTTTCCTTCTCCAAATTGTTTATTCCAACTAGCAACTAATTCGTCTCTCTTTTTTCCAAAATATCCTGGCCTTTCAATTGTTCTCCAAACCATAAAAAGAAATTATTTTTTTAGTTTATAATTTTTTATATAGAAATATGCCTATTTTCCAATTCCATTCAGGAGAAGTTCAATTTTCTTAGGATTCTTTTTTATCTCCTTTACAATAGTCGCAGGACCAATTATTGTTAAAGCAGAAAGATCCCCTCCCGCAATAAAAGAAGCAAGATTTCTCTTAAATCTAGAAAATCCGCCTTCACCATCATTTTCTATTACTGCTAGTTCTATTCCTTTAAATCCATTAATATATGAAATCATAGCCATAGTATCCCCAATTAATCTTGTTTCTTCCTCTGCCCGCAGTCTGCCTTGTAAAAGGATTATCTCATTTTTCAAGACTATATCCAGAATTTTTTTTATTCTGCCTGTGCTATCTAAGTTTTGTATTTCAGAAAAAGGCATAAACTGCATAGTAAACCCTTTAATCTTTCCCACACTCTTTATTTTCTTGCTCATCTCTTTTATATTTTTTTTGAAAGTTTAAATATTGATTCGTAAAATTCCTCTATGTTGTCTCCATACTTGGCACTGATTCCCACAACCTCATATTCTGGAAAGGCAGCTTCTATTCTTTTTAGATCTGCTTCTTTTGTATCAATTTTATTTGCAGCAATTAATACTGGAATTTTTCTAGCCATCAAGTTTCCGATTATTGTAATATTAACTTGGTTGTAAGGATTTTCTGTTGCATCTAATACAACTACAACCATGTCCATATCCTCCAGCCATTTGATACTTTCTATTACTCCTTGCGTAGCTTCTTTTGCTCTTTTTTTTGCATCTTTTTTCTTAATATGAAATTTCAAGAAATCTTCATAATCAATTTTTGTAGCAATACCGGGAGTATCAATAATTTTGAAAGTCATACTTTTGCCTTTGTATTTTATCTCTACTTTTTCTTTAAACTGAACATTTCTTGTTTCATGCGGAACTTTGCTTACACTTCCAAGTTCTTCCCCCGTAAAGTCTTTGCATATTCTATTTACTAAACTTGTTTTACCTGCATTTGGAGGACCATAGAAGCCCAGCTTTATCTCCCCTTTTTTCTTGAACATATTTTGGAAGATTCTTTTCAAAAAATTATTTAAAAAATTCATCACCATATTATTAATTTATTTTAAAGGTTTATTAAGGTTTTGATTCTGAAATATAGACTTTCTTTCATCTATTTTTCTCTCCTCTTTTCTTGAAAAAAGTCGAAATAACCAAGTTAAAGGTATTTCGGGCATTCCAGTATTTTTTCCAAAGTATTTCTTAAAGACATAGTCTATTTGTTCCCCACTCCACCTAGCTCGACTCAACTGTCTTCTTGTTTCGTCTTCATTTAATTTGTTTCTTTTAGAATTTTCTATATAAGTTATTAAGTTGTACAAATTTGTTCTATCCTTAAACAAGAACTTTTCATATTTATATTTATACCACTGTTGAACTAAGGAGTATACCACAAACCAGAGAATGAACAAAAATAAAAGAGCTAATATAAACAACCACCAATTAAATTTAGATGTAATTGGAGTAATGTTTGGTTCTTCAGATAAAACTAATCTACTCATTTTTGGGGATACAAACATAGCGAGATTGGTAATATCTATTTCTTCTATAGTTGAGAAAGTCAAACTTTTCTCAGAAGAGAGTAATTCTAGATATACTTGCTCTCCAGAAACTTTTTCAAGATAATCTTCTTTAAAATTTAGATTTTCCATCTCTTGGATTATAAAGTAGGGAGTTTCAGAAATTGCTTGCTTTTCTTTAAGAGATACGTCTATTATTGTTACTATTACCTGCTGATATGAATCATAAACTCCGGAAAATTCATTTAAACTTATTTCTGTAACATAATTTTCTGCATTCCAGCTAGAGATAGCTTCCTTATAGTTTTGGGAATCTTCTAAAGAGTAATTTTCACCAGTTATTTCTGCAAGTGCGTCTAAGTTAATATTATCTAAACTAGGATAAAAACTAATCTGGTTTGCTGTTGTTGTTTTTGCAATTCTCGAGGGCAAATCAATCTTCATTAGTCTTGACACAAGCTTACCATAAATTGTTTCATTGCCATTTGCTTGATTGTATTCTCTTTGCATGTCCACTAAATCACTAGAAATATTTGTGAGGTTTAAAGCTTTCAATATTTGCTCTTTCCAAAAAATATCAAGTCCAGAAACATCTGTATTTATTTTATTTATTTTTGTTCCAAGTTCTTTTATTGTTGAGTTTACAATCTCTTTTGCTGAACCAACATATATTTGCATTGATTTGGTATTTGTTCTTAAGTTTTCGTCTGTAATAACTAACTTTAAGGTGTAATTTCCAATTAAATTATACGTATGCATAACACTTTTTACAGTTGTTGTTTGGTTTGTTCCGTCCCCAAATTCCCATTTGTATGAAACTACAGAACTATTCGTAAAATTAATTATTGCCGTTATGTTTGCAGGAACAGAGCTAGCAAGAACAGGAATATAAATCGCCTTTATTTCAGGAACTCTTTCTACAAAAACTTTTTTTGAAGCTACTTTTGAATCATCTATTTTTAATTCAAATGTGAAGTTTCCGTAAGTTTTTGGAACACTAAAATTTGCTAAGTTTAATGAAAGTAACGAATATCCATACGTGCTTATTTTTGCAGGAGTTTCTGAAACTTCGTATATCTTCTTATCTGTTAAGTCTGGAAAAGAAGTTTTGCCGTACCTTAAGGTTAAATTAGAAATTGTCATATTTTGATTAACATTTTTTGCAGAAATTGTTATAGGGATTATACATCCTTCACTGCAATCCATGTTGTCATACCTATCTTGTAAATATTCTGTAACTAAATCAGACAAGTAACTTCCGTCTTCTAAAGAATTATTAATCTTTATTTGTCCAGGACTGTTAAATCCATATCCCTTGATAAACATTTGATATGCCGCACTATTTTCGCTTATTTCATCACCGTAATATGCACAGCCATTATTGTTGTCAGAGTATCCTCTTATTTTAAAATTTCCGTCTCCAGAATCTCCATGTATACACAAATAAACTTTTTGAATAGTTGGATTTTGAAGATTTACATCACAATAAACCTCAGAACCTGTTTCTGTAATTAAACTTTTGTTGATCTCGCAACCAGCTCCGTTAATTGATTCTCCATAGTCATTTCTTAAAGAGAGAGTTATCTTTTGTGTTCCAGATGTTATTTTTTTTATCCAAGCCCCAACCTGAAAAGAAGGAGACACACTTAAAGTCATTTCTTGACAGTAGGGTTCTTCCATTATTGAGGATTCTATTAAGTTACCTTTGAATGTATTGAAGCAACTATATGTCTTCAGAGATCCGCATTCGCTACTTATTTTTTTATTATTTATTTTTTCTATAATTCCGTCTGAAAGAACATCAATTTCTATTTGATTAAAACAATTTGCTTGTGCATCGCTTTCTACTAAAAAATCTAAAGAAGTTATAAAAATACCAGTTCCCTCTAACTTTAAACCTATTTTCTTTTTTTGTCCGTTATTTAATAAAAAAGATTTTGTTGTGTTTGGATTGGAGACAGCATAATCAGATTCGCAATCAGCAGGTGTGCAAAAAAAATCAAACTCTCCTTCTTCAAAAGAGTAAGTTGCTAAATCAATTAAACTTATTGAATTTCCTAAAGAATCTTTTAATACACTCGAACCAATTTGGTTTGTAAAACTTACATTTAATGTTCCTTCAACCTTTTCTCCACTTCCAAAAAAATCTTTTATACTTATGTTGGGATTTCCAGCAGAAAAAGAAGCAACCACAAATTGTAAACTGATTAACATTACTAAAATACCAATCATCACTCTTTTCATAATTAAAACAATTAAACCTTATTTATAAAATTTCCGTCTATTGAATATTAGATAAATTAAACCAATTCCAAGTAAACTTATCAATAACTGATAAAATCCAAAGAAAGGTAATCTTATTTGTCCAGGACAAGGAATTGTATTCTCCCCTGCTTTTTCTAAGCAATCTAAAGAATCTGCGTTTGGATCGTAATAATAATATCCAGTTAAATTATCAAAAATAAAATCCTGTCGATTAGGATTAGTTAAATTCTTACTTACATCATTACCCCAAGTCCAATCAGCAGTAAGTGAACTATCTAAAAAGCCATCATCACAATTATCTCCAGCAGAATCTCTAATCTCACAACTTCCATTAAAAATAAAATTTTCTCCAGAGACACATACATCTTGGGAAACTGATCTTCCACCACATGTTCCAGCTTCTGCATTCCATGCACAAGAACATTGATAGTTCGTAGTACAGAAGTCATTTATTATTACCGAATCACATGGGCTAATACTTGCTCTTGCTATTGTTCGTGTAAATGCATTACATTCAGTAGCATTTTGATAGTCCCCACAAGTTCCTGTTCGAGTAGTTTCTACATTTAGCTTAATATCCTCACTTATATTTATTGCAGAATCACTTACATTAAATCTAATCCAATTTCCAAGACCTATGCTGAGTACTTCTGCTAATTCAATAGTCCAATTAACATTTGCAGCACCATTAGCCATTACAGTTGCATTTAATACTTTTATAATTTGATTATTGCTTACATTAAATATTGTAAAATTTATTTCTTCAGAGATTAAACTGCTTCCTGTTACCCATAACTCTAACTGTGTTGTTCCAGGTATTATTTGCTGAGTTGATCCATTCACTAGGGTATCAGTTGAATTTTTCCAAAAAGTATCTGGAGTGCGACATACATTTCCGTCATCTCTTTGTCCATTACAATCATCATCTAATGAGTTGCAACTTTCATTTACTGGTTGTTCATTTTGAATACAGGTTCCCCAAAAGCCAGCAGAACAAGTTTGAGTTCCAGGAGAGCAGATTCCTAACAAACCAGTTGAACAGCTTCGGGGAGGTTCGATTGTGCATTCTGGTGCTGGTGGTGCGGGAGTTAAATCTTTGCAACATAACTTATACAGGAAACTAGGGTCATCTCCAGCAGATATTCTCGCATTTATTTCATTATTTAAACTTGCAACTATCTCTTCATCTGCATTACAAGTTGCTTTAACACCACAACTTAAATTGCCATAAACAAAAGGGGAGTTAAACGTCCAATTAGAAGAGAAATTAATATACAACCATAACGCTTCATTACCATTCACACTTGTAACTTCTATATTAGTTGAATTTTGAGGATTCCAGATGGGCCCCGAACCAAGTAAAATTTGATTTAAATCTCCTTTTATTGCGGAGATGAGATTCCAACCGTCTTTGAGGGAGATACTTATAGAATCAACTAAACTAGCATAGTTACCTACGTCAAAAGTACAGAAACCAGAATTGTTGTGGCCCATCGCAATAAAATATCCCTTCCCGGCTTCAACTTGATTAACTGACGAATAATTAGACGGGCTGGAAGCGTTATAAATCAAAACAGACCGAACTTGGCCCCCACAAGCACTGTTTATTGTGCTTACGTTTATTGGAGAATTTATTGGAAAACTTACAGCATTCCAAAATATAGTGTCTGCTTCAGAGCTATAATAAAGAATGACAATTGGGTCTTCATTTGTTTGTGCATTAAAAATATATTCTCCGTTAGCATTTAACAAAGAGTTAACCTCTTTCACCGAAGATACACTCGAATTTACCCCGCCATGTAACCAAAATAAAAGATTATTTGGATCTGAGGTTGTTCCTAAAATTTCTCTCGGATTTGGGCCAGTGTATGTTTTGTTAAAAACATCTTCATAGCAAATTTCCCAACTAAATGTATTTGAGTTAATGTCTTCAGTAATGGCATTAGTTTCTTGAGACAGTCTCATTATTATTTGGTCGTCAGAAGAACATCTTTTATACATAGTACATAAATTATCTGCGATTTTATTAAACACTTCAGTTAAACCAGCTTCGCCAGTTTGTTCATAATAATAAAATTTATCTGGAGAAGAAGCTATACTAGTTAAAAGTCCTTTTTGAAAATCATTCATAGTTGTTCCAAAACCAATTGTGTACATGATTATTCCTTTTGCCTTTGCAGCATTTGCTTGAGTTAAAGCATAATTAGTACATGAATTAGCATAAGTTGGATCATTTACGCAAGTAGCTCCACCGCTATTCACAGTAGGCATTCCATCTGAAAGCAAAACAATTACCTTTTTTACACCAGCTCTTCCTATTCTACCATCTGCCGTAGAGGTAAGTTCAGTTATAGATTTAGAAATTCCGGACCCGACATTAGTACCAGTACTAGCAATTAACGCATTAATTTTTGAATGAATTAGAGCGTAATCAAAAGTTAATCTCGATTGTACTGTGCTAGTAGTCTTAAAAGAGACTAAACCAACTGTTTGTTTTGTATTATTTAATAAATCAACAAATTTATTTGCAGCAGTTTTTAATGAGTCTATTTTACAATAAGGATGAGTACAACTCTGATCCATGCTTCCAGATACATCGAGGGTTAGTACAATATCAACAGGGAGGTCACATCTGCAATCTTGGGGACAGCTCGTCATATTCTCACCAAGTTCACAGTACCCATTTCCACAAACAGAAGCACTTACATGATAAATTTGAAAAACCAACAAAATTGAAAAGGTAAATAAAAACCCCAAACAAATAAATTTCCCCACTCTTTTCATAATTAAAACAATTAAACCTTATTTATAAAATTTCCGTCTATTGAATATTAGATAGATTAAACCAATTCCAAGTAAACTTATCAATAACTGATAAAATCCAAAGAAAGGTAATCTTATTTGTCCAGGACAAGGAATTGTATTCTCCCCTGCTTTTTCTAAGCAATCTAAAGAATCTGCGTTTGGATCGTAATAATAATATCCAGTTAAATTATCAAAAATAAAATCCTGTCGATTAGGATTAGTTAAATTCTTACTTACATCATTACCCCAAGTCCAATCAGCAGTAAGTGAACTATCTAAAAAGCCATCATCACAATTATCTCCAGCAGAATCTCTAATCTCACAACTTCCATTAAAAATAAAATTTTCTCCAGAGACACATACATCTTGGGAAACTGATCTTCCACCACATGTTCCAGCTTCTGCATTCCATGCACAAGAACATTGATAGTTCGTAGTACAGAAGTCATTTATTATTACCGAATCACATGGGCTAATACTTGCTCTTGCTATTGTTCGTGTAAATGCATTACATTCAGTAGCATTTTGATAGTCCCCACAAGTTCCTGTTCGAGTAGTTTCTAATTTTATATTATTTATTTCTAAGCCAGGAATACTGCTTATGTTAAATTTAACACCGGGGCCACCAATTAATTTAGTTAAATTTCCTAATGATACTGTCCAATTAACATTTGCTTCACCAACGGGGTTAGTTGTGCTACTAAATTCATTTATAATCTCATTGGTTGCGCTATCATTATAAACTGTAAAAATTACATTTCCTGAGGCTATTCCGCTATCTACTAACCAAAGTTGTATCTTTGTTGTATCTGGAATTATCTTAACAATAGCATCTTCACCACTTATTTCTCCGCTTTCATTTGCCCAATAAATTCTTGGATTGCTGGGGATAATGTTGCTTTCACAAGTCCATGTTTCTTGGTTACATGTTTCTTCACTAGCACACATTGTTCCTTGACCGCTACATTGTCCAGGACAAGCAGGGTCATCTATATATTCCCCACACGCAACATCAGAAGCATTAACACAGTTGGGGGTACAAGGAGATTCAGTTGTATCAATACAACATAATTTATGAGTATAAACATCTGGAAGACCAATATGCGAATTTGTTGTAGAAAAAAGACTTGCAACTGGCACTTCATCACCAAGACATCCTGCTCGAATATTGCAAACTAAATTTCCATAACAAACTTTTTTAGTATAACTACTATCTGAAAAAGAAACATGCGAGTTTGTATTAGAAAAAAGTCTTATTACTAAGTTTTCATCATTTAGCTTACACTCATGAGGATTTTCTGGAATTACTGCTCCAGGAAATAAATCAGCAAAGTTAATTATAATTGGATAATTTCCAGTACCATTCCAAACTTCTGCGTGGGAATTTGCAGATTGATAAAGTTTGAAAATTGTTTGATCTTCTTCAATTGTTGCATAAACAAAACTCAGACAAAATAAAAACAATATTCCTAATAAAAAATATCCCTTTTTTTTCATATATCTTCTATACAAAAACTATTTAAATATCTTGTTGTTGATTGTTACATGAAAAAGAAGGTAATCCAGATTAATTTTAGCAATAAAGTTTTTTACACTTTAATTTTAATCTTGGGAATTGTTGTTTTTGGAGGAATTGTTTTTGCTACTTTACAAACAGCTCCAACTTATGGCCATTCTGTTTCAGAACTACAAAAATGCGGAGCTAATGAAGTTTTAAAAATGAATTCAGCAGGAACAGCCTGGGCTTGTGAATTAGCTAGTCCCGCGACGGTGGGACGGAATTGCACTAAAATATACGAAAAACGGTATCCTGCTTCGAGTATTTGGGAGGCGGTTAATATTCCTCCTTATTGTTATACTGATGGACTTTGTACTTATATGCTTATCTCCAGCATCCCCACTTATCGAAGTGAGATGAAAGAAGTTTATCAAGATTCAAGATTGAGCCAGATAATAGTCTCAGGGTTAGGAGATTTAGATGCGATTAACGGAGATGGAACAGATACAAGATTGATTACTATCGGGGATACTGCATCTGCATTAAACGATGATAAACAAAGTATTTTTGAGACATATTCTACAAAAATGAGTGTTTATACTCGTGCCGATTACATTTCCGAGCTTTATGTTTGTTATTAATCTGCTTATCCTTTTATAACAGCAAGAGGTTTTAATTTTGAAACTAACTTTTAAACCCCTTCAAAAACTATTTAAACATCTTGTTCTTTATTCTTTTATGAAAAAGAAGGTAATCCAGATTAATTTTAGCAATAAAGTTTTTTACACTTTAATTTTAATCTTGGGAATTGTTGTTTTTGGAGGAATTGTTTTTGCTACTTTACAAACAGCTCCAACTTATGGCCATTCTGTTTCAGAACTACAAAAATGCGGAGCTAATGAAGTTTTAAAAATGAATTCAGCAGGAACAACTTGGGAATGTGCTACTTCTCCATTAATTATAAGTAACATGTATACTGCATTCGTCACATGTACTGAATCTTGCACAAAAACTACTTTAATGGGTAGCCATAGCTTTTGTGCATTAACAACTATAGAAAATGCAATAGTAGATAGTCATGATAGTAGTGATGATGATTTAAATGCTTGCCAAATTACATTTAATCCATCTTCTGGTATTTGGAATCTAATTGCTTACTATGACGCTGATGCTAATGGAGATTCAGCATCAACTAGTAAATTTGGACATACAAACTGTCAAGCTTACTGTATAGACTGATTCTTCTTACAGAGAAAATAAAATAAATAATTTTATCCTTTCATAACAGCAAGAGGTTTTAACTTTGCAACTATCTTAGCTAAACCAACTTTATCCGAGACGTTTACAACTTCATCAACATCTTTGTAAACTTGGGGAGCTTCTTCTGCTAAACCTTTCAAAGAGCCAGCTTCAACTTCGATATCTTTTTCATTCAATTGTTTTTTAATATCTTCTCCTTTTAAATTCCTTAATGCAGAACTTCGTGATTCTACTCTACCAGCCCCATGTGCAGTAGAACCCCAAGAAAGCTCTTCTGCTTTTTTAGTTCCAATTAAAACATAACTTGAAGTTCCCATAGAACCAGGAATAATAACTGGCTGTCCGATTTTTCTATAAACTTCTGGAATTTCCTTTCTTCCAGGTCCAAAAGCACGAGTAGCTCCTTTTCTATGCACACAAACTTTTATTTTCTTACCTTCAAATTCATGTTCTTCAATTTTAGCAACATTGTGACACACGTCATAAACTAAATGTGATTCTAATTTTGGAAAATATCTTTTCAAAACTTCTCTAACATAATGCATAATTAATTGTCTGTTACAAAAAGCGAAATTCACAGCACAATTCATTGCACTTAAATATTTTTTCCCAAGTTCAGATTTTATTGGTGCATTAATTAATTCTCTATCTGGTAAATTATCAAAACCATATTCTTCTTCCATTAACTGAATATAATCTGATGCAATCTGATGTCCTAACCCACGAGAACCACAATGAATCATCACAACAATATTTCCTTTCTTTAAACCAAACACTTCAGCTGTTTTCTCGTCGAATATTTCTTCAATTTTTTGAACTTCTAAAAAATGATTTCCTGAACCCAATGTTCCATATTGGGGCAATCCTCGAGCTTTAGCTCTTTGTGAAACATAATCTGGATTTACATTTCCAATACAACCATTTTCTTCGCATCTTTCTAAATCTTCTTTTACTCCTTGATTTTTTTCAACAGCCCATTTAGCTCCTTTCTTCATCATTTCATCAAGTTCTTTAAACTCAAGTTTATCTTTGTGTCCTCTTCCAACCCCAGATGGAACACTTCTAGTAAATTCATGCAAGACCTCTTTTCTCTTTTTCATAAAATCTTCTAATTTAATATTTGTGGAAAGTAACCTAACGCCGCAATTAATATCATAACCAACTCCCCCCGGAGAAATAATCCCTTTTTCTAAATCAAAAGCAGCTACTCCACCAATTGAAAACCCGTACCCGACATGCATGTCTGGCATTCCTATAGAATTTTTTAATATTCCTGGCAAGGTTGCAACATTTGCAATTTGAGATAAACAATCTTCTTCAACATTCTTTAATAAATTTTCAGATAAAAATACTTTCCCAGAAACTAGCATTTTATCGGTCTTAGGCAATTCATAAATATTCTCACTAATCTTTTTTAACTGCTTTTTATATTCCATTTTTTAAAGAGTCTCCCTCTCTTTAAATAGATTTGGAAATAATTCCAAATTAACTAATTTTTTTATTTCTTCTTTTCTCATAAATTTACATAGAAATTAGATTTATATTCTTATCTAAACATCGAGCACAACTTGACAAACCCATTGAGACTTTATTTTTTTAACAAACATTTTATTGTAAGTTACTGCCTTAACATCGTTGCTGAGTTTATACTTAGAGAAATCGTCTCCAACTAAAACAGCTTCTAATTTAAGCTTTTTTTTGTCAATATTCAATTTTTTTATTTTTGAAGTTAGAAAATCTTCTGCATCCATTAAATAAAGAATTTGTTCTAAAAAATTATAAAGTAGATTTTCAAAATCTCTTCCTTCTATAAAAATTTCCTTTTTTATTCTATCCTTAATTTTTATTTTATCTTTTTTAGTTATAGTTTCCTTCAGGGCTAATGAGCAATTTTCAAAAGCTTCTTCAAGAGTTTTTCCAATTGCTTGAAACTTTACATCAGCTGTATGCTCGAGGAATTTGAATTTTTTTGCATTATTTTTCATCTTATCTCCTAAAAAGTTCGGGTTCTGAGAATAAAAACTTAAACCTCATATTTCCCAACAGAATATCTTTAGCTTTCTTGGGTCGTATATTACTTCTTGCTCGCTTGTTGCGGCAATAGTCACAACTTGAACAAACACGTCTTTGTTAACGTAGTCTTCTAATACACAGACATCTGAAACTCTGCACACTCTCATTTTGCATTCAAGATAATTTGGTAAACTAGCTTCCATTTTGTCTAGAACAGATGTTGGCGCTTCTTGACTTGGGGTTTCATTCGTTAACATTACATTTAAAATATCTACTCTTAGGCTTTCACTTAATTCTATTTCTCTTAGGCTGACTGTTTCCCAGTTGTATATCTCTTGTTCTTTGTCACTTTTTGTTACCTCTGCTCTTGGAACAACCATTAATATTGTACCTGCAATTAATAATAACGCTATGGCTGCTTCAACAATCTTTATCCAACCTCGTTTATTTCTCATTTTACCAAACTTGTATTGAAATTATACCTCTATTTATATCTGCACTACTATTTAAATATTGCACAGGAATATTTTCTGCAAATACGCTGTTAGTTTTTTGAGTTCTCTTGGATTCTATTTCTGTCCCGTTCCCATAAGCAAATTTAATATTAAATTCAGTTCCGTCTGCGATTCCAAGATTCTTTTTTAGAGTAGTATAGTTCTTTTTATGACTTTCAATTAAATTAATTGTCCTCCATTCAATAATTTCTTCTCTGGTTTGTGAAAGTTCTTCTTCAACTTGATTTTCATTGACAAATCTCGAACAAGTTGGGGGTGTTGTGGAAATACTTTCACTATAAAAAAATTTTACAATTTTATTCTCAGAGTCACTTATTTCTGTACGAACGCGTTCTCCATCACTTTCAGAGTTCATTGTTGTTCCCTGTATTTTTGCAATAACTGTTTTATTCTCTAGATGGGTTGGAATAGAAACTTCTAAACAATCGTCATTGCCAGAAGGAGTATAAGAATATGTCACATAAAATACCTGTTCGCTTATGTTCTCAATTACTTTGTTTTGTATGTAATCTAGCTCTTGTTTTTTACTTTCTTTTAATTTAAGTGACGGTTGAAAAGTAAGATAAAGCATCATTAAAAAAGTTATAAAGATAACAAAGGATAAAATCATTCCAACATGCGAACCACGTTTATTCAAACTAAATTCCCTCTTTTTCATATAAATGTTACCAAAAAGTACTTTATATCTTTTCTGTTTTGTTCATTAAAAGAAGATACTTGCAGTAGCATAAATTACAAACGATAACATGATTAATGCAAACGAATGCTTTATTCCCGCCTTTATGCTTCCTTCAGAAAGTTTTCCTATTGTTAGTCCGCTAAAAAATCCTTGAACTAATAAAAGGTAGAAAAAGGCATTGCCTATACTATTTTGATCTACATTTTGGTTTAATCCAACTATTTCTGCAGGTAACTGTGAAGTTCCAGTCGGTAACTGTGCTATCTGTGGAAGAATATTAAACTGCATTACTAACACAATTATAATAAATACTAAGAAAATAATATACCCTTGTACAACTAGCGAAGATATTGCAGAAACTCTTTCTTTCTTTAATTTGTCTGAGGTTGTAACTGCACCAGCAACAGCTTCCAGTATCTCACCTATTTCCCCCCCAGCTCTTTCTGCTTGTCCAATTAAAGTCAAAGCTCTTGAAACAGTTTTATTACCAATATCCTTTGAAAAAGTTTGAAATGCTTGGCTCAGTGGAATTCCCAAAGAAATTTGATTTGCTAATTTATTTATATGCGGACCTAACACCCCATAATCTTTATTTTTTATATTGATTATACTTTTACTAACTGGTGTTCCTGTTTTTACACTTTCAACAAGATTTCTAGTAAACTCAATAAACATCTCTTCTTTTTCTTTTTGATCTCTGTTCTCCTCAAGTATTCTTATTACAAAAGGAAGAATTATTGAAATTATTCCGAGCCCAATTAGCAATAAAAAGAATTTTGCTTCTAAAAAAACAGATACAGCCAAAGCTATAATAATTATTCCGATGCTTGTGCCGATTATTTCTGGTATTTTTATTTTCATTAGTCTGTTGGTTGTTTTATTTGCAAAAAGGTAAGGAAAACTGCGTTTATGGCAGCAACTGCTAAAATCATTATGAACGTCATTATGCCAACGCCGAGATTCAGGCCCAATCCACTAACACTTATCATCATAACTAAAAGCATTAAAATCATCGGTGCTGCTACAACAACACTGATATAAATATCCATAAATGTTTCTGCAGATTTGTTTTGTCTTTCTCTGTCCAGTTTATGCTCAAAAAGTAGGCTCTCTGACCTTTTACTAAAAAATTCAGATAAGTTTCCACCAGAGCTAATTGTTGTTGCAATACCATTCAATAACTCCGAAAGTTTTGTGCTTGGCCCATGAAATGCTACATTCCTCAATGCACTAACTAAATCGTATCCGTAAACATTTACTTCATTTAAAAGTTTTATAAATTCTCTTTCTAGATTGGGATATTCTTTTGTGTTAATAATTATCTTAAACACCTTGCTTGGTTCAATCATTGCCCCAGATATTGCAGCCATGTGTATTGTAGCAAAGGGTAATTCTTGATTTATTTGATGCTCCAAAGACTTTTTTTCTAAACCAGGGTAGGTATACATAAAAATAAAAGTTAGTAACGGAAAAATTATAATTATCCAAAAAGTTTCTGCAAATCTAACTAAAAAATCTCCCTTATACAAACTTATTATTGGTAGGGCTGGAAAAAAATTAAAAAATAATAGAAATAAAAATACTAAAAAAGATAAGCAGAAAGTAATAAAGACATTAAAGAAAGTCAGAGCCACATATCCTTTAAGCATATACGGCAAATTAGATTTAATCAAGTTCATTCTTAAACTTTTAAAAGAACCTTTTTCTACAGTACTTGTTGCTAAATTTCCAAAAAGTTTATTAGCATTTCCGAGGTATGAACTTGGCTTTAAACTTGTTTTGAGTTCTTTTTTTTCAAGATTGCCTGTTCTTTTAAGAGAATTTTTTTCAAATTCAGACAATTCAATTATTCCTGTTCTAGGCAAGGGTTTAAAATTTTGTTTTTCAGGACTGAGTGTTATTTTATTTACGCGTTCAGGAATTTTACTATTAATCTCAGTAATTTTTATTTTTAACTCGTGAATGTGGTCCAGGACCATTTTCTTTTCACTATCATTCAGATTCTTGCTTACCTCATCTCTTAACTCAACTAATTGAAACATTGCAATTTTTTCTTGTTCAAGTAATTTCTCAATTATAGAAAATTCATCTTGCTCCATTACTCTAATTCCTCCGCTATTCTGTCGTTTAAGTTTAGAAAAAGATTTTTGGATCTTTCGAAAGATTTTTTGTCTTTTTTTTCATAAGAGTCTTTCATTGCTTTTTCAGCATCCTCCATAGAAAGAATCAACTGTCTAATAAAATGCTTATCACTTTTCTTTTTTTCCATATTTAATTTTTCCGGAAATTGATATCCCGTACATTAATAAAATCTTAAACCATTTATTATATATAAACCTATTTCTTCAATAAAAGAAACAACTAATTTAAAAAAAGATAGTTCTGCTTAGTGTGCCGATTAATGCTGAAGTCAAACCACTTACTGTGTTATCTCCCAAATTTCTTGCGGTTTTACCAGGCGCATATGGTTTTTCCGAGCATCCTTCAGGAATAACATAACGACCCATTTTATCTTTCACGCATGAAACATGTTTATTCTCTAAATCTAATACTTGGGGAATATATTCTCCTTTCCTAACTTTATATGCGATAGGTAGAACCCACCCCTCTCGTCCGTCTTTAACAACATAAATAAGTGGTTTTTCACTTGTATTTTGAGTATAACTTTCTCTTTGTGGAACTCTTTCTTGTGTTTGCTCAGCATATGCTAAGCTAGTAGCCAAACTAGCCAAAACAACGAGTCTTCCAAGATCATTTCTAAATCCTCTATTTGTCATAAAAAACTAATAGCTTTTAACTATTTAAACCTTTCTATTTGTAGCTACTAGTTAGTTACAACTAAACTCTAATAGCCCAGTCTCGAATAAGCTTCCAAAGAACTTGAAAAGGCGTTTCTTTGTCTTCTAAAATCCATTTTCTCATAGTGCTAAAGAAGCCAAGGTTAGCCTCTTCTTCGTTTAAACATCGTCCTTCAAAACACCCATAAACGCAGAAACGAGGAGTAAAAGAAAGAGAATCTAAGCAATCCATTTTTAAAAGAGTAGTTATATTCACGCAGCTATCTTCAAAGATTTTATCTTGAAAAACAAAAGAATTTTTTTGATTAATTGAGGTTTTATTAAACCCCTCGCAAGAAAGACCTTGCAAAAAAGCAACAGAGTCATTTATTATTAAAAAATAATCTGCGTTAATCTGGGAATAGTTTTTTATTAAATACTCTGAGGTAAATTTAACTTCTGTTTCTATTTCAGAATTAGACCGATTGTACTTGCTAAAATAAAGTAACAACACATTTGCCTCTTCACCCTCTATAACCTGTGCGTAAGAAAAATTATTTTCAAATGTGTAAAGATATCCATACAAAGAAGGCGGCAGAAGGAACACTATTGGATTTTTATTTTGAATCATTGAAGAAGAAAAACCAACACCCAGTTCATTTGAAAAGTTCCGAGCAATAGAAATAATTTCACTATTGTTCTCCATGCATAAAACATAATACTGATTTGGATTATTTTTAGCTGAAGTTAAAATATCCCCGATACTCAAAGAAGAAACTAAGACGGTACTAACTAGTAAAAGTGCTAAGATAATAATTAAATTATTTTTTTTCATTTTAAGGGGTTGCTACCTGCCTCGTGATCTCATATGCCACATCCCATCCTATGCTAGTTCCAGGCGGTAAGGGCAAGGGGGGAAGAGGTAATAGGGTTATTGTTGCGGGAGTAATGCTAATAATTGTGACTACTATAATCTCAGCTCCGCCCTCGCTACAAACATATCCAGATGAAGCACCAGCATATCCCATCACCAAATTATATGCATCATTCGCTGTGGGTAGAGCAACAATCGTATGGTATATACTACTAATGCCACTTAATGGGGGCCATACTCCTAAACACGTTTTAAGTGCCCAAATACAAACTTGGCCAGAGCCACAATCAGAAGTAGTTCTGCATTGAACACATCTCCAACAATCTTCAAAAATGTAGGATGACTGAAAACAATGGTTTCTCAAATTTGGACTTAGGGGATTACCAACACAATCTCGATCACAGGCACCGCAATTAAACGGATTGCTTTTAGAAATATAATTTTCATTACAACATTGGTATCGATCTTTCCACCTCATAGTTGGAGCAGTATGAACATCACCGCCACAACAAGTCGATCTTTCTTTTTCAGATTCGGAAGTGAATTGGGTGCATGAACCCCCACAACACATATTTGGAGTCATCGATACTGGACAAATAGATCCGTCCGCATTATTCACAAGCCCACCAGTTGCGTTACATTTTTGGCATTCATCAACACCAGAATCAGCAATATCCAACTCAACTACTTTCGTTGCCGTGTCACATTTCTTACAATCTCCGTCGTTTATTGGGTTTATTGTTGCGTCAAAAACTGCTGCTTGAGAAGAACACTTCCAGCAAGTATTATCCTCTGGTACTTCAGAAAAATAATCTTTAGTTGGTTTGTCTAGATTATCCGCAGCAATAGTTAAACTAGATGAGTCACATTTCTTACAATCTCCTGCTGCAACGAAATCATCACTTAAAACTTTTTCCCCATTAGTACATTTCCAACAATCATTTGCAACAACATCTTCATTTTTTATAGAAAGCACTCCATCAGTACAGCTTTTACAATCATTAACAAAATTAGGAACATTAGTTACTTCCTTATCGACGCATTGTTGACAAATATTTATCTCAGAATCAGTTCCATCATTAATTAAAGAACCAGAAGAACAATATTTGCAATCCCCATCGTTCTTAGTATAACAACTATTGTTTACAACGAAAGCTCCAGTAAACGAACACTTCCCGCATGAACCAGAAATACATGTTCCGCTTCCAGGATAAACAGAAGCATCATTATCATCACAGTCAAAGATTGCGTGATTAGCATAGCCTGGAACAGTTACTCCCGTACAAGTTACCTTTGTGTCTGTAGCGTTTCCATATCCATCTCCATCTTTGTCTCTATATACTGTTTTTAATAAACTACAACTTGTTCCACAACAGAAGTGGTTTCCCCCACCACCCGTACTGCAAACTTGTGTTCCGGGAGTATATTCGTCTGTACCCCAACAATTTTCATCATTGCACATAAATTTTCCGTCACAATCTTTATCTGAAGTAGTGGCACAATCTTCTGATTGAGGAACAATTTCTCCGACACAACTCCCCCAAACATTATTTGTACAGTTTTGTATTCCAGCTTTGCATTCTCCAATTCCTTTTGTTCCTTCGGGACCATTATAACATTCTCTTGTTGTTCCAGAGATACAATCCGGGGCTGGGCCCTGATAACAAATCTTTGCAGGCGAACATTGTGCTAATCCCTCATTTGGAACAGGTACTCCAATACATTGATCGCATCTTATGGCCCCTTCAAAGTTCTGGCAAAGAAAATTATTTTCACAATCGTCTCCAGAAAAACCCAAGCAACTTCCAGAGTAGCCACCCACAATACATGAATGAGAGCTTTCAACCCAGGAACAGGTATTTACTGCTTCACAAGTTTCTTGCGTATTTCCTCTGCAATCTGCAAAATTATTTCCAATGCAACTAAATGGAATTTCTGGTGCGGGCGTTAACTGAACCCCTTTTTTTTCAAACCAAGAAAAAGGATTCCACCAAGCAGCTGAAGAAAAAGAAATTAACAAAATTAAAAGGATTACAAAAAAAATTCCAAAGACACGCCTTTTCATAAAACTGAATAGAAACTTACTTATTAAATCTTACTTTATACCAAACTTCTGAAGTATTTTTTCTGGATTTTTATAATATTCATTTATTGCTGTTTGAACTTCTTCAAATCCAAATACATTTTTTCCTTGCATTCTAAATAAGAGTTCAGACCTTCTTCTAAATTCTTCTTGTAATTTGTCTGCAGGAATTCCGAATCTGTATCCTATTTTTTCAAATATCTTACTATTTTTCTTAAAATAAAAAGTATCATTTGCAGGATTCCAAACAAAAGGAGTGTTAGTATTTGCAACACCCTCTCCAGAAACATTAATTATCTCCGTTATTTCTTTTAACTTTCTTGTTTCTTTTTTATTAACAATAGCATGGGTCATAATGCACACACAATCAAGAACATTTAACAGCGTCGGAGAAAGTTCAATTGGGGGAGTTTCAAGTCTTTTTATTACAGAATCTACAGAATCTGCATGAATTGTACTAATAGAAGAATGCCCCGAAGCCATACCCTGGAATAATACATAAGCTTCTTTACCCCTTACTTCACCCACAATTACATAATCCGGAGTCTGTCTAAAAGAATTTTTTAACAAATCAAATAAAGTTATTTCACCAGATTTATTATTTTTTGTTGATGTTCTAACTACACTTGGAAGCCAGTTTTCTCGCGGGATATTTATTTCTCTTGTGTCTTCAATACTTACAACTCTTGCTTCTGGGGGAATAAAAAAAGCCATTGCATTTAGCAAAGTAGTTTTACCTGATGCTGTTCCACCTGAAATTAAAATATTCATTTTATGTTCTACTAGCAACCACAAGTATGCAAGCATTTCTGGACTAAGAGTTTTAAAAGAAAGTAATTGCGTGGGTGTCCAAGGAGTTTTTGTGAACTTTCTTACTGTAAAAGTAGGCCCTCTGCTAGTAATATCTTGAGTATATGTTGCATTGATTCTGCTTCCATCAGGCAAAGTTGCATCTAAAATTGGATTTGCATAAGAAATGTATTTTCCAGATCTTTGAGCAAGCTTCTCAACAAAACTAGCAAGTTGTTCATTGTCATCAAATTCTACATTTGTTCTCAAATTTCGGTATTCTCTATGAACAATATATATCGGCGTGTCTGCACCATTACATTCGATATCTTCCACATAATAATCTCTTAAAAGAGGCTCTACTTCATTAAACCCAATAAAATCTCTGCACAAATAATAAAATATCTTTTGATAACTTTCGTAATTGATGTCCAATCCCACTTCTACTGCTAACACCCTGAATCGGTCATTAAGATATTTTATAATCACTTCTTGTCCTCCCTCAATTATTCCGCTAATATTAACTACGCTCCTTATTGCTTCAGTAAGTATTTCTCTTTGTTTTTGTTCAGAAGGATTTAGTGTTGGCTCTTCTATATCATACACCATCTCAGAAATTTTACTATCCCAATAAACATGCGCGAAGGCAAAAGGTTCAATTAAACAATATCTTACATCTACTTGTGTTTTTTCTTTTATTTTTATTAAAGTAGGTATTTCTGGCTGAAAGTTTATTTTCACATCAGGATAGCTCATTATTGAATTTCTTTCTGCCATTATAGATTAAAGTTTATTACGGGGTTTCCTCCAGATTGCCCCTTGCTCGCGATAATTAGTTTATAAGAACTTGAACTACTTTGTAATGTTTTAAGATTATCTTCGTCTGAAAAAGTAACATTCACAACAGAGGAATATCTTCTCAATACTTCAACTCTAAAAAGATCATTAATTTTAGTTGTTTTAACAATTAAACTCCCATCTTTTATTTCTTTATTTAATTCGCTGTACTGATATTTTCCATCCATTTTAAAGGACAAGATATCTTCAACTCCGTCTATAGTCATTGTCCCCTTTTTCATTTTAACTTCAACTGTTCTAACATTTCCAGGAGAATTTTTAATATCCAAAATCAGAAGATCAATTTGTTTTATCATTTCTATACTGCTTTCAATTATGGATTGGTCTTGCATTTTTTCTATCTTTGGTCTCGCAAAAGCAATCACTGCACCGATCATTGTTAATGCGATTAAAGTATAAATTACTGTTTCTATCCAAACTTGCCCCCTTTTTTTCATACTTTAACATAATGAAGAATTCATTTAAATACTTATCGAAGATTAAACTAAACTTCTACAATCTTGGACATCAAAAATTTGATCTGCAACTTCACATTGTTTTTCTTTAACAACAGGAACTAATCGAATAAATTTTGGAGCAGAAGTTACACCAGAAAGAATGTAAACTTTTGCTTGTCCTTTTGTAGGTAAGCTAACATTAGAAGTTGCGCCTCCGACTTCAGAAAGACCCACTATTTCTTGAGAATTTATTGTTATTTCTTTAGAGATACTGTTGCTTTCTAATCCAATATGGATTAATATTTTTGATAACTCAACGTCTCCTACAGAAACCCCGATCTTTAGTTCTTCAGATCCAGAGTCATAGCAAGTGTAATATCTTTCTATTGAAACTTTATTAAATATTTCTGCACAAGAACCAGCTTCATTTAATTTATCATCAACAAGTGTTCTCGAAACACTGTACACAACAACAACCAGCATTATTGTTAAAGCTAAAATTAAAACAGTTGCAATAACTGTAGAAATTCCTCGCCGATTCATACAGTTATCTCCTTTGTTCCTTCTCCAGTACAAGAGTATAATTTTTGTCCGCTTTCTGATTCACCAAGTAAAACAGGAATTAAAATTAATTTTGTTGAATCACTGCCGTCATAATTTCTTATAATTGCAGAACTTCCTTGGTTTAATCCACTTCCAGGCCAATCTTCATTTTCAGCTAAATCTTCTGTAATATATCCTGAAGAAGAATATTTTTTTACACTCATTGCAAAAATAGGAACATTTCCTGTGTTTGAAATAGTTAATTCATTTTCAAAATAGCTTCCATCTAACTTAACTTTTTGACACGCAAGTTCTATGTTTTCTCCTTCGAATTTAGTGATAGCTTCTCTAGACATACTTCTAAACCAAATAAAAATCAAAACAGATAATATTACTACCAGTGCAACTAACAAAACAGTTGCAATAACAGGAGAAACTCCTTTCTTTTCAACTCTAATCTTTTTTATCATGTTCTCTTTAGGTTTATCTAGTTTTTAAACTTTCTTCCGAAGGGTTTACTAAGTAAACCTACGCAGAAAAAGTTTACTTTTTTAATTACAAGTCAAGTTTTCAACAACCTTACTTTGCGAACATAAAGCAAATACTTTCTTATTATTTATTTCTTCAATTCTTGCAGGAACTATTTCTAACAAATAAACTCTGTTAACATTTTCAAAAGAATAACTATAGTCTTTTCCAGGATTAACTCCCTCTTTAATGATTAAGGCTCCTTCTTGATAATCTTCTCTTGACTGCCCCAAAGAATAGGTTGCAATTGTTCTATTTGCATACTCAGTTCCTTTAATGAAAAATCCTTGAATCTTAAAATTACCATTATTTTTGATAGTTACATCAAGATTAATTTTACCTGGTTCAGCAGCAAGATTACAACTATAATCTGAAATAAAAATAGAAACTTCATCAGGGCACTTTATTTCATCTGTTGGAACATAACTTTTAATCCAAATAAAAACAGCAGCAGAAATTATAATCGCTATTGCAATTAATATTACATATCCCACCACCTCACTTACTCCTCTTTTGTTACTTTTATTATGCTGTAACAACATTTACATTTCCTCCTTCGTTAGCAGTAATAATAAAATAAAAATTCTGCCCAGATTGTAGATTGAAATCATAACTAACATTAGCAAGATTAACTGTTATTTTTTCCCCATCTGCTGATCTTGAGCTATCTACTCTTGCCTTAGCTTTCCCAATAATAGTTTCACCTGTTCTGCTTTCTCCGATAGCAAGTTCTATTTTTCCCATTTCATCTTCTACATATTGATAGGCAACAACATCTCCTTCAGAATTCCCATAAATAAACACAACTTGTTTGTCTTCTGCTCTTTCTGCAAAAGCAGCTGAGAAATTAGAAATTAAATCTTCTTTATTAGTACTTTGCTCGATAATCCCATAATTAATTACTTGCTCCCCCTCAATTTGTAATTCTGTTTTTAAATCAACAACTGTTTCTTTGTCTACTTTTAAAATATAATTAGTAACTGTAACAAAACTGATTATCAAAGCAATAATCACAAATGCAGCTATTAAATAAAATTGCCCCCGCACATTCCTCTTTTTCATAATTCTATTACTTAATTTAGGTTTATTAAACTTTTGAAGATTAGTGTAGACCGGGTAAATTGCTTGAAAAATACCAATAAGTTGTTCTTCACTTTTTCTCGGCTCTGCTACCTGCTAAGCATCTGAATAGGTGTTTATGGCTGCTCCGATCAAGGCCTGACCAAGTTCGCATCTACAAGATCAAAACAGACAAAGCGTCAGCGTCCAAATAAAGACTTATTGACATTCTTCGTACGTTCTACCCGTAGTCTGCCTAAAGCTCATTTGCATATGGCGTTGAGCTACTCCGCCGACCTAGTCTACTAAAATCGAAGAAAAAACCTATATTTAAGTGTTTTGTTTTGTGGTTCTAACTTAAGCAAGTACTAGTCAGTATCCAAACATATTGTGCCTTTTCTTTCTGTGTTTTTTATAAAGAAAGAACAATAAAAGCAGAGAAATAGATAATATTAACACAATCAATAAAATCAACCAAGATAAGTTCCAGTTAAATTCTTTTTTATCTGCGTCAGCAATAACCTCTTCAACTTTAACAGAAGAATTTATTTTTTCTTTTTCATATTTTATTTCTTGCATAAAAATTATTGCTTGGGTATTGTTTACCCCATCATATCTAATTTTTAAATCATTCACAGAATCATTATCTAAATCAAAATATTTTAGAATTCCTTTCTCTAAATAAGCAACTATTATGCCTGATTCTATCTTAATTTTTGCAGTTGTGAAATTAAAAGAATTTAATGTTAAAGTATGATTAGTAAAGTTAACAACAAATTTTATTTTTTCATTAGCCCTTAGATTAAAATTATTTCCTCCTGCTAAAAAGTTATTGCCTGTGAAATAAGTTTGAGAAGAATAACTAGATCCAGTTGTAGTTCCTTCTTCTGCTTGGGCAGGAACAGCAACGCTAAAACTAACATTTGTAGAATTTAAGTTTCCAAAAGAATCATTTGCATATACAATAAAAGTATACGCTCCATTTGGCAAAGTTAACGTGACTGAAGAAGTATATGTTAAATTTGCACTCCCATTATTCCACCAAACAGAAATTGCATAAGAAGAGTTGGTTACATTCACCAAAATTGTGTTTGTGGCGTACACCTGATTTGTTGGGCTTACAAAAGAAACGTCTGGGGGGATTAAATCTAATCCATAATAGTTTGCTCCATAAAGTTCTTCACCATAGTTTACAGAATAAACAAGTGGAGCCAAAATTAATAATGCTATTAAAAAAATAAGTTTTTTTTTAATTTTCATTTTAAGCAGTTAACTCACTTAACTTTGTGATAGTTAGAAGTATTGAAGGTGTCTCTGGGACAGCATTAGCTCCAGAACCACTCCCAGCAACATAAAGTAATTGTGAACCAGCATCATCGCTGTTCATCATTAGTCTAAAACTATCTGTTGTATTTAAGTCTATAATAAATGGAACTACAATTAAAGTTTTTGTGTTAGCACTAGGCAACTGAACTTTGGTATTGCTTCGAGGAACATTTACTCCGTTTTTTTGCATCCAAATATCAATATGTTTATTTACAGTATCTGTATCTGTAATAGCTGAAATCTCAATTAGATAGTTTCCTGTTTGTTGAACTGAAAAATTAGAATTATCACTAGCTTTTATTATTTCATAAGCATTTTCTGTCCAATTAAAGGTTATAGGATAAGCTGTATCTGCAACAGCCATTACCTGAGTTTCTGTTGAGGAAAACATTCCATATGGTCTTTTGATAGAAACATTTCCATTAACAACTATATTTTCTGTAGTTAAAAGTCCAGTAATATTCGTATTATTGGTAAATGTATCTCCAATTACTTGCATATCATCTCCAACTAATAAATCTGCTCCTGTCGTAGTTGTATTGCAATCTATATACAAAGTTTTACCTGCATAAGCAGCATATTCAATACAACTTGTTATGTTGGTTGTGTTTTGCTGTGTTGGATTTTCATTGACTATCATAAAACTTCTTGATACTCCCGAAGCCTGACTTCCAGCACCATTTTGTATCCAAAAGTGGGGCATCGTCACACCTGATGTTCCATTTCCCACAACTGCAAAAATTACATTATTGCTATTTTGGGTGTGATTATCAACATTGTTAATTATTGCTCCGTTAGTATTTCCAACTGTTCCCTGAGCAAATAAATTTACTAACGTCGAAGGATAATTTTGTATATAGCTCCAATTAACAAACCCAAACAAATTTGATGCAGTAACATTTCCTCCAGATTCTATATTGCTTGTGACATTTAATCCTCCCGTTATCCTTACCCACCCATCAATAATGTTATCTATAAATTCCCCAAATGAAAAATTTATTTTTTGTCCAAGAGTTAAATTTGTTGAATTCGAAATATCTTCATCTGAAATAGTTTCCTCAATAATGTGGGTAGTATTTATTGTAGCAGGATATACATTCGTTCCATTAACCATCGTTAAATTCAATTCTGTTGCATTTTCTCCGGCAATTCTTAATAAAAAATCATTGAGAACAGTTCCCCACGTAGAGTTATCTCCATTTACAGTTGGCAGACGAGAAGCAGAAATAAAATTAAGTATTATTATTCCAAGTACGATAAATATTAATAACCCTCTTTTCATTTTAACAATCACACTATCTATCTAATCCCCCAAGCATTTTAAATCTTTCTTTATAGTATTCTCTAATATTCAAATAAGTTACTAGTAACTTTTATAAACCATTTAGAAGTAATTCTCTTGGTGAAAAAATGCCATATCGTTTAACCGAACCAAGTCCAAATCAAACTGCCTATCGAGCAGAACGAACAAGAAGAGGAAGGATTCCATTAGGGGTTAGAAGAAATACCATGGTTACTTCTGGTTTGGAAGAATTAAGGAAACAGCAAATTGATCCAGGTTATATTCCTAGAGGAAATTATGACCCGAGGTTAAAATAAAATGAAAAAATTATTGACTCTAACAAGAAGTGATGGAAGAAAAGAAATTCTTGATTTTGCAGAGGTTCCAGAAACAGAGTCTTCTTTAAGAGATAACCCTCCCCCAACTGCTTCTCCTCAACAAGAAACACCAGTAAGAAAATCTTCGTATGGGGATGAAATTAACCAATCTTTTCAGTATTAATACTCTTTTGAGGTTAAAAGACTCATTGCCCCTTTTTGTATCAAATAAAGAGAAACAATAATAACAATGAGGGCAGGCATTTTAGTCACAACTGCTAACATCAAAATTAGTGCAGCAATAATATCCAGCACACTTGCAAAATCTTTTCCCCACACAAAAATTAATCCCTTCAACAAAATAAACATCCCAAAAAAATTAATAAAAAATTCAGGAATTATTCCAAAAAGTCCAAATATCCAAAAAAAGATTCCTGCTAGGAGGTCCATAATTCCTAAAAAAGCGATTACCATAAAAAAACTAAGTTTTGATTATTTATAAGAATTTACCTTTTATTCTACCCTCTTCTTCTTTCGAAGTTTTCACAAAGTAAAACTACGAATGAAGCGTTACCAACGTCTTCTTGATGACGAATTTCCACGAGAAGAACTTCTTCTTGATGAATATCCTCTTTCATTAGAATCATCTCTTCTTCCTCTGGAACTTCTATTATCTCTTTGCCTATCAAATCTTCTTGTTCTTCCATTTCCTCTAAATCCCCCACCAAATCTTCTTTCTCTGTTTAGCTCAACCCTAACTTCTTCTATCTGGGGCGTTGGCAATTCTTTTATTTTTAAAGATTCATTTCTTAAAATAGCTCTAAAATTTTCATAATCAGTTTGTGATAAAAGACTTACAGCCTTTCCTTCTTCACCTGCTCTCGCAGTTCTTCCTATTCTGTGAACGTAATCTTGTGCGGTTTTTGGGAGGTCGTAGTTGTAAACATGGGAAACTCCTTTAATATCAAGTCCACGAGCAGCAACATCAGTGCATACTAAAATATTAGTTTGTCCTTTATGGAATTCTTCAAGAACATTACTTCTTTTATTTTGGGTTAATCCTCCGTGAATAACTTGCGCATTTATTTCATTTAATCGAAGGTTCTTTGCAACAAAATCTGCGTTTCTTCGGGTATTACAAAAAACCATTACAACTTCTGATTTCTCTTGCTTTAGTAAATGAATTAATAAAGAAAATTTCTCTCGAGAATCAACATCATAATAAACTTGTTGTAATTTTGAGGCATCAACATACGACTTCACTGCAACCCTTACTGGATTTTTTGTATGTTTATTAATCAAATAATCTATTTCTGGAGTTACTGTCGCTGAGAACATCATTGTTTGTCTTTCCTTCGGGCATTTGTAAATTATTCTTTCAACATCTCTCTGAAAACCCATGTCAAACATCCTATCTACTTCGTCAAGAACTAAAAATTTTAAATTAGAAAAATCAATCGTTCTTCTTTGCATATGGTCTAAGATTCTACCGGGTGTTCCAACAATTATATTTGCGTGGGGAATTCTTCTTATTTGCTGTTCTATACTAACTCCCCCATAAACAGGAAGTACTCTTATTGGAAAATGTTTTGCGAATTTTTCTATAGAGGTTGCAACCTGTTCTGCAAGTTCTCTTGTTGGAGTAAGTATCAAAGCATTTAATTTTAGATCTTTAATGTTTTCAATTATAACTGCTCCGAAAGCTAAAGTTTTTCCAGAACCAGTCGCAGAGCTACCGACGACATCTTTTCCTTCCATTGTCAAAGGGATTGTTTTTTCTTGAATTTCTGTCGGTTCAGTAATCTTCATTTCTTCCAAATTCTTTAGAAAAGTTTCGCCTAAACCAAGTTCTTTGAATGTTTTCATTATACTATTGTACCAATACCACCAAATTTTGTCTTTTAAACCTTTGTAATTAGAAATTTTTGAATATTCTTATACTAGAATTTATTCTCTAGCAACTCTTCTAATTTCTTCTACATAACTTCTTAAAACTAAAACAGGATCAAAATTTTCAGGACTTCCTCCGAATCTAGTTACAAACCCAGCAACTGTTTCTCGCCATTGTTCACGAAATTCTAAAACAGAAGTTGGGGGTTGATTTTCCCAGCCCCTAACTGGATCTCGATACATTGGGTTTTCTTTGTGAAAATCAATAATCCATGCAGCACCATTAAAATATTTCATCAATTCAGGATCATCTCTTCTACTGCTACGTCTTAAATCTCCAAATGCCTGTATAACTTCAGTTCCAGCCCTATCCACTTCCCCTGGTTCTCTTGTCATAAGAAAACTCTTTTTTATTGATTTATATTCTTTTATATACTCTTAAGTACATTTTCTTATATTCTTTTCCAAGTTACCAAATCACCTTTAGAATCTCTCAAAAACAAAGCATCTCCCGTTGAAGTCCAAACATAATCTGCTCTTTTCCAATAAACAACATTTTCAGAGCTAGTCTTATTTCCAACAATTAATTTTAATTCAGAATTTGAAATTACCTCTGTTTTATTAAATACAAAAACTTTTCTTCCTTCATCTTTGACACTCCACGATTCAATATTACAGACAAAATCGCAGACATTTGAAAAAACAACTTCTTGGTCATAAGTGTCTATACTTTTTACTCCGATACATTTAGCGCATTTTTCCTCAGAATTTTTGCAATAATAATCTCCTTCTTTAACGCATTCTTCCCAAGCAGAATAAAAAAGAGAATAATACTCGTCTTTTCCAGAAGGGAAGTAAGGATTAGCAAAACCTCTTTTGACAATCTCTAAATTTATATTGTTGCTCTCGAGAAAGATATAGGCTAAAGTTCTATTATATCTATCTTTTTTATCTTTTCCAAATTCAAGAGTAACTGTTTTGTTTAGAAGAGTTTTATTCAGAAAATCTTTTGCTTCTTGATAACCTCTCTCTCCTTTTTCAGGTGTGTTTATTCCTAAAAGTCTTATTTTTCCAATAGAAGAATCAATAGTATCTCCGTCGACAATTCTTAAAACAAATGCTTCTTCAGAACCACTTTCAAAATTTTTTATTAAAATTCCATCCATCCAAGAGTAATTTAAAATAAATAAAACAAGAGCAATTATTGTGATAAATAAATAAGCTGTTTTCTTTTTCATCCTTTTATTGAACAAATGCGGGTAGAAGGGTTCGAACCTTCGCAAGCATAAAGCTAATGGATCTTAAGTCCATCTCGTTTGACCACTCCGACATACCCGCATAAAAAACAAAATTTAATTGAACTTAAAAACTTAACTAATTCCAAAATTTTTAGACTTCTGTAAAAGAGCTTATTACGTTCTATAGCGGCGACACATTTCCTGCCCGCCCTTTCCCTTTCTCCCCTCAACTCCAGTACGGTTTATCATCCCATAACCATTACAAAACTTTCTAGTGCAACCACGCCCATATTCAGCACATTGCGCTATTTCTAAAAAAGGACCAATACCAAGATCAGCTAAAATCTTTTCTACCCCTGCTGTTTTAGAAGTTTCTTCTGGACTAAGACTATCTTCGGGAGGCATAGTTTAGTCATCTCGTTTAACTTTTTAAAGAATTATACTCTCTAAAATATACTTCTTTACTTTTATTTATTAGAAATCTTGACACCGAGCTCTTCAAGTCTTTTTGCGTGTCCAGAAATTAAACTTTCAACAACTTGCACCATTCGAATCAACTCGTTTCTTTCATTTACCAAAGTAGTCAGCGCACCTTTGTGATAACCAACTTCCTCTTCTCTTGAAACTTTCGGAGCCTCTGGTTTCTTGTCAAAAGCTTTTTCTAAATTTGTTTTTTCTATTTTTGCCATGTATAATTAATTGAATTTGGTATTATAAATGTTTATGCGTAATAATAAAGTCACCTCAACTATTACTCAAATTATATAAAGATAATAGTGGGTAATAATTACATGGCTAAACAGATAGATACTGGAAATATAATCAGTTGGATATTTTGCACAGTCTTTTTTATCCTAGGGGTGTTAAATGCCTTTTTAGTACATCCTGTTCCAGGAATGTTTTACATTCTTTTGTCTTTGGTTTATCTTCCTTTAGTTAACATATTTCTCAAAAAGAAGTTTGGTTTTTCTATACCTCTTACACTAAAAATAATATTCGGTCTTGTTATCCTATGGGGAACATTAGCTGTTGGAGATTTAATGGAAATGTTTGAGTCTTATTCTGGAAAATATTTATAAAGTTGGATTCTTTGTCTTTATGATGGCCAAAAGAGGATGGGCAAAGAAACTTCTTAGAAAGAATAAATTAAAAGTAGCTAAAAAATCAGATGCAATTACGGGAAATTCAATGATTTACGCTGCCTTTTCAATAACTAGCTTAGCAGGAGCCACATTTTTCCTATCTCCCGCCATTACAGGTGATGTTGTTGCTGGGTCAGATATAAAACTTAATATTGGAATTGGCGCTTTAATGTTTATTATAGGGTTAGTTTTGGGATTTTTCTTTTTTAGAAATAAGAGAAAGTAATCTTACGGAGATTTTATCAAATCCTCATATGCGCTTTTGGCAGCAATAGCACCTTGTGCAGAAGCAACTATAACTTGTTTTAATTTTTGATTTGTAACATCTCCCGCAGCATACACTCCAGGAACATTTGTTTTCATGTCATCGTTAACAATAATTTCTCCTTTCTCATTTGTTTTAATCCCCAGATCTTTAGCAAAATAACTTGAAGGAACAGAACCAATTTCAACAAAAATTCCATCTGTTTTTATTTCTTGGGTTTTGCTATTAACTTCTATCTTAATTGCTTCTACTTTTTCTTTACCAACAATTTCAGATGGAACACCTTCATAGATAATTTCAACATTTTCTTTTTTTTCTAATCTTTGTTTTGTTATTTTCTCACATCTGAGGTCTTTTCCACGATAAATTAGGACTACTTTCTTAGCTAAATCAGAAAGAGCCAGAGCAGAAGTTGCAGCACAATCACTCCCACCAATAACCGTTACTATTTTATTCTTAAAAAAGAAACCATCGCAGGTTGCGCAGTAACTAACTCCTTTCCCAATAAGTTCTTTTTCTCCTTTAATTCCCATTTTTCTTCTTTCACTTCCTGTTGCGATAATTATTTTTTTAGTAAAAATTTCCTCTTTTTTTAGCTTAATTAAGAAACCTTTTTTATCTTGAGAAACACTTTCAACATTTTGGTTAATTATCTCAATCGGGTATTTTTTTAGTTGAGAATACATTTTCATCATTAATTCAGCTCCGCTTCCTTCAAATCCGGGCCAGTTTTCAATTTTTAAGATAGAATTTGTTGTTCCGCCTATTTCGTGTGCTAAAAGTCCAACTTTGATTCCATTTCTAATTGCATACAGCCCAGCAGTCAGCCCAGCAGGCCCGCCACCAATAATCAAAATATCATATTCTCGCATAGTCTCATAATAGTTTAACATTTTATAAATATGCCTATCATTAAATTATTAAATGCCTTTATCCACCTTATTCCATGGATGAAAAGCGGAAACTCTGGATTTTAGTTATACTTGCCGTAGTTACTGTTTTACTAATTTTATTTTTTGTTTTTAAGGACTCTTTATTTTTTAGCCCAACAGCAAATCCAGAAAATTGTAAGGTTCTAGAAAAAAATTCAGAAAAAGGAGTAAATTTAGTTTTTCTTTCAGATAATAAAACTGCAAGAGAATATTCTGATTTTTTAAAGACAGTTTCTCCATTTAAGGAAAATATCGATTCATTTAATTTTTATTATATTGATTCTTACACACCTGCCTGTACTCTCTATAAAGGAATTGCCTTGCTATGTTACAATAAAGAAATAATTCAGAAAGCTTCTGCTTGTCCAAATGACATTATAATTATTCCTCAGGAAAAAGAAAATAATATCCGAAGTTCTTCTTACATGAATGTTTTAAGCATTAACTCTGCTCAAGAAAAAACAGTTTTAATCCACGAGATGGGTCACGCACTTGCAAATCTTGCAGATGAATACGTTCCAGCAGAAATTCCAAAAAAATCAAAAAATTGCCAAAAAACTTGTGAAAGTTTTAGTGTAAAAGAAGGTTGCTTTTTGGGCTGTTCAAAAGATAGCTATTATCGTTCAATAGACTTCGGAGTTATGAGAACATTAGCAACCTCCAAATTTGGGGAACTCAATCAAAATATTATTTTGGAAAAAATAACTTCAAAAAGCACCTCCGCCATAACTGGAAATGTGATTAGCGAACAAGTAGAAACATGTAGTCAAGAATATATTTTAATTCAGGGAAATTACAATTCAGGAACTTTAGAAATAGCTTCTCAGTCTTTAGAAACAGGATGTATTCCCGAAGTTTCTTCAGGTGACTTTGAATACGAGCTTAGTTTGGAAGACAATTCAACACTTTCCGGAGAAGAGTTTAATCCCGCATTTATTTTTACCGACATACAAGGAGAAAATACTCTTGAAGGTTCAGTAGAATTAAGTCAAGAAAACTTTTATCTAATGGTTCCAGCAATACCTCATTCAGAAAAGCTTAGCATAAAAGAAAATGGAAACTTAATCCAGACAGTAGACTTAACTAATTCAATTCAAAAATTAAATAGTATTCCGTGTAAAGATGAATAAGAGAGCAATGTCTGAAGTTGTAACAATAGTCTTGTTAGTTTCATTTGTCTTAATAATGGTTGGGGTTGTTTTTGCCCTAGTAATCAACTTAAAAGACGATGTTCTTATGGCGCCCAAGAAATGTTTAGACTTTACAATATCTCAACCAGTTAAAATCCAAGAGGCTTGTTTTAATTCAAGTTCTCAAGAAGTAATAGTAACTCTTTTTAGAGAAAGGCAAGATCCAGAAATATCTAAACTCGGATTTGTTTTTGAAACAGAAGAAGGTAGTGAAAAATTTACCTGTTCTGATTTTTGTGGTAATTGTGAAATATTAAAAACAAGTCAACAAAAGAGGTATTTTATTCAAGTCAACAACTCAAAAAAATTAACGTTTTTAATTAATGATTGTTTAATAAAATCTGTTGATTTAACTCCATGCGCCGACTAATTCAGCTATAAGACTAAAAGAGTTTTGGTTTATTCTGTAAAGCATATCTGAGTACAGCATAATGGAAGTTGGAGTGGTATTCTCAGAATCAGGACTAAACCTTATTTCACCCAAAAAAGCATTTAAAGCAACAAACCCCACAATGGCTATCACTAGAAAAATTCCAATAATTACATAAAAGACATTGTGCCTTTGTCCTTCCCTAAACTCTTTTCTAATATCTTTTTTAGAGAGAGCATAATAATTCTCCTCTTCTTTATTAAGAACTTTTGAGTTAGACTCCATGCACCCATTTTACCAACTTTTTCATAACATTTATTAAGCATACGAGTTTTTATACTTTATGAAGGAAGAGGCAGTTAAAATACTAAAAAAAGCTTTAGATCAGTTAGCTAAAGAAAAGAAAAAAGAAGAAATAACTTTGGATGTTTCTAAAGAACAAATCGCAAAACTACTGGAAAAGCCACCTTCTTATGACTTGGGAGATTTATCTTTCCCCTGCTTTTTTTTAGCAGGAAAATTTAAAGAAAATCCAGCAGATATTGCAATGGAAATAAGAAAAAATATGCGTGACCTTCCAGACTTATTTTTAGATATACAAACAAAAGGTCCCTACATTAACTTTTTTATAAACAGAAAACAGTTGGCGTTAAACTTGATAAGTTTAGTAGAAGCACAAAAAGAGAAATTTGGTTCAAATGATTCTGGAAAAGGGAGAAAAATTCTTATTGAATTCTCTCAACCAAACACACACAAGGCATTTCATGTAGGGCATATTAGGGGAACTTCTGTTGGAGAAAGTCTCTCAAGAATAGCAGAGTTTTCAAATTCAAAAGTTATAAGAGCAAATTATAGCGGAGATACTGGAATGCATATTGCTAAGTGGATTTGGTGTTATAAGAAATATCATTCTAAAGAAAAATTGAAAAACGACGAAAGTTGGATTGCTTCTATTTATGTCGATGCTGTGAAGAGATTAGTTAAGAATGAGAAATTACAACTAGAGGTAGATGAAATAAATAGAAAAATAGAATCACGAGAAGATAAAAAAATAAACGAACTTTGGAAAAAAACAAGAAAACTTTCTATTGATTCTTGGAAAAAAATCTACGAACAACTTCGCACTAGATTTGATGTTCATTATTTTGAAAGTGAAGTTGAAGGTATTGGAAAACAAAAAGCACTTGATTTGTTGGAGAAGAAGATTGCTATCAAAAGCGATGATGCAGTCATTATGGATTTAAAACAATTTAATTTAGGAGTTTGGGTGCTTTTAAGAAAAGATGGAACTGTTCTATATTCCGCAAAAGATTTAGCTTTAGCAGAAAGAAAAGTTAAAGAATTTTCAGCAGATGACTATTTAGTTGTTGTGGGGGATGAGCAGCATTTACATTTTCAACAATTGGTTAAAACACTTGAACTAATGAATTTTACTAAGAAAGATTCCTACAAATTTTTAACATTTGGAATGGTAAGACTTCCAACAGGAAAGATGTCTTCTCGTACGGGGGATAATATTCTTTATTCTGATTTTATTAAAGAAGTTGTTGATTACGCAGTAAAATCAATCAAAAAAAGAGATAACAAAATATTAAAAAAAGAGCTTGAAAAAAGAGCTTTGTCAATTGCAATAGCGGCCGTTAAGTTTTCAATGTTAAAACAAAGTCCGAGCAAAACAATTATTTTTAACAAAGAAGAAGCTTTGCAATTCGAAGGAGACACGGGGCCATATCTTCAGTATAGTTATGCTCGTGCATCAAGCATTTTAAGAAAAATAAAAAAGAAACCAGAAGAACAAGATTTTGATTCTTTAGATGAAAAAGAAGAAGCCTTAACAAAAAAGATTTCAGAATTTTCAGAAATAGTTGTTAAAGCTCATCAAGAATTAAACCCTAGCCTAATTGCAAATTATTCTTATCAACTTGCACAAATTTTTAATGAATTTTATCATGCCTGCCCAGTTTTAGAAGCAGAAGAAAAAATGTTTTTCAGAATGAAATTAGTTGAATCTTTTAGACAAGTTTTGAAAAATTCTCTTTCTTTGTTAGGAATTGACGTTCTTGAAGAAATGTGATTTTTAAGAAATAGACAACTTTAAATATTTGAAAGTATTAGGTAGTCTATAGGAGGTGTTTGATGGAGATATTTGGTAACGTAATCGGGTTAATTGCTTTAATTTGTGCAATTTGGGTTATTTATGATGTGCTTGCAAATCAAAAGAGAATGAGCACTGCTACAAAAGCGGTATGGATAATTTGTGCTGTACTTTTTAGCATAATTACTGCAATTGTGTATTACTTCTTTTCTAAGAAGTAAAACAATTTTTATTTTTATTTTTTTATTTTTTTAAATAATCAACTTTTCTGTTTATCTTGTTCTTGGATGAAGATAAGAAATATAAACTCTTTTCTCGTTTATTTAATATGAAAAATCAATTAGCTAAAAAACATCCGAACTATCCAATAACACCTCGGATGGAAAAAGATTATCGTGACAAAGTTCATGATTGGAGAGAATTAATTGGAAGAGCAAAGTTAAATGAAAGTCACAGTTGTTTAAATTGCACACATTACCGAAGACCAAAAAGAGTTTATTCTGGAGAAACTTCTTATCCAATCAAAGAACAAAGGGACGAAGAAGGAAATATTCTCCCCTGGACTTCAAGACAAGCAAGAGTTGGATGTGCAAACTATCCTAAAATAAAAAAGCAAACACAAGAAGTTGCATTAAGGCATAGTTGTCCCACTTTTGCACAACATGAAGAAGAATAATCTTCCAAAACACTTATAAACACATTTCTCCTAAATAAAATATAAAATAAAAGGAGGTTAAACATGGCAAGACAAGGAGGTTTGGTTCTGCATTTAGTTGCTTGGCTAACAGGTGTTTTAGTTTCTCTGTCAGTTGGTTATTCAATGATCACTGGAACTTTGACATTACCTAGTTGGTTAGGTGCAGACGTAACTGCAATGCTAGTTGGTTGGATCGTTGTAGTAACAACAGCAATCAGTGCAGCAATGGTTATTATTAAGAAATAAGTAACCTTTATTTTATTTTTATTTTTTTATATTTTTTTCTTTTCAAAACATTTTTATTCTATCTTATTTGTATTCTTTTATGCAAAAACAAGAAATATACTTTGAAACATACGGATGCACTGCAAATAAGAACTCAACACAGATAATGCAAGGTTTAGTTATTCAGGCGGGTTTAAACTTAACTACAAATCCAGAGATTGCAGATTTAATAATAATTAATTCGTGCATTGTAAAAGACCCGACAGAACAAAGCATTAGAAGAAAAATTCAAGATTATTTAAAACAAGGAAAGAAAGTGATTCTTGCTGGTTGCATGTCTCGTCTGTATGCAAAAAAGTTGAAACAATCTAATCTTTATTTTCTAGACACGACCCAGGTTAAGAATGTAGTTAATTTAATTAAAGACATTTTAAAAAACTCCTACAAAGAAGAAAAATATCTCAGCTTAAGAAATGAAGTAAAACTTTCCTTAGTTAAAGTATCAGAAAAACCAATTGCGATCACTCAAATTTCAGAAGGTTGTCTTGGAGAATGTGCTTACTGCATTGTTCGTCTAGCAAAAGGAAAACTTTTTTCTTACCCCATAGAAGAGGTTCTATCTTCAATCAAAAAAGATATAGAGCTTGGTTCAAAGGAAATTCAAATAACCTCTCAAGATTGTGCTTCCTATGGAAATGATTCTGGAAAATATCTCTTGCCAGAATTGCTTAAAAAAATTACCGAAATAAAGGGGAACTTTAAAATTCGTTTGGGAATGATAAATCCAAATAATATTTTTCCTATTTTAGATGATTTAACAGAAATTTACAAACACAAAAAAATGTTCAAATTTATTCATATTCCCATTCAATCAGGAAGTAACAAAGTTCTAAAAGAAATGAAAAGAAAATACAAAATAGAAGATGTTCTTAAAATAATAAAAAAATTCAAAGAAGAAATCCCAGAAATTCTAATTTCAACAGATATTATTGTTGGTTATCCAACAGAAACAGAACAAGACTTTGAAGAAACTTTAAGTTTAATAAAAGAAATTAAACCAGAAATCTTAAACAGAAGTAACTTTTATTCAAGACCTTTTACAGAAGCTGAAAAATTAAAACCTCTTGCATTAAAAATAATTTCAAAAAGAGCTAAAACTCTGCAGGATTTGCATTTAGAAATATGTGCGAGCATACAAAAAGAATTTATCGGAAAAGAATTTGAAGTTTTATTAGATGAAAAGGGTTTCCCAGGAACTTTTTTAGGAAGAACTTCAAGTTACAAGCTTGTTGCAATTCAAAGCAAAGAAGACATTCTTGGAAAAACAATTAAAGTTAAAATTAAAAGCTCAACACCACATTATCTTATTGGAGAAATAACATGAAACTACCTTCAGAAAAGATATTCTTAGCGCCAATGGAAGAAGTAAACGACCCCGCATTTAGAATGCTATGTAAAAAAACAGGTGCTTTGACTTACACAGGAATGACTCATCCCATGACTCAAAAAAAGCAAATTCTGGAGGACAAACCTATATTACAATTATTCTGTAAAACACCAGAAGGAACAAAAGAGTTTATGAAAAGATATGACAAAGAAGTTTCTGGTTGGGATCTAAACCTAGGCTGTCCAGCAAAAAATGCAAAAAAACATGGATTTGGAAGTTTTCTAAAAGATTTGAAGATAATTGAAGAAATTATAAAAACAATGAGAGAAAACACAAAAAAACCTCTGTCAATAAAATTTCGTAAAGCAGATTACTCTTTTGAATTATTGGAAATAGCTGAAAAATACTGTAACTGGATTTGTATTCATCCAAGAACACAAGCTCAAGGTTATTCGGGTAAAGCAGATTTAGATTTTGCCTTAAAGATAAAAGATTATTCTTCTATTCCTGTAATTTATTCTGGAGATGTTAATGAAAAAAATATAAAAGAACTTCTGAAAAATTTTGATTACATCATGATCGGAAGAGCAGCAATAGGTAATCCAAATATCTTTTCAAAACTAAACAACAAAAAAGAAGTCACATTTAAAGATTATTTAAAATTAGCAGAAAAATACAAACTTCCATTTAGGCAAGTAAAATTTCAAGCAGTTAATTTTACAAAAGGACTTCGGGATTCTACTAAAACAAGAGTTGAACTTTGTAAATGTAAGAACTTAGATGAACTAAAGAAAATTTACAGATATTAATTTATTTGGGGCATTCACCATAAATATAATATTCTACTTGCGGATCTATACAAGCATTACAATAATTTGGATAGTTTTGAGCACAAGGATATTTAACACATTGAATTGAAAAATTAAAATAACCACACACAGGATCATAGAGAGTGAAACAAGTAGTTGCATTTTTTCTTTCTGGACTGCAATAAGTTTTATTTATTTCTTCCCATTCTCTCACACATTTCTGTTTTGTTTCATTCCACGTATATCCCGCAGAGCCAATACATCCATGAGAATCCTTATCTCCCCCAACAATTTGCTCTTTTCCAGAACTATTGAAAATGTTAAAAGCAAGTGCGACAATAATAACAGCTAAAGTTACAATCCATAAAATAGCCCACTCTTTTTTCATATTTTACTTAAGCTTCAAGAGTTTATATTTCTTATCTTCTAGCCTTTTTCTTAGAACTCTTATTTCTGTAAATAAGCAAGTATATTATTGGTAAAATACCAACTGTACTTAAAATAAGAATTAATATAAACCAAACATTTTGTTTTCTTTGAGCAGATTTCCATAAAGCAATTCCTTTCCAAACTAATTCCCAAATTGCAATTATTCCCCAAGTTATAATCTGTCCTGTGCTAAATGTTATTATTGCTTCCATCTTTTTTTAATCAAATTATTTAACTAACTTCAAATCTCTCCAAGCTAACTCGAAAAGTTGCTCTAGAGCAGATGCAAAGAATTCAGTATTTATCCAAACACCAGTATCATAATTTGGATGGAACTTCTCATCATCAAGAAGCATAAACATTAATTGGTTACTGTCCACTATGACAAATCTAGCTTTCATTCCCTCTAAATTTTTAACTTCAGCTACTTTCTTAAATTCACGAGCAACTTTAATATTATTATTTGTAATTGGAGCAGCAATTCTTATTTTAACTCCTCTTTTCTTAACTTTTTCTAAACTAGGTAATAAGATTTCTAATTTTCTATTAAGGCCTTCTTCTGTTGTAACGATAGTAATAGTTTTCTCAGCATCTCTTATCATCATGTCCATATGGTTGTAAAGATTTTGTCTTCCCCTTAAGCTTCCAGATAAATCAGTAGGTTCAACGAATTTAACTCCCTGTGTAAATAATCCTGTAAGTTCTTCTAAAACTTCGTCTCCTTGTAATTTCTCGAGTCTTTTAGCTTTTTCGCCAGCAGAAACAATTAAATTTTTCTTAACTCTTTCAACAACTTCTTGAGGTTTAAGAGCGACGAATTTTATTGGTTTTCCAAGTTTCATCATTATAAAACCTTTCTTCTCTAAAGATTCTAAAATGTCGTATGTTCTTGATCTTGGAACATCACTAATTGTGCTTAATTCACCAGCAGTAGAAGTACCTCGAGAAAGAAGAGCAGTCCATACTTTTACCTCGTATAAGTTAAGGTCAAATATTTTTCTTAACCTGCTTAGGAATTCTTCTTTAACTATCATATTTTTTTAAGTGTTTCGCCCCTTTTAAATATTGTTATGATAAAAGAGTAAATTTTTTCCATCACCGATGAATAGTGATTATTTCAATTTCACCCTGTTTATCTTTAATTTTAAAGCTCTCCCGGTTTTTAAATCTTTCCTTGCCAGTTGTAACATTTCCGTATTTTACTTCAATTTTTTTTGAGTTTGTTCTTTCCTTGATAAATTCTTTTTTATCGTCGATAATTTCTCTAAAAGACTCCTCTAAAATCAAAGTTAGCTCAACCTTATCTTCTTTTTTTAAGCCCAATTTTTTTCTGTATGCTTGCACATTTCTTGAGATTTCTCTAGCATATCCTTCTGATTCCAGTTCTTTAGTTATTTTTGTATCTAAGACTACTCCCAAGGTTAAATTCTCGTCCCCCATTTCTAATTCCTTCACATTTAACTGGGATTTTATTAGCTCTTCCTCTTCTTTATTGAATTTTTCTTTCACCCCATAGTATACTTTTGCTTTTGCTAACGGCCATTTCAGTCCAATCTGAACTTCATCTCTTTTTCTTAGCCCCAATGAAACAATTTCTCTAATCGTTTTCATCTTATCTTCTACTTTTTTATCAATTGTTTTTTCATTTGTTTCTGGGAATTTTTCTAAGTGAACAGAATTTTTTTCACCAATCTCTTGAAATATCTTCTCTGCAACAAAAGGCATAATTGGGGCAATAGCTTTGGAAAATTCTTGAATTACAAACTTCAAAATTAATCTAGCTTCTTCATCTTCTTCAAATCTATCTCTGTTAACTCGAACATACCAAGTAGAAAGATCTTCAACAAAACTTTGTATTTCTACACAAGCCTTAATAGTGTTATAATTTTCCATGTAATAATTAATATTTTTTATTGTGTCATTTAGCCTTGACAAAACCCATTTATCTATTTCTTTTTTAGGTTTAACATTTTCAGATTTTTCTTTAGTAGAGTTCAAACTATAGAAATTTCCAACATTATATAATAGAACTAACACTTTTTTGTAGATTTCATCAACGCTCTTATCTGAGAAATTCATATCGTCAGCATTCATAACTGGATTTGCCATTAAATAAAATCTTAAAGCATCAACACCATATTTTGAAATTAAAATCATTGGGTCTGTAAAATTTCCTTTTGATTTTGACATTTTTTCTCCATCTTCTGCAAGAATTGTTCCTGTTGTAACGACATTTTCAAAAGGAATATCGTCGAATAAAATAGCAGATAATACTAACATGTAATAAAACCAAGCTCTTACTTGTCCAATATATTCTGCAACAAATTGTGCTGGAAAATTTTTCTCAAAAAATTCTTTATTTTCAAAAGGATAATGGAATTGAGCAAAAGTCATTGAACCAGATTCAAACCAACAATCCAAAACTTCAGGAATTCTTTTGAATTCTTTCCCCTCTTTAACTAAAATTATTTCATCTAAGAAATCTTTATGTAAATCTATTTCTCTTTTAGGTAGTTTCTTTGCATATTTCTTTAATTCCTCTATGCTTCCAATTACGAGCTTTTCTCCGTCTTTAGAAACCCAAATAGGCATTGCAGTTGCCCAATATCTGTTCCTAGAAATATTCCAGTCAGGAGCTGTTTCAATTGAGTGCATTACTCTTCCCTCCTTTAAGAACCCAGGATACCAATTTAATTTTTTATTTAGTTCAATTAATCGGGGTTTTATTTTTTGAATATCTACAAACCAAGCAGGGATTGCTCTATAAATTAATTTAGTATCACATCTGTAACAAAAAGGATATTCATGCTCTACTTTTCTTACTGAAATTACTTTTCCTTGTTTTTTTAAGAAAATTATTACGTCTGTGTTTACTTCGTGTACGTATCTTCCAACAAAATCTGTAACTTCTTTTGTGAATTTTCCTTTTTCATCAACAGGTTGAACTATTGGGATTCCATATTTTTTACAAACTGCGTAATCTTCCTCACCAAATGCTGGAGCAACATGCACTATTCCTGTTCCTTCATCTTCTGTAACAAAATCTCCAAGAATAATTTTAAATGAGTTTTTATTATTTGCAAAATACGGGAAAAGAGGTTCATAGCTTTTACCTTCGAGTTCTTTTCCAGAAATTTCTTTCAATATTTTATAGTCTGTTTCTGTTTTATAATATCTGGAAATTAAATCTTTCGCCAAAACATATGCGTTTCCATCTGCATTATCTTTTAAATAAACATATTTTAATTTGGGGTTAACTGCCAGAGCTAGGTTAGAAGGCAGAGTCCAAGGGGTGGTTGTCCAAGCCAAAACATTTGCTTCTTCATTTTTTAATTTAAACTTAACAACAATTGTTTCATCTTTTACATTTTTGTAAGAGTTATCCATAGCAACCTCTGCTTTTGCTAAAGGCGTTGAACAACGAGGGCAATACATCAGAATTTTTTCACCTTCGTACAAATAACCCTTTTCATAAAGTTTTTTGAAAGCCCACCATACACTTTCTATGTAGTTATTATCCATTGTTTTATAAGAATCCCCCATGTCTACCCAACGGCCTATTCTTTCTATTACCTCTCTCCAATCTTTGTCATAGCCCATAACTTTACTTCTGCAATAATCATTAAACTTTTTTACACCCATTTTTTCAATTTCATCTTTAGAATTAATGCCCAAACCCTTTTCTGCTATGTTTTCTATTGGCAAACCATGACAATCCCAACCCCAAACTCTTCTTACATATCTTCCTTTCATTGTCCAGAATCTTCCGAATAAATCTTTAGCAACTGAACCCAAAAGATGTCCATAATGCGGCATGCCTGTTGCAAATGGTGGCCCGTCATAAAAAATGTATGGTTTTCCTTTTTTTGTTTGCTTTAAAGATTTTTCAAATGTCTTATCTTTTTTCCAAAATGCTAAAATTTCTTTTTCTGTTTCATCAATTGTTGGCATGTTTATAGTTGTTCTCCAATATTTATAAAGTTATATTCCTGCGAATCTGTTTACTCCCTGTCTTTGATTTAATAACGGAGCATAATTTTCCATGTGATATGGTTCTCCAGAAAGAACCCGTATTATTTCTTCTTTGTATTTTCTTGTTGGCCAATGTGCCTGTAAAACTTCTGAAAAAACAAGGCATCTTACTGCAGTAATATCTAAAACTCCTGCTTGAACTCTTTCATCTGCAGCTTCTTTTACTTTAGCAGCATCACCTTCTCTTAACCAACATTCAAAATCTCTTTCTGCATCTTTTTTAGCAAGTCTTATCCTCTCATCAGCGCTAAGAACTTTTTTTGATAAACCCATTTTCTTTCAGCAGGTTTAGAGTCCTGCAATTAAATAATAATTCCAGCTATCATAGAAATATTCTCAATTTTATTTGATGTTCTTATAGCCATATCTGATTAAGAATGAGCAACTATTTAAAATTATCTAGCGTAAGCATTCAAGAAATCAGATTCTACAAAATGCATTTTTCCAGGAATAATTATACAATAAGGCAACCTTATTCCCGTAAATTCTTTAAACTTTTCAAAACTTTCATAAAATATTTTAGAATGCTTACTCCCCAAACATTGACATACGACAAGTTCTTTTATTTCAAACTCATGTTTTTTTGCAGATATTTCTAATTGTTTCAAAGCATCTTGGAAGTCAAGTCCAATATCTGCTAAAATTAAACTATGTGCATCAATTGACCTATTTTGTTTAAGAATTTCCATAAAGCTATCTGGTGTAAAATGTTTTTTAACATTCCATTTTGGCATAGAAGCAATTTTCCCGAATTTGTAAATTTGCAAACCAGTTTCTCCAACAGCGTCAAGAATACTTGCTGCTTGAATTATTTTACATTTTATCCCTGATTTAATACACTCATCATAAATAGTAATATGTGTCGTTGCAGTCAGAGGATTTCCGTAAACAAGAAAAGCAATATTTCCTCTTCTCGCTTCATCTATAAATTGTAGACTTTCAACATCTTCTCTGTTTAACACATGAATTTTCTTTTGTATTATTTCATCAAGTTCCCCCATTGTGTAAGGAAAATCAACAGTGTATCCTTCTAAATAAATTTTTTTTGCTGTTTTGATTATTTCTTTTCCTTCTGCACTCATTCCTTCTGTGTTCAAACCTAAACCTATTATGTATAACATTATATTATTTCTCCCCAACCAATTAATCTCCAGTGACTATTTAAATTCCTTGCAATACCAGTATTATCTCCAGGAAGTGCAATTACTGGGACATTTAAATTAAGTTCTATTTCATCCCCCTTTATTTTTTCAATAGTGCCAACAGTTATTGTAGTATTAATACTTAGCATCAACATTTCTTTTACTTTAAATGCATTAATCTCTTCGTGTGTTTCAGTACCAATTACTTCTTTGAATAGTTCTGCTTTCAGTTTTAACTTATTTTTTATTTCTGGAAGTTTACCTTTTACAGAAGCAATACAACCTGTTAAAGAATCTCCTTTAGTCAAAGTTGGATCAAGTTCTGTTTCTATAGAAATACTAACTCCGGGATGAATTTCTTTGACAGTTTCATTTCCTTTATGTAGGGAAATTATTTTTGTTGTTATTGGTTGGTAAAATTTCTGATTTGCTTTAGTAACTAAAATTCCAGGCTTAATTTCTATTTCATCTCCAACTTTTAATTTTCCTTTTTTTAAAATTCCACCTAAAACTCCACCATTAATTTCTTTTACATCTTTTCCAGGACGATTAATATCAAAACTTCTTGCAATTAAAAAGAAAGGATCTGCGTTCGCATCTCGAACAGGAACTTCAATAGTACATAATGCTTCAAATATTTTGTCTATATTTACTTTTTGTTGAGCAGAAACAGGAATTATTGGTGAATTCTCAGCAATTGTTCCTTTAACAAATTCTTTAATGATTTTATAATTTTCTAAAACTTGTTCTTTTGTAGCTAAATCAATTTTGTTTTGAACAATAATTATATTTTTTACTTTTTTTGCTTGTAAGGCAACAAAGTGTTCTCTTGTTTGTGGTTTTATCCCCTCATTAGCAGCAATAACTAAAATAGCAGCGTCTATAATTGCAGCACCAGAAAGCATTGTTGCCATTAACATTTCATGTCCGGGAGCATCTATAAAACTGATATATCTTTGTGGTTTTCCTTTTCCTTCGTTATTATATTCTTCTCCGTCTTTAGAAATTGTTGTTTCAGCATAACCGAGTTTTATTGTAATTCCTCTTTTAATTTCTTCTGAATGTGTGTCTGCAAATTTTCCAGTTAGTCTACTAAGTAAAGTTGTTTTTCCATGGTCAATATGGCCCACTACTCCTACGTTTATTTCTGGTAAATCCATAAAAATTAGAATCAGAGGGTGTTTTTAAGATTGTTGGTTACTCTTTTTATGGCTTTTGAAAAACTGCCCAATGTACTTTGTTACTAGAAAAATGTTTAGATCTCCTTATCTCTTGAAATCCCTCTGGAACAACAAAAACAAATTCATTTGCTAATAATTGTAATCCTCTCGGCATTAAGACTCTTGATATTTCTTTTATTAATAGGGCAACATTTTCTGGGTGCTCTTGAAAAAATGGATTTTCTGCTATCATCTCTCCACAAAAAATTGCCTCAAATGAAGCATCTCTGAAGGGAAGTCTTATTGCGTTTCCTTGCACTCTGTCAGAAAAGTATCTTATTTTGTCTAAATTTTGAATATAATAATCTAAGCTAACTACTTGCATTTCATAAACTGCTCCCATTTGATTGACAAGAGGAGTTCCATAACCGCAACACAAATCAAGAACTCGTGCTCCATCATGAAAAGGAATTTGCGATGCGTCAAAATCATGAAACCTTACATAAGGCGATTTTTCTGCAGTATTTGTTGGGATTAGCATAATTTCATATTTCCAAAACCTTTTTAATAATTTGTATTCTATTCTTCTTATGAAAACCAGCGCAGGATTATTAATGTATAAAAAAACTCCAAAAGGTTTGCAATTTCTTTTAGCTCACCCAGGGGGACCTTTTTGGAAAAACAAAGATTTTGGGGCATGGGGTATTCCAAAAGGGGGAGTTGAAGAAGGAGAAGAAATCTTTGAAGCAGCAAAAAGAGAATTTTTTGAAGAAACAGGAATTAAGTCGCAAGGAGAATTTATTGAGCTAGGCTTTGTAAAGCAAACACATAAAACAGTTCATGCTTGGGCATTTGAAGGAGATTTTTCAGGATTTAGAGTAAGGCAAAGTACAATTAAAATAGAATTTCCTCCGAAATCAGGAAAAATTATAGAAGTTCCTGAAGTTGATAAAATTTCTTTTTTTAACCTAGAGCAAGCAAAGCAAAAAATAATTCCTGCTCAGTTTTGTTTTCTAGAAAAATTGAATGAAAAATTAAGTAGCTGTTCTTAGCCCCAAAGTCCACTTACTCGATTCATAGGCATTTTTCCCCATCCAAGATTCTCTTAATACTTCTTTTGCATTAGACTCCAAAGCAAGTCGATCACCATCACTTAACAAGGGATTCTGGGCCATAACTCTCAAAATTCTACTTACTTCCCCAGGAGGTAATGGCGAAGCCCTAGCTGTTGGCCAAGTTTCGTCGTTTTTATATTTGCACCAAGAACCACACTGACAACCACTATTTGGATAAACCAACTCTCCTCTTGCTAATGCTTTTGTGCAGATTAAACCTTCGCCTTTTAAATCCATTTCTGCTTCCATGCACAATCCCCCAACTTTCTTAACTATTAACGCTCTTTCAGCAGATTCAGTTATGTAATCTGTTGTCATTTTAACTCTCTAGAAATATTATTTCTTAGCAGCAGCTTCTGCCTTAGGTTGGTTTTGTTCTGGGAAAATCTCAGCCAAAGGCTTCGACCCCTCTTTTAACAACTTCATATTAATTTGAGAAATTGCAGGAGACATTACTCTTCCACGAACTGTTTTTCTTATTCTTAATCCATCTGGTTTGAAATTAGATCTTTTCTTTTTTCCTTCTTTTCTTGATCGTTTGTGCATTCCTTTTCCAAAACCTAATAGCATTTTAGACAGAGAAACACCTTGAATTTCTTTCATGCAAGTAAAACCAGCGAGGTCACTAGCACCAGTTATCTCAAATTCATAACCCTCTAAATCTGGTCTAATCTCTTTTCCTTGAATTTTATCATTAAGCTCTTTTCCGTTTATGTCTTCGCTTTCTACTTCGAGCTTCCAAGTTTTTCCTTTTTTATCTGATAAATTTATTTTGAATGGCATATTTATTTATTGAGAAGTTGGTTTAAAAAGGTTTTGATGAGATTATCTTATTCTTTTTCCTCTTAATGCATGATCAAGTTGATCTGCAAATCTTATTGCATCAAGAACATTTTTAATCCTAATATATTCCCCATGATACCCATCAACATCAGCATCCCCCAATAAAACATAATCTGTTTTTTTTGCTTCTTCTAAAATAAATTCTCCACCTTTTCTTTTTGCCCAAAAAGCCGCTTCTGGTTGGGTATATGATCTTTTTTTATGTCCTCTACAACTTGTTACAGGAGCGCAACCGCAAGCAGAAATAGCCCCAACTAAACTATTCATACCCATTTCAACATTAATAGTTAACAAAGCATCAAATTCTTGGCGAGATACCTTCCCCCAGTCTCCACTACCATCCATTTCATCAAGAAGTTCTTCAAATTTATTTAAATCTCTTCCTGCTTCTCTTTCAGCTGCTGAAACAATTCTTCTTTCAGCAGATACCAAATATCTTAAATCTCCTGGATAAAATCCTCTTAAATCTACATACTCAACATTACAAACTAAACCATCTTCTTCAGTTAGAACGTATTTTGGAGGATATTCAAGTTTATCTAATTCTAAGTCTTGTCTTATTTTTCCTATTCGAAATTGTGGTATCATTCATTTTTCCTACCACCTCTAGAAATTACACACCCCATTCGGGTTTTGTTTTTCTTCTTATTTCTGCAATTTCTTGCAAGACTTTAATTTCATTTTGTGTTAATAAATCTTTATTTTTCTTAAATTCTCTAAATTGTTTTTCTCCCAAATCAGTATACAAAAATTGTTTATCTGCAAGTTGTCTTTCAAAATTAGTTCCTGTAAGAGAAACTGCGATTTCCATTCCTTCGTGCGCTTCTTTAACAGAATTTTTATCTGCTTGCAAACCCTTTATTCTAGCAACACGTTCTCCAGTATTATCCATTAAACTCAAATCCGGGATTGCCTTTCCACCTTCAACTTTGATTCCAAAAACAGCGGGGTTAGAATTTCTAAAAACATACTGGTGAAGAATTCTTAGTTTACACAAAGTTGTAAGTCCCATCATTCTTTCTTTTTCAATTTCTCTTCTTTTATTTTCTCTAAATTCTTTTAAATCATCAATAAGTTTGTAAATTACTTGATTAGTTATTACTTTTATTTTTCCTTGAATTTCTTTTGCTTCATCGTCGAGAGAAACATTAAAACCAGCAATAACAGAATCAATTTCATTAATCTCTATATTCGCTTTTGCAGAAATTATATCTGATTTATTTATTGAACCAATTGTTGCTTTCACAACAGGGATGCTCGCGTCTTTAAGTAAAACTAAAAGTGCCTCCAAACTTCCAAGTGAATCTGCTTTAGCAATTATTCCTTGTTTGTCTAGAGTAATGTTTTCAGAGATTTCTTTTTTGAATCTTTCTTTAACTTCTTCTAAATTTCCATTAAAAACTTCAAACGGCATTCCAGGTAAAATTTCCTCTTTTTCAATAAGTTGCATTCTAATTCCTGTTGCAGCAATAACATAATCTTTGGGAGAAAATTTAAAACTTAATGGTTCAATTTCTTCAAGTATTCTTATTTTAGTTTTTATTATATCTCCATTTAAATCCGCAATTACAATTTCATCTGATTTCTTCAATTCTCCGTCGTAAAGTATTGCTTCAATGTAAGGCATATTATTTTCTTTTTTAATTTCAAGCATAACTCCTTTTGCATCTTTTCCAATTGTAAGTTTATTTTCCAAATATTTTTGGCTCAAACCGCAAAGCATCATAATTAGTTCTGGAATTCCTTCTTTTGTTTTAGCAGAGCACGGAACTAAAGCAATTTTTCTTGTAAAATCAGTTATATTAAAAAATAAATCAGCATCTAAGCCAAAAGAATTTAGGGCACCAATAATTGTCATATATCTTTCATCAAAAAGGGGTTTTATTCTCGGAGATTGCATTTCTAGACTGTTTTTTAAGTTACAATTTCCAGCTGCGTCTTTTTTCCATCCAGAAATATTATCTATTTTATTTAGTGCAATAATAAATGGTGTTTTATTCTTTCTTAAAATTTGTATAACTTCTGCTGTTTGTGGTTTTATTCCGTCATTAATATCAATTACTAGAACAGCTAAATCAGCTAAACCCCCCCCTCTTTTTCTTAGATTTGTAAATGCAGCATGACCCGGTGTATCAATAAGCAAGAAACCAGGAATTGTAAGTTTTATTCCAGATTTTTCAATTAAAGGACAAGCTTTTTTTAGCTGACTCATTGGATAAGAAGTAAACGATATTTTCTGTGTAATTCCTCCTGCTTCTCCTTGCTGAACACAGCTACCTCTAAGACAATCTAAGATTGATGTTTTTCCATGATCTACATGTCCACAAACCGTAACAATTGGCTGACGGATACCTAAATGGGACACCGTAGACCTTCCTGCCGAATTATTTTTTTCAATCATGTAAAATGAATGAGAAAACGGCTTATAAAGTTAATCCAAAAAGGGAAGGGGGAAGAGAATGATACTCCCAGATTTCTGTATTCCCCTTATTGGAGGCAATCTTTGGTTTGTTCAGGGCATATTTTATTACGAAGATAAAAGAGGCAGACAGAAGAAATTAGGAAAGATAATTCTACAGGGGGCTAAATATGGCTTCTAAAGAAGTTCAAAATCAACTAGGAAGTTCAAATTTGAACTTGTTTGTATATAACCAGCTAAAAGCAGGTCTCCGCCCATCTAAGATATGTAAGCAATTTGGACTAAAGAAAACAACCATCCAGTATCATTTATCGATGCTGAAACAAGCAGGCTTAATTGAAAAAATAGGTTATGGAGTCTGGGAAATTATCAAAGAATTTGATAAAAAAGAAGTTCAAAAGACAACTAGGGTAACTAGCAGACAACTAGGGGTTAATTTGAACTTGTTTAAGCAGGATAGAGTTAGAGGTCATGCTTTTCAATTTAAAATAAATCTTCCCGAATTAAGAAACTGGAAGAATAGAGAAAAACTTTTTTTGAAAAAAGACATTAAGTTTGAACCATTGATTATTGGTGGAATAAATAGGGGACAGAAGTTAGAGTTTAAAGGCAGAAAAATATGGCTAACAAATAAATCAATTGTGATCTATGAAAAGTCAAGCTATTTGGCAGATACTTCTAAAGAGTCTCAAGAACGGGCGATTCAAGATATGCTTGCTTTAATGAAAAGTTTAGAAAAACATCTGCAGGCTAATTTCAAAACAGGGCGATATTATAAGTTCAAAGTTTCAAGGCAACATTATTCTCTTGTGAAAAATGCTCTTGCTCAGCAATATGACAAAGAAGGAAATAAACTGCAAGTTTACAATGAAGATGGACTTTGGTTTCTAATTGATAATAGCTTTAATCTGCACGAGGCAGAAACAGTTCATCCAAAAACTTCTGTTGATGATAATAGAAAGGTTCAAAATTATTTTAATGGAGTTAAGAAATTTGAAGACTATACTCCTCAGTTTGTTGTTAATTCTATGCAGGGCATACAAAATAATCAACTTGTTTTTGCAGAGAATATGAAATCTCACATTAAGGCAATTCAGGACGTAGGAAATGCAACTCAGATGCTAAAAGAGGAGGTAATCCATTTGAGAAAGGTAATCGAGAAAGATGACAGATGAACTAACTGGGAGAGAAATTCAAGTTATGATTAAACTAAGAGAAAAACAATATTGTATTGAAGAGTTATGTAAAAGTTTTAGTCTCACTTATAATTATATTCACTTACGTGTAGCTTCTCTAAAAACGAAAGGTTTTGTGGAGGAGAAAGAAGATCCACTTGACCAGAGAAGAAAGACGTTATTTCTAACTAAGAATGGACTCATTTATCTTGCAAAATTAGAAGCAAGAAAATCTGCCATTGCTAAAATTGATTCTTGGCTTGATAAAAAATTCAATGAAATAGGCATTGACTGCGAGAGGTTATTCAAATAATGGTAAGCAATACAACAAAAAAGATAATTAAAGTAAGCCTTTTGATATTTGTAATTCTTTTAGTTATTGGTATAATTGGTTTTACAATAACTTCTAAACAACCAAAGATAGAGCAAAATCAAACTACAAACAGCACATCAATAAGTTATGAGGATAAAACAACTGTTTCGGGAAGAGGGGCTTTACTTTTGGGTGTTATTTTTGTTACGGTTTTAATAATCCTGTTTTATATAATTAGAAGAAGTCCTGACTTCTATA